>CZKB01000004.1_pt1 | contig 475509 bp, 489 predicted proteins | sample 1657981 | NCBI WGS metagenome assembly CZKB01 (sample SAMEA3501707, study PRJEB10267) | metagenome | biome: nitrite oxidizing laboratory bioreactor; material: liquid mineral medium | place: Austria | collected 2011-12-21 | reverse complement strand
GGCGGTCGCGCTCGCTTCGGTGGTCGAGGTGCGAGGGCGCCCAGCGCCCGAGCCTCGAGACCAGCGTGGTCTCGAGGCTCGCTCCGCTCGCACCTCGACCGCCGAGCGGATGCCACACTGGAGGCGTGAGCTACCCCTTCCTCAAGGGCCACGGCACCGAGAACGACTTCGTGGTCCTGCCCGACCGCGACGGGACCGTCCACGGTGACCTGAGCCCCGAGCGGGTGCGCGCCCTGTGCGACCGCCGGGCCGGCATCGGCGGCGACGGCGTGCTGCGCGCGGTGCGGCACGAGGACGGCTGGTTCATGGACTACCGCAACGCCGACGGCACGGTCAGCGAGATGTGCGGCAACGGCGTCCGGGTCTTCGCCCGCTACCTCAACGAGCGCGAGGGCGAGCCGTTCCCGATGGACATCGGCACCCGGGCGGGCGTGAAGCGCCTCGAGCAGGCCGGCGACGAGTACACCGCCGACATGGGCGCCCCTGAGGTCCTCGGCGAGACCAAGGTGGCGGTCGGCGACCGCACCTGGGCGGCGCTGCACGTCTCCATGGGCAACCCGCACGCGGTCGCCTTCGTGGACGACCTGGCTGATGCCGGCCACCTCCACGACCCGCCCGAGCACGACCCGTCGGTCTACCCCGACGGCGTCAACGTCGAGTTCGTGGTGCGCCGCGGCGAGCACCACGTCGCGATGCGTGTCCACGAGCGCGGCTCCGGCGAGACCCGCTCGTGCGGCACCGGCGCCTGCGCGGTCGCCGTCGCCACCGCCCTGGCCGACGACGCGCCCCGCGGGACGACGTACCGCGTCGACGTCCCCGGCGGCACCCTGCACGTCGTGTGGACCGACGACGACCGGGTGCTCATGACCGGCCCGGCCGTGCTCGTGGCCGAGGGCGTCACGGATCTTTGAGTCGAGTGCGCTCGCGGCACCATCCGCTGCGGGGCTCCGCACTCGACCCTTCTAGGATCCGGGCCATGGACATCACCGGATCCACCGCCATCGTCACCGGCGGCGCCAGCGGCATCGGTGCCGCGGTCGCCCGAGCCCTCGCCGCCAAGGGCGCCGTGGTCGTCGTCGCCGACCTCAACGCCGAGAAGGGCGAGGCGCTGGCCGCGGAGATCGGCGGCGTGTTCGCCTCGGTCGACGTGACGAAGACGGAGCAGGTCGCCGCCGCCGTCGAGGCGGCCGCCGAGATCGCCCCGCTGCGCGCGTGCGTGAACTCCGCCGGCATCGGCTGGGCCCAGCGCACCATCGGTCGCGACGGCCTGCTGGAGTCCGCCCACGACCTCGACGCCTTCCGCAAGGTCGTGGAGATCAACCTGATCGGCACCTTCGACATGACCCGCCAGGCCGCCACGGTGATGAGCCGCAACGAGCCGGACGCCGACGGCCAGCGCGGTGCGATCGTCAACCTCGCGTCGGTCGCCGCCTTCGACGGCCAGATCGGGCAGGCGTCGTACTCCGCCTCGAAGGGGGGCGTCGTAGGCATGACCCTCCCGGTCGCGCGCGACTTGTCGGCGGCCGGCATCCGGCTCAACACCGTCGCGCCGGGCCTCATCGACACCCCGATCTACGACGCGTTCCCCAACCCCGACGAGTTCAAGGCCAACCTCGGCCAGAACGTGCTCTTCCCCAAGCGCCTCGGCCACGCCGAGGAGCTGGCCAGCATGGTCGTGGAGTGCCTCACCAACTCCTACATGAACGGCGAGACGATCCGCGTCGACGGCGGCATCCGCATGCCTCCCAAGTGAGCCGACCACGGATTCCACTGGTCTAGTGGTCCAGACCGAACGTCCTCTTTTCGGTCAAACCACGGACGACGCCTGCCGGGCGGGGTGATGGTCGTGGCTTCGGGGACGACCACATTTCATCGGAGTCCGTGGGGGGCACGAGATGACCAACCTGGTGGAGCCGCGACGCGCGGCAGATGCGGAGAACGACGCCGGCCTCGGCTCGCTCGGCGACGGCGAGCTGACCACGCTCGTACGTCGCTGGATGGCGGCCGGCACGAAGGTGCAGGAGCGCGTGCGCCGCGAGAGCGTGGTCCGGGTGGCCCCGGCGTCCGAGCCCGCGTCCGAGGCAGGCACGGAGACCGAGACGGAGGCCGAGGCCGAGGAGGTCGAGGCGACACCTGAGGCAGCAGTCGAGGCGGCTCCCGCCACCGAGCCCGAGCTGCTCGGCGTCCCGCGCCTGCCGCACCGGCCGACCGCCACCGACGTGGAGCAAGTGACCCGGGTCGCCGTGCTGATCGACGCCCGCCGGGTGCCCGAGGAGGTCGCCACCGCGCTGCTCGCGCGCCTGGCCGAGCGTGGCGCGGTGAACGTGTGCCGGGCCTACGCCGACTGGACCCGCGCCGACCTCGGCGACTGGGTGGCGCGGATGCGGCTCCAGGGGCTGCACTCCTTCCACCAGTTCTCCGACGACGACGAGCAGGCCCTGGTGGCGCTGGCCATCGACGCCGTCGACATCGCCCGCGACGCCGCCGTCGACGAGGTCGTGCTTGCCGGCGACATGACCTCGCTGCTGCCCTTAGTCCACCGCCTGCACGCGGCCGGGGTCCGCGTGGTCGTGGTGGGACCGGGCCACACACCGCACGGCGTACGCGCTGCCTGCGACGAGTTCTGGGACTCCGGGTCGATCGAGGCCGACGAGCTGGCGCCCGCCGGACGGCACCGCGCCTGACCTTTGCCGAGACCAGGGTTTGGCGGGGCTGTCGCAGGGGAACAGCCCCGCCATGGGAGAGCGTCTCGGGAGCAGGATCCTCGTCGGTGTCGTGCTGGTCGTCGTGGCCGCGCTGGGGATGACCCAGCCCGGGGCCTCGGCGGAGTCCGATCCCGACGCGCTGCCGCAGGTGCTTCCGACGACGGCCTGCCCGGCTCCCCAGGCCGGGGCGGGCCTCGCGCCCACCGACTGCGAGCCGCCCGACCCCTGCGAGCGCGACGCCGACGGAGACGGCGTACCGAACTGCGAGGACAACTGCCGCACGACGTTCAACCCGACGCAGGAGGACAGCGACGTCGACGGCATCGGCGACGCGTGCGACCCGACGCCGTCCCCCACCCAGCCACCCACCACCCCGCCCACGACCGAGCCGCCGACGCCGACGCCGACGCCGACGCCGACGCCGACGCCGACCGCCACGCCGACGTCCACCTCCACGCCCACCTCGGGTCCGACGTCGACCCCGACCTCCACCGCCGGCCCCGTCCTCCCCGGCTGCCAGTCCTCGTGCGCCTACCCGCGCCAGGTCGTGCTCCGCGTCGCCGGCTCGAAGCTGCGCGGCACCGTGTCCTCCACCGCGGACGGCTGTCGCGCGTCGGCCCCGGTCACGCTCTGGCGGCAGCGGTCGGGCGCCGACACCCGCCTCGTGGTGCTGTCGAGCCGCGCGTCGGGCCGGTTCTCGACCAAGCGTCCGGCCCGCCCGGGTCGCTACTACGTCACGGTCGCCTCGCCCGAGCAGCCGCTGTGCGGCTCGGCGACCTCGCCGACGGTCAAGGTCCGGCGCGGCTGAGCCCTGCGGGGTGTCGTCAAAGTCATTCGCGCAGGTCAGGCCCGGCGACCTACCCTTGGAGGCATATGACGAACGCACCTGACTTCAACCTGCGCGACGCCCTCGACGCGACCCGCGCCTGGGACGACGAGACGATCGAGCTCGACGACGAGCTCCTCGCCGAGGACGAGCTCGAGACCGACGCCGACGACTTCGAGTCCGGCTACGCCGACGACACGTCCTATGCCGACTACGACGAGGACGACCCCGAAGAGCTCACCGTCGGTGCGCAGGAGCTCGCCGAGCGGCACGCCCTGCGGCGCGTGGCCAGCCTCCGCACCGAGCTCGAGGACATCACCGAGGTCGAGTACCGCCAGCTCCGCCTGGAGAAGGTCGTCCTCGTCGGCGTGTGGACCGGCGGCACCGTCACCGACGCCGAGAACTCGATGGCCGAGCTCGCGCTGCTCGCCGAGACCGCCGGCTCCGAGGTGCTCGAGGCGGTCTTCCAGCGCCGCCAGTCGCCCGACCCGGCGACCTTCATCGGTCGCGGCAAGGTCGAGGCGATCCGCGAGATCGTCCAGGCGACCGGCGCCGACACCGTCATCTGCGACGGCGAGCTCGCGCCCAGCCAGCTGCGCAACCTCGAGGACAAGATCAAGGTCAAGGTCGTCGACCGCACCGCCTTGATCCTCGACATCTTCGCGCAGCACGCGAAGAGCAAGGAGGGCCAGGCCCAGGTCGAGCTGGCGCAGCTGCAGTACATGAAGCAGCGTCTCCGCGGCTGGGGTGGCAACCTCTCCCGCCAGGCCGGTGGCCGTGCCGCCGGCGGTGAGGGCATCGGTGGTCGTGGTCCCGGTGAGACGAAGATCGAGACCGACCGCCGCCGGATCAACACCAAGATCGCCAAGCTGCGCCGCGAGCTCAAGGAGATGCGGGGCACCCGCGAGGTCAAGCGCCAGTCGCGCCGTCGCAACCACATCCCGAGCGTGGCGATCGCCGGCTACACCAACGCCGGCAAGTCCTCGCTGCTCAACCGGCTGACCGACGCCGGCGTGCTGGTCGAGGACGCGCTCTTCGCGACCCTCGACCCCACCACGCGGCGTACGACGACCGCCGACGGCCGCGTCTACACGATGTCCGACACCGTCGGCTTCGTCCGCCACCTGCCGCACGACCTCGTCGAGGCGTTCCGCTCGACCTTGGAAGAGGTGGCCGACGCCGACCTGCTGCTCCACGTGGTCGACGGCTCGCACCCCGATCCCGAGGGCCAGATCGCCGCGGTGCGCGCGGTGCTCGCCGACATCGACGCCACCAAGGTCCCCGAGATCATCGTGATCAACAAGGCCGACGCGGCCGACCCGCTGGTGATCAGCCGGCTGCTGGCCCGTGAGCCGCACAGCGTCGTGGTCAGCGCGAAGACCGGCGAGGGCATCGACGACGCCCTGCGGATGATCGAGTCGGAGCTGCCGCGTCCGCAGGTCGAGTTCGACGTGCTCCTGCCCTACGAGCGCGGCGACCTGGTCAACCGGATCCACCAGGAGGCCGAGATCGGCACCCTCGAGCACACCGGCGACGGCACGCTCGTCGTCGGCCGGGCCAACGCCGACCTCGCGAGCGAGCTGACGGCGTACTCCCGCTGACCGTTCAGCGATCCCCGGCTGACCGGGGATCGCTGAACTTGTCAGGCGTTGCAGAGGCCGACGACTTCAGCGATCCCCGGCTGACCGGGGATCGCTGAAGGGGCGCCGGCTCAGCGCTTGAGGCTGCCCCGGCGGCACAGGTCGCCGACCCCGGCGACCTCACCGCGGTCGACGACCACCTCGCGGGTGCCGAGCACGCGCCCGCGCCGGTCGGTGCACGAGACCAGCCACGACTCCTCGATCCCCGTCTCGACCGGCGGGTCGGGGCTCTCGAAGGTGACCTGACCGGTCCAGTCGTGCGCCGCGTCGCCGCCGGCGTAGTTGTCGGCGACGATCGTGTACGTCCCCGGCTGCGGGTCCGGGATCCGGATCACCTCCGGGTTGGCGAGCGTCGCGCCCGACCCGACCGCGGTGCCGTCCGGCCCGAGGACGGTGAAGTCCCAGTCGTAGGCGTCGGGGTTGTCCGAGGGCCATCCGATGGAGACGACGGCGTAGCCGTTGTCGGCCGCGGGCAGCCCCTGGACCTCGAAGGTCGTGGACTCGTTGCTGCCCACCGCCGGCACGCCGGGCGGGTTGACCAGCGTGACCGGGCCCTGCGGCGGTGCTTCCGGGTAGCGGCCGTAGCGACCTGCGACCAGCGGCCGGGTCGACGGGTTCACGTCGAGGGTGAAGCGGCCGCCGCGGTCGGTGGCGTACTCGTTGACGAGGGTGTCCTCGTAGAGGATCGGGTCGCCGACGCTGCCGTCCGGCTGGATCACCGGCGAGGTCGGCGAGACGGTGTGCCTGGAGACGGTGATCGTCCGCCCCGCGGGTGCCGTCCCGCGGATGCGGGAGTGCAGCGAGTCGTCGGCTGCGGCCTCGGCCGCGAGCCAGTAGGCCTCCTGGTTGCCGCCGAGCCCGGCACTGTCCGCCGGCGCCTCGCCGAGGTACTCACCGACGACTGCCTCCTCGTAGGGCGGGTGGAAGCCCTCGTCGCCGATCTCGATCGTGTAGCCGAGCCCGCCGGTGATCCAGTAGCTCCAGTCCTCGGTCGAGCCCGAGGTGTCGTAGAGCTGGTACGACGCCTGGCTGGTGTAGGAGTTCTGCGCGGCCATCGCGTCGCCGAGCGCCTTGAGCTCCGGCTCGTCGGGCGCCTTGCCGGTCGCGGCGATCGCCGGCGGCCGCAGCACCAGGTTGCTGTAGGTGTGGTTGGAGATCATCACGGTCACGGCCCGCTCGGAGATGAGCTGGCGGACCGCGTCGGACTCGGGCTCGCTGCCGGGACCGTCGCCGCGGTAGGTGTCGCTGGACCACGTGGGGCTCGCGCCGCCACCACCCCAGAAGCCGGGGTAGTTGCGGTTGAGGTCGGTGCCGCGGAGCCGACCGGCGGGGTTGTCGGCGCAGGTGCCGCCGAGGAACTCGGCGGGCGTGACCGCCGAGATCGAGCAGTTCTTGCGCTTCATCTCGTAGTCGAACCGGCTGAAGTCACCGAGCGGCGCGGCGCTGCGCGAGACCTGGAATCCGTCGACGTTGACGACCGGGACCACGATGACCCGCGACTCCGACAGCACGCGGCGGGCCCGGTTGCGGACGTCGCGTTCGCGGTCGTAGTAGGACTGCAGCAGGTCGAAGGCGAACTCCATGGTGTGCTCGGCGCTCGGCCACTCGCGCGCGTGGTGGGCGCCCATCAGCAGGAAGACCGGCTTGCCGTCGCGGACGTCGGGGGCGTCGACGCTGATCTCCAGGCCGCGGATCCGCTCGCCGAGCACTGTCGGGTTCGCGAGCGTGAGCGGCTTGGTGAGCGTGGGGTAGAGCCGGGCGAGCCGGTTCATGTCCTGCAGGTAGTCGTCATAGGTGCGGTACGACGTCCGGCCGCTGGGCAGCGCGGACTCCGCCACGCGGGCGGCGTACTGCTCGTCGGCCTTGCGGTTCTTCGCGGTCAGCGCCTCCAGGTCGTCGACGGTCACCGTCCAGGTGAAGCCGGCGTCGGTGAGGGTCTGCGCGTCCTGCGCGTCGTGGAGGACGACCTCGATGCCGCGCTCGGTGGCGTGCTCGGTGACGTCGAGGCCCAGCGCGATGACCTCGTTGCGGTCCTCCACCTCGGGTGCGCGGACCATGACCACCTGGGTGGTGTCGTCGGAGGCGGTGCGGGCGATCTCCCGCCGCCCGTCGTCCGGACCGGTGCTGCCGGATGCCACTCCTGCGCCGGCGGCGAGACCGGCGGCCACCAGGCCACCCACCGCCACCAGCCGGGTGCTGAGAGATCGTTTCGTGCGCGTCGACATGGGCCCTCCCGAGAGCGCGGCCGCGGGTCGGCCGCAGTCCGTCCACACAACACCCCCGGGACTGCCCTGTCGAGGGGCCGGAACCAACGGGTCGTGCCACCCGTTGACGATCCCGGGCCCGGATTCGGGCGATCTGGTCGAGTAGTAGAGGATGTCGCGCATGTCACGTGGTGTCTGGATCCGCTTCATCCTCGTGCTCGGCCTCCTGGTCGGGTGCGCGGCGCTCGCCGTCAACGTCAAGCCGAACCTGGGTCTCGACCTCAAGGGCGGCGCGCAGTTCGTGTTCCAGGCGGAGGGCACCGAGGAGACCCCGGCGAACGCGGAGAACGTCGACAAGACGCTGAGCGTGCTCAACCAGCGCGTCAACGCGCTCGGTGTCGCCGAGTCCAACGTGATCCGGCAGGGCGAGGACCGCATCCTCGTCGAGCTGCCCGGCGTCACCTCCGACAAGGAGGCCCAGGACGCCGAGGACAAGATCGGCACCACGGCCAAGCTCACGATCCACGAGGTGCTCGCCTCGGCCGCCTCCCTCGAGGCCAAGCCCACCAAGAAGGACAACACCGTCATCGCCGACGAGGACGGCGGCCCGATCGAGATCGGTCCGACGCGGATCCCCGGCGACGAGGTCACCGGCGCGAGCGCCGTCCAGCGAGAGAACAGCGTGCAGTGGGTCGTCGCCATCGACTTCAACGGCAAGGGCGGAGACACCTGGGCCGACATGACCGGCAAGGCGGCCTGCAACCCCACCGGCGACCCCAAGCGCCGCATCGCGATCGTCCTCGACGGCGAGGTCATCTCCTCGCCCCAGGTCGACCAGGGCGTCGGGTGCGAGGTCGGCATCCGCGGCGGCACCACCGACATCACCGGCAGCTTCACGCCCACCGAGGCCAAGGACCTGGCCGCGCTCATCGAGGGCGGTTCGCTGCCGCTCGAGCTCACGGCCATCTCCGACCGCCTCGTCGGCCCCTCCCTGGGTGCCGCGGCGATCGACGCCTCCATCGAGGCCGGCCTCATCGGCATCCTGCTCACCGGCCTGTTCATCATCTTCGTCTACCGCCTCGTCGGCTTCGCCGCGACCATCGCGCTGGCGTCGTACGCCCTCCTGGCGTACGCCATGCTCGTCGGCCTCGGCTCGACGCTGACGCTGCCCGGCCTCGCCGGCTTCGTGCTCGCGATCGGCATGGCGATCGACGCCAACGTGCTCGTCTTCGAGAGAGCGAGGGAGGAGTACGCCGCGTACCCCTCCGCCGGTCTGCGGCGTGCGCTCGCCGTCGGCTTCAACAAGGCGTGGAGCGCGATCATCGACTCCAACGTCACCACGCTCCTCGCGGCCGGCCTGCTGTTCTTCCTCGGCTCCGGCCCGATCAAGGGCTTCGGTGTCACCCTGACCATCGGTGTCGTGGCGTCGATGGTGTCGGCGCTGATCATCGCCCGCGTGCTGTGCGACCTCGCGGTCGCCAACAAGCCGGTCGCCGAGCACCCGAAGGTCAGCGGCCTCGGCCACCTCGGCCGGGTCCGCACCTGGCTCGACCGCAAGAACCCGCAGATCGTGCAGCGCCGCAAGACCTGGCTCGGCATCTCGGCCGCCGCGCTGGTCGTGGCCATCGCCGGCATCGCGACCCAGGGCCTCCAGCTCGGCGTCGAGTTCACCGGTGGTCGCCAGCTCGACTACTCGACGACCAAGGACATCACCGTCGACCAGGCCCGTGAGGCCGTCGCGGCCGCCGGCTTCCCCGAGGCGGTCGTGCAGACCGCCGACACGGGCTTCACCGTCCGCGTGGGCGCGATCGCCAACGACGAGGAGCAGCAGATCGAGGACGAGCTGTCCAAGGTCGGCGGCGACGTCAGCAAGATCGACGACCAGACGATCGGCGCCTCGCTCGGCGAGGAGCTGCGCAACAACGCACTCATCGCCTTCGGCGTGGCCTTCCTGGCCCAGCTCCTCTACCTCGCCGTGCGCTTCAAGTGGACCTTCGGCGTCTCGGCCGTGGTCGCGATGGCGCACGACGTGATCCTCGTCGTCGGCCTCTTCGCCTGGCTGCAGAAGCCCATCGACGGCATCTTCCTCGCCGCGGTGATGACGATCATCGGCCTGTCCGTCAACGACACCGTCGTGGTGTTCGACCGCATCCGCGAGCGCTGGTGGGCGTCGAAGCCCGAGGACGACTTCATGGACATCGCCAACACCGCCAACGTGGAGACGATCCCGCGCACGGTCAACACCGGCCTCGGTTCCATGTTCATCCTCGGCGCGCTCGCCATCCTCGGCGGCGACTCGCTCCAGGACTTCGCCATCGCGCTCCTCGTCGGCCTCGTGGTCGGCACGTTCTCCTCGGTCTTCGTGGCCACCCCGCTGCTGACCTACATGCAGCCGAAGTGGCCGATGAGCCGGGTCAAGAAGGAGCGGGTCGAGCGCGCCCCGGAGGACTCCGGCGCGGTCGTCTGACGCCTGCGTCTGCTTCTTCGTGATCCCCGGCTGGCCGGGGATCGCTGAACTTGTCAGGCCGTGCACGCCCTGACGAGTTCAGCGAGAGCCTGACAAGTCCGGCCGGCACCTTGCCGGGTCGGCGTAGGCTCAGCGCATGTTGTGGTTCCTGCTGATCGTCGTGCTCGGCGTCGTGGCCTACCGCTACCGCGTCAAGATCCTGGCCAAGCTCCTCGGCCAGCCCGAACGACGCATCGAGCGCCAGATCGGGCGGAAGAAGAACCACTGACCACTCCCGTTGTGGATGGCGTACGACGAGGTGTCGGCGCCGCCCCGTAAGGTGCTCTGGTGCCCGAGACGACCGCTGCAGCTGCCCCGGTCGCGCAGGTGCTGGCCACGGCCGTGTCCGCCCTCGGCGGGCAGCAGCGCGACGGCCAGGTCCAGATGGCCTCCGAGGTCGCCGAGGCGATGGAGGAGGGCCGCCACCTCCTCGTGCAGGCCGGCACCGGCACCGGCAAGTCCCTGGGTTACCTGGTGCCGGCGATGCTCCACGACAAGCGGGTCGTGGTCGCCACCGCGACGCTCGCCCTCCAGCACCAGCTCGTCGAGCGCGACCTGCCCCGGCTGGTCGAGGCGGTCAAGGACGTGCCGGGCGTCGACACGTCGTACGCCGTGCTCAAGGGCCGCTCCAACTACGCCTGTCTCCACCGCATCCGCGCCGGCGTCCCCGACGACCAGGGCACCCTCGTCGACGTACCGACCGGGTCGATGGCCGAGAAGGTCCTCGAGCTGCGGGCGTGGGCCGAGGAGGAGTCCGAGCAGGGCGGGAGCGGCGAGCGCGACAACGCGCCCCGCCACACCGACCGCGAGTGGCGCCAGGTCTCGGTCAACCACCGCGAGTGCCTGGGCGGCACGAAGTGCCCGTTCGGCGCGGAGTGCTTCGCCGAGCTGGCGCGCGAGAAGGCGCACCGCAGCCACCTGATCGTCACCAACCACTCCCTCCTCGCGATCGACGCGGTCGAGGACGTCCCGATGATCCCCGACTACGACACCGTGGTCATCGACGAGGCCCACGAGCTCACCGCCCGCGTGACGCAGGCCGCCACCGACGAGCTCGGCGCCAACGACATCGAGCGCGCCGCCCGCCGCGCCGGGCGCTGGACCGCCGACACCGACGGGGACCCCGCCGGTGACCTCGAGGACGCCGCCGCCCAGCTGGCCGAGGCGTTCGAGGTGATCCGCCCGGGCCGGATCGACGAGGTCCCGCAGCAGCTCTCCGACGCGCTCGTCGCCGTGCGCGACGCGGCCCGCGCGTGCCTCTCGGCCTTCCCGCGCGAGTCGCCCGGGGAGGGCGAGGCCGACGCAGGCCGTACCCAGGCCAAGGGCATGGTGCAGGAGATCTTCGTCAACGCCGAGCGGATGGCGGCCGGGTCCGACCGCGACGTGCTCTGGCTCGGCGAGGCGCGCGACCGGTTCCCCGCCCGGCTGCACGTGGCGCCCCTGCAGGTCTGGGGCCCGATGCGCGACAAGCTGCTCACCGACAAGACCGTCGTCTTCACCAGCGCGACGCTGATGCTCGGCGGCGAGTTCGGTGCGGTCGCCACCACCCTCGGGCTCAAGCCGACCGAGAGGGTGGGATCGCTGATCGCGCCGAGCGACCCCGAGACCGCGCTGCCGTGGAAGGGCCTCGACGTCGGCTCGCCCTTCGACTACGGCCAGCAGTCGATCCTCTACGTCGCCCGCCACCTGCCCCAGCCCGGCCGCGACGGCCTCGGCCCGGCCCAGCTCGACGAGATCTGCGACCTGGTCGACGCCCTCGACGGCCGCACGCTCGGCCTGTTCTCCTCACGACGCGCGGCCGAGACGGCCGCCGAGGCGGTCCGCACCCGGCTGCCGCACCTCACCACGCTCGCGCAGGGCGACGCGCAGCTCCCCGAGCTCGCCAAGCAGTTCGTCGAGGACCCGCACACGGTCCTGTTCGGCACGCTGTCGCTCTGGCAGGGCCTCGACGTCCCCGGCGACACCTGCCAGCTCGTGATCATCGACCGGATCCCCTTCCCACGCCCCGACGACCCGCTGATGTCCGCGCGCGCCAAGGCCGCCGACGCGGAGGGCCGCAACGGCTTCATGGAGGTCTCCGCGACCCACGCCGCGCTGCTGCTCGCACAGGGCGCCGGCCGCCTGATCCGCACGACCTCCGACCGCGGCATCGTGGCGGTCCTCGACCCGCGCCTGGAGACGGCCCGCTACGGCCGCTTCCTCAAGGCCTCGCTCCCGCCGATGTGGTCGACCACCGACCCCGCCCTCGTGCGCCAGGCGCTCAAGCGGCTCGGCGGAGCCTGAGCTCAGGCTCGTTGGTCAGGCGAGGAGCAGGTAGGCCAGCACGCCGACCACCACGACGATCGCCAGCACGAGCAGGTAGAGCCCGGAGCCACCGGCCTCGACCTCGGTGATCGCGGTCGACGTCGTGGGGGCGTACGACGTCGGGGCGGGCGCAGGTGCCTCGGCCTCCGTGGCCACGGGTGCCGATGGCTGCTCGGGCTCGACCACGCGCGCGTTGCGGCGCTCGGTCTCCGCGGCGGCCAGGTCGAGCCAGCTGTCGACCTCGCCCATGTCGTACCCCTGTTGCAGCCGCACGGGCGTGAAGCGCAGCACGGTGATCTGGTCGGCGCCGAAGCGCGGCTCGGGCAGGGCGAGGTTGTGGAGGATCAGGTCGACGGCCCGGTCCACCTCGTCCGTGTCGTAGCCCTCGCGGATCGAGGTGGTGCTGAAGGCGGGGCGCTCGAGCGTCATCAGATGGGCTCCTGGTAGCCGAAGAGCTGGTAGTCGCGGCGGTACATCTGCGCCACCAGCGTGCGCAGCTCGTCGGAGACCTGCCGGTCGCGGCCGCCGGGCGCGGTCTGGTTCTTCGGTGCGGTCGGCACGGCCGGTGCCCCGATCCGCTCGCAGACCTCGGTGAAGTCGAGGTCGAAGGTCTCGAGCCGGCCCACGAAGTCGACCCGGTTGAGGTCGATCATCCGGCTCTGCAGCGTCAGGTGCTGGTCGGTGCCCGGCACCGCCGACAGGTCCTGGGCCGCGGTCCAGCGGGCGAACTCCTCGACCGTCTGCATCCGCGTGTGGGTGGCCGGGTCGAAGTCGTAGTAGTTGTGGTCCACGACCTTGTCGTGCCAGGCCGACACGAAGCGGTCCAGCGGGTCACGCACGAAGGCGAAGGTGAAGTAGTCGGCGAACGACGCCAGCGGGTAGCGGATCCGCATCGCGTGGTCGACGTCCAGGCTCACGCCGTGGCTCTCGCAGTGGTGCCGGATCGTCCGGGTCGCGACCTTGGCGACCCGGAACCACACGAACCGGTGGCTGTGGCTGATCGTCAGGTTGTACGCCAGCGGGCTGAGCCAGCCCGACTCCTCGCCGGCGAGCGCCAGCCGGCCGACCTCCGCCTGGGCCGCCGCGGTCAGCCGGCGGCGGTTGCCCGGACGGGTGCGGAACACCTCCGGGGAGGGTGCTGTGGTGGCGGGCTCGGACATCGCCGCGAGGCTACCCGACCTTGGCCCGACCCCACGTCACCGTTGGTCGAGGAAGGCCTCGGCCCACCGTTGGTCGAGGAAGGCGCCCTGGCGCCTGTCACGAGACCCGGTCAGCCAAACGGGATCCGCCCCCGCAGCGCGTCCCGGTCCTCGACCGGCGAGTCGGCCGTCTTCTTGATGAGCTCGCGCGCCTTGTCGACGCTGTCCCAGACGTTCCACAGCAGCACGCCGCGGACCTGGCCGGACCTCAGGTAGTAGACGACGCCGGTGCCGAGCTGGCCGTCCTTCCAGTCCTCGACCATGTCGTTGCGGCTGGTGACCTCGCCGACCGCCTCGTAGCCGTAGTCGAGGATGTCGGACCAGAAGAACGGCGTGTAGTCGTAGGCCCCGTCCGCGCCGGCCATCGCCTTGCCGGCCGCCTCCCCGGACTTCTCGGCGTGGTCGACGTGCTCGACGCGGCGGCGCCCCAGGAGCGTGTCGGGGTACGACGCCACGTCGCCCGCGGCGTACACGTCCGGGGCGCTCGTGCGCAGGTGGTCGTCGACGACGATGCCGTTGTCGACCTCGATGCCGGCCGCCTCGGCGAGCCCGGTGCGCGGGACGACGCCGACGCCGATGACGGCCGCGTCGGCGGTGATCTCGGTGCCGTCGTTGAGCGTGACGCTGACGCCGTCGTCGCTCTCGCCGCCGCTGGCGACGGTGCCGTGCACGACGTTCACGCCGCGGTCGGCGAACGCCTTGGTCAGGCTGGCGGCGAGGGCGCGCGGGAACATCTGCTCCTGGACGTCCTCGAGGTCGAGGACCAGCGTGACCCGGACGTCGTTCTGCACGAGCGCAGAGGCGAGCTCGGAGCCGATGTAGCCGCCGCCCACCACGACGACGTGGCTACCGGCGCCGACGGCTGCGCGGAGGCGCTGGTAGTCGGCGGCGGTGCGGTAGTAGACGACCTTCGGGCCGGGCGCGACCTCGAGCACCCGCGGCTCGGCGCCGGTGGCCAGCAGCAGCTTGCCGTAGCCGACGCTGCTGCCGTCGGCGAGGCGTACGGCGTGCGCGTCGGGGTCGATCGCGGTCACGGTCGTGTCGAGCACGAGGTCGACCCGGTCGTCGGACTCGAGGTCGCCGGCCAGCGAGGAGTCGTCGAGGCTCTTGTCGTCCTCGAGCCAGAGCGTCTTGGACAGGTCGGGGCGGTAGACCGGCGGGTCGGGCTCGGACCCCAGCACGCCGATCGTGCCGGACGAGTCCTGCGACCGGATGCCCTTCACGGCGCTGGCCGCCGCGACACCTCCTCCGACGATGACGTAGTCGTAGGACTCTGCGACGTTGCTCATGACACTCCCGTGGGTTGGCTGCTGCCATCGTGGCCCGCGGTGGTGCACCTTTCAACGTCCGGTCCAGGAGGGACGAAGTCCCCCAGCCCCCGCTGGTCGAGGAGGGACGAAGTCCCGTCACGAGACCTCAGAGGCTGCGCAGCACCGCCGTCACGACACCGAGGATCGTGGCGTTGTCACCGGGGATCGGGTCGTAGGCGTCGTTGTGGGGGAGCAGCCAGACGTGGCCGTCCTTGCGCTGGAAGGTCTTCACGGTGGCCTCGCCGTCGATCATCGCGGCGACGATCTGGCCGTTGTCGGCCGTCTGCTCCTGGCGGATGACGACGTAGTCGCCGTTGCAGATCGCCGCATCGACCATCGAGTCACCGGAGACCTCGAGGAGGAAGAGGGTGCCGTCGCCGACGAGCTGCTTGGGCAGCGGGAAGACATCGGTGACCTGCTCCTCGGCGAGGATCGGGCCACCGGCGGCGATCCGGCCGACGACGGGGATGTTGACCGCGGTGGGGGCGACGTCGCCGATGCCGGTCTCGTCCACGCTCGACTCCTCGCCGTGCGAGATCGAGCGGCGGGCAGCCATCACCTCGGGCAGGAACACCTCGAGGGCGCGGGGCCGGTTGGGGTCGCGCTTGAGGAAGCCCTTGGTCTCGAGCACGCGCAGCTGGTGGGCCACGCTGGACGACGAGGTCAGTCCGACGGCCTGGCCGATCTCGCGCATCGACGGCGGGTAGCCCTTGGACTCGATCGAGTCCTTGATCGTCGCGAGCACGCGCTGCTGGCGCGGGGTCAGGCCGGTCGCGTCCGGGGGGCCGTCGGGCATCTCGATGACGTTCTTGTCGTCCTGCTTGGCCATCTGCGGGCTCCTCCTGGTGCGATTGCCATCCGCCTGGCTCGGTCCCCGGCTGCTCGTCGGCCGGTCCTCGGCCGCCGGGTGGGGGTCGTGGCGGGTGGTGTCGCCACCGTAGACCCCACCGGACCCCGGGATCAAACACCTGTTCGAACCCGCGTGTCGCTAGCGTGCGTACATGGAGACATCGTGCGTCGTGACCGGAGCGGCCCGCGGCATCGGCCGCAGCATCGCGGAGCTGATGGTCGCGCGCGGCCACCACGTGCTGGTGAGCGACGTCGACGGGGCAGCCGCCGTCGAGACCGCCGACCTCATCGGGGCCGCGGCGGGGATGCACCACGACGTACGCAATCCCGACGCGCACCGCGAGGCCGCGGCGTTCGCGTCGGAGCTGGGGGTGCTCACGGCGTGGTTCAACAACGCGGGCGTCGGTGACGACGGCACGCTGGTGTCGCTGACGGACGAGCAGGTACGCCGCCTCGTCGAGGTCAACCTGCTCGGCACCATGTGGGGCACCCGCGCGGCCGTCGAGACGTTCGGGCCGGCCGGCGGAGACGTGGTCAACATCGCCTCGCTCGCCGGGCTCGGGCCGGTGCCGGGCTACAGCGTGTACGCCGCCACCAAGGCCGGTGTCGTCTCGCTGTCGGCGTCGGTCAACGCCGAGTCACCGCGGCGGGTGCGCGTGCACGCGCTGTGCCCCGACGGTGCCGACACCGCCATGCTCGCCGCCCAGGACCCCGACGGGCTCGGCTCGCAGCTCACCTACTCGGGAGGCCGCATCCTGTCCGCGGAGGAGGTCGCCCAGGCCGCGGTGGCACTCGTCGGGTCGCGTCGGGTGGTGCGCGCCCTTCCGACCTGGCGCGGGGGAGTCGTCCGCGGAGCGGCGCTCGCGCCGGGCGTGATGCAGCACGCGGCCGGCTTGTTCGCCGCCCAGGGGCGTCGGGCGATGAAGAGGCGCTGACCACTCGGGGCTGGGCAGCCGCACCTGGCCGTGTTTTGCCTCCTGGGGAGGCGCGACACGCTGTCGAACAATTGTTCGGTCAGATGCTTGTGTCGTTCGAACAGGTGCTCTATCGTCGTACACGTGTTCGATCGAACGTCTGATCGACACCGACCCACTGTCGGTGGTCGTCACTAGACATTCCCTCGACAGACATACCGGCTGATCTTCCCCAGGAGGCCACCATGAGCACCCTCAGCCTTGCCCCCGTTTTCGCCCCGGCTCCGACCCGCGCCCGCTCCACCGTGCGGCTGACCCGCCGCGGCCGGCTCGTGGTCTTCATGACCTCGCTGTTCCTGGTCCTGACCGTCGCGTTCATGCTCGCCGGCGGCGCCGTCGGCACCGACGAGCCCGGCCAGCAGATCCCGACCGAGATCGTCCAGGTCACCCCCGGTGACACCCTGTGGGGCATTGCCAGCGACATCGCGACCGACGGCGACGTCCGGTCGATGATGGAGCAGATCGAGCGGCTCAACGCCCTCGAGTCCGCCGGCCTCCAGGCCGGCCAGAAGCTCCGCGTCCCGGTCACGACCGAGTAGGACGCAGAGGCCTCCATCAGCCGCTTCGACCCCGGCTGGTGGACCAAGGGGAAGGCGAGGGGCGGGCCCAGTGGCCCGCCCCTCGGCGCATTTCTGTAGGTGGTCGAGCAGCCCGCGACCCCGCCCACAGGCGGTCGAGTAGCCCGTGAGGAACGAGCGGGCGTATCGAGACCCTCGGGGTGGCGGCACATTGCAGGCCGCCGCCTGAGGGTGGCGGCACTTCGCAGCCCGGACCCCCGCATCCATGTCGTCTGCCGCCACCCTCGCCGGGTTGTCCACAGGCTTTGCCTTCGGGCTGGTTCCACGAGGTCCGGAATGGGTAGTTTCAGCGTGCTGACGTTGTTCTCGGGAAGGCACCTCATGCACGTACGCCGCTTGCTCGCGCTGTCCCTCGCGGTCCCGCTCCTCCTGGCCGGGTGCTCAGACGAGGAGAAGCCGACGCCGAAGATGCCGGACTCCACGAGCTCGTCGCCGTCGACCGAGCCGACGGAGACCGAGACGCCGGAGGCGGAGAGTCCGGAGGACTTCATTCGGCGGTGGGCAGCTCTTGAAACCGATATGGAGAACAGCGGTGAGACCTCCGAATATCTGAAGCTCTCCGAGCGCTGCGATTCCTGCAGGGACCTGGCTGAGACCATCGAGGGCTATTACCGGGCAGGGGGTTCGGTGCGTTGGGGTGGGTGGACCATCCATGCCATAAATGCCGAGCCAAACTCGGGGACCAACGCCTACTCGGTCGACGTGAGCTCGGCGCCGACCCGATACAAAGAGTCGGCATCAGGTCCGACGAAGCGGCTCGAAGGTGGCGACAGTACCCACCTTCTTCGACTGGCCAAGTCGGGTCTGTCCTGGGTTGTCGTGGACAAGGCTGAGCTAGCGCGATGACGCGATTCGGCGCGTGGTTCTGTGGCCTACTGATCGCTTGCTCGCTTCCGGTCGCCGTTGCGATGCCGGCGATGGCGGGATGTGAAACGGTCGCCGACGACTTAGGCGAGGTCTCCCAGAACTGCGAGTACATCGACAGCGAACTCTCGGAAGCAATCAGCCAGCAGTCGGCAAGCAAGTGGGAGATTTACCAGATCTGCGGCAAGGGCACGTCCGGTGGCGGCGAGATCTGCGACAATCCTCGAACGTGTGAACTTTCGGGCGTCAGAGGCACTTGGTATGTCGTGATGCAGGACGGTGTCACCGTCGGACGCGCCTGCTTGACGGCGGCCGAGGGGACGAAATACGACAACCCGCCGATCCGAACACTTGTTATCCGGGCGTTCGACACCCTCGATTGGCCAAAGTCAGCCCTTACGGTCCAGCCCAGAGGCGGCAGAACTCTGGTTAATCTCAAGACCAACTTCTATACCGACAACATCGACTTCACGGACATCTCGGTGACTTTGGTGGAGTCGAACGTGACGGTCAGCGCACGTCCAGTCGCCTACCGATGGAACTTTGGTGATGGCACCTCGCAGATCACCACTAGCGCTGGGGCGCCGTACCCCGACCTCGATATCGCTCACGTCTACCAGCAGACGGAAGAGGTAGCCGTCAGTGTCGACACCCAGTACGGCGATGCGAGCTTCACGGTAGGCGGGCGCCCGCCCGAGTCCATCCCGTCGACTATCTGGGTGGCGGGTGCCGAGAGCGACCTCGAGATCCTCGAGGCTCTCCCGCAGCTCGTCCTGGAGTAGCGCGGTCGTGGTGACGTACGTGACGCGTCACAGCCACCACACTCCGAGCAGCGGCAGCACAGCGCACATCGCGCGCCGGCGCAGGAGGAAGGCCGATCAGGGGAGCGCGAGGCCCCTAGGACGGGCCCTCGGCTCCACTGCGAACTCCGATCGCGCATGGTGCGAGCAAACCTCGACCTAGCGCGCTGCGCGCTTCCCGCCCACGGGCCGGGGAGCCTCATCGGACGAAGCAGGCGGGGGAGAGGTGATCCCCAGCGCCCGCATCAGCCGAGCCACCAGCAGCAGCCCGACGAACAGGCAGGCGATGGCGCCGAGGCAGGCGAGGGCCATGAAGAGCCAGGCCGAGCTTCCGGAGCCCCCGCGCGCCGCCGTACCGAAGTCGATGGCGGCGTAGACGAGATAGCCCCAGGCCACGATGCAGACCGTGATCGCGGCGCCGATGAGCAGCGCAGCCCGGTTCAGCTTCCGGGGTGCGGGAGCCGCTCTGCGCGAGCCTGCTCTCTTCCCCGTGGACACGGAGACCATTGTGGCCGATGTGGCCTGAGTGGGGCAGCCGAACCGGCCAACCCGAGCCCTCGACACGCCGCCCGTGAGACGACTGTGAGACGACCGCAACGCCACTGACCTGCGGTTTTACCGGGGCTGGGAAAAACCTCCGACGAAGTCCGTCGTTCGCTTGTCAGATCTGGTGGGCGGGGCGTACGGTTACCACTACATCTAGTAGTTACACCGCTGTAGTTATCCACATCTGGTGCACAGGCCAGAGGGCGTACCGCACAGCTACAGGCTAGTTGTCCACAGGAACATCCCCAACCCACACCCCGTTATGAGGGTGTATGAAGCGCGCCCGAGAGGAGGACCGCATGCACTGTCCCTACTGCAAGAACGAGGACACCAAGGTCCTCGACTCCCGGGTCGCCGACGACGGCGGTTCGATCCGCCGCCGCCGCACCTGCAGCGCCTGCGACCGCCGGTTCACCACGGTCGAGAAGATGCAGCTGACGGTGCTCAAGCGCTCGGGCGCCACGGAGCCGTTCAACCGCGACAAGGCGATCGCCGGCGTCCGCAAGGCCTGCAAGGGCCGCCCGGTCACCGACGCCCAGCTCGCCTGCCTCGGCCAGGAGGTCGAGGACGCCCTGCGCCTCAGCGGTCAGGCCGAGTTCGACGCCAACGACGTCGGCCTCGCGATCCTGTCGCCGCTGCGGGCGCTCGACGAGGTGGCGTACCTCCGGTTCGCCTCCGTCTATCGCGCGTTCGAGTCCGCCGAGGACTTCGAGAACGAGATCGCGATGCTGCGCCTCGAGCGCGAGACAGCCCAGACGGGCTGACCCCCAGACGGCCCGGCAGGTAGTGGGGAAGCTGCCTGCCGGGCTCACCAACCCCGCGGACGAGGTCCGCAAGAAGTCACCACCCATCAACACGAGGGATCGAGGAACTCCATGACCGAGACGGTGAGCACCCGCAGGGGCGCCAAGGGCAAGGGCCTGAAGCTGGAGCGCGTCTTCAGCACCGAGGGCACGCACCCCTACGACGCCATCACGTGGGAGCGTCGTGACGTCGTCCAGCAGAACTGGAAGACCGGCGAGACCGTCTTCGAGCAGCGCGGCGTGGAGTTCCCCGACTTCTGGTCGGTCAACGCCTCCACCATCGTCACCACCAAGTACTTCCGCGGCGCGGTCGGCACCGACGTCCGCGAGTGGAGCCTCAAGCAGCTCATCGACCGGGTCGTGAAGACGTACACCCAGGCCGGCATCGACAACGGCTACTTCGCCGCCGACGCCGACGCCGAGATCTTCGAGCACGAGCTCACCTGGCTGCTGGTCAACCAGTACTTCTCCTTCAACAGCCCCGTGTGGTTCAACGTCGGCACCGCCTCGCCGCAGCAGGTCTCGGCCTGCTTCATCCTGAGCGTCGACGACTCGATGGACTCGATCCTCAACTGGTACAAGGAGGAGGGCTTCATCTTCAAGGGCGGCTCCGGTGCCGGCCTCAACCTGTCCCGCATCCGCTCGTCCAAGGAGCTGCTCTCCAGCGGCGGTACGGCGTCGGGCCCGGTCTCCTTCATGCGCGGCGCCGACGCGTCCGCGGGCACCATCAAGTCGGGCGGCGCGACGCGTCGTGCGGCCAAGATGGTCGTCCTCGACGTCGACCACCCGGACATCGAGGAGTTCGTGATGACGAAGGCGCGCGAGGAGGACAAGATCCGCGCCCTCCGCGACGCCGGCTTCGACATGGACCTCGGCGGCGCCGACATCACCTCCGTCCAGTACCAGAACGCCAACAACTCCGTCCGCGTCAGCGACGAGTTCATGCGTGCGGTCGAGGACGGCTCCGAGTTCGGCCTGCGCTCGCGCTCCACCGGCGAGGTCATCGAGACCGTCGACGCCCGCGACCTGTTCCGCAAGATCAGCCAGGCCGCGTGGGAGTGCGCCGACCCGGGCCTGCAGTACGACGACACGATCAACGACTGGCACACCAACCCCGAGACCGGCCGCATCACCGCGTCCAACCCGTGCTCGGAGTACATGTCGCTCGACAACTCGTCGTGCAACCTGGCGTCGCTCAACCTGCTGAAGTTCCTCAAGGACGACGACACCTTCGACGCCGAGCTGTTCGCCAAGGCCGTCGAGTTCATCATCACCGCGATGGACATCTCGATCTGCTTCGCCGACTTCCCGACCGAGTCGATCGGCAAGACCACCGTCGACTACCGCCAGCTCGGCATCGGCTACGCCAACCTCGGCGCGCTGCTCATGGCCATGGGCCTGGGCTACGACTCCGAGGGCGGGCGCTCGATGGCTGCCGCGATCACCTCGCTCATGACCGGTACGTCGTACAAGCGCAGCGCCGAGCTCGCCGGCATCGTCGGCCCCTACGCCGGCTACGCCCGCAACGCCGACGCCCACAAGCGCGTGATGCGCAAGCACCAGGCGGCCAACGACGTCGTCCGCGTGCTGCACACCGAGGACGGCCGCGTGCACAAGCTGGCCACCAAGGCGTGGGCCGACGTGATCAAGACCGGTGAGAAGAACGGCTTCCGCAACGCGCAAGCCTCGGTCCTCGCGCCCACCGGCACCATCGGCTTCATGATGGACTGCGACACCACCGGCATCGAGCCCGACTTCTCGCTGGTGAAGTTCAAGAAGCTCGTCGGCGGCGGCTCCATGCAGATCGTCAACCAGACGATCCCGCGGGCCCTGAAGAAGATGGGCTACCAGCAGGAGCAGATCGAGGCGATCGTCGCCTACATCGCCGAGCACGGCCACGTGGTCGACGCCCCGGGCCTGAAGACCGAGCACTACGAGATCTTCGACACCGCCATGGGCGCCCGCTCGCTCAAGCCGATGGGCCACGTGCGGATGATGGCGGCCGCGCAGCCGTTCCTCTCCGGCGCGATCTCCAAGACGGTCAACCTGCCCGAGGACGCCACGGTCGAGGAGATCGAGGACGTCTACCTGCAGTCCTGGAAGCTGGGCCTCAAGGCGACCGCGGTCTACCGCGACAACTGCAAGGTCGGCCAGCCGCTGTCCGACGGTGGCGGCAAGGCCAAGAAGGACGAGGCCGACAAGGCTGCCGCCTCGGCCCAGGTCGAGACCAAGGTCGTGGAGAAGGTCGTCTACGCCCCGGTCCGCAAGCGCCTGCCGAAGTCGCGCGTCTCCCGCACCACGTCGTTCACCGTCGGCGGTGCCGAGGGCTACATGACCTCCGGCGCCCACGAGGACGGCCAGCTCGGCGAGGTCTTCCTCAAGCTCGGCAAGCAGGGTTCGACCCTGGCGGGCGTGATGGACGCCTTCTCGATCGCGGTGTCGATCGGCCTGCAGTACGGCGTCCCGCTGGAGACCTACGTCTCGAAGTTCACCAACCTGCGCTTCGAGCCCGCCGGCCTCACCGACGACCCGGACGTGCGGATGTCGCAGTCGATCATGGACTACATCTTCCGTCGACTCGCCCTGGACTACCTGTCCTTCGAGGAGCGCTCGATGCTCGGCATCTACTCCGCCGAGGAGCGCCAGCGCCACCTCGAGACCGGCTCCTACGAGCCGCTCGTCGAGGAGACCGGCTCGGCGTCCGAGCTCACCTCGCCCGCGTCGTCGGCCTCCGTCGAGGTCGTCGAGTCCGAGGACGTCGAGACCAAGGACACCCACGGCTCCGAGGCCCGCGAGGTCCCGGCCAAGGTGACCACGGGCGAGGCCAAGACCACGGCCGAGCTCTTCGAGAAGCTCACCGGTACCGCTGTCGACTCCCCGCTCTGCATGACCTGCGGTACGAAGATGCGGCCTGCGGGTTCGTGCTACGTGTGCGAGGGCTGCGGGTCGACCAGCGGCTGCAGCTGAACTGACCACCGACGTCGGTGGGCTGGTTGTGGCGTGTCGCGTCGCTCCAGCCCACCAATGTCGGTGGGCCTGTCTAACCTGGGTCCGTGGGGTCGTCGAACGCTTTGAAAGGGCATCACCGTGGTCTCCAAGACTGTCAGTCCGATCGATCGGAACCCTGACCCCGCGTTCCGCTTCATCGATCTGTTCGCCGGGATCGGCGGCTGTCGCCTCGGTTTCGAGCGAGCTGGTGGCGAGTGCGTCTTCACCTCCGAGTGGGACCGATTCGCTCGCCAGACCTACGAGACCAACTACCCCTCGGACGAGGGAAGCGAGCACGTCTTCGCTGGCGACATTCGCGAGGTCGAGGCGTCTGACGTTCCTGACCACGACGTGCTCGTCGGGGGGTTCCCATGCCAGCCCTTCAGCATCGCTGGGGTGTCCAAGAAGAATGCCCTCGGACGACCCCACGGCTTCCAGGACCCGACGCAGGGTACGTTGTTCTTCGACGTTGCTCGCATCATCGATGAGAAGCGCCCTCGAGCCTTCGTGCTGGAGAACGTTCGCAATCTCGTGTCGCATGACAAGGGCAACACGTTCAAGGTGATCCGAGCCAAGCTCGAGGACGAGCTCGGGTACGAGTTCCACTCGCTCGTGATCGACGCCAGTCGAGTAGTGCCGCAGGGCCGACGCCGCATCTTCATGGTTGGCTTCGACAAGCGGGTCTTCCCCGCTGGCTCGGGCTTCACCTTCGATGGCTTTGAACTCGAAGGTTCGTCGCCGACCATGGAATCGGTTCTCCATCGAGAGGACGGCTCCGAGCTTCCTCACCTGCCGTACACCGACTCGGTGGGCCGCGTCGCGCAGAAGTACACGCTCACCCCGGGCCTGTGGCAGTACCTGCAGAACTACAAGAAGAAGCACAACGCAGCCGGCAACGGCTTTGGGTTTGGGCTAGTCACCAGGAACGATGTCGCTCGCACTCTGTCAGCCCGGTACTACAAGGACGGGTCGGAGATCCTCGTCGACCAAGGACCCGATTCACGCCCGCGCCGGCTCACTCCGCGTGAGTGCGCCCGCCTGATGGGATTTCCGGACTCCTTTGAGATCCCGGTGAGCGACACTCAGGCCTACAAGCAGTTCGGCAACAGCGTGGTAGTGCCTGTAGTTGAGGCTGTGGCTACCCGTGTCGCAGCTGTCCTCGGAGCCCATGCACGTGAGGTCGCCGCGGCAGGCTAGCCTCGATGCATGCCGGATGTAGTTTCGCGCGAGGTGCGAAGTCGCATGATGTCCGGGATTCGCGGCAAGGACACCAAGCCCGAAGTGGCGCTCCGGAAGGCACTTCATGCGCGCGGGTTGCGCTACAAGCTGCACGAACGCAGCCTGCCTGGACGACCCGACCTCGTCTTTCCTTCGCGTCGCGCGGTCGTCCTAGTGAATGGGTGCTTCTGGCATGCCCACGAGGGTTGCCGCTACTTCAAACTCCCGGCCACGCGTCCAGAATTTTGGCAGGCAAAGTTGTTGGCCAACCGCGAACGCGATCGACGTAACTCGCGTCTGCTTCAAGACGCCGGCTGGCGAGTCGCGGTCGTGTGGGAGTGCGCTACGCGAAACGCGTTCGATGATACTGCCGAGAAGTTGGAAAAGTGGATCCGAACTGGCTCGAGTAATCTAGAGTTGGCTTGGTGAGCGAGATCCGGGCAGAGCTTCCGCAGCTGGATGAGATCGCCAGCCTGATTGAGCGGCATGGCAACGCATACTTCAAGGTAATCTCGGCTAACGACCTCGGATTGACAGGCAGTCATCAGAAGGGCTTCTATCTTTCCAAGATGTGTTGGGAGTATTTCACCCCCCAGCCGCCCGTCAATGGCATCAATTCAGAGTATTCTGTGTCCGTCGACTGGGACAACGGCCAAAGCACGGCGTCTGCTGTCAAATGGTATGGGCGAGAAACTCGGTCCGAGTATCGATTAACTCGATTCAATCGGATTCGTGGTTTCTATGCGCTTCTCCCAGAAGCCCTGGGATCAGTGCTGTGCCTTATCAGGGTCAGGGACGCGCGATTTCGCGCCTTTGTCATTTCGTCAGACGATGATATCGAATACCTAGCTTCATCGTTCGGATTCAATCTCGCCTTGCGGGGATGGGCGATCCTAGATGCGACGAATCCCGAGCAGGACCGGGAAACTCAGGCGCAGGCCTGCCAGAGCTCGCGGATTGCTGAACTGGTCCCGCGGTTAGGTCAGTTTCCCGATACGCGCCAGATGAGCCTTCTGGCCCAGCAGGTAGTCGATGATTGCCGCGGCACGGAGCAATCGCCGGACGCACGGATCCTGTCGCTGGTCGCGGCAGAGTACGAACTGTTCCGCGCGATCGAAGGTGAGCTTCACCGAGAGCAGATCACTGGAGGCTTCGAGGGTGTAGACGAGTTCCTGATTCTCGCGCAGACGATTACCCAGCGCCGCAAGTCTCGTGCTGGCCGGTCCCTCGAGCTGCACGTCGAAAGCATCCTGCGTGATGCGCAGCTTGAATTTCAATCACAACCACAACTTGACGGCACGCAGCCCGATCTGATCCTGCCTTCAGCCACTGCGTACTACGAAGCGTCGGACCCTGACAGGCAGGTGATGGTTGTCGCGGTCAAAACCACGTGCCGCGATCGGTGGCGCCAGGTGCTCGAAGAGGCGCCGCGAGTTTCGGTCCGCTACCTGCTAACCCTTCAGCGCGGCATCAGCAGCAGTCAGATGCGGGCGATCGCGGACGCTGGCATCCAACTGGTAGTTCCGCAGCCGCTGCAAGAGGCCTATGCTTCGGAGGACCGAGAGCGGATGATCTCGGTCTCGGAGTTTTTAGAGATGGCGCGTGGCTTGCGCCCTCAACAACCCGGTTAGGAACGCCCCTCCAGATAGTTCGGGGTGAACTTGTTGCGAGTCAAGTAGCTCTTGATGGTCGCCTCATTGTTGCTGGTGAAGTCGACGCCCTTGCTCGAGTCAGTAGACTGCGGGCGGTCCCAGATCGGGCTTGCCACCCAACGTTTTGCGAGCTTTCGAATCGCTGCTTGCGTTGGCTTCTTCCACTCGGGGGTGTGGCAAGCCGCTCCTCGCGGTCGCTCCGATAGCCGCATCGTGCGATAAACCTCCTCCTCCACGGAATCGGCGAATACGCGGTGGCACTCTTTCCACCATTTCGACTTGAGGCTGACCTTCAGGTTAGTGTTGCCAGTCATTGCGCGCGAGGAGAAAACCTCCTCGTTAAGAATCTTCGTTAGGCTCAGGAAGTTCGCCATCTCGGCGTTTCTGAAGTATGCGTCGTCTTGAAATGGTTCGGCGCGTGCTTTGAGTGAGCAATAGGTATCGATGTACGTCTTCCAAGACCCCTCGGCCAACCCAGCCTGCATCCATAGGGTTCGATAGCCTTCTTGGTCTACATATGCTGTGAGCCCGCCGGCAAGGCGGGAGGCAATGTCGGCCGGTTTGTGTCCGGCCCAGACGGTCTGTTCCGACGCGTCGGGATCCTTGATCAGCGCGTCGTCGATCTCTGATTCGCTGATGATGCCCCACTTCAAGACCTTCGCAGAGTAGGGGTACTGAGTCTGACGCACGTCGTCGTGTAGGCGCACGAGGGTTTCGTAGAGGCGTGTTGTCGTCGGGGGCGTTGGCTTCATCAGATCATGCACCCTTCTGCGGCGCTTCGAGCGCGCAACTCTCGTTGGCCTCCGGGGTGATATCCCAAATCATCACCGGCATGCTTTGTTCGGTGCCGAAGCACAGCGCGTGGGCGGTGGCACGGTGATTTCCGTCGAAGATGACAACATGCCCGCATCGATCAATTCGGGCGTTTATTGGTGCAAACATTGGGAAGCCTTCAATCAAGAACGTGTGGATCATCTTGGTGAGAGGTTTGATGTTTGCTGGCCTGACCTGGGAGGTTTGATCCGTGAAGCACTGGTCTGGGCGAAGACTTGTTAGGAATCGCTGCCAAGAGGTTCCTTGGCGCACCTCGGTGATGACAGCGTAGTCCTTGCCCGCAAACTTGACGGCACTCGTGCCCCAAGTTGCCTTGAGCTTGTATTTCGAAAGGTTGGGCCTTCGGCTGGCGTTCTCGTAAACGTCATCCACGTATGCCGCATGACGTGCCGCCAAGCGTGCCCTAAGCACCTGAACGTAGTCGTTCCGAGTGGTGTAGTCATCTCGGCGCAGCCGATGGCAGTTGCGCCGGGTAGATGTCTCGAAGTCGGGGTCGTCGACGGTCGTTCCGCCTGCCGCGGCATGAATCGGCAGAGTGTCCCCAGTCTTCCCGCCAGCACGGCTGAATGGGACCTGGTAATGGTCCATGTGCACTTCGCGGCTCTCGTAGCCGTCAAAACCCGCGTGTTCGACACCCAGATCGCTGCACACGTAGCACTGCTCGCTCGCCATGATGGCTTTCTTTTCCTTGGCCGTTGGTTGCTTGCGTACTTCCGTCACGTTGGTCCTCCGCTGTCAGCTTGCGCGTGGGCAGACTCTAGGCGGTGCCAAGCGTCCGCGGGGGCGATCGCGAGGAGGGCATGTCGTGATTGCGCTTGAACGCTGTACGCGTTCCTGGTCGTGCAGCAGCTGGCAGTCTTCATTGTGAGGTGAGTTCGTCTCTTCCGCTCGCTGAGAGTTCGGACCTGTGGAAGACGGTTTGGCCCCGGGTTGGTTCGCGCTCGTCCTCACCACGTGACTTGCGTGATGACGACCCGACGAGTTTGGTGTGCCCTCGAACATGTGCACCGCGCAGCGGGATGCGCGGCGCTGTGAGGTCGCGGTTCGAGTGTGCGCGAGCGCCACGGCGGGCGCCCAAAAGCTCCGGCAGTCGAGGTAGCGGAGACGTCTGAACCCACGCATGACCTGCTCATGCAGGTAGCAAGGCAATCGGCCACGTCCGAAGCGCGACGCGCGCAGATCTCGACGCGGCGATCGCCGTGGTCGCCGAGGAGGGATTCGCGCGCGCCACGTTCGCGCGGATCGCGGAGCGCGGAGGCCTGTCCAGCACCCGGCTGATCAGCTATCACTTCGCAGGCAAGGACGAGCTCGTCGCGGCGGTCGTGGAGCACGTCGTGGCGGGATCGGTGCGCACGTCGGTGAGCGGGTGATGGCCGGGTCGACCGCGCGCGGCCGGCTGGCGGCGTACGTCGAGGGCGTCGTGTCGTACGCCGACGCGCACCGCGCGCCGATGTCGGCGCTGCTGCAGGTCGCGATGGCGGGAGGCGGTGGTGCGACGACGCACGAGTCGAGCGACCTCAGCCACCTCGAACGGATCCTCGAGGACGGCCAGGCGCAGGGGGAGATGCGCGCCTTCGACGTCCGCGTGATGGCGACGACGGTGCAGCGAGCGGTCGAGACCGTGCCGTTCCAGCTGCAGGCGGATCCGGACCTGGACTGCGCGGCGTACGCGCGAGAGCTGGTCGAGCTGTTCGACCGCGCCACGAGGGCGGACGGGTGACCCTGCTGCGGCCGGTCATCGGCATCCTCGGATCGACCGCGCTCTACTACGTGATGCGCCACTTCGGTGTCAGCGTGTACGTCGCACTCGTGGTCGGCGCGGTGCTGTCGCTGTTACCCGCGTGTGTGTCGCTGCTCCGCGGCAACCGGCCGAGCGGGCTGGAGGCGTTCTTCACGGTCCTGCTGTTCGCGAGCTTCGCGATCTCGCTGCTTCCCGGTGATGAGCGCTTCCTGCTGGCCAAGGACGCGCTGGTGACCGGCGGCGTCGGGTTCTGGTTCCTCGCGAGTCTGTGGTGGGCCGAGCGGCCGCTGGCCTACCAGTTCGCCAAGCCCATGATCGAGGGCCGGCTCGGCTGGGTGGGCGACTGGGAGCGACGCTGGCAGGAGGACGCGTGGTTCCGCCGGATGTGGCGTACGTCGAGCGCGCTCTGGGCGGCCGGCACGCTGCTCGACGCGGTCGCGCGGGTGGTACTGGCGTACACACTCCCGGCCGATGTGGTGCCGGGGCTCAACCTGGCGATGTACGTCGCCACGGCGGTGGTGCTCAACGTGGTGACGACCGTGGTCTACGTGCGCGCCGGTGCGATCCGCGGGCGGCGGCGGGAGCGGGCGCCGAGCCAGGCGTAGTGGCTCACGCAGTGGGCGCCAGGGCGTCGAGCTCGTCCGGCGGGATCGGACGGATCGCTCCCTTCGTGGCGAGGTGCACCACCTCGCACGACACGGCCGCCGCGCGAGCAGCGTCGTAGAGCGCAGAGGCCCTGCGCCGGTCGAGCGCCGTGATGAACCCCGAGCCGGGACGGGAGAGCAGGAAGGCGAAGCGAGCCCCGGGAACCACGTCGTCCTCGAGCCTCCGCAGGAGGGCGGCCAGGTTCGCGGTGATCTGGACGTCAGGCTCGTCGGTCTCGGTGATCTCGGTCAGCTGGGGCAGCGGGACGTCGTCGACGATGAGCATCATCCAGACGGACTGCCCACCGAAGGACCACGGCCCCATGAGGCGGCGCCATGCGGCCTCGAGGTCGGTCTGGGAACGGACGGTGGGTGTGAAGGGTTCTCTGGTCATGCCCCGACCCTGATGTCCTCCGGGCGCTTTGGCGAACGGCCTTCCACAGGTGAAGCGGTCATCCACAGATTGCTGATGGGGGGCTGCGTGGGGCGGCCGCCATCCCTAGCGTCGAAGGGTGAAGGTTCTCGGGATCCTCGTCGTGCTCGTCCTCGTGTCCGGCTGCTCCGGTGGCACCACCGATCGAGGTGGCGGTGCGCCGAAGCCGGCGAGCGACACCTCTGCCACGGCAGCCGCGTCCGTGCTCGACGCGGCGCCGACCACCGCGACCCGGGTCTGGTCGACGCGCCTCGACGTGCTCCAGGCACCCGTCGCCGCGGGTGACGTGGTGGTTGCAGCCGTCGCCGCGCGCGGCGACGAGATCGATGTCGTCGCGCTCGATCGCGCGGACGGCGCCATCCTGTGGCGCCGGCCGCTCATGGTGGTGGACGCCAGCGTCGGGGCGTACCTCGGGGACCTCGTCCACGAGTCCAGGGACGGTGAGACGTACGTCGTCATGCAGCAGGCGGGCACGGGTCGCCGGCTGCGCCCAGGCGCCGCTCTGCCGTACCTCGCCCTCGACCCGAGGACCGGCGAGGTGCTCGCCCGCACCCGTCCGGTGGTCGCGCAGTTCGGCGCTCCGGCCTGTCGCGACGGCCTCGACGCGTGCCTGCGGATCTCCGCAGGCGACCGGTTCGAGGAGACGAGGTGGGTCCTGGGGTCGTGGGAGCTGCGACCCGAGAGGGACCGCCTCCCCGCCGGCGCCAACTCCCTCGTCCCGGGCTCCGACGTCTACACCGTCTACGGACCGGTGCGGCAGTACTCCGTCGCCAAGGCGATCGGTCGGATCGGGAAGTCCTCCTGGCGCGTGCCTCATGGCCGCATCACGGGGAGTCGCCGATGGCTGGTCGACGACGAGTCGGGCTTCGTGGACGAGGAGACAGGAGTGGCCGTCGTCCAGCTCCTCCCGACTCTCGAGGACGCGGTCGTCAACCGGTACGAACGGGGCGAGGTGGTCCGCTTCGACCTCAGGCAGCGGCGTACGGCGGGGCTCGACCTCGAGACCGGGAAGGTCCTGTGGCGCCACGAGGGCGCCGACATCCGCTGCCTCGAGCTCACCCGCACCGAGGTGCCCGTGCGATGCGCGTTCTCGGGCAAGCGCTCCTACCAGGAGGATCGCGACCCACGACTGGTGTCGGCGCACGGCTGGCTCGAGGGCTACGACCCGCGCACGGGCGAGACCACGTGGCGCGAGGAGCTCGGCCCCCGGGCCGTGCACACGCTCGTGCTCGACATCCTCCGCATGGACGCCCGGGTCGACCGGGTGGTCGACGCCGACGACATCGCGGTCGTCCCGACGCCCGACGGCGCGCGGCTGTCGTCGCTCGTCGACGGATCGTCCCGCGTCGTCGATGCCGCAGAGCCCGTGCTGTGCTCGGCGACGGCGTCCTTCCGCCACCGGTTCGACACTGGCGGGTCGGGGCTCGGCGGGTTCGGCGAGACCCGTGCGAGGCGCTTCGTCGAGCCGTGCGTGGCCACCGGGAAGTCGCTGGATCGCTCGGCGATGGATCGGCTCGGGCCCGCCGCGCTGCTCACGGGCGGCGTCGACGTCGGGGAGGGGATGCGGGTCCTCGCGACTCGTCACGCGGTCCTGGCGTACCGGCTCTCGTAGCGACTACGGCGGCGTCAGACGTTCAGTGCCTCGAGCCCGTGGTAGACGGCGAACGCCGGCCACACGATGCCCTCGAGGATGGCGAGGACGTACTGCCAGAAGCCGTCGGCCTGCATCCAGAAGTAGACCCAGGCGCCGAAGATGCCGAGGCCGTAGATCGCGTTGCCGGCCTGGCCCGTGCTGGACTTGCTGCTCATGGTGGTGCTCCCTTCCATCTCCGACGCTAGGTCGGCGAACAGCTGGGCGGCAGGGTCGTTCGGGCACGTCTGGCGGGAGGTTCGGCAGGGCTGGGGGTCTCGTGACAGTCGCTGCGCGACTTCCTCGACCAACGAGCACGCTGTGGAATGTGATATCTATTTGTTATCACATTCTAGAGAGGGGCTGGGCATGAACGGGGAGCAGGACATGGCGCACGGGGAGACCGGCGAGTCGGAGGGTGGCGCGCCTGCGGGGCACCCGGTGGGGCACGAGGGCACGCGCGTCGACGTCACCGAGCGGCAGGCGTGGTCCGTCGACGGGTTCGCCGGGCTGGCGGTGGCGCTGGTGCTCCTCGGCCTCGGCTGGTGGCTGACGGTCGCCGGCATCATCGCCGCGGACGCGGGTCGCGGCGGCATCGGTCGTATCGTCGGCGGCCTGGCGATCATGGTCCCGGGCCTGCTGCTCTCCGCCTCACTGGCGGTGGTGGCGCCCGGTCAGACGCGGGTCGTGCAGTTCTTCGGCCGCTACGTCGGCACCGTCCGCAAGCAGGGGCTGCGGATGGTCGTTCCGCTCTCGACCCGGCGCAACGTCTCCGTGCGCGTGCACAACTTCGAGACCCACGAGCTCAAGGTCAACGACGCCGACGGCAACCCGGTCAACATCGCGGCCATCGTCGTCTGGCAGGTCGCCGACACCGCTCGGGCGAAGTTCGCGGTCGAGGACTACGAGGACTTCGTCGCCGTACAGGCCGAGTCGGCGCTGCGGCACGTGGCGATGAGCCACCCGTACGACAACGCCGCCACCGAGGTCACCCTCCGCGGCGACACCGAGATCATCTCGGGCGAGCTCGCCGCTGAGGTCGCGGAGCGGATCGCGTTGGCCGGGCTCGAGGTCATCGAGGTGCGGATCTCGGCGCTGGCGTACGCCCCCGAGATCGCCCAGGCGATGCTGCAGCGACAGCAGGCGTCCGCCGTCGTCGCCGCACGCGAGACGATCGTCGAGGGTGCGGTCGGCATGGTCGAGAGCGCCCTCGCCCAGCTGGAGCAGAAGGACATCGTCGAGCTCGACGCCGAGCGCAAGGCCGCGATGGTGTCGAACCTGCTCACGGTGCTCTGCTCCGAACGCGGCACGACCCCCGTCGTCAACACCGGCTCGCTCTACACCTGATCGTGGGCCAGCAGGAGGGGGACTCGGGTCCCAAGCGAGGCGCAGAGCGCAAGTCCGTGCTGCTGCGCCTCGATCCTGCCGTCCACTCCGCCCTCCAGCGCTGGGCTGCGGACGACCTCCGCAGCGTCAACGCCCAGATCGAGCTGCTGCTGCGTGACGCGCTCCGGGCCGCCGGGCGCGCGCCGCGCGACGCAGGTCCGGTGCCCAGGCGGGGGCGGCCGCCGAAGGAGCGCGAGGGCTGATCGTCGAGGGGCCGGCCAGTAAGGTCCCGGCGTGACCCTCTCCGAGCGCGAGATCACCTCGCCCGTCTCCCTCACGCTGCCGGATGGCCGGCTCAACCGTGACGCGGTGGGGTGGACCCGGACGCCGTTGGTCACGACCGACGGGATCGGGCGTGGCCGGCGGGGGCGCGGACGCAACAAGCGCTGGGAGTACTGGGGCGTCACGACGCCGACCCACGTGGTCGCGCTCGTGCTCTCCGACATCGACTACGCCGCCGTGCACAGCATCTGGGTGCTCGACCGTCGCACCGGCGAGGAGGTCGCGCACGACGCGATCGGCGTGCTCGGGCGCAGCGCCACCCTGCCGGGCACGCTGGGCGCCGGGCCGGCTCGTGCTCGCACGAAGAAGGTCCGGATCGACCTCGACGAGGTCGACGGCGGCACGCGGCTGCGCGCCGAAGGAGCACGCGTGCGTGTCGACGTCATCGCGGAACGGCCGCCGGGCCACGAGTCGCTCGGCGTCGTCGTACCGTGGAGCGACCGGCTCTTCCAGTACACCGTCAAGGACGTCGCTCGCCCGGCCGTCGGCACGCTGTGGGTCGACGGGGTGGAGTACGACGTACCGCCGGGGGAGTCGTGGGCCGTCCTCGACCACGGCCGCGGGCGGTGGCCGTACTCGATGCACTGGAACTGGGGCGCCGGCTCCGGCCGTACGGACGGGCGCGTCGTCGGGATCCAGGTCGGCGGGAGGTGGACCGACGGCACCGGGACGACCGAGAACGCGCTGCTGGTGGACGGGCACCTCACGAAGATCAGCGAGGAGCTCGACTGGAGCTATGGCACCGACGACTGGTTGGCGCCATGGCGGGTGACGGGAGAAGGCGTCGACCTGGTCTTCACGCCTTTCCACCTCAAGCGCTCGGTCATCGACCTCAAGGTCTTCGCCTCCCGCACCCACCAGTGCTTCGGCCACTGGTCGGGGCGGGTGCGCGACGACGCGGGTGCCTGGGTGCGGCTCGAGGGTCTCGTCGGGTGGGCCGAGGACGTGCGCAACCGCTGGTGAGTCGGATATTCACTGAGTTCCCGTGGAAATTCGGGATTCGGCCACGCGTGCGCTCCAACCGACCTATGTTCGAGGCGAGGTCAAGCTCGACTTGACTCGGGGATGTCCGTGAGGGCGACCCCAACGCCCGGACGTGGGGTCCGGGCGTCACCGCCGAACATGGGGATGCACAACATGAAGAAGAAGCTCGGGGCGCTGATGCTCGCGTCCGTCCTGTCCGTGTCGGTCAGCGCGTGCGAGATCCCTGAGGATTCCGGCACTGCTGCCGACCGCGCCGACGTGAACAACAAGCCGGCCAAGGGCGAGAAGGGCGACAAGGCCGCGGCCAAGAAGGACTCGGGCCCGAAGGAGTCGGTCTCCCAGGCCAACGCCCGCGAGGCCGCGGCGAACTACCTCGACTACAGCGCCTTCTCGCGCACCGGGCTGATCAAGCAGCTGAAGTTCGAGGGCTACTCGGAGAAGGACGCTGTCTACGGCGTTGACGCACAGAAGGCCGATTGGATGAAGCAGGCCGCGGCTTCGGGTGAGAACTACCTGGAGATGAGCTCGTTCTCGCGCCAGGGCCTCATCGACCAGCTCAAGTTTGAGGGTTTCACCCCCGAGCAGGCTGCGTACGGGGCGAAGAAGAACGGTCTCTGAGGGACCGCACCTGAGTATTCGCCTCCGTGAGGTCTCGATACGCCCGCTCGTTCCTCGCGGGCTACTCGACCACCTGGTGCAGGTCGATGACGAGGTCGGCTCGGTCCCGGGTGCCGCGCACCAGCTCGGCGTTCCGCTCGTCGACCTGGTCGACCCAGGCGCGGGCTGCGGCCGGGGACTTGCCGAACTGCTCGTGGCGCCGGATCAGGCGCTGCCGGCGTGCGTCGTCGTCCAGGTCGACGAGCCAGGCCTCGGTCAAGAGGGGGCGGACCCGTTCCCACCCGCGATCGGGGAGCAGCAGGTAGTTGCCCTCCGTGACCACGAGTCGCGCGGACGCCGGAATGGCGATGGCGGCGGCGATGGGCTGCTCGAGGTCGCGCTCGAAGCCCGGTGCGTACACCGGGTGGTCGGCCTCGACGTGCAACCGGCGCAGGATGGCGACGTACCCGTCGACGTCGAACGTCTCGGGTGCGCCCTTGCTGTCGCGCAGGCCGAGGCGGTCGAGCTGGACGTCGGCGAGGTGGAAGCCGTCCATGGGCAGGTGACCGACGGCGTCGGGTCCGAGGTCCGCGCGCAGCCCCGCCACCAGCGCCTCGGCGAGCGTCGACTTGCCGGCGCCGGGCGCGCCGGTGACCCCCAGCACGACCCGCTGCGGCCCGACGAGCAGCGCCTCGGCCCGCTCGACGAGTGCAGACAGCGAGGGAGCGCGCACGCGGCGACTGTAGTCCGGTGCATCGTCCCGGTCAGGCCGAGAGCGGCGACCGATCCGCGGAGTGAGTACCACAGGGACTAGAACATGCTTGCGAAAAGTATGTGTGTCGGGTAGGCTCGGAGCACGCTCCGCCAGATCAGGGCCACCAGGACGAAGTCACCAGTGCGCCAAACCTTGGCTCGTGGAGCGAGTTGCGAGGGTGAGTAATAGCCCCCCGGGGGGCCTCCAGGAGCGACGACCGTTGATCAGCCGCGCGTGCGCGGCGGACCCGTCGTCGAGAGGAGGCCGAGCGTGACCCATCCGATCATCACTGCTGCCTCCGACGTGCGGGCGGCATTGAAGGCGGTCGCCGACTCCAACCCCACCTTCATGTCGACCGGGGACAAGGCGCTCGCGCTGGGCGAGCTGGTCTCCGCCGAGGCGCAGCTCGCCGAGCTCCGGCTGCGGATCCTCGCCGGCGCCGGCGATCTCGCCGCGGAGACGGCAGCCAAGGACGCGGCCGGTTGGCTGACGCACCACACCCGCACCCGCTTCGCCGACGCCCGCGCGGACCTGCGCCTCGCGGAGGCGCTCGACCGGGACCGCCCGGTGCTGGCGGCGGCGATGCGCGAGGGTGGCGCGACCCTCGCGCAGGCGCAGGTGATCGACCGGGCTCTCGCCGCGCTGCCTCGCGACGTCGATCCCGAGACGGTGGCTCGAGCCGAGGCGCACCTCGTGGAGCAGGCCGCCGATTTCGGCCCGACGGAGCTGGGGCGCATCGGACGCCGCATCCTCGACGTCGTCGCGCCCGAGATCGCCGAGGCTGCTGAAGGGGCTCGGCTGGCCGACCTCGAGGCCCGGGCCGCGGAGCGGACACGGCTCACCATGCGCCGCCTCGGCGACGGCACCACACGCATCTCCGGGATCGTGCCCGACGCATCCGCGACCCGATTCGCCACCTACCTGGAGGCACACGCCAACCCACGGCGTACTCCGAACAGATCTGGCGCAGGGGTGGTCGACGGGGCCAACGGCGCAGGTGCGACGGCGCACGACCCGGTTGCCCGGCTCGCGTACCCCAGGCGCATGGGCGATGCCTTCGTCGCCTTCCTCGAGACCGTCGACCCCCGACGCCTCCCGCTCCACGGCGGCGACGCCACCAGTGTGGTCGTCACGATCCCGCTCGCCGCGCTGCGGGCCGAGCTGGCCGCAGCCGACCTCACGGGCGCCGGGCTGGTCGCCGGCGACGACCTCACCGGCGACCGGATCTCCGCGGCGGAGGCCCGTCGGCTCGCGTGCACGGCGAAGATCATCCCGGCCGTCCTGGGAGGTGACGGCCTTCCGCTCGACCTGGGGCGCTCGCGCCGGCTGTTCAGTGCCGCCCAGCGCAAGGCGATGGCCGTGCGCGACCGGACGTGTCGTGCCGAGGGCTGCGACACCCCGGCCACGTGGTGCGAAGCCCACCACGTGCATCCGTGGGAGCACGGCGGCCGTACCGACCTCGCCGACGGTGTCTTGCTCTGCAGCCATCACCACCACCGCGTCCATGACGCGAGCTATCGCGCCGAACGGATGCCCAGTGGTGACTTCCGCTTCCACCGACGCAGATAGGACGAGGCGCGGGACGCACGCGCGCTCGACCTGCACGGCGGACGGAGGGACTCGCCGCCGTCACCACCCCTCAGCGGCGAGAGGGGTCGGCAACGCCGTCGAGCGGTCCCATCGCCGACTCGCGGATCAGTCCGGAGACGAGCTTCTGTCCCGACGCGATGGCGTCGCTGAGGCGTTCGTGCGCGACGTCGTGCCTCTCCGCCTCCAGCGCCCACTTGGCTGCCGCCATGCCCTGCAGGAGCGAGTCGTTGATCTCGACGGCCTGCCGGTGGAGAAACTCACGCTCGGCCTGCTCGACGTGGGCCTGCTCGGCCCGGCGCAGCCGGTCGGAGGCGTCGCCGAGGAGCAGCCCGACGAGCAGGATCGGCACCACTCGCGCGGACCAACCGAGCACGGTGAGGTCCACGTCGGCCGCCAGCACCCACAGGGCGAGGAGAGCCAGAGCGCCCCCCGAGGCGATCATCCCGGCGACGCGCCCCCAGGCGAGGGCGGCGAGGCTGATCGGCACGACGTAGAGCAAAGTGATGGCCACCGAGGCGTCGTTGCCCAGGGCGAACCGGACCACGGTGATGGACACGAACATCGCGAGCACCCCGGCGAGCGCCAGGCGCGCCCGTCGGCTGAACCACGGCACATACGTCGCGGGAGTCGGGATCGGGGTCATTGGGCGAGTCTGGCTTTCCTCGAGGCGACGAGGACAGGGCCTTTCGTCCCGGCTGCCGGCTCCAAGGTCCCGTCGCGCAGCAGGCACTGGTCGACCACGGCCCGTTTCGGGGGATGGGGTTGGGTGGAGGCATGGGACGGCTGCTCACCGTCGGGCACGGGACGCTCGACCGCGACGCGCTGCCCGCGCTGTTGACGGGCGCCGGGACCGACCTGCTGGTCGACGTCCGCCGCTTCCCGGGCAGCAGGCACAACCCGGACGTGAGCAGGGACGCACTCAGCGAGTGGCTGCCGGAGGCGGGCATCGGCTACCGGTGGGAGGAGCGTCTCGGTGGCCGACGGCGACGCGACAAGGACGCAGACCCCGGCGCCGACGGCTGGTGGCGGGTCGAGGCGTTCCGGGCGTACGCCGCCCACACCAGGACCCCTGACTTCCTCGCGGCGCTGGACGAGCTGTGCGAGCAGGTGGCGACGAACGGCACGACGGTCGTGATGTGCAGCGAGGCCGTGTGGTGGCGCTGCCACCGCCGGCTGGTCGCCGACGCCGCTTTCCTGCTGCGGGACCTCGACGTCGCCAACCTGGCGCACGCCGGCCGGACCACGCCGCACGAGCCGTCGGCCGGTGCCCGGGTGGTCGATGGCCTGCTCCACTACGACGTACCTGCCGAGGGTTGAGCGACATGGACGAGGGGTACGTCGAGGCGGTGCTCGCGCTGGTCGAGCAGGTGCCGGCCGGGCGGGTGACGACGTACGGCGACCTGGCCCGGGCTGTGCGGAGGGGCGGGCCGCGTCAGGTTGGTCGGGTGATGGCCCTGCACGGCGACGCCGTGCCGTGGTGGCGGGTCGTGCATGCCGACGGCCGCCCCGCCACGTGTCATGGCGGGACGGCCGTCGAACGGCTGCGGGAGGACGGGGTGCCGCTCACGAGCCGGGGGTGGGTCGAGAGGTCGGCCCTCTAGGGCTGGAAGACCACCTTGACCATGCCCTCCTCCTTCTTCTGGAAGTGCTCGTAGGCGGCGGGCGCCTCGGAGAGCGGGAGGTGGTGGGTGGCGAAGGCGTCGACGCCGAAGGGGTCGTCCTCGACCAGCATCGCGAGCAGCTCGTCGGTCCAGCGACGCACGTTGGCCTGGCCCATCCGGACCTGGATCTGCTTGTCGAACATCTGGAACATCGGCATCGGGTCGGCCGAGCCGCCGTAGACGCCGGAGATCGAGATGGTGCCGCCACGGCGGACGGCGTCGATGGCGGTGTGCAGGGCGGCGAGGCGGTCGAGCCCGGCCTTCTTCATCATCGGCTCCGCGATGGCGTCGGGCAGCAGGCCGACGGCCTTCTGCACACCGGTGGCGACCGGTGAGCCGTGGGCCTCCATGCCGACGGCGTCGATCACGGCGTCCGGGCCGCGGCCGCCGGTGGCCTCGCGGATCACGTCGCCGACGCTGCCGACCTCGCTGGCCTCGTCGAAGTTCAGCGGCTCGGCACCGAACGCCGCGACGCGCGCGAGGCGCTCGGGCACGTTGTCCACGGAGAAGACGCGGTGGCCCGCGCGGACGCCCATGCGGGCGGCCATGTCGCCGATCGGGCCGGCGCCGAGGACGAGGAGCGTGCCGCCGTCGGGCACGTCGGCGTACTTCAGTCCCTGCCACGCCGTGGGTAGGACGTCGGAGAGGAAGAGGAAGCGGTCGTCGGCGTGCTCGTGCGGCACCTTGACGGGCAGGAAGTTCGCGAACGGGACCCGGAGGTACTCCGCCTGGCCGCCGGGGACCTGACCGTAGAGCTTGCTGTAGCCGAAGAAGCTCGCGCCGGTGCCGTGCTCGTGGTTCTGCGTGGTCTCGCACTGGCTGTAGAGACCCTGGTCGCACATCCAGCACGAGCCGCAGCACACGTTGAACGGCACGACGACGCGGTCGCCGACCTTGAGGTTCGTGACGGCCGAGCCGACCTCCTCGACGATGCCCATCGGCTCGTGGCCGACGACGTCGCCGGCCTCCATGAACGGGGCCAGGGTCTCGTAGAGGTGGAGGTCGGAGCCGCACAGGCCGGTGGAGGTGATCTTGATGATCGCGTCCGTCGGCTCCTCGATGCGCGGGTCGGGTACGTCGGTGACCTGCATGTCGTGGACGCCTTGCCAGGTGACTGCCTTCATCGTGCTGAACCGCCTTCGGTCGAGGGTGTCGAACAGGTCCCGTACCCGTGTGGCACTGGGGCATGCGAGGGGTCAGAAGTCGTGACCTTCGTCCCTGCCGCCGGGCGGGGCGCTCTGGAAGCGTGGAGGTGACGGGAGGGGCGGCATGGCAGACGTGCTGGTGGTGGACTCGCTGGTCCGGAGGTTCGGGGACCTGACGGCGGTGGACGGGGTGTCGTTCCGCATCGCGCCGGGGGAGACGTACGGCCTGCTGGGGCCCAACGGGGCCGGCAAGACGACGACGATCTCGATGGTCGCGGGGCTGATCGCGGCCGACGCGGGCACCGTCACCGTGGCCGGGCAGGCGATGACGCCGCGGACCACCGAGCCCAAGCGGCACGTGGGACTGGTGCCGCAGGAGCTGGCGATATACCCGGACCTGAGCGGTCGGGAGAACCTCGCGCTCTTCGGCAAGCTCCAGGGCCTGCGGGGCGGCGAGCTCAAGGCCAGGGTCGAGGAGGTGCTCGAGCTGATCGGGCTCGCGGACCGCGCGAAGGACCGGAGCAAGGAGTACTCCGGTGGCATGAAGCGCCGCCTCAACATCGGCATCGGGCTGCTCCACCAGCCGACCCTGCTGATCCTCGACGAGCCGACGGTGGGCGTGGACCCGCAGTCGCGCCACGCGATCCTCGAGTCGGTCGAGGCGCTCTCCGGCGAGGGCATGGCGGTGCTCTACACGACCCACTACATGGAGGAGGCCGAGCGGCTCTGCGACCGCATCGGCATCATCGACTCGGGCCGGCTGCAGGCCGAGGGCACCCGCGACGAGCTGATCCGGCTCGTGGGCGGCGTCGACACGATCAGGCTCGGGGGGACCGGCGACCTCGCCGGCGCGGCCGAGGAGCTGCGGCTGATCCCGGGCGTCGAGCGCGTCGACACCGAGCGCCGCGCGGCGACGCTGACCGTCAAGGACGCGCCCGCCCTCGTCGCCCAGGTGGTGGCCACCGCGACGTCGTACGGCGTCACGCTGTTCGACGTCGAGATCTCCCGGCCGGACCTCGAGTCGGTCTTCCTCCACCTGACCGGCAAGGGCCTGAGGGACTAGGCGGGACCGATGCGCCAGCTCCTCGCCCTCACGGCCGCCGACCTGCTCCAGCGGGTCCGCGACAAGTCCGTCGTCATCTTCGCGCTCGTCGTGCCGATGGCGCTGATGACCGTCTTCAACCTCGTCTTCAGCGCCACCGAGGACCTCCACATCGAGCCGGTGACGGTCGCGATCAGCGCTCCCGCGGGCGATCGGATGGCGCAGGTGCTGACCTCGGTCGTGCGCGACCTCGACGGCACCGACGAGCTCGACGTCACGGTCCACGAGGTCGACGAGGCCGCCGGCCGGAAGCAGGTCGAGGGCGGGGACGCCGCGGTCGCCCTGATCGTGCCCACCGGGTTCGGGCAGGCCGCGCAGCAGGGTGAGGCCGTCACGGTCGAGGCCGTCCGCGGTGACGAGGCCGGCATCGAGGCCGACATCGTGCTCTCGGTCGTGGACGGGGTGCTCGGCCAGTTCGCCTCCGGCGCGGTCACCGCCCGGGCCGCGCTGGCCGAGGGAGTCGCGCCGACCGAGCTGGCGGCGCTGGTCGAGCAGGCGACGTCCGGCGGACCGACGTACGACCTCAGGCAGGGGCGGGCGGCCGACGAGCAGCTCGACTCGGGCGCCGCGCTGGTGGCGGGGCAGGCCGGGCTGTTCCTGCTCTTCACGGTCAGCTTCGGCGTCACCGGACTGCTCGTGGACCGCGAGTCCGGGACCCTGGCGCGGCTGCGGTCGATGCCGATCCCGGCCTGGGTGATCATCGCCTCGAAGGCGTTGGTCAGCTTCGTCCTCGGCGTGGTGGCGACGGCGGTGCTGCTGACGCTGGGCAGCTACCTCTTCGACGCCGACTTCGGCTCGCTCCCGGCCGTCGCCGTGCTCGTGGTCTGCGCGACCGCGGCCGGGACCTCGGTGATGTTCCTGATCGTGCGGGTCGCCCGCTCCAGCGAGCAGGCCGGCATCGCCACCTCGATCGTGGCGCTGGTGCTCGGCATCGGAGGCGGTGCTTTCTTCCCGGTCAGCTCCACCGGCCCCTTCACCTGGGTGCTCGACCTCAACCCGGTCGCGGCGCTGCTCCGCGGGCTGGGTACGACGTCCGGGGGCGGCGGGCTCGCCGACATCGGTGTGCCGGTCGCGATCATGCTCGGCTTCGGTGCGGTCATGCTCCTGGTCTCGCGCCTGGTCCCGGACCACGGGGTGCTGTCATGACGAACGCCCTGTCCGTCGCCGGGGTCGAGCTCAAGCTCTTCCTCCGCGACCGCTCCAACCTCTTCTTCGTCTTCGTCTTCCCGCTCCTGCTGGTGCTGATGATCGGCCTGCAGTTCGGCGAGGGTGCCCGGGCCGGGCGGGTGGCGGTGAGCGGCTCGGGCTCGACGCTGCAGTCGGCGCTCGTCCAGCAGCTCGAGCTCGACGACGTCGTCGTGTCCGAACCTGCGTGGTCGGACGCCCTCGACCTGCTGGCGCGCGGGCGGCTCGACGTCGCGGTGCGGGTCGACGGCGCGGCCGCGACGGCGTACGACGGCGGGGCCGCGGTGACGCTCGAAGTGGTGCGCGGGCCGTCGGGCAACGCCCAGGTGGTCGAGCAGGACGTGCGGGTCGCCGTCGACGCCGCGCGCGCCGACCGCAACCGGCTCCTGGCCCTGACCGGTCACGGCATCGCGGCCGACGACGCCGCGGCGGCGCTGGACGTGGCCGGCCGCGCCGTTGCCGCACCGGCGCTGGAGGTGCACTACGTCGACGCGCTGAGCAAGGAGTTCGCCGGGCTCGGCCAGTTCGACTTCGGGGCGTCGGGACAGCTGCTGCTGTTCGTGTTCCTCAGCTGCCTGGCGGGGTCGGCGACCCTCATCCAGGCGCGTCGCCTCGGCGTCGTGGCGCGCATGCTCGCCGGGCCGATGACCGCGGGCGAGCTGGTGGCCGGCCAGATCCTCGGGAGATGGGCGATCGGGCTCTTCCAGGGCGGCTACCTCATGGTCGCCACCAGCGTGCTGTTCGGCGTGCGCTGGGGCAGCCTGCCACTGGCGTTGCTGATCCTGCTGCTCTTCAGCCTGGTCGCGTCCGGTGCGGCGATCCTGCTCGGCACGCTGCTCACCAACGAGGGGGCGGCCAGCGGCGCGGGTGTCGGGCTCGGCCTGGTGCTGGCCGCGCTCGGCGGCTCGATGCTGCCGCTCGAGCTGTTCCCCGACGCCATCCGGCGGGTCGCCGACATCACGCCCCACGCGTGGGCGTACACCGCGTTCGCCGAGGTGCAGCGGCGCGACGGCACCCTGCTCGACGTGCTGCCCAACCTCGCCGTGCTCGCCGGGATGGCCGTCATGGTAGCGGCGCTGGGTGCGTGGGCGCTGCGGCGCAGCCTGTCGCGGGCGATGTGAGTCGGGGTGAGTCGGGGTGAGCCCACCCTCTGGGGCGGTTGTGGGGCGTCGCGCGCTGGTTACGTTGGAACGCATGAGCGACGACGTGAACCAGGCAGCGACCGAGGCGGCACAGCGGGTGGTCGACGAGGTCAGCTCGTGGCAGTACAGCGCCGAGGACCGGATGATCGCCGACGAGCTCGACCGCGGGCTCGCCGAGGCGAAGGTCGCGCTGAGCGACGACGAGCGCTCGCGGGTGCTGGCCGAGATCGACGGCATGAAGGACGAGCACTCCAGCGCGCCGCAGGTGCGGTCCGCGACGCCGGTGGACTAGGCCTCGACGCGGCCGCGTTCCTCGGGCTGGTCAGCGGCAGGGGACCGCGGTGAGCGCCTCGAGGCCCTCGCGGTCACCCGGCCCCCACCCGTCCTGCCGGCTGTGCCGCTCGGCCATCAGCTCGGAGGGGTCGTCGACGTGGCCGAGCCCGACCACGTGGCCGAGCTCGTGCAGCACGATGGCCTCCAGCGCCACGGGGTGCCGGGCGATGTCGGCCGCGGTGAAGGTGTCGGTGTCGAGCACGATGTTGCCCGTGACGAAGTAGAGCCGGCCGGCCCCACCGTCGGTCGTCGCGCCGCCCACACCGGCGATCGTCCCCTCCAGTCGTGGGAAGTCGTCCTCCGACCCCCAGCCGATCACCACCGGCCGGACGAAGGCGTCGGGCGGACCCGACCCGGCGAAGGGGACGTGGGCGGTCTCGCCCGCGGCCCGGAGGTCGAGCCCGGTGGAGGCGGCCACCCTCGCGACGGCCTTCTCGACGAGCTCGCGGCCGCCGTCCGGCTCGTCGGTGGGGTTGACCGCCCACCGGATGGGCTGGCAGGGGTCCCAGCCGACGGGCTCCTCGCTGCCCGGCTGGGTCATCAGGAAGGCGTGCGCGCCACCGACGGACGCGCTGTCGAGCGAGCCGCCGATGCCGAGCGTCCGGCGCAGTGACCGCATCTCCTCCGCGGGGTGCAGCACCACGACCGCGACGACCGTGGCGGCGGTGAGCACCAGCGACAGCGCGAGCGAGAGCTGCGGTCGCGTACGCCGCCGGCGTCGCCGCAACGGCACCGGGGCGGGCAGTGCGCCGAGGCCCTCCCGACGGTCGAGCCGGTCGAGCTCGCGCATCGCGGCCTCGAGCTCACGAACGCGGCGCCGGCGCTCCCGCGCGCTCGGCTCGTGGTCGGACACGACCCGGAGTATGTCCTGCCTGCGCGCCGCGCGGAGCGGAACCGCCGAGGTCCCGTCCTGCCGGGCGTCAGCCCGCACCGGCCTTCCGCTCGATCCGGCTCGCCGCCGCCAGGCCGACCAGGGCGAGCGCGAGCCCGGCCGGCAGGTCGAGCACCCAGTGGTTGCCGGTGGCGACCACGACCCAGCACATGACCACGGGATGCAGGACGCAGCACGCGCGCACCCACCACCTGCGGGTCAGCCGCCACACGACGACCGAGACCACCACCAGGTAGCCGACGTGGAAGCTCGGCATCGCACCGATCTCGTTGGCGACGTCGGTCGGCCGGGCGAGGCCGTCGACGACGCTGCCTCGGACGGTGTCGGCGTACCCCAGGTCGGTGAGGCGTGGCGGTGCGACCGGGTAGAGGGCGTAGACCGGCAGGCCGACGATCCCGGCGACCAGCAGGGCGTTGCGCAGTCGGGCGTAGTCGTGGGGCCACCGTGCGAACAGCACCACCAGGGCCACGGCGACGACGGGCAGGTAGCCCCAGACGTAGAACCACGAGGCGAACGTCGCCAGCCACGGCACGTCGTCGAGGCCGCGCTGGGCGGCGTGCTCCCAGTCCAGGCCCCACCTCTCCTGGAGGGCGAGCAGCGAGTGGGCGTTGGCCGTCGCGACCGGGAGGTCGTCCAGGGTCAGGCGGCGGACCAGGAAGTTGGCCAGCAGCGCGACCGCGACGACCCCGGCCTCGACCGCGACACCGCGCCAGCCGGGAGCGCGGCGGATCAGCAGCGAGGTCACGGTCGGGGCGGCCAGGTCGGGACGATCTGCTCCACGGTCGCGGTCGGGTCGGCGAGGAGGTCGGGCTCGGAGACGAGCCGCCGGATCACCTCGGCGGTCTTGGCGAAGTAGAACCCGTCGGTCGCCCGCTCGTCGAGCGTGTAGGCGACGTCGACGCACCGGCGCGCGACCACCGCACCGGACTCGTCCACCACGGGCTGCGGGGCGACCATGCCGATGGCGACGAAGGCGCTCGCGGTGCCGAGCTCGTAGAGGTGGTGCAGCGGGGGATCGATGCCGATCGAGCCCGCGTGCACGACGTAGACGCTGGTGTAGAGCGGGATCGAGTCGACCAGCCGGCCGGGCAGCAGGTTGTGGTAGTCCAGCCAGCGCACACCGCGCGCCACCCCGTTGAGCACCGGCCTCGGCCACGCCGCGAAGAAGTGGACGAGGCGGTCGTCGCCTCCCTCCTCGACCCCGGCGCGCTCGACGCGGACGACGCCGTCCACGAGGCGGCGCACGTCGTCCACCAGCTCCGTGCCGGTCAGCACGACGCGCGCCTCGGACTCCTCGGCGTCCTCGGCCATCCCCTGGCGGACCACGAAGGAGATGCTGATCTCGTCGTGCTGGTAGGTGCGTCGGCCGGCGACGAAGCGGTTGGTCTGCGGACGCAGCCGCACGGTGCGTCCGATCGCGGTGAGGAAGACGTGGAACAGGCTCACCCGATCCGCGCGCGGTCGCCCGGCGTTGGTGGCCTCCATCCAGGCGAGGAGCCCCTCGACCTCGATGCGCTGCTGGAAGTAGACGAGCGACTCGGTGCGCGTCGGCATCACGAACGGGATGATCCGGCGCAGCGGCGGGACGTCGCGGACGTACGTCGCGTCCGGTCGCCGCCTGAGGACCATGGTCCGACGGTAGCGCCACGCGACGCCGCCGGTCGGTGGCGGAGCGAACTCCCCCATGCGCGGTACGCGCGGCGACAGCCCACCCGGACGGACGTGGTGCGGCCCGGGGCCCCGGTTACGTTGGACGGCATGGACGTACGCGGACTGCTGACCGAGGGCTTCGGCCGCATCACCGAGCTGTACGACGACCTCGCCGAGGGGCTGGACGAGGCGAGCCTGCACCACCGGCCGGGCGGCACCGGCAACCCGATCGGCTGGCTGCTGTGGCACCTCGCGCGGGTGCAGGACGACCACGTCGCCGACCTCGCCGGCACCTCCCAGGTGTGGGAGGGGTTCCAGGACCGCTTCGGGCTGCCCAACGGCACCGACGACATCGGCTACGGCCACACCAGCGAGCAGGTGGACGCAGTGCGCATCGCCGATCCGCAGCTGCTCGTCGAGTACCACCACGAGGTCACCCTCGCGACCGCGCGCTACCTGCAGACCGTCGACGAGAAGGAGCTCGAGCGGGAGGTCGACCAGCGGTGGGACCCCCCGGTCACCGCCGGCGTACGGCTCGTGAGCATCCAGGGCGACTGCCTGCAGCACCTCGGGCAGGCGGCGTACGTCAAGGGGCTGCTGGCTTAACCGAGCCTTGAGGGTCCGGAGAGGTCGCGTTGGGCGGCTGCCGGGCACGGTGGGTGACGTACTGACCACCACGACCTCAGGGAGTCGTCACCATGATCCGCACCATCCGCCGTACCCGCCTCGCGACCGCCGCCGTCCTCGTCCCGCTGGCCCTCGGGCTGGCCGCCTGCGGCGGTGACGACGACCCCGACGCGCAGACCTCGACGGCGTCCGACACGTCCGCCGACGCGGGCGTCGAGGCGTCCGCCGAGGCGCTCCAGGGTGACGTGGAGACGGCAGCAGCGACCGCCCTCGACGAGGTCGACGGCACCGTCTTCTCCGTCGACGGCGACAGCCGGGGCTGGGAGGTCACGGTCATGACCGCCGACGGCGTCGAGAACGACGTCGACCTCTCCGCCGACGCCACCACCGTCGAGCGTGGCCCGGTCGAGGACACCGACACGGACAAGGACGACGCCGCGGAGACGGAGCGACTGCTCGGCGTCTCGCTCGACCACACCGCCGCGATGGAGGCCGCGCTGGCCGAGGTCGACGGAACCGTCACCGGCGTGGACCTGTCCGAGGAGGACGGCGCGGCGGTCTGGGAGGTCACCCTCGGCGAGGACACCCCCGACGAGACCACGGTGGAGGTCGACGCCGAGTCCGGTGACGTGCTGCGCACCGAGCGCGGCGACTGAGCGGGGCGAATTCGCGCGGCGGACGAGTGCCAGACTGGCCGCATGCCCGAGCTCGTCGTCCGTGCCGCGGGCTTCTCTCCGGTCAAGGGCATGCGCCACCTCGCGCTGCCGTCCGTCGAGCTCGACGCGCTCGGGCCGGTCGGTGACCGGTCGTGGTGTCTCGTGGACGTCGCCGCTCGTCGCGTGCTGCGCACGGTCCAGCACCCCTCGCTGCTCAGCGTGGTGGCGCGGGTCGAGGGCGACGAGCTCTCGCTGACGCTGCCCTCGCGTGAGTCGCTCGTCGCGCCCGCGCCGCCGACGGGGGAGACGGTCACGTACGACTACTGGGGTCGCGCCGTGCCGCTCGCGCTGGTCGACGGTCCGCACGCGTCGATGGCGTCCGACTTCCTGGGCCGGGACGTACGGCTCGCCGCCGCACCGCGTGGAGGCGTCGTCTTCGCGGCCCCGGTGACGATCGTGGGGACGGCGTCGCTCGACGCGGTCGGCGCCGAGGCGGCGCGCTTCCGGGCCACCCTCGTCGTGGAGACCGACGAGCCGTGGGTGGAGGACTCCTGGCTCGGTACGACGTTCCGCGCCGGCGACGCGGAGCTGCGGATCGGCGGCCCGATCCCGCGCTGTGCGGTCATCGACCACCACCCCGAGACCGGGGTCAAGGACGTGCGCCTGCTCAAGGAGCTCGTCGGCTCGCGGCCGACCAACTCGGCCGGTGAGCCGATGTTCGGGGTGTACGCCGAGGTCGTGCGGCCCGGCACTGTCGGTCCTCGCGCGTAGCCTCGGAGGAGGCCGCGCGGGGCGGCCCGGAGCGGGGTGACGATGGACCTACCTGACCTGCCTGCCGCGGCGCGCGTGCCCGAGCCGGAGGAGCCCTACGGTGCCGTGCGCGGGACCTGCCCGCGCTGCGGGTCGGTCGATGTCGTCCACCTCGTCATCGGGATGCCGGCCGCCCGCGACGACGTCGGCAGTGGCCCGGACTGGGTGCGCTGGGTCGGGTGCGTGCACCCCGGGCACGACCGCGAGTGCCGCTCGTGCGGCGCGCACTGGGTGGCTGCGAGCGGGTAAGACCCCGCCGATTCGCACGATCAAAGAGATTTCCGCGCAGGGTGGGCGCATACTGGAGGTGATGACTACCTCGCGCGGCTCACGGCCGAAGCATCTCCCCTCCAGCCCGTTCAAGCCGGCTGTCGAGCCGGTCGTCGAGGTGTTCGAGATCGACGACCGCGTCACCCACGACCTCCACGGCCTGGGCCGGGTGACGGCGATCGATGCCCACGCGGTGACCGTTGACTTCGGCTCGAAGGTGCTCCGGGTGCCCCACCCCTACCCGAAGCTGCACCACCTGTAGGTCGCTGTAGGTCGTCACTCCCAGGCGCTCAGGTCCGGCGGCACGTCCACCGAGTGCGCCTGCAGCACCTCGAGCGGTACGACGTCCAGCGCGCGCTCCGACGTGGCCGCGAGCACGACCGGCGCGGCCAGCCCGGCGTCGTACGCCTGGAGCCAGCGCGCCGCGACGACGCACCAGCGGTCGCCCGGCACCAGGCCGGGGAAGCCCCACTCGGGTCGCGGCGTCGACAGGTCGTTGCCCACCACCCGCTGGTGGGCGAGGAACTCCTCGGTCATGACCGCGCACACCGCGTGCAGCCCCACGTCGTGCGGGCCGACCGTGCACGTGCCGTCGCGGTGGAAGCCGGTCACCGGGTCGGTGCCGCAGGACTCCAGCTCGCCGCCCAGGACGTTGCGCTCGGTCATGGCGCCATCATGACCCGTGCGGTCCCGTGGCGGGACGTGGTCAACCGGCGGATCGGGCCGCCCTCTTCGCCTCCGCCTCGGACCGGCGCTCCACGAACCGGGTGGCCTCCGCGTCGAGCGCGGCCACGGCGGACGCCAGCTCCTCGCGCGCCTTCTCCCCGTCCTCGTCGAGCCCTTCGAGGTCCCAGACGCCCCACTGCCGCAGGAGCGGGGTGACGATGTCGTCGTGGTGGATGCGCAGGTCGTAGATGCCGGCCTTCGCCATCACCACGGCCTTGCGGGAGAAGCCGGGGATCACGCTGCCGGGCATCTGGAAGTCGACGACCTCCTCGGTGATCGCCCGCATCGTCTGGCTCGGCGTCAGCTCGAGTGCCGCGGCGACGAGGTTGCGGTAGAAGATCATGTGCAGGTTCTCGTCCTTGGCGACCCGCGTCAGCAGCTTCTCCGCGATCGGCTCGTCGGTGTAGCGGCCGGTGTTGCGGTGCGAGATCCGCGTCGCGAGCTCCTGGAAGGAGACGTAGGCGCAGACGTTGAGCAGTGACTTGTCGAGCGCCTCGTAGCCGGTCTCCATCGTCTCCATCCGCGCCCGCTCGAGCTCGTCGGGGTCGACGCCGCGGGTGACGAGGAGGTAGTCGCGGATGCAGAACGCGTGGCGGCCCTCCTCCGCCGTCCAGCGGTTGACCCACGTGCCCCACGCGCTGTCGCGGCCGAAGGCACGGTCGATCTCGCGGTGGTAGCTCGGCAGGTTGTCCTCGGTGAGCAGGTTGACCTCGAGTGCCGTCCGCGCGACCGACGACAGCTGCGACTGCTCGACCGACCAAGGCTCACCGCGGAGGTCCTTGAAGTCGCGCCCCAGGCTCCACGGGACGTACTCGTGCGGCATCCACTCGTCGGCCAGGCCGAGGTGGCGGTTGAGGTTGTCCTCCACCGTGGCCTCGAGCTCGGTGAGCAGCTGCGCGGTGTCGAGAGCGGCCATGATCCATCTCCTCGAGGGGACGCGAGGGCGCGGTGTCCTCGTCCCCATGCCTACACCCGCTGCGACGGGTTCGACCAGACCGGACCACTGCCGGAAGTGGTCCGCGGACCAGTCCGTCGCCGGATCGGACGGCCCTTGACAAGTGATGGAAGCGCTCTCATAACGTGACCGCCGTCACACTCTCTCGGGAAGAAGGTTCACCATGCGCACACCCCGCGCGTACGTCGCCCTGCTGGCCGCCCTGGCCGCCTGCCTCATGCTCGCCAGCCCCCCACCGGCCGCCGTCGCCGTCGGTCCGGACCGGCTGCCGTTCACCGTCACCAACCAGTCGCAGCGCGGCGAGGAGGTCTACCTCTACGTCGTCGGCGTCGACCTCGCGACCGGCCGCCTCGGCCACGTCAACCAGGCCGGGACCTTCAGCCCGTGGCCGGCGGGGAGCAACCCGCCGAGCCCCGCGCCGGACGTCTCGATCCGGATGGGCGGCACCGGGTCGAGCACGACGCTCAACGTGCCGCGCGGCTTCTCCGGCCGGATCTACATGTCGTTCGGTGAGCGGCTGCCCTTCCGTCTGACGCCCGACGGCCTCGTGCAGCCCGCGCCCTGGGCGCCCGGCGACCCCAGCGAGAACATCCTCTTCGACTGGAGCGAGTTCACCTACAACGACGCCGGGCTCTGGCTCAACAGCTCGCAGGTCGACATGTTCGCCGTGCCGCACGCCGTCTCGGTCACCGGGTCCGACGGCGTGACGCGGACGACCGGCCGGCTGGTCGACGACGGTCGCAACAAGGTCATCAACGGCATACGCAACCAGGCCGGCTGGGCCGGGCTCGTCCGCACCCGCGCCGACGGCACGGTCCTGCGGGTCCTCGCGCCGGGCAAGGCGGCGGACGCCGGCTACTTCGACCGCACCTACCTCGACCCCTACATCGCCAGCGCGTGGAACGCCTACGCGTCCAAGACGCTGACCGTGGTGCCGTTCGGCGACCGGCCCGACGTGCGCTACTTCGGGCGTACGTCCGGGACGACGATGACCTTCACCAACGGCTCCGGCCAGCAGGTCGCCTCGTTCCAGCGACCGAGCACCGGCGACGTCTGGGGCTGCGACGGTGCCCTCGGCGCACCCAACGACCAGGTCGTCGGCCCGATCGCCCGCACCCTCTGCGCGGCACTGCACCGCTCGACCCTCGGCCGGCTCGACACCCAGCCGAGCGGCACGGCGGCGGACTTCTACCAGGGCGCGATCACCAACCACTACTCCCGGCTGGTGCACCAGAACATGGTCGACGGCCGGGCCTACGGCTTCGCCTTCGACGACGTGCAGGCGCAGGAGTCGCTGGTCCACAGCGGCGACCCGCGCGCGGCCGGCATCACGCTGACGCCGTTCGGACCGGGAGGTACGACGACCAACCCGCCGCCGACCGGCACCGGCAGCACGCTGGTCAGCCGGCTCAACGACAAGTGCATCGACGTGCCCAGCTGGAACTTCGCCGACGGGCAGCGGCTGATCATGTGGGACTGCCACGGCGGCACCAACCAGCGGTGGGAGCAGGTGAGCGGCACGCTCCGCACGCAGAACGGGATGTGCATGGACGTCGCCGGCGGCGGCACCGGTGACGGTACGCCGATCCAGATCGCCCGGTGCAGCGGCAACCCGGCGCAGCAGTTCGTGCTGAGCGGCGCCGGCGACCTGGTGAACCCGCAGGCCGACAAGTGCGTGGACATCAAGGACGTCAACGCGGCCAACGGCGCCGCGCTGCAGCTCTGGACCTGCGCAGGCACCGCCAACCAGAAGTGGCGCCTGGGGTGAGCGGCCGGGGGAGGCGGGATCGGGGCCGCCTCCCCCTGTCGTCGCCCGCGGGTAGGTTGCCGGCCATGGACCTGTGCGCCGCGCTGTCGCCGTACGCCGAGTCGGGGGACGTCCCCGGCCTCGTCGCCCTGGTCGCGCGCGGCGACGACGTGCAGGTGGAGGTGCTCGGGCAACAAGGGCCGGGCGGCGTCCCGATGCGGCGCGACTCCCTCTTCCGGGCGGCATCGATCACCAAGCCGCTGACCGCTGCTCTGGCGATGGTGCTCGTCCAGGACGGCCTGCTCGACCTCGACGCTCCGGTGTCCGACCTGCTGCCGGAGCTCGCGTCGCCGCGGGTGCTGCGGACGCCCACCAGCCCGCTCGAGGACACCGTGCCGTGCGAACGGCCGATCACCGCGCGCCACCTGCTGGCGTGCACCTCGGGACTCGGCTTCACGACCATCGACTCGCCGGTCGTGCCGCTGCTGGGGGAGCGGCTGCACCAGGGGTCCATGCGGGTCGGCGACGTGCCCCCGCCCGACGAGTGGGTGCGACGTCTTGCCGAGATCCCGCTCATCCACCAGCCCGGCGAGGGGTGGACCTACAACCTGTCCTACGACCTGCTGGGCGTGCTGCTCGCGCGGGCCGCGGACACCTCGCTGGCCGACCTGATGGCAGAGCGGCTCCTCGAGCCGCTGGGCATGGTCGACACCGGGTTCCACGTGCCCGCGGCCGAGGTGGCCAGGTTCGCCGCGCTCCACGGGCACCGCGGGGGGTCGCTGGTGGTCACCGACCAGCCGGAGGGCGCCTTCACCGAGCCGCCGGCGTTCGCGTCCGGGGCCGGTGGCCTGGTCACCACGGGCGACGACTGGCTGGCGTTCGGGCGGATGCTGCTGGCCGGTGGCGGGTCGCTGCTCGATGACGGCTCGGTCCGGCTGATGACCACCGACCACACGACGGCCCAGCAGCGGGCGATGGCCGGCTTCTTCCTCGACGGCCAGGGGTGGGGCTTCGGGGGCAGCGTCGACACCTCGGTCCTCAGCCCGTGGAACGTGCCCGGGCGCTACGGCTGGGTCGGCGGCACCGGCACGGCGGCGTACGTCGATCCGCGCCACGGGGTGGTCAGCGTGCTCCTCACCCAGGTCGAGCTCGACAGCCCGGAGTCGGCGGCGGTGCTGGAGTCATTCTGGGCGGCGGCTGCGGCCTGACCTCCCGTCCGTGGTTGTCCACAGATGCGTCGCGGCTCGTTTCCGGGTGTCGACGCTCGGGCAGGTCGCTCCCATGCACGACGTCAGCGGCTGCATCCGGATCCGCCCGGCTCTCAACGAGACGGAGCGATCCTTCCTCGCCGATCTCTCCGACTCGGGTCGGACGCTGCGCGGCACCCCGACCGGCCGAGGGGACGGCACGGTGCCGTTCGCCCACCTCGCGTGGGACGTGTGCCCGGACGGCTGCTGCCTGACGTGGAACCCGGCAGCGGAGCGAGCATCGATGATGGTGCCGTCGCTGCGCTTCCTGCTGGACCACCTGCTCCGGGGCGGCGCCAAGGGTGAGGGCAGTCCGCAGCTCGCGGGCTTCACCTTCGACCACGTCCTCGACGGCGTCGTCGCCGGCGCCGGCCGGGTCGTCGAGGTCAGCGCCAACCGGGTGTCCGAGCACGAGCTCACCCAGCCGTGCACGGGCGTGAAGCGGCCGCGGCCCCGCCGGCAGCCGCTGCCGGCGAACGTGATCGAGCTGCGGCCGCGGCGGGCGTGAGCCGGGTCAGTCGTTCCCGTCGACGAGCACCAGCAGGTCCGCGCTCGAAGGCGTCGTCCAGTCGAGCAGGAAGTCGAGCTCGGTGTCCGGGCCGGCCGGCCTGGCCAGCTCAGGCTTCATGCCCGGCCAGGTGATCCACCCCAGCCATGCGTCTGGGTGGCGTCGGAGGAACTCGTTGTACGCCTCGTGGGCACGGGCGACGATGAGGTCATGTTCGTCGGGCCGGCTGCCGATGTTCTGGCACCAGGTGAACTGGTAGAGGCCGACGATCGCGCAGGCATCGAACTCCTCCTCGACGTCCTCGATCACCTCTGCGAGCCATTCTGCAGTCACAGCGTCGGGTTCCCTTCCAGCGGCAGCTTCACGGGCTTTGCCCCGTTCTGCGAGACGACAACATACGGTCCGTGCGTGAGGGCGTCCGGCCGGTTTCCCGGATAGCCGTCCATGATCCGGACCTGCCGGCCTCTGAACTGGGGCAGCTCGTAGCGCAGCCCGTCGCCCGATCGAACAGGCGAGACGTCCCAGTGGTCGAGCATCCGCCGGAGCTCGGCGGGGTCCATCCCGCGCAGGTCCTCGGGGTCGAACAGCTCCGGGTCGTCGATCGTGCGGCGGACGCGCGTGTAGCGCGGACCCCACCAACCGCCGGGGTTGCGCATCGAGCCACGCTCGTCGCGCACCGTCGCCTTGGCGTAGCGGTCGAGCCGCCCCCGGAGGCCGCGGAGGGAGTCGCCGGCCGTCCGGAGGCGCGCGATGCCCGAGGCGACCGTGGCGCGGAGGGCGACGAGGAGGGCGTGGAAGCGGGGTGCCTGCGCGCGGATCCGCGCCGCTGCGGCGGCCGCCGCCGCGGAGCCACCGAGGCCGCCCGTGAGCCCGCCGATGACCACCGAGAGCGCCGCGCCCTCGACCGCCATCGAGGCGATCTCCGAGAGCAGGGCGCGGGTGCGGGAGCGGACGTCCTCGACCGTGGTGGCGTAGTCGTCGCACGCGCTCGCGAGGGCGAACAGCTCGGACGCGGTGTCGGTGACGAGGGTCCGGACGTCGGCGAGGCAGGCGAGCGCGGTGGCGATCTCGGGTGATCGCTGGTGCTCGACGAGGTCGTGCGCGACGTCGAGGTGGTCACCGAGGGCCGCGACGGACTCAGCCGTGCGCGTCCAGGCGTGCGCAGCCTCGCGCAGCAGCGCGACGTCGGCGCCGGGCCACACGAACCCTTCGACCTGGTCGAGGATCCACCGGTCGACGGCGCCGAGGGACGGCTCCTGCCCACCCAGGCTGGACGGGGGAGCAGCCGGGGCGACCCGGACGAACGCGTCGGCGAGCGACGAGCCGTCGTAGGCCGCCACCCGCCCGGCCGCGGCGGCCTCCGCGGCCTCGTGGTTGGCACCGGTCGCCGACAGGAGGCGGCCGAGCCCGATGAAGGCGTGGGTCAGGTCGGCGAGCGAGCCGACCGCCTCGCGTGCCGCAGCGTCGTACGCCGTCGCGAAGTCGGTGGACGTGGCGTCGTTGCCGGCCATCTCGCCGAGGCCGGCGAGCTTGCCGGCCAGCGACTCGGTGAGCAGCGCGGCGGTCTGGTTGGCGGTGCGGCACGTGTCGGCCGCCGACGCGAGCCCGCCGCACTCGACGCTGATCCTCATGGCGCGACCTGCCGCCAGAGCTCGACGTTGGTCGCGACGGCGCGTGAGTAGTGGGCGTCGGCCGCCGCGGCGACGCCCCGCAGCGCCGCCAGTGCGGTCACCATCTCCGCGCACTCCTCGCGCCACGCGTCGTACGACGTCGCCTGCGCGTCGCTCGCGCGCCCGGCCCAGCCTGCCCGCAGCCCGGTCTGCGCGGCCTCGACCTCACCGGCCAGAGCGATGAGGTCGCGTTGGCAGCCGGCCAGCTCGACCAGCACCTCGCGGACCTCGGCGAGGTCGACGTCGTACGTGGTCATCCCAGTCGTCCGAGCAGGTGCGTGGACGAGCCTCCGCTCGCCGCGTCGGCGCCGACGGCGTCGGCACGGAACCGGTCGAGGGCCGCGATGCCGTGGGCGAGCTGCTCCACGACGAGCACGGCGCCGCGGTCCCAGTCCTCCCAGTGCGAGCGGAACCGGTCGGCGGCCTCGCCGTGCCAGCTCGCCAGCACGCGCTCGACCGCGTGGCCGGTCGAACGGCGGCGCAGCTCGAGGTCGGTCAGCCGCGTCCGGAGCGTGTCGGTGCAGGCGGCGTGGTGGGCGGGGTCGAGGGCGAGCGTTCCCGAGAAGATCATGGGTCGATGCTGTGCCGCCGGGAGGTGTCGGCAACACCCGTCCGACGCGATCTGTGGACAACCGACGGGGACGAAGGGGGGAGGTCAGTGGTGGAGCAGCGTGGGCATCAGCGCGTTGACGCGCCCGCTGAACACCTCGAGCACCTCGTCGCGCTCCTCCGCAGGGCCGGTCGCCCAGGCCAGCAGCGCCTGGTGGAAGAGGCCGTCGAGCATCCCGTAGCAGGACGTCGAGTCGATCGCGGGCTCGAGCTCGGCGAGCTCGGCATAGCGGGTGACCACCCGCCAGACCATCTGCTCGAGCTGGCCGTCGATGTCGATGATCACGTCGTGCAGGGCGGGCTCGAACATCGACTGGTTGCGGAGGTCGTACCAGAGCTGGTGCATCGGGGCCTCCTCGCGGATGGTCTCGGCCAGCTTGTCGGCGAAGGCCTCGCGCAGCCCCGGCGCCGAGGTCGACTGCTCGACGACCTCGTCGTAGCGGGTGACGCAGGTGCGCTTGTAGTAGCGCACGCAGTAGATGATCAGCTCCTCCTTGCTGGAGAAGTAGTAGTGCACGACCCCGTGGGAGAACGGCGAGCGCTGGGCGATGTCGCGCAGCGAGGTGCGCGCGTACCCCTGCTCGCCGAGCGTCACCAGAGCCGACTCCGCGAGCTGGTCGCGGCGGCTGTCGTGCTTGCTCGGGCGCGCCACGCCAGAGGCGACGACGTCGCTCACCTTGGCGGGGCTGGGCGCGGCCATGCCTCGACAGTACGCCCGCGCGGCCGTAAAGGTGTCCTTTACGTGAACCCTGTGATCAACATTTCACGCAGCCGCGGACAGGGCGTCCGCGACGGCCGAACGAGACCTCAGTTGAGCACGACGATGCCGGCGTTGAGGGCGGTCGCGAAGCAGACCCATGCGAGGTAGGGGACCAGCAGCCACGCCGCCGTCCGGGCGCCCCGCCACGCCCAGGCGATCAGCACGGCCACCGCGACCGCGAGCACGACGATCTCGACGAGCGCCACGGTGTAGAGGTCGGCAGCGAAGAACAGCGGCGTCCACGCGAGGTTGAGCAGCAGCTGCCCGGTCCAGAGCCAGAGGCTGCGGTCCCAGCCGCGGTCGCGCCACAGGAGCCAGCCGGCCACGCCGATCATCACGTAGAGCACGGACCACACCGGCCCGAACAGCCACGACGGCGGCGCGTACGGCGGCAGCTCGAGGGCGCGGTAGGTCGCCTGTGAGCCGGAGGCCGCGAGGCCGCCGATCCCGGCCGCGGCGGTCACCGCGACCAGGAACGGCAGCACCGTCCACAGCTGGCGCGGGTGGGGCAGGTGGGCGTCCCGAGAGCTCATGCCTCCATCATGCCCACCCGCCCCCCGGGTCAGGCCGTGCGTCAGCCCTTGCGTTGCGCCCGCAGCACGGCGTCCGCGACCTCGACCTGCTCGCCGGTCTCCGGGTGCGCCTGCGTCCGCGGTCGTGCCTCGCTCACCTCGACCACGAAGTCCTCGGGGAGCGCCGGTGCGAGCTGGTCGGCGGTGAACATGAAGCTGTCGTGCCCGTGCCGCAGCCCCGTCGCCAGGTCCTCCGGGTGGTGCCCGACCACGAGCAGCGTCCCGCCGGGTGCGACTGCGGCAGCGAGTCGTCGTACGACATCGGGCATGCCGCCGTCGGGCAGGTGGAAGAAGTGGGAGGTGACGAGGTCCCACGTCTCGCCGTCCGGATCGAAGGTGCGTACGTCGACGCGGCGGGTCTCGACCCGGGCGTCCACCCCGGTCTCCCGGGCGTGGGCCTGCGTGCGCGCGAGGGCGGCGTCGGCGAAGTCGACGGCCGTCACCTGCCAGCCCCGCGAGGCCAGCCAGACGGCGTCACCGCCCTCGCCGCACCCGATGTCGAGCGCGCGCCCCGGCTCCAGCGCGGCCGCCTCGGTCTCGAGCTGCGTGTTGACCCGACCGCTCCAGACGCGGTCGCCGGAGTAGCGCTCCTCCCAGGCCGGCCGCTCGAAGAACCCCTCGCGCCGGGCCTGCGCCGCGCGCGCCGCGTCGGCTCCTGCCAGCTCGGCGTTGATCCACGCGCCGACGCGCAGGCCGTGGGCCGCCGAGGCGATGAGCACCATCGCGATGTCCGTGGCGTTGCCGGCCGCGAAGATGCCGGGCACGGTGGTGGCGCCGGTGGGCTCGACCTGGATCACAGTGCCGAAGGCGACGCCGTTCATCTCGAAGGGCGTCGGCTCGATCCCGAGCGGCCGGAGGAAGTCGGCGCGCACGTGCGGCTTCGAGGCCACCACGACCGCCTGCCGCTCCAGGACGGACCCGTCCGCGAGCCGGAGGCCGACCAGCGCGTCCCCGTCCGCGAGGACCTCCTGCGGGGTGCCGTGCACGAACCGGACGCCGATCGCGCCCAGCTTCTCCTCCTCCTCGGCCGGGATCTCGACCCCGTCGTGCACCACGACGACCACGTCGTCGGTGAGCTGGCGGAAGAGCAAGGCCTGGTGGGCGGCCATCGGCGTCGTCGCGAGGACGGCGACGGCCTGGTCGCGCACCTCCCAGCCGTGGCAGTAGGGGCAGTGGAGCACGTCGTGCCCCCACCGCTCGGCCAGGCCGGGCACGTCCGGCAGCTCGTCGACGACGCCGCCGGTGACCAGGACCCGGCGGGCGCGCACGCGGCGGCCGCCCTCGGTGGTCACCAGGAAGTCGTCGGCCTCGCCGGACAGGCCGACCACCCGGTCGTCCAGCACCTCGACGCCGTACGCCGCCACCTCGGCGCGGCCGATCTCGAGCAGCTCCAGCGGGTTGACACCCTCGCGGCCGAGGTAGTTGTGGGCATGGTCCGCGGGGGCGTTGCGCGGCTCGCCGGCGTCGATCACCAGCACCGAGCGCCGGGAGCGGCCGAGGGCCATCGCCCCGCTCAGGCCGGCCGCGCCGCCACCGACCACCACCACGTCATAGGTCGTCATCTCATCCATGTCGCCGAGGATGCCCAGCCATCCACGCGTTTGACAAACATTCTTGCCGAAGTGGCAAACTGGGGACATGGACGACGACGGAGTGCTGCGGGCAGTGGGCCCGCGGCTGCGCCAGCTGCGGCTCGAGCGCGAGGCCACCCTCACCGACCTCGCGGAGGAGACCGGCATCTCGGTCAGCACGCTCTCCCGCCTCGAGTCGGGCCAGCGCAAGCCCTCGCTCGAGCTGCTGCTGCCGCTCGCGCGCGCCCACCGGGTGGCGCTCGACGAGCTCGTCGACGCCCCCGAGACCGGCGACCCGCGCGTGCGCTCCAAGCCGACCGTGCGCCACGGCCGCACCTTCATCTCGCTGACCCGTCGGCCCGGCGGGCTGCAGTCCTTCAAGATGGTCATGCCGGTCGACCACGACGAGCCGTCGCTGAAGACCCACGAGGGCTACGAGTGGCTCTACGTCCTCAGCGGGAAGGTCCGCCTGGTCCTGGGCAGCCGCGACCTCGTCCTCGGGCCCGGCGAGGTCGTCGAGTTCGACACCCGGACGCCGCACTGGATCGGCAACCCCGGGCCGACGCCGGCCGAGCTGCTCGCGATCTTCGGACCGCAGGGCGAGCGGATGCACGTCCGCTCCTGAGGGGTGGTGCCGCTGCCGGTCGCCCGTGGCACGGTGAGGGACATGGCGATCCGCACCGGCACGACCGTGAAGTGGAAGTGGGGCTCCTCGTGGGCCGAGGGCACCGTCTCCGAGGTGCACCACGAGGACGTCTCACGCACGACCAAGGGGGAGAAGGTCACCCGGCACGGCAGTGACGACAATCCCGGCTACGTCATCGAGCAGGAGGACGGCACCGTCGTGCTCAAGCTCGCCAGCGAGGTCGAGCGGGCCTGACGCCGGGCTGCCAGGCCGGCGGCCTGACGGCGGACTTCGCACCCGAGTTCCCTGCTTCGCACCCCAGATCCCGGGTGCAAAGCAGGGCGGTCACCGGATATCCGGTGACCGCCCGGCCCCTCAGTTCCAGATCGCCGCCGCCCACTCCGGGTGGTCGATGAACGGGTTGCGGTTGCCCTGCCACGTGGAGTGGATGCGGTCGTTGCGGCGCATCTCGAAGGCGTCGACCGGGTCGGCGCTGTTCCACGCGAGCAGCACCTCGAGGTCGCCGATCCGCGACGAGGAGGTGCCGACGGTGGAGCTCATCTCGAGGTCGTTGAAGCCGTCGCCGCCCTCGTAGCGGATCGCCATGTAGAGGAGCATCCGGGCGACGTCGCCCTTGACCGCGTCGCGCGGCTCGAAGGAGTCGGAGTCGGTGAAGCAGTCGGCGCAGCCGGAGACGGCCGAGCCGCCGTTGTCGAAGTCCTTGTTGCCGCGGGTCGAGTTCACGGTGACGTCCTCGGGACGCAGGTGGTGCAGGTCGGTGCCCGGCCCGGCGCTGGTGGTGAAGCCGCCGCGCGACTGCGCCCACACGTGCTCACGGTTCCACTGCCCGGAGCCGCCGCCGTTGTTGGTCTTGGCGATGGAGCGGCCGGTGTAGAGCTCGATGACGTTGCTCGCGTTGTTCGGGTCCTGGTCGGTGTCCTTGAGCGCGGTCCAGACCTGGTCGTAGGAGAGCGTGGTGTTGCCGTCGATGATGTCGTGCAGCGCGGTGCGCAGCGCCGTACCGGTCTTGCCGACGGCCGGTGCGTAGTAGGTGCTGTCCCACGGTCCGGTGCCGCCGGTGGGTGGCGGGTCGGTCGGGGTGCTGCCGCCGGCCAGTGCGAAGGCCGAGGTCCCCGTCATGCCGGGATGGGAGAAGTACGCCGCCAGCGCGCCCGTGACGTCGATCTGCTTGCCCATCAGCGACGGGTTCGAGCGCAGTCCCCACTGGGAGCGGAAGGCCGACGGGACCTGGACGTAGAGCATCGACGAGGTGCTCGTCTGCGAGGGCGAGTCGGCGATCGCGAGCGCGTAGTCGCTGGGGAAGCCGGAGCGTACGACGGTGCTCGTGGCGGTCGGCTGGCCGACGACGTAGCCGCGCACGGTCTGCGTCGCGCCGCTCTGCTGGGCGATGGCCTGGCCGACCGTCAACGGGGAGGCGGCCTGCGCCGGGGACGTGGTGGCCGGGAGCGCGACCACGGAGAAGGAGAGGAGGGCGAGGGACAGGGCGAGGAGGAGGGCGGACACAAGGGCGGACGCGCGCGACCGGCCCTTCCCGAGATGGAGGGTCATGGCAGGGGAGCCTGCCCGAACATCGGGTACGGCGGAAGGCTCACCGCCGTCCATTCCTGCACCTTTCCCCCCGCATTCACGCCCCGGTGGTCTGGACCGGCTGGGAGCGAAGGGGTGGTGGTGCGGGTGGTACGGGTGGGACACTCCTGCGGGCTCGGCCCCGTCCCGTCCCCCTTATCAGGGTCGGCGGCCACGCCCTCATACACCCCCTATCAACAGTTCTGCGAAAACGCCACGGAATGTCGAACGACTCTTTAAGTTGAGTCTGCTCCGGTCCACCGGGGACTCGTTTCGTCGTCGTATCGCTCACCAATCGCGAGGCACACATGACTCAGGATGCAGCCCGGACCCGCCGGGAGGCAGGACTCTCGGTCGCCGGATGGCCACTGAGCCGCAAGATCGCGCTCGCGCTGGCGATCCCGCTGCTGCTCGCCGCCACCCTCGGCGGCCTTCGGGTCCAGAACGACCTCGCCGACTCGCGCAACGCCGGCCGCAGCGCCGACCAGGTGACGATCATCCAGCCCGCGGTCGACTACCTCACCGCGTCCGAGTCCGCCATGGTGGCGGCCCAGAGCGACAGCGCCGCCAGCCAGGGCGACCTGATCGACGCCATCGACGACATCACCACCAGCGCCGAGACGCTGACCCAGGCCCGCGACGACGCCAACCTCGACGAGCTCCAGGCCGCCCACGTCAACGCCCTGCTCGACCTCAGCCAGGCCATGCGCGGTGAGGGCGCCGAGAACCTCGGCCCCGCCACCTGGATCGCGCTCGTCCGCCAGCTCGAGTCCAGCGTGTCCCAGCTGATCACCAGCGTGAACGCCGCGCAGGAGACGCCCGAGCCCCGCCTGGAGCAGCTGTCCCAGGCGATGAGCGGCCGCCTCTCCCTCGCCATGCAGCAGGGCTTCGTGGCCACCGCGCTGGCCCAGTCCAGCTCGCAGGAGCTCTTCTCGGAGATCGGCGTGGAGGCGGCGGCCATCGACCGTCTCGCCGGATCCGTCGAGGGTGCCGATGAGCAGACGGCGGCCCTCCGTACGGCGAACACCCGCCACGCCGGCCAGATCCGCGACGACTCCGCCACCAACCTCGACGGCCGCGACGCCTACGCGCCCTACGACGAGATCACCCAGAACCTGATCAGCGGCGTCACCAGCTCGCTCAACGAGGCCGCCTCCGACGCCCGTCGCAACGCGCTCGTCGGTGCGGCCCTGACGCTGCTCGCCCTCGGTGCGGCGATCTTCATCGCCTTCGCCATCGCGCGCAGCCTCCTCGTGCCGATCAACCGGGTGCGCGAGGGCGCGCTGGCGGTCGCCCGCCACCGCCTGCCCGACGCCGTCGCCCGGATCCGCGCGGGCCAGGAGCCCGAGCCGATCAAGCCGATCGACGTCGACACCAACGAGGAGGTCGGCCAGCTCGCCCGTGCGGTCGACGACCTCCACCGCCAGGCCATCCACCTCGCCTCCGGTGAGGCCCAGCTCCGCCAGACCGTCAACGCGATGTTCGTGACGCTCTCGCGTCGGTCCAACTCGCTGGTCAACCAGCAGCTGGCCCAGATCGAGCGCCTCGAGCACGACGAAGAGGACCCCAAGCGCCTCGAGTCGCTGTTCCGCCTGGACCACCTGGCCTCGCGCATGCGTCGTACGGCCGACTCGCTGCTGATCCTGGCCGACGCCCCGAACCGTGCCGCCGGCCAGTTCAGCCTCACCGTCGGCGAGGCGCTGCAGGCAGCGACCTCGGGTGTGCAGGACTACCAGCGCGTGCAGATCCTGTCCCACCTCGGCACCCGCGTCGGTGACGACGCCGCGGCCGACGTGGTCCACCTGCTCACCGAGCTGGTCGACAACGCGCTGACCTACTCCCCGCCGGCCGAGCCGGTCCGCCTGGCCGCCAAGCTCGGCTCCGACGGCGTGACCATCACGATCACCGACTCCGGCCTCGGCGTGCCGCCGGCCGAGCTCGAGCAGCTCAACCGCGACCTCCAGCACGGTTCCGAGGCAACGCCCGACACCGCCCGCCGGATGGGCCTGTTCGTGGTCTCGCGTCTCGCCGAGCGCCACGGCATCCTGGCCTCGCTGGCCCGCAACCCGGGCGGCGGCATGACGGCCACCATCGTCCTGCCCCCGTCGATCCTGCCCGAGCTTCCGCAGACCACGCCTGCCACTCCCGTCGCGGCGCCTGCCGCCGCGGTCGAGGCGAGCCCGGCCGCGCGGACCGAGCGCCGCGAGGCTCCCGCCGCCGCCGCTGCATCGGCTGCCCCCGTCGAGCCCAAGCGCGAGTCGCGCAAGCTCTCACGGGCGGAGAAGGCCGAGGCCAAGGCCGCCGAGAAGGCCGCCCAGGCCGAGGCGAGGGCCGCGCGCCGGGAGGCCCGCAAGGAGGCCGAGCTCGAGCCGCTGCCCGTCGCGACCACGCCGGCGGTCGCCGAACCGGCTGTCACCCCGGACCGTCCCTCGCTCGAGAGCCTGCTGCCGCGTCGCGAGCCCGGCGCCAACATGCCCCGCACGGGCGCCGACGCCTTCCTGCCGCCGGAGACCTCCGGCGCCACGGGTCCGCTGTTCGGCAAGCGTTCGGAGGCCCCGGCCGCACCGGTCGAGCCCAGCGCGCCCGCCGCCGAGCCGGCCGCGACGCTCGAGGCACCCGCTGCCGAGGCTGCCCCGGAGGTCACCGAGACCGCCCCGGTCGACACGGCCGAGGCGCCGGTCGCCGAGAAGGTCGCGCCGGTCGTCCCGATCACCGCCCTCGCGTCCCGCCAGCGTGCCCAGGCCGAGGAGGCCCGCGCCGCCGAGGTCGCTCCGGCCCCCCGTGCCCAGGACCCGCTCAGCGATCCCCTCAGCGACCCGCTGCCCACCCGCACCTTCGGTGAGCAGGCCCGCGCCGAGGAGCCGGTCGAGGAGCAGGCCCCCGCCGACGTCGAGGTGGCCGAGCCGGTCGCCGAGCCCGTCGCACACACCGAGCCCGAGCCGCAGCCCCAGGCCCCGGTGGCCCACCGGTCCGACGACGTCGAGGTCGACGTCGACGACCCGCTGGGCCTGGGCGCCCCGGCCCGACGCCCCGAGCCTGCTGCCGAGCCCACTGTCGAGCCTGCTGCCGAGGCGTTCCCCGTCGAGGACCCGTTCGTCGAGGAGCCCGTCGCGGCCACGCCGGTCACCGAGCCCGAGCCCGCCGGGGAGGCGTTCCCCGTCCGGGACCCGTTCGCCCAGGAGCCCGTCGCCGAGCCTGTCGCCGAGACCCCGCTCGAGGCGCCGGCGGCCGAGCTGCCCAGCCTGAGCGGCCTGCCGACCCGCGGCGCCGAGCCGGCCCGCGCCGGTGGAGACTCGCCGATCTTCAAGTCGATGCGCTCCGGCTGGCTCGCCAGCGCCGGTGAGGGCGAGTGGCACCAGACCGAGGTGGACCGCGGCTGGGAGATCGCCGAGCACGTGGCCGAGGAGGCCCCGGTCGTCGAGTCGACGCCCACCGGACTGCCGCGACGTGCTCCCGGCGAGCGCCTCGTTCCCGGTAGCGTGACCCCGCCCACGGCAGCCAAGACGCGTGACCCCGACGCCATTCGTCGTCGGCTCCAGGCACACACCGCGGGAGTCTCCCGCGGTCGACGAGCAGCCCAAAGTTCCTCTCAGCACACGGAAGCAGGCCCCGCATGACGTACGAATCCTCCGCCGCCGCCTCCAGCGCCCCCGCTGGTGACGACCGTGACCTCGACTGGGTGATGTCGCGCTTCGTCGAGGAGGTCCCCGACGCCGCACACGCCATCCTCGTCTCCGCCGACGGCCTCCTCATGGCGTCGAGCACCAGCATCCCGGGAGAGCGGGCCGAGCAGGTCGCGGCCGTCTCCTCCGGTCTGGCCAGCCTCGCGGTCGGCGCCGCCCGCCTCTTCGAGGGCGGCTCGGTGATGCAGACCATCGTCGAGATGGAGATGGGCTTCCTCATGCTGATGAGCGTCGGTGACGGGTCGAACCTCACCGTGCTCACCACTGAGGAGGCCGACATCGGCCAGGTGGGCTACGAGATGGCACTGCTGGTGGACCGTGTGGGTCGTACCGTCGAGGCTCAGGCCCGCGTCGGTACGGGCGGCTGAGGCAGACCAGCGCCGTGACGCCGCCCATCGAGCCGGAGGAAGAGGAGTACCGTCCTCGCCTCATCCGGTCGTACACCATCACCGCTGGCCGGACGGCAGCCACTGTCGATCTGGCCATGGAGGCCACGCTGCGCCTCCAGGCTGGTGCGGAGGCGCCCGTCCTCACTCCCTCTGCTGCACAGGTTCTCGAGGTCTGTGACAGACGTTCCGTTGCCGAGGTCTCGGCACTGACCAAGATGCCGATCGGCGTCACCCGGGTGCTGCTGGGTGACCTGATCGAGCAGGGTCTCGTCCGTATCCAGGCAACCATCACCGAGAAGACGTCGACAGATGAGCGTCTCGAGCTCATCGAAAGGACCCTCCGTGGACTTCGAAACTACTAAGGCACAGCGTGCGGCTGCGTCGACGAAGATCGTCATTGCCGGCGGCTTCGGCGTCGGCAAGTCGACGCTCGTCGGCGCCGTCTCGGAGATCGACCCGCTGCGCACCGAGGCACTCGTCACCAACGAGTCCGAGGGCGTCGACGATCTCGCCGCGGTGCCGACCAAGGCCACCACCACGGTCGCCATGGACTTCGGCCGCCTCACGCTGGCCGAGGACCTCGTCCTCTACCTCTTCGGCACCCCCGGCCAGCGACGCTTCTGGTTCATGTGGGACGACCTGTGCCGCGGCGCCATCGGCGCCATCGTGCTGGTCGACGTCGCCCGTCTCGACGAGTCGTTCTCGCCGCTGGACTACTTCGAGTCCAAGGGAATCCCGTTCATCGTGGCCGTCAACGAGTTCGACGGCGTGCCGCGCTACCCCGCCGAGGAGATCGCCGCCGCGCTGGCCCTGCCCGCCGACGTACCGATCATCAGCCTCGACGCTCGCGACCGCGAGCAGGCCAAGGGTGCCCTCGTCAAGATCACCGAATACGCCCTCATGCGACTTCGTGAGTCGCTCACCGTGAATGCGAACTGACCCATGACGCGCTCGATCCGCCGGCTCAGCCCTGCCCGCACTGCTGCGGCCGCCCTGTCCTCCGTGGCCCTGATGGCCGCGCTGAGCGCCTGTGGCGGCTCCGCCAGCGGCGAGTCGGGCGACGCGCTCAGCAAGGTCGACCTGGTCTTCGACGGCGCGCTCACGGTGTGCACCGACACGCCCTACGCGCCCTTCGAGTACGAGGAGAAGGGCAAGCCGACCGGCTTCGACATCGACCTGGTCCGCGAGGTCGCGGACTCGCTCGAGGTGGACCTCGACGTCATCGACTCCTCCTTCGACGACATCACGTCGGGGGTGTCGCTCAACGCCGACGTCTGCGACCTCGCGATCTCGGCGATGACCATCACCGGTGAGCGAGCGCGTGTGCTCGACTTCTCCAGCCCCTACTTCGACGCCAAGCAGGCCCTCATCACGCCGCGCGGCTCGGGCCTCGACACGATCGAGGAGCTGGGCGGCAAGCGGGTGGGCGTGCAGAAGGACACCACCGGCGAGACCTACCTGAGCGACTTCGCCCCGGCCTCCACCCAGGTGGTGACGTTCGCGGACGCCGCCGGTCTGCAGGCCGCCCTGGCCGGCAACGACCTCGACGCCGCGATGCTCGACAACACGGTCTCGGGCCAGTTCGTCTCCGACGACCCGCGCCTCAAGCTCGCCAAGGAGTTCGACACCGGTGAGCAGTACGGCATGGGCGTGAAGAAGGACGGCAACATCCCGCTCCTGCGCGAGATCAACGGTGTGCTCGCCGAGATGCGCGAGGACGGCACCTACGACGAGATCTACGCCAAGTACTTCGGCTGATCCACTCGCTCACGCGGCCCGGCAGGACTCCTGCCGGGCCGCAGCGCATTTCGGGGGGATGCCCGTTACGGCGCGACGGTCAGGAACAGGAACGCGGCGAGGAGCACGAGGTGCACGCCGCCCTGGAGCGGCTTCGCGCGACCCGGTACGACGGTGAGGATGGCGACCGCGGCCGTCAGGACGAGCAGCACGGTCTGGAGCTGGTTGAGCCCGAGCTCGAGGGGCCCGTCGAGCCAGATGGAGGCGATGGCGATGGCCGGGATGGTCAGGCCGATTGAGGCCATCGCCGAGCCCAGGGCGAGGTTGAGGCTCACCTGCACCCGGTTGCGGGTGGCGGCGCGCACGGCGGCGATGGTCTCGGGTGCCAGGACGAGCAGCGCGATCACCACGCCCACGACGGCGTTGGGGAACCCGAGGGCCGCGACGCCGGACTCGATGGCCGGCGACTCGATCTTGGCCAGCCCCACCACGGCCACCAGCGACAGCACGAGCAGGGCCAGGCTGGTAAGGGCCGCCCGGTTGGTCGGCGGGTCGGCGTGGCCGTCCTCGTCGAGGTCGACCGGCTCGTGCTCGAAGCCGCCGGACGATCCCGCGCCGCCCTGCGTTGGACTGTCGGCCACGAGGGGGGAGTGCTGGGCGGACGTCACGGGCAGGAAGAAGTCGCGGTGCCGGATCGTCTGGGTGAAGACGAACATGCCGTAGAGCGTGAGCGAGGCGATCGCGGCGAAGGCCAGCTGCGCGCCGGTGAACTCGGGGCCGGGCTGGGAGGTGGTGACCGAGGGCAGGACCAGGCACACGACGGCCAGGGCGATCACGGTCGCGAGGGCGGCGCCGGTTCCCTCGGGGTTGAAGACGGCGAGGTGGTGCTTGAGCGCGCCCACCAGCAGGGAGATGCCGACGATGCCGTTGACCGTGATCATCACGGCGGCGAAGACGGTGTCGCGCGCCAGCCCGGCGGTGTCCTTGTCGGTGGTCACCATGAGCGTGACGATCAGCCCGACCTCGATGATGGTGACCGCGATGGCGAGCAGCAGCGAGCCGTAGGGCTCGCCGACCCGGTGGGCGACGACCTCGGCGTGGTGCACGGCGGCGAGCACGGCCCCGACCAGCAGGACGGCGAGGAGGCCGAGCAGGACCGCGCTGTCGGGGTGCGCGAACCATGCGGGCACGAGGGCGACGCCCGCGAGGATCGGAGTGACAGTCGTCCAGGAAGGGCGGCTCATGGGAAGACCCTATGGGTCGAACCTGAGCGCTCCCTCAGGCCTCGGGCGTGCTCAGCTTCTCCAGCCGCGCCCGCAGCTTCGGGACCCGGTGGCTGTTGCCCTCGAGGGTGACGTACTGCTCGCCGAAGATCGCGAGCAGGGCGTCGTCGAGGCGGCGTACGGCGCCGGCGGGGTAGCGGTAGCCCATCCGCCGGATCACCGCGTCGGCGTCGACGGAGGTGAGCAGGTCGTCGAGGTCGTCGATCGTGTCGATGCCGAGCTGGGTGAGCAGGTCGGCGATCCAGTCGTAGTGGTCGGTGTGCGACCAGCCGGCGTCGCTGTAGTGGCCCGCGAGGAAGGTGGCGAGCTCCTGGCCGACGATGTGGTCGGCGTCCGCCTCGGCCTGGCTGCCGGGGGCCGCGGCCTGGATCCGCTCGCGGATCGTGGCGAACTCGCGGTCGGCCAGCTCGATGAGTCCCGCGGCCAGCGTGAAGCGACGGTCGAGGTCGGCGGCCGCGTCCTCCGGGACGTTGCCCTTGTAGCGGATGTCGTGCTCGAACTCGGCCCACGCGTGCTGCAGGACCGTGCGCACCTGGACGCTCGCGCGGTGGGCGACCAGGTCGTCGTGCTGGCCGTCGTCCTGGACCTGCACGAGGAGGTGCCGGCTGGCGTAGCCGAAGCGCCCCGAGCGGGCGGTCTCCTCGCCGAGGTCGCGGTCGTCGAGGAGGGTGAGCTCCTCCGCGAGCAGCTCGGCCACCGCGGCGACGTCGCTGTGGACGTAGGTGATCACCCGCACGCCGATCTGGTCGGTGATCTGCGCCAGGGGGTAGGGGTAGAGCGGTCCGTCGCCCTCGGTGCGGTTGGCCTTGGCGGCGAACGAGGCGACGCTCTTGGTGCGGCCGGTGACGCTGAGGTAGTCGATGCCGGCGTCGTCGAGCAGCGTGCGGATGAGGGTCACGTAGCCGGCGGTGGCCGCGGTGAGCTGCGGCTGGCGCGCGGCGTACTCGCGCACGGCCTCCCTGACCGGCTCCTGCACGCTCTCCTGCTGGGTCATGGCGCCAGCCTGCCAGTGCGGGTGGGACGAGGGCCACCTGCGTCCCCCGCGTGGCACGCGCCTGCCCGGGGAGCCGTCCGGGGTTGGCTATCGTCAGATCATCATGACGACCTCACCGCGCCGCTCGGGCGCCCGCCCCCGCACCCGTTCCCTCGCCGCCCTCGTCACCGGGCTGGCGCTGGCCACGGCGCTGACCGCCTGCGGGGACGGCGACGACGGCGACGACACCGCGTCCGACCCCGCCGCGTCCTCGAGCTCCTCGAGCGACGAGCCCACCGGGACGCCCAGCCAGTCGCCCGAGACGCCCACGGAGTCGTCCGACCCCGACAGCGGCTCCGGGGCGGGGGAGTCGATCGCCACGACCGGCTCGGCCGGCGTCACCGAGGCGGTCGTGCTGCACGCCACCGAGGCAGGAGGGTCGGTCTCAGAGATGGCCTTCGCCCTCGACACCGACCAGGCCCGGGCCGACTTCGCGTCGCAGTTCGACGGCGGCTTCGGCGACCTCGTCTCCCAGACGGCGCTCCAGCAGGCCCAGCAGGACCCGAGCTCGACGCCGTACGCCGCCACGGTGGCCGTCGGCTGCGAGGGTCCGAGCGCTGTGGCGATCGACGCCGGCGAGGCCGGGTTCCAGGTGGTCCCGACGATCCCCAAGACCACCAAGCAGTGCCTCGCGCCGATGACCTACGTGGTCGTCTTCGCGGCCCCCAACGCCTGAGGGTCGTCCGTCAGGGCGTCGCGGTGGTGGTCGGCGGGACCGTCGGCGTCGGCGTCGTGGTGGGCGGCAGCGTCGGCGTGGGCGTCGGCGTCGGGGCGGGGGTCGGCAGGATCGGGATCACCGGCGGCAGCTCGCCGTTGTAGACCACGCCGAAGCCGTTCGGGACGAGTCGCTCGCTGCCGTCGGACGGCTCGTTGACGATCCCCATCACGCCCGCACCGTTGCGGGTGTACATCGCCGAGGAGCCGCCACCGTCGAAGTTGATCGCGTTCTCCGCGCCCAGCGCGACCATCATGTCGGCGAGCTCGACCATCGTGTAGCCGCGGCTGTACGCCGAGCGGCCGTCGACCACCAGGATGAGCAGCTTGCGGCCGTCGGCGTCGATGCCGACCGCCGTACGCGGGTGGGCGATGGTGTTGTTGACCACCGTGCGCAGGCCGTTGACCAGGAGCGCGCGGTCACCACTGACGGCGAGCGTCGGGCTGCCGCCCTCGATGCGCTTCGACAGCGTGATCTTGCGGCCGGGCCTGAGGGTCTTGAGCTTGCCGGCCGCGCTGCCGGTGCCGATCAGCACGCGGTCCTTCTTGCCGATCTTCTTGCCGTCCGAGAGCTTGGGCCGGTTGGAGATGACGCGGTTCTTGCGAAGGATCACCTCGCGGGCCCGCTTCTTGCCCGACGTGACCTGGTAGCCCTCCGTGCGGTGCCAGTCGGAGGTGAAGACGCCGATCTGGCCGGCCGGGATGACGGGGTGGTTGATGCCGCTGACGGTCCAGGCCTTCCGCTGGCGGATCGTGTACTGGACGCTCAGCGGGCTGACGTGCGGGCCGGAGTCGTCGAACCACAGGGTCGAGTTGATCCCGGGGATCCAACCCTCGCGCGAGCCGCCGAGGAGGCCGCGGGTGCGGTTGACGGTGACCCCCAGCGGTGCGTCAGTGTCGCCGATGTCGAAGAAGTCGCCGTTGACCGCCGCCAGCGCGCCGTTCCAGCCGCCGAGCTGGCTGACCTTCTTGCGGCTGGTGACGTAGGTGGGGGAGAGCTCCTCGAAGGAGATGTTGGCGGCGTCGAGGCTGACGGTCACCAGGTTCATCCGGACCTGCCCGACCGGCTGGCGTCCGTCGACCTGGTCCCACTCGCGCAGCGTGACGCCGGGCGCGATCTCGTAGCTGACGTCGTTCTTGACCTGCGCCTTGCCGCGGAGGTCCACCTCCGGGCCGACCACGATGCCGGGCTTGCCGTCGGAGGTCTGGTTGCGGCCGCGGTAGCCGCTCCCGTCCTCCGCGGCGGCCTTCTCCGAGGCCCCGGAGCCGGACGCGTGCCCGTCATCGGCGACCGACGGGCCGACGCCGAGGCCGGCGACGAGCACGCCCGCGGTGGCTGCCGTCAGGAGGCGGCTGCGGGTGGGCTTGGCGGGCGGGAAGCGGAAGGCGTTGGCAGGCACGCGTTCCAGAGTAAACGACGTAGTGGGACTGGTGGGAAAGTTGGGATCAGCGGGTCGGGGCACCGCCTAGGCTTCCGGTCGTGCCCGCTGCGCCCGACGCCCCCGCCTGGAACACGTTCCACGCGGGCGACAACCTCGAGGTGCTGCCCCGCCTGGCGCCCGGCTCGGTCGACGTGATCTACACCGACCCGCCGTACAACACCGGCAACGACTTCGCCTACGCCGACCGCTTCCGCGACGGCTCGCACGCCGACCCCTACCTGCGGCGGCACGCCGCGTGGGCCGCGATGATGCGACCGCGGCTGGAGGCGATGCGGGAGGTGCTCGCCCCACACGGCGCGGTCTTCGTCTCCATCGACGACAACGAGGCCGCGCACCTGCGGCTGCTCATGGACGACGTGTTCGGCGAGGCCAACTTCCTGGCCCAGGTCGTGGTCAACCTCAACCCCAAGGGACGCCAGCTCGGGCGCGGCTTCGCGACCAGCCACGAGTACGTCCTGGCGTACGCCCGCGACCTCGCCGTCTGCGCCGTCGACGCGAGCACCACCGAGTCGGTCGACGAGTGGGACTTCCCGCTCAGCACCGAGGACGGGCGGCGCTTCCGCTACCTCCCGCTGCGCAACACCAACAAGAAGTTCAACCCGGCGACCGCGCCGACGCTGCACTTCGCGCTGTACGGCGACCCGGTGAGCGGACGCGTGGCGACCGCCGAGTTCCCGGGCAGCCAGGCCCTCACACCGGTCTTCGGCGACGGGCGGCCGGCCGTCTGGCGGTGGTCGCGTCCGCGCGTCGACGAGCGGCCCGACGACCTCGAGTGCCGGGTGATCCGCGGTCGCAACGGCGAGCGGGTCGACATCTTCCAGCGCGACTGGCTGCACCGCGAGGGCGGACGCCGCAAGAAGCTGCGGACGATCTGGCTGTCCGAGGAGATCGGGTCCACCGACACCGCCGTCGCCGAGCTCAAGGCCCTGGTCGGCCACGTCTTCGAGTCGCCGAAACCGACCGGCCTCGTGCGCCGGATCCTCGCCACCCTGCCTGACGACGTCGTCGTGCTCGACCCCTTCGCCGGCAGCGGCACCACCGGCCACGCCGTCGCGCTCGCCAACCGCGCCGACGGCGGCACCCGCCGCTGCATCAGCATCAACTCCACCGAGCCCACCCGCGAGGGCTCCAACGCCCGCCTCGCCGGCCTCGACACGGTCGCCGACATCACCCGCGCCCGCCTCACCGCCGTCGCCGAACAGCTCGGCGGCGGGCTGGAGGTGTTGCTGGAGTCCCCGGATATCCGGTGAGTTCCCTGCTTATAGGTAGAGATCTGTACCTGTAAGCAGGTCGGTCACCGGATATCCGGGGACCGCCGGGGTCAGACTCCCGCGGCCTTCTCGAGGGCCCTGAGCTCGTCGTCGAGGTACTGGAGCAGGACCTGGAGGCGGGGGACGGTGCGGCGGCAGCCGGTCAGGCCGAAGCACATCTTGCCGTCGTACGACGTGCAGGTGATGTTGAGCGCCATGCCGTTGATGGGGATGGAGAGGGGGTAGGTCCCGACCAGCTTGGCGCCGTTCCAGTAGTGCGTGGTGCGGGGGCCGGGGACGTTGCTGACGATGAGGTTGTACGGCGGACGCACGATGCCCTGCATGCCGAAGAGCGGACCGAGGATCGCCGGCGCCTGGCCCAGCGCGCTCATCGCGAGGATCTGCGCCGGCGTCATCGCCGAGAGGCTGTCCTTGCCGTCCTTCATCGAGCGGTGGATCGCCGCGAGGCGGTCGACGGGGTCGGGCAGGTGGGTGCCGAGCTGCACCATGACCGCGCCGACCGCGTTGCCGCCGGACCCGGAGGCCAGCTGCGACTCCTTGGCGTTGAGGCCGACCGGCACCATCGAGATGAGCGTCGTCTCGGGCAGGGCGCCGAGGTCGGAGAGGTAGGTGCGCATCGCGCCGCTGACCATCGCGAGCACCACGTCGTTGATCGTCGTGCCGGTGGCCTTGCCGACCGCGCGGAGCCGCTCGACGGGCCAGTCCTGCGCGGCGAAGCGGCGTGAGCCGGTGATGTTCCGGTTGAGGATGGTGCGCGGGGCGTAGAGCGAGAGCGCGGAGGTCTCGTTGCGCACGCTCTTGTTGAGGGTGCGGATCAGCGCGCCGGGCATCCCGGCGGCCTCCGACGCCAGCGCGAGCGCCGTACGGACCGTGGCGGCCGAGACGTCGGCGAGCGAGGCGCCGCCGTCGGTCGGCTGGGGCTCGTGTGGCGTGCGCGGCCGCATCGCCCACGGGGCGGGCATGTTGCGCTCGTCGGGGTCGGTCGACAGCACGCTGGCGAGCAGGCGCATCGCCGAGACGCCGTCGACCAGTGCGTGGTGGGTCTTGGTGTACATCGCCACGCGGCCGTCCCGGAGCCCTTCGATGACGTGCGCCTCCCAGAGCGGCCGTTCCCACGCCAAGCGCGTGCTGTGCAGCCGCGAGCACAGCTCGAGCAGCTCGCGGACGCGGCCGGGCTTGGGGAGTGCGCTGTGCCGGACGTGGTGCTCGATGTCGAACTGCTCGTCGGGCTGCCACACCAGCTGGCCGGCGGTGCGCGCCGAGCGGTAGGGGTGCTTGAGGAACAGCGGGGCGATCTCCTCGACATCGCGCATCTGCTCGTACATCTCGCGGACGTAGCTGCGACCCGCACCTTCGGGCTTCTCGAAGAGCTGCAGACCACCGACGTGCATCGGCATGTTGCGGTTCTCGGCGAGCAGGAATCCCGTTGCGGTGGGATCGATCGGGTCGACCACGCGTCCTCCTCATGAGGCTCGGTGCAGTGGGGCGATCCAACACCTCGGTGACAGCCGCCACAACCCCAACGGTCTCGGGGTCGGTCCGCGTCACCGCCCCAGCGAGCCTCGCAGCTCGGTCACGATCGAGTCGACCACAGCGACGAGGTCACCGTGGTGGGCGGCGGCCACCCGGCGCTGCCGGTCGCTGGAGGCCCCGCGCTTCGGGATCTCCGCGACGGAGCGCAGCTCGTCCTCGCAGCCGAGCCGGCGGGCGACCGGCGTGAGTCGCTCGAGCAGGTCGTCGAGGTCCTCGGTGACCAGACGCTCGCGGTTGCGGTCGTCGAGGATCACGATCGCGTCGAGGCCGTAGCGCGCGGCCCGCCACTTGTTCTCCTGCACCTGCCACGGCGGCAGCGTCGGCAGACGCTCGCCGGCCACGAGTCGGGTGTCGAGGTCGACCACGAGGCAGTGCACGAGGGCGGTCAGCGCGGCGAGCTCGCGCACGTCGGAGACGCCGTCGCACACGCGGTGCTCGAGGGTGCCGAGGTGGGGCGCGGGCCGGATGTCCCACCGCACGTCGGCCATCGAGTCGATGATCCCGGTCGTCGTCTGGTCGGCGATGCAGCGCTCGAATGCCTCCCACGTGTCGAACGCGAACGGCAGCCCCGCCGTCGGCAGCTGCTGGAACATCAGCGCCCGGTTGGAGGCGTACCCGGTGTCCTGCCCGGCCCAGTACGGCGAGCTGGCCGAGAGGGCGAGCAGGTGCGGGTACGTCGTCAGCAACCCCGACAGCACGGGCATCACCCGGTCGCGCTCGGGCATCCCGACGTGGACGTGGACGCCCCAGATCAGCATCTGACGGCCCCACCACTGGGTGCGGTTGATCAGCTCCTCGTAGCGGTGGCCCTCGGTGAGCTGCTGGTGCGACCAGTCGGCGAACGGGTGGGCACCGGCGCCCATCAGGTCGACGCCGAGCTCGTCGGCGGCCTCCATCACCACGCTGAGCGTGCCGGTGAGGTCGTTCACGGCCTCGCCGACGGTGTGGCAGATGCCCGTGACGACCTCGACGGTGTTGCGCAGCAGCTCCTTGTGCAACCGCTCCGGCCGCTCGAGCCGCTGGGCCGCCCGGTCGGCGAGGTCGGAGGCCCGGTTGACCAGGTCGCGGCTGTGGGGATCGACCAGCGCGAGCTCCCACTCGACGCCGAGCGTGGGCTCCGGCGAGGCATGGAAGTCGATGCGCATGACTCAACTCTAGGGACGACCCGGGTGTCGCGGACCACCCTGCCGGGCCGGGCGCCCGGGGTGCCACCATGTCCGCGTGGACGAGATCGAGCAGTCGGATCGAGCCGCCGAGGAGGCGGACCGGGCCGAGGACGCCCGGGCCGAGGAGGCCCGGCGGGCCCGCGAGATCCACCTGACGATGGACCTCTGCCTGCGGATCGGCGAGATGCTCCTGTCCTCGGGTGCCGGCGCGGCCGACGTCACCGCGACCATGCGGTCGGTGGCCGACCACCTGGGTCTGCGCCAGGCCGAGATCGACGTGACGTTCACCGCCCTGTCCATGACCTACCAGCGCTCCGTCGACGACCTGCCCACGGTGATGCTGCGCCACGTCCAGCAGCGCGACATCGACTACGAGGACCTCACCGCCGTCGACCACCTCGTGCGCGACGTGCTCACCGACCAGGCCGACCTCTACCTCGCGCGTTCGAGGATGGCCACGATCGTCTCGCTCGGTCACGTCCTGCCGCGCTGGGCGGTGACCGTCGCGTGGGCGGTGATGGCGGCCGGCGTCGGCGTGTTCCTCGGCGGTGGGTTCGTCGTGTCGGCAGTGGCGGCCCTCGCGGCCGTGTGCATCGACCGCGTGCAGCTCGTCATGGCCCGGCGCCGGTTGCCGTTCTTCTACCTCCAGGTCGCGGGCGGCGTCATCGCCACCCTGCTCGCCGCAGGCGTCGCGGCCACCCCGATCGAGGTCGACGAGTCACTCGTCGTCACCGCCAACATCATCATGCTGCTCGCCGGGATCGGCCTGATGGGCGCGGTCCAGGACGCGCTGACCGGCTTCTACCTCACCTCGGGCGCCCGCCTCATCGAGGCGATGATGGCGACGGCCGGCATCATCGCGGGCGTCGCCGTCGGCATCTCGCTGGCCGACGGGCTCGGCATGCCGCTGGGCTCGCTCGTGCCGGGCCAGCTCGGTCGTCTCGACGGCTCGTCCCCGCTCGCCGCAGCCGCGGTGCTCGCCGGTGCCGCGGTGTCGGCGGCGGCCTTCTCGGTCGCCTGCTACGCCCCGCGCCGGGCGGTGCTGCCGGTCGCGGTCATCACCGCCGCGGCCGCGCTGATCTCCCAGGCGGTCGAGCTCAGTGGCTTCGACCGCACGATGGGCGCGGCGGCGGCCGCGTTCTTCATCGGCCTCGTCGCCTACTCCGTCGCCGGCCGGGTCCACGTGCCCCCGCTCGTCGTGGCGGTGCCGGCGATCGTGCCGTTCCTGCCGGGCCTCTCGATCTACCGGGGCCTGACCTTCCTCGCCAACGGCGGCTACCTGGTCTCCCAGGGGATCCTCGCGCTGATGACCGCGATCTCGGTCGCGATCGCCCTGGCGTCCGGCGTGATCCTGGGGGAGTACGTCGCCCAGCCGCTCAAGCGGGAGGCGCGCAAGCTGGAGAACAGGCTCGCCGGTCCCCGCCTGGTCGGACCCTTCCGCGCGATGACGCGCGCCGAGCGACGGGCGCTCAGGAAGCAGCGAGACGACTGAGCTCGGCGAGCCAGCGCTCGTGGCTGCCGTCGTACGGCGGCAGGCCGGCGCGCACGGCCGAGACCAGCTCGTTGCAGCTGGCCTGCGCCGCTCCGACGACCTCGGGGGGATAGCCGAAGGTGACCTGGTGCTCCGCGAACTCGTCCTCGTCGTCGACGAAGACCTCGCCCGGTCCGGCCGGCGGGGTGACCCACGGCGCGGTGTGGACGGGAGGCAGCTGGTCGGGGAGGCGGATCACGTCGAGGTCGAGGTCGATCGCGCGCAGCACGTCGCCGTCCCAGGTCGCCGGTGTGGTGACGTCGATGTAGAGGTCGCACCAGATGCCGGGCGCCTGGAACGTGGGCAGGTGCCAACGGTCTGGCTGGACGAGCGTGATCGCGCCGACCTGCGAGTGGAACTCGTGGCCGGGCCGGCTGTTGTGCGTGCCCGCCGGGAACCCGAGCCACTCACCGTGCTCGTCCGCCCCGAGGTAGACGCCGTTGAACTGCCAGTGCGGCCGGTCGCCCCACTTCGTCATCTCGCAGCGGATGGGGGTGCCCGAGGCGTGAGTCGTCACGGCCACCAACCTAGGTGACCGGGCGCTTCGTCCCCGCCAGCGGTGGTGACCGGGCGCCTCGTCCCCGTCAGCGGAGGGGGGTCAGTCGCGCGACGACGTCCTGGTAGCGCGCGCCCGCCAGCTTGGCGAGGTGGTGGATCACGTGCGCGTCCATTCCGACCAGGACGCGGGGCTTCCCGGCCAGCGCGCCGTCGAGGATGATCTCGGCGGCCCGGTCGGGCGACATCCGGGCGAGCTTCTTCTCGAAGAGCGCGTCGATCGCCGAGCCGTCGAGGCCGGCGGCCTTGCGGCCGTTGCGGCTGATGCCGGTGCGGATGCCGCCGGGGTGCACGCAGGTGACGGTGACGGGGTGGCGGCCGACCAGCATCTCGCCGCGGATCGCCTCGGTGAGGCCGCGGACGGCGTACTTCGTGGCGTTGTACGCCGACTGGCCGGGCACGGAGACGAGCCCGAAGAGCGACGAGACGTTGACCAGCGCGCCGTTGCCGGACGCGATCAGGTGCGGCAGGAACTCCTTCGAGCCGTGCACGACGCCCCAGAAGTTGATGCCCACGATCCACTCGAGGTCGTCGTAGGAGAGGTCGACGAAGTCGCCGGTCGCGGTGACCCCGGCGTTGTTGATCACGAGGTCGACCCGGCCGAGCTCCTCGACGACCCCGGCCGCCCAGTCGCGCACCGCGGCGCGGTCGGAGACGTCGACGACGTCGTGCCGGACCTTGGCAGCGCCGGCTGCCTCGGCCAGCCGTACGGTCTCGGCGAGGCCGTCGGCGTTCCAGTCCGAGAGCGCGAGCAGCGCACCGCCGCGGGCCGACCGGAGGGCGAGTGCGCGGCCGATGCCGGAGCCGGCGCCGGTGATGACGACGACCTTGTCGGCGACGGTGGTGAGGCTCATGGCAGCAACTGTAACTCTCGTTTACGGACGTGGCGAGGGATCGGCGGACGGCAGCCGGACGGTGATCGTGGTGTCGCCCGGCTCGCTGGACAGCTGGACCGAGCCGCCGTGCGCGCCGACGATCGCTTCCACGAGGGAGAGCCCGAGCCCGGCGCCGCCACGCGTGCGGGCGGCGTCGCCGCGGGTGAAGCGCTCGAAGGCGTGCGGGGCCAGCTCCGGGGCGAATCCGGGTCCGTCGTCGTGCACGGTGAAGCCCCGCTCCGTGCCGGTCACGGTCACCGTGCTCCCGGCCGGCGTGTGCTTGCGGGCGTTGGCCAGCAGGTTGCTGACCACCTGGTGCAGCCGCGCCTCGTCCCCGGTGACGACGAGCGGCTCGTCCGGCAGCGCCAGCCGCCAGGACCGGTCGCGGTCCACGACCCGGGCGTCGTCGACGGCCTCGAGGAGCAGGCGGGAGAGGTCGACCGTCTGCCGCTCGAGCGGCCGTCCGGCGTCGAGCCGCGCGAGCAGGAGGAGGTCCTCGACCAGGGCGGTCATCCGCGCCGACTCGGTCTCCACCTTGTCGAGCGCCGTGCCGCTGGTCTCGGGCCGACGGCGCGCGAGCTCGGTGTAGCCGGCGATGGTGGCCAGCGGCGTACGCAGCTCGTGCGAGGCGTCGGCGACGAACTGCCGCACCTGGAGCTCGCTGCGGTGCCGCTGCGCCAGCGAGTCCTCGACGTGGTCGAGCATCGAGTTGAGCGCGGCCCCGACCTGGCCGACCTCGGTGCGCTCGTCGGTCAGCCGCTCCGGCACGCGCGCGGCCATCTCGATCTCGCCCGACGCCAGCGGGAGCTCGGCCACCCGGTGCGCGGTCGCGGCGACCTCGCGCAGCGGCGCCAGCTGGCGGCGTACGACGACGGTCCCCACGCCCGCCGCGGCGAGCACACCGAGCAGACCGGTCAGGAGCTCGAGCTGGACGAGTCGCTCGACCGTCTCCTCCACCTCGCCGCGCGGCAGGCCGGCGGCGACGGTGCCGCCCGGCAGGTCGGTCACGAGGACCCGGTAGCTGCCGAGGTCGGGCAGGTCGACGGTCTGTGGTCGAGCAGAGGCGTCGAGTCCTGCCAACGTCGTGAGCTGGGCCGCGTCCAGTGCCGTCGACGCCGACCAGCTCGCGCCCTCCTGCTCCGAGAGCACCGTTCCCCAGGCGTCCCCGGTGTCGGGGTGGTAGGCCTTCAGCGTGCCGAACTGCTGACCCGGGCCGAAGTCGTCGCCGTCGCGGTCCGGTCGAGGGGGGCTGGCCGCGAGACGGGCCGCATCGCGCACGTCCGCGTCGAGGCGCCGGTCCAGGTTCTGCTGCATGGCCAGCGTCGTGGCCGTGCCGATCAGGAGCGCGGCGAGCGCGACCAGCAGCACCGCCACCGCCACCAGCCGCGCGGTGAGGGTGCGGGGCAGGTGCGGGCGCGTCACGAGGCCGGCTTCAGCACGTAGCCCGCGCCCCGCATGGTGTGGATCATCGGCTCGCGGCCGGCGTCGACCTTCTTGCGGAGGTAGGAGATGTAGAGCTCGACGACGTTGGCCTGGCCGCCGAAGTCGTACTGCCAGACCCGGTCCAGGATCTGCGCCTTGCTGAGCACCCGGCGCGGGTTGCGCATCAGGAAGCGCAGCAGCTCGAACTCGGTCGCGGTGAGGCTGATCTCCACCCCTCCGCGGTGCACCTCGTGGCTGTCCTCGTCGAGGGTGAGGTCGCCGACCACCAGCACGTTGCCGGCCTCGGCGAGCGCGGCCGTGCCACCGCGGCGGATGAGCCCGCGCAGCCGGGCGACGACCTCCTCCAGCGAGAACGGCTTGGTGACGTAGTCGTCGCCACCGGCGGTCAGGCCGGCGATCCGGTCCTCCACGGCGTCCTTGGCGGTGAGGAACAGCACGGGTACGTCGCTGCCGTCGGCGCGCATCCGGCGCAGCACCTCGAGCCCGTCGAAGTCGGGCAGCATGATGTCGAGCACGACGGCGTCGGGCCGGAAGTCGCGGGCCGCGGCGACGGCGTCGGTGCCGGTGTGCGCCACCTGCAGGTCCCAGCCCTCGTAGCGCAGCGCCATCGCGAGGAGCTCGGCGATGTTGACCTCGTCGTCGACGACCAGGACGCGCACGGGGGAGCCGTCGGGTCGGGTGAGCTGCATGGCAGCATCCTGCCGCCGGTTCCTGTGCCTTTGCTGTGTGACGCCTGTCCGTGGCCTACCGGAGTGCCGCGTTGAGCCGTGCCGCCTGCTTGGTCAGGTGGGTGCGCTCGGCCTGGCTCGTCGCGAGTCCGGCGGCCTCGGCGTAGAGCCTGGCGGCGGCCGCCAGGTCCCCGGCCTTCTCCTGCAGGTACGCCGACGCCGCCCGGTGGCGCGGCAGCGCGGGGTCGACCTCGGCCAGGGCCGCAAGACCGGCACGGGCACCGTCGGCCTCGCCCACGGCGACTGCCCGGTTGAGCCGCACGACCGGGCTGTCGGTGAGCTCCAGCAGCTCGTCGTACCACTGGACGATCTGCACCCAGTCGGTCTCCTTTGCCGTGCGGGCGTCGGCGTGGAGGGCGGCGACGGCCGCCTGCAGCTGGAGCTCGCCGCGGCGCTCCTGCGCGAGCGCCGCCTGCAGGAGGGCGACGCCCTCCTCGATCAGGGAGGAGTCCCACAGCGTGCGGTCCTGCTCGGCCAGCGGGACGAGCGACCCGTCGGCCCGCGTGCGGGCCGGTCGGCGCGCGTGGTGGAGCAGCATCAGCGCGAGCAGGCCGTCGGTCTCAGGATCCTGCGCCAGTGCGGCCAGCTGCCGGGTGAGCCGGATCGCCTCCGCGGCGAGGTCGACGTCGCCCGTGTAGCCCTCGTTGAACACCAGGTAGAGGACCCGCCGGACCGTCGCGAGGTCGCCGGGCCGGTCGAACGACTCCGCGGCGACCGTCCGCTTCGCCCGGCTGATCCGCTGCGCCATGGTCGCCTCCGGCACGAGGTACGCCTCCGCGATCTGGCGGGTCGTCAGGCCGCCGACGGCCCGGAGGGTGAGCGCCACCGCCGACGCGGGAGTCAGCGCGGGATGGGCGCAGAGGAAGAACACGCGCAGCGTGTCGTCCGCGTCCTGCGCCGGGCCGGCTGCCGGCTCAGCGTCGACCGCGAGCTCGCGCCGCTGCCGCGCCGCCTCGGCGCGTACGACGTCGAGGAAGCGCCGCCACGCGACGGTCACCAGCCACCCCTTGAGGTCACGTGGCGCCTCCGACGGGTCAGGCCCGCCGAACGTGCGCCACGCCTCGACCAGCGCCTCCTGGACGGCGTCCTCGGCCGCTGCGAAGTCGGCTCCGCGGCGGACGAGGACGCCGATCACCGCCGGCACCAGCGGCCGCAGCGTCGCCTCGTCCAGGACGGCCGTCACGAGCAGCTCAGTCCTGGGTGCTCGTCGGCGAACCGTAGAAGGGCCGGACCTCGAGCCACTCGTGGATGGGCCGGCCGTCCTTGCCGGGTGCCAGCGAGAGCTCGCTGGCGAGCTCGACCGCGCGGTCCCAGCCCCCGACGTCGATGACGTACCACCCGGCGATGAGGTCCTTGGTCTCCGCGAAGGGGCCGTCGGTCACGTGGCCCGTGCCGGCGTCGTCGGCACGCACCCACGCGCCGTCGGGCGCGAGCGCCTGGGCGTCGACGTACTCCCCGTTGGCCTCCATCTTCTTCCCGAAGTCGTCCATGAACTGCATGTGGGCGTCGATCTCCTCGGGCGTCCACTGGTCCATCGGCACGTCGTTGACTCCCGCGGGCGCGCCTCGGTAGTGCTTGAGCAACAGGTACTTCGGCATGTCGGTTCTCCTTGTCAGGTGGGCCCATTGTGGCCACGTCCATCCCGGGGACGGAGCCGCCACGGGGTTCTCGACATGCTCGGGAGGAGATCTCCGACGGACGTACGTCTCACGGCTCCGTCACAGGTCACGCACAGGTCGCAGGCGCACGCTCGTGACCATGAGCGAGAACGACAAGCCCGGCGACGAGACGCAGCCCGTGCGTCCGCAGGACCCCGCAGCGCCGGCAGCCCAGCCGACACCCGAGCCGACACCCGAGCCGACGCCTACGGCGGCCCCGGCTCCCGCCGCCGCGCCCGGACCCGGGTGGGGTCGCGTCCGGCGGTGGCGCAGCCAGCAGCCGGGGGACCGGGCGTTCGGCCTGGGCGCGCTGATCGCCTCGGCGCTCGCCGGCATCATCGTCGGCGGGGTGGGCACCGCGGTCCTCCACGCCGTCACCGACGACCACGACCGCGGCGGCTGGGTCGAGCGGCACGGACCGATGGGCCGCGACGGCTTCGACGGGGACGACGACGGGCGGATGTTCGGCGGCCCCCGCGGCGTACCGGGTCAGCTGCAGCCCACGACCCCGCCCGAGGACGACGAGGGCGGCTCCAGCTCCTGAGGGCACTTGTCAGGTGTTCGCTGAACTTGTCGGCCCATGCACGGCCTGACATGTTCAGCGATCCCCGGCTGACCGGGGATCGCGCCCACACGTAATCGGGTTGCCGCGGTGGGCGAGAATGGCGCCCGTTGTGAAGATCTCCTACCCGCCCGAGCTCCCGGTCTCCGCGCGCCGCGACGACATCGCGGCCGCGATCCGCGACCACCAGGTCGTGATCGTCGCCGGCGAGACCGGCTCCGGCAAGACCACCCAGCTGCCGAAGATCTGCCTGGAGCTGGGCCGCGGCACGGGGGCGGCCGACGGCGGCAAGCTGATCGGCCACACCCAGCCGCGGCGGATCGCCGCCCGGTCGGTGGCCGAGCGGATCGCCGAGGAGCTCGGCACCGAGCTGGGCGACGTCGTCGGCTACCAGGTCCGCTTCACCGACCGCACCTCGAAGGCGAGCCGGGTCAAGCTGATGACCGACGGCATCCTGCTCGCCGAGCTGCAGCGCGACCGCGACCTGCGCAGGTACGACACGCTCATCATCGACGAGGCCCACGAGCGCAGCCTCAACATCGACTTCCTCCTCGGCTACCTCAAGCGCCTGCTGCCGCGCCGTCCCGACCTCAAGGTGATCATCACCAGCGCGACGATCGACGTGGACCGCTTCGCCGCGCACTTCGACGCGCCGGTGGTCGAGGTGTCGGGACGTACGTACCCGGTCGAGGTCCGCTACCGCCCGCTCCTGGAGCTGCCGGAGGAGGACGAGGAGGGCGAGCCGGTCCAGCGCGACCAGACCGAGGCGATCCTCGACGCGGTGCGGGAGCTGTCCGGCGAGGGGCCGGGCGACGTGCTGGTCTTCCTGCCCGGCGAGCGCGAGATCCGCGACACCGCGGACGCCTTCGACGCCCTGAAGAGCGACCGGCTCGAGATCGTGCCGCTCTACTCCCGCCTGAGCGCCGCCGACCAGCACAAGGTCTTCTCCAGCCACCCCTCGATCGTGCGCCGGGTGGTGCTCGCCACCAACGTCGCCGAGACGTCGCTGACGGTCCCCGGCATCCGGTACGTCGTCGACACCGGCGTCGCGCGGATCAGCCGCTACTCGGTGCGGACCAAGGTGCAACGCCTGCCCATCGAGCCGATCAGCCAGGCCTCGGCCAACCAGCGCTCCGGTCGCTGCGGCCGCGTGTCCGAGGGCATCGCGATCCGGCTGTACTCGGAGGAGGACTTCGAGGCCCGCCCGGAGTTCACCGACCCGGAGATCCTGCGCACCAACCTCGCCAGCGTCATCCTGCAGATGGCCTCGCTGCGCCTGGGCGACATCGCGCGCTTCCCGTTCGTCGAGCCGCCCGACCGTCGCAACATCAAGGCCGGCACCGACCTCCTCGAGGAGCTCGGCGCGGTGACCACCCAGCAGCCGTCGGTCGAGGACGGACCAGGAGCGGGGTCTCGTGACGGGCGCCAGGGCGCCCTCCTCGACCAACGACGGAGGGGTGGGCGCCGGGGAGGTCAGGAGCGTCCGACCCACGGTCCGCGCCTGACCAGCCTGGGCAAGCGGCTCGCCCGCCTGCCGATCGACCCGCGACTGGGCCGGATGATCCTCGAGGCCGAGCGCCTCGGCTGCCTGCGCGACGTCCTCGTGATCGCGGCCGCGCTCTCCATCCAGGACCCGCGCGAGCGGCCGGAGGAGCAACGCCCGCAGGCCGACCAGCTGCATGCGCGCTTCAAGCACGAGTCCAGCGACTTCCTCACGTGGCTCAACCTGTGGCGCCACATCAAGCAGCAGCAGAGGGAGCTGTCCTCCAGCGCGTTCCGCCGCATGTGCAAGCGCGAGCACCTCAACTACATGCGCATCCGCGAGTGGCAGGACTACGAGTCGCAGCTGCGCCAGGTGTGCAAGGAGCTCAAGCTCGACGTCGGGCACCCGGCCGACCTCCCCGACGAGGACGGCATCCACCAGGCACTGCTGTCGGGGCTGCTCAGCCACATCGGCGCCCTCGAGGAGCGTGAGAAGGCGCGGCCCGGCGAGCGGCGCCCGATGCGCGAGTACGTCGGCGCCCGCAACGCCCGCTTCGCGGTCTTCCCCGGCAGCGTGCTCAAGGGCCGCAACCCCGCCTTCCTGATGAGCGCCGAGCTCGTCGAGACCTCCCGGCTGTGGGCCCGGCAGAACGCCGCGATCAACCCCGAGTGGGCCGAGCGTCTCGGCGCCCACCTGGTCAAGCGCACCTACTCCGAGCCGCACTGGTCGACCAAGCGGGCCGCGGTGATGGCGCGCGAGCGCGTCACCCTGTACGGCGTACCGCTGGTCGCCGACCGCCTCGTGTCCTACGGCAAGGTCGACCCGCCGCTCGCCCGCGAGCTGTTCATCCGGCACGCGCTCGTGCAGCGCGAGTGGGACTCCCGGCACCGGTTCCTCACCGAGAACGCGCGTCTGCTCGAGGAGGCCGAGGAGCTCGAGCACCGGGCCCGGCGCCGGGACATCGTGGTCGACGAGGAGACGCTGTTCGAGTTCTACGACCAGCGCGTCGGGTCCGACGTGGTCAGCGGCCAGCACTTCGACCAGTGGTGGAAGCGCGCGCGCCAGAAGCGGCCCGACCTGCTGACCTTCGACCCGGCGATGCTGACCCACCAGACGGCCGGCGAGGTGCGCGAGCGCGACTTCCCCACGCAGTGGCACGACTCCGACGAGGCCGGGCTGACCTTCCCGATCAGCTACCACTTCGAGCCCGGGGCGGCCGACGACGGCCTCACCATCGACGTACCCGTGGCGACGCTCAACCGGATCGATGCGGACGACTTCTCCTGGCTGGTGCCGGGCCTGCGCGAGGAGCTGGTCACCGAGCTGATCCGCTCGCTGCCCAAGAACCTCCGCGTGGCGATGGTGCCCGCGCCCAACACGGCGCGGGAGTTCCTCGCCGCGACCCCGCCCGGTGCCGAGCCGCTCCTCGACGCCCTGGAGCGCTTCGCCCGCAGCACCCGCAGCCTGCTCATCGACCGCGAGGCATGGGACTGGTCGAAGGTGCCCGCCCACCTGCGGCCCACCTACCGCGTGCTGACCGAGGAGGGCGCCGAGGCCGGCCGCGGCAAGGACCTCGACGCGCTCAAGGAACCGCTGCGGCCCACCTTCGAGCAGGCGATGGCCGACGTCGCCGCCGACTCCGGCGTCACCGCGACCGGGCAGACCCGCTGGACCTTCGGCACCATCGACGAGTCCTTCGTGCAGCGGCGGGCCGGGCACGAGGTGCGTGGCTTCCCGGCCCTGGTCGACGAGGGCACCAGCGTGGGGCTGCAGGTCCTGGCCACGCCCGACGAGGCAGCCGCCCACCACCGTCTCGGCGTACGCCGCCTCGTGCTGCTCGCCCTCGGTCCCGGCCCCTCGGTCGACGACGTCCTCGCCGCAGCCGGCCTCGACCAGCGGGCCCGGCTCGCCCTGGTCGGCTCGCCGTACCCGTCGGTGGGCGACCTCGTGGAGGACGTCCGCTCCGCACTCGTCGGCGAGGTGGTCGACGCGCGGCCGGCCGTGCGCGACGAGGCGGCGTACGACGCCGTGGTGACCGCGGCCCGCGAGGCCGTGGCAGCCGGAACGGGTGCCGCGGTCCACGACGTGATGCGGGTGCTGGAGGCCTGGCGGGCCACCGACAAGGCGATCTCCGGGCGTGCCGACCTGATGACGCTGCCGGCCCTGACCGACATGCGTGCCCAGGTGGGTCGGCTGATGGCGCCCGGCTTCATCGGGGAGGCGGGGGTCTCGCGGCTGCGTGACGTCGCCCGCTACCTCGCCGCGGTGACGCACCGTCGCGAGCGGCTGGACGCCCAGGTGGCCCGCGACCGCCAGCTGATGGACCAGCTCTCGGGCCTGCAGGAGGCGTGGCTGCACGCCGTCGCCGCCCTGCCCGACGGCCAGCCGATGCCGCAGCACCTCCGCGACTCCCGGTGGCTGCTGGAGGAGTACCGGGTCTCGCTGTTCGCCCAGCAGCTGGGCACGCGCGAGAAGGTCAGCGACCAGCGCATCCGGAAGGTGATGGGCACCGCGGTCCAGCGCACCTGAGTGATGAGTTCTCGCGCCGGCGGCCGTCATACGTGTGTCAGGCACGAGAAGACGGAAGGATGCGCGATGACTGTGGACACACGGGTGGAGGAGCCGGACGTGACGGATCTCGAGGGGGTCGACGAGCCGGCGTTCTGGGCACTGGTGGACCGGCACCGCCGCGAGCTGCACGTGCACTGCTACCGGATGCTGGGCTCCTTCGAGGACGCCGAGGACGCCGTGCAGGAGACCTTCCTGCGGGCCTGGCGGCGGCGGGAGACGTTCGAGGGGCGGTCGACCTTCCGGGCCTGGCTCTACCGGATCGCCACCAACGCCTGCCTCGACCTGCTCGCCAAGCGCCGTCCGGAGCCCGCGACCGGCGGTGAGGTGCTGTGGCTGCAGCCCTATCCCGACCGGCTCCTCGACGAGCTGCCCGCGACGGGTGCCGACGAGCCGGAGGCGCTCGCCGTGGCGCGCGAGACGATCGAGCTGGCCTACGTCGTGGCGGTGCAGCACCTCGCCCCGCGGGCACGCGCCGCCCTGGTGCTGCGCGACGTGCTCGGCTGGCCGGCCCGCGACGTCGCCGAGCTGCTGGGCGACTCGGTGAACTCGGTGAACAGCGCACTCCAGCGCGCCCGCGCGGCGATGCGTGAGCACCTGCCCGCCGAGCGGCAGGAGTGGACCGGCGGCGACGACGACGCCGACAACCGCGAGCTCGTGCGCCGCTTCACCGAGGCCAGCGTGGCCACCGACATCGACACCCTCGCGACCATGCTGCGCGACGACGTGCGCTTCGCGATGCCGCCGACCCAGGGGCTCATCGTGGGCCGCGACGCGGTGCTGGCGGACTGGATCGAGGGCGGCTACCCCGAGATGACCGGGCTGCGCCCCGTGCCGACCGCGGTGAACCGCCAGCCGGCGGTGGCCTACTACCTGTGGCGTGAGGACGAGGCGGCGTACCTCCCGCTGACGATCGACGTGCTCCGCCTGACCGGCGGCCGGATCACCGAGGTGACCATCTTCGACGCCGACCAGTTCCCGCGACTCGGGCTGCCCGAGCGGTTGGAGGCCGGCGATGAGTGACACCACGCTTGCGACGCGCAGCGCGTCGCGCCGGCGGGTCGGCCGGGTGGCTGGCACGGGACTGCTCGCGGCCGTCGCCGCGGCGGGCGCCACCGCGACGGCCGCGGCGCTCGCCCGCGCAGCCGGGGTCGGCTTCGAGGTCCCCGACGGCGGCGAGTCGATCCCGGTGTCCGGGGTGGCCTTCGTGACAGCCGTCCTCTCGCTCGTCGGAGTCGGCATCGCCGTCGCCATGCAGCGCTGGAGCTCCCGGCCGGCAGAGCACTTCGTCAGGACGACCGTGGCGCTCACCGTGGTCTCCCTGGTGCCGCCCTTCCTGGTCGGGGCGAACGCCGGCACCAGCCTCACGCTGGTCGCGCTGCACCTGCTCGCGGCCGTGATCGTGGTGCCCACGCTGGCGCGGACCCTGCGTACGGGCACCGGTTCCGCCGCGACGTCGGAGTGGCCCGCCTAGTCTGGAGCGATGACCGGCCGCACCCACCACCGTCCGATGACGCCCGGCGACGGCTTCTTCGCCGAGATCGCCGGGGGCACCGACCCGGCGAAGGTGCGGGAGGCGGGCGACCTGGCGGCGACGATCCTGGTCCGCGGCGCGCGGGAGTCCGACGACCCCGCGCTCGCGGAGCGGGTCGTCCACCTGGCCGAGAACGAGGGCCTCGAGACCCTCGCCGAGGTCTGGTCCGGAGCGCCGGCCGACACCCTGGCCGGCAGCCTCTGGCGGCTGTTCGTGCTCCGCGCCTGGGTGCACGCCGACCCCGAGCGGGTCGCGGAGGAGTACGACGCCGGCCAGCGCCGCGCCGACGTCGCCCGCGTCGTCGCCGGGGTGGCCGACCCGCCCGGTCCCGACGAGCTGCGCCGGATGGTCGACGAGGTGCTGCGCGGCATCGCGCGCGGCGACTTCGCGGTGACGCTCTTCCGGGCGGCGGCGTTCGCGCGGGTGGTGGCGGCCGGACGCGCCACCCTCGGCGTGGCGAACCACGACGACATCGCCCGGATGCTGGTGCTCTCCGAGCAGCTCGAGGCCGCCGGACATGGGGAAATCGCCAACACGCTGGCCTAGAGGATTAAAATGGTCCTCGAGTGCGTCGGGCTGTGGCAGCCCCGGGTCCCAAATAGTGCCGCTTCGAGCGGCCACGCGCCGTGAGGCGCTCCCGGTCCGGCGCACTCACACACGTCCCGGCCCCGTGCCGGTCCTCTAGTCTCGCGCCATGGCGACCTACGAGCCGGAGATCGACGGCGAGCCGGATCCCGGCGAGGTGGTCTGGGCCTGGGTCCCCTACGAGGACGACCCGAGCCAGGGCAAGGACCGCCCGGTGCTGGTCCTCGACGTGGAGGGTGACGGCTGGACCGGGCTGATGCTCAGCAGCCAGGACCACGACCGCGACGCCGAGGACGAGGCCCGCCACGGCCGGTACTGGATGGACGTCGGCACCGGCGGCTGGGACCCGCAGGGCCGCCCGAGCGAGGTCCGGCTCGACCGGCCGATCCGCCTCGACCCCGACGGCGTACGACGTGAGGGCGCGGCGCTGGACCGGGTCGTCTTCGACGCGGTCCTCGCCGCCGTGCGTGCCCTGCCGGGCTGAGGCGCAGGTCTCACCCAACCGCGGAGCCGTGCTGCGCGTCGACTGGAGGTTGGGGGACATGCCCTAGGGTTTCGGCGTGCTGCTGCGACGTCTCTCCCTGACCGGCTGCGCCCTGATGATGGCGCTCGCCACCGCTGCCTGCACCGGTGACGGCGAGCCCGAGTCGCAGCCCACCACGTCGCCCACGACGTCGGCCAAGCCGCCGGCGAAGCCACGTGAGGTGACCTTCGGCGCCTACGGCAGCGAGGAGGAGGTCGCGGCCTTCCAGAGCGTGGTCGACTCCTTCAACGCCGCGTCGAGCACCCGCAAGGTCACCCTGAAGTCGTGGCCCGACCACGAGTCGGCCCTCGAGGACGTGCTCGCCGGCAACGCCCCCGACGCCTTCCTGACCTCGCGCATCGACCTCGACCAGCTCGTCGACGCTGACGCGCTGCAACCGGTGAGCCTGCTGCTCGACGAGCGCGGCGTCGACTTCGGTGACCGCTTCTCCCGCGACGCCGTCGATGCCTTCGCGATGGACGACGAGCTGCAGTGCATGGCGTACTCGGTCTCGCCGATGGTCGTCTACTACAACACCCAGATGGTCGACTTCGACAAGATGGAGCGCCGCGACTACGACGTGCCCACCGCCGACTCCGAGGGCAACCGCGATCGCTGGACCCTCGCTGAGTTCGGCGCGGCCGCGCAGTTCGCCTCCCGGCGCGGCGACAAGCGCGGCGTCTGGATCGACCCGACCCTGCAGGGGCTGGCGCCGTTCATCTACTCCGGCGACGGAGAGGTGTTCGACGACGACCGCGAGCCCACGTCGCTCAGCTTCTTCGACGACAACACGCGCGAGGCGCTGAGCGAGACGCTCGCGATCCTGCGCGACCCGACGATCACGCCGACCAACGCCCAGCTCGCGCGCGCGACGCCGGTGCAGCTGTTCAAGCGTGGCGAGCTCGCGATGATCGCCGGCTTCCGCAACCTCGTCCCCGAGCTCCGCGACGCCGACGACCTCGACTTCGACGTGCTGCCGATGCCGACGCTCGACACCCGCGCGACCGTCGGTGACGTCAGCGGCCTGTGCCTGTCCAGCGACTCGCAGGTGCAGGGCGACGCAGCCGACTTCATCGCCTACGCCGTCTCCGACGCGGCGATCGCCACCGTCGCCTCGACCGGCTACATCGTCCCGGCCAACACCGAGGTCGCGGCGTCGGAGGACTTCCTCGCGCCGACGCTCGAGCCCGAGCACTCCGGCGTCTTCAACGCGGGAATCCGCTACATGGAGGTGCCGCCGTTCATCGACCGGCGCGACGAGCTCGTCGAGGCGGTCACCCCGCTGCTCGAGCGGCTCGTGACCGCCCCCGGCGTGCTCGACCTCGACCTCGTCACCGAGCAGATTGACCAGGCCTCGCAGACGATCCTGTCGCCCGAGGAGACCGAGTCACCCTCGGAGTCGCCCTCGGAGTCACCCTCGGAGTCACCCTCGGAGTCGCCCTCGCCGTCCGAGTCCTCCTCGGAGTAGCGGCTACTCCTCCTGCTCGGCGCCCAGGATCGCGCCGACGAGCGCGCCGGTGACGGCCTCGGCCTGCCAGGGCCGCGCGCCGTAGGCCGCGAGCTGGCCGCGCACGTCCTCGGCCAGGGCGGCGGGCTCACGGGTCGCTGGCGGTGCCCACATCAGGCGCCGGAGGTAGTCGGGGGTGAGCAGGTTCTCGACCGGGAGGTGGTGGGCCTCGGCCAGGTTGAGCATCGCCTCGCGGGCCGCCTTGAAGCGGCGGTCGGCCACCGGGTCGCGTTCGGCCCAGGTGCGGGGGTGCGGGGGCCCGTCGCCGCGTGGCGCGCGGGTCGGCAGCTCGTCCTCGGACATCTCCCGTACCCGCTGCAGCGCCTCGACCCAGCTCGCGGCGTAGCGGCTGGCCCCCCGGCCGTGGAAGCCCTGGGTGGAGAGCAGCGCGCGGCGGTCGGCCGGCATCGCGGTGGCCGCCACGACGATGGCGGAGTCGGGGAGGATCCGGCCGGGCGTGACGTCGCGCTCTGCGGCGATCGCGTCACGCGCCTCCCACAGCGCCCGGGCGGCGCCGAGGGCCCGGCGCCCGCGCAGCCGGTGCACCCCGGACGTACGCCGCCACGCCTCGTGCCGCACCGCCGGCTCGAAGTCGAGCAGGTGGTCGAACTCCTGGCGGGCCCACTCGGCCTTGCCGGCACGCTCGAGCTCGGTGACCATGTGCTCCCGCAGCTCGAGCAGCACCTCGACGTCGAGCGCGGCGTACTCGAGCCACGACTCCGGCAGGGGGCGGGTGGACCAGTCGGCCGCGGAGTGCTCCTTGCGCATCCGCTGGCCGAGCACCGTCTCCACCAGCGTGGCGAGCCCGACGCGGGGATAGCCCAGGAGCCGGCCGGCGAGCTCGGTGTCGAACAGGCTCGTCGGCGTCAGGCCGATCTCGCGCAGGCAGGGCAGGTCCTGGGTGGCGGCGTGCAGGATCCACTCGGAGCCCTCGAGGGCCTCCTGCAGCGGGGCCATCGACGACATCGGGATCGGGTCGATCAGCCAGGTGCCGGCGCCCTCGCGCCGCAGCTGGATGAGGTAGGCGCGGTTGGAGTAGCGGTAGCCCGAGGCGCGCTCGGCGTCGATCGCCACCGGGCCGGTCGCGGCGGCCAGCGCCGCGCACGCCTCGGCGAGCCCGTCGTCGGTGTCGACGACGGCGGGCAGGCCGTCGCGCAGCTCGAGCAGCGGAGCCTGAGGTGCTTCCTCGACCGGGGGAGCCTCGGCTGCGTCCTCGGGCTGGGGTTCGGTGTCCGTGGAGTCGACCATCGCTCAGGTGCCGCGCTGTCCGCGCCGGCTGGGGATGGCGGTCACGCCCTCGGGCACGGGCGGCAGGCCGACCGCGGTGCACATCAGCTCGCCCCAGGCCTCGACGTGCGGCGCCATGTCGAGGGCGCCCTCGTCGTCGACCGCGGGGGTCCACGAGGCGCGGATCTCGACCTGGGCGGTGCCGGGCTCCTCGGCCATCCCGCCGAAGCTCTCGGTGGTGACGCAGGTGACGGTGCCGGAGGCGGCGTGGAAGGCGGCGCCGTGGGCCTCGAGCGCCTCGGTCAGCCAGGACCAGCCGACGGCCGCCAGCATCGGGTCGGCACCCAGCTCGGGGTCGATGTCGGCGCGGGCGTAGGCGACGCACCGGAAGGTGCCGTCCCACGCGTCGTTGCCGGCCGGGTCGTGCAGCAGGATCAACCGTCCGGTGCCGAGGTCCTCGTCGTCGACGGTGACGTCGCCGCTCAGCGCGGAGGACCACGGTGCGATGCGCTGCGGCGCCGGCATCTCCTCGCAGAGGACCTCCGGGCGCAGTGCGGCCCGGCGCATCGACTCCACAGCCGCGCGGAACTCCGCAGGCCCAGCCCCGGCAGCACTGCTCGGGTGGGTCTCGTGACGGGCCACCATTGCTCCAGAGTAGGCCAGCCCTCCGCGCTGCCGATGTGCCGCCACGCCGCCTGACCTGCGAAGATTCGGGAGTGACCGACGCCGTTCAGACGCCCCACCCCGGCCTTGCCGGGAGCCCGTTCCTCGCCGCGGCGCGCGGTGAGCGGCCGTCTCGCACGCCGGTCTGGTACATGCGGCAGGCCGGCCGTTCGCTCCCGGAGTACCTGAAGGTGCGCGAGGGCATCGGGATGCTCGAGTCCTGCATGGACGCCGACCTGGTCACCGAGATCACCCTGCAGCCGGTCCGCCGCTACGGCGTGGACGCGGCGATCTTCTTCTCCGACATCGTGCTGCCGCTGAAGGCCGTCGGCGTCGACCTCGACATCAAGCCCGGCGTGGGCCCCGTCGTCGCCGCACCCGTGCGCACGCTCGCCGACGTGGAGGCGATCCCCGACCTGACCGCCGAGCACGTGCCCTACATCTCGCAGGCGGTGCGCCAGCTGGTCGCCGAGCTCGGCGCCACCCCGCTGATCGGCTTCGCCGGTGCGCCCTTCACGGTCGCGTCGTACCTCGTCGAGGGCGGTCCGTCGAAGGAGCACGCCCGGACGAAGGCGATGATGTTCGGCGCGCCCGACGTCTGGGACGCGCTGATGCGCAAGATCGCCGGCATCGCGGCGGCCTACCTCCGGATCCAGGTCGAGGCCGGCGCCTCGGCGGTCCAGCTCTTCGACTCGTGGGCCGGCGCGCTGACCCCGGCCGACTACCGCGCCTCGGTCATGCCGCACTCCTCACGGGTGCTCGCGGCGGCCGGGGAGCTCGGTGTGCCGCGCATCCACTTCGGCGTCGGGACCACCAACCTGCTCGGCCTGATGGGCGAGGCCGGTGCCGACGTGGTCGGCGTCGACTGGCGTACGCCGATGGAGCTGGCCGTGCCGCTGGTCGGCGACCGTGTCGTGCAGGGCAACCTCGACCCGACGCTGGTCTTCGCGCCCACCGAGGTGATGACTGCCCGGGCGGCCGAGATCATCGACGCCGGGCGGGCGGCCAAGGGCCACATCTTCAACCTCGGCCACGGGGTCATCCCCTCGACCGACCCCGGTCAGCTCACTGCGCTGACAGAGTTCGTGCACGCCCACCAGCCGCCGCACTGATCGGCGTGACGACTGTGGGGTCCACCTCGACCTCGACCTCGACCTCGAGCGAGGCGAGGTAGGCCCGCGCCTGCCGGACCAGCGCGGTCTGCAGGTCGCGCAGCGGCTCGGGGACCCGCTCGGCGCGACGTCGCAGCATCAGCAGCGTCACCGTGGTCTGGTCGGTCCGGATGGGCCGGGTGGTGAGGATCCCGGCGCGCACGAGCGGGTCGCCGGTGATGGAGAAGTCCGGCAGGATCGAGATGCCCAGGCCGGCGGCGACCATCGACTTGCCCATCTCCGCCCCGTCGGTGGCGTACGTCGTCCCCGGCAGCGTCCCGGCGAAGAGCCGGTGCGCGTAGCGGTGCATCACGAAGCCGGGCCGCATCAGCACGTGCGGCTCGGCCCGCAGGTCGTCTACGGTCACCCGCTCCTGGCCGGTCAGCGGGTGGTCGACCGGAAGGCACGCCACGGGCGTGCCCTCGATGAGCCGGTCGGCGACGAGCGACGGCGGCACCTCGTCGCCGGGCAGCACGTTGACCAGCCCGAGGTCGAGCGAGCCCTCGGCGAGGCCCTGCTGGATGTCGGCCTGGCGGCCGTTGACCACCTCGACGCCGCCTGACCCGTGGCGCGCGTGCAGGTCGCGCAGGGCCGGCGCGAGCAGGCTCGAGGACGCCGTGTTGACGGTGCCGATGCGCAGGTCGCGACGGCGTACGGACTGCTGACCCGCCGCCTGGCGCAGCCGGTCGACGGCCTCGAGGACCTCGGTCATGGACTGCTGCAGGTCCAGGCCCTGGCGGCTGATCCGCGAGCCGGTGCGGCGACGGTCCAGCAGCGTGGCGCCGAGCTCCTTCTCGAGCTTGGTCACCGCCTCGCTGAGCGCCGGCTGGGAGATGTGCATGGCCTCGCTCGCCCGCCGCAGTGACCCGTGCTCGGTCACCGCCGCGAGGTACTCCAACTGTTCGATCCGCACCTGTCGCTCCTGCTCTCGCTCTGTCGCTGGTGTGTGCTCCGGTCGGCCGACCTCGCGGGGTGGTCGGCAAAACCTGCTGCCGCGCATTCCCGGATTCCGAGCTCGACTCCCTAAAGTCTACTAAGTAACTATACAAATCGGGAGGAACCGACCCATGACCACCCTGCGTGTCCGGCCCATCCACAGCCGCGACGACCGCGCCGCCGGCTCCGTCGACACCCACGACGGCTCCCCGCGGGCCGCCGGCAGCCTCCATGCCGCCTCGCGCCGCGCTCTCGACGACCTGCTCGGCCAGTGGCGGCCGGTCCTCGACGCCGTGGGGGAGGGAGCGCTGCAGCGCGAGCTCGACGGCACCCTGCCGACCGAGGCCGTCGCGCGCCTGAAGGCCGAGGGGTTCGGCGCGCTGCGCGTCCCCACCGCCTTCGGTGGCGGCGGCCTCGACCTCGTCGAGCTGGCCCACCTCTGGATCGAGCTCGCCGCGGTCGACGCCAACCTGCCCCAGGCCTTCCGTGGCCACTTCGCCCTGGTCGAGGACCGGTTGTGGCACCACGCCCGCACCAGCGACCAGCGCGTGTGGTTCGACCGCTTCGTCGCCGGCGAGATGGTCGGCAACGCGTGGTCCGAGGTCGGCTCGAGCATCGACCTGCCGCGCACCGTGCTGCGCCCGCGGGCCGACGGCTCCTACCGGCTCGACGGGACGAAGTACTACACGACCGGCAGCATCTTCGCCGAGTGGGCCGACGTCCACGCGCGGGTGGCGACGCCGGGCCACCCCGACGAGGTCGAGGAGGCCACGGCGATCGCGATCGTCGACCTCCGCGACCCGGGCGTGGTCGTGACCGACGACTGGAACGGCTTCGGCCAGAAGGGCACCGGCAGCGGCACCTCGACCTTCGACAACGTCGGCGTGCCGGCCGACCACGTGCTGCCGTTCCAGGAGCGCTTCCCCTTCCAGACAGCCTTCTACCAGCTCAACCTGCTGGCCACGCTGACCGGCATCGGGAGGTCCGCGCTGGCCGACGTGGTGGAGGCGGTGCGCAACCGCACCCGCAACTTCTCCCACGCCAACGCCCCGCGCGTGCGCGACGACGCCCAGGTGCTGGCCCGGGTGGGCGAGATCGCCGCAGCCGTGTACGCCGCCGAGGCCGCGACGCTGCGGGTCGCGGCCAGCGTCCAGGCGGTCGCCGACGCCGCGCTGGGCACGCCCGAGGAGATCGCCGCGCTCGTCGAGGCCGGCGAGATCGAGTCGTCCACCGCGCAGGTGGTCGTGTCCGAGCTGGTCCTGCGGGCCACCTCCGACATCTTCGACGCGCTCGGCGCCTCGGCCACGGCCCGGCCGTCCGCGCTCGACCGTCACTGGCGCAACGCCCGCACGGTCGCCTCGCACAACCCGCGCATTCTGAAGGCCCGGGTCGTCGGTGCGCACGCTGTCAACGGCACGCCGCCGCCGTACGCCTGGTCGATCGGCGGCACCCGTCGCCGCCAGGACTGGGTGGACAGCCGTCCCGGGCCCCGCGACCTCGGCGCTGCGGCGCCGGCGGACGCCACGAGCTGACCGGTCACGCACCGGCTCCGGAGGGGGTGGAAGGTCCAGCCTGTCCCGCGCCTGTCCCGTGGGGGTGACAGGCAGTGCGTGGCAGGTCCGACCTTCCACCCCCTCGACATCGCCGCGCGACGCGGTGGTCGGGATCGGTGTGGACCGCTGCTACCTTTGTCTACAAGATCGATAAAGATTAGCGATTGGTCGCGTCGGCCCCCCGACGTCCGACTTCGCCTGGAAGGTCGAGCACCTCGGCCGTTACGTCGTCGACGGCACGCCGCCGCCCAACCACGGCCAGCTCTGACACCTGAGGCAATCGAAAGGACATCCACCCATGAAGTTCCACTGGTTCCTGCCCACCAACGGAGGCGACGGACGCCACGTCGTCAGCGGCGGCCACGGCGTCGAGCACGGCGCCGCCGGCCGCCCCGCCAGCGTGCCCTACCTCGGCCAGGTCGCTCGCAGCGCGGAGCAGCTCGGCTTCGAGGCCGCCCTGACGCCGACCGGCGCCTGGTGCGAGGACGCGTGGCTGACCACCGCGATGCTGGCCCCGCTCTCGGAGCGGCTGAAGTTCCTCGTCGCCTTCCGGCCCGGCATGACGTCGCCGACGCTGGCCGCGCAGATGGCCGCCACGTTCCAGAACCTCAGCGGTGGGCGCCTGCTCCTCAACGTCGTCACGGGCGGCGAGTCGCACGAGCAGCGCGCCTACGGCGACTTCCTCGACAAGGAGGAGCGCTACGAGCGGTGCGGGGAGTTCCTCACCATCGTCCGGCGGCTCTGGACCGGCGAGGAGGTCACCTTCGCAGGCAAGCACCTGCGCGTCGAGCACGCACGCCTCCAGCAGCTGCCCGACCCGGTCCCGGAGATCTACTTCGGCGGCTCGTCCCCGGCTGCTGGCCGGGTCGCGGCCGAGCACGCGGACGTCTACCTCACGTGGGGCGAGCCGCCGGCCGACGTCGCGAAGAAGGTGGCGTGGATCCGCGACCTCGCCGAGCAGCAGGGCCGCACCCTGACGTACGGCCTACGGGTCCACACCATCACCCGGGACACCTCCGAGGAGGCGTGGGCCGAGGCGGACCGCCTGCTGGCCGGCATCTCCGACGACGACATCGCCCGGGTCCAGGAGGGTCTCAAACGCTCGGAGTCGGTCGGTCAGCAGAACATGCTCGCCCTCAACAGCGGCAGCCGCGACAGGCTCGAGATCCACCCGAACCTCTGGGCGGGCGTCGGCCTGGTCCGCGGCGGCGCCGGCACGGCGCTCGTGGGCAGCCACGAGGAGGTCGCCGACTTGATCGAGCAGTACGCCGCGGTCGGCATCGAGGAGTTCGTGCTCTCCGCCTACCCGCACCTCGAGGGGGCCTACCACTTCGGCGAGGGCGTGCTGCCCGTGCTGGAGCAGCGCGGCCTGTGGACCCACCCGGCGCCCGTCGCGGCACGGGCGTCGGTGCCGTTCGGCGCCCAGCGGGCCGCCTCGTGACGAACACCGTCGGCGCCGCGGCGCCGTACCTCCCCGCCCATCCCGCCCTCCCGGGCGCTCCGTCCATCCTGCCCTCCGAACAGGTGGTGTCCGCATGACCGTCCAGTCCACCCTCCCGACCGTTCCGCGCCCCTCCCTGGACCAGCGCACGCTCCGAGACGCCTTCGGTGCCTTCCCCTCCGGGGTCGTCGCCGTCGCGGCGTCGGTGAAGGGCCAGCTGACCGGCATCGCCGCGTCGTCCTTCACCTCGGTGAGCATCGATCCGCCGCTGGTGTCGTTCTCGATCGCCACCACCAGCTCCACCTGGCCGCTGCTCCGCGAGGCCGAGCGGGTCGGCATCAGCGTCCTCGCCGACCACCACGACGTGGTGTGCCGCCAGCTCGCCGGGCCGCGCGAGGAGCGCTTCGCCGGCCTGCCGTTCAAGGTGACCGGCAACGGTGCCGTGCTGCTCGACGAGGCCGTCGCGACCTACGACTGCTCGGTCCGCGAGGAGATCGCGGCCGGCGACCACCTGATCGTGCTGCTCGAGGTCCACGAGGTCGGGGGAGGGGACGGCGAGCACCCGCTGGTCTTCCACCGCTCGGCCTTCGCCAAGCTGCACCGCGACGACCTCGACCCCGCCCTGCTCGACGGCCGGATCAACGGCGCCGAGGTCGACCGCGGCGCCGCCTCCTCCGCGGACCGGTCCGAGGAGGACGCAGCATGACGCTCCACGCCGCCGCCCAGGCGGCGCCCACCCCGCGACGGGTCGCGCTCGCCTCCGCCGTCGGTGCCACGATCGAGTGGTACGACTTCTTCCTCTACGGCACCGCGGCCGCGGTGGTCTTCGACAAGCTCTACTTCAACGGCCTCGACGGCCCGGCCGCCCAGTTCGCCGCCTTCGCGACCTTCGCCGTCGGCTTCTTCGCGCGGCCGGTCGGCGGGCTCGTCTTCGGCCACTTCGGTGACCGCATCGGCCGCAAGCAGATGCTGCTGCTGACCCTGGTCATCATGGGCATCGGCACGGCCCTCATCGGCCTGCTGCCGACCTACGACCAGATCGGTGTGCTCGCCCCGATCTCGCTCGTGGTGCTCCGGGTGCTCCAGGGCATCGGCGTCGGCGGCGAGTACGGCGGCGCGGTGCTGCTGGCCGTGGAGTACGCCCCGGCCGAGCGACGCGGCTTCTTCGGCAGCTTCGCCCACATCGGCGTACCCGGTGGGCTGGTGCTGGCGGCTGGCGCGTTCTCACTGGCCGGGCTGCTCCCCGAGGAGGCGTTCCTCGCCTGGGGCTGGCGCGCCTGCTTCCTGGTCAGCATCGTGCTGCTCGGCATCGGCGCCTACATCCGGCTCTCCGTGATGGAGACCCCGGAGTTCGCGAAGGTGCAGGAGCGCAAGGAGATCTCGCGGCTCCCGCTGCGCGACCTGCTCGCCGAGCAGCCGAAGCCGCTCCTGCTGGGCATGGGCACGCGGTTCATCGAGGGCTTCACCTTCAACCTGTTCTCGGTCTACCTGCTGGCCTACGTCGCCACCAACCTCGCGCTGCCCCGCAGCTGGGCGCTCGACGCGATCCTCGTCGGTGCGACCATCGGTGTGGTGCTCGTGCCCCTCGCCGGTGCCCTGTCGGACAAGGTCGGCCGCAAGCCGGTCTACCGGGTGGGCGCGTGGCTCGGGCTGCTCTTCGCGTTCCCGGCGGCGTTCCTGGTGCAGACCGAGAACCGGTGGGCGATCTCACTGGTCTTCGTCGTCGGTCTCGGGTTCGTCTACGGCACGGTCTACGGACCGCTCGCGGCCTTCTGGTCCGAGCAGTTCGACACCCGCTACCGCTACACCGCCCTCAGCACGCTCTACCAGGTCTCCGGCATCCTCGCCTCCGGCCTGACCCCGCTGATCGCGGCGTGGCTCGTCACCCGCGGCGACGGCACCCTGTGGTGGGTCGCCGGCTACAACGTCGTCGTGGCGGCCATCTCCTTGGTCTGCGTCCGCTTCCTGCCCGAGACCCTCGGCGTCGACCTCGACCACACCGACGCCGCGGCCGACGCCCGGCCGCGGGAGGCCGTCGGCGTGTGACGGTCGGGGCACGGGGAGGCGGCGGACGACATCCGCGGGGGCGATGTCGTACGCCGCCACCCTCGAGGCGACGGCCCCGATCAGGCCTCCGGCGCCGCCGGCTGCGGGGCGGTCCGCCGGCGGCGAAGGAACAGCCAGACCGGCAGCCCGAGGACGAGCAGCACGACGGCGAACGGCAGGAGCGCGCCCACGATCGTGGCGACCGCGACAGCGGTGCCGCCGAGGGCGTCGAGCCCGCCCTTCAGCCCGGTGAGGAAGCCGGCAGGCTCGTCGTCCGGCTCCTCGACCTCGTCCGCCTTGGCGGTGATGTCGACGGTGATCGTCGACAGCGACGTCTGGTCCTTCAACCACGTCTGCTGCGACTTCAACGAGTCCAGGTCGGCCTGGCGGTCGGTGAGCTGGGACTCGATCCAGATGATGTCCTTGAGCGTCCTGGCCTCCGCGAGGAGCAGCTCGACCCGCTTCAGGCTGGCCTCCTGGGCCCGCACCCGGACGCCGGTGTCGATCACCTGCGTCGTCACGTCCTCCGAGCCACGGTTGGACGAGCGCAGCGCCGCGACGTCCTCCAGGGCCTGCATCGCCGCGTCGAAGGCCGAGCTCGGCACGCGGAGCACCATCCGGGCGTACGACGTCTCGCCGTCGTCGTCGGTCTCGGTGTCCTCCTCCGTGACCTCGCCACCTTGCGCGTCGACGATCCGCTGCACGTCCTGACGGGCCGCGCCGACGTCCTTGCTGGTCAGCGAGACGGTGCCCGAGGAGATGATCGCGCGCTCCGTCTCCGGGGCGGCGGGGGCGTCGCCCGACCCGGAGGTGAGGTCACGGTCGGTTGCCCTGTCCTCGGCGCTCACGCCCCCGGCGTCCGAGCCGCCCGAGCCCTCCGACGCACTGGACTCATCCGAGAACGACCTGTCTGCGCCGCTGTCGCTGCTGCCGGACGAGCAGGCGGCCAGCACGGCCGTCATGGTGATCACGGTGACGACGCCGGCGGCGCGGGCGCGGGTGCTCCGGAGAGGGGTCATGGCTCTCCGACGCCGGCAGCATCGTCAGCGGTTCCGGCCGCGGCCGACCCGTGACCGAACCGTGATCGTCAGCCCGCGGGGGTGGTGGTCTTCGCGGTCCTCCGCGAGACCGTCCTCTGCACGACCGGCCCGGTGCCGGGCTCCTTGGTGACGGCAGCCTTCTGGGCGGCGGGTTTGTCGGCGGGTTTGTCGACGGGCTGCTCGACGGGCTGCTCGACGGGCTGCTCGGCGGCCTTCCCGGTCGCCTGCGCGGGCTTCCTGGCGGGCTTCTTCGCTGCCTTCGTGGCTGCCTTCTTGGCCGTCTTCTTCTCGGGCTTCTGTGCCGTCTTCTGTGCCGTCTTCTGTGCCGGCTGCTCGGTCGGCTGCTCAGGCTGCTCGGCCGGCTGCTTGGCGGACTTGCTCCTCGTCTGCTGCCGCGGAGCCGATCCCTTCAGCCGCACCCGCATCGCGTTGCCGCTGCCCGAGGTCTCCAGGTAGGGCTGCGCGGTGACGAGCGTGCTCAACCGGGCGCCCGGCCCGGCGAAGTTGCGGGCGTCGAACGACGGGTGGGTGCGGATCAGCTGGTTGCCGAGCGTCGGCAGGAACGCCCAGCCGTCGTCGTCGGACACCGCGTTGAGCGCCCGCACCAGGGCACTCTGCAGGTTGATCGTCACCGAGGGCGTCTCGTCCTCGTCGTCACCGCTGTCGGCCTCGTCGTTGTCGTCGTCGACGTGCGTCTCCGCAACGACGGCGAGGTCGATGAACTTGTCGCATGCGTTGCGCAGCGACTCCGGCGCCTTGTTCTCGCCGAGCACGAAGACGGTCTTGCCCGACTCGCGAAGGCGATGGGCGAGGCTGGTGAAGTCGCTGTCGCTCGTGACCAGCGCGAACGCCTCGACGTTGCCGTCGTACAGCAGGTCCATCGCGTCGATGACGAGGGCGAGGTCGGTGGAGTTCTTGCCGCTCGTGAAGGCGGTCTGGTGCATCGCCCGCAGGCCGAGGCTGTTGAGGATGCGCGCCCACCGGCTCAGGTGCGGGTTGGTCCAGTCGCCGTAGACGCGCCGGATCGTCGGGTTGCCGTACTTGGCGACCTCGCTCAGCACCTCGTTGGCGTACGCCGCCCTCGTGTTGTCCGCGTCGATCATCACCGCGATGCGGTCGGCACCACCACTGGCTTCCATACCGCCACCCTAGGCTGGCCACGTGGCGCAGGTCTGGGACGTGGTGGTCGTCGGTGGTGGTGTCGCGGGCCTGGTGGCCGCCCGGGACCTGGCGGTGGCGGGGCGCGACGTGCTCCTGCTGGAGGGCTCGCCCCAGATCGGGGGCAAGCTCCGCAGCCACGAGGTCGCCGGCCTGAGGGTCGACGTCGGCGCCGAGGCGATGCTCGCCCGCCGCCCCGAGGGCATCGGCCTGGCCGCCGAGATCGGCGCCGAGGTCGTGCACCCCACGTCGGCCACGTCCGGCGTCTGGTCGCGCGGCGCCCTGCGCACGATGCCTCGTTCGCTGATGGGCGTCCCCTTCGACGCCGAGCAGCTCGCTGCCAGCGGGGTGCTGAGCCCCGAGGGCCTCGCCCGCGCGCTGCACGAGCAGGACTCGGTCGTCGGCGACGACGTCTCCGTCGGCGACCTCGTGGCGGCCCGCCTCGGCGACGAGATCGTCGACCGGCTCGTGGAGCCCCTCCTCGGAGGCGTTTACGCCGGCCACGCGCGCCAGCTCTCCGCCGCCGCGGCCGTGCCGCAGCTGCTCGCGATGGCGCGCCGCGGCAGCCTGCTCGAGCAGGCCGCTGCCGTTCCTGCGTCCTCGACCCCTGTGTTCGCCGCCCTGCCCGGCGGGATGGGCCGCTTCCCCGGCCTGGTCGCCGCGGACGGCGGCTTCGAGGTGCGGACCTCGGCGACCGTCCGGGCGCTGCGGCGTACGCCGTCGGGCTGGGCCGTCACGGTCGGCCCCACCACCCGTGCGGAGATGATCGAGGCGGGCGCGGTCGTGCTGGCGACCCAGGCCGCGCCGACGGCGCGGCTCCTGGCGGACGTCGCACCGGGGGCGACCGGGGAGCTGGCCGGCATCGAGACCGCGAGCGTCGCGGTGGTCACCCTGGCCTTCCGGGCGCAGGACGTGCCCGACGCGCTCTTCGACAGGTCCGGCTTCCTGGTCCCGCCCGTCGAGCAGCGCACCATCAAGGCGTCCACGTTCTCCTTCGCCAAGTGGGGCTGGGTGCGCGACCTGGACCCCGACGTCGTCGTGCTGCGCACCTCGCTCGGGCGCCACGGCGAGGTGTCGACGCTGCAGGCCGACGACGAGGGGCTGGTGCGGGTGTCGCTGGCCGACCTCGCGGGCATGGCCGGCATCACCGCGACGCCGGTCGACACCCACGTCCAGCGGTGGGGCGGCGCGCTGCCGCAGTACGCCGTCGGCCACGTCGAGCGCGTCGCGCGGATCCGCGCCGACCTCGAGCACCTGCCGGGCCTGGCGGTCTGCGGGGCGGCGTACGACGGGGTGGGCATCCCGGCGGTGATCGGGTCGGCCCGCCGCGCTGTGGCCTCGGTCACCCGGGCAGAATGAACCCATGAGCACGGACTCCAGCCCTGAGAAGACCAACGCGGCGCGGACCAAGGAGCTCAACGACACGATCCGCTACACGATGTGGTCGGTCTTCAGGCTCCGCGACGTCCTCGGCGAGGCCGACCGCGACGCCGAGGCCACCGACGTCGAGGCCCTCTTCGAGGTGCTAGCCGAGCAGGACGTCGTGGTCCGCGGCCTCTACGATGTCAGCGGCCTGCGCGCCGACGCCGACCTCATGGTCTGGTGGCACGCGGCCGACTCCGAGCAGCTCCAGGCGGCGTACAACGCCTTCCGCCGCACCGCCTTCGGCAGCCGCCTCGAGCCCGTCTGGTCGCAGATGGCGCTGCACCGCCCGGCGGAGTTCAACAAGTCGCACATCCCCGCCTTCCTCGCCGACGAGGAGCCCCGTGCGCACGTGTGCGTCTACCCGTTCGTGCGGTCCTACGAGTGGTACCTCCTCGAGGACGCCGAGCGTCGCCGGATGCTCGCGGAGCACGGCAAGCAGGCCCGTGGCTACGCCGACGTGCGCGCCAACACGGTCGCGTCCTTCGCGCTCGGGGACTACGAGTGGATGCTCGCCTTCGAGGCCGACGAGCTGCACCGCATCGTCGACCTGATGCGCGACCTGCGGGCTTCCGACGCCCGTCGCCACGTGCGCGAGGAGGTGCCGTTCTACACCGGCGCCCGCGTGACGCCGGCAGAGCTCCTCGCCCGCCTCCCCTGACGCCTGCGCGCGGGCCGACACGACGCGGATCGGAATGGCGTGTCGAGCCGCACGAGCAATGTAGAGTAAGTTACTCAACATTGTTCTAGTCAGGAGCTCGCTATGACCGCCACCTTCCCCACGTCCCATGCCGACTCGACGATCCGCCCGCGCAGCCGCACCTCCTTCGACGCGCGCGACGCCATCGCCGACCGGCTGCGCGGCGAGGACCTGCTCGCCTCCGTCGACCTGACGTTCCCCGAGCGCACGTGGGTGCGCCTCGAGGCGCCCACTGACGACGTCCCCGACGCCGAGCTCTGGCTGATCACCTGGCCGGTCGGCAGCAGCACCGGCTGGCACGACCACGGGTCCGCGAGCGGCGCCTTCACCGTCCTGCGCGGCACGCTGACCGAGTACGCATGGACAGGCGTCGCCACCGCGCGCACGCTGGCCACCGGCCAGCTGCGGCAGTTCGACGGCAAGCACATCCACGACGTCGTCAACCACGGCACCGGGACCGCGGTCTCCCTCCACGCCTACGCCCCCTCGCTCGCGGCGATGACCCGTTACGAGCTGCTCCGCGGCCGGCTCCAGGTCACCAGCGTCGAGCAGCGCGGGCAGCTGTGGTGACCGCTTCCCGCCAGGGCCGTGCCCGGGACCTCCACCACCCGGTCCGCCACGACGGCATCGACGCGATGCTCGACGACGCCCGCTCCCGGCTGGACAGGGTCGACGTCGAGACCGCCTACCGCGAGGCGCTCGCCGGCGCGCTGCTGGTCGACATCCGGCCCGCGGCCCAGCGCGCCGCCGAGGGCGAGATCCACCCCGCCGTCGGCGGGTTGGTGATCGAGCGCAACGTGCTCGAGTGGCGGCTCGACCCACGCTCCGACGCGCGCCTGCCACAGGCGGCGTACGACGCGCGGATCCTGGTGCTCTGCCAGGAGGGCTACACCTCCAGCCTGGCCGCCGACTCCCTGCGCAGCCTCGGGCTGAACGCGACCGACGTGGTCGGCGGGTTCAAGGCGTGGCGCGAGGCGTTCCTGCCGGTGGCGTGCCGCGACGCGTGACGCCGCGACCCTCCTCGTCGACCCGGAACCGCCACCGGCCCGGTAACGTCCCAGAGGCATGAGGACACCTCTCCTGACGCTGGCGCTTGCCGCCAGCGCGCTCTCGCTCGCCGCCTGCTCGACCGAGGGGGAGATGCGTGCCGTCGATCCCGCCGCGAGCGGCGCACCGTCGTCGAGCACCACGCCTGCCGGCGAGGCACCGACGCCCGTGCCCGACGGCCCGGTGCGCACCACCGGCCTGGTGACGGTCCTCGACCCCGGCACGGGTCCCGAGCTGTGCCTGGGCGCCGTCGCCGAGTCGTACCCGCCCCAGTGCGGCGGCCCGAAGGTCGAGGGATTCGAGTGGGGCGACGTAGGCGTCGAGAAGGCGGCGGGCGTCACGTGGGGTTCCTACGCCGTCACCGGCACCTTCGACGGCACGACGTTCACCGCGACCGAGGTGATCCCCGCGGCGCTCTACGACACGATGGCCGAGCCGGAGGCCGAGGGACTGGACCCGGCCTGCGACGACGCCACCACGACCGACCCGGACAAGGCGACCCCCGAGGACATGGACGCCACCCTGACGGCGGCCTCCGCCCTGCCGACGTACGCCGCCGCGTGGCTGAGCGACGACACGATCAGCGTCGCCGTCACGGGCGACGCCGAGGCCGCCGAGGCCACGCTGCGTGAGACGTGGGGCGGCCCGCTGTGCGTGACCACCGTGGAGCGCACCGACGCCGACCTCAACACGGTCAACCAGGAGCTCCAGGCCGCGCTGGGCGACCGGCTGCTGACCAGCGGGTCGACCGCGCCCGACTCCCTCGACGCCCAGGTGGTCTTCGACGACGGGTCGATCCAGGACTGGGCCGACACGACGTACGGCGCCGGGCTGGTGCGGGTCACCTCGGCGCTGGTGCCCGCCTCCTGACGGCTACTTCTTCTCGTTCAGCGTGATGCTGACCGAGTTGATGCAGTAGCGGTCGCCGGTGGGCGTGCCGAAGCCGTCGGGGAACACGTGCCCGAGGTGGGAGCCGCAGGTCGCGCAGCGGACCTCCACGCGCTTCATGCCGTGGGTGGTGTCCTCGATGTACTCCACGGTGTCGGTCACCGGCTGGTAGAAGCTCGGCCAGCCGCACCCGGAGTGGAACTTGGTGTCGCTGGTGAACAGCTCCGAGCCGCACGCCTTGCACGAGTAGGTGCCCTCGGTCTCGGTGTCGGTGTACTCGCCGGTGAAGGCCCGCTCGGTGCCCGCCTGCCGCAGCACGGCGTACTCCTCGGGGCTGAGCTGCTCGCGCCACTCCTCATCGGTCTTCTGAACGTCATAGGCCATGTGTCGAGTTTACGGAGCCACTCCAGCGCGCGACCCGGCTAGGGTCTCGGCATGGCGAAGGCGTCGGAGGCGTACGTCCGGGCGGGGGAGCGCGAGGTCAGGATCTCGTCCCCCGAGCGGGTCATCTACGAGGCGACGGAGGCGACGCCCGAGGTCACCAAGCTGATGGTGGCGGAGTACTTCGCCAGCGTCGAGGACGGCCTGATGCGGGCGCTGCGCGAGCGGCCGACCGCGCTCGAGCGCTGGACCTCCGGGGTGCGCGAGGGGATGAAGCTCGCGACCGGGCCGCAGGACCGCAACGCCGACGCGTTCTACCAGAAGCGCGTCCCCAAGGGCGCTCCCGACTACCTCGAGACCGCGACGATCACGTTCCCGTCGGGCCGCACGGCCGACGAGATCTGCCCGACCGAGATCGCGGTGCCGGTGTGGTGCGCGCACATGGGCACGCTCACCTTCCACCCGTGGCCGGTGCGGCGCGACGACGTGGACCATCCCGACGAGCTGCGCATCGACCTGGATCCCCAGCCGGGCACGACGTTCACCGACGCCGTACGCGTCGCGGGGGTCGCGCGCGAGCTGCTCGAGGAGATGGGACTGGTCCCCTTCGTGAAGACCTCGGGCAACCGCGGCATCCACATCTACGTCCGGATCCGTCCCGAGTGGGACTTCGCGGCCGTGCGCCACGCCGCGATCGCCATCGGCCGCGAGCTCGAGAAGCGCGACGACGGCGTGACGACCGCGTGGTGGAAGGAGGAGCGCGGGGAGCGGATCTTCGTCGACTTCAACCAGAACACCCGCGACCGCACGATCGCGTCGGCGTACTCCCTGCGGCCGATCGCCGGCGCCCCGGTGTCGACACCGGTGACCTGGGACGAGCTCGCCTCGCTGGACTCGCCCGTGGGCTTCAACCTCTTCACCGTGGCCGAGCGGCTGGCCGCCGACGGCGATCCGTGGGCCACGATCGACGACGTCCACTGCAGCCTCGAGGCCCCCCTTGCGCTCTGGGACGAGCACCCCGTCGAGCTCAACTTCCCGCCCGACCACCCGAAGATGCCCGGCGAGCCGCCCCGGGTCCAGCCGTCGAAGAAGGTCGAGTCCCACTGGGACGCCGAGGGCAACCGCATCCCCGACTGAACGGCGTACGGCGCAAACCCCCGCCGCTGGTCGAGGAGGGCGGGCAGGGCCCGTCACGAAACCCCTCAGCCTTGGATGCGCGCATCGTGTGACCGGGTCTGGTGACAGGCGCCAGGGCGCCTTCCTCGACCAACGGAGGGCGGGACGGCCGGGTGGGCTACGTCTCCCAGGGAGCCGGGATCGGGAAGTACTCCTCGAGGAAGTCGTGGAGGAGCCCGTCAGCGCGCTCCTCGTCGAAGGCGGCGAGCAGGTTGTCGGCGATGCAGAAGAAGTCGCGGTTGCGGTGGAGCATCTGCTTCAGCTGGGCGGGCAGCTGCTGGTGGCCGAGGTCGACGTAGCCGTGGTGGGCGGTGGCGCGGAACGCCTGCCCGGTGATGAGGCCGTAGCTCTGCGCGAACGACGACAGCATCGAGACGTCGCTCGGCGAGCGGAACGGCGCGAGCGTGGTGGCCTCGACCTCGGCGGGGAAGCGGGCCGCGATCTCCTCGAGGACCGTACGGCGCTGCGGGTGCGGGCTGTGCATCATCGTCTGGGTGAGGGTGACGCCGAACGCCTCGGCCAGGATCCGGCGGTTGTTGAGCGCCGCGGTCAGGTAGGGACGGTCGTCGGTGCCCGGCAGGCCGACCGCGCGGTGGTCGGCGACGAAGGCGGCGTACTGGCCGCCGGGTGAGAAGAAGTGCTCGGGCCGCCGTGGCCGGCCGAGGAACACGTCGTCGTTGACGTAGACGAAGTGGTCGGCGAGGTCGGGCACGGCGTGGAGCCGGGTCTCGATGGCGTGCGAGCTGAAGGTCGGCAGCGCCGCCTCGGGGAGGATGTCGCGGTGGTCGACGACCCGGATGCGGTCGTGGGAGGTGTCGAGCCACGACGGCACCTGGCCGGCAGTGACGAGGTGGATATGCCGCACCCAGGGGGCGAAGAGGTGGAGGCTGCGCATCGAGTAGCGCAGCTCGTCGCGGCTGCGGTAGCGCTGCGCGCCGCCCGCCCGAGCGCTCGGCGTGCCGCCGAGCGCGGTGATCCGCTCGTCGCGGGCCTGCAGCCACGCCTCGTCGTCGCCGTCGACCCAGGTGTAGACGACGTCGACGTCGAAGCGGCAGTCGTCGACCGTCGGCAGGGCCATGGTCTCCAGGGTGGGGACCGCGACGCCCTCGACCTCGATCGTGGTGCGCGGCGTGCCGGCGGGAACCCGGTCGCCGAAGCGGTTGAGGCTGGGCGCGAAGAGCTCACCGTCGGGCGACTCCTCCCAGAACTGCACGCCGACCTCGACGCCCTCGCCGAGCACTCCGTCGTGGCCACCGCGCATGGGCCAGGGCTCGAGGAACAGCGAGGCGGTGCGGTTGCGCGCGAGCTCCTCGGTCATCGCGGCGACCGTGCCCCGCCGCTCGGGCCAGCCGCGCTCCGCGGGCTCGCGGACCGACAGCCAGTCGGGCACGGGCGCGGCGGCCAGCGCCGCGAGGAAGTCACCCCGGCGTGACGACGACACGACGACGAAGGGGTGCGGGTCGAGGCCGCGGGCGGGCACCACGAACCAGCCGTCGCCGGTCGCGGCGGCTGCGGCGGTGAGCGCCCGCAGGGTCGTCGTACGCGCCTGGGCGGGGGTGGTGCCGCGGGCGCCGGTCGTCTCGGGCAGGTCGCCGATCGGGCCGGGTCGCAGGCCGTGCAGCACCCGGCGCGGCGCGAGCGGGTCGGCGCGGCGGGCCATCGCGCCGCGGAAGACGTCGACCCAGCGGCGGGCCAGGGTCAGGCCGTCCCAGCGCTGCGAGCGCGCGAGCGCGGCCTCGCCGAGACGGGTGCGGAGGTCGTCGTCGGCGGCGACCCGCAGCATCGCGGCGGCGAGCGCGGCCTTGGAGCCCGGCGGCACCAGCAGGCCGTCGACGTCGTGGGTGATGATCTCGCGCGGGCCGGACGGGCAGTCGTACGACACCGGCGGCACGCCCGCGGACATCGCCTCCTGCAGGACGAGCGGGTAGCCCTCGGCGCGCGAGGCGAGTACCGCGACGCTCGCCCGGGTCCACTCGGTGGTCATGTCGTCGGTCGTGCCCGGCAGCTCGACCCGGTCCTCGAGCCCGAGCTTGCGGACCTGCGCGGCGAGGTTGTCGGCGCGCGGGCCGTCACCCCAGATCCGCAGCGTCCAGCCGGGGATCTCCTCGTGGATGCGCCAGAACGCGTCGACGACGTGCTCGAACTGCTTCTCCGGGGCCAGCCGGCCGGCCGTGACGAACGCCTTCTGGTCCAGCGCGGAGCGCGGCTGCGGCTCGGCGGGCAGGGGGTTGGGGATCACGAGCAGCTCGGGCGCGGCACCGCCGAGGCGGCCGGCGAGCCAGCGCGACATCGACTCGGTCAGCGACACCACGACGTCCGCGCGGGGCGCGAACTCGAGCAAGGCGCCCAGGTCGTTGACCCGGCTGGAGGAGGCGCGGTGCTCCTGGTGCACCAGCGCGACGTCGTCCGGCGCGAGCTGGGCGACCACGGCCAGCAGCTCAGGCGTCGTGGTGACGAGGACGTCGGCGTCGAGCGCGGGCAGCGCCTCGCGCAGGGTCGCGTCGGTCAGCGCGTTGAACGTCGCGTCCCACGACCGCGGCACGATCACGGACTCCCGGTCGGCGAGCTCGGCCGGGTGGCGGCCGTCGACCGCAGCGGGCCGCTCACCGCGTACGTCGACGAGATAGGTGACCTCGAGCCCGTCGGCCACCGGGTAGTGGGTCGTCGCCCCGCTGCGGGTGACGCTCAGGATCCGCACCCGGTGGCCCTCACCCAGGCCGAGCAGCGCGTTGGCCTGCGCGATCCCGGACCGGGCGGTGCCGCCCATGCCGTCGGCGTTGAAGAGCACGAAGACGATGTCGAGTGGCCCGTCGCGGCGCGCGCGGCGCACGGCCGAGCGCACCCTTCCACCCACCTTCTCTGCAAGGCGGTCGCTCAGTGCCACGGTCTGCCTCAGTCCTGTCCGATGGAGGGTCGCGACGATCCTAGGAGACCCCGGCCCGGCCGATAGGGTGACCCGCATGCCGACGTCCCCCTCACAGCCGGGCACTCCGCTCGTCCTGGTGTCCGGTTCCGGCCGCAGCGGCACCAGCTCGCTCGCGGGCACCCTCAAGCGGTTGGGCCTGCACGTGCCCCAGCCCGAGGTCGAGGCGTCGGAGACCAACCCGCGCGGCTTCTACGAGCCGCAGTGGGTCATCGACTTCCACAAGCGCCACCTCCGCGAGCTCGCGCTGTTCAACATCGACAGCCGGCCGGCCGCCGTCGACCTCGTCGCGCGCTACCTCGAGTCCGGCGAGCCGACCGCCGAGCTGCGTGACTGGCTCTCCGGCCAGCTCGACGCCGACCAGGTCGTCGTCAAGGACCCGCACGCGTTCTGGTTCGCCCGGGCGTGGGAGGACGCGAGCCGTGACGTCGGCGCCGACCTGCGCTGGCTGACGGCGCTGCGCCACCCGGCCGAGGTCGTCGGCTCCCGCGACATCGCCTACCTCTCCAGCCAGTCCGACGACCTGCGCCTGACCAAGGAGACGTCCAACGTCGCGGGCTGGGTGCACGCGGCGCTGCTCACGGAGAAGGTCGGCCGCGGCCACAAGCGTTCCTTCGTCAAGTACGTCGACCTGCTGGCCGACTGGCGCGCCGCGCTGGCGCCGGTCCAGCAGCAGCTCGACCTCGACCTCGACACCGACCTCTCCGCACCCGCCGGCGAGCGCGAGCACCACGCCGTCGACGACTTCATCGAGCCGTCGATGCGCAAGTCGCAGCTCACGTGGGACGACGTCCGCACCCCGGTGTGGCTGCGCGACATGGCGGAGGAGGTCTGGCAGCTCCTCGGCGTGCTGACGACCTCGCCGGCCGACGAGGACACGCAGGCGCGCCTCGACGTCATCCACCTCGAGTACGACACCCGCTACGCCGACGCCGTCGCGCTCACCTTCGACCACACGAAGGCCGAGTCCACGCTGGCCGCCCGTGAGGCGCGTGACGCGCAGCGCGCCACCGTGCAGCACCTGCGCCGCGAGCTCGACCAGGCGCGGCGCGCCGGCCGACCGCAGGCCGTCGGCGGGCGCGAGGCCGCCTCGATCCTGGGCCGCGCCGTCGTACGACGGGTGCGGCGACCGCGCGGCTGAGCGCACCTGCCGCCGGCGTGATCCCCGGCTGGCCGGGGATCGCTGAACTTGTTGGCCCGTGCACGGCCTGACAAGTTCAGCGAAGGCCTGACAACCTCTGCGACCGTCGACCCGTCAGAGGCCGGTGACGCCCTCGCCGGAGCCGGAGGCCTGCTCGTCGAAGTTCTCGTGCTCGATGAGGTGCAGGACGGGTACGCCGAGCTTGCGGCGGGCCCGCGAGGTCCAGTCGACGTGGAAGAACTCGGCGACCACGTGGGGACGCGTGAGGATGATCGCCTCGCGGGCGTCGACCGCCGCGACCATCGCGGTGAGCGCGTCGACGGGCGGCTCGGAGGTGACCTTGCCGTGGCAGGTGCCGCCGGCCTCCTTCAGCGCGACGAGCGTCTGCTGCAGCTCGGCGGAGGAGTTCTCCTGGCACTCCTTGCGGAGCGCCTCGATGTCGACGTCGTTCATCGCCAGTGCCGGGGCGGCCATCAGGTCACCGGCGCCGAGGGTGCCGAGGGAGGCCTCGATGCGGGCGGCGGCGTCCTCGAGGGGCAGCAGCACGTGGTAGACGACCGGGTCCTCGATCTCGAGGTGGAGCGACCTCACCTGCTTGGCGTCGGCGGTGGACAGGGCCTGCTCGACGAGGAGCACCACGTCGTAGGTGCCGTGCCCGTCGTGGATCGAGTCGTCGGGGATGTCGGTGTGGTCGGTCATGACTCGCCTCCGTGGTCGGTGCTCAGGATTCTAGTGAGGTCGTAGCCCGCGGGCTCGTCCAGCTGGGCATATCCGCAGCTCTCGGGTTCGCGGTCGGTGCGCCACCTCTTGAAGTGCGCAGTGTGCCGGAAGCGGCGACCCTCCATGTGGTCGTACTTCACCTCCAGCACCCGTTCGGGTCGCAGCGCGGTGAAGCCGAGGTCCTTGCCCTGGCTCCAGCGGCTCTGGGTGCCGGGGACGCGGTCGGGGTTGGCGGTGAGGAACTCGTTCCACTTCCCCCACGGGTGGTCGGCGATGTCGCAGACCAGCGGCTGGAGCTCGTGCCACAGGGCGGCCCGCTTCGCGGCCGTGAAGCTGGCCGAGACGCCGATGTGCTGGAGCTCCCCGTCGTCGTCGTACAGGCCGAGGAGCAGGGAGCCGATCAGCGGCTCCTCAGGCGTCGACGTCTTGTGCTCGCGATAGCCGGCCAGCACGACGTCGGCGGTGCGCTCGTGCTTGATCTTGAGCATGGTGCGCTTGTTGGGCTCGTAGGCCGCGCCCAGCGGCTTGGCGACCACGCCGTCGAGGCCGGCGCCCTCGAACTCCTCGAACCACCGCTCGGCCTCCGCCGGGTCCTCGGTGGTGCGGGTCAGGAAGCACGGCCCGGTGCCGTCGAGGTCGGCCAGCGCCTCGACCAGGGCGGCGCGTCGATCGGCGAAGGGTCGACCCATGAAGGACTCGTCGCCGAGCGCCAGGAGGTCGAAGGCGACGAAGCCGGCCGGCGTCTCCACCGCGAGCTTGTCGACGCGGCTCGCCGCCGGGTGGATCCGCTCCTGCAGCGTCTCGAACTCCAGCCGCCAGCCCTCGGGCCCCTGCAGCCCGACGAAGATCTCACCGTCGAGCACGATGCGCTCGGGCAGCTGCCGGCGGCAGGCCTCGACGACCTCGGGGAAGTAGCGGGTCAGCGGCTTGGTGTTGCGGCTGGCGAGCTCGACCTCGTCGCCGTCCTTGAAGACCAGGCACCGGAAGCCGTCCCACTTGGGCTCGAAGCTCAGGCCCCCGTGCTTGGCCGGGTCCGGCACCCCACTGACGCTCTTGGCCAGCATCGGCTGGACGGGCGGCATGACGGGAAGGTCCACGCGATCGAGCCTAGCCCGGACCGGAGTCGCGGGCGGTCAGTCCTCGCCGCGCAGGGAGAACGAGCGCAACCGGTCGCCGGCGAACCACACACCGGCCACCGTCACCACGATGCTGGCCAGCACCGCCCACGTCAGGTTGGCCGGGTCGGGCAGCTTGGCGGAGACCTCGTGGCCGACGCGGAGGCCCCACTGGCCGATGCTCAGCCAGGCGACGCCGGTGAACAGGTTGCCGAGCAGGCTCTCCCAGATCAGCACGAACATCAGCGAGGCGATGACCGCGTGCCGGGTGACCGCGGAGATCGCCAGGAACAGCGCGGAGTACGCCGTCCCGGCGACGACCGCACCGACGAACATCCCGAGCGCGCGGGTGGTGTCTCCGGTGATGAGCGAGGCGACGAGGATCGCCAGCGACCCGGCCACCAGGGTGGCGGCGAGCGCGACGAGCCACTTGCTGATGGCCACGACGTAGCGGTTGACCGGCTTGGCGAGGAGGTAGACGATCGAGCCGTCGTCGACCTCGGGGCCGAGCACCGAGGACGCCGCGAGGATCGCGACCAGCGGCAGCACGAGCGGGTAGCCCAGCCCGGGCAGGATGTCGAAGGCCGCGTCCCCGTCGGTGAGCGCGGTGATCAGGGTGACCAGCGCGATCAGCAGCACCGGGAAGGCCAGCAGCAGGAAGAAGCGGCGTCGGCCCAGCAGCGCTTGCAGGGCGAGCTTGGCGATCGTCCCGTTCATGAAGGGTCCTTGATCATCGGGCCACCAGGTAGGCGAAGACGCTCTCCAGCGACTCGTCGCTGGGGGAGAGCTCGAACAGGGTCACGTCGTGCTGCCGGGCCCAGCCGGGCAGGCCGACGGCGAAGCTGCCCAGGTCGTCGACCTGGACGTCGAGCTGGCCGGCCAGCAGGCTGACCGCGCGGACCGCCGGCTGGGCGATGAGGACCGCGGCCAGCGTGCGGTTGTCGCTGGAGTGGACGGCGTACTTCACCGGCCGGTCGGTCATCAGCCGGCGGATGGCGCCGAAGTCGCCGGAGGCCGCGTGGCGACCGGAGACGACGACCTCGATGTGGCGGGCCAGCCGCTCGACCTCCTCGAGGATGTGCGAGCTGAAGAGCACCGTGCGGCCCTCGTCGCCCAGGCGGCGCAGCAGGTCCATGAGGTGCATCCGCTGACGGGGGTCGACACCGTTGAACGGCTCGTCCAGCAGCAGCACCGCGGGGTCGTGCACCAGCGCTGCCGCGATCTTGATCCGCTGCCGCATGCCCTTGGAGTAGGTGTCGAGACGGCGAGCGGCCGGCTCGACCATGTCGACCTCCTCGAGGATCCGCTCGGTGGCGGCGGCCGCGTCGGGGAGGCGGTGCAGGTCGGCGTTGGCGCGGACGAACTGCCGGCCTGTGAGGTAGCCGAAGCTGAGCTCGCGCTCGGGCACCAGGCCGATCTGGCGGTAGATGGCCGTGTTGCGCCACACCGGCTCGCCGTCGAGCGTGACGTGGCCGGACGACGGGGCCAGGAAGCCCGACATCATCGCCATCAGCGTGGTCTTGCCCGCGCCGTTGGGCCCCAGGAGGCCGGTGACGCCGGGGCCGATCGACAGGGAGACGTCGTTGACGGCGACCACGTTGCCGAACCAGCGCGAGGCGGAGTCGAGGACGAGGGTGCTCATCGCGAACCCACCTTCCGGAAGCGGGCGACCAGGCCGAGCACGCAGAGCGCGGTCAGCACCACCGCGACCAGGACGTACGCCAGTGCCCAGGCGCTCCCCGGTGGCGTGAACGTGACGACCCCGGCGCGCCAGGCGTCGGCGAGGCCGCTGAAGATCGACCAGGGCGAGAGGAGCCCGGCCGCGACGCCGATGCCGTCTGCGTCCTGCGCGTTGGTGATGGCCTGCACCGAGGTGACCACGCCCGAGACGACGATCAGGGCGACCACCGATCCCACGACCGCGAAGCCGCGGCGCAGGGAGACCGACGAGATCAGCCCCGTGACGCCGGCGACGAGCGCGGCCAGCAGCAGCTGGAGGACCACCGCCTTGAGCAGCCCCTCGAGCTGGTCGCTCTTGTCGAGGCCGGCCAGCAGGGCGCCGGCGAACAGCAGGAACGTCGGCACCCACATGAAGAGGAGCAGCGACGTGGTCAGCGACAGCCACCTCGTCACCGCGAAGACCGAGGAGGAGAGCGGCCGGGCCAGGTAGAGCACGATCGAGCGGTGCCGCAGGTCGCGGGAGAAGAGGACCGGTGCCTGCGCGGCCGCGAAGAGGCTCACGACCAGCTGGACCTGGTTGGTGTAGTCGGCATAGGTGACCGGCAGGGAGCCGAGCCCGGTCAGCACGACGACGCCCACCACGATCGCGGCCGGCAGCGTGGCCATGGCCAGCAGGATGAACGGCAGGATCTTCGACTTGCCGGAGCGGCCCAGGCCGTAGGTGTGGCGCAGGCCGGTGACGTAGAGCGTGCGGGCGATCGTCGCCGTACCGTCCCGTGCACCGTCGTAGCGCCGGTAGCCGAGGTCGTGGATGACGCCGGAGCGGTCAGACATGGGCACCTCCCTCGAGGAACACGTCCTCCAGGTGGCCGCGGTCGGGCTCGAGCCGCATCAGCCCCAGGCCGAGCTCGGCGGCCACGTCGCGGATCACGTCGTGGACCGCGCCGGCCTCGGCCAGCTCGGGCGGCGGCGGGTCGACGGCGACCATCGACCCCCGGGGACGACAGGTGAGCCCCCGCTTGGCCAGCGCCTCGCCGAGCAGGTCGCGCTCGGTCTCGGTGCCGACCACCTCGACGAGCAGGTTGCCGGTCCGGCGGAGGAAGTCGGTGGTGGCGCTGGAGCGGAGCAGGCGGCCGCCGTCGAGGACGATGACGTGGTCGCTGACCTGCTCGAGCTCGCCGAGGAGGTGGGAGGTGACCAGCACGGCGATGCCGAAGTCGCTGCCGATGCGCTGCACCAGGCGCAGCATGTCGGTGCGGGCCGCCGGGTCCAGACCGTTGGTCGGCTCGTCGAGGAAGACCAGGTGCGGGTCGTGGACGAGCGCCTGCGCGAGCTTGGCCCGCTGCTTCATGCCGGTCGAGTAACCGCCCATCGGCCGGTAGCGCTCCTCGTCGAGCCCGACGTGCCGCAGCACGTCGGCCGCGCGCTCACGCGCCGGTGCGGCGCCGAGGCCGGACATCCGGGCCATGTGGACCACGAAGTCGCTGGCGCTCACGTCGGGCGGCAGGCAGTCGTGCTCGGGCATGTAGCCCACCAGCCGTCGGATCTCCTGGCTCGCGTGCTCGATGTCGTGGCCGAGCACGCTCGCGCTCCCGCTCGTCGGCTCGAGGAGCCCGAGCAGGATCTTGATGAGCGTCGACTTGCCCGCGCCGTTGGCGCCGACGAGGCCGGTCACCCCCGGTCCGACGTCGACGGTCAGGTCGGTGAGCGCATGCACCGAGCCGTAGTGCTTGGTGAGGCCCGCGGTCGTGATGACCGACTGGCTGGTGGGCGACAGCCCGGTGAGTTCCCCCGTCACGACCGCCACGCTAGCGGCCGGCGCCGCCGAGTCGCATCAGGGATCGCCCGGATCGGTGTGAAGGTGTGGTGAAGATGCTCCGGCGATCGCCTGTCCGTCATCCGGATCGGCACCCATGGGTCTGGCTTCGTATGACGGATCGCCGAGACCCTAGGCTTGGGCACCTATCCGCGGTTGGTCTGCCGGGTCTGGGCAGTCCCGCCCGAGGCGGGCCCTAGGCTTGGGCACCTATCCCCGGTTGGTCTGCCGGCAGGGCCCGCCTGACTTTGAATCAGGACTAGCGACGTAGGTTCGACTCCTACCCGGGGAGCCACGCACGATCGTGGAGCCCCGGTGCCACCAGGTGGCTCCAGGGCTCCACGATGAGTGGTCCGCGCTACATCTCGAACACGAGGCGGGCGGGCACCTCGCCCGCGAGGACCTCCTCGAAGCACGCGTTGACGTCCTCGAGCCTGCGGGTCTCCGTGACGACGCGGGTCAGGCCGCGCGCGTGGAGGTCGAAGCACTCGGCCAGGTCGTTGCGGGTGCCGACCAGGGAGCCGATGACCGAGATGCCCTTGAGCACGGTCTCGAAGACCGGGAGCTCCAGCCGGTTGTCGGCGGGCAGTCCGACGAGCACGAGCCGGCCGTTGGGGTTGAGGGCTGCGTGCGCGGCACGCATCGCAGCCGGCGACGGCACGGTCACGAGGGCGACGTCGACGCCGCCGAGCGCGGCCAGCTCGGCCTGCTGGTCGCCGCGCGCGTCGACCACGTGGTCGGCGCCGAGCTCCTTGGCCAGCTGCAGCTTCTCGTCGTGCACGTCGACCGCGACGGTGCGCGAGCCGAACACGCGGGCGTACTGCAGTCCCAGGTGCCCCAGGCCGCCGATGCCGACGACCATCGTGGTCTCACCGGGCTGCGGCCGGGCCACCTTCAGCCCCTTGTACGTCGTGACGCCCGCGCAGGTGAGCGGCGAGGCGTCGCGCGAGGTCACCGCGTCGGGCACCGGCACGACGTGGCTGGCGTAGGCGACGGCGTACTCGGCGTAGCTGCCGTCCATCGTGTAGCCCATGTAGGACGGGCTGGTGCAGTAGGTCTCCCAGCCGCCGACGCAGTAGCGGCAGTGGCCGCAGGCGTGGCCGAGCCACGGGAGCGCGACGCGCTGGCCGATCGCGACGGGGAGGTCGCCCTCGCCGACCGCCTCGACAATCCCGACGCCCTCGTGGCCGGGGATGAGCTGGTCCTTGGGCTTGACCGGCCACTCCCCACGGGCGGCGTGGATGTCGGTGTGGCACAGCCCGCAGGTCTCGATCCTCACCAGCACCTGGCCGGGGCCGGGCTCGGGGACCGGGACGTCGCGGACCTCCAACGGGGCGCCGAGCGAGGGGACTACTGCTGCCTTCATGGTTCTCTCCTTGCGACTCTGCGGACGGGTACGGCGATCAACAGGGCGCCGGCGAGCAGGGCCAGGCCGGCGAGGACGAGGAGGACGGCGACGACCGCCTCGAGGACGGGGACCTCGGCCCCCGTGGCGACGTCGGCGGAGACCCCCTGGGCGCCGTCGGTGCGCATGAGCACGAACGTCCAGCTGCCCTCCTCCGGCGCCCACTCGAGGGTGGCGTCGGTGCCGGTCGCGCTGGAGGCCCAGAACGTCTGGTCCTCCGGGGCCGCCTGCGGCGCGTCGCCCGCGGTCGCCTCGAGGACGGCGTCGCCGTCGCGCACCTCGCGGAAGGTGTCGTGGCCGACGCCGTCGAGGTAGGCCGCCACGTCTGCGGACGGGCCGACCCCGATGAACAGGGACGCGTCGCTGGACTCGGCGGCGACGCGGACGTCACCCAGGACCTGCTCGGGCACCCAGTCGGGCGCGCCCTCGCTGGTGATCCGCGCCTCCTCGGAGGTGATCGCCCAGGCGTCGCTGTCCATGCCGATGGCGGGGGTCATCAGGAAGCCGTCGTCGCGATCGGTCGCGCCGACCAGCGCGAGCGTCCCTCCGGCGCCGGCGAGGCCGAGGCCGGTGAGCACCAGGACCGAGCCGGCGACGACCGAGACGATGCGCCCGGTGGTCCAGCCCCTGGGGCGGACGTGCGGAGCGGCGACGGGCGCGGGCGGCAGCCCGTCCGGGGCGGCCGCCCCGCGGGAGACCGAGGTCGTCTCGTGACCGCCCATGTCGAGGCGGAACGGCGGGTACTCGTCGGTCATCAGCGCGACGTAGCCGGCGACGCGCAGCACCCACCGGTTGAGGCCGAGGACGAGGTCGAAGACCTGCTGGGGGTAGCGACCCGTGAACAGCAGGACGACGGCGGCGACCAGCACGAGGACGCCGATGAGGCTGATGCTGATCCAGCCCTCGTCGTCCGCGCCACTCACGCCGTACGCCACTCCGCCGGCGAAGAGCGCGACGATCAGGTAGTGCGGGATCGCGAGCAGCCACCACTTCACCAGCACCAGCCCGCGCGAGAGGTGCTCGGGGAAGTCGACGGAGAGGTGCGCGGGGTAGTCCGGCACGTCGGCGAGGGTGAACGGCGGGTAGCGGTCGGTGCCGAGCGCCCCGTAGGAGTAGTACGAGACGCGCCAGCTCCAGCGCATGACGCCGACGTTGAAGTCGAAGATCGCCCGCGGGTAGCGGCCGGTGAACAGGATGGCGAAGAACGCGACGACGCTCAGCACCGCGAACGCGGCCCACAGGAACGCCAGCACGATGTAGTGCGGGATGGCGAGGAGCCACTTGACGAGCCACAGGCCCCGGCTCAGGCCTGGGTCGAGGTCGGCGTCGACGTGCACCGGGTAGCTCGGGGGAGCAGCCGGGGGAACGGGTGAGGCGGTGGTCGAGATGGTCATCAGGGAGCCCTTCGGTCGGCGGCTCCTGGCCGGTGCGTGACACGACCAGGAGCCGCTCGTTCCCTTCGATCGTCCCGCTACTGCGAGGCACCGGGCAGGGCCGAAGGGCATGACTTCCCGGGTGGGTGTGGGGACCTACGACCCTGTCGTCCCCCACCTGGGGGAGTCACAATCGAGGGCATCCCACACGGAGGAGCAACCGCATGGCCCACGCCCCCGCCCCGCCCCCGCCCGACACCGTCCGGCTGGTCGTCGACGACGTGGCCGGCCTCGCGGACCTGGTCCGGGAGGCGGCGCTGCGCGCCCTCGGGTCCGACCGGGCGCTCGAGCTCGTCGAGTCCGCCGTGCCCGAGTGCGACCACGCGGCGCGGGCGCGCGCGATCCGGCGCATGGACGAGGCGCTGGACGTGGCCCGGCGTGCCGCCCCGGGGGTCCAGGTCCGCGTGGGTGCCCCGATCGAACTGCCCTCACCCAGGCACCCGTCGTGACGGGCGTCGAGGAGGTCCAGGTCGCCCCGATGGCGCTGCAGCGGCTGGAGCCCCTGCTGACCACCGAGCGCGTCGAACGCCTCGAGACGTACGTCGCCGTGGCCCGCCGGCTCCTTGCGGGCCGCACCGTCTGGAACGTGAACTCGACCGCGCGTGGCGGCGGGGTCGCGGAGATGCTCCACACGCTCGTGGCCTACGCGGCCGGCACCGGCGTCGACATCCGCTGGCTGGTCGTCGGCGGCGACCCCGACTTCTTCGCCGTCACCAAGCGCCTGCACAACCGGCTGCACGGCGTCCCCGGCGACTCCGGTTCGCTCGACGCGGCCGCGCGGGCGACGTACGACGCCACGCTGGCGCGGCAACGGGCGCAGGTCCTCGAGCGCGTCCGGCCCGGCGACGTGGTCCTGCTCCACGACCCGCAGACGGCCGGGCTCGCGCAGACCCTGCGCGACCGGGGTGCGTTCGTGGTGTGGCGCTGCCACGTGGGGCTCGACGACCACAACGCGTGGACGCGCGAGGCGTGGGGGTTCCTGCGCGAGCTGGTCGAGCCCGCCCAGGCCTGCATCTTCTCGCGGGAGTCGTTCGCCCCGGACTGGGTCGACCGACGGTGGCTGCGCGTGATCCCGCCGTCCCTGGACCCCTTCAGCCCCAAGAACACCGACCTCGACGACGATGAGGTCGAGCGTCTGGTCCACCGGGACGGGCTCGTGGTCGAGGGGTTGCCGCTGCCGAGGGACGACCGGGTCGTGCTGCAGGTGAGCCGGTGGGACCGGCTCAAGGACATGGCGGGCGTGCTCGACGCCTTCGCCGAGCACCTCGACGAGCTGCCGCCCGACGTCCACCTGGTGCTGGCCGGCCCGGAGGCGACGGGCGTGGCCGACGACCCCGAGGCGGCCGAGGTGCTGGCGGAGTGCCGTGCGCGCTGGCGCGCTCTCCCCGCCCGGGTCCGCGACCGCAGCCACCTCGTGGCGGTGCCGATGGACGACCTCGACGAGAACGCCCGGACCGTCAATGCGCTGCAGCGCTGGGCGACGGTCGTGGTGCAGAAGAGCCTGGCCGAGGGGTTCGGGCTGACCGTGACGGAGCCGATGTGGAAGGCCAAGCCCGTGGTCGCGTCCGCCGTCGGCGGCATCCTCGACCAGATCGAGGACGGTGTGAGCGGCGTGCTGCTGCGCGATCCGCGCGACGGCGCCGAGCTGGCAGGCGCCCTGTCGTCGCTGCTCGCCGACGCCGACCGGCGCGAGGCGATGGGACGCGCGGCGCACGAGCGGGTGCGCGACCACTACCTCGCGGACCGGCACCTCATCCAGTACGTCGAGCTGTTCGCGCAGCTGATGGGCGAGGTGTAGTCACTCCCGGCCGGTGGCGGCGCGGAACGCCTCCAGAGCGGTCGGCAGGGTCGGGAAGATGTGGTCCTCCCCGATGCGGTCGAGCACGCCGCTCGGCTGCAGGGCGTCGCGCGGGTCCTGCTTGAGGCGCGCCAGCGCCAGCACGATGCCCTTCGCGGCGAGCTCGGCGCGCAGGGTCTCGAGCGCGTCCGCGCCGGTGAGGTCGACCTCCCCGATGGCCTCGGCGTTGAGCAGCACCCACTCGGGGTCGTACGCCGCCACCGACTCCCGCACGCGGGCGAGGAAGTTCTCGGCGTTGGCGAAGAACAGCGGGGCGTCGTAGCGGTAGACGAGCAGCCCCGGGACGGGTGCGGCGTCGTCGTAGTCGTCGACGTCGTGCATGCCGGCGACGTCGGGCACCAGACCCTCGACCGCGTCGTGGGGACGCGCCACCCGGCGGAACACGTCGACGAGGGAGAGGCTGACCGCGACCAGCACGCCCTCGAGGACCCCGAGGACGAGCACGCCGAGCGAGGTGGCGAGCGCGATCACCAGCTCCGTACGCCGGTAGCGCGCGATCCGGACGAACTCCCCGACGTCCACCAGGCGCAGGCCGGCGTAGACGACCACCGCGGCGAGGGCCCCGTCCGGGAACCGGGCGAGCACCGGGCGCAGGGCCACGACCAGGACCAGTGCGGCGGCCAGCGTGGACAGCCCCGCCCAGCGGGACCTGCCCCCGACGGCGTCGACGATCGCCGTCCGGCTGCCGGAGCTGCTGACCGGGAAGCCGTGCACCAGCCCGGCGGCGACGTTGGAGGCCCCCAGTGCGAGGAGCTCGCGCTGCGCGTCGATGCGGTCACCCCGGCGGGCGGCGAAGGCACGGGCATCGATCACGTTGTCGGTGAACCCGACCACGGCGATGGCGAGCGCGGTGGTCAGCAGTGCCCAGGACCCCAACGACGACAGGTCGGGCAGGCCGACGTCCGGCAGCGCGAACGGCAGCGCACCCACGACCGCCACCCCGTCCTGGGACAGCCCGGCCACGGCCACGGCGACTGTCGCGGCGAGCATGCCGAGCAGCGGCACAGGTCCGGTGGGCCACAGCCGGTCGCCGACCAGCAGCACGGCCAGGGTGCCGAGGCACACCGCGAGCGTGGGCCAGTGGATCGCCGACGGGTGCTGCGCCACCCACCACGCCTGTGCCAGCGGGTCGCCGTCGGGGACGTCAGCCGCCGTCCCGCGGCCGGCCTGCGACAGCACCATCAAGCCCGCGATGCCGGCCATGTAGCCCACCAGCACCGGTTTGGAGAGCAGGTCGGCCAGGAACCCGAGGCCGCCGGCCCACGCCAGCAGGCACACCGCGCCGACCGCGAGGGCCAGCAGCGCCGCGGTGTCCTGCGGGGACTTCCCGGGCACCGTGATGGCGACCAGCGCGGCGCCCGTCATCAGCGCGGTCGTCGACTCGGGACCCACGGAGAGCTGCGGGGACGACCCGAGCAGGAAGTAGACCGCCAGGGCGACGAACGCGGACCACAGGCCGGCGGCGGGCGGCACCCGGGCCAGGCCGGCGTACGCCAGCACCTGCGGGACCAGGTACGCCGCCACGGTCACGCCTGCGGCCACGTCCCCGCGGAGCGCGCGGGCCCCGGGTGGGCGCAGCGAGTCGAGCCACGTGGAGGACGGAGAGGTCGTCATCGCGACCCGGCCACGAGTCCGGCGTGCCAGCCCGGTGCGCGTCCGCCGGCGGGCGGCGCCACCCGGGCGAGGTCGTGGCCGCTGCGGACGAGGAGCCACGAGGTGAGCGAGTTGGAGTTCCACATGTCGCCCGTGCGCTGCTCGTCGAGCGCCCAGGTCGCCGTACGGAACTGGGGCGCCAGCTCGAGCACCCGCCGCGCGCGCCGGGCGTCGGCGCTCATCCGGACCGGGCTGTCGACGGCCTCGTCGACGTCGGGGATCCGTCCGCCCTGCCAGCACCGGACCTCGTAGCGGAACAGCCGGGACCGTCCGAGCCAGCGCAGCCCGACCGGGCCCTCGGCGACCACGCCCCGGTCCGGCTCGCGCGTGTTCCAGACCGGGGCCATCTCGATGGCCCAGCGGTCCGGGCCCAGGCGCACCTCGAGGGCGGAGTGGTAGAGGTCGCAGGCGCGGCGGTGCTCGCGGCGCGCGACGAGGGCCTCGAACACCCGGCCGTTCAGCCGGACGCAGCGTCCGCCGGCGCCGAGCGGCAGCCAGTACAGGTCCACGCTGGCGCGCTGCGACGTGCTCTCGGTCATCGCACCTCCTCGGCGCCAGTCGACCGCGCGCGCACCTCGGCCCGCTAGGGCCCAACGTCCCGCGCTTCCGCGGCGCGGAGGGACCGGTGACAGACTGCGGCCATGGACAACCTCACCGTCATCGTCCTCGCCGCAGGCGGCGGCACCCGCATGAAGTCGAAGACCATGAAGGTGCTGCACCCCATCGCCGGGCGCTCCATGATCGGCCACGTGCTGCGCGCCGTGCAGGCCGTCGAGCCCACCCGCGTGGTCGCGGTCGTCGGCCACCAGCGCGAGCAGGTCGGCCCGCACATCACGGAGCTGGTGCCCGACGCGGTGCTGGCCGTGCAGGAGACGCAGGAGGGCACCGGGCACGCCGTACGCATCGCGATGGAGGCCGCGGGCACGACCACCGGCACCGTGATCGTGGCGGCCGGCGACACCCCGCTGCTGGAGGGCGAGTCGCTGCGCGCGTTCGCCGCCGAGCACGAGGCGGCGCAGCGCGCCGTGAGCATCCTGAGCGGCCGGATCCCCGACCCCTTCGGCTACGGCCGGATCGTGCGCAACCACGAGGGCGACGTCGAGGCGATCGTGGAGGAGAAGGACGCGACCCCCGAGCAGCGCGAGATCGACGAGATCAGCTCCGGCATCCTCGCCTTCGACGCCGAGTTCCTGGTCTCCGCGCTGCCGCGGATCAGCAACGACAACGCCAAGGGCGAGTACTACCTCACCGACACCGTGCACCTCGCCCGTGAGGACGGCCTCACGGTCGGCGCGCACCTCATCGAGGACGTGGACCAGACCGAGGGCGCCAACGACCGTGCCCAGCTCGCCGAGCTCGGTCGCCGGCTCAACAGCCGCATCGTGACCCGCTGGATGAAGGAGGGCGTCACGGTCATGGACCCGGCGACCACCTGGATCGAGGCGGACGTGGTCCTCGAGCGCGACGCCACGATCCTGCCCGGCACGCAGCTGCTCGGCGCCACCGTCGTCCGCGAGGACGCCGTCGTCGGCCCGGACACCACGCTCAAGGACTGCGAGGTCGGCGCCGGCGCCCGCGTCGTACGCACCCACGGGGAGCTCGCCGTCGTCGGCGACGGCGCGACGGTCGGTCCGTTCGCCTACCTCCGGCCCGGCACCCAGCTCGGCGCCGGCGGCAAGATCGGCACCTTCGTCGAGACCAAGAACGCCCAGATCGGCGACGGCGCCAAGGTGCCGCACCTGTCCTACGTCGGCGACGCGGAGATCGGTGAGGGCACCAACATCGGGGCCGGCACGATCTTCGCCAACTACGACGGGGTGGCCAAGCACCGCACCGTCATCGGTCGCCACGCCAGGACCGGGTCGAACAACACCTTCGTCGCACCCGTCGAGGTGGGGGACGGCGCCGGCACCGCGGGGGGCACCGTCGTACGCCGCAACGTGCCGTCGGGCGCGCTGGCCGTCAGCTCCGCGCCGCAGCGCAACCTCGAGGGCTGGACCGAGTCGAAGCGTGCCGGTACGGCGCAGGCGGAGGCCGCGCGAACGGCCCGTGAACAGCAGGAGAACGCCGCCCCGGGATCCGCTGGGTGACCCGGGGTTGGGGATGTGGGGTCGGTGGGTGAGAATCGTGCACAGCACCTCCGATCGAGCCACCCCCGAGGCTGACCAGCACAGCGAGGAGTCGCGCCGCGTGACCGGAATGAAGCGGACCACCGAGAAGAACCTCATGGTCTTCAGCGGACGGGCCTACCCCGAGCTCGCGGAGCAGGTCGCCGACCTCCTCGAGTGCGGCCTGGTCCCCCAGGACGCGCGGGCCTTCGCCAACGGCGAGCTCTACGTCCGCTACGAGGAGTCCGTGCGGGGGTGCGACGCCTTCGTGATCCAGAGCCACACCGCTCCGATCAACGAGTGGATCATGGAGCACCTGATCATGGTCGACGCGCTCAAGCGCGCCTCGGCCAAGCGGATCACCGTGGTCATGCCGTTCTACGGCTATGCCCGCCAGGACAAGAAGCACCGCGGTCGCGAGCCGATCTCGGCCCGCCTGATGGCCGACCTGTTCAAGACCGCGGGCGCCGACCGGCTGATCACCGTCGACCTGCACGCCGACCAGATCCAGGGCTTCTTCGACGGCCCCGTCGACCACCTGATGGCGCTGCCGATCCTCACCGACTACGTCAAGGAGAAGTACGGCGACCAGCAGCTGGCGGTCGTCTCCCCGGACGCCGGCCGGATCAAGGTCGCCGAGCGCTGGTCGGCCCGGCTCGGCGGCGTACCCCTGGCGTTCATCCACAAGACCCGCCGCACCGACGTGGCCAACGAGGTCGTCGCCAACCGCGTCGTGGGTGAGGTCGCCGGCAAGATCTGCATCCTCACCGACGACATGATCGACACCGGCGGCACGATCGTGAAGGCCGCGGAGGCCTGCATGGCCGACGGCGCCGCCGGCGTGATCATCGCCGCGACCCACCCGATCTTGTCCGACCCCGCGGTCGACCGGCTCAAGAACTCCTCCGCCATGGAGGTCGTGGTCACCAACACCCTGCCCGTCCCCGCGGACAAGCAGTTCGACAAGCTGACCACGCTCTCGATCGCCCCGCTCATCTCCCGCGCCATCCGCGAGGTCTTCGAGGATGGGTCCGTTACTTCGATGTTCGACGGCCACGCGTAGGCACCCTGCGAGGCACGAGCAGGGGTGCTCGTCCTAGGACTTTGCACCCGAGTTCCCTGCTTACAGGTAGAGATCTGTACCTGTAAGCAGGGCGGTCACCGGATATCCGGGGACTCCAGAGCTGGCAAGCACCGCTTCACAGCGTGCGGTCGAGGTCGTCGAGGGCGTCGTTCCAGGAGCGGGCCAGCACCGTGGGCACGTCGCCGGCGTCGAGGGCGGCGGCGACCGCGTCGCGGAGCTCACGGCGTACGTCGAGCGTGAGGGGCAGGCGGGGGAAGGCGTCGCCGATGACGTCACCCATCGCCTGGCCCGAGCGGCGGGCGAGGTCGAGGCCGTCGGTGACGTAGCGGGTGAGGTAGGGGCGGACCAGGTCGGCCTGCTCCCAGCCCCAGAAGCCCGCGCCCACGGCGTCGAACTCGTGGCTGCCCAGCTCGCCGCCCATCAGGCGCTCCCACATCTCGGCCTTGGCCTCGGCGGTGGGGACCGCGGCGCGCGCGCCGAGTGCGGCGTGGTGGCCCGACACCGACCGGTCGCGGGCCTCCTCGAGCTCGATGTACGACGGCTCGCCCAGCTCGGCGAGCCGGTGCACGGCGTTCCAGCGCACGGTCGGGTCGACGTCGTCCTGGCCGAGCCAGTCGACGAGGAACCCGGTGTCGGCGCTCAGCCGGGCCAGGACCCGTGAGGCACCCGGCGCGAGGGCGGGGTCCCCGCCCTCGACCGCGCCGCGGGCGATGTCGGCGATCGCGGCGAGGTGACCGGCGACCTCGTCTGGCTGCGAGTACCGGCGGGTGATCGTCTGCAGGTTGCGCACCACGCCCTCGAAGACCAGCGGGTGGGTCTCCGGGCGCAGGTGGGTGTCGGCCAGCGCGACGAGGTCGGCGACCGGGATCACCTGCGACTCCGTCAGGTCGATCGCCGTCCACCAGAGCATCGCGCGGGTCAGGTGCGACTCCACCGACGAGAGCCCGGCGGTGATCGCCGCCCACGACTGCTCGTCGGGGCGGATGACCGCGAAGGTCTCGTCGCCGGAGTTCGGCACGACGACCTTCCCGGCGAACTCCTCGAGCCGCACCGGCTCGTCGCCCAGGTGCACGTCGCGGGAGTCGAGCAGCCTCATCGAGTCGTCGTACGCCGACACGGTGAGGCGGTGCGACCGCGAACCCTCGCGGGTGAGCACGGGGACGCCGGGGCCGTCTCCCGAGGCGTCGCGGGTGACGACCAGGGTGTCGAAACCGGTCGTGCGCAGCCACGCCTCCGCCCAGGCGCGGACGTCGAGGTCGGTGGCCGCGTCGAGGGAGTCGAGGAAGTCGGCGAGGTCGGCGTTGCCGAAGGCGTGGGCGTTGAGGTGCTTGTTGACGCCGGCGATGAAGTCGTCCTCGCCCAGCCAGTGGCCGAGCTGGGCGAGCGCGGCGTTGCCCTTGGCGTAGGTGATCATGTCGAAGTTCGCGAAGGCGGTGTCGACGTCGACGATCTTGTCGGTGTCCTCCGCGATCGGGTGGGTCGAGCGACGGCGGTCGGCCCGGTAGCCGGTCGGCTTGCGGGTGATGGCGGCCGAGGTCCACGCATCGGTGTAGCCGGCCGCCACGCCGGCGACGTCGAAGCCCATGAAGTCGGCGAACGACTCGTTGAGCCACGAGTCCTCCCACCACTTCATCGTGACGAGGTCGCCGAACCACATGTGCGCCATCTCGTGCGCGATCGTCGAGGCCATCCACTCGCGCTCGAGCTCGGTCGGCGTGCCCTGGGTGAGCGCCTGGTCGCGGAAGACCACGCAGCCGGGGAACTCCATCGCGCCCCAGTTGAGGCCGGGCGCGTAGACCTGCTGGTAGTCGGCGTAGGGGTACTCCGGCTCGAAGACCGTCGTGTAGTGCTGGAAGCAGGAGCTCGTGATCCGCTTGAGCTCCTCGGCGTCACGGCGCAGCTCGCGCTCCTGCGAGGCGCGCGCGTGCCAGCCGAAGGGCAGCGTGCCGCCCGGCGCCGGGGCGTAGGGCTCGTCCCACGTCACCGAGACCCACGGGCCGCCGACCATCGTGAAGAGGTACGACGAGAAGGGCGGGGTGGTCTCGAAGGTCCAGGTGTCGCCCTCGCGGCCGCGGAGCGCGCCGTTGGCCAGCACGGTCCAGTGCGAGGGCGCCGTCACGCTGAGGTCGAACGTGGACTTGATGTCGGGCTGGTCGAAGCAGGGGATCACCTTCTGGGTGATGTCCATCGACGTGTGCGCGCAGACGTAGCGCTCGCCGTCGGCCGGGTCGACGGTCACCGTCATCCCGTCGCCGTCGGTGACGTAGGGCATCCGGGCCGTGACCCGGACCTCGTTGGTCTCGCCGAGGTCGGTCAGCGCGATCCGCCCGTCGGCGTACGGCGCCGGGTGGCCGTCGAGCGTCACGTCGGTGCCGCCGTTGAGCTCGAGGAAGGTCGAGGCACCCGGTTGCGTGCAGCGGAACGAGATCGTCGCCTCCACGCCGAAGGACTCGGTCGAGGTGAGGTCGAGGTGGACCCGGGTGTGGACGTCGGTCAGCAGGACGGCGCGCTCGCGCGCCTCGGGGAGCTTCAGGGGCACCGGGCCACCCTAGTGACGACGTCCACACCGATGTCCACAGGAATTCGAGCGGGATCCGGCGGCGATTCGACCCTGCCCCCGGCGCGGGACTAGAGTTCTCGGGTTGCCTCGGCGAGGGAGCCGGTCGAACGACCAGGACTCCGTGATCGACTGGGCCGGACCGCCTCACCGCGCCGCGCTCACGATCCGGAGCGCGGCGTTCGTCGTCTCCGGAGCGCCAGGCCCCACGGACCCGATCACCACCATCCCCGACGTACGGAGAACACCATGTCTGCACCCGAGAAGATCGCCGCCGAGCCCCGCACCGAGTTCGGCAAGGGCGCCGCGCGCCGCATCCGCCGCGAGGACAAGATCCCCGCCGTCATCTACGGCCACGGCAACGACCCGGTCCACGTGATCCTCCCCGGCCACCAGACGATGATGGCCCTCAAGCACGGTGGCGCCAACGCGCTCCTCGCGCTCGACGTGGACGGCACCGAGCAGCTCGCGCTGACCAAGGACGTCCAGGTCGACCCGATCCGCCGCGTCATCGAGCACCTCGACTTCGTCGCCGTCCGTCGCGGCGAGAAGGTCACCGTCGACGTCCCGATCCACGTCGTGGGCGACGCGGCCTCCGAGACCCTCGTGGTCAACGAGAACACCGTCGTCTCCGTCGAGGCCGAGGCCACCCACATCCCCGAGTTCTTCGAGGTCTCCGTCGAGGGCGCCGAGGCCGGCACCCAGATCCTCGCCAAGGACCTCGACCTCCCGTCGGGCACCACGCTGCTCGCCGACGAGGACCTGCTCATCGTCAACGTGACCGAGCAGATCTCCGCCGAGGCCCTCGAGGCCGAGCTGGAGGAGGCCGAGGCCGAGGCCGGCATCGAGCACGACGCCCCCGAGGCCGAGACCGAGGCCGCCGAGGGTGACGCCGCCGAGGGCGACGCCGCGGAGAGCACCGACTCCGAGTGACCCGCTGAGCGGGCACGTCGTGCCTGCCAGGACCGCCGACCGGGCGGTTCGTGCCCCGTGACGGGGACGAACCGCCCGGTCGCTGCACGTGACGGAGACGAACCGCCCGGTCACCTCTGGATGGAAGGATGTACGCCGTGAGTGACGCCGCCGCCTCGGACGTGTGGCTCGTGGTGGGCCTGGGCAACCCCGGCCCGTCCTACGCCGGCCACCGGCACAACATCGGCTACCTCGTCACCGACGAGCTCGCCTCGCGGATGGGCTCGCCCTTCCGTGCCCACAAGTCCGGCCGCGCCGAGGTCGTCGAGGGCCGGCTGTCGATCGGCGGGCCGCGGGTGGTGCTCGCGCGCGGCCGCGGCTACATGAACGAGTCGGGCGGCCCGGTGAAGGCGCTCGCCTCCTTCTACAAGGTCGCGCCCGACCACGTCATCGCGATCCACGACGAGCTCGACATCGCCTTCGGCACGCTGCGGATCAAGCTCGGTGGCGGCGACAACGGGCACAACGGGCTGAAGTCGATGCGGTCCTCGCTCGCCACCGGCGACTTCTACCGCGTCCGGGCCGGCATCGGGCGCCCGCCGGGACGGCAGGACGTGGCGGACTTCGTGCTGTCCAACTACTCCACGGTCGAGCGCAAGGAGCTCCCGTTCCAGGTCTCCGACGCCGCGGACGCGGTCGAGTCGCTGATCACCGACGGGCTCGAGAAGACCCAGCAGCGCTTCAACTCCTGACCCCGTCACGGCCGCCGTCACACCGCCGTCATCCCTCGTCTTCCCCTGTTTGGGCCATGAGGCCCGGCCCGGTCCCGGCCTAGCGTCGAGAGCCCGACGGCGAGGAGGAGTCGATGACGCCACCGCAGACGGCCGGGTCGAGCACGCGTGACGCGACCGGCGTACGCGTCCCGGCGCCGCGCCACAGCTGGGACCCGCCCGCAGCCCCGCCACCGCTCGCACGGACCAGGCGCCGCCGGGTGCGCGAGGTCCTGGGCACGCTCCTGGTCCTGTCGCTGATCCCCCTCGTGGCGCTGGTCGGCATCAACCTGTACCTCGTCGACCGCCTCGACCGCATCGACGGCGCCTTCGACGGCCTGCGCGACCGCCCGGCGGCCGCGCCGGGGGACACCATCCTGCTCGTCGGCACGCGGCCCGGCGGCCGCGCCGACGTGGGCTGGCTCGACGGCGTGCAGTCGATCGAGTCGGTGATGCTCGTGGAGGTCGACCCCGACGGGGTGCGCGCCGCCGTCAGGTCTCTGCCCCTGCTCGACGGCGTCGCGGCGTCCGCGCGGACCGGGCGACCTGCCCGCGCCGTCGAGGCCACCGAGTCGTGGTCGGGACGCCGGGTCGACCACGTCCTCGCGCTCGACTGGCGCACCTTCGCGCAGCTGGCCGCCGACAACGGCGTCTCCGCGACCTACGCCTACGGCTCGGGGACCACGGCCCAGCACGACTACCTCCGCGAGGTGCTCGAGGGCACCCTCCACGCGGAGCTGCGCAAGCAGCCGCTGGACCTCTACCGCGCGCTCAGCACGGTCGCCGGCGGAGCCGCGGTGGACGACGAGTGGTCGCTGCTCGAGCTGGACCGGTTCGTGGTCCACCTGCGCGACCTGCGGTCGGCCGACATCAGCTTCTCCACGGCCCGCGCCGGACAGCGCTGAGGACCACTCCCCAAAATGGGCGAAAGCCCCCGTGCGCGGGCCGCCCCGGCCGCGCGGCTCCACAAGATCTGACAGTGCCAGCCGTTCGGCTCGGCACTCGAACTTGGGGGAGTTGGAGAGATGGCCGTTGCCAGCGTCATCATCCCGGCGCACAACGAGGCGGCCACGATCGGTCGCAACCTGCTCGCGCTGCGGCAGGGCACGCACGAGTCGGACCTCGACGTGGTCGTGGTCTGCAACGGCTGCACCGACCGGACGGCCGAGGTCGCCCGCCGCGCCGACCCCCTCGCCCGCGTGATCGAGATCCAGCAGCCCTCCAAGGCCGAGGCCGTCCGGATCGGCAACACCGCCACCGACGTGTTCCCGCGGGTGCACCTCGACGCCGACATCGAGCTCTCCGGCGCCGCGGTCATGCAGCTGCTGGAGCCGATCACCCGCGACAACGTCCTGGCCACCGCGCCCCGGCGCGACGTCCCCAAGGCCTCCTGCTCCCGCTGGGTCCGCTGGTACTACGACGTCTGGGAGGCACTGCCCCAGGTCGAGTCCGGCCTCTTCGGGCGTGGCGTGGTCGTCCTCTCCGAGCAGGCGCAGGCGCGGGTCACCGCGCTGCCGCGGATGATGAGCGACGACCTCGGCATGTCCGACTCGTTCAGCGGCGACGAGCGCCGGGTCGTGCCCGGTGCCGTCGCCGTGATCCACCCGCCGCGCACCCTGCGCGACCTGGTCCGCCGCCGGATCCGGATCGCCACCGGCAACACCCAGGCCGCCCAGCTCGGCGTACGCCGACCGGCCTCCCGCACCAGCACGCGCACCCTCCTGGGGCTCGCCGTCGGCCGACCGGGCCTCGCCCTGCGGCTGCCGGTCTTCCTCGGTGTCCACGTCGCCGCCCGCCTGGGCGCCCGGCGGGCGGTGCGCTCCGGAGACTTCACCACCTGGCAACGAGACGAAAGCTCACGCTCATGACGACGCTGTCCGACTCCCAGACCCAGCAGCAGGCCCAGCGGGCGGCCGTGCCCGGCCCGCGCACCGAGGCGCTGCCCGAGCAGCCCGGGGCCGGGGCGACCATCGCCGCGAGCGCGACCGTCGAGGACGGGGCCCGCGTGGGTGCCGGCGCGCAGGTGTGGGACCAGTCCGTGGTCCGCTCCGGTGCCGACGTCGGCGCCGGCACGATCCTGGGCCGCGGGGTCTACGTCGGCCCCGGCGTCCGCCTCGGTGAGCGCTGCAAGGTCCAGAACCTGGCCCTCGTCTACGAGCCGGCGGTCCTGGGCGACGGCGTCTTCATCGGCCCGGCCGTGGTGCTCACCAACGACACCTTCCCGCGGGCGGTGACCCCTGACGGCCGGCTCAAGAACGCCGACGACTGGGTGGCCGTCGGCGTCACCATCGACGAGGGCGCGGCCGTCGGGGCCCGCGCCGTGTGCGTCGCCCCGGTCCACATCGGCAGGTGGGCCTCCGTGGCCGCCGGTGCCGTGGTGACCCGCGACGTCCCCGACCACGCGCTGGTGGTCGGCGTCCCGGCCCGCCAGGTCGGCTGGGTCGGCCGCGCCGGCGTGCCTCTCGTCGAGACCGCACCCGACACCTTCAGCTGCCCGCGCACCGGGACGACGTACGTCGTCACCGACGGTGCGCTGGTCGAGACGACCGAGACCGAGAACGAGGAGAACATCTGATGACCGACCGCCTGGGCGTAGCCGTGATCGGTGCCGGCTACTGGGGTCCCAACCTGGTCCGCAACTTCGGGTCGTCCCCTCACTGGGACCTCAAGGTGGTGTGCGACCTCGACCTCGAGCGGGCACGCGCCGTGGCGGGTCCGCACGTCGAGGTGACCGACCAGTTGCAGCGGGTGCTCGACGACCCGTCCATCGACGCCGTGGCGATCGCGACGCCGGCGCGCACCCACCAGGGCCTGGCCCTGGACGCGTTGCTGGCCGGCAAGCACGTGCTGGTCGAGAAGCCTCTGGCCGACAGCGTCGCCGGCGGCCGGGCGATGGTCGAGCTCGCCGAGCAGCGCGGCCTGGTCCTGATGACCGACCACACCTACTGCTACACGCCCGCCGTGCAGAAGATGCGCGAGCTGGTCGCCAGCGGTGAGCTCGGCGACATCCACTTCGTCGACTCGGTGCGGATCAACCTCGGGCTGGTGCAGCCCGACATCGACGTGCTGTGGGACCTCGCACCCCACGACCTGTCGATCCTCGACTTCATCCTCCCCGGCGGGCTGCCGACCAGCGGGGTGCACGCCACCGGCGCCGACCCGATCGGCGCGGGCCGCGCGTGCGTGGGCCACCTGACCCTGCCGCTGGCGGGCGACGGGCTCGCCCACGTGCACGTCAACTGGCTCAGCCCCACCAAGATCCGCCAGATGGTCATCGGCGGCTCGCGCCGCACGCTCGTCTGGGACGACCTCAACCCGCAGCAGCGCCTCAGCGTGTACGACCGGGGCGTCGACCTCGCCCGTACGTCGGTGGCCGGCGCGGACCGGGCCGCCTCGTCGATCTCCTACCGCCTCGGCGACACGTGGTCGCCGGCCCTGCCCGAGCGCGAGGCGCTCGGCCAGATGGTGGGCGAGTTCGCCACCGCGATCCGGGAGGACCGGCCGGCACTCACCGACGGGCACGCCGGGCTGCGTGTGCTCACCGTGCTCGAGTCGGCCTCGGCCACGCTCTACGGCGAGCCCGCGCTCCCCGTGCCACCCGCGCCGCGTCCCTCCGTCATCGAGCCGGCCCTGGAGGCGGTCCGATGACCGCGCTCGAAGGTCGCCGGATCCTGGTGACGGGCGGTGCCGGATTCATCGGCAGCCAGCTCGTCACGACCCTCCTGGAGTCCACGGACGCCGCGCACGTGCGTGTGCTCGACTCGTTGGCTACCGGTCACCTCGAGAACCTCGCGCACCTGCACCAGCACGTCGAGGCCGGACGCCTGCAGGTGCGGGTCGGCGACGTCGTCACCGATTCCGAGGAGGCGCTCGGTGACGTGGACGTGGTGTTCCACCTCGCCTGCCTGGGAGTGCGCCACAGCCTGCACGACCCGATGGGCAACCATCGAGTCAATGCCGAGGGAACCCTGGCCCTGCTGCAGGAGGCGCTGCGCCGCGACGTGGACCGCTTCGTCCACGTGAGCTCGAGCGAGGTCTACGGCACCGCTCGCTACGCCCCGATGGACGAGGGGCACCCGACCTGCCCCGAGACGGTCTACGGCGGCAGCAAGCTCGCCGGCGAGGCCTACGCCCGGGCGCACTTCCGGACCTACGGCATGCCGGTCGTGGTGGCCCGGCCGTTCAACACCTACGGTCCGCGCAGCCACTTCGAGGGCGACAGCGGCGAGGTGATCCCGCGCAGCATCGTCCGGGCCCTCTGCGGCCTCCCGGCGCTGATCTTCGGTGACGGGGAGCAGACGCGCGACTTCACCCATGTCCGCGACACCGCCGCCGGCCTGGTCGCGCTCGCGCAGTGCGACGCCGCCCTCGGCGAGACGGTCAACCTCGGCTCCGGCTCGGAGGTGAGCATCAACGACCTGGCGACGCTCGTGGCGGGGACCGTGGGCCTCGACGGTCCGGCCGCGACGCACCTCGACCCCCGCCCGGGCGACGTACGCCGCCTCATCGTCGACGACTCGCTGATGCGCTCGCTCACCGGCTGGCGCCCGGGCGTCGACTTCGCCGACGGGGTCGAGGAGCTGGTCGGATGGTTCCGCACGCGGCAGCAGTCCCCGGAGGAGATGCTTGCGCGCATCGAGGACCGGAACTGGGTGCCGGCATGACGCACACCGTCCAGACGACATCCGAGACCCAGCCGGTCGTCCACGTCATGCAGCCGTGGCTCGGCGAGGAGGAGGTCGCCGCGGTCGCGGAGGTGCTGCGCTCCGGGTGGGTCGCCCAAGGCCCGCGGGTGGCGGCGTTCGAGGCGGCGTTCGCGCAGTCGCAGCAGGCCGCCCACGCGGTGGCCGTCAGCAACTGCACGACCGGCCTGCACCTGGCCCTCGTGGTCGCCGGCATCGGCTCAGGCGACGAGGTCGTGGTCCCGTCGTTCTCCTTCGTGGCCACCGCCAACGCCCCGACCTACGTCGGCGCCACCCCCGTCTTCGCCGACGTGGACGAGACGACCGGCAACGTCACCGCCGACACGATCGCCGCGGTGGTCACCTCGCGGACGCGCGCGGTGATCGCCGTGGACCAGGGCGGTGTGCCCGTCGACCTGACCGCCATCCGCGCGTGGTGCGACCCGCGCGGGATCACCGTGATCGAGGATGCCGCCTGCGCCGCCGGCAGCACCGCCTACGGCCGACCGGCGGGCTCCGGTGCGGAGATCGCGGCCTGGTCCTTCCACCCGCGCAAGGTGCTCACCACCGGCGAGGGCGGGATGATCACCACGTCGCGTGCCGACTGGGCCGAGCGGGCCCGCCGCCTGCGCGAGCACGCGATGAGCGTCTCGGCCACCGACCGGCACGCGAGCGTGCTGGCGCCGCCGGAGTCCTACTCCGAGGTGGGCTTCAACTTCCGGATGACCGACATGCAGGCCGCCGTCGGCCTGGTCCAGCTCGGCCGGCTGCCGGCGATGGTGGCGCGGCGACGCGAGCTCGCGGCGACGTACGCCGAGGTGGTCGAGCAGCTGCCCGGCCTCCGGATCGTCACCGACCCGGCCCACGGCACCACCAACTTCCAGTCCTGCTGGGTCGAGGTGCTCGAGGACCACCCGCTCGACCGCGAGGAGCTGATGATGCACCTGGCGGCAGCCGGCATCTCGGCGCGCCGCGGCATCATGGCTGCGCACCGCCAGCCCGCGCACTCCCACCGCGCGCACATCCCGCTCCCGGTCACCGAGCGCCTCAACGACCAGACGCTGATCCTGCCGCTCTACCACCAGATGACGTCCTCGGAGCAGGCGCGCGTCTGCGACGCGCTCGAGACGGCGTGGCGGCCATGACCGGCCTGCTGCTCGTCGGGGCGAGCGGACTGGCGCGCGAGGCGACCGCCGTGGCCGTCATGCTCCAGCACGACGGGCCGGTCAACATCGTCGACGACAACCCGGCACTGTGGGGGACGCTGCACGGGCTGACCCCGGTGCTCGGCTCGGTCGACCTGGTGGCCGACGTCGTCGACTTCGAGGTGGCGCTCGCGCTCGGTGCCGGGCGGCACCGCCGCCGCGTGGCCGTCCGCCTCGACATGCTCGGGGTCGACGCGGCGCGCTACACCTCGCTCATCCATCCCCGGGTCGTGCTGCCCGGCAGCTGCCACATCGGCACCGGCGCGATCGTGCTCGACGGGGTGGTCCTCACCGCCGACGTCGAGGTCGGCGACCACGTCGTGCTGATGCCCCACGTGACGCTGACCCACGGCTGCACCGTCAGCGACTACGCGACCCTCTGCGCCGGGGTCTCCCTCGGCGGCGACGTCCTGGTCGGCGAGGCCGCCTACATCGGGATGAACGCCTCGGTCCGCCAGGGCGTGCACATCGGCCCCGGAGCCACCGTCGGGATGGGCGCAGCGGTCCTCGACGACGTACCAGCAGGAGAGACCTGGGCGGGAGTCCCCGCCCGACCGATCCGGACAGGAGTCCACGCATGAACACCACCATCCCCTTCGTCGACCTCGCGTCGCAGCACGCCGAGGTCGCCGCAGAGGTGGAGGCGGGTCTCGCGTCCGTCTTCGCGGCGACGGCCTTCGTGGACGGGCCGGCAGTCGCCGACTTCGAGCAGCAGTACGCCGAGTTCGTCGGCGTCGACCACTGCATCGGCGTCGGCAACGGCACCGACGCGCTGGAGCTGGCGCTGCGCGCCGCCGGGGTGGGCCCCGGGGGCGAGGTCGTGATGCCGGCCAACACCTTCATCGCCACCGCCGAGGCCGCCTCGCGCATCGGCGCCGTCCCGGTGCCGGTGGACGTCGACGACGAGCGGCTGCTGATCGACCCCGCCGCGGTCGAGGCGGCGATCACGCCGCGCACCCAGGCCGTGGTCGCGGTGCACCTCTTCGGCCAGCTCGCCCCGGTCGGGCGGCTCGGTGAGATCTGCGACGCGCACGGCATCCCGCTGGTCGAGGACGCAGCCCAGTCGCAGGGCGCACGCGTGGAGGGCCGCGGCGCTGGAGGCCTGGGCCGCGTGGGCGCGACGAGCTTCTACCCCGGCAAGAACCTCGGCGCGGCCGGCGACGCCGGCGCGGTGACCACCGACGACACCACGATCGCCGCCGAGGTCCGCCGGCTGCGCAACCACGGCTCCTCGACCCGCTACGTCCACGACGTGATCGGGATGAACTCCCGCCTCGACACCGTCCAGGCCGTCTACCTCCGGGCCAAGCTCGACCGGCTGGAGAAGTGGAACGAGCTCAGGGGGCGCGCGGCGGCCCGCTACGACGCGCTGCTCGCGGACGTCCCGGGCGTACGCCGCCCGCTGCTGGGCGCGGACGGGACCCACGTGTGGCACCTCTACGTCGTCCGCGTCACCGACCGCGACGCGGTGCTCGCCGAGCTCGGCCGGGCCGGCGTCGGTGCCGGCATCCACTACCCCTACCCGGTGCACCTCACCGGCGCCTACCGCCACCTCGGCCTGAGCCGGGGCACCGCGCCCGTCGCGGAGGCCGCGGCCGGCCAGATCCTCTCGCTGCCGATGCACCCGCACCTGACCGAGGCCATGCAGGACCGCGTCGTCGAGGTGCTCGCCTCGGCCGTCGCGAGCCGCCCCGGGACCGACGTCGACGGGGGCCGGTCGTGACCACCCTCCTGGTCGCCAACGACGGCGGCCACTTGATGCAGCTGCACACCCTGCGCCCGCGGCTCGGTGTCGGGGACGACGTGGTGTGGGTGACGCCCCGCACGCCGCAGACCGAGTCGCTGCTGGAGGGGGAGCAGGTCCACTGGGCCTTCCCCTGCCCGCCCCGCGACACCAAGGCGCTGGCGCGCAACACGATCGCCTGCCGCCGGCTGTTCCGCGAGCACGACGTCTCGTTGGTCGTGAGCACGGGCGCGGCGCTCGCCCTGGCCGTGCTGCCCCAGGCCCGGGTGCGCGGGATCGAGACGGTCTACATCGAGAGCGCCACCCGGCTCGACGCGCCGTCGCTGTCGGGCCGCGCGCTGGCGCTGGTGCCCGGCATCACGACGTACAGCCAGTCGAGCGCGCTGACCCGCGGGCACTGGCAGTACCTCGCCTCGCCGTGGGAGCTCTACGACACCATCCCGACCGCTCCCCGACCGGTGCGGCGGATGGTGGTCAGCCTCGGCACGCAGGAGGACTACGGCTTCCGCAGGCTGCTCGAGCGGCTGGTGCCGCTGGTGCCGGCCGGGACCGAGGTGCTGTGGCAGACCGGGGGCACCGACGCCACCGGTCTCGGCATCGACGCCCGGGTGCGGGTGCCCTCCGAGGAGATGTCCGCCTCGATCCGCGCCGCGGACGTCGTGGTGGCGCACGCCGGCACCGGCATCGCGCTGATGGCGCTGGAGAACGGCAAGTGCCCGATCCTGGTGCCGCGTCGCTCGATGCACGGCGAGCACGTCGACGACCACCAGCTGACGATCGCGCTCGAGCTCGCGCTGCGCGACCTGTGCATCTCCCGCGACGCAGACAGCCTCAAGGAGCGTGACCTGGTCGCAGCCGCCAGCCGGACCGTGACCAAGGTGAGCGACCCGCCGCAGCTGCGGATCACCTCGGTCCCGCTGCCCCGGCAGCGCACCGCCGGCTCGGTGGCTGCGACCGCGACGGCGGCCGCCGCGGCCACCGCGGCGCGGGTGTAGTTGAGCAAGCACCGAAATGTGGGGATATCCGCCGGTGGGCGGACCTCGGGCCCCGTGACGCGATCAGGATCGGGACCGTGGCGCACTGTCGCGCCGTTGAAGGGTGGGGTGGGGATGTTCAGCTCGACGACCTCGACGGCGGGGACCGCGCGCAGGTGGGCGATCAAGGCGACTGCCCTGGTCCTCGTCACTGCGCTGAACGCGCTCGTGGGCCCGGCGCTCCTCGGTGGACCGTCCCCGGCCAACGCCGCGGATCCGTGTGGAGCGGGCGGCAACAAGGTCGCCTGCGAGAACTCCAAGCCGGGCACCGACCCCGACATCTGGGACATCCAGGGGGCGGGTGACTCCTCGATCCAGGGCTTCTCCACCGACATCTCGGTCAACGTCGGCCAGCGCATCGACTTCAAGATCGCGACCACCGCCTCGTCGTACACGATCGACATCTACCGGACCGGTTGGTACCAGGGTCTCGGCGCGCGCTACATCACCTCGGTGACGCCGAGCGCGACGCTCCCGCAGACCCAGCCCAACTGCATCACCGACGTCACCACCGAGCTCTACGATTGCGGCAACTGGGCGGTCTCGGCGTCGTGGAACGTCCCGTCGACGGCCGTCTCCGGCGTCTACGTCGCCAAGCTGACCCGCACCAACGGCGACACCAGCCACATCACCTTCATCGTGCGCGACGACTCCAGCACGTCGAGCATCGTCTTCCAGACCGCAGACCCGACCTGGCACGCCTACAACACCTATGGCGGCTCCGACTTCTACGCCGGTGGCGCCAACGGCCGCGCCTACAAGGTCAGCTACAACCGCCCGTTCAACACCCGAGGGTCCGCGGGCGGGCGCGACTTCTACTTCGGCGCCGAGTACGCCGGCGTGCGCTTCCTCGAGCGCAACGGCTACGACGTCTCCTACATCGCCGGCGTCGACACCGACCGGCGCGGCAACCTGCTCACCAACCACAAGGTCTTCCTCTCCGTCGGCCACGACGAGTACTGGAGCGGCGCCCAGCGGGCCAACATCACCGCGGCGCGCGACGCCGGGGTGAACCTGCAGTTCCTGGCGGGCAACGAGGGCTACTGGCGCACCCGATACGAGCCGTCGGCCGACAGCTCGCACACGGCGTACCGGACGCTGGTGACCTACAAGGAGACCTGGGCCAACGCCAAGATCGACCCGAACAACCAGTGGACCGGCACCTGGCGCGACCCCCGGTTCGCCTCGCGCGCCAACGGCGGTGGCCTGCCGGAGAACGAGCTCATCGGCACCGCCTACATGGTCAACTTCAGCGACCTGGCGATGACGGTCCGGCAGGCCGAGGGTCGCTACCGCCTCTGGCGCAACACCTCCCTCGCGACGACGTCCGCGAGCCAGACAACGCTCGCCCCGCACACGGTGGGCTACGAGTCCAACGAGGTGATGGACAACGGGTTCAGCCCACCGGGCCTGGTCAAGCTGTCGACCACCACCGGGGAGGTGCCGCAGTACCTCCGTGACTTCGGCACCACGGTGACCCCAGGCACGACCACGCACAACCTCACGCTCTACAAGGCGCCGAGCGGTGCGCTGGTCTTCAGCGCCGGCACCGTGCAGTGGACCTACGGACTCGACGCCGAGCACGACTCGGAGTACCCCGACAACGTCGCCGACTCCCGCATGCAGCAGGCGCAGGTCAACCTGCTCGCCGACATGGGCGCGCAGCCGGCGACCCTGATGACGGGCCTGGCAGCCGCCGCCAAGTCGACCGACACCGCCGGACCCGCCGTCACGATCAGCACGCCCGCCGCCGGGCAGGCGCAGAAGAACGGCGACCTCGTCACCCTCACCGGCACGGCGGCCGACGCGGCCGGCCGCGTCGCCGGGGTCGAGGTCTCCAACGACAACGGTGCGACCTGGAAGGCCGCCACGGGGACCACCACGTGGACCGCCACGGTCGTCCAGAAGGGGCGCGGCAACACCCCGATCCTGGTGCGCGCGATCGACGACAGCGCCAACATCGGCACCCCGGCGAGCCGGAGCTTCTCGGTCAGCTGCCCGTGCAGCATCTTCGGCAACATCGCCCCGGCCGTCCCGGACACCAACGACAACGTCGGCCTCGAGCTCGGCCTGCGGTTCACCCCCGTGGTCGACGGCTTCGCAACCGGCGTCCGCTTCTACAAGGGCGCGGGCAACACCGGCACCCACGTCGGCTCGCTGTGGAGCTCCAGCGGCCAGCGGCTGGCCCAGGTGACCTTCGCCAACGAGACCGCGACCGGCTGGCAGACCGCGAGCTTCACCCAGGCCGTGCCGATCATCGCCGGGCAGACCTACACGGTGTCCTACACCGCGCCGCGCGGGCACTACGCCTCGGAGCAGTGGGCCTTCGCCTACCGGGGCATCGACGCCGGTGCGATGCAGGTGGCGGGCGGGTTCGGCGCCACGCCTGGAGGCGTCTACGGCGGCGTGGGGACGATGCCGTCCTCGAGCTACCAGAAGGCCAACTACTTCGTCGACCTGACCTACTCGGCGACCGACGACTCGCCGCTCATCGCGATGAGCCAGACGCCGGCCCCGGACTCGACCGCCATCCCGGTCACCACGACGGTGTCCGCGCGCTACTCCAAGGCGATGGCGGCCGGCACGCCCGGACTGACCCTGCGTGACTCCAACAACCAGGCCGTGCCCGGCACGACGTCGTACGACGCCCCGAACCGCACGATCACGTTCACCCCGACCGACCAGCTGGCCGCCGCCGTCCGCTACACCGCCACGCTGTCGGGCACCGACGCGCAGGGCAACCCGATCACCTCCGGCGGCACCTGGTCCTTCACCACCGCCAAGCCGCCGAACCCGCCGGGCGTGTGCCCGTGCTCGCTGTTCAGCGACGAGACCGTGCCCACGGTCATGGAGGTCAACGACGGCGTCCCGCTCTCGCTGGGCACCCGGTTCACCTCTGACGCCAAGGGCATCGTGACCGGCGTCCGGTTCTACAAGTCGTCGGGCAACACGGGGGCGCACGTCGGCTCGCTGTGGAACGCCAACGGCGTGGAGCTCGCCTCGGGCACCTTCACCAACGAGTCGGCGAGCGGTTGGCAGCAGCTGAACTTCACCACGCCGGTGGCGATCGCCAAGAACACGCCCTACGTCGTGTCCTACCGATCGACGTCGGGTCGCTACTCGGCCACGCCCAACGCGTTCTCCGAGCGTGACCTGTCGTGGGCACCGCTGCGGGTGACGTCGACCGCGGGCGCCTACAACTACGCGAACGGGTTCCCGGCGGGCACCTCGAGCACGAGCTACCTCGTCGACGTGGTCTTCGAGAAGACCCCGCCGAGCATCTCCATGACCTCCCAGTCGCCGGCACCCGGTGCGCTCGACGTGCCGCGCGGCAGCAAGGTCGTCGTCGACTTCTCCGACCAGGTCGAGCCCGGCTGGGCCATCGCCGTCAACGGCGGCGGCGCCCTCGCGGGCAGCGCGGTGCTCTCCACCGACCGCCAGCGCATCACGTGGACGCCGTCCGCCCTGATGCCCGCCGGCGCCGACGTGACGATCACCCTCACCGGCGTCGCGACAGCCGACGGCGCGAGCCTGGGCACGCGCACCTGGACGTTCCGCACCCGGTCGGCCGAGACGCTCCAGGACCAGACGCTCCTCGGTGACGTGGTGCCCGACACGACGGCCGCCGACGACGGCGCGCCGATCGAGCTCGGCATGGCCTTCACGCCGTCGCGCAACGGCACGGTCAAGCAGATCCGGTTCTTCAAGGGCGCGGGCAACAACGGCACCCACACCGGCTCGATCTGGTCCTCAGCCGGCAGCAGGCTCGCCACGGTGACCTTCACCAACGAGACGGCCGGCGGGTGGCAGACCGCGACGCTCGCGACGCCGCTGCAGGTCGCGGCCGGCACGACGTACGTCGTCTCGTACTTCGCGCCGCAAGGCCACTACGCCGTGACGTCCGGCTTCTTCGGCAGCCCGCTGACCAGGGGCGACCTGACGGCGCCGGCGTCCAACAACGGCCGCTACCTCTACGGCTCCGGCGGGGGCTACCCCGGCTACACCTACGGCGCTGCGAACTACTTCGTGGACGTGGTGTTCGAGCGGGCGGCCGCATCGCTGGCGGTGGACGGTCGCACCCCGACCGCCGGGGCCGACCAGGTGTCGCTGGCCGCGAAGCCCTCGATCACGATGTCCGCACCGCTGGGGACGGGCTGGTCGGTGGAGCTGACTCGGAGCGGCGTGCCGGTCGCCGGGACGTCGACCCTCTCGGCGGACGGTCGCACCATCACCTTCACCCCGGCCTCGCCGCTGGTCGCCACCAGTGCGTACTCCGTGAGCGTGTCCGGGCTCGTCTCGACCGAGGGAGCCACCCTCGGCACGCAGACCTGGTCGTTCACCACCGGCATCGACGACCTCGGCACCACGTCGCTCTTCGCCGATGTCACGCCCACCACCGCGGCCGCTGACGACACCTCCGCGATCGAGCTCGGCACGAGGTTCACCGCGTCCCAGGCCGGGTCGGTGACGGCGGTGAAGTTCTTCAAGGGCACCGGCAACAGCGGCACCCACGTCGGTTCCTTGTGGGACGCAGCCGGCAACAGGCTGGCGCAGGTGACCTTCACCAACGAGACGGCGACCGGGTGGCAGACCGCCGCACTCGCCAGTCCGGTGACGCTGACGCCCGGGGCGACCTACGTCGTGTCCTACTACGCACCCGTTGGCCGCTACTCCGCCTCGCCGGGCTACTTCGCCACGGCGCCACGGACGGTCGGGCCGTTGACGGCACCGTCGGGCAGCAACGGCGTCTACCGCTACGGAGCGGGCGGCGGCTTCCCCGCCGGGTCCTACAACTCCACGAACTACTTCGTCGACGTGGTCTTCAAGGCGGCCTCGCCGTGACCGACGGGCGCGGCGGGGGCTGACAGGCGCAGGTGGACGACGCAGCAGGGGGCAGCGTGGGATCGGACAGCACAGGAACGGGCACAGGACCGGGCACAGGACCGGGCGAGCCCGAAGGGGGCCAGGGCGACCTGGCGCGCACGGCGGCCGGGGCGTTCGGCTGGAGCTTCCTCAACACGGCGATGTCGAGGTTCGGCACGCTGCTGGTGGGCGTGCTGCTGGCGCGCATCCTCGGCCCCGGCGAGTTCGGCACCTTCGCCGTCGCCATGGTCGCGCTGCTCGCCGTGCTCAGCTTCAACGAGCTCGGCGTGAGCCTCGCGGTGGTGCGGTGGGAGCGAGACCCCCGGACCGTCCTCGGCAGCGTCAACGCGATCTCCACGGCCGGCAGCGTGCTGCTGTTCGCCGCCATGTACGTCACCGCGGAGCCGGTCGCCCGGGCCCTCGGAGCCGCCGACGCCGCCGGGATCATCCGGCTGATGTCGGTCTCGGTGGTCTTCAGCGGGATGGTGGCCGGTCCGGCTGCGCTGCTGCAGCGCCAGTTCCGCCAGCGGCGCCGCTTCGCGATCGACCAGTGCGTGACCTGGTCGGGCACGGCGCTGTCGCTGGGCCTCGCGCTGGGTGGGTCCGGTGCGTGGAGCCTGGCCTGGGGCCGGGTGGTCGCCACGCTGATCGGGGTCGTGCTCTTCGTCCACGCGACCCGTCCTTACCGCTGGCACGTCGACCGCACCCTCGTGGGGCCGCTGCTGCGCTTCGGCCTGCCGCTGGCCGGGGCGAGCATCGTGGTCTTCGCCGTCGGCTACGTCGAGCAGGTGGCGGTCGGTGCCACCCTCGGCGCCACGTCGTTGGGCTACTTCGTGCTGGCCTTCAACCTCGCGTCGTGGCCGCTGAACATGTTCTCCCAGCCGCTGCGCAGCGTCGCGCCGGCGGTCTTCTCGCGGATGCAGGGCGACCCGCCCCGACTGGCCGCCTCCTTCACCCTGCTGCTGCGCGTGCTCGCCGTGGTGACCCTCCCGGTCTGCCTGGTCGGTGCGGCAGCGGCCGACGACGTGGTCCGGTTCGTCTACGGCGACCAGTGGGGGCCGGCGTCCGAGGTGTTCGCCGTGCTCCTGCTGGCCACGTCGGTGCGGATCTTCCTCGAGCTCTCCTACGACCTGCTGGTGGTGCGCCGCGCGACCGGGCAGCTCCTCACGGTGCAGCTGGTCTGGCTCGCCGCACTTGCGCCTGCGGTCTGGTTCGCGGCCCACCGGGAGGGCCTGGTCGGGGTCGCCGTCGCCGAGCTGGCTGTGGTGCTGGTCGTGGTGCTTCCGTGCTACCTCGCCATGCTGCGGCGTGCCGGCATCCCGCTGGCGCCGCTCGGTGCGTCCGTCGTCCTCCCGATGCTCGTCGCGCTCGCCGCGGCGGCGGTGACGGTGCTCGTGGCGGCCGAGCTGTCGTCCCCGTTCGTGACGACCATGGCCGCCGGGACGGTGTGCCTGGTGGCGATCGCCTGCGTCCTGGGGCTGCGCCCCGACCTGCTGCGTCAGGCCAGGGCCCTGCGCTCCGCGCCGGCGGCTGACGACGCCGACGCCGTCGAGGTGGTCGACGCATGAGGACTCCCGAGCCGATCTCGTCCCGGACGAGCGAGGTGGCGCGCCTCGACCACAACTGGCAGGTCTTCGACGCGCTGGTGCGGCGGGCCGAGCGGCTCGTCCGCCGCGGCCGCGACGAGCGGGCCGCGGTCGCTGCGATGACCGCGGCGACCTTCGCCTGGTGCAACCCGAGCGGCGTCTTCGCCAGTGGCGCACTGGAGGACGTCCTGGCCGAGCTGGGTGCCCGACTGCCCGAGCCGGCTCGACCGGTGGTCGCCCGCGTCCCCGGGGCACGGCCGCGGGTGCTGCACGTCGTGACCCAGACGTACGGCACCGGCGGGCACACCCAGATGCTCGCCAACTGGCTGCGGCTCGACACCGCTCGCGACCACCACGTGTGCCTCACCGGCCAGGGGGACCGCGACGTCCCGGAGAAGCTCACTGACGTGCTCGGGTCCGCGGCCGCGCTGGTCCGCCTCGACGCGCGGCACCGGCGCCTGGTCGACCGGGCGGCCGAGCTGCGCGACCTGGCGCGCGCGCACGACCACGTGGTGCTGCACGTCCACCCCAACGACGTGGTGGCGAGCATCGCGCTGGCCCCGCGCACCGAGGGGCGCCCTGAGGTGCTCCTGGTCAACCACGCCGACCACGTGTTCTGGGTCGGCGGTGCTGCGGCCGACCGCATCGTCAACCTGCGCCAGAGCGGCGCCCGGCTCAACGTCGAGCGCCGCGGTGTCCCCGAGGCGCGCAACGCGTTCGTCGTACGTCCCCTGCAGCTGCGCGAGCGCGAGCACCCCCGTCGCGAGGCGCGGGCCGCCCTGGGGATCGCCGAGGACGCGGTCGTCGTCGCCAGTGCCGCCGACACCTACAAGTACGCCGCTGCCGGCGGCGAGACGCTGCTCGACATCCTGCTACCCGCGATCCGCGAGGTCCCCGGAGCAGAGCTGCACGTGGCCGGGCCGGCGCCGGACGGCGCGTGGTCGGTGCTCGCCGAGGAAGGTCTGGGACGGGCGTGGGGGCTGCTGCCCGACGTCCACACGTTCCTCGAGGCGGCGGACGTCTACGTCGACTCCTACCCGTTCTCCTCCCTCACATCGATGCTGGAGGCGGCGTCCATGGGCACCCCGGTCCTCACCCTGCGGGCCGGCGGCGACGAGCTCGGCGTGCTGGGGGCCGACACCCCGGAGCTCGACGACGACCTGCTCGTCGCGCGCTCCGGCGAGGAGCTCGCCGCGGAGGTCACCCGACTGCTGCGGGACAGCCCGGCACGCGACGAGCTGGGCGCCGCCACCGGTGCCGCGGTCCACCGCAGCCACGGAGACGGCGCCTGGGTGGAGGCGGTGGGCAAGGTCCTCGACGCTCCTCCGGCGTCCGGCCCGGCGTCCGCGCCCGGCCGCGCAGTGCGGCGGACCGGCGAGCTCGATCGCCGGCTGCTGCTGATGATGGCCAACGGCGTCGGGCAGGGACTCGCCGGCACCCTGGACACGATGTCGGCGCAGCTGTCGTGGCCGCGCCGGGTGGAGACGGCGGCGCGCCTCGCCCGCACCGGTACGGCACGACCGGCACTGCTGCTGCCCGCCGGCGCCGCGCGGCGGGTCAGGCGCGCGCTGGCTCGCGCCCGGCGCTGACCGCCGGGTGGCGGTCTACCCGCCTGCTGGTCTCTCGACCGACAGCAGCTCGAGCAGCTGGCGCCGGTAGTCCGTCGTGCGGAGGACGAGGACCGGGTCGTCGGGCAGGGACCTGCGGACCAGGAAGTGGCCGATGTACGCCGAGTAGGCCACGCGCGCACGGATCGCGGCCTTGCGAGGGGTGAACCCGAGCGCACGGAAGACCTGTTCCAGGAAGGCGATCCTGGTCTCGGAGACCCGGTGGACGACCGGTCCGACCGTGGGGTCGTCGGCGCGGGTCACCATCGCCACGTCGACCAGACCGTGCGCCTCGTCGCCGAACGAGGTGTCGAACAGCGATCGCAACCGGTCGGCCGGGTCCTCGACGGTCTCCAGGTGGGCGATGACGTCGAGCGTCCCGCGTTGCTCCCAGACGAGCAACGTCGTCGCGATGAGCTGCGCACGGTCCGCGAAGTGCCAGTAGAAGCTGCCCTTGGTGACGCCGAGCTGGCGAGCCAGTCCTTCGACGCTCAGCCCTTCCAGGCCGCGCAGCGCGATGACCTCGAGCGCGGCCATCGCCCAGTCGTCGACGGAGAGACGGGATGCGGGGGCCATGTGCCATACGCTACGGTACGGACGTGACCATACGGATGCGTACGGACGGCGGGCGGCGGGGAGCCGCGATGGTGGCGACGAGCGGGCTGGGCGCAGCAGCCGTGCTGCACACGATGTGGGCACTGGGCTCGCCGTGGCCGGCCGCGGACCAGGACGAGCTCGCCGACCTCGTGGTGGGTCGCCGGCCCTTCCCGTCACCGACGTTGACGTGGGGAGTCGTCGGGCTGCTCACCACGGCCGCCGGCATCACGGCAGCCGCCGCGACTCCAGCGCCGCAGCGTCCGTGGGTGCGGCTCGGGGCTCGCGGTGTCGGCGCCGTGCTGCTGGCTCGCGGAGCCGGCGGCCTGGTGGTGTCCAGCACGCAGGGCCGGGACGCGACAGCGGCCTTCCGGCACAACGACGTGCGCATCTACTCGCCGCTGTGCCTCGTGCTCGGCGCCGCAGCGATGGTGTCGGTCGGTCGGAGGCGGCCGTGAGCGACCGGCAGGTGTCGAGGCTGTGGCCGCGGCCGGCTGCGGGCCTGCCGCCGGGGCAGCGGCTGATGCGGGACTCCTTCCCTCGCTTCGGGAACAGCCGCAGAACCCGCCGCCGACGACGGGCCCGGTCGAGCTTCGCATCGACGGGCTCGGGATCGCCGAACCGTTCGTCGTGACCCGGGCCGACCTGGACTCCCTGCCGCAACGCGAGCAGGTCAACGACTTCCACTGCGTGACGACCTGGTCGGTCCGCGGCCTGCGGTGGACGGGCGTTCCGATGCGGGACTTCTGGCACGAGGTCGTCGTGCCGCGGCTGGACCCGGCGGAGGGCTTCGCGTTGGTGGAGGCCCGCGGCGGCGACGGGTACAAGGTGGTCCTCCTCCTCGAGGACCTGCTCGGTGACGAGGTGCTGCTGGCCCGCGAGCTGGATGGGAACCCGCTGGACGAACGGCACGGAGCGCCCTTGCGCGTGGTCAGTCCCGCGCAGTACGGCTACAAGAGCGTCAAGCACCTGACGGGCCTGCGGCTGCGCGGGGAACGACCGCCGGGGCGGCTGGAGCACCTGCGCGGGCGGGTCGCCCTCGAGGAGCGGCACGACCGGGTGCCCGGACGGCTGCTGCGCTGGCCGTACCGTGCCCTGATCGTGCCCACCGCGATGCGCGCCGAGCGTTCGCTCCGGTCCGGTCCGCCGACACACTGACCGGCGCTCGCAGACCGGCCCGAGCCTCCGGCGCGTCGGACGACCAGATGTGTCAGCGGCGCCCAGCCGACGCGCCTGCGGCTGCGGCGCTGTCGGACTTCTGGTCGTCCGACACGCCGCCGCGGGAGGGGGCCGCCTCGCGGGTGAGCCGGCGCGCCGCGCCGGCGAGGCCGATCAGCAGGAGGAAGCAGCCGGCCGTCTGCGGGAAGGCGAAGGCGTCGAAGAAGGCCAGGCCGCACGCACCCGCGGCGACCGAGGCGAGGAGCGCGTGGGCGTAGAGCGCGTGGTCGGCGGCGTCGGGGTCGTCGGGGCGGCCCTCGAGGTCGATGCGCGCCCGACGGGCGCTCAGCATCCCGCACACGATGAGGGTGAGGAAGGCCAGCAGGCCGACGGCGCCGGCCTCGATCATCAGCCCGAGGTAGGCGTTGTCGAGGATCCAGTACTTCGGCAGGAACGTGCCGAAGCCCCGGCCGATGATCGGCGAGCTCGAGATGAACTGGCCGGCGATGTCGTAGCTGCCGGTGCGCGAGGCGATGCTGGGGTCCTTGCCCGCGTTGGAGAACAACCCCTGGATGGAGCCGAGCAGCCCCGGCACCGAGACGTACATGACCGCGCTGACGACCAGGACGAAGGCGCCCGCCGTCAGCCGGCGGCGGTTGTCCCACTTGAGGGCCATCACCAGCACCCCGGCGACGGCGCACAGGTAGGCCGAGCGCGACAGCGAGAAGTAGATCGAGCACATCATCGCCACGAGCATCGCCCGGTAGAGCCACCTGTAGCGCGAGCGCACGGACGCGCACACGATGAGGACGGGCAGGGTCATGCCGAGCACGACGCCGTACTCGATCGGGCTGGTGGAGGTGCCGCTCGGCCTGGTGAAGCCGGAGCGCGAGCCCAGCGTCCAGTCCGAGGTGCCGGCGACCAGACCGGGGATGCGGATGCGGTCGATGTAGAGCTCGCGGGTGGCGTACTGCAGGAGGCCGAGGAGGGCCACCACGCCCGCGGCGAAGGCCAACCGGCGCAGCAGCACGACGTGGCGGTCCATGCTGACGATCCCGTCGGCGGCCATCAGCGCCACGCCCGCCATACCCAGCAGCCGGAGCAGGCCCGAGTCGGCGACGCTGATCTCGTCACCGGGCAGCGGGCCGGCCATCGCGTGGGCGTAGACGATGAGCATCACCACCAGCAGCCCCAGCAGCGCGGCGCGCACCGGCTGGACGCCCGCCCCCGACGGCTCGGCGCGGCGCACGGTGAACCAGGCCCAGACCATGAAGATCGCGACGCCGAGCATGTTGGCCGGGCTGCCTGCGCTGCCCAACGCCGGGACGACCATCGGCGAGGGGATGAACCACAGCAGCGCGAGGTAGGCCGTCAGGATCGCGGTCGCGTCGGCGCCACCGCGGCGCTCGGTCACGACGCCTCGTCGCGCTCAGCACCCCGGCGACGGCGCCGGACCAGACGCGTCGTCACCGTGCGCTCGGCCGGAGGCCGGCTGGTTGCCACGGGGCGCAGGGGCGTCGGTTGCGGTGCGACGTCGTCCTCGTCCGTGCCGTCACGGTCGTCGTCGGCCGGGGGAGGCCCGGCGGCGGCCTCGTCGTGGTCCGTCGCGCCGGCGGGGTCGGGGCTGCGCCGGCCGAGGAGCAGGCTGTCGATCAGTGCGATGAGCATCAGCCCCGCGCCACCGACACCCGCGCCCGCGAGGATGGCCGAGCGGATCATCGACTTGTTGGTCGGCTGCGGCTTCTCGTCCTGGGTGAGCACCGTCGATGCCACGCGCTCGGCCTCGGGGAGGTCGAGGTCCGACTGGAGGTTGCTCAGCTCGACGGGGACCAGGCTCACCAGCGAGTCGAGCGCGTCGGTCGCTACCCTGGGGCTGCTCGCCTCGACGGTGAACAGGATGATCGGCGCGCTGTTGGTGTAGTCGGGCACGATCTCGAAGGTGGTGCCGACCGGGAAGGTCTCGCCGAACTCGTCACTCACCTTCTTCGACGTCAGCGCGCGCACGACCACGTCCCGGGCCTGGTTGACCCCGCTGAGCGTGAGGTAGGGGTTCTCCTGCGTGCTCGAGCCGTCGGGCATCGAGCTCTGGGAGGGCGGGTAGACCAGCACGGTGCCGGTGGCCTCGTAGGTCGGACCGACCCGTTGGGTGACGACGAACATCGCACCGAGCGTCAGGACGACCAGCGCCAGCACGAGGTACCAGCGTCGCCGCAGCGAGCCCCAGAGGACGCTCATCTCCATGGTCGGTGCCTCCGCTCAGTCCGCGGCCGCGAGGCGGCCGCCGACGAAGTCGGTGAGCGTGCCCACCGTCTCGAACACCTCGCCGGTGAAGTCGTCGTCGTCGATCACGATGTCGAAGCGGTCCTCGAGCGCGGCGGCGAGCTCGACGACGCCGAGCGAGTCGAGCTCGGCCAGCTCGCCGAAGAGCCCGGTGTCGCGCGTGATCGAGCCGGCCCGGTCCTCGATGCCGAGGGTGCGGGTCAGCACCTCCACGACGCCCGCGAGGCTGTCGGTGTGCTGGCTGGTGACGGTGTCCATGACGCTGGTTCCCCCTGCTGCTTCTGCTGGATGGTCGATGGGTACGCGGTCGGGCGACGGCGCGGGCTCGGCGTTCACACCAGCACCTCCGACGGCGCGGGATGGCCCAGGAATGCGGTCGGGCTGGCGGTGAGGCCGTAGGCCCCGGCCTGGAAGACGGCGACGAGGTCGCCGACCTCCACCTCGGGCAGGTCCACCTCCTCGCCGAGCACGTCGAGCGGCGTGCACAGGCAGCCGACGACGGTCACGGGACCGGTGGGCTCTTCCGTCGCCCGGGCGGCGAGGGCGACCGGGTAGTTGCGCCGGATCACCTGCCCGAAGTTCCCGGACGCGGCGAGCTGGTGGTGCATGCCACCGTCGACGACGGCGTAGCTGCGTCCGCGTGACTCCTTCACGTCGACCACGCGGGTGACGTAGACGCCGGCCTCGCCGACGAGGTAGCGCCCGAGCTCGACCACGACGGTGGCGTCGGGCAGCGCCGGGGCCAGCCGGCCGTCGACGAGGTCGCTGAGCCGCGACCCGAGGAGCGCGAGGTCGAGCCGCTGGTCCTTCTCGAAGTAGGGGATGCCCCAGCCGCCGCCGAGGTTGACGTACTCCACGGTGCCCGGCACGTGGGGCGCGAGCTCGAGGACGAGGTCGACGGTCTTCTCGAGTGCCTGCACGAGGATGTCGGCGCTGAGGTTCTGGGAGCCCGCGAAGACGTGGAAGCCGACCACGTCGACGTCGTGCTCGGACACCTCGCCGAGCAGCGACGGGATGGCCTCGGCGTCGACGCCGAACTGCTGCGGGCCGCCGCCCATGCGCATGCCGGAGCCCTTGACGGAGAAGGACGGGTTGACGCGTACGGCGGCGCGTGGGCGCAGCGCGAGCTCCTTGCCCGTGCGGACCAGGCGCGCCAGCTCCGTGCGCGACTCCACCTCGACCGTGACGCCGGCGGCCACCGCGCGGCGCAGCTCGGCGTCGGTCTTGCCGGGGCCGGCGAAGCTGATCGAGCCCGGGTCGCAGCCGGTGTCGAGCGCGACGGCGAGCTCGCCCGCGGAGGCGACGTCGAGGTGGTCGACCAGACCGGCGAGGTGCTGGACGACGGCGGGCATCGGGTTGGCCTTCACGGCGTAGCCCAGGCGCAGCGAGGCGGGCACCGCCGCCCGGACCTCGGCCACCCGGGCCGTGATGAGCGCCCGGTCGTAGGCGAAGAACGGGGTCGCGCCGACGCGCTCGGCGAGGCGGTCGACCGGGACGCCTCCGACGAGGAGCCGGCCGTCGTCCGTGCCGTGGGCGGCGACGTGGTCGCTGGTCCTCATGCGGGGTCCTCGCGGCGTTGTTCGGGGGAGCGGAGCGGAGGAGAAGAACGTCGTGGGGAATCCATGAGCTCCTGACGGAGGAGCACGCGGTCGAACTTGCCGTTGGGGGAGCGCGGCAGCTCACTGCGCACCAGCACCTCGGCCGGCACCATGTAGCGCGGCAGCTGGCGGCGGAACACCGCGACCAGGTCGGTGGGGTCCAGGCCCTCCCCGGACGGGCTGACCACGACCACCACCCGGTGCCCGAGCGCCTCGTCGGGCAGGCCGAGCGCCACGGCGTCGCGGACCAGGCCGCTGTCGTAGGCGACCTCCTCGATCTCCGTGGGGCTGATCCGGTAGCCGGAGGTCTTGATCATGTCGTCGGTGCGGCCGACGAAGTAGAGGAAGCCCTCCTCGTCGGCGACGACCCGGTCGCCGGACCACACCGCCAGCTCCGGCGTACGCCAGTCGGGACGGTCGCCGGGCACGGGGCGGAACCGCTCCGCGGTCTTGTCCGGGGCGCCCCAGTAGCCCTGGGCGACGAGCGCGCCGCGGTGCACCAGCTCGCCCTCCTCGCCGGGCGCGCACGGGGTGCCGTCGGGCCGGGCCACGAGGATCTCTGCGTTGGGGATGGCCTTGCCGATGGAGTCGGGCCGTCGGTCGACCTCCGCCGGGTCGAGGTAGGTCGAGCGGAACGCCTCGGTCAGGCCGTACATCAGGAACGGGCTGGCCTGCGGGAAGAGCTCGCGCAGCCGCGACAGCGTGGACTGCGGCATCCGGCCACCGGTGTTGGCGAAGTAGCGCAGCGACGCGGTCGCCTCGGCGGGCCACTCCGCGGCGGTCAGCTGGATCCACAGTGGGGGCACGCAGGTCAGGCCGGTGACGCCGTGGCGGGCGCAGAGCCGCACCACGTCGCGGGCGAGGAGGTAGTTGACCAGCACGACGTGGGCGCCCGACGCGAACGCTGTGGTGACCTGGCTCAGGCCCGCGTCGAAGCTCAGCGGGAGCGCGGCGAGGATCACGTCCTCGTCGTGGTTGCCGAGGTAGCTCGAGACGCTCTCGGCGCCGACGATGAGGTTGCGGTGGGAGAGCACGACGCCCTTGGGGCGGCCGGTGCTCCCCGACGTGTAGAGGATCGCCGCGGTGTCGACGTCGATGACCGTCGCCGTCCGAGGTGTCCCGGCCACGGCGGCGACCCGCTCCCCGAGGTCGTGCAGCTCGACCTCGCCGTCGGTGGGCGCTGCGCCGTCGGCGTCGACGAGCAGGACGTGCTCGAGACCCGCGCAGCCCTTGGCGTCGTCGCGGATCGACTCCCAGCGCTGGCGCGAGGTGATCAGCACGCGGACGTCGCAGTCGCCGAGGATGTAGGCCACCTGGGCGCCCTTGAGAGCCGGGTTGACCGGCACGAACACCGCACCGGCGACGGACGCGCCGAAGATGCCGGCGACCGTCTCGGGACGCTTGTCGAGGTAGACCGCGACGCGGTCGCCACGCTCGACACCGAGGTCGGCCAGCACGGCGCCGGTGCGCCAGGCCTGGTCCCACGCGCTCGCGTAGTCGAGCGTGACGTCCTGGTGGCTGAGCGCGGGGCGGTCGCCGGATCGGACCGCCCTCTCCTCGAGCAGGTGGTGCAGGTTCGTCCGCATCTGGTCTGGCCCCCCTCATCCTCACGCCGGTCGCCGCCCCCCGGCAACCGGCGGCACGACGAGTGGCCGACTCGACGTCCCGTCACGGACGCTACGTACCGGAGGCCCCGGCATGGGCGTCTCCGGCGGGTAGTACCGGATTTGGGGTAGTGCCCCGGTCGACGGCGTCGTAGAGGTCGAGCCAGGCAGGCCCGCGGGGCGCCCGCAACAGCGACGGCCGGACGAGGGTGCGCACCGCCGCGCGCGCGATCGCGTCCCCCCGCACCGCTCGGGTGGACTCCCGCAGCATCAGCGCGACCCAGTAGAGCGCGGTCTCCGGGCGCGAGAACATGCGCGAGAACAGCCGCAGCCGGTTGGCGGTGAGCAGTGCCCACAGCCGCGGCGAGGTGCCCGAGCCGCCCTCGAGGTGCTGCGCGCCCGCCGCGGGGACGTAGCGCACGCCGAGACCCCTGGCTCCGGCGCGGAGGTGGAAGTCGGTCTCCTCGGAGTAGAGGAAGTACGACTCGTCCCACGGGCCGCACGCGTCGAGGCAGGCACGGCTGACCAGCTGCGTGGAGCCCTCCGCCCAGTCGGGGCGGGCATCGCGCTCATAACGCCCCGGGTCGGTCACCACCTCGCCCAGGGCCGGCCAGCGCCCGGCCACGGTCGCGCCCAGGACGGCGTCGGCGTAGGCGCGCAGCAGCGTGGGCCGGCGGCGCATCGAGTGGATCAGCGCGCCGTCGGCGTCGGTGAGCCGCGGTACGGCGATCCCGGTGTGTGGCTCGTCGAGCGCAGCCAGCAGCGTCGGCAGGCTGCCGGGCAGCAGCCGGACGTCCGGGTTGAGGACGAGCACGGCGGGGGAGTCATGGGTCTCGGCGATCGCTGCGTTGACCCCTGCGGCGTAGCCGGCATTGCGTCCCGTCTGCAGCACCGTCGCCTCCGGGGCGAGCCTCCGCGCGACCGCCACGGTGTCGTCGCTCGAGGCGTTGTCCACGACCACGAGCCGGTAGGGCACGTCGCCCGCGCCGGCCGGGAGGGACGCGACGAGCCCGGGCAGGACCTCGGCGCTGTTCCACGTCACCACTGCCACCGCGACAGGGGCCGGGCCGGTGCTGAGCGGAGTGCTCATGGGGGTGCTCATGCCGGGACCGCGGAGCGTGGGCGGCGGCGCAGCAGCGACGTACGCGCGGGGGCGACGTCGGGTGCGGTGCGGGGTCGAGCCTTCGGGCGGCGTCGTTCCAACATGAGCAGGACCGCCAGGGTCACGGCCATCCCGGACAGCCCGGTGGCCGCCAGCGCGCGCGAGCGGCTGCCCGAGACCGGGATGACCGTCGGGTACTTCGACGACGGCACCGCCCGGGCCCTGAGCGACAGCGGGGCGCCCATGTCGTCCTGGATCTCCTCGAGCAGCAGCGAGATGCGCAGGGACGTGGCGCGGGCGGTGGCCAGCACCTCCTCCGGGCTGGACGCCGCGACCTGCACGTCGAGGTAGTTGGCGGGGAAGAGCGGGCGCCACTGCGTGCCCAGGTTGGGCACCCGCACCTGGACGCCCTCGCGGTGGCCCTCGCCGACGATCGTCGCGGCCACGTCGCCGGTGAGCAGTGGTGGTGCGCCGTCGTTGAAGTCGGTGGCGATGACGCCGACCAGGGGCTGGAGGCCGTAGACCGGGTCGTCCAGCACGGTCGTCTCCTGCGCGCCACTCGGCCCGACGAGCAGCACGTTGTACTGCGTCCAGTAGACCGGCGTCTGCTGGGTGACGACGTAGAGCGCGCCCAGGGTGAGCACGCCGCCGAGCAGCACGACGTACCACCGTCGCAGCGCGGCGGCGATCAGCTCGCGGGCGGTCACGGTGCGACCCCCGATGGGGCGTGGGTCATCCGCGGCCGATCTCGCCGACCGGCTCGACGAGCTGCGGCGGCAGGTGGAGGTAGGCCGTGGTCGTCCGCTTCTGGTCGATGTCGCCCCACACGCGCTGCACCTGGTCCGTGGTGAGCCCCGCGGCCGCCGCGACGTCCTCGACCGGACGGCCGGTGTTCTTGCCGTGCAGGCAGATGTCCATCAGGTTCCACGGCAGCGAGAAGTAGAACTCCTCCTGCGACTGCGGCAGCGAGTAGGTGTCGGTCGTCGACGGGCGGGTCCGGATCGCCTCCGGGACGCCGAGGTGCTCCGCGAGCGCGTAGACCTGGGTCTTGTAGAGGTGGGCGATCGGCTTGACGTCGGCGGCGCCGTCGCCGAGCTTCACGAAGAAGCCCTGGTCGTACTCCAGCCGGTTGGGCGTGCCGGTGACGACGTAGTTGAGCCGGTCGGCGTGGTAGTACTCGACCATCCGGCGCGCGCGCTGCTTGAAGTTCGTCGCCGCCACGATGCCGAGGTAGGACTCAGTCGTGAGCCGGTGGCGGCTGGTGGTGCCGTCGGGCGCCTGGACCACGACCGAGTAGAGCCGCAGGCTCTCGGAGTCCACCACGCTCGGCAGCACGATCTTGGACAGGTGGTCGGGGCCGTAGTCGGGGCACACCATCCGGATGGCCGCGTCCCGCCGCTCGTAGCACCCGGCCGCCTCGAGCACGGGGGTGATGTCCTCGACGACCGAGTCGATGCCCAGGGCGTCGGAGACCATCGTGCTGAAGCCGAGGGTGTCCTCGGAGGAGTCCCGCTCCGGCATGTGGATGCCGAAGACCCGCTTCGGGCCGAGGGCCTCGACGCACAGGGCGGCCACCACGCTCGAGTCGATGCCGCCGGAGAGCGCCACCGTCGCGCCCTTGCGGCGGGCCCGGCCGAGGTAGTCGCGCAGCGAGGCGGTGATCCGGGCGACCTCGGCGTCGAGGTCGAGGGCGAACGGGTCGGAACCGACCGCTGCCTGCTGCGTGTCGGGCACGCCTTCGTCCAGGTCATGATCCGTGGTGGTCATGCGGTGCTCCTCACGGGCTGGACCCGGTCGATGACGGTCATCGGCTCGGGTGGGTGGTTGTCGGTCGCGCGGCCGGCGTCGACGACGAGCTGCTGGTGCAGCAGCTGCGTGGAGACGACCGCCAGCAGGCGCATGTTGTCGGTGTTGCCGGTGCGTACGCCGCGGGTGCGGGCCGCCTTGGCCAGCAGCCCCTGCACGGCGCGCGGGTTGAACACGCCGGCGTCGGCCACCGCGGCCGGCGACGTGACGTCGCCCAGCCAGTCGGGCGGGGCGTCGGTGAAGAAGCTGGCAGTGTCGGGTGCCCGGTAGGGCTGCTTGGGCCGGCACCGGATCTCCTCGGGGACGAGGTCCTCGAAGGCGAGCTTGAGCAGGTGCTTCTCGTCGAGGCCGCACAGCTTGTGGCGCGCCGGCAGCCGGTTGGCGAACTCGACGACGTCCTTGTCGAGGAACGGGAAGCGACCCTCGACCGAGTTGGCCATCAGCATGCGGTCGCCCTGGCTGGACAGGATGTAGCCCGGCAGCAGGGTCGTCATCTCCAGCCACTGGGCGCGCGAGAGCGGGTCCCACGACGCGCTCTGCGGCGGCAGCAGCGCGAGCACGTCGTCGCCCGGCACGCGGCCGGTGGCGTCGCGCATCTCCGGCGTGAGCATGCCCTTCACTGCGCCGGTGGACGCCCACCGGGGCCGGTGCGAGATCGCCGGGTCGTGCGGGTCGAGGTCCTGGCCGAAGAAGCTCCGGGCGAAGGCCGGCGCCTGCCCGGGGTTGTTGGCCATCCAGGGGTAGAGCAGCTCGACCGCGCGGTCGCGGGTGGCCGAGCCCGGGTCGCGCGCCCAGAACGCGCGCACCCGGCCCTCGCGGAAGATGTCGTAGCCGGCGAGCACCTCGTCGGCGCCCTCGCCCGTCACCACGACCTTGTAGCCGTTCTGCCGGACCAGCCTGGAGAGCAGGAAGAGCGGCGCGGGCGCGGTGCGCAGGATGGGCGTCTCGGTGTGCAGCACCACCTCGGGGAACACCTCGGCGACGTCGGCGGGGGAGACGGTGATGTCCTGGTGCTGCGCGCCGAGCTGGGCCACCATCCGCTGCTGGTGGATCCCCTCGTCGTACTCGGCGTCGGCGAAGCGCAGCGAGAACGTGTGCAGCGGGGCGTCGGTGTAGCGCGCGATCACAGCGGCCGTGATCGAGGAGTCGATGCCTCCGGAGAGATAGGCGCCGACCGGTACGTCGCTGCGCAGGAAGCGGAGACGGGCAGCCTCGACGATCCGGTCACGCAGCTCGCGCGCGTTCTCCTCGACGTCCTGGCCGGGCTCCGCGCCGCGCGCGGGGAAGTCGGCGCTCCAGTAGGGCCGGCGGCGGAAGCCGTCGCGGTCGAGCACGGCGACGTGGCCGGGCTCGAGCTGCTCGATGCCGCGGAAGACCGTGCGCGGCGCGACCGTGGACCAGTACGTCAGCACCTGGTCGAGCCCGACCGGGTCGAGCTCGCGCGGCACGGCCGAGTCGGCCATCAGCGCCTTGACCTCCGAGGCGAAGGCGATCCGGTGCGCGTCGCGCGTGAAGAACAGGGGGCGCACGCCGAGGCGGTCGCGGGAGAGCACCAGCCGACGCTCGCGGCTGTCCCACAGGGCCAGCGCCCACTGTCCGTTGAAACGGGTGAAGCAGTCCTCGCCCCACTCCTCCCAGGCGTGCACGACCACCTCGGTGTCGCTGTGCGTGCGGAACCGGTGGCCGCGCCGGCGCAGCTCGTCGCCGAGCTCGACGTAGTTGAAGATCTCGCCGTTGAAGGAGATCCAGAGGGTGCCGTCCTCGTTGCAGAGCGGCTGCGCGCCGCCCTCGGTGTCGATGATCGCGAGGCGGGTGTGGCCCAGCGCTGCCCGGTCGTCGAGGTAGAGGCCGCTGCCGTCGGGGCCCCTGTGCTGCAGGCGGCCGATCATCCGGGTCACCAGCTCGCGGTCCGGGGGAGGCCCGTCGGTGACGACGACCCCGCAGATGCCGCACATCAGGCGGGCCTGCCGGCGCGCGCGAGGACGGCGCGCATGCCTTCGGCGGTGCCCAGCTGGTCGGGATCGATCTCCTGGTCGCGCAGGACGACGTCGAAGACGTCCTCGAGGAAGATCGCGGCCTTCACGGCCTCCAGGTGTCGGTCGCCGGCCGGGTCGCGCAGTCGGGCGTACTCCGCGAGCGCGCGGTCGACCTGCTCGTCGGCTCGGTCGTCCTGCACCGGGGCCGGGCGGTGGACCCTGTAGTTGAGCATCGCCGAGTTGTCGTAGTCGGCGTTGACGACGCGGCCGGGGTTGCCGGCGACGAGCGCGCGCGGGGGCACGTCGCGCGCGATCACGGTGCCCGCGGAGATCGTCGCGCCGTCGCCGATGGTGACGTCGCCGGTGATGGTGGCGCCGGGGCCGATCCACACGTCGTTGCCGATGCGCGGCACGCCCTGGTCGCCGGCGGCGACCCGCTGGCCGATGGTCACGTTGTGGTGGAGCACGCAGTTGTCGCCGATGCTCACCGGGCCGATGAAGACGCCGGTGTGGTGCATCAGGTAGAGCCCCGGCCCGATACGGGCGCGGTGGTCGATCTCCGCGTGGTGGATCGTCGACGTACGCCGCCGCCACACCGCACTCGCGACGCGCGGCGCGAGGCCCAGCACGCGGTGCTGCCGGTGGTAGCGGCGTACGGCCTGGTCGAAGCGGTAGCACGCGACGACGCGGAAGTCGGCGTTGAGCAGCCACAGCCGCAGCCGCTGGCGCGGGCCGCGGCGGCCCTCCGCGGAGATCGTGTAGTACTTGTCGAGGTCCGTGCGGAACGGACGATGGTCCGGGTCGTCGACCCGGCCGTGCAATGCCCCCATGGCTGCCCCCCGGAGTCGTGAAGATCAGCCCACGGGCTGGGTGGCCCCGGTCTTGGCGAGCACGAAGCGGGTCAGCCCGCCGATGCTGCCGAGGTTCTCGAACACGGTCTCGGACTCGGCCACCTCGATGCCGAAGCGGTCCTCGAGGAACTCGATCAGCTCGAGGATGCCGGTGGAGTCCACCACGCCCTTCTCGAGCAGCGACTCCTCGTCGGCCGGCAGCCGGTCGGTGTCGCCGAAGAGGTAGTTGTCCCCCATGAACTCGCGCAACGTCTCCCTGATCTGGTCGCGCTCCATCTGTTCCTGCACGTCGGCCTCCCTAGTCCTGGGCCCGCCCCCCGGAAGACCCGCCGGTCATTCCAACAGGTCGCCGGCCCGCCGCCGGGTGCGCGAGACGATGCTCCCCAATAGTGGTGACGGGTCCTTCGGAAGCCCTGGCGAGCCCCTGGATCCGCCTACCGTTCGTCGACGGGCCGCTCGTGACGCCGGCCCGCGGACGGGGGAGCTCGATGCTGGGAGCAGGGACTGACATCGTCTCGGTGGCGCGGATGGCAAGCCTGGTGCAGACCGGGGGTGACCGCTTCCTGCGCCGCTGGTTCACCGGCGCCGAGATCGACTACTGCACCTCGATGGCGCGCCCCGAGCTGCACTTCGCGGCCCGGATGGCGGCCAAGGAAGCCGTCGTGAAGGCGCTGCACGGTCCCGCCGACGGGCCGGTGCCCTATGCCTCGATCGAGATCACGCGCGACGCCGACGGTGTGCCGGGCGTGGCGCTCAGCGGCGACGTGCTCGCCCACGCGCAGGGTCGCGGCATCGGCCCGATCCACGTGTCGATGTCGCACTGCGACGAGTACGCCGTCGCGGTGGCGCACGCCGAGGCCGCCCCGGCGGTCTGAGGGTCGGTCCGGGCTCACCTGCGGGCGCGGCCGGCTCCCAGCGGCACCGCCTGCGGGCGGCTCCACTCGTCGGGAGGCCGCACCGCGGCGGGACCGCCGACGAGCCAGACCTCGCCCCACTGCACGCCGGCGAGCCAGTCGCCGTCGGCCAGGAGCGGCCGCAACCGGGCCAGGTCGCCGACCTCGAGGCCGGTGACCAGCACCCGGTCGGCCGGGTCGAGTGAGGCCAGCGCCACGGGCAGCTCGGGGAGCTGGAGGGCGGTCATCGAGACGGGGCGTCCGTCACGCTCGAGCACCACGGGCCGTCCGGCCCGCGCGGCGAAGCCGCCGACCCGGTCGACGTTGACCAGGTGCAGCGGGTGGGCGCTCGACCAGTCGACGAGGTCGACCTCGTGCGCGATGTCGGCGAGCACGACCGGGATCGCGAGCTCCGCGCGCACCTGCGCGGCCAGCCTGGACTGCCGCAGCCACGTGCGTCGCCAGCCGTGGCTGCGCACCAGCGGCAGTCGGCGCCAGTCCGGTCCGCGAGCGCCGACAGTGCCGCAGCTGGTGTGGATCGGCTGGAGCGCGGGGTAGCGGTCGCCGACGTGGCGGTGGGCCTCGTCGAGCCGCGCCAGGTTGGTCGACATGCTGTTGTGGGTGATGGCCGTGTCCACGGCGCCGGCCAGGCGGCCGCGGGCCCGCACACGCAGGGAGTACTCGACGGCGTAGGCGTGCCAGGCCAGCTCGGGGTCCTCGCTGAGCGGCTCGGCGAGCAGGTCGTCGCGCCGGGCGATGACCAGCACCTCGTCGAGGGTGTCCACCGGGACCGGGCTGGGCGCGGGCTCGCCGATCAGGATGACCCGGTCGCGCAGCCGGCCCGCCGAGGAGCGGGTCGCGGTCACGCCGTTGGCGCCGAGGATGCCCCAGCGCTCGTCCTCGAGCCACGCCGCGCAGGCGGCGAGCTGGTCGAGGTCGTGGAGGTAGACGTCCTGGTGGACCAGCACCACCACGTCGTGGCGGGCCAGCCGCACCGCGTGGTTGAGCGCCGCGCCCGCGGTGGAGAACGCGTGGGTGGTGTTGTCGATCGGGAGGTACTCCACCTCGACCGGGCCGTCGTACGCCTCGAGCGAGCGGTCCAGGCAGTGCCGTCGTACGGCAGGGTCGTTGAACACGCATGCGATCGTCAGTCCCACGGCGCGAGTCGACCACGGCGCCCGCAGCCGCCCACCGGTCGAGCGGGGACATCCCCCGAGTGGGGTACGCGCGTGCAGTGGTGTCCGGGTGATGCTGGGTGCCGGGGGGTACGTGATGGCACGGAATCGACGCACGGCCGCGCTCGCCGTCGCGGCGCTGGTGGCTGCCGGTCTCGGCGCGGTCGGCTACCGCGCGCTGGCGCAGCCGGAGCCCGAGCCGGGCCCTGCGGACGGGCCGGTGAGCGCCGGCGCCACGTCGTCGCCGCGCGACACCGAGTCCTCGGGCTACGACACCTCGGTCTTCCCGGGGCCGGACAACACCGGCGTACCCCCCGGGACGGAGCTGGAGCCGTACGCCGGCCCCTGCACGTTGATCGAGACCGTCGTGCTGTCCGGCGTCGACGCCACCGGCGTGTGCCCGGCGATCGTGGTGCAGGCGCCCGGCGTGCGGATCGAGGGCTCCCGCGTGCCGCGCGTGGAGTCCACCGCGACCCAGGTCGACCCGACGTTCTCGGTCGAGGTCGTCGACTCCGAGGTGGTCGCGGGCGGGTGGATCGGCGGCGCGGTGTGGGGCAGCAACCTCACTGTGCGCCGGGTCGAGGTGACCGGCGGGCAGCACAGCGTGCACTGCGGCACCAACTGCGTCGTCGAGGACTCCTGGCTGCACGACCAGTTCAACCCCGACGGCGAGGCCGCCCACAACAACGCCTTCATCACCAACGGCGGCACCGACATGGTCGTGCGCCACAACACCCTCCACTGCACGCCGACGCTCAACGCCACGGGCGGCGGCTGCACCGCCGACCTCTCGCTCTTCGGCGACTTCGAACCGGTGGGCGACGTCCTCGTCGAGGACAACCTCTTCAAGGCCAACGGCGACTCCATCTCTTTCTGCGCCTACGGCGGCGACGCCCCCGGCAAGCCCTTCCCCGAGGCCACCGGCATCGTCTTCCGCGGCAACGTCTTCGAGCGCGGGGACAACGACATGTGCGGCGTCTACGGCCCCGTCACCTCCTTCAACGCCGCCTCCGCCGGCAACGCCTGGCAGGACAACACCTGGGACGACGGGACGCCCCTCACCCCGTAGCGCGCCCACCGCCGCCGTTGGTCGAGGGACGAACTCCCGTCACCTCCGTTGGTCGAGGAGGGACGAAGTCCCGTCACGCCCTCGTTGGTCGAGGAGGGACGAAGTCCCGTCACGAGACCCCTCAGCCATGGACGGTCAAGTGGTCGAGCGAGGGACGTTCGAGGTGTATCGAGACTGATGAAGCCCGCGGGCCGTCCAGCGTCCACAGCGGTTCCCGGTGTCGGTGGCCTTCCGTAGAATCGAACACATGATCGAGGCAATGGAGCAGGGCGCTGAGGCGGTCGCAGACGACCTCTCGGCCTCCGCCCTGCTCGCCTCGATCCGTGCACGGAAGGCCGACGAAGATCGTGCCGCCGCTGACCAGCTGGTCCTCGCCGCCCGGTGGGCCGACCTCCACCCACCCGAGTCGATCCACCACGCCGCATCGTTCACCGTCCCGGGGTGTGAGCACGAGGAACCCATCGCCGGTCAGGGTGCGCCGTTGGTCGCGGAGTTCTGCGTCGCCGAGCTGGGCGCCGTGCTGGGGATGTCGACCACCAGCGCGAAGAAGCTGATCGGTCAGGCCCTCGAGCTCCGTCACCGTCTCCCGCGGCTGTGGGCGCAGGTCCAGTCCGGGGCGGTTCCGGCGTGGCGGGCCAGGACGGTCGCCGAGAGGACGATCCACACCGTCCCGGCCCTGACCATGGAGGCCGCGGGCTGGGTGGACGCGCAGGTCGCTGCGGTGGCCGGGCGGATCGGTCCCGCCCAGCTCGACCGGCTGGTCGCGGAGACGATCAAGCGGTTCGAGCTCGCCGCACCGGACCCCACCACTGACCCGGAGGACGGCCACCTCTACATCGACCCCCGCCACGCGACGTTGCACGACGACGACGTCGACTTCGGCGGCACGATGCACTTCGACGCCGTGCTCGGCATCGCCGACGCCCTCGACCTGGGGCACGCCATATCCAACGACGCCGCGCTGCAGAAGGCCCTCGGATCCACCGAGTCCCTCGACGTCCGCCGGTCCAAGGCCCTGGGCAACCTCGCCCGCACCCAGACCGCGTTCGACCTCGCCGGCATCGGGGCGGACCCGACCAAGCTCCCGGCCGCCCGACAGGTCGTGATCCACGCCCACTTCGACGCCACCACAGTCGGTGAGGCGACGGTGTTCGGGCCGACCGGCCGCATGGAGGAAGGCCAGCGTCTGGTCCTGCTGGAGCAGGTCCAGGGCTGGTGCGCCGACACCCACACGAAAGTGACCGTCAAGCCGGTCATCGACCTGAACGCCGAGCTGAGTGCACCCGGGTATGAGATCCCGCAGTGGCTGCGCGAGCAGATCGTGCTCCGCGATGGCACCTGCGTCTACCCCTGGTGCACCAGACCCGCCAGGCGTGCGGATGTCGACCACATCGTCGAGTACGACCACGACGCCGAAGCCGAGGGCCGCGACCAACCCGGACCCACCACCACCTCCAACCTGGCGTGCCTGTGCCGGTTCCACCACAGGTTGAAGACCCACTCCTCCTGGCGCTACGCGATGGTCGCGCCGGGCGTGTTCGAGTGGACCAGCCCGTTCGGGCACCGCTACTTGCGTGACCGGCATGGCACGGTCGCGCTCGATGGGCCGGGTCTCGTGACGGGCGCCAGCGCGCCCTCCTCGACCGACGATGACACTGGACCGCCCGAGCGACCATGACCCCGCCCCGCACCCCGCCAGTCCCCACGATGGCGGGGCCACGGGCGCGTCGCGGGGACTCCGGGGCTCGTCCAGCCTTCATCGCGGCCGGCTCCGGACGTCCGGAAGCCGGCCACGAAGCGTGCGGCAGCTCGTCGGACGATCAGGCCGAGAAGGGTTCGGTGATGTCGATCGGCTCCTGCGGGAGTCCGTGTCGCAGTAGTGCGGCGAGGAGCTCCCCCAGCCGCGGCGGGAAGACGGTGTCGGTCGTCCGCGACAAGTCGTCGGCTCTCCACCAACGGAAACCCGCGATCGTCCTGGTCTCGAAGTCGCTCAGCGCTGCAGGGCTCGGCTCGAAGTGCCCCACCCTGTGCAGCAGCCAGTCTTCGTGAACCTCGACGGTTCGGCCGTCGTACCGATACGTGTGGTCGCGGGTCCAGACGGGCGACCCGACCGGCACGGTCGACAGACCGGTTTCCTCGTGCGCCTCCCGGCTGGCTGCCTGCTGCAGGGACTCACCGGCCTCGACACCTCCCCCGACCGGGTACCAGCACTGTGTCCCTGAGCTGGGATCAGTCGAGCGGATCAAGAGGACGCGATCGTCTTCGTCCACCAGCAGCAGCTTGACGGTCATGCGAGGCACGTCCGGAGTGTAGGAGCCGTTCCGGTCACCCGACCCCGCTTCGCGTCCGCACCTCGGAGTGAGGTGGGCGCTCCTCGTACCGGCCGAACGGCCGAGGGGCCCACGCCGATCGGCCGGGTGAGGTGCAGCCTCCGAGCCGAGGCGCCCACTGCCGGGCACGGCGATCGTGGATCCATCGATCCTCACAGCTACGGAGCCCCATGATGAGTACACCGTCACCCGCTATCCCCACGCTGGACGACCAGCCGCTCTCGGTGCGAACCAAGCTCGCCGCAGCATGGACGAGCTTCATGCTCCTGTACGCCTACGTGGACATCCTCGGCTTCTACACGCCGGGCAACGTCGCGGACATCCTCGACGGGAAGGTCTACGAGTTCGACCTCTCCCAGACCTTCTCGACCACGGTGCTCAGCGTCCTGGCCGTCCCCATGTTCATGGTCGTGCTGTCGACGACGTTGCCGGCGCGGCTGAACCGCACCACGAATCTCGTCGTGGCCGCACTCTTCGTCCCCTTCACGGTGTTCAACGTGGCGGGTGGGTTCTACCTGTACTTCTACGGCCTCGGCGTCGTCCTCGAGCTGGTCGTCCTGGCCCTCATCGTGAGGTGGGCCTGGACCTGGCCGCGCACCGCGCCGACGGCGACCTTCGCCACCAGCCCGGACCGCGAGACCGTTCAGGCTCGCCAGCGGTAGGCCCGGACGCAAGCGGGGCCGCCGGCAGGACGCGTGGTGCGTCCCGCCCGCCGTTGACGGCGTTCTTGAACGCAGCAGCCGGCTTGAAGGCCGGGGCCTTGCTGGCCGCGATCTCCATCGTCTCGCCGGTCTGCGGGTTGCGGCCCGTGCGGGCGGAACGCTCGCGGGACTCGAAGGTTCCGAAGCCCGGAACGGTCACCTTGTCGCCGCCCGCGACAGCGGAGGTGATGGAGGTGATGACAGCCTCGAGGGCCTTGTCGGCCTGGGCGTTGCTCAGCTCGGCGTGCGACGCAATGGCGTCGCGCAGTTCAGTCTTGTTCACGTAGAGCTCCTGCTCGTCGGTTGTGTTCAGCCGTTATTCAACATCCCCGCCCCTCTGCCGCGCTGCGGGGGCCAACCCGCAGGGGTGAGGCGGCCTCTCGGCCAACCCACCAGGTGGGCCGTTCCACCCGACCCCAAGGGGGGGCTCGGGCGCTGCCGGATGAGGCTCAGCGCAGGCGCTTGACGGTCCCGACCAGGGCGGACCGGGCCTGCAGGTGCAGGGCCGGCGGCCGCAGCACCTCGCGCTCGACCGTGCGGGGCGAGTCGCCGTGGCGGATGCTGTAGCGGGGCTGGAGCCAGCGGTCGGTCCTGGCCCAGCGACGGTCGCTGGTCTGCACCGAGCGGTAGCCCAGGGGCCGCAACGCCTCGAGCACGCCCCGGTCGTAGCGCCCGAGCGGGAGCGCGGCGTCGTGCACCCGGCTGCCGGTCACGTCCTCGAGCACCTCGCGCGAGATGACCAGCTCCTCCTGCCGCCTCGCCGCGTCGAGGCCGCGCCACGGCCGGTGGGTCATGCCGTGGTTGCCGATCGTCATGCCGGCGTCGCGCAGGCGGCGTACGTCGTCGGCGCCGAGGCTGCCGGGCTGGTCGAGCCGGCCCGCCACCACGAAGAACGTCGCGGTCAGTCCCCGCTCGAGCAGCTCCGGGAGCGCGATGTCCACGTCGGAGGCGTTGCCGTCGTCGAAGCTCAGCCGGACGTCGTCGCGGCCCACCACCCGGTCGAGCACGCCCCGGAAGGTGTCGCGGCTGATCCAGTAGGAGTCCTCGCCCGGCTCGAGCACGCGTTGCGGTGTGCCGATGCCGTGGAAGCACACATTCACCACACGCATGCCGGAAAGGTAGGCGACGCAGGCACCGCTCCGGCCGGTCCGACGACCGATGCTCCCCAAATGGAGGTATGTGCCCCGCCGGACGCCGGTCTGCCCGGCAGTGCTTCCTACGGTGAGGACCATGGGGGAGTCCGTGGGGGTGGACGACAGGGTCGAGCTCGCGCCGATCACCGGCGCCGACGTCGGTGACGTCGCCGACTTCCTGCACCAGCACCTCAACAGCAGGCTGAGCGCGGCGCAGTGGGCGCGCAGCGCCGTACCGCCGTGGAGCGTGGACGCGCCCAACCACGGGTTCCTGCTCCGGCAGGGCGGCGCGGTCGTCGGCACCTACCTGGCCTTCTACTCCGAGCGCGAGGTCGACGGGCAGCCGCGCCGGATCTGCAACCTGGCGGCCTGGTGCGTGCTCGACGAGCACCGTGCGCACGGCGTACGGCTGGCGCGGGCGATGCTGCGCCAGCGGGGCTACGAGTTCGTGGACCTCTCGCCCAGCGGCAACGTCGTACGCCTCAACGAGCGGCTCGGCTTCCACTCGCTCGACACCTCGACCGCCCTCGTGCCCAACCTGCCGCTGCCATCGCGGCGCGGTGTGCGGGTGCTGACCGCGCCCGCCCAGATCGAGGCAGCCCTGTCGGATCGCGACCTGCAGGTCTATCGCGACCACCGGTCAGCGGCGGCCGCACTGCACTTCGTGGTCCGGGTGGGTGAGGAGTCCTGCTACGTGATCGCGCGACGCGAGCGGCGCAAGGGGCTGCCGCTCTTCGCCTCGCTGCTGCACGTCTCGGACCCAGCCGTGCTGGCGCGCGCCGGGCACGCGCCCTACCGCCACCTGCTGCTGCGGCACCGCGCGCTGGTGACGCTCGCCGAGGGGCGCGTCGCGGGCCGGCCGCCACGGCTCTCCCGCCAGCAGGCCGCCCCGCGGCCCCGGATGTTCCGCGGCGACGGCCTGTCGCCGCGGTCGGTCGACTACCTGTACAGCGAGCTGATGTGTGTGCCGTGGTGAGCGGCACGCCGACGACGAGGGGAACACGATGACGGAGAACCGTGGGGTCGCGGCACGGCTCAGGCACAAGCTGGTGGACGCACCCGGCTCCGCAGGCGCACGCACGCGGGCCGCGCGGTGGGCGCTGGTGGAGGAGGCGTTCCCCGACCTGGCGAACATGTCGGTGCTGGACCTCGGCGGCACTGTCGAGTGGTGGCGCCGCGCACCGGTCCGCCCGAAGGAGGTCACGGTGCTCAACCTCTTCGAGCCCGGTGAGTCCGACGACCCCGCGATGGTGCCGGTGACCGGCGACGCCTGCCGCGCCCGCGAGGCGCTTCAGGCGGCGGGCGCGGCGACGTCGTACGACGTCGTCTTCTCCAACTCACTGCTCGAGCACGTCGGCGGGCACGCCCAGCGGGCCGCCCTCGCGCGCGAGGTGCACGCGCTCGCCCCCCGGCACTGGGTGCAGACGCCCTACCGCTACTTCCCGCTCGAGCCGCACTGGTTGTTCCCGGGCCTGCAGTTCTTGCCGATGGCCGCCCGCGCCCGGCTGGCCGCGCGATGGCCGCTGGCCCACAGCAGCCCGGACTCGCCCGAGGACGCGATGTCGGAGGTGCAGTGGACCGAGCTGGTCGGGATCGCCGAGCTGAAGTCGTACTTCCCGGGCTCCACCATCCACCACGAGCGCGTGGCCGGGCTGACCAAGTCGCTTGTGGCGGTGGGTGGCGGAGCCTTCTAGGAACCTCCTGGGAGCCTTCCGGGCCCGAGTCGCTGCTAGCCCCGCTCGGGGTTCACCGCGCCACCGGTGTCCCACGTGTTGTTGGTCCACACGTTTCCGCTGGCGTTGCTGTCGAACGACGTCACCGGACCGTAGACGCCGCACCTCCGGTTGGCGCCGCGCTCGAACACGTTGTTGGTGACCCGGACGTTCGTCGCCTGGTAGGGCTTCGAGCTCGACGCTCCGCCGTAGAGGCAGTAGGAGATCGAGGAGTTGTTGGCCCGGAACAGGTTGTTGTCGATGGTCACGTCATTGATCGGATCGAAGTCGCCGAAGAGCGACAGGTCACCGCTGCAACCGCCGTCCGTGCTGTTGAGGATGGAGGTGCAGTGCAGCGTGTTGTGACGCACCACCATGGTGTGCCCGCCGTTGGAGATGAACGCGTTGTTGTGGTAGCTGCCACCGTCGGGGTTGTGCTGGTCGTGCAGCCACGAGTCGGTCACCTCGCAGTTGTTGTTGCACTGGAAGCTGTGCTGGCCGCCGGTGACGTCCACCCGGCTGGCCTTGATGTTGTAGCCCCAGATGCCGGCCGTCGAGACGGCACCGGCGCGCACGTCGGAGTCGGTGATGGTGACCGAGCTGTCGCCGTCGCCGTAGATCGACCACACGCCCGGGACGAGGGACTTCTCGATGACCACGCCCGTGGTCTGGATGACCAGCGCGTCCCGGCACTTGCTGAGCACGTCGGCGCCGGAGATGGTGCGGGCCGAGGTGATCGTGCAGGGGCCGGTGTAGGGCGTGAGGGTGGTGCCGGCGGGGACACCCGTGTTGTCCGGGCCGGGCCAGCCGCCGACGGGGGTGGGCGTGGGCGTCGGGTCCTGGGTGGAGGTGCCCGGCTTGAACCGGACGTCGACCCAGTAGTTGGCGTCGCGGCGGGCCTCGCTGCTCGGGAAGGTCGGGCGGTCGGAGACGCTCGTCCAGCCGTTGCGGTCACCGGGCACGCGCAGCTGCGCGGTGGAGTGGTTGGTGGCGAAGCTGCCGGGTGTGGCGGCGTGGATGCCCTTGTTGCGCGTGTGCACGGACACGACGTAGCGGGTGCCCTTCGTCAGGGCGACCTTCGACCTAAACTTCACCGTCTGCCAGCCGGTGCCCGCGACCGGCGCGATCGAGGTGCGGGCGAGCCGCTTGCCGCTGCCTGACCACAGCGTGGCGGAGCGCGGCGTCGCCGCCTTCCAGGCGAGCGGCTTGTAGTAGCGCACACCGACGACCTTGCCGTCGACCTTCGGGGAGAAGCGCATGCCGACCTCGCGGGAGGGGCCTCGGCGTACGACGACGCCGGAGGGCTCGCCCTTGCCGAAGGCGCTGACGGTGGCGGCGGCACGCTGCGAGTCGGCCGTCGGCGCCGCGGGGGCGGGACCGGTCAGCGCGACCGCGGACAGACCCGCGGCCAGCAGGGCGACGGGCACGAGCCGCCGGAGGCGGCGCGGGTTGGACGTGTGCGTGGGGGGCACGGGGGAATGCATCGATGGACCTCGCTGTCACCCGGGGGGTCGGGAACGGGGTAGGGGAACGATACTGCGGTGGGGGGCGCAGTCCGGGGCATCCTCCACAAGCCGTCGGCGGGACCACAAGCCGGTGCAGGAACTTCCCCAAACGGTGCCGACGGGGCCCGGCTAGCGCACGACGGTGGCCGACCAGGCCTGCTCGATGAGCAGCTGGGGCGCCGCGTCGGGCGCGGTGTCGAGCGACCACACGTCGGTCACACCGGGCTCGTCGGGGCGTGGCATCCCGTAGAGCAGCGTGTCGTCGTCGAGCCACTCCACCTGGTCGTCGACGCCCCGCGGGCCCTGCTCGAGCAGGGCCCGATCGCCCGTCGCAAGGTCGTGGACCGCGATCTGCCACACGACCTTGCGGCCCGGGTCGACGTCGACCTTGAAGGCTACTCGCGAGCCGTCCGGGGACACGGCCGGGCACTCCGCGTCGGCGGAGACCGACGTGAGCGTGCGCTCGGTGAGGTCCCCCTCGACCAGCCAGGTGCGGCCGCCTTCGGCGACCGTGGCGTAGAACGTCTCGTCGTCGACGAAGGTGACGCCCCAGATGTTGCGGTCGGTCGGGCGCACCTCCTCGCCCTCGATGACGAGGTCGAACTTCTCGAGGTTGCCCCAGGACGTGTTGCCGTCGAAGGCGTGGATCTCCGTCGCGGTGGAGAAGCCGGCCGTCATGTAGGAGTGCCCCGACACGAAGGACGTCGTCCCGACCAGGGTGCCGTCCGGGGAGAGGCGGGTGCGGCTGGGGATGCCGGGCAGCGGCGAGGAGTCCACCTCTCGCCAGTCGGCGTCGTAGGAGTGCGCCTCGTACGTCGTGACGACCCCGCGGTCGATGGTCAGGCACGAGGCACCGTCGGGCCCGGCCGCGACGCGGTCGCACGAGACGCCCGTGAAGGCGCGGGCCCCGCCGGGGTCGGCGAGCGGCACCATCGCGACCACGCCGAGCTCGTTGTCGAGCCCGGTGTGCCGGAACACGATGCGCGGACCGTCCACGACCTCCGCGACCGGTGTCCGGACCGCCTCCGGCTCGGCGTCGCGCTGGGCACGGACCTCGCGGCCCTGGGAGAGGACGTAGATGCCGGCGACCGCGACGAGGGCGACGACGATGCCGGCGAACACCAGCACCCGGGCGCGCGGACCGAGGTTCATGGCAGGTCAGGCGGCGGTGGTCACGGCGCCGTCGAGGCGCCCCACCCGGGTCGCCGCGACGAGGATCGCGAGCACCAGCAGCGCCGCCACCGACACCATCGCCGTCGCGGGGCCCAGGAGCAGCCACAGCAGGCCGAAACCGGCCGAGGCGAGCATCCGGGCCAGGGCCACCACGGTCTGGGCGGCGGCGATGCCGCTCGAACGTGCCTGCACGGGCACGAGCCTACCGGCGACGGCGGCGATCACGCCGTCCGTCGCGGCGTAGAAGCTGCCCAGAAGGACCAGCGTGCCGACGGTCGCGGCGACGGTCGAGGTGGGCAGCACGGAGCAGAGGTAGGCGCCCACCAGGGCGAGGTGACCAAGGACCAGCACCCGGGCGCGACCGACGCGGTCGGCCAAGCGCCCGACCGGGACGGCGAGCGCCAGGTAGGCGACGTTGGTGCCGACGTAGAACAGTGGGAACCACGTGACCGTGACGTCGGCGTGGTCGAGGAGCGCGAGGTAGATGAAGCCGTCGCCGACCGTGAGCAGACCGAGCACTCCGGCCACGGCCAGCAGGGGTCGGAGGCGCCGGTCGGCCAGGTCGCGCCACCGGAACGGCGGCGGCGTCGGGCCGACGTGCTCCCGCTTCACACGGACGTCGGGGCCGAGCAGGCCGAGCAGGGCCACGCCCATCAGGGCGAAGGCGAGCGAGACCACCATGACGACGGTGTAGTCGTCGGGCACCGCCCACAGCAGCCCGAAGGCGATCAGCGGGCCGAGGGCCGCGCCGATGGTGTCGAGCATGCGGTGCACGCCGAACGCCCGGCCGAGGTGCTCGGTCGGGGTCGAGGTGCTGATCATCGAGTCGCGCGGCGCGGTGCGGATCCCCTTGCCGATCCGGTCGGCGGTGACGACCGCGGCGATGCCGGCGGCCCCGGTGGCGAAGAGCAGGAAGACGCGCGCGATCGCGGAGACGCCGTAGCCGAGGAACGCCACCCACTTCGGGCGGTCCGCAGCGTCGGCCAGCCAGCCTCCGCCGAGGCGGACCAGTGCGCTCACGCCCTGGTAGAGCCCGTCGATGAGTCCGTACGCCACCGGGGTGAGGCCGACGACGACCGTCAGGTAGAGCGGGAGGATGGCGGCGACCGACTCCGAGGAGATGTCGGTGAGCATCGAGACCACGCCCAGCACGATCACCACGCGACCGACGGGCGGCCTCGCCGCGCGGTCGGCGCCGGTCGCCTGTGCCTCGTCGGTGGTGGGTCGGTCGCGAACGGAGATGTACATCCGTCTCACTCGGGTCCGGTGTGCAGCGAGGCCATCACGGAGTAGCTGGTCCGCGAACCCTGCCGCGTGACGGTGATGGTGACCACGCTGCGCCCGCGCTGCAGCGCGGCGGCCTGCGAACCGGGAGCGGTCTGCGGGGCCGTCGCCTGCTCGACGAGCCCGCGGCGTGCGAGGCGGGTCCGGTAGGCGAGCAGCACCCGGCCGGGCGCCATCGCGGTGGAACCGACCAGCGCCACCTGGAGGCGGTCGTCGGCGGGGGAGACGCTGCTGGTCTCGACCCGCGAGCCGGGGGCCGGACGCAGCGCGGCCGGGAAGCCGCCCACCAGACGTCCTCGGGCGCTCGCCGCCCGCGGCAACGGCGACGTCACCAGCGGCCGGTCCGCGTCACCGAGGAGGTCGCCGAGGCTGTCGACGCTGGGCGCCGCGGCGACGGGGACCTCCAGCACGGTGCCGGACGGGTCGGACCCGCCGCCGTTGTCCGGCTGCGGGTCGGGCGATGGGTCGGACGAGGGGTCGGACGAGGGGCCCGACTCCGGGTCCGGGTCGGCGGAGGAGGAGGCGCCCGCCGTGGCCGATGCCTCGCCCGACTTCTTGCCGGACTTCGCGCCGGACTTCGCGCCGGACTTCTGGCGCGGCTCCTCGTCCGTCCCCCCGGCCGAGCCCGCGCCGGAGTCACCGTGCGTGGACCGGGCGGATGCGGCCGAGGAGCCGTCGGGCTCGCCGTCGCCCGCGCACCCGCCGAGCAGCAGGGCCGCGGCGAGGCTGGCGGCGAGGACCGGACGACGTGGGTCAGTAGGCACCGCGGTGCCCCAGCACGGCCCGGACGGTGCGGACCAGGATGGACGCATCGAGGCGGAGCGACCAGTTGTCGACGTACTTGAGGTCGAGGCGCACCGACTCGGTCCAGGAGAGGTCCGAACGGCCGGAGACCTGCCACAGGCCGGTCAGGCCGGGCTTCACGGCCAGGCGACGGCGCGGGTCGACGTCGTAGTTCTCGACCTCGCCGGGCAGCGCCGGGCGGGGGCCGACGAGCGACATGTCGCCGCGTACGACGTTCCAGAGCTGCGGGAGCTCGTCGAGGGAGTAGCGGCGCAGCTTGCGGCCCAGCGGGGTGACGCGGGGGTCGCACTTGATCTTGAACATCACGCCGTCGAGCTCGTTGGACAGCGTCAGGGTGTTGCGCTCCTCCTCGGCGGCGGTGCCCATCGTGCGCAGCTTGATCATGGTGAAGAGGGCGCCGTTGCGGCCGACCCGCTCCTGCCGGAAGAAGGCCGGGCCGGGGCTCTGGCGGCGGATCAGCACGCACAGCACACCGAGCAGCGGCAGGAAGGCCAGGAGGGCGAGCAGCGCCAGGGTGCGCTCGACGACGTCCTTGACGATGCGGCGCGGGCTGTCGAGGGCGGGCGGCGCGACGTGCAGGACGTCGAGGCCGGCGGTGGACACGACGCGGGCACGCTGCGGCTCGACGTCGAGGAGCCCGGTGCCGAGGTAGATCTCGCTGCCGACGGAGGCGACCTCCCACTGGAGCCGGCGCAGGGCCACCGGCGCGGTGTGGCGCCCGGGCAGCACGACCAGGGCGTCAGCGCCCTCGGCGACGAGCGCGGGCACCGCCTCGGTCAGGCCGAGGTAGGTCGGGATGTCGAGGAACGGCAGGTTGCTCCGACGTGTCAGGCACACCGCGACCACGTCGTCGCGGTTGACGGTGCGCAGCTCCACGAGGGCGTCGCGGATGTCGCGGGGGTGGCCGGCCAGGACGATCCGGGACCGCGCTCGGCCTGCGCCCAGCACGAACAGGACGTGGGTCAGGACGAGAGCGATGACGAGCACCGACAGGGCAGCGGGGGCGGCCGCACCTGTCGACAGGGGGGTGCCCGCCACCGCGGCCAGGAGGGCGATCGCGCCTGTCTTCGCGATGCGCAGCAAGGCTGCGGCCCGAGTGTCACCCAGCGTGGTGCGCCGGTAGTGACCCACAGCGGCCAGGGCCAGCACCCAGCTGGTGGCCGCAAGAGGAGCGATCCAGAGGGGAAGCCGGACCTGCAGGACGAGCGTGACGGCGACGGCGGTGAGAGCCGCCCACTCGGTCACCACCCGGAGCCGGGAGTCCCAGCCGGTGCGGCGACGTGCCGGAGGTGCCTCGACGAGGGGCGCGCGCTCCGAGCGCGGCCGCGGCACGGCGATGATGCGGCTGCGTCGCGCCGGCGAGTCCGTCAGCGCGTCCGTGATCGTCGTCTGCACCGTGACTGCTTCGGTCATGTGATGCCCCCCATTGGTGCCACTGGCATGTGCCTCCCCAGGCACCGCATGCAACGACCCTAGGAATTCGGCCGCCGCACGGCATGCCGTAAATGCGGCAAAGCCACGCAGGGCCCGGCGGGCTGGGCGTCTTCAGACGCCCTGCCGCCACCCGATCTGGTTGGCCATCCCGACGGCGGCCAGCTGCGAGGAGACCTCGAGCTTGTTGAGGATCGACTTCACCTGGGTGCGCACGGTCGCCTCGGACACGACGCTGTCCTGGGATATGGTGCGCACGGTGCGGCCGTCGATCAGGGCGCCGAGCACCTGCCGCTCACGCGGCGTCAGCAGGTCGAGGCGGCGACGGATGTCGTCATGGGCCTGGCGGTCGCGCGCCCAGGCGTCCAACAGCGACTCGAGCTCCTCGCGACCGATCACCGGCAGGCCCTGGTGGAGCCGGCGCACCGTGGCGAGGGCCGACTGGAGCGCCCCGCTCTTGGGGAGCACCTTGCGTGCCCCCATCCGCATGCAGCCGCCCCAGCGTCCGACGTCCTCCGACGCGGTGAGCACCACGACGTTGACGTGGGCTCGCGCCAGGGGAGCGATGAGGTTCATCCCGTCACCGAACCGTCCGAGGTCGAGGTCGAGCAGCACGGTGCGCGGGTTGGCCCGCAGGGCCAGGGAGCGCAGCGTCGCCATCGACCCGCCCTCGGCCGGCAGCTCGAGGCGGCGTACGTCGTAGCCCTCCAGGGAGAGGGCCAGCTCGAGGGACTCGGCGAAGAGGACGTGGTCGTCGATGATCAGCACACGGTGGTCAGCCCGAGCGGAGCCATGCATGGCTGCCCTCCACGATCCCGTTCTCGCTCCCGTTCTCGATGGAGCGTCGTGCGGCGGGCAGCGAGATGACGAAGGACGAGCCGACGCCCTGGTCCTCGGCGAGCCGCAGGGACCCGCCGTCCTCCCGCATCAGGCGCTGGGCCAGGTGCAGGCCGATGCCCTCCCCGGGCGACTCGCTGCCCTTCTTGCCCCACTCGAAGATCTCCGTGCGGCGGTCCGCGGGGATGCCGCGACCGAAGTCGGTGACCCGGATGTCCACCGTCTCCTCGTTGCGCTGCACCACCTCGACGACGCTGCTCTCGCTGCCGCCATGGGTGACCGCGTTGTCCATGAGGATGTTGACCGTCTCGGCGAGCGCGTCGTAGCGGGCGCGCACCTTGGTGCCGTTGCTCCGGAACTCGACACGGCGCCCCTTGAGGTGCTGCAGGTCGAGGATGCGGCCGAGGGCCTCGTCGAGGTCCATCTCGGCGACCGGCTCCTCGCGCCTGCTGAGCAGCCGCTCCATGCGGTCGAGCTCGCGCCGCACGGAGGCCCACAGGTGCTCGCGGGTCTCGGCCGGGACGTCGGGGTTGTCGAGCAGTGCCGAGCCGCTGACCAGCCCGGCGACCGTGCTGCGCAGCTCGTGGAGCTGCTCGCGCTGGTCGCGGGAGCTGGCGGCCAGGACCTGGTCGACCTCCTCCGTGTGCCGCCGCTCCAGGGCGGTCGCCCGGCGCACGCCGACGAGCGCGCCCATCACCAGGGCCACGCCGAGCACGGCGACGGCGAGCTGGAGCGCCAGGTCGACGACGTCGCGCGACGAGGCGGTGCCGAACGTCAGCAGCGACAGGAGCACGGCCTGCCCCGCCACCAGTGCTGCCGCGGCGAGCACCCACCTGGTCAGGAGCTCACCCGACCTGGTGCCCGACCTGGTGCCCGACCTGGTCTGACGGGGCCCCCCGTGCCCCGTCCCCAGCACCGCCAGCCGGCGGTGCGGTCCCCCACTTGAATCCCCACGCATGTTGCTTCCCCCCATGTGATGACGCTGACTTCTCGAACTTCTCGATCTGGTTCCGGCGCCGCTGCTCTGGGAGCTCTTCCGAGAGGCTCTGGATGCCGGTGTGGGGGTGTTCATGGATTCTGGTGGCCTACCGAAAACGTGGCAAAAGCGGTCTGGTCCGCCGCCTTCAGGCCTTCCGAAGTCTTCGTCAAGGCTTCCTTGAGGCAGGACCAAGCAGCTCGCGAGGAGAGTTCAAGACCCCTTCCTGTGCGCCGTGATCTCCGTCTCCCCAAAACGGTGCACATTGCTCGGCTGGCGGGCCCGGGTGGGAGCCCCACCGCCAAGGTGGGGGGATTCGTCTTGCGCGAGGGAGAAGTGATGGGCGTATCGGGACGCGACCGCGACGACGCGCCGACGCCGGTGAGCGTCGGTGTGCCGCCCTGGGTCGTGTCTCCGCACCTGCTGGTGTCGCAGGCCGTGGGCGCTGCGCTCGGTGCGGAGGGCGTCCCGGTGGTGGTCCACGCGTGGGAGACCTTCGTCCACGAGGCGGAGGTCGCGATCTCGCAGGGCGCGACCCTCCACGTCGTGGTCATCCTCGACGCCCTCGACAGCCGCGGGGTCCGCGAGAAGATCACCCGCCTGCTGGCCCTCGGCGACGTGCGGATCGCGGTGGTGACCGCGGGTCCGCCGGCTCCCTGGTGGGGTGGTCTGCTGGAGGGCGACGCCGTCGAGGTGGTCTCGATGGCGACCTCGGTGCTCCAGCTCGCCCGGGTGGTCCAGCGGTTCGCCTCGGGTGAGCGCTTGATGGATCTTGAGAAACGGGCAGAAATGCGGGAGGCCTGGGCGAAGGCGCTTGACAGGCGCCAGCACCTCGTGCAGACGGTCCGCACGCTCACACCGCAGCAGCTGCGGGTGCTCGAGCTCCTCTCGTCCGGCCGCCGGGTGCGGGAGGTCGCGGTGCTCCTCGGCGTGACCAGCGGCACCGTGCGCAGCCACGTGAAGACCCTGCGCGGCAAGCTGGGTGCGAAGACCCAGCTCGAGGCCGTGGCGATGCTCCGCCAGGTGCACGAGGTGGGTGACGGTGCGGACCTCGTCCCCCGTCCCCGCGCCGTCGCGGCTGCCTCCGAGGAGGTCCCTGCTCGTCGCTAGGCTGCGGCCATGATCGATCCCACAGCTCTCGACGACCACGCCTTCGCCGTCTGGGCGGCCGAGCGCGCCGGCACCGTGCTGCTCGACGTCCGCGCCCGGGCGGACGCCGACGGCCTGGAGGGCAAGGCGCTCAAGGACGCCGGCGACGCCGCCGCGCAGGCCGAGCTCGACCGCATCCTGACCGAGCACCGGCCCGGTGACAGCGTCCTGTCCGAGGAGGCGGCCGACGACAAGTCGCGGCTGACCGCGCGCCGCGTCTGGATCATCGACCCGCTCGACGGCACCCGCGAGTTCTCCGAGCCGCCGCGCGACGACTGGGCGGTCCACGTGGCCCTCTGGGAGGACGGCGACCTGGTCGCCGGCGCGGTCGCCCAGCCGGCGCTGGGGGAGACCTTCACCACCGGCCGACCCGCTGTCGTGCCGCCGCGCACGTCCGAGCGGCCACGGATCGCGGTCTCGCGCAGCCGCCCGCCGGCCTTCGTCGAGGCGCTGGCGGCCGAGCTCGACGCCGAGCTCGTGCCGATGGGCAGCGCCGGCGTCAAGGTGATGAGCGTGGTGCGCAACGTCGCCGACGCCTACGTCCACGCCGGCGGGCAGTACCAGTGGGACAACGCGGCACCGGTCGCGGTGGCGCGGGCTGCCGGCCTCCACTGCAGCCGCGTCGACGGCACTCCGCTGGTCTACAACGAGGACGACACCTCGCTCCCCGACCTGATCGTGTGCCGGCCGGAGCTGGCCGAGCAGATCGTCGACTTCGTCCGTCGCAACGGGACAGAGTGACCCCATGACCTCCTTCGTCTCGCACACCACCGTCGACTGCCACCACGCCTACGAGCTCTCCGAGTGGTGGAAGCAGGTGCTCGGCTACGTCGACGTGGAGGGCGACCCCAACGAGCCGGGGCACGAGGAGTGCGAGATCCGTGACCCCGACACCGGGCACGCGATCCTCTTCCTCGAGGTGCCCGACACCGATCTCCCCGCCAAGCGGATCCACTTCGACCTGCGCCCGCGCGAGGGCAGCCGCGACGACGAGATCGAGCGCGTGCGTGGCCTCGGGGCCGTGGAGGTCGCCGACCAGCGCGGCCAGTACGGCCCCGGCACCGGCTGGGTGGTCTTCGCCGACCCCGAGGGCAACCAGTTCTGCATCCTGCGCTCGCAGGCCGAGGTGGACGCAGGCCCGCCGGTCGACTGATCCCTCAGGGCAGCCGCTCGGGGTGCGCGGCGACGTACGCCCGCACGGGGACCGGGCGACGGTGCGCGTAGCCCTCCGGCAGCCACACGCTGCCGGCCCGGGTCAGGTAGTAGACCTGCCACGCGAGGTAGCCCTGCAGCTGGCGCGGGTCGCGGCGCATCACCTCGGCGTGTTGGGTCACGCCGCGGACGTAGGCCCACGAGTTGTTGTAGCGCCACAGCGCCGCGCCCTTGTCGCGCGCGAAGCCGTTGGCGCGCAGCAGCCGGCCGGCGGCGAGGATCGCGTCGTGGGCGTCGTCGATGTCGCCGCCCGCGCCGTAGATGTCCCAGGTCGTCGGGATGAACTGCATCGGACCCTGCGCGCCCGCCACGGACGTGCCGCGGATCCGGCCGAACTGGGTCTCGACGAGGTTGATCGCGGCGAGGTACTCCCAGTCGACGCCGAAGCGGCGCTCGGCCTCGCGGTAGCTGCGCAGCAGCGTGCGCGCGGGGGCCGGCGGCACGATCCGCCACGCGGGCAGCTCGTCGGCGAGGTCCCGGTCCGCGGTCGGGTGCATGGAGCGGAACTCCCGCCGGGCGGCCACGTTGGCGCGCACCCAGCGGCGGTCCGCGGGCCGCAGGTCGTCGAGCACGCGGGGCAGCCACGTCCGGCGGACCGCGGTCTCGCGGATCGCCAGCTGGGCGGTGTGACCGGCCGCGGCGAGGAGGTCGGGCGCGGGGTCGACCGAGCGGATCACGCCCTGCGCTGCCGCGACCATCGCCGCCGCCTCCTCGGCGCTCGCCGGGCGGTGCGGGGTGCCCGCCAGCGCCGCCTCCAGCTCAGGGGGTACGACGCCCGCGCCGGGGTCGGCACGTTCGGAGGCCACCGCGTCGGCCGGGCGCAGGTCCTCGCCGTCGGAGGCCGGCGGGCGCGCGGCACCACCGCAGGCGGTCACCGCCAGCAGGAGCGCGGCGAGCAGCGGCGCACGGGTCATGCGCCCACTGTCACACAGCGCGAGATGCGAACGACCCGGCAGAGCGTGCTCTGCCGGGTCGTTGGTGGGCTGGATCAGAAGACGGTGGTCTTCCAGACGAAGCCGTTGGCCGCGAAGCGGGAGTCCGCCTTGACGGTGAAGCTCCAGTACCAGGTGCCGCCGCGCTTGGGCAGGGTGACCTTGTACTTGCCGTTGGCCTTGGTCTTGATGGTCTTGAACTTCTTGAAGCCCTTGTTCTGCTTCTTGCTGACCTGGATGACGATCTTCTTCTTGCCGTACTCCGGCGTGACCTTGCCCTTGATCACGAAGCCGCGGCTCGGGTAGGTGATCTTGCGGGCCACGCTGACCGTGAAGGGAGCCGACTCGCTGGCCGCGTAGTTGTCATCGCTGGTCGTGGTCGCGGCGTAGCCGCTGTAGACGACCTTGTAGGTCGTGGTGGCCAGGGGCTTCACGTCGTAGAAGGAGCTCGACGCGGAGGTGCCGGTGGCGACCGGGGCCCACGTGGTCGAGCCGGCCTCCATGGCGTAGAGCGTCGAGGTGCCCTTGAAGGCGCTGTAGCCGTCAGAGGCGTCGACGTCGACGCTGACGTAGAGGTCGTCGCCGTACTCGAGCTGGGTCTCGCTGGGCGTGGCGGCCGTGGTCGTGGTCAGGTTGTCGGTGGCGTGGCTGGGTGCGGCGACGGCGATCGGCGCGAGGCCGAGCAGCCCGGCGGTGACCGTTCCTGCGACGAGACGAGTGATGCGCATGTTCCCCGTTGTTCCTCTCGGTGGAAGATCTGGTGCGACCAGCACTCGGGCGCCGGTCGTTGACGGTGGTGCTACCCCCGTGACGCCTGGGACAAACCCGGAACGTCGTCCGGACCGAGCCCCTCATCCCGAACACGTCGCTGTCGGGCACCACCCGTAGACTTTCACGATCCCCCCTTCGTCCGTCGAACGGGGGTCGTTCGCGTGCTCTCGAAGGGATCCCCGGTGCCGTCCACACCACTCCTCGCCCTCGCCCACCGCCTCGTCTCCGCGCCCACCCTGGGTGGCGCGCTCGCCGACGCGGCCGTGCAGTCCAGCCTCGACCTGACCGGTCCCGGTGCGGTCAGGCCGGTCGTGGTGCACGGGCTGGTCGAGCGCGGTCGCACGGTGCTGGCGGTCACCGCGACCTCGCGCGAGGCCGAGGACCTCGTCGAGGAGCTCGGCGACCTCGTCGACCCCGACACCGTGGCCTACTACCCGAGCTGGGAGACGCTGCCGCACGAGCGGCTCAGCCCCCGCAGCGACACGGTCGGTCGCCGCCTCGCGGTCCTGCGCCGGCTCCGCCACCCCGGCACCGACGCCGCCAACGGCCCGCTCAAGGTCGTCGTCGCACCGATCCGCAGCCTGCTCCAGCCGCAGGTGCCCGGCCTCGCCGACATCGAGCCCGTCGAGCTGGCGCCGGGGGACTCCCGGCCGATGGAGGACGTCGTGCGCGGCCTGGCCGACGCGGCCTACTCCCGTGTGGACATGGTGGAGCGCCGCGGCGAGTTCGCGGTGCGCGGCGGCATCGTCGACGTCTTCCCGCCGACCGAGGAGCACCCGCTGCGCGTGGAGTTCTGGGGCGACGACGTCGAGGAGATCCGGGCGTTCGCCGTCGCCGACCAGCGCACGCTGGAGAAGGTGGAGCGGCTCTGGGCGCCGCCGTGCCGCGAGCTGCTGCTCACCGACGACGTACGCCGTCGCGCCGCCGAGCTCGGCCAGGCGCACCCCCAGCTGCTCGAGCTCACCGACAAGATGGCCGCCGGCATCGCGGTCGAGGGCATGGAGTCGCTCGCCCCGGTGCTCGTCGACACGATGGAGATGCTCGTCGACCTGATGCCCGCCGACACGACCGTCCTGGTGCTCGACCCCGAGCGCGCCCGCACCCGCGCGCACGACCTGGTCGCCACCAGCGAGGAGTTCCTCGGCGCCTCGTGGGCGGCCGCCGCCGGCGGCGGCACTGCGCCCATCGACCTCGGCGCCGCCTCCTACCGCGAGATCGCCGACGTGCGCCTGCGCGCGCTCGGTCTGGGCCACGCGTGGTGGACGGTCAGCCCCTTCGGCATCGACACCGACGACGCGCCGGTCGACGCCCCCTCGGACGGCCAGACCGTCGGCATCCCCAGCCGGACGCTGCCGACCAACCCCGCCGAGGCCTACCGCGGCGACCTGCAGAAGGCCGTCGACGACATCCGAGGATGGGTGACCGAGGGCCTCGAGGTCGCGGTCGTGCACGCGGGCCACGGCCCGGCCCAGCGCTTCGTCGAGCTGCTCGGCGAGAACGACATCGCCGCCCGGCTCGTCGAGGAGGGCGAGCCCGCCGGCGCCAACGTCGTCACGGTCACCTGCGGCCACCTCGTGCACGGCCTGGTCGACGACGAGGCCAGGGTCGCGATCGTCACCGGTGACGACCTCTCGGGCCAGAAGGCCTCGACCCGCGACATGCGCCGGATGCCCACGCGCCGCAAGCGCCAGATCGACCCGCTCGAGCTCAAGGCCGGCGACTACGTCGTGCACGAGCAGCACGGCGTGGGCCGCTTCGTGGAGATGAAGCAGCGCGAGATCGGAGGCGCGGTCCGCGAGTACCTCGTCCTGGAGTACGGCCCCAGCAAGCGGGGCGGCCCCAACGACATGCTCTACGTCCCGGCTGACACCCTCGACCAGGTCACCCGCTACGTCGGCGGCGAGAACCCCAGCCTCGACCGCCTCGGTGGCGGCGACTGGACCAAGCGCAAGAACAAGGCGCGTCGCGCGGTCCGCGAGATCGCGGCCGAGCTGATCAAGCTCTACGCCGCCCGCCAGGCCACCAAGGGCCACGCCTACGGACCGGACACCCCGTGGCAGCGCGAGCTCGAGGACGCCTTCCCGTTCAACGAGACCGTCGACCAGCTGACCACCGTCGACGAGGTGAAGGCCGACATGCGCCGCGTGGTCCCGATGGACCGCCTGGTGTGCGGCGACGTGGGCTACGGCAAGACCGAGATCGCGGTCCGCGCGGCGTTCAAGGCAGTGCAGGACGGCAAGCAGGTCGCCGTCCTGGTGCCGACGACGTTGCTCGTCACCCAGCACATGTCGACCTTCTCCGAGCGGATGTCGGGCTTTCCCGTCGTCATCAAGGGGCTCTCGCGGTTCCAGACCGACAAGGAGGCGAAGGAGGTCATCGCCGGCCTCACCGACGGCTCGGTGGACATCGTGGTCGGCACCCACCGCCTGCTCAACCCCGAGATCAAGATGAAGGACCTCGGCCTGATCATCGTCGACGAGGAGCAGCGCTTCGGTGTCGAGCACAAGGAGCAGATGAAGCGGATGCGGACCTCCGTCGACGTGCTGTCGATGAGTGCCACGCCGATCCCGCGCACGCTCGAGATGGCGGTCACCGGCATCCGCGAGATGTCCACGATCACCACGCCGCCGGAGGAGCGGCACCCGGTGCTGACCTACGTCGGCGCCTACGAGGACCGCCAGGTCATCGCCGCCGTGCGCCGCGAGCTGCTGCGCGAGGGGCAGGTCTTCTACATCCACAACCGCGTGCAGTCGATCGAGAAGGCGGCCGCGCACATCCGCGAGCTGGTGCCCGAGGCGCGCGTCGCCACGGCCCACGGCCAGATGGGTGAGCACGCGCTCGAGCAGGTGATGCTCGACTTCTGGGAGAAGCGCTTCGACGTGCTGGTGTGCACCACCATCGTGGAGAGCGGCCTCGACGTGTCCAACGCCAACACGATGATCATCGAGCGGTCCGACACCCTCGGCCTCTCGCAGCTCCACCAGCTGCGCGGTCGCGTCGGCCGGTCCCGCGAGCGCGCCTACGCCTACTTCCTCTACCCGGCCGAGAAGCCGCTGACCGAGACCGCCCACGAGCGGCTCGCCACCCTGGCCCAGCACTCCGACCTGGGCGGCGGCATGGCGATCGCGATGAAGGACCTCGAGATCCGCGGCGCCGGCAACCTGCTCGGCGGGGAGCAGTCCGGCCACATCGCCGACGTCGGCTTCGACCTCTACGTCCGGCTCGTCGGCGAGGCCGTCGCCGACTTCAAGGGCGGGGGCGAGGAGGAGGTCGCCGAGGTGCGCATCGAGCTGCCGGTCGACGCCCACCTGCCGCACGACTACATCCCGAGCGAGCGGCTGCGCCTGGAGATCTACAAGCGGCTGGCCGAGGTGCGTGTCGACGGCGACGTCGACGAGATCCGCGAGGAGCTCGTGGACCGCTACGGCGCACCGCCGGAGGCCGTGGAGTCGCTGCTGGTGGTCGCCCGGTTCCGCGCGCGCTGCCGCCAGGCCGGGGTCCGCGAGGTGACGGTGGCCGGCAAGTACGTCCGGTTCGCGCCGGTCGACCTGCCCGACTCCCGCGTCGTACGCCTCCAGCGGCTGCATCCGCGCAGCGTCGTCAAGGCGCCGGTCAGTACGATCCTCGTGCCGCGGCCGCAGACTGCCGGATTCCCCGTGCAGCCGGTGGCCGGGGTGGCTTTGCTTGAATGGGCGCGCGGCGTGATCGACGACGTGGTCGTCCCGCCCGCACCGGCGACCCCCGCAGCACCGACCAAGGAGTAGCTCGTGAGCAAGACCCGCCTGATGACGGCCGCGACGACGCTCGTCGCCGGCCTGCTGCTGACCGGATGCGGCAGTGCCTCGCCCGGCGTGGCGGTCAAGGTCGGCGACGAGGAGCTCTCGGTGCGCGAGGTCGACAGGGCGGCGCGCGAGATGTGCACCGCGCTCGGCGACCAGTTCGAGGCGCAGAGCACCGTGCTCCCGATGAGCTTCGTCCGCCAGGGCACCGTGCAGCTGCTGACGCTGCGCGCGCAGGCGCTGCAGGTCGCCGACGACTACGGCGTCGAGCCCGGATCGTCCTACCAGAACGACGTCGCCCAGCGCCGTCGTACGGCGGCGTCCATGCCCGCCGACGTGCAGGAGACCTACGTCGAGCTCACCTCGGCCAACGCGCTCGCCAGCGACATCGTCGACCAGGTCGGCACGATCGTGCTCGACGAGCGCGGCGTCACCGACGCCACGACCGAGCAGGTCACCCAGGCGGGCATCGACGTGTTCAACCAGTGGCCCGACGCCAACGGCGTGGACATCGACCCGCGCTACGGCCTCGAGAGCGTCGACGGAGTGCTGACGCCGATCGACACCAACACCTCGGTCGCCGTGGGCAAGACCGCGAAGGACGGGCTCAAGACCGAGCCCGACGCCGCGTTCGCCAGGACGCTGCCGCTGACCCACCGCTGCGGCTGAGCGCGATGCCTGACGGGGCCGACGAGCGGGGCGCCGACGGCTCGGCATCGGCCCTTGAGGCGTTCGCCGACCAGATGCGGGTGCTCCAGCGCGAGTGCCCGTGGAAGAGGGAGCAGACCCACACCTCGCTGATCCCCTACGTCCGCGAGGAGGCCGAGGAGGTCGTCGAGGCGATCGAGTCGGGCGACCCCGCCGCGCTCTGCGACGAGCTGGGCGACCTGCTGCTGCAGGTGGTCATCCACGCCGTCATGGCCGAGGAGGCGGGCGAGTTCACGCTCGACGACGTGGCCCGCGGGGTGATGGCCAAGATGGAGCGCCGCAACCCCCACGTCTTCGGCGACGCGGTCGCCACCGACGTCACCGAGGTGATGCGGCTCTACAACGCCGCCAAGGCCGCCGAGAGGGCCCAGGCGTAGTCCCGCAGGGTCAGCGCGAGGTGGCGACCAGCCGCCCGACGATGCCGATGGCGAACACCGCGAGCCCTGCGAGCACCGAGCCGAGCGGCAGCGCGGCCGCCATCACGACGCAGCCCACGAGACCCAGCACCTGGAGCCCGCGGGGCCAGCGTCGCTGCTCCGCTGGTTGGCGCAGCGCCGACAGGTTGGCGACGGCGTAGTAGACGAGCACGCCGAACGACGAGAAGCCGATCGCGCCGCGCAGGTCGGCGGCCAGCACGAGCACGACCACGGCGACGCCGATGACGACCTGGGCCCGGTCCGGGACCTGGTGGCGCGGGTCGACGGAGGCGAGCGGCGCGGGCAGGTCGCGCTCGCGTGCCATCGCCAGCGTCGTACGTCCGACACCGGCGAGCAGCGCGAGCAGCGCGCCGAGGGCGGCGGCCGCCGCCCCGATGCGGACGATCGGGACGGCCCAGTCCGCGCCGACCGCCTCGGTGGCCGCGGCGACCGGGGTCGGCGTCGTCGGCAACGCATCTCCGAGGACGTGCACGAGCGCGAGGCCGACGAGGAGGTAGAGGGCGACGGCCGTGCCGAGGGCGACGAGGATCGCGCGACCGAGCAGCTCGGGCTTGCGCACCTCCTCGGCGAGGGTCGCGATGCGGGCGTAGCCGGCGAACGCGAAGAAGAGCAGGCCGGCGGCCTGCAGCACGCCCCACACCCCGCCGGTCGCGGCGAGGGGCTCGACAGGTGCGGGGTCGCCCGTCCCGACGACGGCGAGGAAGCCCACGAGCACGACCAGGGTCGTTGCGAGCAGGACCCGGGCGGCCGTCGCGGTGCGGGTGACGCCCCTGAGGTTGAGCACGGTGAAGGCCGCGACCACCGACGCCGCCAGCCCGCGCTGCCACCAGCCGGCCGCGGTGGAGGTGCCGGGCAGGGCGTAGGCGGCGAAGGTCATCGCCATCGCCGCGCACGACGCGGTCTTGCCGATCACGAAGCCCCAGCCGGCGAGGAAGCCCCACCACGGCCCGAGCACCTCGCGCCCGAAGAGGTAGGTCCCGCCCGAGGAGGGGTACGACGACGCGAGCTGGGCCGAGGCGACCGCGTTGCAGAAGGCGATGACCGCGGCGATGCCCAGGCCCAGCAGCAGCCCCCGGCCGGCGGCCTCCGCGGCGGGGGTGAACGCGACGAAGACTCCCGCGCCGAGCATCGCGCTCAGGCCGACGACGACGGCGTCGCTCGTGCCGAGGCGGCGCGCGAGGGCGGGCTGGTCGGTCACGCCGAGGTCACCCGTGCCACGCGGTGCCGGGCGGTGCGCAGCAGGTCGTCGGCGTCGGTGACGGCGCCCGTCACCATCGCGCCGAAGGTCACCACGGCGGGGTCGGGGGAGAAGGCGTCGACGACGGCCTCGTCGAAACGCCCTTGCGTGCCGAGCACCGCGACCGCGGAGACGAAGTCCGGGCCGACGAGGTCGAGCCGCGTGCGCAGCCCGCCCCGTGAGGAGTACGACGTCTCGTGCACGAGCGAGGCCAGCCGCTCCATCCGGCCGACCACCTCCGCGAGCACCGGCCCGGCGCCCGAGCGGTCGGGCTCGGGGAGGGCGGCGACGAGGTCACCGACGTCGCGCACGTGCTGCTCCGCCATGGCGACGACGAGGTCCACGGACCCCATCCTGTCGCGAGACGGCAGCCGGATGCCATCCGGTGGCGCGACGTGGACGTCGCCGGGTGCGTCGATGGCCCACGACGTCGGCTCCGCGCGCCAGTCCGACGGCCGGGCGCCGAGCTCGCGGCGAAAGGCCCGGACGAAGACGTCGTAGCCGCTGAAGCCGCAGTCCGCCGCGATGTCCTGCAGCGTGCGGTCGGTCTCGCGCGCCAGCCAGGCGGCGCGTTCGAGCAGCAGCCGGTCGCGGAACCTCGCCGACGACTCACCCGCCATCGCCCGGCGGACCCGGGCGGACGCGTCGTCGTCGCCGTGCGTCACGCGGTCGACGTAGGCGCGGAGGTGGGCGGCGGGACCGGGCACGTCGCTGGGCACGTCGCTGGGCACGGGGCGCACGCTAGCCGCGACCACCGACGGTCCGGGGCCCGCCCGGGTCAGGTCCGGACCCGGCTCGGGTCCCATGCCCGCGGACTCCCCGGCGACGCGCGCGCCGGACGTGGCTAGGCTGGCGACCGACCCACGACGTACCGACCCAGGAGCCACAACATGTCGATCATCGCTGCAGTCGGCGCCCGCGAAATCCTCGATTCGCGCGGCAACCCCACCGTCGAGGTGGAGGTCCTCCTCGAGGACGGCGCGTTCGGCCGGGCAGCCGTGCCCAGCGGCGCCTCCACCGGCGCCTTCGAGGCCGTCGAGCTGCGCGACGGCGGCAAGCGCTACCTCGGCAAGGGCGTGCAGAACGCCGTCACGGGTGTCCTCGACACCATCGCCGGCGCGATCGTGGGCCTCGACGCCGACGACCAGCGCCTCATCGACCAGGTGATGCTCGACCTCGACGGCACCCCCAACAAGGCCAAGCTCGGCGCCAACGCGATCCTCGGCGTCTCGCTCGCCACCGCGAAGGCCGCCGCCGAGTCGGCCGGCCTGCCGCTGTTCCGCTACGTCGGCGGCCCCAACGCCCACCTGCTGCCCGTGCCGATGATGAACATCCTCAACGGCGGCTCGCACGCCGACTCCAACGTGGACGTCCAGGAGTTCATGATCGCCCCGATCGGTGCCGCGACGTTCCGCGAGGCGCTGCAGCAGGGTGCGGAGGTCTACCACGAGCTCAAGTCGGTCCTGAAGAAGAAGGGCCTCTCCACGGGTCTCGGCGACGAGGGCGGCTTCGCCCCCGACCTGGAGTCCAACCGCGCCGCCCTCGACCTGATCGCCGAGGCGGTCAAGGCGGCCGGGTTCAAGCTCGGCAAGGACATCGCGCTGGCGATGGACGTCGCCGCGAGCGAGTTCCACGACAAGGGGAAGTACACCTTCGAGGGCAAGAAGGTCTCCAGCGACGACATGGTCGCCTACTACACCGACCTCGTCGCGTCCTACCCGATCGTCTCCATCGAGGACCCGCTCGACGAGGAGGACTGGGCCGGCTGGAAGTCCATCACCGACGGTCTCGGCGACACGATCCAGATCGTCGGCGACGACCTCTTCGTGACCAACGTCGAGCGGCTCCAGCGCGGCATCGACGGCGGCCAGGCCAACGCCATGCTCGTGAAGGTCAACCAGATCGGCTCGCTCTCCGAGACCCTCGACGCGGTCGACCTGGCCCACCGCGCCGGCTTCCGCAACATGATGAGCCACCGCTCCGGCGAGACCGAGGACACCACGATCGCCGACCTCGCCGTCGCCACGAACTGCGGCCAGATCAAGACCGGTGCGCCGGCCCGCTCCGACCGCGTCGCGAAGTACAACCAGCTGCTCCGCATCGAGGACGAGCTCGGTGACGCAGCCCGCTACGCCGGTCGGGGCGCGTTCCCGCGGTTCAAGGGCTGACGCAGGCAGCCGATCCGCACCGCGCCGCTGCGGGCTACCGCGAATCACGGCGTGGACGAGGCAGACTGACCCGCATGCCTTCCCAGCGTCGTACTCCTCGGGGTGGGCCCGGCGGTGGCGGTTCGCGCGGACCGAGGCAGGGCGGCTCGCACCCCGGCTCCCGTGGCTCCCGGCCACGGACGTCGGGGACGCGTACGCCGCTCTCCTCGCCCGCCGACACCGGCACCGTCCTGGCACGTCCTGCGTCCCCGAGGAGTGCCACGCGCCGCCCCCGGTTCACCGGCCGGGCGGCGGTCCTGGTGCTCGTGCTCGCCGTGCTCACGGTGTCCTACGCGTCGTCGCTGCGGGCCTATCTCCAGCAGCGCTCGCACATCGGCGAGCTCAAGGCGACCATCGCCGAGCGCGAGGCCAACATCGTCGACCTCGAGCGCGAGAAGAAGCGCTGGGACGACCCGGCCTACGTCAAGGCGCAGGCGCGGGCCCGCTTCGGCTACCTGATGCCCGGCGAGTCCGGCTTCGAGGTGATCGGCCCCGACGGCAAGCCGCTGGAGGCGCAGGCCTCGCTCAACGACCCGTCCGAGGTGATCAAGACCGTGCCCAAGGCGTGGTGGAGCGCGGCGTGGGAGTCCATGGAGCTCGCCGGCAACCCGCCGCCGCCCGAGGAGCAGCCCGCGGACCTGATCGACGGGACCCAGCAGTGAGCGACCAGACCCCCGACGCGAGCCCTGGCGTGGCGATCGATCCGGCCGACGAGGCCGCCATCCGCGCCCAGCTCGGCCGCAAGCCCCGGGGCATCGACTCGGTCGGCCACCGCTGCCCGTGCGGCAACCCCGACGTGGTGACCACGGAGCCGCGCCTGCCCAACGGCACGCCGTTCCCGACGACGTTCTACCTCACCTGTCCGCGCGCCGCCTCGCGCATCGGCACCCTCGAGGGCTCCGGCCTGATGAAGGAGATGCAGGCGCGGCTGGGCGAGGACGAGGAGCTGGCCGCGGCCTACCGCGCGGCGCACGAGAAGTACCTCGCGTACCGCGCCGAGGTCGGCGCGCGCGCCGGGCTCGACGTCCCCGAGATCGAGGGCATCACCGCCGGCGGCATGCCCGACCGGGTGAAGTGCCTCCACGTGCTCGCCGGCCAGTCGCTCGCCATGGGCCGCGGCGTGAACCCGCTCGGCGACGAGGTGCTCGACGCGCTCGGCGACTGGTGGGCCTCGGGCCCCTGCGTCGAGCGCCCCGCAGAATGACCCCATGACCGACTCCAGCACCGTGGCGGCCATCGACTGCGGAACCAACTCGATCAAGGTGCTCATCGGGGCCGTGCGGCCCGACGGCACCCTCGACGTCCACGTGCGCGACTCGCGCGTCGTCCGCCTGGGACAGGGCGTCGACGAGACCGGGGTGCTCGCCGAGGAGGCGCTGGAGCGCACCTTCGCCGCGATCGACGAGTTCGCGGCGGTGATCCGTGACCACGGCGTGCCGCCCGGGCGGCTGCGCTTCTGCGCCACGTCGGCCACTCGCGACTCCAGCAACGCCGCGGTCTTCGCCGAGGGCGTACGACGTCGCCTCGGCGTCGAGCCGGAGGTGCTGTCCGGCGACGAGGAGGCGGCCCTGGTCTACGCCGGTGCGATCGCGGCCCAGGACCCGCCGCCCGCCGACCCGGTGCTGGTCGTCGACATCGGCGGGGGGTCGACGGAGCTGGTGCTCGGGGACGGCGGCGAGCGCTGGGCGGTGTCGATGGACATCGGGTCGGTCCGGCTGCACGAGCGGCACCTGCACAGCGACCCGCCCACGGCAGACGAGCTCGTCGCCTGCCTCGCCGACATCGAGCAGCACCTCGACGCGTCCGGCGTACCCCTCGGGCGGACCCGCACCGCGATCGGCACCTCCGGCACCATCAAGACGCTGGCCTGCGGCGTGCTCGGCCTCGACACCTACGACCGCGCGGCCTTCGACGGCGCGGTGCTCTCCAACGCCGACACGGCCTCGTTCGTGGACCGCCTCGTGGCGATGAGCGTGGAGGAGCGCCGGGCGCTGCCCTACATGCACCCCGGCCGCGCCGACGTCATCGATGCCGGCGCCCTGATCTGGAGCCGCATCCTGGCGCGGGTCCCGGTGCCCGAGCACGTCGTCTCCGAGGCCGACATCCTGCACGGCATCGCCGCGGCGATCGGCCGATGACCTCCTCGCGGCTGCCGCACCCGCTCGTGGGCGGTCGGTTCAGCAGCCCGGTCGCGCCCGGCACGGGGTGGCCCGACGACCCCGCAGCCCCCGACACCCCGGTCGCGCACACCGCCGACGACGTACGACGCCTCGCCGGGGCCGGCGACCTCGCCGAGCTCGACGCCCGCGTCAGTGTCTGCTCGGCCTGCCCGCGCCTGGTGGCGTGGCGCGAGGGTGTCGCGGTGGAGAAGCGCGCGTCCTTCGCCGACCAGCCCTACTGGGGCCGGCCGATCCCCGGCTGGGGCGACCCGGAGCCGTCGCTGCTGATCGTCGGGCTCGCGCCGGCGGCCAACGGGGGCAACCGGACCGGGCGGATCTTCACCGGCGACCCGAGCGCTGACTGGCTCTTCGCGAGCCTGCACCGCACCGGCTGGGCGGTGCAGGAGACGAGCACCCACTCGGGCGACGGCCAGCAGCTGGTCGATGCGCGGATGATCGCCACGGTCCGCTGCGCGCCGCCGGAGAACAAGCCGACCCCGGTCGAGCGCGACACCTGCGCACCGTGGATCGCGGCCGAGCTGGCGCTGCTGCCGACCGTGCGGGTCGTCGTCGCGCTCGGGGCGTTCGGGTGGGAGGGCGCGATCCGCTCGCTCGTCGCGGCCGGTGCGACGGCCCCGGCCCGCAAGCCGAAGTTCGCGCACGGCGCCGAGCTCGAGCTCGGCGACGTCACGCTGGTCGGCTGCTTCCACCCCTCGCCGCACAACACCTACACGGGCCGGCTGACCAAGGACATGACGGACGCGGTCTTCGAGCGGGCGCGGGCGCTGACAGACTGACCCACCTCGCGCCCCGGTATCCCAACCGGTAGAGGAGGCCGCCTTAAAAGCGGTTCAGTCTGGGTTCGAACCCCAGCCGGGGCACTCACGTCCGGGCGGTGCGCACGCGCCTCACCCGCGTCGCACCGGCGCCTCTCCACGCACCGGCCGGTAGCCGTCGAACCTCGCTTCCAGCACGCCCTCGCCTCCCGTGAGGTCGGGCAGCTGGTGCTGGAGGTCGTGCAACCGCGCTGCCAGGAGCCGCGCCTCCAGCCGGGTGAGGTCGGCGGTCGCGGTCTGGCCGGTCACCTCCGAGCCCCACCGGCCGAGCAGGCGGAGCAGCTGCGGCGCGTCCGAGGTGGGCACCTCGAGGCCGACGTGCAGCACCGGTTCGCAGACCTGGGTCGTGGCGCGGGTGAGTGCCTGTCGTACGACGACCGGGGCGAGGCTTCGGTAGTCCAGCGCCGTCGGGAGGGTGCCGCGCTGCGAGGGCGGACCGTCGCCCGAGCGGTAGCCCGCCTCGACCAGCGCGACCCGGCAGTCGGTGACCTCCCAGCCCGAGAGGCCGCACGCGAGTGCGCGGGCGATGTGGTCCCGCAGCACGTCGGAGAAGTGCTCCACGGTCTTGAAGAGGAAGAGCGGGAGGTCGCGCATCGGCACGTCGATGTCGAGGACGACCCCGGATCCGGGCTCGGCGGGCGACAACCGGAAGCCGAGGGTGGCGGCCCAGGGGTTGCTGGGCGTGTTGAACCGCTCCACCGCCTCGCCGACACGGCGCAGCCGCTCGACGTGCAGCACGCTCGCCTCGGAGAACTCGACCTCGATCCCGTGCTCGTCGGCCAGCGTCGAGGCGATGACCTCCTGCTGGACGCGGCCGTAGAGCGACACGGTGGGCCGCCCGTCCGTGCCGGTGCGCGCCGCGATCAGGGGGTCCTGGTCGGCGAGCTGGGCCAGGGCCACGCGGAGCGCCGGTCCCTGCGCGGGGTCGCGCGCCTCCAGCGAGGCCTCGAGCGTCGGGGGCGGGAAGTGGTGCGCCTCTGCGCGGATCGAGTCGCCGAACCCGTCGCCGACGCGGACCGCGGCGAGCCCGAGGAGCCGCGCGACCTGGCCGGCACCTGCCGCGTCGGCGCGCACCCACTGCCCGTCACCGAAGACCTCGACGCCCGTGACCTTGCCGGACCGGCCGTACGGGAGGTCGAGGCGCTGCCGCGGGGCGACCGTCCCCGAGAACATCCGGACGTAGGCGACCTTCTCGCCCGCCTCGCCCCGTTCGACCTTGAACACCCGCCCCGAGGCCGGACCACTGGTGTCCGACTCCGTGCCCGTGAGGAACGTGGCGATGGCCTCCATCAGGTCGGGCACACCGGCTCCGGTGACGGCCGACCCCGCGAAGACGGGGTGCAGCTCCGCCGCCCGGGTCTGCGCGGCGGCCAGCGCCCGGAGCTGCTCGGGGGCGCGGTCCCGCCCCTCGACGTACGCCGCCAGCAGCACGTCGTCGTGCTCGGCCAGCGCGACGGTCTCGCGCTCGCGGAACGCGCGGTCGTCGGGGGAGTAGGCCGCGAACGTCGCGGTCCGCGAGCCGAGCCCGGCCGCCGCGCCCATCGGCAGCACGTCAGGCGTCAGCCGGCTGCGGATCGCGTCGAGGACCGCGTCGACGTCCGCGCCGACACGGTCGATCTTGTTGACGAACAGCAGCGTCGGCACGCGCAGCCGCTGCAGCGCGCGCATGAGGATGCGGGTCTGCGGCTGCACGCCCTCGACGGCGGAGAGGACGAGCACGGCGCCGTCGAGCACGCCGAGGACACGCTCGACCTCGGCGATGAAGTCCGGGTGACCCGGAGTGTCGATGACGTTGACGACGGCGTCGCCGAGCGGGAAGCCGACGACCGCGGCCTTGATGGTGATCCCGCGCCTGCGCTCGAGCGCGAGGCTGTCGGTGCGGGTGGTGCCGGCGTCGACGGAGCCGGGCTCGTCGATGACTCCGGCGAGGTGGAGCAGGCGCTCGGTGAGAGTGGTCTTACCGGCGTCGACGTGGGCGAGGATGCCCAGGTTGAGCGAGCGTGGCGACACGCGAGGTCCCTTCGAGGAGGCGGCTACGGACGGGAGCGTGTGCAGCTCGCATCTCGGAACCTCCAGGGACGTCGCGTGGGCGGTGGCCGGCCTCGCCGGCTCTCGTCACCGTAGGCAGCGCCACGGCGGGTCGCAACGGGTTAACGGTCCTCCGGCCGCACCAGCACCTCGAAGCTGCGCCCGTCGGTCGTCGCGTCGAACCGGCCGGCGCGCGTGAAGCCGAGGTCCTCGACGACCCGCAGGGCGCGCGTGTTGAAGCTCGCCACGGTCATCCGGAAGGCCGCCGGGGCGAACCGCTCGCGACCGAAGGCCAGGCCAGTAGCGATCGCCTCCCGCCCGAGTCCTCGCCCGGTGAGCCCGGGGCGCAGGCCGCCGCCGGTGTCGAGCGCTCGGTCGTCGTACTCCCACCCGGGGACGCGGCCGTCGGCGCCGAACGAGCGGAAGCCGATGAGCCGATCGTCGTCGAGGAGCGCGTGGAAGCCCGAGGCCGGCTCCAGCAGCTGGTCAGGGTCGGAGCCGGTCATGTCGTAGCAGTCGTACGGTGCGGGGTAGCGCCACGTGCACACGTCCAGTGCGTGCTCGCGCGTCAGGGGAGCGATCCGCATGGCGGGCGAGCCTAACGGCCGGCTTCCTGAGAAGTTGCTGTGAGGGGAACAGCGACCCCGCCGTGCACGTTTGAAGAGATGTCACCCCGGCTAGAGTGGTGTGACGTGACAGGCGCCGTCACCGCGACGGCGTCGGTACCTCCGGATCCTCCGGGGGGAGGCCTCCAAGGAGAGACCATGAAGAGCAACAACCCCGTTTTCGCCCGTTCCGAGGAGTTCAACCGCGCCTCGACGAACACCTACGGCAACCAGACCTACGCCGGCGGGGGCTCCGCCTACCCCGGCTACGGCGACACCAGCAGCGACCCCTCCACCTGGGGCACCGGCACGCCCGGCCAGGTCGACCAGGGGCGGATGACGATCGACTCCGTCGTGCAGAAGACGGCCATCTCGGTCGCCCTGATCTTCGCGACCGCCATCGTCACCTGGTGGTGGATCGGCGACGTCGGCACGACCGACGCCTTCGGCCGGACGGTCGTCGACTCCGACGCCATGGCCCGCGCCTCGATGGGCGCCCTGCTCGGCGCCGGCGGTGCCTTCCTGCTGTCGATGGTCAACTCGTTCAAGCGCGTGATCAGCCCGGCCCTCGTGCTGGCCTTCGCCGCTCTCGAGGGTGTCGCCCTCGGTGCCGTCAGCAAGCTCTTCGAGGTGCAGTTCGACGGCGTCGTGATGAGTGCCGTCATCGGCACCTTCGGTGCGCTCGCCGGCACGCTCGCCGCCTACAAGTTCCTCAACATCAAGGTCGGCGACAAGTTCCGCCGCGGTGTCGTGGCCGCCATGTTCGGCATGGTGGGCCTGGGCCTGCTGTCGCTCGTGCTGAGCTTCTTCGGCATCAACACCGGCCTCTACGGCATGGGCGGCCTCGGCTTCGTCTTCGCCGTCGCCGGCCTCGTGCTCGGTGTCCTCATGCTGATCCTCGACTTCGACTTCGTCGAGAAGGGCGTCGCGGCCGGCCTCCCGGACCGTGAGTCGTGGCGGGCCGCCTTCGGCCTGACCGTCAGCCTGGTCTGGATCTACACCAACCTGCTGCGCATCCTCGCCATCCTGCGTGGCGGCGACTGATCCGTCCGCACCACACCGCCGGCCCGCCCGAGTCCGCTCGGGCGGGCCGGCGGCATTTGGGGGGACGATGGACGGGCAGGAGCGGTCAGTCGGCGGTGTCGGTGTCCTCGTCCGGGGAGGCGGCGTCCTCGCCCGGGGAGGCGTGCTCCTCGCGCTCCGGCGACTCCGCGTCGGTGGAGGGCCGGCGACGGCGGTGCCGCAGCTCGACCCAGCGCCCGCGCAGGCCGCGCTGGGTGCCGCCGACCTCGGTGCCGTCGACCTCGGTGCCGGGCGTGCGCGCGGCCCGCACCGCGGCAGCCGCGACCGGGAGGATGCCCTCGCGGCGCAGCGGCTCGGGCAGCGACTCGTCCTCGGGCAGCAGGTCCAGGGCGGCCAGGCACGACGGGATCAGCACCGAGGCCAGCTGCTGGTAGCCGTCGGCTGACGGGTGGAACCGGTCCGGCCCGAAGAGCACGGCGGGCGCGGCGTCGAACTCGGGGCCGAGGATGTCGCCCAGCGACACCGACCGGCCACCGTTCTCCACGACCGTGATGGTCTGCGCGGCCGCGAGCCGGCGCGACCACTCACGGGCCACCTGCTTGAGCGGCGGCGGGATCGGGCGGATCGTGCCGAGGTCGGGGCAGGTGCCGACCAGCACCGCGATGCCGGCCTCGCGCAGGCGGCGTACGCCCTCGGCGAGGTGGCGCACCGACGCGGACGGGAGCACCGAGTGCGTGACGTCGTTGGCGCCGACGAGGACCACGGCGAGGTCGGGGTGCGTGCCGATGGCCGCCTCGACCTGCTGGACCAGCGCGCTCGACTGCGCGCCGACGACGGCGAAGGACCGGAGGTGCACCCGGCGGTCGGCCTGGGCCGCGACGCCGGTGGCCAGCTGCGCGCCGGTCGTCTCCTCGACGCGCTGCACGCCGTAGCCGGCGGCGCTCGAGTCGCCGAGCAGCGCGATCCGGATGGCCGGCGCGGGACGTCCGCGGCCGTACCACCCGGTGGCGTCGGGCGGGGTGTCGGTGGCGTTGCCGATCATCCGCCGGGCGAACTTCGCCTCCGCCACCAGCACGCCGTAGAGCCCGGCGCCGAGCACGGAGAGACCGCCGCCGCCCAGGGCGGCGGCCGATGCCAGCTTGCGTGCTGCTCCTGTTGCCCCCACGACTTCATGCTACGGACCAGTAGGTCGGTAGATTGACCGGGTGCAGTACGTGAACTCCCTCCTCGACCTCATCGGCAACACTCCGCTCGTCCGGCTGGGCCGGACCCTGGACCTCCCGAGCAGCGAGGCCGACGGTCCGCTGGTGCTCGCGAAGGTCGAGTACCTCAACCCCGGTGGGTCGGTGAAGGACCGCATCGCCTCCCGGATGATCGAGGCCGCGGAGGCCTCCGGCGCCCTCCAGCCGGGCGGCACGATCGTCGAGCCGACCTCGGGCAACACCGGCGTCGGCCTGGCGATGGTGGCCCAGCAGAAGGGCTACTCGTGCATCTTCGTGTGCCCCGACAAGGTCAGCGAGGACAAGCGCAACGTGCTCAAGGCCTACGGCGCCGAGGTCGTGGTCTGCCCGACCGCAGTCGCCCCGGAGCACCCGGACTCCTACTACAACGTCAGCGACCGGCTCTCCAAGGAGCCCGGCGCCTGGAAGCCCGACCAGTACTCCAACCCCCACAACCCGCGCTCCCACTACGAGACCACCGGCCCGGAGATCTGGGAGCAGACGGACGGGAAGATCACCCACTTCGTCACGGGCATGGGCACCGGCGGCACCATCAGCGGCGTCGGTCGCTACCTCAAGGAGCAGAACCCCGACATCCAGGTGATCGGCGCCGACCCGGCCGGCTCGGTCTACTCCGGCGGCACCGGCCGCCCCTACCTCGTCGAGGGCGTCGGCGAGGACTTCTGGCCCGAGACCTACGACCGCACCGTCGCCGACCGCGTCATCGAGGTCTCCGACGCCGACTCCTTCGCCTTCACCCGCCGCCTCGCCCGCGAGGAGGCGATGCTGGTCGGAGGCTCGGCCGGCATGGCCGCCTTCGCGGCGCGCCAGCTCGCCCACGAGCTCGCCGCCGAGGGCCGCACCGAGGCGGTGGTCGTGGTGCTGCTGCCCGACTCGGGACGCGGCTACCTCACCAAGGTCTTCAACGACGACTGGCTCGGCCAGTACGGCTTCGCCAACGGCGCGCAGGCCGACCACCGCACCGTCGGCGAGGTGCTGCGCGGCAAGTCCGGCCAGCTGCCCGACCTGGTGCACACCCACCCCGGCGAGACCATCGCCGAGGCCGTGCACATCCTCCAGGAGTACGGCGTCAGCCAGATGCCCGTCGTCCGCGCCGAGCCGCCGATCGTGGCCGCCGAGGTCGCGGGGTCGGTCTCGGAGCGCACCCTGCTCGACGCGTTGTTCACCGGGCACGCCAAGCTGACCGACCGGGTCGAGGACCACATGTCCGGGGCACTGCCCACCATCGGCTCCACCGAGCCGGCGACCGACGCGGTGACCCTGCTCGAGAAGGCCGACGCGGTGCTGGTGCACGAGGACGGCAAGCCGATCGGCGTGCTGACCCGGCAGGACCTGCTCGCCTTCGTGGCCGCCTCGTGACCCGTCGTACGCGCCTGGCCGGCGCGCTCGCCGCGCTCGCCTGCCTCGGCTCGCTGAGCGCGTGCGGCGGCGACGACGACGTCGACACCAGCACGGACCCGGTGGAGGTCGAGGTCGGCAAGGCGTTCACCTGGAACGGCTTCGCCGTCGACGACGGCTGGACGCTGGAGGGCGTCGAGCGTTCGGTCAACGCCGAGACGGTGACCACCCCGCGGGTGAAGGGGACGATCACGAACAAGGTCGACGAGACGCGCGCGGCGATCTTCGAGATGGTCTTCTCGCAGGACGGTGGCGCGATCGCCACGGTGAACTGCTCGGCCGCGAAGATGCAGACCGACCAGTCGATGGCGTTCGAGTGCCCGGGCCTGAGCGCCGTCATGCCGAAGGACTACGACGCCGTCGTCGTCCAGGAGTTCCGCCGAGACACCAGCTCCTCCTGACGTGGGCGACCTGACCCTCGAGGTCACCGTCTTCCTGGTCCTCGCGGCCCTGGTCGCGGGCTTCGTCGACGCCGTCGTCGGCGGCGGGGGACTGGTGCAGCTGCCTGCACTGCTGATCGGCCTCCCGGGCGCCTCGGTGGTGCAGATCGCGGCGACCAACAAGCTCGCCTCCTTCTGCGGCACCTCGATCAGCGCCGCGACGTACGTCAGGCGCATCCGGCCTGACCCGCGCACCTTCCTGCCGCTGATGCTCGCGGCGTTCGTCGGCTCGGCCGGTGGCGCGCTGGTCGCCTCGCTGCTGCCGCGCAGCGCGTTCGACCCGATCATCCTGGCGGTGCTCGTGCTGGTCGGCGGCTACGTCTGGTTCAAGCCGAGCGTCGGTGAGCTGACCCGCCTGCGCTTCCAGGGTGGCGGGCACCTCACCGCCGTGGTGCTCACCGGTCTCACCATCGGCTTCTACGACGGGGCGATCGGCCCGGGCACCGGGTCGTTCCTCGTCTTCGCCCTCGTCGGCCTGCTGGGCTACAACTTCCTGGAGGCCTCGGCGAAGGCCAAGCTCGCCAACTGGGCCACCAACCTCGCCGCGCTCATCGTCTTCGTGCCCCAGGGCGCGGTGATCTGGGACCTCGCGCTGGTGATGGCGGCGGCCAACGTGACCGGCGGCTACCTCGGCGCCCGACTGGCGATGGCGCGGGGCGCCCGCTTCGTCCGCGCCTTCTTCCTCGTCGTCGTGTCGGGGTTCGTCGTCCGGCTCGGTGGCGGGCTGCTCGGCTGGTGGTGACGGGGATCGTGGGGTCCGGGCGGTAGCCTCCACCCCGTGCGAGCGGTCTCGGCAGTCGACGGGTTCCAGCGCCGCCATCCCGTGCTCGGCTTCCCGCTCGCGGTGGTCTACAAGTACTTCGACGACCAGGGCCCCTACCTCGCCTCGGCGCTGACCTACTACGCGTTCATCGCGATCTTCCCGCTGATGCTGCTCGGCACCTCGATCCTCGGCCTGATCCTGCGCGGCGAGCCCCAGTGGCAGGAGCAGATCCTCAACTCTGCGCTCTCGCAGTTCCCGATCATCGGCGACGAGCTCGGCCGTCCGGAGGGCCTCCAGGGCTCGGTGGCCGGTGTCGCGGTCGGTGCGACCGCCGCGCTCTACGGTGCGATGGGCCTGGGGCAGGCGCTGCAGAACACCCAGCACGTCGCCTGGTCGGTGCCGCGCAACAGCCGGCCCAACCCGGTCTACGCCCGCGTCAAGACGTTGATCCTGCTGGTCACCGCCGGCTTCTCGCTGCTCGCGGTCTCCATCGTCTCGACCGTGGCGAGCACCACCGACGTGTTCACCGAGGTGCTCGGCTCCGGGATCAAGTACCTCCTGCCGCTCCTGACCATCGCCGTGGTGGGCACCTTCCTCACGATGCTCTTCCGCTTCGCGGCAACCGACCAGCACTCGTTCCGGCGGTCGGCGCCGGGCGGCTACACGCTCGCCGTGATGTGGCAGCTGCTGCAGCTGGCCGGAGCGGCGTACGTCGACAACGTGCTGGTCGACACCTCGTCGATGACCAAGACCTTCGGCCTCGTCCTCGGCCTGATCGGCTTCCTCTGGATCGGTGCCGTGATGGCGGTGCTGGCCATGGAGATCAACGTCGTCGGCGCGCGCCGGCTCTGGCCGCGCGCGCTGCTCACGCCCTTCACCGACAACGTGGAGCTGACCGACGCCGACCGCCGGGCCTACGCCGCCTATGCGCGCATGCAGCGGCACAAGGGCTTCGAGAAGGTGTCGGTGGTGTGGGAGCCGGGGCCGGCCGAGCGTCGGCACCGGACGGAGCACGAGCCAGAGCACGAGCACGAGCCCGTCGAGGGCGACCGGGCGTGACGTCCTACCTCACCGTCGCCGGTCCGGCCGACGCCGAGGTGGAGGATCGGGGGTCCCGCTTCCTGTGCACGCTGCGCAGGGTCGCCGACGAGGACGAGGCACGCGCCCTGGTCGCCGCGCTGAGGCGCGAGCACGTCGACGCGCGCCACCACTGCTCGGCCTTCGTGCTCGGACCGCGCGGGGAGGTGCAGCGCTCGTCCGACGACGGCGAGCCCGCGGGCACCGCCGGTGCACCGATGCTCGACGTGCTGCGGGGCGCCGGGGTCAGCGACGTCGCGGCGGTGGTGACGCGGTGGTTCGGCGGCACCCTGCTCGGTGCCGGCGGCCTGGTCCGCGCCTACGGCGACGCCGTGCGCGCCGCGCTCGCCGACGCGGGCACGCTGCGCCGCTCGCTGCTCACCGAGCTCGCGCTCGACCTCGACCACGCAGACGCCGGGCGGATCGAGGGCGAGCTGCGGGCGCGGGGGGTGCGCGTCCTCGACGTGGCGTACGACGCCCGGGTGCGGCTGCTGCTCGCGGCGCCGCCCGCGCAGGTCGAGCACGTCGCCGAGGTCGTGGCGGCGGCCACGGCCGGACGGGAGCAACCGGTCGCGGTGGGGGAGCGCTGGGTCGACGTGCCTAGCTGAGGTCGCCGTCGACGTAGAACCACCGGCCGGCGCGTTGCTCGAAGCGGCTGACCTCGTGCATCCGGCCGCCGTCCCACGACGCGACGAACTCGACGGTGTCGCCCTCGGCCGCGAGGACCTGCAGACCGGTCCACCGGGTGCTCCGGTCGGGCGTGGTGTCCTCCGGTCGCGTGCGCGGGTGCCAGGTGCGGAAGAGGTGGTCGGCGTCGCCCACGACGTAGGCCGTGTAGCGCGATCGCATCAGCTGCTCGGGCGTGACCGCCTGCTCCCGGTTGGCCAGGAGCGGTCCGCAGCAGGCGTCGTATGTGGCTCCGGATCCGCAGGGGCAGGACGACGTCGGCACGTCGGCGAGGGTATCCGGTGGTGTGCCGGTGGGCGGGGTCCCGGCGAGAGCGGAACACACTGCTTGGCAGACGAGGTGTAAGGGTGTAATCATGTAAGCACTGCAAGAAGGAGAACGCACATGATGACCCGAGACGACAACGACGAAGGCCGCGCACGACGCGGTCGAGGCCGCGGCGAGCGCGGTGAGCGCGGTGAGCGCGGCGGCCGCCGCGGTGGCTGGCAGGTCGCCGACCTGCCCTCCGCCGACGACGCCGCGGACTGGTTCCGCGGGCGCCTGCCCGACGACTGGTTCAGCGAGATCGAGGTGCGCACCGACCGTGAGGAGATCACGGTGCTCGGCACCCTCAGCGACAGCCAGGCGGGCGGCGCCGACGGCGCCGAGGCGGAGGGCCGGATCAGCCGGTTCCGCGCCGACACCAAGGCCGAGCGCATCGAGATCGCCCTCGAGGCGCAGGCCCGCTACCAGCGCAAGGTCTCCTGGGGGGTGCGGCTCGGTGACACCGAGGCGCTCTTCACCCACGTGGCCGCGCCGGTCATGACCCGGCTGCGCCAGCCCGAGCGGCAGGTGCTCGACACCCTCGTCGACGCCGGCGTGGCCCGGTCCCGTTCCGACGCCCTGGCGTGGTCGGTCCGGCTCGTCGGCGAGCACGCCGAGGAGTGGCTGGGCCAGCTGCGCGACGCCATGGCCGAGGTCGACAAGCTGCGCGGCGAGGGCCCGTCCCTCTGACCCCGTAGCTGGTCGAGTAGCCCGCGAGCGCCAGCGAGCGGGCGTATCGAGACCCCGATCATGGTGGGTCTCGATACGCCTCGCTCGTTCCTCGGTCGGCTACTCGACCAGCGGCCAGGGAGCTACGGTCCCGTCATGACGATCGAGCGGCCCGAGCCGTCCTTCAGCAGCGACGAGGTGGGGATGCTGCGCGGCTTCCTCGACCACTACCGCGCCACCATCCGGCTGCAGGCCTCCGGCCTGACCGACGAGCAGCTCGACCAGCCGCTCCCGCCGAGCGACCTGACCCTCGGCGGGATGCTCAAGCACCTGGCGTACGTCGAGGACTGGTGGTTCGGCCACCACCTCGCGGCCCGTGAGCCGTCCCCTCCCTGGGACACCGCTCCGTGGGACGCCGACGAGGACTGGGACTGGCACAGCGCGAGCGGGCAGACCCACGCCGAGCTCGACGGTCTGCTGGTCGACGCGATCCGGCGCTCGGACGCGTGCCTCGAGGCCGCGCTCGCGGCCGATCCCGACCTCGGCCAGCGAGTGGCGCGCCCCCGCCCGCCCGAGAAGGGCGAGACCGCCACGCTACGGTGGGTGCTGGTCCACATGGTCGAGGAGTACGCCCGCCACGCCGGGCACGCCGACCTGATCCGCCAGTCGATCGACGGGGCGACGGACGTCTGATCTGCTCAGGTCTGCTGGTGCAGGCAGAGGACGTTGCCGTCGGGGTCCTTGAACCAGGCGGCCTTCTCGGCGCCGAGCACGCAGACATGGTCGACGGTCGTGAGGTCGGGCAGGTCGTAGTCGTCGAAGACGACCCCGCGCTGCTCCAGGTCACTGATCTCGGTGTGGATGTCGTCCACCTCGAAGCTCATCGCGGTGCTCTCCGACGGACGGCTGTCGGGGCGCGGGAGCAGGACGAGCGTGGAGCCGCCGTCCAGTGCGTAGACCGCGCTTCCCTCGTCGTTGGTCCCGGTGTAGTCGAGCCCCAGCGACTCGGAGTAGAACCTGCGCGACCGGTCGACGTCGGTGACCGGCATCATCATCGCGACAGCGCGGTGCGTGAGCGCCATGGCGCGCCTCCCTCTGCCCCCGTCTGGCTGCCCCCGTGGTCGCTCCCAGTGTGCGCCGGATGGCCGCGTCCCGGCACCTGCTCCAGACCGGAGAATCCGGCCAGATGTCGTGAGGTTTGCGGCAGCAGCGTGGTGCCGACCGGCGGATCTGGTGGAATGTGCCCATGGCTGACCCGATCCGCATCTACCTCCTCGACGACCACGACGTCGTGCGGGAGGGCCTCAAGTTCCTGCTCGAGCAGCAGGACGACATCGTGGTGGTGGGGGAGTCCGCCTCCGCCACGGAGGCGGCGGCGCGGATCCCTGCGCTGCGTCCGGACGTGGCGGTGCTCGACGCGCGGCTCCCCGACGGCTCGGGGATCGAGGTCTGCCGCACCGTGCGCGCGATCGACCCGACGATCAACGCCCTCATCCTGACGTCGTACGACGACGACGAGGCGCTGTTCGCGGCGATCATGGCCGGCGCCGCGGGCTACGTCCTCAAGGAGATCCGCAGCTCCGACCTGGTGAGCGCGATCCGCCACGTCGCCGCGGGCAAGTCGCTGATCGACCCGGCGATGACCGCCACCATCCTGGAGCGGATCCGCAACGGCCCGAGCACCCCCGACGAGCTGGCCTCGCTCACCGACCAGGAGCGGATCCTGCTCGGGCACATCGCCGAGGGCCTGACCAACCGGCAGATCGCCGAGCAGATGTTCCTCGCGGAGAAGACGGTGAAGAACTACGTCTCCAGCATCCTCGCCAAGCTCGGCCTGGAGCGTCGCACCCAGGCGGCCGTGCTGGCCTCCAAGCTGCTCGGCGACCAGCACTGAGGGGATCCCGTGAGCGGGTCCCGGGACCCTCTGGGATGTTGCGGGACCTTGGTCCCCCCGGTCGGTGACGGAAGGACCTGATGCCGCGCGCCCCGCTCGGCGACTCTGGTGGTGACCCAGAAAACACACCACCGAAGGAGGGGATGACGATGAGCGTCATCCATCGCCACCGCCACGAGGTCGAGGCCTTCGAAGCCCCGGTCGGCGTGAGCCACGAAGACAACGACCGCGGCCCCTGGTTCCACCGGGCCCTGGCCACCCTGCGGATCGCCTACGGAGTCACCTTCCTGTGGGCCTTCCTCGACAAGACCTTCGCACTCGGCTTCCACACCGGTTACGACCAGGAGGGCAACCTGGACCGGTTCGGCCCCGCTGCGTGGATCAACGGCGGCAGCCCCACGGAGGGCTTCCTCTCCTTCGGTGTCCCTGCTGACAACCCCTTCCACGGGTTCTTCACCGGCCTGGCCGGGAACGCGTGGGTCGACTGGCTGTTCATGCTCGGCCTGCTCGGCATCGGCGTGACCCTCCTCCTCGGAGTGGGCATGCGGATCGGCACCGCGGCCGGCGCCCTGATGTACGCGTTCATGTACGCCGCAGTGCTGCCGCTGGAGAACAACCCGGTCGTCGACGACCACCTCGTCGGCATCATCGTGATGGCGGTCCTCGCCCTGGGCGCGGCCGGCACCACCTGGGGGCTGGGTCGCTGGTGGAACCGCACCGAGGTAGTCAAGAACTACCCCGTCCTGAGGTGACACCAGGCCCCCTGGAGACCCGGCGCCCTTGCGGCGCCGGGTCTTCTGGCGTCCGCTCAGCCCTGGAGCGGCACCCGCCAGATCAGCACCGTGCCGCGCTCCCCGACCTGCGCCACCTCGAGGGTGCCGCCCAGGTCGGCGGCGCGGCGCCGCGCGTTGCGCAGGCCGCTCTCCGACACCTCCGCCGGGAGGCCCACGCCGTCGTCGGCGACGCGCAGCTCGAGCAGGTCGGACCCGACCACGACGTCGACCTCAGCCGAGTCGGCGAGCGCGTGCCGGGCCACGTTGGAGACCGCCTCGCGGAGCACCGCGAGGAGCTGGGAGCCGAGCGCGGGCGGCACGACCGTGTCGATGGGGCCGGACGTGCGCACCACGGGGGTGAAGCCCAGCACCGGGACGTACTCCTTGACGAGGCTGCGGATCGCCGAGCGCAGTGAGTCGCCACGGCGGTCCTGCAGCTCGAAGATCGTCCCGCGGATGGCCTTGATGGTGTCGTCGAGCTCGGCCACCGACTTGTCGAGGCGCTCGGTCACCGCGCCGTCCCCGGCCATGGCGGCGACCCCCTGCAGCTGGAGCCCGGTGGCGAAGAGTCGCTGGATGACGATGTCGTGGAGGTCGCGGGCGATCCGCTCGCGGTCGGACAGCAGCGCCATCTCCTGGCGGTCGGCCAGCGCCTGGGTGCGGTCCAGGGAGAGCGCGACCTGGTCGCCGAAGCCCGCGAACAGGTCGCGGTCCTGCACGTCGAGGAGACCGGAGTCGGGGTGGGTGACCGCGACGAGCGCGGTGACCGGCGCGAGGTGCGAGCGCAGCGGCACCACGACCATGGGTACGTCGTCGACACGGGTCGTGGTGACCGGGCTGCCCGGTCCCACCCCGGCCTTCTGCCGCGCGGCGCCGAGGAGCCGGGAGACCTCCGCGGGGTCGGCGTCGGGCGCGACGCTGAGCGTGTCGTGCTCCGGGCCCAGCGAGGACCACAGCGCGACCGCGTGCGCACCGGAGACCTGGCGGGCTGTGGAGACGATCTGGTGGAGGGCGGTCGGCAGGTCGACCGGCGGCTGGAGCAGCTCGGACAGGTCGGCGGAGGCCTCGAGCCACTGGCGCCGGCGCTCGCTCAGCGCGAACGACCGGGCGTTGCTGATGACGTAGCCGGCGGTGCGCGCGAGCTCCTCCACGAGGCGCTCGTCCTCCTGGGTGAACGGCCCACCGCCTGCCTTCTCGGTGAGGTAGAGGTTGCCGAAGACGGTGCCGCGGATCCGGACCGGCATGCCGAGGAACGTCGTCATCGGCGGGTGGTTGGCTGGGAACCCGACCGACGACGGGTGCGCGGACAGGTCCGTCAGCCGCAGGCCCGACGGGTCCTCGATGATCACGCCGAGGATGCCGCGTCCGCGCGGGAGGTCGCCGATCGCGGCGCGGGTCCGCTCGTCGATCCCGGTCGTGATGAACTCGACCAGCTCACCGTCGCGGCCGAGCACGCCCATCGCGCCGTAGCGGGCGTCGGTCAGTGCGGTCGCCGCCTCGACGATCCGGGTCAGGGCGAGGTCGAGGTCGAGCTCGCTGGAGATCGCGGTGACCGCCTCCAGCAGGGAGCGGGCGTCAGCGCCGAGGTCCGGTGTGTGTGTCACACGGGAGATTGTGGCGCATCCGGACCGGGTTCAGGCGAGACGACGTACGGGCAGGTGCGCCCACGGGTCCCACCCGCCGCCGAGCTGGCGGCCGCTGAGCTCGGTCCAGGGGATGCGGACGACGAGGTTGCGCTGGCCCTCGGCCCACGGCCGAGGCTCCCAGTGACGGGCGATCTCGGCGAGCTCGTCAGGGTCGTCGACGAAGTCGGCGCGGCCGCGGGCCGAGACGCTCCAGCCCCGTTGGTTCTCGTAGTCGAACTGGTCGACCTCGAAGCAGAGCTGGGCATCGCGACCATAGGTCCCCAACAGGCTGTAGGCCGTCGTGCGGACCAGGATGGACTCCCCGTCCACCGCGTAGTTCACCGGCACGATGTGCGGCCCCGTCGGGGTGCTGACCGCCACCCGGCCGGCGATGCCTGCGCCGAGCAGGCGAATGCAGTCCTCACGCGAGAGGTCGAGCATGGTGCGCATGGGAGTCTCCTTCGTGTTCGAGAACCAGCCTCCCTCTCGTCACGATCAGGAGGCAGGGCCGAAGGTCCCGCGCGGTGGTCCTCAGGACCCGGAGTCGGTGATCGACCCGACCTTCGAGCGCACTCGACGTTGACGGCCGGGTCTAGCGTGGAGGACGTGACCCAGAGCGAGACCCAGAGCCAGCACCCCGACGCCAGCACGCTCGGCCAGCTCCGTGAGAGCGGCCACCAGCTCAGGACGCTCCGCGAGGAGATCCGCGACAACCTGCTCGGCCGGCTCGGCCGTGGCGAGGACCCGTGGCCCGGCCTGCACGGCTTCGCCGACACCGTCATCCCGCAGGTCGAGCGCGCGCTCCTCGCCGGCCACGACATCGTGCTGCTCGGCGAGCGGGGCCAGGGCAAGACCCGGCTGCTCCGCTCGCTGGTCGGGCTGCTCGACGAGTGGACCCCGGTCATCTCCGGCTCCGAGCTGGGCGAGCACCCCTACGAGCCGATCACGGTCGCGTCGCGCCAGGCCGCGGCGACCTACGGCGACGACCTGCGCATCTCGTGGCGTCACCGCGACGAGCGGTACGCCGAGAAGCTGGCCACGCCGGACACCTCGGTCGCCGACCTCATCGGCGACGTCGACCCGATGAAGGTCGCGGAGGGCCGCCACCTCGGCGACCCCGAGACCATCCACTTCGGCCTGATCCCGCGCAGCCACCGCGGCATCGTGGCGATCAACGAGCTGCCGGACCTCGCCGAGCGGATCCAGGTCGCGATGCTCAACGTGATGGAGGAGCGCGACATCCAGATCCGCGGCTACGTCCTGCGGCTGCCGCTCGACGTGCTCGTGGTGGCCAGCGCCAACCCCGAGGACTACACCAACCGCGGCCGGATCATCACCCCGCTCAAGGACCGCTTCGGCGCCGAGATCCGCACGCACTACCCGCGCGAGGTCGAGGAGGAGATCGCCGTCATCGCGCAGGAGGCGGAGCTGGTGGCCGAGGTGCCCGACTACCTCCTCGAGGTGCTGGCCCGCTTCACCGCCAACCTGCGCGAGTCGCAGTCGGTCGACCAGCGCTCGGGCGTGAGCGCCCGGTTCGCGATCGCCGGGGCGGAGACGATCGCCGCCGCGGCGCTGCACCGCGCCACCACGCAGGGCGAGGACGTGGCGGTCGCGCGCGTCGTCGACCTCGAGACCGCCGTCGACGTCCTCGGCGGCAAGATCGAGTTCGAGACCGGCGAGGAGGGCCGCGAGTCCGAGATCCTCACCCACCTGCTGCGCACCTCGATCGCCGAGACCGTGCGGGCCCACCTCGCGGGCATCGACCTGCGGCTCCTCGTCGACGCGATCGAGGAGGGAGCGATGGTCACCACCGGCGCCCGGGTCGGCGCACGCGACTTCCTCGCCGGACTGCCGGTGCTGGGGGAGTCCGACCTCTACGACCAGGTGTGCGACCGCCTCGGCGCCGCCAACGACGGTGAGCGGGCGGGTGCCCTCGAGCTCGCGCTGGAGGGGCTCTACCTCGCCCGCAAGATCGGCAAGGACGCCGACGCAGGGGAGACCGTCTATGGCTGACGCGGTGCTCTCCGTCCGCGCCGGGACCGTCGCCGACATCGCGGGCTTCCGCGCGCTCGGTGAGGCGGTGGTCCCGCCGACCTACGGCCCCATCGACGCGGCGTACGCCCAGCGGATGCTCGACGAGTGGTGGGTCCCCGAGGTCTTCGAGAAGTCGCTCGCGCGCAACACCCACCTCGTCGCCGACGTCGACGGCGAGGTCGTCGCGCTGGCGAACCTCGGCCGCGTCTCGCAGTCCTACCGCGCCTTCCCGCACGTCACCGGCGACCGCGAGGTGATGTGGAAGCTCTACGTCCACCCCGACCACCAGGGTCGCGGGATCGGGCGCCGGCTGCTGACGGCGGTCGAGGCGCTCGTCGAGGGCGACGAGCTGTGGCTGGAGGTCGTCGACGGCAACCACCAGGCGTACGACTTCTACCGGGCGCACGGCTTCGAGGAGGTCGAGCGGATCGACGGCGGTCCCTGGCCCGACGACGTCTGGATGCGCAAGGAGCTCGTCAGGGAGGTGGGTCGATGAGTGCGCTGGGGTTCGAGGTCCGCGTGGCTGCGGGTTCGCGGTCGGGGGAGGTCGTCCCGGCCTACGTCGTGCCGCACACGTGGACCGACGGCGGCATCGCCGTCGAGGGCGGCGGCACCGGTGCGCACCTGCTGCTCACCGCGATCGGCTGCTGCGTCCTCAACGACGTGCTGCGCGAGGCCGGACCGCTGGGCATCGAGGTCGACGGCGTGCGCGTCGACGTGGCGGGCGAGTTCGACGACGCGACCTGGGCCTCGACCTCGGTCGACTACCGCGTCGAGGTCGACTCGGCGGCAGGCGCCGACGAGCTCGACGGCCTGCTGGCACGCGTGGCCGACGTCGCGGAGATCCCGCGTGCCGTCGGCGGAGAGGTCACGGTGACCCGACGATGAGGCGCCCCAAGGACCGATCGCGGTTCCACCGCTACGAGGGCGGCGACCCGCTGGCCCCGCCGGTGGACCTGGCCGAGGCGCTCGACCAGATCGGGCAGGACGTGATGGCCGGCTACAGCCCCGAGCACGCGATGCGGGAGTTCCTGCGGCGCGGGGGCGCCGACCAGGCCGGGCTCGACGACCTGGCCCGCAGGGTGGCCGAACGCCGCCGCGAGATCCTCCAGCGCCACGACCTCGACGGCACGCTCCGCGAGGTGCGCGAGCTGCTGGACCAGGCGGTCCTCGCCGAGCGCGGCCAGCTCGCTCGCGACATCACGATGGACGACGCCGACCGCACGCTGCGGGAGATGACGCTGGACAACCTGCCGTCGTCCACGGCCGCGGCGGTGAGCGAGCTGTCGTCGTACGACTGGCAGTCCAGCGAGGCGCGCGAGGCCTACGAGCAGATCAAGGACCTGCTCGGCCGCGAGCTGCTCGACCAGCGCTTCGCGGGCATGAAGCAGGCGATGGAGGGCGCGACCGACGAGGACCGCGAGGCCATCTCGGAGATGCTCTCGGACCTCAACGACCTGCTCGAGAAGCACGCCCAGTCGGACGGGTCTCCGGAGGACACCGACGAGGTCGACCGTGCTTTTCGGGAGTTCATGGACAAGCACGGCGACTTCTTCCCCGAGGACCCCCAGGACATCGACGAGCTGCTCTACTCGCTGGCCCAGCGGGCCGCCGCAGCGCAGCGGATGCTGAACTCGATGACGCCCGAGCAGCGCCGGGAGCTGATGGAGCTCTCGCAGCAGGCCTTCGGGTCCCCGCAGCTGATGGACCAGCTGGCGCGGATGGACGCCAACCTGCAGGCGCTGCGGCCCGGCGAGGACTGGTCGGGCGCGGAGTCGTTCGACGGTGACCAGGGCCTGGGGCTCGGCGACGGCACCGGCGCCCTGCAGGACCTCGCCCAGCTCGACGCGCTGGCTGACCAGCTCGCGCAGTCGCACCACGGCGCCCGGCTCGACGACGTCGACCTCGACGCCCTCTCCCGGCAGCTGGGCGACGAGGCGGCGGTGGCCGCGAAGACGTTGCAGGATCTCGAGCGCGCCCTGCGCGACAGCGGCTACCTCAAGCGCGGCTCCGACGGCGAGCTGCGGCTCTCGCCGAAGGCGATGCGCCAGCTCGGCAAGGCGCTGCTGCGCGACGTCGCCGACCGGATGAGCGGGCGCTCCGGCGCCCGCGAGACCCGTACGACGGGACTCGCGGGCGAGCCGAGCGGGTCCACCCGGCGGTGGGAGTTCGGCGACACCGACCCGTGGGACGTGCCGCGCACGATCGGCAACGCGGTGCTGCGCGACGGCGGCTCACGGCCGGTGCGGATCCAGGTCGACGACATCGAGGTGGTCGAGACCGAGGCCCGCACCCAGGCCGCGGTGGCGCTGCTGGTCGACACGTCGTTCTCGATGGCGATGGACGGCCGGTGGGTGCCGATGAAGCGCACCGCGCTCGCGCTGCACCAGCTGATCCGCTCGCGGTTCCGCGGCGACGACCTGCAGCTGATCGCCTTCGGTCGGCACGCGCAGGTCATGGAGATCGAGGAGCTCACCGCCCTCGACGCGCGCTGGGCCAAGGGCACCAACCTCCACCACGGCCTGCTGCTCGCCAACCGGTTCTTCCGCAAGCACCCCAACGCTCAACCGGTGCTGCTGGTCGTCACCGACGGCGAGCCGACCGCCCACCTCGAGGCTGACGGCGAGGTCTGGTTCTCCTACCCGCCCCACCCGCTCACGATCGCCCACTCCGTGCGCGAGCTCGACGCCGCCGCGCGCCTGGGGGCGCAGGTCACCTTCTTCCGGCTCGGCGAGGACCCGGGCCTGGCCCGCTTCATCGACTCGATGGCGCGACGGGTCGACGGCCGGATGGTGAGCCCCGAGCTCGACGACCTCGGGGCCGCGGTGGTCGGGTCCTACCTGGGCTCGCGCGGCCCCGCGTCGTCGTACCGCGAGCAGTTCGGTGACTGGTACGGAGGCCGCGGCTTCTGGGTGTGAGCCGCCGGCACGTTGGGGTGGCGGCAGATTGCAGGTTTCGGGGGCGTCCAGGTGCGATGTGCCGCCACCCTCGAGGACGCCGTGGCGGGGTGGCGGCAGATTGCAGGTTTCGGGGGCGTCCGGGTGCGACGTGCCGCCACCCTCGAGGTGCGCCTTGGCGGGGTGGCGGCAGGTTGCAGGTTTCGGGGGCGTCCAGGTGCGATGTGCCGCCACCCTCGAGGTGCGCCGTGGCGGGGTGGCGGCAGGTTGCAGGTTTCGGGGGCGTCCGGGTGCGACGTGCCGCCACCCTCGAGGTGCGCCGTGGCGGGCTGCGGGCGAAGACTGCTCACCGGTGGCCGGCGGCCTCCAGCATCCGCAGCAGCTCGGCACCCATGTGCTCGATGACGACGTCGAGCGCCTTCTTCGGCCGCACCATGACGGTGAAGTCGACGATCCGGCCGTCGGCGTCCCAGGTGATCATGTCGATGCCGGACACGTCGAGGCCGCCGACCTCGGTCCGGAACTGCAGCACGGCGGAGTCCTCGGCGAGCCACTCGCGCTCGTAGGTCAGGTGCGGTCCGAGGACGGTGAACGCGGCGGTGAGGTAGCCGACGACGGTGTCGCGCCCGACCTGGGGCGTGTGCACCGCAGGACTGCGGAAGACCGCGTCCTCGGCGATGAGCGCGGGGAGCCCGGCCGGGTCGCGGCTCTCGACGACGGCGTGCCAGCGGGCCAGGGCTTCGGCTGCGGTGCTCATGGTCGGCATCGTGCCACGGGGGTGGTCCGGCATTGTGTGGTGCTGGTGACGTACTGAGCGCGTCACCCCGACCACACTCCGGATGGAGTCCCCGGATATCCGGGGACCGCCCCCATCAGTCCGCGAAGCCCGGGAGCGACTCCTCGAGGATCTGCCGGAACGGCGCCGTGGCGTTGAGCTGGCTCAGCAGGCCGATGGCCCCGATCCACGTGCGGTGGATCAGGAGGTACGACGTGGGCAGGTTGAGCTTCATCGCGAGGGTGAAGGCCTCCGAGCGGGGGTCGTTGACGCGCTCGAACTGCTCGCGCATCCACTCGCGGGTGAAGGTGAAGCGCTCCTGGGCCGCCGGTTCGATGAACGGCGCGAGGTAGTCCATGACCTGGTGCGGGTCGACCTCGATCCGGTCCTTGATGAAGCCCTCGGCGCGGAGCCCGGCGACGAGGGACTCCTCGTCGTTGTCCAGCGCGATGCGCATCAGCCGCCCCGTCGCGAGGGGCATGCCGCCCTCCTCGAGCCGGGCCACGGCGCCGAAGTCGAGCACGCCGAGGCGGCCGAGGCCGCCGTCCGGGGCGGGCAGGATGCGGAAGTTCCCGGGGTGCGGGTCGGCGTGCAGCATGCCGGTGCGGTTGGGGCCCTCGAAGAGGAACCGGACGAAGATCTCGCCGTAGTGGTCGCGCTCCTCCTGCGTCCCCTCGCGGATGACGTGGGCAAGCGAGTGGGGCGACTCCATCCACTCGGTCACCAGCACCTCCCCGCCGACGGCCACCACAGCGGGTACGACGATGTCGGGGTGGTCCGCGAACGCCTCGGCGTACGCCGCCTGGGCCTCGGCCTCGAGGTGGTAGTCGAGCTCGTCGGCCGCGCGTGCCTGCAGCTCGGCCACGAGAGGCTTGATGTCGAGACCGGGGAACACGGGCGCCATGCCGCGCGCGACGCGCGAGATCTGGCGCAGGTCAGACATCAGCGCCTCGCCGGCGCCGGGGTACTGCACCTTGACCGCGACGTCGCGCTCGGTGGCTTCGTCGGAGGCGTGGTCGACCCAGCGCCCGCGGTGCACCTGCCCGATCGACGCGGCTGCCGTCGGAGCGCCGTCGAGCCAGACGAGTCGCTCGGGCCAGTCGGCACCGAGGTGGCGGGTGAGCTGCTCGCGCACGGTGGCGGTGGGCATCGGGGGAGCGGAGTCCTGGAGCGCGGTGAGGTGCTCGCGGTAGGGCGCGCTGACCTCCTCGGGCAGCGCCGCCTCGAGCACGCTGAGGACCTGGCCGAACTTCATCGCGCCGCCCTTCAGCTCGCCGAGGGTGCGGAACAGCTGCTCGGCGGTGCGCTGCTGCACCTCGGTGAGCACGGACTCCGCGGACCGGCCGCCGAGGCGCTTGCCGAGCCCGACCGCCTGCCGTCCGGCGTACCCGAGGGGGAGTGCCGCCAGTCGTGCCGTGCGGGCTGCGGCCTTGCGGGGCAACTCGGTCATGGGCCCATTGTCCCCACCGAGGCAATCCGGTTGTCACATCGCCGCGTGACCTGGCGCACGTCGGCTCGTTGAGCCGGGCGACGACACCCCCACCTCGGGAGGATCCCCATGAGTCCCCAGCTGCGCCTCAAGCCCCTGCTCGCCGTCTCGGCGACCCTCCTCGCCGCGACGGCGACCCTGACCACCGGAGGCGGCGCCTCCGCGGCGGGCCAGGCCCCGACGGAGCGGGCCAACGTCTCCGACTTCCTCGCCGGCCAGCTCGCCGGTCTCGCCGGGCGGACGTCCGTGATGGTGCACGGCACCTCGATCACCGCCGCCCGCCAGGCGGTCGCCGCGACCGGGATGGCCACCCAGGGCGAGTTCCGCAAGGTCGGCGTGGTCGTCGCCAACGCGACGAAGAGCCAGATCGAGGCGGTCCGCACCCAGCCCGGAGTGACGTACGTCGAGGGCGGCGCGCAGCCGATCGACTTCTTCCAGGAGACGTCCAACATCGCCACCCGCGGGGCCGAGGCAGCCGCCACGCTCACCGGTGCCGACGGCAACCCGCTCACCGGCAAGGGCGTCAGCGTCGCGGTCATCGACTCCGGCGTCGACCCGACCCACCCCTATCTCACTGAGGCCGACGGCTCCTCGGTCGTCGCCGCCAACCTCAAGGCACTGTGCGAGCCGCTCACCGAGACCTGCTCGGTCCAGAGGCTGCCGAGCTCCGTCGACACCGACACCCTCTCCGTCGGCGGCCACGGCACCCACGTCAGCGGCATCGTCGCCGGCCGCCCGACCACGCTGAGCGACGGTGGCAAGGTCCAGGGCGCCGCCCCTGGTGCCACGCTCGTCTCGATCTCCACCGGTGCCGGCATCGTCATCCTCGGTGCCGACTCGGCGCTCAACTGGGTGCTGGAGAACCACGAGGCGCCGTGCGGTGCCGGCGTGCCCGCGTCGACCTGCCCGCCGATCAAGGTCACCAACAACTCCTACGGCCCGACCGGTGGAGGCGCGTTCGACCCGGAGTCGGCGACGGTGAAGATCCAGCGCGCGCTCGCCGCCGAGGGCGTGGTGACGGTCTGGGCCGCCGGCAACGACGGCGGCGACGGCTCGGAGAGCCTCACGAACCCGCCCGGTCAGGACCCGACCGGCGGCATCCTGTCCGTCGCGTCGTACCACGACCAGGACACCGGCACCCGCGACGGCACCGTGTCCGAGTTCAGCTCGCGCGGCCTCGCCGGTGACGCCTCCACGTGGCCTGACGTCTCGGCGCCGGGCGAGAACATCACCTCGTCGTGCCGGCCCTACCTCGTGATCTGCTCGACGGGCCTCGACTTCCGCAACGGCCCGGGCCCGCTCGACATCGGCACCTTCAACACCATCAGCGGCACCTCGATGGCCGCTCCGCACGTGGCGGGCATCGTGGCGCAGCTGTTCCAGGCCGACCCCACGGCGACCCCCGCCGAGATCGAGCAGGCGCTGAAGGTCTCGGCCCACAAGTTCACCGACGGCGCGGCCTACCAGACCGGTCCGCTGGGGACCACGTCGTACGACAAGGGCTACGGCCTCGTCGGCGTGGTGGCCGCCGTCGCGGCGCTGGGATAGCCGGCACCGACACAGACCCCTCTCCAGGGGAAGCACCGTGCACACAGGGGCGCGGTGACGAGGGCGGACGGGAACAGGGACTCCCGTCCGTCCTCTCTGGCTGTCCACGTCCCTGCGGCCGAACGTCCGGAACCTCTGCCACGCTGCAGGCATGGAGATCGAGTTCAGCGGCGCGCTGGTCGAGTGGCGCGGGCCGTCGCCCTACCACTTCGTGCCGCTGCCGCCCGACGAGGCCGACCTGGTCGACGAGGTGAAGGCCGACGTCGTCTACTGGGGCGTCGTGCCCGTGCGGGCGTGGATCGGCGGCACCGAGTTCACCACCTCGATGTTCCCGCGCGAGGACACGTGGTTCCTCCCGGTCAAGGACGACGTCCGCCGTGCCGAGCAGGTCGAGCTCGGGGAGGTCGTCGAGGTGCGCCTCCGGATCGGGCGGGACTGAGACCGGGCCGGAGTGGAAGCAACCTTCGGGGCTCCTGCAGCGTCCCTTGCATGTCCCCACCCGGGGGCACGACACGAGAAACGGGAACACCATGCGCCGCACCGTCCTGAGCGCAGCCGCCCTGTCGGTGGCTGCCCTGACCCTCACCCAGCTCGCCCCAGCGACCGCCGACGCGATCGGTGTCTCCGACCCCGACGACCTCGCCCACGGCGTCGACCTGCTGTCGGTGGAGGTCGCGCACAAGGCGAACAACGTCGTGGTGACCACCACCCACGCCGACCTCGAGGAGTCGTTCCGCACCGGCTCGTCCGGGTCGGTGTTCATCGACACCGACCCCGCGGACCCCGGCCCGGAGTACGTCTTCTCCGGCGGCTTCTTCGTCGGCACCGACTACAACCTGGTGACCACCGACGGTTTCGGCCGGTCGGCCGTGGGCGGGCCGGTCGAGGGGTCCTACCGGATGAAGGCGGACTACGACGCGGAGACCGTGCGGTTCCGGATCTCCCGCGAGGCGCTCGGTTCCCCCGACGAGGTGCGGGTGGCTGTGCGCGTCGCCGGCACCCGTCCCAACGGCGCGAGCACCAGGACCGACTGGCTCGGTGCCCCGCGCTCCTTCACCGACTGGGTCGCGCAGTAGTCGCAGCCGTGAGGGTCGACGATCGCTCGCACCGGCCGCGAGCGATCGTCGACCCGGAGCAGCCCAGGCGCGGGCTCACTTGATCTCGCGGACCTCCTGGGGCCAGCCACACCCCTCTGCGACGCGGGCGGCCCACATCTTCGCGGTCTCCAGGTCGGGCACCTCGATGATGGTGATCCCGCCGAGGTACTCCGTCGTCTCGGTGTAGGGCCCGTCGGTGACCACCATCGTGCCGCTGGTCCCGTCGGCGCTGAACGCCTCGGCGCGGTCCTCGACGAGGCCGCCGGCGAAGACCAGCACGCCGGCCGCCGCCATGTCGTCGACCACCGCCGTCGACGGCTCGACCCGGCTCAGGAACCACTCCTCGTCGTGGTCCCCGACCCACTGCTGGTTGAAGTAGATGGCGTACTTCGTCATGTCGCTCCTCCGTCCGGGTCGCTCCGTGCGACCGCGTCGTACCGATGACGTGCGAGGCCCCCACGGATCGACAGCGTCCCGGGACCCGGTGCGACTCTAGGCGCGAGCCGCGGGCCACGACTCCCACGAGGGAGATGCCGGACTCCTCCGCTCATGTGCCTGGCGCAGGAGGCGTGCCGACTCCCGGGCGAACCCGAGGGACAGGAGCGGGTGCGTCGGGTCGTCGACCAGGGTGCGGTACATCGCCCGGTAGTGAGCGCTCTTCCGGTCGACCGTGCCGTCGTGCCCCAGGTGGGCCACGGGCGTGCGGTCCTCCACCGCTACGGCGGTCATCGACGTGTGGTCCAGCCAGAGCTCCGCGCCGTCGGTCCAGCGGAGGGAGGTCTGCTTGCTGCTGTCGCCGGTGTGCCAGTTGGAGGTGAGCACGCCGCTGCCGGTGTCGAACGCCACCCGGGTCGCCGAGCGCGAGCCGTCGGCCGCCGCCGCGTGGCCCTCGACCGCACACCCGGTGACGAAGCGTGCCAGCAGCCCGAGCTGGTTCGGCCCGGAGTCGGTCCAGCTCGACACGTACGTCGCACGCTCGCCGTCCGTCTTGACCACGTAGGGGTCGTTGAACACCGACATGACCGAGCTGGGGGCGCCCCAGCCACGGTCGCGCACCAGCTGCACCGCCCACTCGACCTCGGGCGAGAAGGCGAAGTGGTTGACGACCCGTAGCCGCCTGCCGGCGTCCGGGTGGGAGACCAGCGCCTCGAGCGATGCCGGGTCGTCGGTCAGCGGCTTCTCGGACAGGACGTCTGCGGTCGTCGTGCGCAGCAAGCGCTCGGCGAGGTGCACGTGGGTGCTGGTCGGCGTGGCGACGACGTACAGGTCGGGCGCCGTCAGCCGACCGTCATCGACGGCGCGGATGACGGAGTCCACGTTGTCGTACGCTGCGTGGCCGGCGCTCCGCACGCGCGCGCGGGCCGCTGGGGACGGATCGACGACGCCTGCGACATCAAGTGCGGAGTGCTCGGCGATGATCCGAAGGTGCACCTGACCGATGACGCCGAGCCCGACCAGGACGACGGCAGCCACGGAGGCGGCATCCCCGTCCGATCGCGCACCGTCGTCCGTGCCTTCGTCCACCATGGGCGTCACCGTAGCCAAGCCCGACGTGCGCGGGCGACGGCCGGCGGTGGCGCACGGCCGCCACGCCGCGGGCGCCCGTCACGAGGTAGAGGTCAGGCGGTCGCGGGGAACGCCACGCCCGTGTTGGCGTGGCAGCGGTAGCCGAAGGGGTTCTTGGCGAGGTACTGCTGGTGGGCGTCCTCGGCGTAGAAGTACGGCGTCTCGCTGGCGGGCCGGATCTCCGTGGTGATCTCGCCGAGACCGCGGCGGGCCAGCTCGTCGCCGTAGAGCTTGGTCAGCTCGCGGGCGGTCTGCTCCTGCTCGGGAGTGGTCCAGTAGATCGCGGAGCGGTACTGGGTGCCCACGTCGTTGCCCTGGCGCATGCCCTGGGTCGGGTCGTGGATCTCGAAGAACTTCTTCACCAGGTCGGCGTACGACACGACGGTGGGGTCGAAGACGACCCGCACGGCCTCGGTGTGCCCGGTCCGGCCGCTGCAGACCTCCTCGTAGGTCGGGTTCGGCGTGCTGCCGCCGGCGTAGCCGACCGAGGTGGACCAGACGCCGGGGACCTGCCAGTAGATCTCCTCGGCGCCCCAGAAGCAGCCGAGGCCCAGGACGGCGACCTCGAGGCCGGCCGGCACGTCGTCGGTGACGACCGGCGTGTGCAGCACCAGGTGCTCGCCGAGGGTCCACATCGGCTCCGCACGGCCTCGCAGGGCCTCGTCGGGCGTGGGCAGGGTGGAGGGCTTCCCGAATCCGAACATGCCCCCATTCTCCCCGGTCGCGCAAGCGCGGGACGGGCGTCTCGGGCGTCAGTCGCTGAGGACCCCGGTGGTCTAGTCGTCGTAGTACCACCGATGTGCAGCGAGGCGGCGTCGGAGCACTGTGGGCGCACCAGAGCACGACCACCGAAAGGAACTGCACATGTCGTCAGGCTCGTCACGTCGTTCGTTGCGCCGGCTCATCGTGGCCGTCGTCGTCGGGGTCATGGTCGGGGGCGGCCTGATGGCCGTCACGCCCGCCGGCGCCGAGGTCTCCCAGTCTCTTGCGACGAGCTGGAAGAAGATCTGGAAGAAGGAGCTCCGGCCGCTCGCGGACAAGCGCTACTACACCAAGAAGCAGAGCGACTCGAAGTACCAGGCCAAGGGCAGCTACGAGACCGCGGGCAGCGGCTACTCGAAGTCGGAGACGTACTCCAAGGCCGAGATCGACGGGAAGCTCGCTCCCTTCGTCAACTCCGTGGCGGCGTCGTCGAGCGGTCTCCAGAACGAGGGTCTGGCAGCGGCCGACGAGGTCGTGCGCAGCGTGAGCATCATGCCGCCTGCGGACGGCACCGTGATCGTCTCGTCGAGCGCCTACGTGTGGGCCACGGCTGCCGGGCCCAGCGACGTGATCGTGCGGTGCTCGATCACCACCGGCGCCACCATCGAGAGCGCCTTCATGCAGTACTCCAACATGCCCAACGCCTTGCTGGGTGAGAGTGACCAGATCGCCGGCACGCGCGGCTTCGCGGTCACCAAGGGCAACCTGCTCACCGTGAACCTGGTGTGCGACGCCTTCCAAGGGGCGGCCAACGCCGCGAACAGCTCGCTCACCGCGATCTTCGCGCCCAGCTGACCCGACGGCTCCAGGGAGGAACGGCTGCCACGCCCGTGGGTGTGGCGGCCGTTCCGTCGTCCTCCGGTGGGCGGCGTACGGCCCCCGAGGTCTACGCTCCCCGTGTGACCCAGGAACGCGCCAACAAGGCCGGGTTCGAGACGCGTGCGATCCACGCCGGCTACGAGCCCGACGCGATGACCGGGGCGGTCAACCCGCCCATCTACGCCAGCAGCACCTACAAGCAGGACGGCGTCGGCGGACTGCGTGGCGGCTACGAGTACAGCCGCTCCGCCAACCCGACCCGTACGGCGCTGGAGGGCGCGCTCGCGGCCGTCGAGGACGGCGAGCGCGGGTTCGCCTTCGCCTCCGGCCTGGCCGCCGAGGACACCATCATCCGAGCGCTGACCCGCCCCGGCGACCACGTCGTGATCCCCGACGACGCCTACGGCGGCACGCACCGGCTCTTCGACAAGGTCGCCAAGGTCTGGGGCACCGACCACAGCTCCGCCTCGGTCGCCGACACCGAGGCCGTGGCCGCCGCGATCGAGCCCGGCCGCACGAAGTTGGTCTGGGTCGAGACCCCGACGAACCCGATGCTCACCATCGGCGACATCGAGGCGCTGGCCACGGTCGCGCACGACGCCGGAGCGCTGCTCGTCGTCGACAACACCTTTGCCTCCCCCTACCTCCAGCAGCCGCTGACGCTGGGTGCCGACGTGGTCGTGCACTCGACGACCAAGTACGTCGGCGGCCACAGCGACGTCGTCGGCGGGGCGGTCGTCGTGCGTGACCTCGACCTCGCCGAGAAGGTCGGCTTCCACCAGAACGCCATGGGCGCGGTCGCCGGACCCTTCGACGCGTTCCTCACCCACCGCGGGCTGAAGACGCTCGCGGTCCGCATGGACCGCCACTGCGACAACGCGGAGAAGATCGTCGAGTTCCTCGACGGCGACCCGCGCGTCACCGAGGTGATCTACCCCGGCCTCGCCGCCCACCCCGGCCACACGGTCGCCGCGCGCCAGATGAAGCGCTTCGGCGGGATGATCTCCTTCCGCGTCGCCGGCGGCCTCGAGCAGGCCCTGGCGGTGTGCGAGCGCGCCGAGGTCTTCACACTGGGCGAGTCGCTCGGCGGCGTCGAGTCGCTGATCGAGCACCCCGGCAGGATGACCCACGCCAGCGTCGCCGGCACCGACCTCGAGGTCCCCGCCGACCTCGTCCGCCTCAGCGTCGGCATCGAGAGCGTCGAGGACCTGGTCGCCGACCTCGACCGTTCCCTGGGCTGACGTGACCGACCAGCCCGACATCCGCTTCTCGCTAGCCAACGAGCGCACCTTCCTCGCCTACGAGCGCACCGCCGTCGGTCTGGTCGCGGCGGCGCTGGCCGTCTTCCACCTGCTCGACCCGTCATGGCCGCAGCGCCTGCTGGGCGTGCTGCTCGTGCTGACCGCGCTGGTCGCGGCCGGAGGCGGGTGGCTGCGCTACCGGCAGGCCGACCGCGCCATCCGGGAGGGACGCGACCTCCCGGCCGGGACCACCGTCCACCTCCTCGCGGCGGCCGTCGTCGTGGTGATCGTGGCCGCCGGCCTCTCGGTGATGGTGTGAGCGCCGGGACGGTGGTGTGCGTGGACTTCGGGTCGACGTTCACCAAGGCCGCGCTCGTGGACCTCGCCACGGGTGAGCTGCTCGCGACCGCGAGCCACCCCACGACGCTCCCGGACGCGGAGGGGCACGGCGACGTGCTCGACGCGTACGACGCCTGCGTGGCCGCGCTGGTCGAGCAGGACCCCCGCGCCGAGGACGCCGAGGTGCTCGCCTGCTCGAGCGCCGGCGGCGGGCTGCGCATCGCCGTGGTGGGCAACGAGGAGCTGGTGACCGCCGAGGCGGGCCGCCGCGTCGCGCTGTCCAGCGGCGGCAAGGTGGTGCTCGTGCTCTCCGGCGGACTCGACGCCGCCCGCCTCGCCGACCTCCGGGCCGCCGAGCCCGATGTGGTGCTCCTCGTCGGCGGCACCGACGGCGGCAACTCCGAGGTGCTCGAGGGCGACGCGGCCTTCCTCGCCGACGCCCCGTGGCAGGGTCCGGTGGTGGTCGCCGGCAACGTCGAGTCGCAGGACGTGGTGCGGTCCCTCCTCGCCCGCTCGGGCACGCCCCACGTGGTCGCCGACAACGTGGTGCCCAAGATCGGCGTGCTGGCGCCCGACAGCGCCCGCCGCGCCATCCGGGAGATCTTCCTGACCCACGTCATCGGCGGCAAGCACCTCAGCAGCCGCACCGACGCCCGGGGTCGGACCTTCACCGGCATGGTCCGCGGTGCGACGCCCGACGTCGTGCTGACGGGCGTCGAGCTCCTGGCCCGCGGTCTCGACGAGGAGCACCGCGGGGCGGGCGACGTGGTGGTGGTCGACGTGGGTGGTGCGACGACCGACGTGCACAGCGTGGTCGAGCTCGACCCCGAGGACAGCGGCCTGGCCCGCGAGGTGGTGGCGACGACGCCGGTCACGCGCACCGTCGAGGGCGACCTCGGCATGCGGTGGTCGGCGATCTCGACGGTCGAGGCGGCCGGGCGCGACGACCTCCACGAGGCCGCCGTACGCCGCCGGGCGCGGCCGGACCTCCTGCCCGGCACCGGTGCCGAGCAGGACGAGGACCTGGAGATCGCGGCCGCGGCCGTGCGCATCGCCCTGGAGCGGCACGCCGGTCGCAGCAAGGTGGTGGTCAGCCCCGAGGGTCGGGTCGTGGAGCGCAGCGGCAAGGACCTCCGGGAGGTCGACCTGATGGTCGGCTCGGGCGGCGTGCTGCGCCACGGCGGCCCCGACGCCGTACGCCGGGTGCTGCTGCCGGCGACCGGCGACGCGTTCGAGGGTGGCTGGCAGCTGCCGCGCGAGCCCGTCGTGGTCGTGGACCACGACTACGTCCTGGCGGCGGCCGGCCTGCTGGCCGAGACGCACCCCCTGGCGGCGCACCGGCTGGTGGGGCGCCTCGACAGCACCGGCACCCGTTAGCGTGACCGACGTGACCGAGCGCACGCCCGAACCCGAGAGCGACGACGAGTCGGGCCGTCGACGCCTGTTCGCCACCCTGTCCCGTGGCGACGACGACGGGCTCGCCGAGCGCATCGTCGCGCAGTGGGCGCAGATGCGCGCCGAGCGGCGCGAGGAGCAGCCGGCGTTCACCACCGGTCCCTCCAACTTCAGCCGCGCCCAGGTGCCGTGGGGCCTCGACCTCGCCGCCGCCTGGTCGTGGCGCCTCATCGTCATCGTCGTCGCGGGCCTCGGCGTGCTCTGGACGCTGAGGTTCTTCGCGGTGATCACCCTGCCGCTGGCGGTCGCGCTCCTGATCGCGGCGCTGGCCGCACCCATGGTGGCCGCCCTGCGCAGGATCGGTCTGCCTCGCGGACCCTCGACCGGCATCGTGATGCTGCTGGGGATCGCGATGGTCTCGCTCCTGCTCACCTACGTCGGCCAGCAGGTCGCGCAGGGTGCCACCGACCTGGCCGACTCGGTGGTCCAGGGCCTCGAGCAGGTCCGCGACTGGCTGCGCACCGGACCGCTCAACGTCTCCGACTCCCAGCTCGACGGCTACATCGAGGAGATGCAGGGCGCGATCACCGAGAGCACGGGCACCAACGGCCTGGTCACCCGGCTCACCGAGGTCGGCACGGCCGTGGGCCACGTGGTGGCCGGCTTCTTCATCGTGCTCTTCTCCACCTACTTCTTCCTCTCCGACGGCGCGCGCATCTGGTCGTGGCTGGTGCGCATCGCGCCGCGTGCGGCCCGCGAGCGGGTCGACGCCTCCGGCCGGGTCGCCTGGGTCTCGCTGACGCAGTTCGTGCGGGCCACCGTGCTGGTGGCCCTGGCCGACGCGATCGGGATCATGATCGTGGCGGCGGTCCTCGGCGTGCCGTTCGTGATCGCCATCGGCGTCCTGGTGTTCCTGGGCGCCTTCGTGCCGATGATCGGTGCGACGGTCGCCGGCACGGTCGCCATCCTGGTCGCGCTGGTCGACCAGGGCCCCTGGACCGCACTGCTGATGCTCGGCGGCGTGATCCTCGTCCAGCAGATCGAGGGACACATCCTGCAGCCGTTCCTGATGGGGCGGTTCGTCTCGCTGCACCCGCTCGGCGTCATCGTGGCGATCGGCTGCGGCGTGCTCGTCGCGGGCATCGCCGGCGCGCTCATCGCCGTACCTCTGGCCGCCGCGGGCAATGCGGTCGCCCAGCACCTCGCGAGCTACACCGCCATCGGCGACGACGACCCGGACGAGGCGCTCGACGAGGACAAGGCGACCGACGGCGTGCCACCCGACGTCGTACCCGAGGACGACAGCCCCCTCGCCGGTCCGGACGCACCGGACGACGACCACCAGGAGGACCGCCCATGAGCGACCAGGTGACCCTCGACGACATCCGCGCCGCGCGCGAGATGCTCAGCGACATCACCCTCACGACCCCCATGGAGGGCGCCCGCTGGCTCTCGGCGATCGCCGGGGGACCGGTCCGCCTGAAGTGCGAGAACCTCCAGCGGACCGGGTCGTTCAAGGCCCGCGGCGCCTACGTCCGCATCGCCCGGCTCTCCGAGGAGGAGCGGGCGCTCGGCGTCGTCGCGGCCTCCGCGGGCAACCACGCACAGGGCGTCGCGCTCGCCGCCTCGACGCTCGGCATCTCCTCCACCGTCTTGATGCCCGAGGGCGCACCGATCCCCAAGGAGAAGGCCACCCGCGGCTACGGCGCCGACGTGGTCTTCCACGGCCGCTACCTCGAGGACTCGCTGGCCGCGGCGCGCGAGTTCTCCGAACGCACCGGCGCGGTGCTGATCCACCCGTTCGACCACGTCGACATCGTGGCCGGGCAGGGCACGCTCGGCCTGGAGATCCTCGAGCAGGCCCCTGACGTACGCACCGTGCTGGTGCCGACGGGCGGCGGCGGCCTGCTGGCGGGCGTCGCGATCGCGATCAAGGCGCTGCGTCCGGACGTCCGCGTGGTCGGTGTGCAGGCAGAGGGCGCCGCCGCCTATCCCGGCTCGCTCGCCGCCGGGCACCCCGTGGCGTTGGAGTCGATGAGCACGATGGCCGACGGCATCGCGGTCGGTCGCCCGGGCGACATCACCTTCGCTGCCGTGCGCGACCACGTCGACGAGATCCTCACCGTGTCGGAGGAGTCGCTCTCCCGCGCCCTGCTCTCGCTGGTCGAACGCGCCAAGCAGGTCGTCGAGCCGGCGGGCGCGGCCGCCGTCGCGGCGATGCTGGACAACCCGACCGGCTTCGAGACGCCCGCCGTGGCCGTGCTGTCGGGCGGCAACATCGACCCCCTGCTGCTCAGCAAGGTGATCCGGCACGGCCTCGCCGCGGCCGGGCGCTACCTCTACCTCCGCGTCTGCATCCCCGACCTGCCCGGCGGCCTCGCCTCGCTCCTCACCGAGATCGGCGAGGAGGGCGCCAACGTGCTGGAGGTCGCGCACGAGCGCATCTCGCCGTCCCTCACCCTCAACGAGGTCGAGGTGCGGATCCAGCTCGAGACCCGCGGCGAGTCGCACGCCGAGCACCTGCGCGCCCGCCTGCGCGAGCGCGGCTACCGCGTCTACGACTGAGCGGCGTACGCGGGGAAACCGCCGGCGCTGCCAGCCGTCGGAAATGACCGAGGAGCGGTGCCCCGGCCGCTCGGGCCGGCGCACCGCTCCTGCGCGGTCGAGCTCGCCAAAAGGGCCGGTCAGGACCGGTAGGGCTCCGCGTCGACGATCTCGACGGAGAACTCCTTGCCGGTGGGCGCGGTGTAGGTGACCGTGTCGCCCTTGCTCTTGCCGTTGATCGCGGCACCCATGGCCGTCTGCGGCGAGTAGACGTCGAGGGTGTCGCCCTCGGAGAGGTTCTCGCGGGCGCCGAGGAGGAACTTCTCCTCGTCGCCGCCGTCGATGCGTGCCGTCACGACCATGCCGGGCTCCACGACGCCGTCGTTGGGCGGCGTCTCGCCGACCTCGGCCTTGCGGAGCATGTCCTCGAGCTGGCGGATCCGGGCCTCCTGCTTGCCCTGGTCGTCCTTGGCGGCGTGGTAGCCGCTGTTCTCCTTGAGGTCGCCCTCGTCACGAGCCGCGGCGATCTTCTCGATGATCTCCTGCCGCTTGGGGCCCCGGAGGTCGTCGAGCTCGGCCTGCAGCTTGTCGTAGGCCTCCTGGGTCAGCCAGATGGTGCCCTGGTCGGTCATGTCGGTACTCCTGCTTCAACGTAGAGATTCAGGTGGTGCTGGATGCGGGTGTGCCTCAGCGCGACCGCATCTGGTCGGTGGAGCCTTCTTCCGTCCGATCGAGGTCAGCGCGGCCGCAGACGTGGGCCAGCGCTGCCGGACGGGCAGGACCACAGGCTAGCAAGCCCGGCGGAAAAGCGCAGGTCGCGAGCGGAGTGAGGCCGTCGGCGGGTCCTCAGCGGGGACGGGACTGGCCCTCGGCGGTGCACCCGAGCTTCTCCACGGAGGTGGCGCGGCGCTCGGTGCGGATCACGACATCGTTGTCTCCGTCGACGGGCGTGAAGGCGAGCTCCCCGACGGCCGTCTTGTCCTCCGACAGGGCGCGCAGGCGGCAGGTCGCCGTGACGTCGTCGTCGCTGAGCCGGACGTCGAGCCGGGCCGTCACCTCGTGGTCGCTGATCACGTCGAACGACACGATCTCGGAGCGGACCTCCGGGGTGCCGTGCACCCACGCCACCCAGCCCAGCCAGGTCAGGCCGATCGCCGCGAGGCCCGCGGCCAGCGCGATGGTGACCGGTCGTCGCCAGGCAGAGGGCGAGCCGTAGCGGTCGGCGAGGTCAGTGGTCACGACCACGAGGGTAAGTGCCACCTCCTAGACTCGCGCCCATGGCCCAGCCCACCCCCGACCGGTCCCGCACGGGGCTCCGGCTCATGCACGTCCACGCCCACCCCGACGACGAGTCGAGCAAGGGCGCCGCGTCGACCGCGAAGTACGTCGCCGAGGGGGTCGACGTGCACGTGGCGACGTGCACCGGCGGCGAGCGCGGGTCGGTGCTCAACGCCAAGATGGACCGCCCCGAGGTCTGGGAGAACATCTCCGAGATCCGGCGCGAGGAGATGCACCGTGCCCGCGACATCCTCGGCATCCGGCAGGACTGGCTCGGCTTCGTCGACTCCGGCTGGCCCGAGGGCGACCCGCTGCCGCCGCTGCCCGAGGGCTGCTTCGCCCTCGTCCCGCTGGAGGAGGCCACCGAGCGCCTCGTCCGGTTGGTCCGCGAGTTCCGTCCGCACGTGATGACGACGTACGACGAGCGCGGCGGCTACCCGCACCCCGACCACATCCGCTGCCACGAGGTCTCCGTCGCCGCCTACCACGCGGCCGGCGACCCGGACCGGTTCCCCGACGCGGGTGAGCCGTGGCAGCCGCTCAAGCTCTACTACCACCACGGCTGGAGCTGGGCGAAGACCAACGCCCTGCACGAGGCGATGCTCGCCCACGACCTGGAGTCGCCGTACACCGAGCGCCTCGCCACCTGGGAGCGCGAGCCGGACTGGGACGACCGGATCACCACCCGGGTGCCCTGCGGGGAGTACTTCGGGGTGCGTGACCAGGCGCTGCTGGCCCACGCGACCCAGATCGACCCCGACGGCATGTGGTTCGCGATCCCGCGCGAGATCCAGCAGAAGACCTGGCCGACCGAGGACTACGAGCTGGTCGACAGCAAGGTCGACACGACCCGCCCGGAGGACGACCTCTTCGCCGGCATCCCGACGCCCGCTCCCTGACCACCGAGTGGGACACTGGAGGCATGCTCGCGCTGCTGATCACCCTCGTTGACGACCCGACGCCGAAGGACACCGACGTCGTCGCGGGCCCGCTGGGCTTCGCGATCTGGATCTTCCTGATCCTCGCCGTCGTGGTGCTGGGGTTCAGCCTGGTCAAGCAGCTGCGCAAGGCGCAGGCGGCCAAGGACGCCGGCGTCTACGGCGACGAGCCGGTCACGCCCGACGAGAAGGCCGACCGCGAGGGCTGATCAGCCCCGGACCGCCCGCACCAGGCAGTCCCACGCCGTACGACGTTCCGCACCGCCGTGCTCGTCGGCCGCGGTGACCTCCCGCGCCACGCGCCCGGCGCGCACGACCTCGACGTCGAGGCCGGCCAGGTCGCCCAGCACGTCCTCGGCGGTCATCAGCACGGCGGGGTCCTGCGGACCGCCGGTGCCCTCGGCGAGGTTGGTCGTGTCGTGGGCGACCAGCAGGAAGGTTCCTCCCGGCCGGAGCATCGAGGCGGCACCGCGCACCGCCCGGCGTCGGTCCTCCGCGGGCAGCTGCAGGTAGGCGACCACGACCAGGTCGACGGGCTCGGGAGGCTGCCACGTGGTGGCGTCCGCGCAGACCCAGGTCACCTCGATCCCCGCCTCCGCCGCGAGCCGGGCGCCCTTGTCGAGCGCGACCTGCGAGAAGTCGACGGCGGTCGCCGACCACCCGCGTGACGCGAGCCAGATCGCGTTGCGACCCTCGCCCGCGGCGAGGTCGACGGCGGCGCCGGGCGGCAGGTCGGCGACCTCCTCGGCGACGAACCGGTTGGGCTCGCGCGACCAGACCAGCTCGGCGGCGGCGTACCGCTCGTCCCACGCTCCTGCGTCCATGCCCGCCAGCCTAGGTCGGCACGGTCAGGCGGTCACCCAGGATCCCGCGCGCATCACCCGGACCACCTCGAGGCGGTCGTCGAGCACGACCAGGTCGGCGCGGCGGCCGGCCTCGAGCACGCCGACGTCGGTCAGGCCCCAGGCCCGTGCCGGCGTGGTGCTGGCGGCCTGGATGACGTCGACGAGCGGCAGCCCCGCCTCGCGTACCGCGAAGCGGACGGCGGCCGCGATGGTGAGCGTGGAGCCGGCGATCGCGCCGGTGCCGTGGCCGTCGGCGAGCCGGGCGACGCCCTCGCGGACCTCGACCGCCATGGGCCCCAGCCGGTAGTCGCCGTCCGGCGCGCCGGCAGCCGCCATCGCGTCCGTGACGAGGATGCAGCGCCCCGCCTTGGCGGCGAAGACCGTGCGCAGGACCGCGGGGTGCAGGTGCACGCCGTCGGCGATCAGCTCCACGTCGACGGGGGAGTCGAGCAGCGCGCCGACCGGGCCGGGGTCGCGGTGGTGGAGCGGGGGCATGGCGTTGAAGAGGTGGGTGCCCAGGCGGGAGCCCGCGTCGATCGCGGCGCACGCCTCGTCGTACGTCGCGTCGGTGTGCCCGATCGCCGCGACGACACCGCGCTCGGCGAGCAGGCGCACGGCCTCGATCCCGCCGGCGAGCTCGGGGGCGAGCGTGACCATCCGGACGGCACCGTCGCCGGCGTCGAGGAGCGACTCGACCGAGGCGCCGTCGGGCGCGGCGAGCGAGCCGGGCTGGTGTGCGCCCGAGCGGCGCGGGCTCAGCCACGGCCCCTCGAGGTGTACGCCGGCCAGCCGGCCGTCCTGCGCGAGCAGGGCCAGCTCCCGGACGGCGTCGACCATCCGCTGCGGGGTGTCGGTGACCAGGCTGGCCGCCATCGTCGTGGTGCCGTGCGCGAGGTGGGTGTCGGTCACGACCGCGGCGGCGTCCGCCGTACCGGTGTCGAACGACGCGCCACCACCGCCGTGCACGTGGAGGTCGACGAACCCCGGCACGAGGGTGACGGCCCCCAGGTCGAGGTCGGCCGTGCGCGGCGGTGCGCCCTCACCGACCTCGCTGATGCGGTCGCCGTCCAGGAGCAGCCACCCCGGCGCGAGGATCCGCGCCGGGGTGACCACCTGGTCGGCCGTGAGGAGCACCGTCACGCGCTGGTGTCCGCCTCGACGAGGGACTCCTCGCCCTCGTCCTCGCGGCCGGGGGTCTTCAGGTTCCACTTCCGGATCACGAACCGGAACAGGAAGTAGTAGAGGACCGCGTAGGCCAGGCCGATCGGGATGATCAGCAGCGGCTTGGTCGCGATGTTGAAGTTGAGCGCGTAGTCGAACAGGCCGGCCGAAAAGCCGAAGCCGTCCTTGATGCCGATCGCGTTGACCAGCGCCAGCGAGGTGCCGGTGAGCAGGGCGTGGATGACGTAGAGCGGCCAGGCGACGAACATGAACGCGAACTCGAGCGGCTCGGTCACGCCGGTGAGGAAGGCGGTCAGCGCGGCCGACAGCATGATGCCGCCCACGGCCTTCTTGTGTGCGGGCTTGGCCTCGTGCCAGATCGCCAGCGCCGCGGCCGGGAGGGCGAACATCATGATCGGGAAGAAGCCGGTCATGAAGGCGCCGGCGGTCGGGTCGCCGTGCAGGAAGCGAGCGATGTCGCCGGTCCACACCGCACCCGACGCGTCCTCGTAGGAGCCGATCAGGAACCACGGCCCGGAGTTCAGGATGTGGTGCAGGCCCAGCGGGATGAGGAGGCGGTTGAGCGTGCCGTAGACGAAGCCGCCCGTGACGTCGTTGGAGGTGACCCAGTCGCCGAGCGAGGTGAGGCCGGAGTCGAAGCCCTTGTAGAGGAAGCTGGTGGCGACCGCGATGAGCATCATCGTGATGGCGGTGATGATCGGGACGAACCGGCGCCCGCCGAAGAAGGCGAGGTAGGGCGGCAGGGAGATCCGGTGGTAACGCTGCCACAGCCACGCGGCGACGAGGCCGGAGACGATGCCGCCCAGGACCCCGTAGTTGATCAGCTGCTGCTCGGCGTCGCCCTCGGGGAGGCCGAGGACCGTCGGTGACATCGCTTCTCCGACGCCCTTGAAGACCAGGTAGCCCACCACGGCGGCCAGAGCGGTCGAGCCGTCTGCCTTCTTGGCCATGCCGATCGCCACACCGAGGGCGAAGAGCAGCGGCAGGTTGTCGAAGATCGCCCCGCCGGCTGCGCCGATCACGGCGGCCACCTCGGTCCAGCCGAGGCCATCCGCCCCGAGGAGGTCGGGCTGCCCGAGCCGGAGCAGCAGGGCGGCCACGGGCAGGGCGGCGATCGGGAGCATGAGGCTACGCCCGAACTTCTGGACGGGCGCGAGGTTGAACCTGCGCCTCTCCGTGCTGGCGGTCCCGCCCGAGGCGGCGTCGTGGGTCGTCACGATGGTTCCCTTCTGGTGGTGCTGGAGGTGGTGCTGGAGGTGGTGCGGTGGTGGGTGGTGGTGGTCGGGGAGGTGCCGGGGGAGGCCGGGGGAGGCGTGGCCCCGAGGGTCATGTGGACCTGGTAGCGGTCGCCGCGGTAGCGCGAGACGACGTGCTCCAGCGGGCGCCCGGCCGCGCTGGACACGCGCCGGAAGACGAGCAGCGGCGTGTGCACGGGGGCCTCGAGGCGGCGCGCCATCGCGCCCTCGGCGGCCTCGCCCCAGAGCGTCTGCTCCGCGGCGTCGATGGCGAGGCCGTAGCGCACGTCGAAGAGCGTGTAGAGGGAGCCGGAGAGGTCCTCGGCGTCGAGGCCGGGCAGCAGGGAGGTGGGGTACCACCCCTGCTCGAGCGCCATCGGCTGGCCGTCGGCGAGCCGGATCCGGTCGATGCGCCAGGCCGTGCCACGCGCGCCGAGGTGCAACGTCGTGGCGACCTGCGCCGGCGGGCGCTCCTCGTCGACGCGCAGCAGCCGGGTGGAGGGGGTCAGCCCGCGCCGGAGCATGTCCTGGGAGAACGACGCCAGGTGCAGCCGGCTCTCCACACGAGGGCGGGCCACGAAGGTGCCCTTGCCCTGGATGCGGTGCAGCAGACCGCCAGCGACCAGGTTGTCGATGGCCTTGCGCACGGTGGCGCGCGAGACGTCGTACGTCGTCATCAGCTCGCGCTCGGAGGGGATCGCGACGTCGGGTCCCAGCTCGCGGACCGCGAGCTCGGCGAGCACGTCGCTGAGCTGCGCGTGCTTGGGCCGGGGGCCGTCGTCGATCCTGCGGGGCATCTGCACCTCTCGACGTCTGGGGGATTGATTGGTACGGTCTGGTACGTACCAGTTGGGAGCATGAACCCAGCGCGCCGACCTTGTCAAGGACCGCGATGTCGACCACAGCCCAGCCCCCGGCCCGGACGCAGATGGCGTCCGAGATCGCCGAGCAGCCCGCCGCCGCCCGGCGCACCCTCGACCACCTGCTGCCCCAGCGCGAGCGGCTGCGCGCCCTGTTCGAGGGCCGTCGCCGGGTGCTGCTCGTCGCCCGCGGGTCGAGCGACAACGCCGCCATCTACGCCCGCTACCTCCTCGAGGTGTCCGCTGGCGTTCCGGCCGCACTGGCCGCACCGAGCGTGGCCACCCACTACCGCGCACGCCTCGACCTCGACGACACCCTCGTCGTCTCCGTGTCGCAGTCGGGCTCGACCGCGGAGATCGTGGAGACCCAGGAGTGGGCACGGTCGTGCGGGGCGGCCACGGTGTCGGTCTCCAACGTCGCCGACTCGCCGCTCGCGGCTGCCGCCGACCTCGCCCTCACCACGCAGGCCGGTCCCGAGGTGGCGGTACCTGCCACCAAGACGTACCTCACCCAGATGGTCGCGCTGGGCGTGCTCGCCGACGCACTGGGGCCCGCGGACTCCGCCCTCGCAGCCGACCTGGGCCGCGTCCCCGACGCGGTGGACGGACTGCTCGGCCAGGACGTCGAGCCCGCCGCCGAGATGCTCGCGGGCGTCGAGCGCGTCATCGTCTCCGGTCGCGGGTTCCTGCTCGGCACCGCGCTCGAGACCGCGCTCAAGATGGAGGAGACCTGCCTGCGCCCGGTGCGCGGCTACTCCTACGCCGACCTGCGCCACGGCCCGATCTCGGTGGTCGGCGACGGCGTCCTCGCGGTCCTCGTGGCCGCCGCCCACGGGCCGCTCGCCGATCCGATGTCCGAGCTCGCCGACGACCTCCACGCCCGTGGCGCGCGCGTGCTCGGGCTCGGGGGCACGCCGGCGTTCGCCGAGCGCTGCGACGTGCACCTCGCCGGCCCGGACCTGCCGGAGACCGTGGAGCCTGTTGCGAGCATCGTCCCGGCACAGATGATGATCGAGCGACTGGCACTCCGGCTCGGGCTGGACCCGGACAACCCGCGCGGCCTCAACAAGGTCACGCAGACCGACGTCGGTCGCTGATCCCCAGCCTGACAACGCCGACCCACCCCGACCCACAACGAGAGGAACCACCATGAGCAGCAAGGCCGAGCAGATCCTCGCCGGCCTCGGCGGCGCGGACAACGTCGTCGAGATCGAGGCCTGCATCACCCGTCTCCGCACCGAGGTCAAGGACGGCTCCCTCGTGGACCAGGCCGCCCTCAAGGCCGCCGGCGCGCACGGCGTGATGGCGAGCGGCACGGTCGTCCAGGTCGTCGTCGGGCCCGAGGCGGACAACCTCGCCGACGACATCGAGGACCTGATGTGACCCCTCCCGTCCGCGTCCTCGCTCCCTGCCCGGGTCGCGTCATCGCGATGACCGACGTGCCGGACCCGGTCTTCGCCGAGGAGATGGTCGGTCCCGGCGTAGCCATCGAGCCCGCCATCGAGCCCGGGGTCGAACCCGACGGCGGCGCCACGACGGTGGTCTCGCCCATCGCGGGCACCGTGGTGAAGGTGATGCCGCACGCCTTCGTGGTGCTCGGTGACGGGGTCGGGGTGCTCGTGCACCTCGGCATCAACACCGTCCGCCTCGGCGGCACGGGCTTCGAGGTGCTGACCACGCAGGGCGCCCAGGTCGCCGCCGGCGACGCGATGGTGCGGTGGGACCCGTCCAGCATCCCCACCTCGCACGACGGGCACGAGCTCTCGACGGTGGTGCCGGTCGTCGTCATGGATGCGCCGAAGGGCTCGGTCGCCAGCGACGCCGTCGGCGGCTCGGTCGCGGCCGGCGACCTGCTCTTCACCACGTCGTGACGACCGCACGCCGACCCGGAGCCCTCCTGCTCGACCTCGACGGGACCCTCGTCGACTCCGAGCCGCTGCACCGGCGCGGCTACGAGGCGTACTTCGCCCACGAGGGGTGGGACGTGCCCGACCTGACGATCTTCACCGGTCGCCGGGCCGAGGACGTCTTCGCGACCGAGCCGGGGCCGTGGGCCGGCCTGGACCCGATGGCCGTGCTCGAGGGGGTCCTGCGCCACGTCCCGGACGAGGCGGCAGCCGCGCTCCCCGGTGCCCGCGAGCTGATCGAGGCCGCGCGCGCCCAGGGCACTCCTCTCGCGATCGTCACCTCCGCCGGCCCGGCGTGGGTCGAGCGCTCGCTCGTCGAGTCACTGGGCCTGTCGCTGGCGAGCGTCGACGTGGTCGTCACCGCGCGCGACGTGGTGGACGGCAAGCCACATCCGGCCGGCTTCGCGCTCGCCTGCGAGCGGCTGGGGGCCGACCCGGCCGGAGCGGTCGCGGCGGAGGACTCGCCGGCCGGCGTGCGCGCCGCCATCGGTGCCGGCGTCGGCTACGTGCACGGGATCGCCACCACCCACGCCCGCTCGGTGCTGGTGGACGCGGGTGCCGTCGAGGTGCACGACGACCTCCGCCCGCTGCTGGCGCTGCTCGAGGGCTAGGCGCGGGGCGTCCACGGCTCGCTGTGGGCGATGATCCGCTCGACCTCGCCCTTCATGTGCCGGGCGATGTCCCCGCCGGGATCGTGCGCCACCTCGATGCCCTCCACCTCGTCGTGGACCGACCCGACGACGAAGAGGTTCTCGTCGTTGTACTCGTTGGCCGGTGCGGTGTAGTTGAAGCTGCCGGCGACCACGACCTGCTGGTCGATCACCATCAGCTTGTGGTGCAGCTTGCGCAGGTGCGCGAACGGGCCGTCACGACGCGGCACGAAGAGCTCGATGTTCTCGTGCACGAGCCAGGGCGGCGCGGCCCAGTCGTGCGCGGCCTGGCCGCGGTCGAGCACGCCGCGGATCTTCATCCCACCCCGTGCCAGCGCGAGCATGGCGTCGTCGATGCCCGAGGAGCCCGCGAAGGTGAAGATCGCGAAGGCGATCTCCTCGGTCCCCTTGAGCATCTGCTTCATGATCTCCAGCTCGGGGGTGTGGTCCGGCGCGAACAGCACCTTCACCGGGACCCCCGCCAGGTCGTACACCTTGGGCACGTCGCCGTGCAGGCCACGGCCGAAGGAGCCGCGACGCAGCTGCTCGACCTCGGTGGCGTACTGCCGGCACACGTAGGCGTTGCGGAAGACGAAGACGTGGTTGAGGTTCTGGTGGCAGTCGGTGACGGTGAAGTTGGCCGACCCGGACAGCAGTGCCGACGTCGGCGCCGCTGCGCCCTCGTAGTCGCGCAGCACGAACTTCTGGTGGAAGATCTTCGGGTTGTAGTCGCCGCGCACCTGCACGTCCGAGCGCAGCAGCGCCGCCAGGATGCGGCGGTTCTCGGCGAGCTCTGTCTCGTCGTCGCCCCACTGCACCCGGCGCAGCGCGTCCTCCGGGGTCTCACCGGGTCGTGGGACCGGGAGGGTCGGCGGGGTGCCTGACAGCGGCGAGCGCAGGTAGTCCTGCTCGAGGAACAGCTCGACCCGTACGCCACGCCAGCTCGCGTCGAGCAGCGCCTGCGCGATCACCGGGTTGTCCAGCTCCTGCACCGCGACCGCGAGCGTCGACCGGGCGCCCGCGATGAAGTCGCTGATCACGGTCTCGAGGTCGTCGGCCGCGCCGAGTTCCGTCGGCCCGACGTAGGCCTCGATCTTTCCGCTCGCGAAGACGGTCATGACATCGCATTGTCCTCCGACGGACGGTCGCCGACGGTCCGGGCGTGCGGTCGGCCCGGGTCGTCGAGCACGGGCGCCGCCTCACCGGCGCGCAACGCCTCGAGCTGCGCGCACACCGCGGTGCCGTAGAAGAAGGCGATCGACGACAGCAGCGCCCACAGCAGCAGGGCGAACACGCCGGCGAGCGGGCCGTACACGCTGCCGAACGACCCGCTCAGCGAGACGTACGTCGCCAGGCCGACCGTCGCAAGTGCACTGAGCAGGACCGCGATGCCGGAGCCCAGCGCCAGCCAGGACAGCGCCGGCTGCCGCCGCCGCGGGGCGTGGTCGAGGAGGACGGCGATCGTGAGCACGAGCAGTGCCAGTCCGCCGGGCCAGCGCACGACCTCCCAGGTGTCGACCGCCCGGTCCGACCAGCCGTAGCTCTCCGCCATCGCCTCGCCGAAGGCGCCGCCGCCGACGATCATCAGGAAGCCGATGCCGACGGGCGCCGCCAGGATGGCGGTCAGGACCGCGGCGCGGCCGTACTTCGCAACGGCCCTGCGGTCGCGCCGGATGCCGTAGATGCGGTTGGCCCCGCGCTCGACCTGCGCCATGGCGGTGGTCATCGACAGCAGCGCGAAGCCGAGGCCGAACACCAGCGCGACCTCGCCCGCGACCTCGGCCTCGTCGGACTTCTCGACAGCGGACGTGAGCGCGTCGCTGTCGCCGGCGCCGGGGGAGAGGGAGTCGACCACGTGCGCGACGACCGCCGCCGGGCGCTCCTCGTCGAGGTCGGAGGCGAGGCCGGTCAGGGCGAGCAGGAACGGGACGACGGCCAGGCAGGCCTGCAGTGCGAGGGCGCGCGAGTTGGTGAACCCGTCGCCGTACCGGAACCGGACGAACGACTCCACCGCGATCGCGCGCAGCCCGTGGCGCCGGGCGAGGTGCCAGGCGTCGAGTGCGTCGAGCTCGTCACCGTCCATCTCCGTGGTGACGGGCACGGTCCGGGCAGTCGTCATGGCGGCACCCTAGGCTGACGAGGTGTCGGAGCCGACGAGGAACCGGGAGACGCTCGACTCCTACGAGCAGATCGCGCGCGACTACGCCGACTCGACCCGGGGTACGCCGACGGGCGCCGCCGCCGAGGCCCTCGGACGGCTGCTGGAGCACCTGCCGGCGGGCGGGTCGCTCCTCGAGCTGGGCTCCGGGCCCGGCTGGGACGCCGACTTCCTCGAGGAGCACGGGCTGCAGGTCCGGCGTACGGACGGCACGCAGTCCTTCTGCGACCTCCAGCGTGCCCGCGGTCGCGCGTGCGACCTGCTGGACGTGACGGTCGACGGGTTCACGACCCCGGAGTGGCCGGCGTACGACGGGGTGCTGGCGCTGTTCGTGCTGCAGCACGTCGAGCGTGGCGCGACGCGGGACGTCCTCGTCACGGCCGGCGCCGCCCTGCGACCCGGGGGTGCCCTGCTGGTGTCGATGCGCGAGGGCGAGGCCGACGACGAGTCCTGGCAGCTCGGGTCGTCGGGGCGCCGCTACCACGTGACGCGGTGGACGCAGCACGAGTTCGAGGGCCTGCTGGTCGAGGCCGGACTGACCCCGACCTGGCACGTCCGGCTCGAGGACGACGAGGGCGACTGGCTCCTCGTCCTCTCCGCGAAGTCCTGAGCCCGGACCCGCGCTCAGGCGGCGGCCGCCTCCAGCGCCGCCACGGCAGCGGAGGCGTCGGGCAGGGCGCGCATCTCCTCGGCCACGGCGCGGCACCGGTCCCTCATGACGGCGTCGGCCAGGACCTCGCACGCGGCGCTCGCCACTGCGGCGGGCGAGCAGGTGGCCGCGTCGAGGGCGGAGGCGAGGCCCAGCTCGAGCGCGCGGCCCGCGTTGTGCGGCTGGTCGGCCCCGAGGGGGAGCAGCAGCGACGGCAGGCCGTGCGCCAGCGTCGCCATCAGGCTGCCCGAGCCGGCGTGCGACACGACCAGGTCGACCGTGGGGAGCACCTCGGCCTGGGGCACGAAGCGCTCGACCCGCACGTGGGGCGGTTGCGGGCCGAGGTCGGCAGGATCCAGCCCGCGACCGACCGTCACGAGGACGTCGGCGTCGAGCTCGCCCAACCCCGTCACGAGCCGTTCGAACAGGTCGCCCGACCCCCTGTTGAAGATGGTGCCGAGCGTGACGTAGATGCCGGTCCGCTCCGACCGGTAGGACGCCGCGGGGACGCTGGTGGACCGGTAGTGGAGGGGCTCCACCCGCAGCGGCGCCTCGGGACTGCGGAACGACGGCGCGAAGTCGGACAGCACGAGACCCGTGGTCAGGCGGCTGAGCTCGCGGTCGGGGGCCAGCCCGTGCTCGGCGCGTACGACGTCCAGGCGCGACGCCACCAGCCCGGGTCGCACCAGCAGGCCGGAGGCGAGCACGAGGTGGGTGGCGACCGGGACACCGGCCAGCTCGGCCGCGATCGTCGTACCGAGGTCGGTCTCGTCGCGCAGGACGAGGTCGGGGCGGAACCGCTCGATGACCTCCGGCACCGCTCCGGCCATCCGGCGCGCGCCGCGGGCGGCGAAGTTGTCGGCGAACTCGACCTCGGTCGCCCTCGCGCCCATCACCTCGAGCGGCTCGCGGCGCTGGCCTGCCGTGGCCTGGTCGTGGTGCGGCTGCGGGCTCGTCGCGAAGGCGGTGAACCCCGCCTCCTCGATCCGCGGGACCAGCCCGCCAGAACCGGCGATCGCCACCTCGTGCCCGGCATCGCGCGCCGCCCGGGCCACCGGGAGGAGCGGAGCGAGGTGGCCGAGGCCGCCGACGAAGGTCACGAGGAGCCGCATGGTGGGTCCACCCTAGTGATCGGCGCGCTCAGCCTCGGTCGAGGCCGATCTGCGCCAACCAGCGGCTCGCGAAGGTGTCGGGCGGCAGGTCCTGGGTGACGAGGTGCACGCCCGCCTGGAAGGCGAACGCCACCAGCCCCAGCGCGGCCGCGGTGACGACCATGCCGCTCACGTTGCGTGGGAACCGGCTCGGGACGGTCCGCACCCGGTGCCACCCACCGACGAGGCCGGAGGTCACCACGGCCGAGACGACGCTCGCGCACGCGGCGCCGAGCACCGTGCCGAGCATGCCGATCCGTCCGATGAGGAGGGCCGAGGTGGCGGCAGCGGTCGCGCCGGCGACGAGCTGGGGGAGGCTGAGGTCGAGAAAGGGCTGGCGGTCGTGGTCGTTCGGTGAGTCAGGCATGACGCGATCTGGTCGGGGACACGTGCTTCCCCAGTACGACGACCGGGAACGGCCGATGGTTTCGGAAGGTGAGGGACCTCACGGGTTGTCTGGCGCTTGGCTCAGGCCCCGGTCGCCGTGACCGGGTTTCGTGACGGTCGCTGCGCGACCTCCTCAACCAACGGTGGTCGAGGCGACGTCTTCAGGGGCGCCGAGCACGCGCGAGCGGAGCGAGCGCCATCTAACGGAGCGAGTAGGTCGCCAGGCTGACGCCGATGTAGTGGGCGACGAAGGCGAGGACCGTGAAGGAGTGGAACACCTCGTGGAACCCGAACCAGTGGGGCGAGGGGTCGGGGCGCTTGAGGCCGTAGACCACGCCGCCGAGGGTGTAGAGGATGCCGCCGACCGCGACGAGCACGAGCGTGGCGATGGCGACGCCGGAGCTGAACCGGTCGGCGCCCTCCATGAACTGCGGGATGAAGAAGACCGCGGCCCAGCCGAGCGCGAGGTACATCGGCGTGTAGAGCCAGCGCGGCGCGTCGATCCAGAACACGCGGAAGAAGACGCCGCCGATCGCGGCGCCCCACACGATGGCCAGGAGCGTCGTACGCGCGGTGCCCTCCAGGAAGAGCAGGGCGTAGGGCGTGTAGGTGCCGGCGATGAGGACGAAGATGTTGGCGTGGTCGAAGCGCCGCAGGAAGGCCCAGGTGCGGGGCGACCAGGTGCCGCGGTGGTAGATCGCGGAGACGGTGAACACGAGCAGGGCCGAGAGCGCGAACGCGGCGGAGCCCACGCGCGTGGAGGCGGTCGGGGAGAGCGCCACCAGGACGATGCCCGCGGCGAGCGCGACCGGGGCGGTGCCCGCGTGCAGCCAGCCGCGGAGCTTGGGCTTCACCTCGGCCATCTTGTCGTGCATCAGCTCGCCCGCTCGCTCGACGGCGTTCTCCACGCGGTCGCGGGGCGTGACAGGCTTGTCCATGCCTAGAAAGTACCCAACACGGGGTGAGCCACGCAGCCGTTGGCGACGAGTGGCCCGTCACAACGGCGTTACCATCGGCAGGTGGTCAAGCTGAAGGACGCGCTGCGAGGAGTGCTCTACCCGGCGTACGAGGCGCGGGTGGTCAAGTCCCTGCCGCAGGACCAGATCCCGCAGCACGTCGGCGTGATGCTCGACGGCAACCGGCGCTGGGCCAAGGCCGTGGGCCTCAACACCGCCGAGGGCTACCAGGCCGGCGCCGACAACATCCGCCCGCTCCTCGGCTGGTGCGAGGAGGTCGGCGTCGAGGTCGTGACGCTGTGGCTGCTCTCCAGCGACAACCTCACCAACCGCCCACCCGAGCAGATGACCGGGCTGCTGAAGATCATCGAGGGCGCGGTCGAGTCGCTCGCCGAGGCCCGGCGCTGGCGGATCCACCCGGTCGGCGCCCTCGACCTGCTCCCCACCGAGACCGCCGAGCGGCTCAAGGCGGCCGAGGAGGCGACACGCGACATCGACGGGATCCTGGTCAACGTGGCCGTGGGCTACGGCGGCCGGCGCGAGATCGCCGACGCCGTGCGCGCCCTGCTCGCCGACCACGCCGCCAAGGGCACCTCGCTGGAGGAGCTCGCCGACCTCATCGACGTCGAGCACATCGCCGAGCACCTCTACACCAAGGGCCAGCCCGACCCCGACCTGGTCATCCGGACGTCCGGCGAGCAGCGGCTGGGCGGCTTCCTGCTGTGGCAGTCGGCCAACTCGGAGTTCTACTTCTGCGAGGCGCTGTGGCCCGACTTCCGCCGCGTCGACTTCCTGCGCGCGATCCGGGCGTACGCCGCCCGCGAGCGCCGCTTCGGCGGCTGAACGAATCGTTACCCGCCGGCCACCTCGCGTTCGGGCGTGTCGCCCCGGATCGGGTGAGGGGCGGGCGTACTTTCGCGGCATCGGCAGGTGGGGAAGCTTGCCGTACCGGGAGGCAAGCCTTGGGCACTCAGATGGGAGCTCTCCGGTCCGTTGAATGACATCGGGCCGGGCGAGGAGTGCGCGCGCCGACCCGCAGCAAGGGGTTAGTCGTGGCCAGCAAGACCTCATCGCCCAGCTCCGCATCGCCCAGCGCATCGTCCAGCTTTGCATCGCCCGACCGAGTCACCTACGTCCTGGACACCAGCGTCCTCCTCGCCGATCCAGGGGCGCTCAAGCGCTTCGCGGAGCACGAGGTCGTGCTGCCGGTGGTCGTGATCACCGAGCTGGAGGGGAAGCGCCACCACCCCGAGCTCGGGTTCTTCGCCCGCTCCGCGCTGCGGGCGCTCGACGAGCTGCGCATCCTGCACGGACGCCTCGACGAGCCGGTCCCGATCGGCACCGAGGGCGGCACGGTGCGCGTCGAGCTCAACCACACCGACCCCGAGTCGCTGCCGTCGGGCTTCCGGCTCGGGGACAACGACACCCGCATCCTGGCCGTGGCCCGCAACCTCGCCAACGAGGGCAACACGGTCACCCTGGTCTCCAAGGACCTCCCGCTGCGGATCAAGGCCTCGGCGGTCGGCCTCGACGCCCAGGAGTACCGCGCGGAGGCGATCAGCGACTCCGACACCGGCTACACCGGGATGACCGAGCTCGAGGTGCCGGCCGCCGACCTCGACGAGCTCTACGAGGACGGCGTGATCGACCTCGCCGACGCCCGCGACCTGCCCTGCCACAACGGGCTGGTCCTGCTGTCCGACCGTGGTACGGCGCTGGCCCGGGTCGGCGCGGACAAGCGTGTCCACCTCGTGCGCGGCGACCGCGACGCGTTCGGCATCCACGGCCGGTCGGCCGAGCAGCGGGTGGCGCTGGAGATGCTGCTCGATCCCGAGGTGGGCATCGTCTCCCTCGGTGGCCGCGCGGGCACCGGCAAGTCCGCGATGGCGCTGTGCGCGGGCCTCGAGGCGGTCATGGAGCGCCGCCAGCACAAGAAGGTCGTCGTCTTCCGCCCGCTGTTCGCCGTCGGCGGGCAGGAGCTCGGCTACCTGCCGGGCTCCGAGGGCGAGAAGATGTCGCCCTGGGCACAGGCGGTCTTCGACACCCTGGGTGCGCTGACCTCGCCCGACGTCATCGACGAGGTGATGGACCGCGGCATGCTCGAGGTGATGCCGCTGACCCACATCCGCGGTCGCTCGCTGCACGACGCCTTCGTGATCGTCGACGAGGCGCAGTCGCTGGAGCGCAATGTGCTCCTGACCGTGCTCTCCCGGATCGGGGCCAACTCCAAGGTGGTGCTCACCCACGACGTCGCCCAGCGCGACAACCTCCGGGTCGGTCGCCACGACGGCATCGTCGCGGTCGTGGAGAAGCTCAAGGGGCACCCGCTGTTCGCCCACGTGACGCTGACCCGCTCCGAGCGCTCGCCGATCGCCGCCTTGGTGACCGAGATGCTGGAGAACGTCACTCTCTGAGTCCATCGCTGGATCACGCGGGACACGTCGGCCCGGTGCGCGTGCACCGGGCCGACGTGTTCTCCGCTACCCGGACGGTCACGTCCGGGGCTGGAGTGACCTCTGCGATCCCTGTGACGGCTGTGACGCAAGGGACATGGTCAATTCGGGCGTTCGGTTTGCACGCCCTCCGAGCCTCATGCATGGTGGCTCGTGACCGTTTCGTGATCTTGGGTCGTGGGCGGGGCAGTGGATCGCCGTTTCGACGCCTGGTTCCTCCTGTTCCACGAGCACGTCGGTCGGGGCACCCCCGCGCCCGTCCCCCCCTGTCGTCAACCCCCCCCGTGAGCTCCTGTGTCGAAGTCCGACAAGTACGTCCCCACGCACCGCGCCCCCGGCAAGCACAAGGCTGCCCGGGCCCCGCGCCGAGCCCTCCGCTCCGGCCTGGCCCTGACCGGGCTGGCCGCCGCCGTCACCGGCGTCACCATCTCCGGCGGCATGCTGTCCAACGACCCGTCGCTGACGCCGGCCGCCGCGGACGTCGCGGAGACGTCCGGCGCCGCCAGCGGCGCGGACGACGCGACCGGCGACGCCACGATGAGCGCGGCCGAGCTCGAGGAGCGGGCGGCCAGCACGCCGGTCTCCCGCTCCTCGCGCCGCGTGCGCCCGGCTGCGGAGAAGGTCGCGGCGCTGTCCGTCTCCTCCGGCGCGGCCGTCACGAAGTCCGAGAAGCTCTCCGAGGGCGATCCGCGCGACATCGCCCGCGCGCTGCTGCCGGCGTACGGCTTCTCCTCCGACCAGTTCTCCTGCCTCGACTCCCTCTACGTGAGCGAGTCGGGCTGGCGGATCGACGCGGACAACCCGACCTCGTCGGCGTACGGCATCCCACAGGCGCTGACCCAGCTGCACGACCTCCCGGCCGACTACATGACCTCGGCCGAGTCGCAGATCCGCTGGGGGCTGGAGTACATCCAGGACACCTACGGCACGCCCTGCAGCGCGTGGAGCTTCAAGGCCAGCCACGGCTGGTACTGAGCAGGACGCGCCTCAGCGCACCTGTCGGCGGGTCACGACGACGTGGGCCGCGTCATCGAGGTGACGTCGAGGGCGGCGTCGAGCTGCTCCTCGGTGAGGTCGCCGCGCTCGACGTAGCCCATCGCGATGACGGTCTCGCGGATCGTGGCCCCGTCCGCGAGCGCCTTCTTGGCGACCTTGGCGGCCTGCTCGTAGCCGATGTGCGCGTTGAGCGGGGTGACGACGGACGGGGAGGACTCGGCGTAGCGGCGCATCCGCTCCGCGTCACCGGTGATGCCGTCGACGCACCGCTGGGCCAGCAGCACGCTCGAGGTCGACAGCACGTGGACCGACTCGAGCAGGGCGTGCGCCATCACCGGCATCATCACGTTGAGCTCGAAGGCGCCGGACGCACCCGCCCAGGCGATCGTGGCGTCGTTGCCGATGACGCGCGCGCACACCATCAGCGTCGCCTCGGGGAGCACGGGGTTCACCTTGCCGGGCATGATGCTCGACCCCGGCTGCAGGTCGGGCAGGTGGATCTCGGCGAGGCCCGTCGTGGGGCCGGAGGACATCCAGCGCAGGTCGTTGCAGATCTTGGTGAGTCCGACGGCGATCGTGCGCAGCACCCCGGACAGCTCGACGAGCGAGTCGCGGGTGCCCTGGGCCTCGAAGTGGTCGCGGGCCTCGGTGAAGGGCTGGCCGGTCCGCTCGGCCAGCGCGGCGATCGCCCGCTCGGCGAAGGCCGCCGGGGTGTTGATCCCGGTGCCGACGGCGGTGCCGCCCAACGGCAGCTCGCGGACGCGGGGGAGCACCGACTCGAGCCGCTCGATGCCGAGCCGCAGCGTGGCGGCGTACGCGCCCATCTCCTGGCCGAGCGTCACCGGGGTGGCGTCCATCAGGTGGGTACGTCCGGACTTCACGGTGTCGGCGAACTCCTCGGCCTTGCCCTCGAACGACGTGGCGAGGCGGTCGAGGGCCGGCACCAGGTCGTCGACGACGGCGAGCGTCGCGGCGACGTGGATGCTGGTCGGGAAGGTGTCGTTGCTGCTCTGCGAGGCGTTGACCTGGTCGTTGGGGTGGACCTCGACGCCTGCCTGCGCGGCCAGCGTCGCGATCACCTCGTTGGCGTTCATGTTGGAGCTGGTGCCCGAGCCGGTCTGGAAGACGTCGAGCGGGAACTCGGCGTCGTGCTCACCGGCCGCGATCGCGTCGGCGGCCACCACGATGGCCTGCGCCTGCTCGTGGCCGAGCACCCCGAGGCCGGCGTTGGCCGTGGCGGCCGCCGCCTTGACGTGCGCCAAGGCCTGGATGTGCCGCGGCTGCAGGGTCAGGCCGCTGATCGGGAAGTTCTCGACCGCCCGCTGCGTCTGGGCCCGCCAGAGTGCGTCGCGAGGCACGGCGACCTCGCCCATCGAGTCGTGCTCGGTGCGTGTCTCCGTCATCGTGCGACCGTACCCCCGGCAGGATGGAGCCATGCGATCACTGCGTCTCGGGATCGCCGTCGTGCTCGTGGGGGTCGGGTCCGCCTGCTCCGTGCTCGGCGGCGATGAGTCCGACCCCGCCTCCGACACCGTCGACGACCTCGCCGCCGCGTTGTCCGACCTGTCGTTGGGGGAGGTGCCGCTCACCGACGAGGCCGACCGCCAGGCATTCGCCGAGCTCGTCGAGCCGCTGGACGAGGTCCCCGTCGCGGTCGAGGTGGCTGCGGTCGAGGAACCGGAGGACCCGGACGCCCCTGACGCCGCGGCAACCGCCACGCTCACCTGGCGGTGGGACGTCACCGAGACGACACCCTGGGAGTACGAGTCCACGGTCGCGCTGGTCCGTGCCGAGGCCGGGTGGCAGGTGGACTGGTCCCCGGAGTCACTGGCGTCCGAGCTGGAGGAGGGAGAGACGCTCGGCCTGCGCACCCTCACGCCCCAGCGGGGCGACATCACCGGCGCCGGCGGCCAGGTGCTGGTGACCGACCGCCCCGTCCTGCGCTACGGGCTCGACAAGACCAAGGTCGAGGGGCCGCAGGTGGCCCGGAGTGCGCGGCGGATCGCGCGCATCCTGGACGTCGACGCGGCGTCGTACGTCGAGCGCGCGGAGGCGATGGGTCCGGACGCCTTCGTCGAGGCGGTCGTGCTCCGCGAGGACGACGCCCTCGAGGTGCTGCCGGCCTTCAGCGAGGTCCGCGGCGCGCTGGCCGTGCGCGACACCGTGCCGCTCGCGCCGACCCGCGAGTTCGCTGCTGCCCTGCTCGGCCGGGTCGGACCCGCCACCGCCGAGCTGGTCGAGGCCTCCGAGGGCCGGATCGCTGCCGGCGACGAGGTGGGGCTGTCCGGGCTGCAGGCCCGCTACGACGAGCAGCTGGGCGGCACCAGCGGCACCGCCGTCGTCGCCCGGAACGAGGACGACCAGCTCCGCACGCTCTTCGAGGTCCCCGCCACCGACGGCACGGACCTCGTCACGACGCTCGACCCCACGCTCCAGCAACGGGCCGAGGACGCCCTCGCCACCCTCGGCGACGCGGCCCCGGCTGCCGCGCTCGTCGCGATCCGGCCCTCCGACGGCGCGATCCTCGCAAGCGCCAACGGCGTCGGGGCCGCGGGGGCCGACCTCGCGTCCACGGGCCAGTACGCGCCCGGCTCGACCTTCAAGGTGGTCAGCGCGCTGGCGCTGCTGCGCAGCGGGTTGGCGCCCGACGCCGGGGTGTCCTGCCCGCCGACCACCGTCGTGGACGGCCGGTCCTTCAAGAACTACGACGACTACCCGTCGTCCTCGCTCGGCGTCATCACCCTCGCGCAGGCGGTGGCCCAGTCGTGCAACACCGCCTTCATCGGCAACGCCGGACGGCTGGGGCCGGGCGACCTCACCGCTGCCGCGCAGGCGCTGGGCCTCGGCACCGACCACGACCTCGGCTTCCCCGTCTACTTCGGCCAGGTGCCGCCGCCGGAGACCGAGACCGGCGCGGCGGCCGACCTGATCGGCCAGGGCACCGTCCTCGCCAGCCCGTTCGCGATGGCGACCGTCGCGGCGTCGGTCGCGGCCGGCCGCGCGGTGCTGCCGGTCCTGCTGCCCGAGCACGAGGTGGAGCAGACGCCGCCCGACCGGCCACTGACCCCCACCGAGGCCGGCACCCTGCGGGGGTTCATGCGGGCCGTCGTCACGACCGGGTCGGGACGCTTCCTCGCCGACGTACCGGGCGAGGTGGGGGCGAAGACCGGCACCGCCGAGTACGGCGAGCCCGACGCGGCCGGTGAGCTGTCGACCCACGCGTGGATGATCGCCACCCGTGGCGACCTCGCGGTCGCGGTCTTCGTCGGCACCGGGGTGTCCGGCTCGCAGACCGCGGGACCGGTGCTGGAGGCGTTCCTGCGCTGACGTGTCAGCGGCGGGCGGCTCAGGCCTTGCGGGCGAGCATGGTGGCCGTGTCGCCCGACCTCGGCTCGCGCCACACGACGCGGAGCTTGGCGCCGTCGCGGCGCGCCTTCACCGCGACGCGCGGGGCGCAGTTGCCGCCGGTGGTGTCACGGGTGATGACCTCGGTGAAGCGGTACCAGCCGGCCGACCGACCCTTGTAGCGCCAGACGCCGTGGCAGCCTCCGGAGGAGACCTTCCCGCGCAGCTTGCCGTCGCGCCGGGAGATCCGGACCTTCGCGCCGTAGCCGGCTGCGGCGCCGTTGTCGCCGAACACCTTGCCCTTCCAGGTGCCGGTGATGGTGGTGCCCGCCTCGGCGGCGGCGTTGGCGGCCGGCGGCGCGAGCGAGACAGGGACGAGGAGTGCGACGGTGGTCAGCACGGTGGGCATGAGCTTGCGCATGTTTCCCCCTGGAGGTCGGGCGTCGCGGACGCGGCGTCCCTCCAGCACGTTAGGTGGCGCGGGCGAGGTAGAGGTAGTACCCCTCCGGGCGGTCTTGCAGCAGCACGTCGTGCACCTGCTCCTCGGCCGCACCGAACACCTCGCGCATGGTCTCGAGCAGCTCGGGGGCGGCGTTGCCGGACCAGACGACCAGCACGCCACCGGGGGAGAGCAGGTCGTGGCACCGGCGCAGGAACCCCTGCTCGTAGACCGCCTCGTTGGCCTCGTGGACCAGGTAGCCCGGACCGTTGTCGACGTCGAGGAGCACCAGGTCGTACGTCGAGCGCGCCTCCTCGATGGCCATCGCGATGTCGGCGTTGACGACCGTGGCCCGCTGGTCGGCGAGGATGCCGGGCCCGTGCGGCACGGTGCCCTCGCGCATCCACTGGACGAGCGACTCCTCGATCTCGACCACCACGGCCCGCTCGACGCGCGGGTCGGCGAGGACTCGCTGCAGCGTGAAGCCGAGGCCGAGACCGCCGATGAGCACGGAGCGCGGCACGTCGACCAGCGCGAGCGCCTGAGCGGCGAGCTCGATCTCGCTGGTGGTCTCGAGGGTGTCCATCACGAAGACGCCGTTGACCCGCAGCTCCAGGACGTCTGCTCCGGCCTCCGACGGGCGTCGGCGCAGCACGACGTCGCCTCGCTCGGTCTCGGCGCGCGCGATCTCCACAACCTCCACGTTCGTCACGCCCCCATCCTGCACAAGCCCGAGACGGTCGGGGTCAGCGCCCGGTGTCCGCCGCGGCGTCCCCGGTGGCGCACCCGCTGCTGAAGCCGACGGCGTACGCGACCTCCATCACGCAGTCGTCGTCGCCGGCGGTGTCCTCGCCCAGCGGCGAGGCGGTCCACACCGACCCCATGGCCGCGACGAGCAGCGCCGCCACGCCCGCGATGCGCAGGCGTCGGTGCAGGCGGGCATCGACTCCCTCGAAGTCCAGCTCGATCGCCGTCATGGGCCCTCCTCGGCCTGGCACTGCGGCTTGTCCACAGTTTGTCCACTGTTGGTGGACAACCGGAGCGTAGGTGCATGTCCAAGGTTTGTCCAAAGTCGGCTACCCTCAAGGACGTGTACACCGTCGGACGCACCGCCCAGCTCACCGGAGTGCCCCGCGACACCCTGCGCAAGTGGGAGCAGCGCTACGGGGTGGTGAGGCCCGTCCGGACGGAGGGCAACTACCGCCTCTACGACGACGAGTCGGTGCGCCGGCTCAGCGTGATGCGTGACCTCGTCGACTCCGGCTGGTCGCCCAAGGAGGCCGCGAGCCGGGTGCTCCAGGCCCCCGCTCCCGCGCCGTCCGTCCTCGACGACGCGCCTGCGCCGCTCGACGAGCTGTCCCGCTGTGCCGAGCGGTTCGACCTCGAGCGCGTGGAGACGGTGCTCGACGAGGCCTTCGCGCGCACCGACCTCGACTCGGTGGTCGACGACTGGCTGATGCCGTCGCTGGTCCGTCTCGGTGAGGCGTGGCAGCGCGGCCAGGTGACGATCGCGGGGGAGCACTTCATCAGCGCGGCGGTCCACCGGCGCCTGGCGTACGCCTTCCAGCAGCTCCCCGCGGCGGGTCCGGGCGCTCCTCGGGTCGCCGTCGGGCTGGCACGCGGGTCGCGGCACGAGCTCGGCGTGCTCGCCTTCGCCGCGGTGCTGCGCAGCCATGCCGTGGGGGTGACCTACCTCGGCTGCGACCTGCCCCTGGAGGCCTGGACCGAGACGGTCCGCATGCTCGCGCCAGACGCCGTCGTCATCGGTGTGCCGACCGTCGAGGACCTCCCCGCCGCGCGCGAGGTCGTGACGGCCCTCGCCCCGCGCGGCCTCGTGCTGGTCGGGGGCGCCCACCAGGACCGGATCGAGGGGGCCGAGCCGCTGGGGCACGCCGCCGGTGCGGCGGCCCGCGACCTCGCGGAGCGCCTGCGCGGCTGAGGCCGACGCGTCCGGCTACTCGGCCGAGCGCACCCGGATTCCCGCACCCGTCAGCGAGCTCAGCGGGACGGTGACCGCACCCGAGGGGTCGGTGAAGAAGTCGTTGCCCTTGTCGTCGACGACGATGAAGGCCGGGAAGTCCTCGACCTCGATCTTCCAGACCGCCTCCATGCCGAGCTCCTCGTACTCCACGACCTCGACGGACCTGATGCAGTCCTGCGCGAGGCGGGCGGCCGGGCCGCCGATGGAGCCGAGGTAGAAGCCGCCGTGGGTGTGGCACGCCTCGGTGACCTGCTTGGAGCGGTTGCCCTTGGCGAGCATCACCATCGAGCCGCCCGCGGCCTGGAACTGCTCGACGTAGGAGTCCATGCGTCCCGCCGTGGTCGGGCCGAACGACCCGGACGGCATGCCCTCGGGGGTCTTGGCGGGTCCGGCGTAGTAGACCGGGTGGTTGCGGAGGTAGTCGGGCATCTCCTCGCCGGCGTCGAGGCGCTCCTTGATCTTGGCGTGCGCGATGTCGCGGGCCACGACCAGCGGGCCGGTCAGCGAGAGGCGGGTCTTGACGGGATGCTTCGAGAGCTCGGCGAGGATGTCGGCCATCGGCTGGTTGAGGTCGATCGGGACGACCGCGCCACCCTCGATGTCGTGCGCCAGGCCGGCCTCGGGCATGTAGTGCGCCGGGTCGGTCTCGAGCTGCTCGAGGAAGACGCCGTCCGGCGTGATCTTGCCGAGCGCCTGGCGGTCGGCGGAGCAGGAGACCGCGATCGCGACCGGGCACGAGGCGCCGTGGCGGGGCAGGCGCACGACCCGGACGTCGTGGCAGAAGTACTTGCCGCCGAACTGCGCGCCGATGCCGAAGGACTGCGTCAGCTCGAAGACCTTCTCCTCGAGCTCGACGTCGCGGATGCCGTGGGCGCTCAACGAGCCCTCGGTCGGCAGGTCGTCGAGGTAGTGGGCGGAGGCGTACTTCGCGGTCTTGAGCGCGAACTCCGCGCTCGTGCCGCCGATCACCACCGCGAGGTGGTACGGCGGACAGGCCGCGGTGCCGAGCGAGCGGATCTTCTCGTCGAGGAACTCCATCAGCCGCGTCGGGTTGAGGACCGCCTTGGTCTCCTGGAAGAGGAACGACTTGTTGGCCGAGCCGCCGCCCTTGGCCATGAAGAGGAACTTGTACTCCGGCTTGTCCTGCGCGGGTGTCGAGTAGAGCTCGATCTGGGCCGGCAGGTTGGTGCCGGTGTTCTTCTCCTCGAACGTCGTCAGCGGCGCGAGCTGGGAGTAGCGCAGGTTGAGCCGGGTGTAGGCGTCGTACACCCCGCGGCTGATCGCCTCGCCGTCGTCGGCACCGGTGAGCACGCCCTCGGACTTCTTGCCCATCACGATGGCGGTGCCGGTGTCCTGGCACATCGGCAGCACGCCGCCGGCGGAGATGTTGACGTTCTTGAGCAGGTCGAGCGCGACGAAACGGTCGTTGCCCGACGCCTCCGGGTCGTCGATGATCCGGCGCAGCTGGGCGAGGTGGCCCGGTCGGAGGTAGTGGCTGATGTCGTGCATCGCCTCCTCGGTGAGCCGCCGGATCGCCTCCGGCTCGACGTTCAGGAACGTCCGTCCGCCCACCAGATGAGTGGACACGCCCTCGGTGGTGATCAGCCGGTAGGGGGTCTCCGGTGCGCCGTTGGAACCGGCGGTGGGGAGGAGGTCGGAGTAGCGGAACTCAGCAGCGGTCACGGCTGCCGATCGTACGCCGGGCACGGGCCGTCGCCGGAGCCGGTCCCGCAGCGGGCCGAGGGGGTGCCGAGATGTCCGGCGAGTCGCCGTTCACCGGCCGTATCGCGAACCGCCACTCGCGAGTAGCCTCCGAGACGACGGGGCCCGTGAGGCTCCGCGCGGCACACCACCCGGCCGTCGGCCGGGGACCGAACCTGGGAGGACACGTTGAACGTCCGCAAGTCACTCGTCTCACTCGCCGCCATGGCGACGCTCGCAGCCGCGGCCGGCTGCGCGGCCCCCGAGAAGGAGGCCGACACGACCACCGAGAGCGGTGTGGACGCCGCCACCGCCACGTCCGCCGAGGACTTCGGCAGCATGGAGGACCTGGTCAAGGCCGCGCAGGACGAGGGCGAGCTCAACGTCATCGCGCTGCCGCCCGACTGGGCCAACTACGGCGAGATCATCTCCACCTTCGAGGAGAAGTACGACATCAAGGTCAACTCCGACCAGCCGGACGGTGCGTCCCAGGACGAGATCAACGCCGCCAACGACCTCAAGGGCACCGAGCGGGCGCCCGACGTCTTCGACCTCGGCCAGTCGGTCGCGCTCGCCAACACCGACATGTTCGCGCCCTATCAGGTCGAGACGTGGGACGAGATCCCCGACGAGTTCAAGGCCTCCGACGGTGCCTGGGTCAACGACTACGGCGGCTACATGTCCATCGGCTACGACTCCGCGGTCGTCCCCGACGTCACCTCGCTGGCCGACCTGATGAAGCCGGAGTTCAAGGGCAAGGTCGCGCTCAACGGCGACCCGACCCAGGCCGGCGCCGCCTTCAGCGGCGTGATGATGGCCGCGATCGCCAACGGCGGATCGGCCGACGACATCGCGCCCGGCGTCGACTTCTTCGCCGACCTCAAGAAGGCCGGCAACTTCCTCACCGTCGACCCCGACTCGACCACCATCGAGCAGGGCACCACCCCGGTGGTCATCGACTGGGACTACCTCGGCGCTGCTGCCGCGGCCAACGTCGACACGTGGAAGACGGTCGTGCCCGAGGAGGCCGTGGTGGCCGGCTACTACTTCCAGGCCATCAACGCCGACGCGCCGCACCCGGCGGCCGCCCGTCTGTGGCAGGAGTTCCTCTACAGCGACGAGGGCCAGAACCTCTGGCTCAAGGGCGGCGCCCGGCCGGTCCGCGGTGACGCGATGGCCGAGGCCGGCACGATCGACGAGGAGCTCTGGGGGGCCCTGCCCGAGGTGACCGGCGAGCCGGTCATCCCGACCGACGACCAGACCACCAAGGCCGGGGAGTACCTCGCAGCGAACTGGTCGAAGGCCATCCGCTGAGCACGACGACCACGAGTGGGGGAACGGGTCGACGGTTCGCCGTCGGCCCGTCCCTCCCGCTCCTGCCATTCCTGGCGTTCGTCCTCGTCTTCCTGGTCGTCCCGACCCTGACGGTGGTGGTCGGTGCCTTCCAGGACGAGGGCGGCCGCCCCACGCTCGGCAACCTGGACGCCCTGACCACTGAGGCGGCGCTCACCGCGCTGAAGGGATCGCTGATCCTGTCGGCGTCGACGGCGCTGATCGGTGCCCTGCTCGGCGCGCTCCTGGCCTACCTCATCGTCTCGCTCCCGCCGGAGAGCCTGCCGCGCCGCGCGACGCTGGCCGTCAGCGGCGTGCTCGCCCAGTTCGGCGGGGTCGTGCTCGCCTTCGCCTGGATCGCGACGATCGGCCAGGTGGGCATCGTGACGAAGGCGGTGATGGAGCTCACCGGGGCGAACATCTACGGCTCGGGCTGGCTCTTCGACCTGCCCGGGCTGATCGTCGTCTACTGCTACTTCCAGATCCCGCTGATGGTGATCGTGTTCGCGCCGGCCTTCGAGGGCCTGCGCCCGCAGTGGCGCGAGGCCGCGATCAACCTCGGCGCGAGCACCTGGGACTACTGGCGCCACGTCGCCCTGCCGCTGCTCAGCCCGGCCTTCCTCGGCGCGGTGCTGCTGCTGTTCGCCAACGCGTTCGCGGCGTACGCCACCGCGGCCGTGCTGGTCAGCCAGGGCCAGCCCATCGTGCCGCTGCTCATCCGGCAGGCCATCACCAGCGAGGTCCTGCTCGGCCAGGCCAACGTCGGCTTCGCGCTCGCGCTCGAGATGATCGTCGTGGTGACGCTGGTGATGGTCGCCTACAACCTCCTGCTGCGGCGTACGTCGAGGTGGATGCGGTGAGGCAGTCGACGTCCTTCCGTGTCGTGCGCGCGGTCCTGATGCTGGCGTTCGCGGCGTACTTCTTCGTGCCGCTGCTCGCCATGTTCGACTTCTCCACCCAGGTCCGCGGCAGCGCGCCCGGGCGCACCTGGGACAACTGGGAGTTCATGCTCACCGACGAGGACCTGCGCTCGTCGATCGTCGCCTCGCTGCTGCTGGCGCTGTTCACCGTCGTGCTGATGGTGGCACTGCTGGTGCCGACGATGATCTGGGTGCGTCTGCGCGTGCCGCGAGCACGCGGTCTGATCGAGTTCCTCTGCCTGCTGCCGCTGACCATCCCGGCGCTGGTGATCGTGGTCGGCATCAGCAACGTCTACTCGTGGGTGACCTACCTGCTCGGCGACAGCGCGCTCGTGCTGACCTTCGCCTACGTCGTGCTGGTGCTGCCCTACTCCTACCGCGCCATCGACTCGTCGCTGTCGGCGATCGACGCGGCGACCCTCTCGGAGGCGGCCCGCTCGCTGGGTGCCGGCTGGTTCACGGTGATCGTCCGGATCATCATGCCCAACATCACCGGCGGCATCCTCGGCGCCGCGTTCATCTCCGTCGCCCTCGTGCTCGGCGAGTTCGTCTTCGCCTCGCTGCTGCACTTCGACACCCTCCCGGTGGCGATGGCGGCGCTCTACAAGTACAACGGACCGGCCGCCATGGCCGCCGCCCTCGCCTCGATGATCTTCGTGTCGCTGCTGCTGCTCGGCCTCACCTTCCTCAGCCGCGACCGGCACAAGCAAGGAGCCTCCTCATGACCGACCTGCAGACAGAGCGCGGTCTCGCTGTCGAGCTCTCCGACCTCACCCGCGTCTACGGCCAGGTCCGGGCGCTGGACGGCCTGACGCTCCACATCGAGCCCGGCGAGCTCGTCGCCCTCCTCGGCCCGTCCGGGTGCGGCAAGACGACCGCCCTGCGCATCCTGGCCGGCCTCGACCAGGCCACGGCCGGCACCGTGTCGGTGGGAGGCCGCGACCTCACCCGGGTCCCGGCCAGCAAGCGCGACATGGGGATGGTCTTCCAGGCCTACAGCCTGTTCCCGCACATGACGGTCATCGACAACGTCGGCTTCGGGCTCAAGATGCGCGGCAGTGACGGTGCCGCTCGTCGCAAGCGCGCCGGCGACATGCTCGACCTCGTCGGCCTCACCGAGCACGCCGACCGCTACGCCCACCAGCTGTCCGGCGGACAGCAGCAGCGCGTCGCGCTGGCCCGCGCGCTGGCGATCGAGCCGTCGGTGCTGCTGCTCGACGAGCCGCTGTCCGCGCTGGACGCCAAGGTGCGCGTGCAGCTGCGCGACGAGATCCGGCGGGTGCAGCTCGAGGTCGGCACCACCACGTTGTTCGTCACGCACGACCAGGAGGAGGCGCTCGCCGTCGCCGACCGGGTCGGCGTGATGAACGCCGGCCGGCTCGAGCAGCTCGCCCCACCCGCCGAGCTCTACTCGGCGCCCGCGACGAAGTTCGTGGGGGAGTTCGTCGGCCTCAGCAACCGGCTGCCCGCGACCGTCCACGACGGCGTCGCGTCGGTGCTGGGCCGTGACGTGCCGGCGCTCGACGGGTCCACCACCGGACCTGGCTTCGCCCTCGTGCGTCCGGAGTCGGTGTCCGTGGTGGGCGACCCGGCGGGTGGGGCGACCGTGGCGACGGTGATGTTCCTCGGCCCGCTGTCCCGGGTGACCTGCCAGCTCGACGACGGCACGGACGTCGTCGCCCAGCTGGCCAGCTCCGATGCGCTCCGGCTGGAGCCCGGCGCGAGGGTGCGCCTGGAGGTCGAGGCCTCGCCGGTGCTGGTGGTGGCCTGACCTCTTCGGCGTACGGCGCGCCGGTGTCGGTGGTGTCGGTGGTGTCGGCGTGAGCTGGCGGGTGGCGGCACATCGCAGCGAAAGGTCTCGTGAACCTGCGATGTGCGGCGGTCGAGGAGGGTGGCGGCAGATCGCGCCGCCGTGCGGTCTGAACCTGCAATGTGCCGCCACCCCGCGTCGGGGCCCTGGCGACAGCGCGCCCGTGATTTGCACCCTGCCCCCCAGAGTGCAAAACTGCACTCTGTGACCGATAGTGCAATCCAGCGACGGGGCCGCCGTGGCACCGAGCTCCGCATCGTCGACGCCGCCCAGCGGCTGGCCGACGAGCGCGGGAGCATCGACGGCTTCACGATGGACGAGCTCGCCGAGGCGTGCGAGGTCTCGCGCCGCACCCTGTTCAACTACTTCCCGAGCAAGGTCGATGCCGTGCTCGGGCCCGACGTGGTGCTGCCCCCCGAGGCGATGGACACCTTCCGCACCGGCGGCCCGTCCGGCGACCTGATCGACGACCTCCAGGCGCTCGTCCTCGCGATCCTCGAGAACGAGGACGTCGACCAGCCCACGATCCAGCGCTTCGACCGGATCGTGCACGCCAACCCCGTCCTGCTCATCACGCTCAAGGAGCGGATGCGCCACATGGTCGAGCGCCTCGTCGAGACCGCCGTCCAGCGCCCCGGCGGGGACCTCCCGCCGCGCGACGTCCAGGTCGCCATCGCGGTGCTCGGCGGTGTCGTCGAGGTCGCCGTCACCACCTTCATCGACGACCCCGAGCAGGACTTCGCCGAGCTCATCGTCTCCGGCATCGCCACCGTCCGCCGCCTCTTCGGCTGACGCCACCAGACACCCACCACCACCTGAGGGACACACCACCCATGGCTCGACTCCTCCACCGCCTCGGCCGTACGGCGTACCGGCGCTGGTACGCCTTCATCGCCGCGTGGCTGATCGCGCTCGTCGCGGTCGGCTTCACCGCGACCGCGATCAGCAAGCCGATGACCGACGCCTTCTCCATCCCGGGCATCCCGTCCGAGAAGGCCGCCGACCTCCAGGGCGAGCTCTTCCCCGACGCCGTCGACGCCTTCGACCAGGCCGGCGTGACCGTCGTGGTCGCCGCGCCCGAGGGGCACACCCTCGAGGAGAAGGAGTACGCCGACCGCGTGGGCGCCCTCGTCGCCGACCTGGCCGAGTTGCCCCAGGCCCCCGCCGCCGAGACGATCCTCGACCCGGTGACCGCGGCCGCGGGGCAGGAGCAGCAGATGGTCGACGCGGTCGTCGAGGCCGGTGGCGACGAGGCCCAGGCGCGGAAGGACTTCGCCGCGCTGTCCCCGCTGTCGGACGACAAGCGCATCGGCACCATCACCTACACCCTCGACGTCGACCAGGTCACCGATGTGGAGCCCGCGACGGTCGAGGCCATCAAGGACGCCGTCGCCGAGGCCGACACCGGTGGGCTCACCGCCGAGGTCAACGGCTCGGGCCTGGTGTCCATGCCTGAGGGCGGGTCGGCCGAGCTCATCGGCATCGGTGTCGCCGTCGTGGTGCTGCTCATCGTCTTCGGCTCGGTCGTCGCGGCCGGCATCCCGATCGTCACCGCCCTCATCGGCCTCGGCACCGGTCTGCTCGGCGTCGTGGGCTCGACCGCCTTCTTCGACATCGGCTCCAGCACCCCGATCCTGGCCAGCATGATCGGCCTCGCGGTCGGCATCGACTACGCCCTCTTCATCCTCGCCCGCTACCGCAGCGAGCTCGACCACGCCGACGACCGTGCCGAGGCGATGGGCATCGCCGTCGGCACCGCCGGGTCGGCCGTGGTGTTCGCCGGGCTCACCGTGCTGATCGCGCTCGCCGCGCTGTCGGTGGTCGGCATCCCGTTCCTCACCTCCATGGGCCTGGCGGCGGCCGGCACCGTGCTCGTCGCGGTGCTCGTCGCCCTGACGCTGCTGCCCGCCGTGCTCGGCATGCTCAAGGGCAAGGCCTTCGGGGGCCGGGTCCGCCGCTACCGCCCGGCGCGCGACGAGCGCGGTCGCGTGCTCAACAACGGCGTCCGCTGGGCCCGCCTGGTGGGTCGCGCACCGGTGGCCGCGATCCTGCTCGTGGTCGTCGGCCTCGGCGCGCTCGCCGTACCGGTCAAGGACCTGCACCTGGCGTTCCCGACCGACTCGACCGCGTCCCCGGAGACCACGCAGCGTCGCGCGGCCGACCTCGTCGCGGACGGTTTCGGCCCCGGTCGCCAGGGCCCGCTCGTGGTCGTCGTCGACGCCCGCGAGGTCGCCGAGCCCGACCGCGGACCCGCCTTCGGCGAGATCGTCGACTGGGCCGCCGGCTTCGACGGCGTGGTCAACGCGCAGGTCGTGATGACCAACGAGGACGGCACCGGTGCCCAGGTGCTCGTCACCCCGAGCACCGGGGCCGACGAGGTCGCCACCGAGGACCTGCTCCACGAGATGCGCGACGGGCAGGCCGTCATCGAGGCCGAGACCGGCACGAGCACCGGCGTCACGGGCATCACCGCCATCCAGGCGGACGTCTCCGAGAAGCTCGCCGACGCCCTGCCGATCTATCTCGCCGTGGTGATCGGGTTGGCGTTCCTGCTGCTGATGCTCGTCTTCCGCTCGATCCTCGTCCCGCTGACCGCCACTCTCGGCTTCCTGTTGTCGGTGCTCGCCACGCTCGGCGCCACCGTCCTGGTCTTCCAGGAGGGGATGTTCGGCATCGTCGAGGGCGCACCGCTGGTGTCCTTCATGCCGATCTTCCTGATCGGCGTGGTGTTCGGCCTGGCCATGGACTACCAGGTCTTCCTCGTCACCCGGATCCGTGAGGCGCACGTCCACGGCGCCTCGACCCGGGAGGCGGTGGTCGACGGGTTCCGCAACTCCGCCCGCGTCGTGTCAGCCGCCGCGGTGATCATGACCTCGGTGTTCGCAGCCTTCATGCTCACCGACGAGCCGATCATCAAGTCGATGGGCTTCGCCCTCGCGGTCGCCGTGCTGTTCGACGCTTTCGTCGTCCGGATGGTGCTCGTCCCGGCGCTGCTCTACCTGCTCGGTGAGAAGGCCTGGTGGCTGCCGCGCTGGCTCGACCGGCTGCTCCCCGTCATCGACGTGGAGGGCGAGTCGCTCGAGCGGAGCCACGTCTCGGAGCAGTGGCGCGACGAGCGGGAGCGTGAGCTGGTCGGCTGAGGCGCTTGCTCGGCGGTCCCCGGATATCCGGGGACTCCCGCCGGAGTGCGGTCCTGGTGACGTGAATGCCACGTCACGAGGACCGCACTGTCGTTCCCCCGGCTCGGCGGATCACTTCCAAGGAGTCACCAAAGCGGCGAGATCGGGCGCGAGCTCCTTCATGAGCAGCGGCCCGAAGGTCACCCGGTGCACGCCCATCGTCTGCAGGTCCTCCAGCGATCCGGCTGCCGAGCCCTGGCGCGGGTTCGCGATGACGTTGACCGGCCCCGACAGCGCCTCGAGCAGCTGCTCCAGCGACGCCGCATCGGGTACGCCGACGGGGTATACGCAGCGCGCGCCCGCCTCCTCGCACGCCCGCAGGCGGGCGACCGCCTCGCCGACGGGGTCGTCGAACTGGCCCTTCTTGAGGAAGACGTCGGTGCGGGCGTTGACCACCACGTCGACCCCCGCCGCGTCGGCGGCCTGGCGGATCGCGCCGATGTAGTCCGCGTGCTCGGTCGCCGACCGCATCCGGCCACCCTCCGAGTGGACGGTGTCCTCGATGTTGAGGCCGACCGCGCCGGCCTCGAGCATCCGCTCGACGAGCTCGGCCGCGGGCGTGGCATAACCCGACTCCAGGTCGGCGGTGACCGGGATGTCGGGCACCGCCCCGCAGATGCGGCGTACGCCGTCGAGGGCGTCGTCGAGCGTCATGTCCTCGTTGTCGCCCTGGCCGCGCGAGTCGGCCAGCGGGTGGCTGCCGATGCTCAGGGCCGGGAAGCCGGCCTCGGCGACCGTGCGGGCCGACCAGGCGTCCCAGACGTTGGGGAGGACCAGCGTGGTGCCGGTGTGGTGGAGGTCGAGGAGGGTGCGGGCGCGCGCAGCGATGTCCATGCCTCGAGGCTGCCACGCGAGGGCGTCGCGGGCATAGAGCCGTCGGGGCGAGCGTTGACCCGGCGTGGACGTCCTCGACCCCTCCCGTGACCCGATCCTCGACTCGGTCGTCATCGGCGCCGGGCAGGCGGGCCTCGCGGCGTCGTACTTCCTGCGCCAGCGCGGCATCGACCACCTCGTGCTCGACGCCAACCCCGAGCCGGGCGGTGCCTGGCAGCACCGGTGGTCCTCGCTCAGCATGGAGGACGTGCACGGCGTCGCCGACCTGCCCGGCACCTCCGCGCCGACGGGCTCGCGGCGCGCGGCCAACCGCGTCGTGCCCGACTACTTCGGCGACTACGAACGCAGCCAGGGGCTGCCTGTCGTGCGCCCGGTGCGGGTGGACCGGGTCGACAGCGACGGGGACCTGCTGGTGGTGCGCGCAGGCGAGCACGAGTGGCGTACGCGCACACTGGTCAACGCCACGGGCACCTGGACCCGGCCGTTCGTGCCGTACTACCCCGGCATCGAGACGTTCAGCGGCGAGCAGGTGCACACGTCGAGCTATCCGGACGCCGAGCACTTCCGCGGCAGGCGCGTCCTCGTGGTCGGCGGCGGGGCGTCCGCCGTGCAGTTCCTCGGCGAGCTCGCGCCGATCGCCGACACCCTCTGGGTGACCCGCCGCCCTCCGGTCTGGCGAGAGGAGTTCGACGCCTCCGCGGGTCTGGCCGCCGTCACGGCCGTCGAGGAGCGCGTACGCCGTGGCCTCCCGCCCGCCAGCGTCGTGAGCGTCACCGGGCTGAAGCTGCGGCCCCAGGAGCAGGAGGCGGCGCGGCTGGGCGCGTACGACCGGCTCCCGATGTTCGCGCGCATCGAGCCCGGCGGCGTGCGCTGGGCCGACGGACGGTTCGAGCACGTGGACGCGATCCTGTGGGCGACCGGGTTCCGGCCGGCGGTCGACCACCTCGCCCCGCTCGGCCTGCGCAGCCCCGAGGGCGGGATCGCCCTCGTGCCGGTGCCCGGCAACGTGCAGGGGGCGACCACCGCCGAGCGGGACCAGCGCGTCCAGCTCGTGGGCTACGGCCCCTCCGCGAGCACGATCGGTGCCTCGAGGGCGGGTCGGCAGGCAGCCCTCGCGGTGTCTCGCCACCTCGCCGCCGAGGGCGCTGTCGCCGGCTGACTGTCAACCTTCGTCAACCGCCGTCAACCACCTTCCGGGCGGCCGCACGGTTGTCCTGACGCCGCACCCGACCGGGGTCGGCGAACCTGAAGGGACACGACCATGAACACCAATGCACACACCATTCGCAAGGGCTTCGCCGCCTTCGCCGCTGCCAGCGCGTTCTTCGCCTTCGCCGCCTGCGGGACCGAGGTGTCGCCGCCGGCGCAGGACATCGGCGGCACCCAGCAGCAGAAGGAGACGAACGCGCCCCAGTCGCCGAGGACCTCGATCCCGCGCAGTGACTTCGGCGACGAGAACGGCACCGCCGACCCCGAACGGTCGGGAGGGGACCACGACCCCGTCGACCGGACGAAGGACTGGCACTGATGAGACCGAGGGGCCGGGCGGCGGACGGGGTACGCCGCCCGGTCCCGTCCCTGCTGGGAGTCGGCTCCCCGCCCGCCCCCGGGCTCCTCACCCAGCCGCTGTCCCGGCGATCGCCCGGGACAGCGGCACGTGCTCGCGGGCATCGGTCGCCGCCCGCTTGAGCAGACGCGCCGCGACCGTGCCCTGACCTTCGCGCAGGGCGCACGTCGCGGCCCGCCATCGGCAGTACGCCGCGTCGTGCGGTCGGTGCAGAGCGTCCCAAGCTGATGCGGCGCGGGCCCACGCCGCCGCCGAGTCCTCCCCGAGGATGCGGTCGAGCTCACATTGCCATGTCGTGGTGTTGGCCGAGAGGTCTGCTCCGAATGCCCCAGGGCCGAAGGGATCTGCCGTGCTGGCCGCGCGCAGTGCCTGGACCTGCTCGCGGAGCCGGAGTCTCGCGGATCCGTTCAGGTGGTCGGCGTCGGCGACGTCGGCGGCCGCACGGGCACGCATGACGAGGAGCTCGGCAGCCTCGAGCGCGAGGGTGCCGGTGCTCATCAGACCGACAGCGCGGTCGAGGCAGGTGACGGCGGCGTGGGCGGCTACGGACCACAGGTGCACGTCGGCAGTGGTGGCGTCGCAGCCGGCAGCACCCACCCCGTAGGTGTCGATGAAGGTGACGCGCCCGAGTCGCGCCAGTGCCGATGCTGGGTCCCCACGTCGCAGGTCGATCGCGCCCTGCACCCGCTGGCACCGCCTGAGATCGGTGCCGAGGCCGGCCGTCATCAGCGGCTCGACGACCTGGGCCGCCGCGGCGACGTCCCCCTCGCGCAGGAACGCCTCGGCCAGCCGGGACAGCACGCCGTCGACGAACACTCCGCGGAGGTCCCACCGATGGACCTGTCGTACGGCATCGGTCGTCGCGGCGGCGACCACCGAGGCTCGAGCGCCTGCGGAGAGGAGCACCTCTGTCGCGTAGGCAGCGACGCGGACGCTTCCGACGGGGTTGTTCTCGGGGTCCGACGCCTCCATGGCGTCGAGGGCGAGACGAATGGCTCCTCGCGGATCCCCCTGGGCGAGCCGGAGCGACGCACGCAGTGCCTGGAAGCGTTGCTCGACGTCGGGCGCCCCGATGGCACGGGCGATCGCCAGCCCTCGTTCGACGTCGTTGCGCACGAGCTCGTCGCGCCCGAGCGACCACAGGATGTTGACGCGCGTCTCCAGTGCATGGGCCGCGTCCCTGGTGGGCGGGTGACGCAGGTGGATGGCCACCGACTCGTCAAGCTGCTTCTGCCCGAGCTCGAGGTCGCCGAAGCCACAGTTCAGGTCCGCGGACCTCAGCAGCACCTCCGCGGGTCCGCGGACCTCAGCAGCACCTCCGCGCGGCCGGGCTCGGGCAGGTCCTCGGCCATGGCGTCCTCGATGAGCACCCGAACCGCGTCCACCTCCTGACGGGCACCGATCGCCGAGTCGATCCAGCGCACGAGGACCTCGGCGAGGGCGACCTCGACCGCACCGTCGGACGGGGACGTGCAGCGCCAGAGCTCTCGTGCGCGGGACCACTCGGGGAACGACTCCCGAGGCGCGAAGCGCGCGTCGGCTGCCTGCGCGGCCCTGACCCGCCAGACCAGTTCCTCAGCCGGTCGGTGCGCCGCCTGCCAGTGCGCTGCGACCTCGGCCGCGGGCGGGTCGGGGAGCTCGGACAGCACCTCGGCGACACGGACGTGCACACCGACTGCCTCGCCGGGGACGAGCATCTCGCGGACCGCCTCCGCGAGGAGCGGGTGCCTCAGCTGCACCTCGTCGTCCGAGCCGCTCACGATCCGCTGCCCGACCAGGGCGCGGAGGACAGGTGTGAGGTCGACGTCGCCGTCCGTCGCCCGGGCGAGCTGGTCGACCGTGAGCGGGCGCTCCGCGACACCGAGGGTCCGGGTCAGCAGCCAGCCCTCTGGTCCGAGGTCCCGGAGTCGCCTCGACAGCACTGCGGCAAGAGCGCCCGGGACGGTGTCGCCGGACTGGCTGGTCTGTGCGAGGTGCTCGGTGAACAGCGGCTGCCCGAGGCTGCGGCGGTAGATCTCCGCCACCCGGGTCGGTGACGGCGTGGTTCCGTCCATCAGGGCCAGCTGCTCCGCGGTCTCGTCCCGGGACAGTGGGTCCAGGTGGATCCGGGCCGACCGCGTGCCGACCCGGTCCCACCACTCGAGGTGGTCACGACTCGTGTCCGGGTCGTCCGTGCGCCAGGTGCCCACCATCGGCGCGACGGCTGGACGGCTTGCGAGCAGGTCCAGCAGGTCGAGGGTGGCCGGGTCGGCCCAGGGCAGGTCGTCGACCCAGAGACCGACGGGCCTGTCGGCGCCGAGGGCGTCGAGCAGCACCACCAGGGCAGTCATCATGCGCTGGCGCGCGAAGTCGTCCGGTCCCACCGGCGAGGACTCGACCTCGAGCTCGGGCAACAGGGGAGCGATGGCCGATCGGACCCACGCTGGGCACGACCTCATCGGACCCACGCTGGGCACGACCTCAGCACCGCCGCGGACCAGGCCGCCTCCTCGACGATCCCCACGTCCCGGAGCAGGTCGGCCACCGGCATCAGCGGGACCGGGGTGGAGAGGGGGCGGCACCGTGCGGTGGCGACGACGACCGCGGACGATCGGGCCGCTGCACCGGCCAGCGTGGACTTGCCGATGCCGGCCTCTCCGGTGACGAGCAGGAGGCCGGTGCCGGTTTCCAGATGGTGGCGTACGGCGTCGAGCTCGGCCCTGCGACCGGCGATGCGGGGTGCAGGCGGGCGGCCGCCGTCGGTGGGGGTGGAGGCGGCGAGCCAGAGGTCGTGGAACTGCGCGACGTCGCCCTCCATCGCTTCGACGAGGAGCTCGAGGGTGCCCCAGCTGGGCAACGCAGCCGACGAGAACATCTTCGAGACGGTGGTGTGCGAGACCCCGGTCCCCCTGGCGAGCGTGCGCAGGGAGGGCCAGCCGGCACGGTGGTGGAGGTCGTGGAGGGCGTCGTTGAGCGTCCGAGAGGGACCCGCGACGTCGGGCCGGGGAAGTGCGCTCATCGGGCCCTCCAACCACCACCATCGAGGATCCTCCGCGCGTGGGGGTCCGGCAAGCCGATTCGGACCGGCCTGGCGGCGTCCTCCGGCGTCGGGACGGCGGCACGCCTGACGCCCGTCACGGGTCAGGAAGCCGCGGGCTCGCTACCCTGAGGCCATGGGGGAGATCGAGAACCGCCCGCACGACCCGTCGCAGATGCGCATCTCCGACGCCGACCGCCAGCGCGTCGCCGACGTGCTGCGTGACGCGGCCGGGGACGGACGCCTCGACCTCGACGAGCTCGAGGAGCGCCTCGAGCTCACGTTCGCGGCCAAGACCTACGGCGAGCTGGTGCCGATCACGTTCGACCTGCAGGCGACCGGGCCGGTCACCCCGCCGGCGGCCGCGCCCGTGCGGCGTACGTCCCACCTGCCGGCCGTCGGGCACGCCTCCTCCACCGCGATCATGAGCGAGTGCAAGCGCCAGGGCGTCTGGGCGGTGCCCGAGCACCACAGTGCCTTCGCCCTCATGGGCAGCGTCCTCATCGACCTGCGCCAGGCCCAGCTGTCCGGCCCCGAGACCCAGATCAACGCCAGCGCGATCATGGGCGAGGTGAAGGTGATCGTCCCGGCCGACATGCACGTCGTGATCGACGGGACGCCGATCATGGGCGAGTACAACCAGGCCAAGGACAAGGTCCCGGCCGAGCTGCGACCGGACTCGCCGACGGTGCGGATCCGCGGCATGGCGCTGATGGGCTCGGTCACCGTGCAGCGCCAGCCGCCGCCCGGCACGCCGAAGAAGATCCTCGGCACCTACTGAGGCTCCCGCCTGCTCCGGGGCCGCCGTCTCACATCGGGCCGTCCGCCGACCGTGTCGTGCGGCGCACCCGCTACTGTGACCCGCGTCACTTCACTACGGATCGTCCGGCACGTACCTGCCGGTGAAGGAGCAGACAATGGCAACAGTGACGTTCGAGAAGGCCCAGCGGTGGTATCCGGGGGCCGATGAAGCTGCAGTCCCGGGGATCGACCTGGAGATCAGGGACGGCGAGTTCATGGTGCTCGTCGGCCCGTCGGGCTGCGGCAAGTCCACCACCCTGCGCATGCTGGCGGGGCTGGAGGAGATCAACTCCGGCAAGGTCTACATCGGCGACCGCGACGTGACCAACGTGCCGCCGAAGGACCGGGACATCGCGATGGTGTTCCAGAACTACGCGCTCTACCCGCACATGACCGTCGAGGAGAACATGGCGTTCTCGCTCAAGATGGCGAAGGTCCCGGCCGACGAGCGCAAGAAGCGCGTGGCGAAGGCGGCGGAGATCCTCGGCCTGACCGAGTACCTCCAGCGCAAGCCGAAGGCCCTGTCGGGTGGTCAGCGCCAGCGCGTGGCCATGGGCCGCGCGATCGTGCGCGCGCCGCAGGTGTTCTGCATGGACGAGCCCCTGTCCAACCTCGACGCGAAGATGCGCGTCCACACCCGCACCGACATCGCCCGGCTCCAGCAGGACCTCGGTGTCACCACGGTCTACGTCACCCACGACCAGGTCGAGGCGATGACGATGGGCGACCGGGTCGCGGTGATGAAGCTCGGTGTCCTCCAGCAGGTGGACACCCCGCTGAAGCTCTACGACAAGCCCGCCAACCTGTTCGTGGCCGGCTTCATCGGCTCGCCGCAGATGAACCTGCTCGAGGGTGTCGCGGCCGAGGACGGGACGGTCAAGGTCGGCGGTTACGCCGTGCCTGTCGACCCCGCGGCCGAGAAGAAGATGAAGGGTCGCGTGACCGTCGGCGTGCGCCCGGAGAACTGGCGCATGGTCGGCGACAGCGACGGTGGCCTCCCGGTCACGGTCACCGTGGTCGAGGAGCTCGGCGCCGACAGCTTCGTCTACGGCACGTGCGACGTGGAGGGCACGCCCGCCAGCGTCATCGTGCGCATCGCCGGGCGCCAGCACCCGCAGAAGGGCGAGACGCTCTACGTCACGACCGACCCGCAGCACGTCCACGTGTTCGACACCGAGACCGGGGAGCGGCTCTCGGACTGACCTCGGCTCGAGTGCGCACGAGGCCCCGGGAGCCAGGCTCCCGGGGCTTCGTCGTCCTCGAACCACGTCTCAGATGCGCGGCCCGACCACGGGCGGGTCGCGGTCGCCCATACTGGGTCCCGTGCCGGGGCCAGACGCTGCAGCCGAGGAGACCTTCGAGGACAGGCTGCGCGCGCTCGTGCCCGACCTCCGCGACACGCTCGAGCGGGTCTACGGAGCCGACGTCGCACCGGACGTGACGGACCGGCTCGTCGCGATCGCGCGGGGTGGCCACGAGGCCCGGCCCGCCGAGCTCCGCGCCCTGGACGAGGAGCGGCTGCGCACGCCGGACTGGTTCCAGCGGCCGGGAATGGTCGGGTACGCCGCGTACGCCGACCGCTTCGCCGGCACGCTGGCCGGCGTGGGGGAGCGCGCGGCGTACCTGCGCGACCTGGGGATCGGCTACCTCCACCTGATGCCGCTGCTGACACCCCGTCCGGCGCCGAACGACGGCGGCTACGCGGTGATGGACTACCGCTCCGTCCGCCCCGACCTCGGCACCATCGACGACCTGCGCGACCTGGCGATGACGCTGCGGGGCCAGGGGATCAGCCTGTGCCTCGACCTCGTCCTCAACCACGTCGCCCGCGAGCACGAGTGGGCCGTCGCCGCCCGCGCCGGCGACCCGGCGAAGCGCGCCTACTTCCACGTGTACGACGACCGCACCGGCCCGGACGCCTTCGAGGCGACCCTGCCGGAGGTCTTCCCCGACTTCGCGCCCGGCAGCTTCACCTGGGACGACGAGCTCGCCGGCTGGGTCTGGACGACCTTCAACGACTACCAGTGGGACGTCGACTGGTCGAACCCCGCGGTGCTCTGCGAGTACGCCGACCTCATCCTCGGCCTGGCCAACCTCGGCGTCGAGGTGTTCCGGCTCGACGCGATCGCCTTCATCTGGAAGCGCCTGGGCACCGACTGCCAGAACCAGCCCGAGGTGCACGAGCTCACCCGCGCGCTGCGCACGGTGACCCGGATCGCTGCCCCCGCGGTGCTGTTCAAGGCTGAGGCGATCGTGGGGCCGGCCGACCTGCCGGCCTACCTCGGCGTCGGCCGGCACCACGGCCGGCTCAGCGACCTGGCCTACCACAACGGGCTGATGGTGCAGGTCTGGTCGATGCTCGCCTCGGGCGAGGTGGGCCTCGCCGCGCACGCGCTGCAACAACTGCCCCAGCCGCCGTCGACCACGGCCTGGGTCACCTACGTCCGCTGCCACGACGACATCGGCTGGGCCGTCTCCGACGAGGACGCGCGAGCCGTCGGGCTCGACCCGGTCGCGCACCGCCGGTTCCTCTCCGACTGGTACTCCGGGGCCTTCCCGGGCTCGTGGGCCAGAGGGCTGGTCTTCCAGGAGAACGAGGCGACCGGTGACCGCAGGATCTCCGGGTCATTCGCGTCGCTGGCCGGGCTCGAGGCAGGCGATCCCGGCGCGGCCGCGCGCATCCTGCTGGCGCACGCCGTGATCCTCTCCTTCGGCGGTCTGCCGGTGATCTGGATGGGCGACGAGCTCGGGCTGCTCAACGACGCCGGCTGGGCCGACGACCCGGCCCACGCCGCCGACAACCGCTGGGTGCACCGACCGCGGATGCCGTGGCCGGAACTGGAGTCGAAAGCGGAGTCGGAGCCGGAGTCGGGTCGCGACCCGCACGGGATCACGGCCGGCCTGCGCCACCTGCTCGACGTACGCCGCTCGCTGCCGCACCTCCACGCGGCCTCGCCGACGGAGGTGTGGGACCCGCGCGACCCGCGGGTGCTGCTGGTGGTCCGGCGACACCCCAGCGGGCCGCTGCTGGCCGCCCACAACATGTCGGGGGAGCGGGCCTGGGTGGCGGCCGACGTGCTGCACTGGCTCGGGCTCCACGCCGACGGCCTCCACGACGCACTCAGCGGGACCGCCCCCTCGCTGGTGGAGGGTGCGGTCCCGCTGGAGCCCTACGCCGCCGTGTGGCTCCACGGCGGCTCCTAGCCCGGTCCCCGGCCCGCTGTCAGGTGGTCGCCTGGTCCGACCCGGGCTGGACGGCGTCCTGCTGCTCGCCGACCTCCTCGGCCTTGGCCATCGCGTTGCCGCCCGGGACGATGCCCGCGTGCTCGGCGTCCATGGTGAGGTTCTCGCCCGAGGCGGGGTCGAAGAGGTGGATCTTGCGGGCGTCGACCCAGATCGTCGCCTCGTCACCCTCGGCGATCCGGCTGGCGCCGTCGAGGGAGACGACCAGCTGGGTGCGCAGCGACTCGCCGTCGAGGTCGCGCTCGAGCTGCTGGAGCTGCTTCTCCACCTCGGGCGGCGCCTCGAACGGGATGTAGGCGTAGGCCTCGTTGCCGAGCCACTCGACCACGTCGACCGTGGCCTTGAAGGTGGCCTCGTCGGTCACCTTGTCGCTGTCGACGACGTTGGCGTCCTCGAAGTGGTCGGGCCGGATGCCGGCGATCAGCAGTCCCTTGCCCTGGGCCTTGGCGGCCTTCTCCTCGGGGATCGTCACCGTGCCGAACGGCAGCTCGACCTGGTTGCCCTTGACCGTGGCCGGCAGGAAGTTCATCGGCGGGGAGCCGATGAACCCGGCGACGAACAGGTTGCAGGGGTTCTCGTAGAGCTCACGCGGGGTCGCGTGCTGCTGGAGCACCCCGCGCTTGAGGACCGCCACCCGGTCGCCCAGCGTCATCGCCTCCGTCTGGTCGTGGGTGACGTAGACGGTGGTGATGCCCATCCGCTTCTGCAGCCGCGAGATCTCGGTGCGCATCTGACCGCGCAGCTTGGCGTCGAGGTTGGAGAGCGGCTCGTCGAAGAGGAACGCCTCCGCGTCGCGGACGATCGCGCGGCCCATCGCCACGCGCTGGCGCTGCCCACCCGACAGGTTGCCGGGCTTGCGCTCGAGGTGCTCGTCGAGCTCCAGCGTCTTCGACGCCTCGCGCACCTTCTGGTCCACCTCGGAGTCCGGCGCTCCCTGCAGGCGCAGCGGGAACGCGATGTTCTCGTAGACGGTGAGGTGCGGGTAGAGCGCGTAGTTCTGGAAGACCATCGACAGGTTGCGGTCGCGCGGCGCGAGGTCGTTGACCTTCTTGCCACCGATCACCATGTCGCCGTCGGTGATGTCCTCCAGGCCGACGATCATCCGCAGGAGCGTGGACTTCCCGCACCCGGACGGGCCGACGAGGATCAGGAACTCGCCGTCCTCCACGTCGATGCTCACGTCGTTGACGGCAGGGAAGCCGTCGCCGTACTTCTTGACGATGTTCTTCATCTCGATGGCAGCCATGAGCTGATCACCCCTTCACTGCGCCGGAGGTCAGTCCGGCGACGATCTTGCGCTGGAACAGCAGGACGATGACGATCACCGGCAACGTGACGATGACCGACGCCGTCGCGAGCTGCGCGTACGGCGGGTTGAACGGGTCGGGCCCGACGAAGAACGACATCTGCGCCGGCACCGTCCGGGAGGCGGTGGTGGAGGTCAGCGAGATCGCGAGCACGAACTCGTTCCACGCGAAGAAGAACGTCAGGATCGCCGCGGTGAAGACCCCGGGTGCGGCGAGCGGGACGATGACCTTGCGGAACGCCTGCCATGACGTCGCACCGTCGACCTGGGCCGCCTGCTCCATCTCCCACGGGATCTCGCGGAAGAAGGCGGAGAGCGTCCAGATCGCCAGCGGCAGCGTGAAGGACATGTAGGGGATGATCAGGCCCGGCCAGGTGTTGAACAGGCCGAACGTGCTCCACATGTCGAACAGCGGACCGACCAGCGACACGACCGGGAACATCGCGATGGCCAGGGCCAGCGACAGCACGAGCCGCTTGCCCTTGAACTCGAGCCGGGCGATGGCGTAGGCCGCGAGCGTCGCGAAGATCACCGAGAGCGCGGTGGCGATGATCGCGATGCCGAAGGAGTTGACCAGGGCCCGGGTGAAGTCGCCGTTGTCGAGGATGGCGCTGTAGTTGTCGAGCGTCGGGTCCTTGGGGAGGAACTGGGCACTGCCTGTCGCGGTCTCGCCCTCGGACTTGAAGCTCAGCGAGATGATCCACGCGACGGGGAACAGGCACCAGAGCATGATCAGGATGAACCCGATCCACGTGCCGATCGTGGTCTTGCTCTTCATCATCCCTCACCCCTTGCCTGCGCCAGGTCGACCTTGAACAGCTTGACGATGAGCCATGCGAGCAGCAGCACCGAGAGGAACAGGATCACCGACAAGGCCGATCCCAGCCCCAGCTGCATCTGCTCGATCACCTGGCGGTAGGTCAGGAACGAGATGGACTCCGTGTCCTGGGCCCCTCGGGTCATCACGAAGATGTTGTCGAAGATGCGGTAGGCGTCGAGGGCGCGGAACAGGACCGCCACCATGATCGCGGCCCGCATGTTGGGCAGGATCACCTTCCAGAGCCGTTGCCACCAGGTGGCGCCGTCGACCTTGGCGGCCTCGAGCATGTCCTCGCTCACCTGGGCCAGACCGGCGAGGAGCAGCAGCGCCATGAACGGCGTGGTCTTCCAGATCTCGGAGACCATGATCGCGAACATCGCGTGCCAGTGGTCGCCGAACCAGTTGGTGTCCTCGGCGATCCACGGCAGCCAGTTGAACCAGGAGTTGACGAACCCGTTGTTCAGCGAGAACGCGAACTGCCAGGCGAAGGCCGAGACGACGGTGATGATGCCGTAGGGGATCAGGATCGAGGTGCGCATCAGGCCGCGGGCGAAGACGATGCGGTGCATCACCATCGCGAACGCGAACCCGATGACCAGCTCGACCGCCACCGTGACCACCATGATCAGCAGGGTGTTCCAGGTGTCGCGCCAGAACAGGCTGTCTGTCAGCACCGTCACGTAGTTGTCGATCCCGATGAACTCACGGTCGTCGGGGGCGGTCAGCCGGTAGCGGAAGAGCGACAGGTAGAGCGCCTGGATCATCGGCCACGCCGTGACCAGGAGCATCAGCACGACGGCTGGGGCGACGAGCTTGAGGCCGAGCTTGTTCTCGGCCGAGCTGCGGTCGCTGGCAACCGCCTTCTTGGTGCCCTTGTTCGATTGGGGCTCCGTTGCGATCGTCGTGCTCACAGCAGCTTCCCTCCCTTCAGGATCTCCTCGATGAAGTCCTGCGAGGCCTTCGGAGTGTCGGAATCCACGTTGGCGGGCGGGTGCCAGGTGCCCTGGATGGAGCTGGAGACGTCGCTCCAGTAGGGCGTCACCGTGCGCGGTGCCGCGGCGTTCACGCTCTCCTGGAACAGCGTGAGGAGGTCCTCGGGATAGAGCTCCTTGAGCGCGGCGTAGTCGTAGCCGGCCGTGCTGGCCGGCATGTTGCCGGTCATCTCGGCGTTCTTGCCCTGCTGGTCGGGCTCGACGAGGCAGGCGGCCGCCTCGAGGGCGAAGTCCTTCTCGTCGGAGTACTCGCTGACACCGATGCCGATGCCGCCGTAGGGCGGGCGGGACTCCTCACCCTCCACGGACTGCGGGTAGCGGGTGTAGCCGATGTCCTTGGCGACGGCGGGTGCGGTCTCGTCGTAGTTGTGCCAGATGTAGGTCCAGTTGACGAGGAACGAGCCCTCGTCGGAGCCGAACGTCGATCCCGCGGTGCCCTCGTTGGAGACGCTGAGGTCGGAGGGTGCGGCCGGCGAGGAGGCGAGCTTCTCGATGATGCCGGCCGCGATCTCGCCGGGCTCCTCCGCGATGGTGAGGTCGGCGTCGACGCCCTTCTCGGCGTTCTCGAGGAGGCGCCCTCCGGCGCCCTCGACGAGCGCGTTGATCCACACGACGTAGCCCTCGTACTTGTTGGCCTGGACGCCGATCTTGCCGCCGTTGTCGCTGGCGACGTCGATGATCTGGTCCCACGTCACCGGCTGGGACATGTCGATGCCGGCCTTCTCGACGAAGGACTTGCGGTACCAGAGGACCTGGGTGTTCGACCAGAACGGGAAGACGACGAGCTTGTCCTCCCAGGTCGCGGCGTCCATGGCGCCCTGGAACGTGCCCTGCTCCTCGAGCTGCGACTTCGCGTCCTGCGGGACCTCGGCGAGGAACCCGGCGTCGGCGAACTCGGCCGTGAACGGCGGGTCCAGGGACATCAGGTCGATCGCCGGGTCCTTGGCCGCGAGCCGTCGCGCCAGCTGGATGCGCTGCTGGTCGGAGGACTGGGGCAGGACCTGGGTGGTGATCGTGTAGTCGTCGGTCGAGCAGTCCTCGGCGATCGCTGCCTGGCCTCCGGAGTCCGGGTTGATGTACCAGACGAGCTCGGGCTTGCCGCCGTCGCCGCCGCAGGCCGCGAGCAGGCTGCTCGCGAGGGCGAGCGTGGCCACCGAGCCCGCGATCCGCCTTCCCCTCGGGCGACCCCTCGGCCGGGTCGATGATCGTGATGCCATGCGCCCTCCTCGTGTGTGACTCGGGTCACTGGTCTATCGGCTGCGGATAGGGTTTGGCAACCGCCCCGTCGGGCGTGACGCCCAGCAGCAGACCCATGATCAGAGAGGCCTGTCGTGACGCGATGGCACGCGCCCGGACGCATCAACCTCATCGGTGAGCACACCGACTACAACGACGGCTTCGTCCTGCCGATGGCGCTCCCGATGGGCTGCACGACGAGCGTCGAGGCGGCCGACGCAGGCTGGTCGGTGGCGTCCGCGCAGGTGCCGGAGACGGTCACGGTCGCCCCGTCCGGTCTGGCGGACCGTGACGAGGCCCCCGAGTGGGCGACGTACGTCCTCGGGGCGCTGTGGCTGCTCCACGACGACGGCGTCGAGGTGCCGCCGCTCCGGATCTCGGTCGACTCCGACGTCCCCACGGGCGCCGGCCTGTCGTCGTCCGCGGCACTGGTCTGCTCGGTGGTGTGCGCCCTCGACGAGCAGCTCGGCCTCGGCCTGGGGGCGGCCGGGCTGCTGGCCCTGAGCCGGCGGGTCGAGAACGACGCGGTCGGGGCGCCGACCGGCGGGATGGACCAGCTGGTGAGCCTGCGCGGCGAGGAGGGTCACGCCCTGTTCTGCGACATGCGCGACCTGACGTCCGAGGCGGTCCCGTTCGCGCCCGGCGCGAGCGGGCTGTCCCTCCTCGTCGTCGACACCCGCGCGCCGCACCGGCTCGTCGACGGGGAGTACGCCGCCCGCCGCCGCGGCTGCGAGGAGGCCGCCCGGTTGCTCGGGGTGCCCGCCCTGCGCGACCTCACCGACGCCGACGAGGCGGTCTCCCGCCTCGACGACGAGGAGCTGCAGCGCTACGTCCGCCACGTCGTCACCGAGGACGCCCGCGTGCTCGAGGCGGTCGACGTGCTGCGGGCGGGACGGCTCGACCGGCTGGGTCCGCTGTTCACCGCCTCGCACGCATCGATGCGTGACGACTTCCGGATCACCGTGCCCGAGGTCGACGCCGCGGCCGAGACGCTGCTGGCCGCCGGTGCGCTCGGCGCGCGGATGACCGGCGGCGGCTTCGGAGGCTGCGTGATCGGGCTCGTGCCCGAGGGCGAGGTCGGCACCGCGGGTGACGCCGTACGCCGTGCGTTCGCCGACGCGGGGTTCGGCGAGCCGAGCCTCTTCACCGCCGAGGCGGCTGCGGGCGCGCGGTCGGTCTAGCCGGACCGGTCGGCCGTCCGCGCGATGGCGTCGACGAAGGTCGGGAAGAGCGCCGGCGGCAGGTCGTGCCCCATGCCGTCGACCAGGACCAGCTCGGCGCCCGGGATGGCGGCCGCGGTCGACCGTCCGCCGCTGACGTGCACCATCTTGTCGGCCGTGCCGTGGATGACCAGCGCCGGGACGCGGAGGCTGCGCAGCCGTGGCGTCCGGTCGCCCTGGGTGAGGATCGCCAGCATCTGGCGCACCACCCCGCTCGCGCTCACCCCGCGGTCGAAGGTCTCGACCGCTCGGCCGCGCAGCGCGTCGGGGTCCGCGGGATAGGCCACGGAGCCGATCAACGACCACATGGCCAGGCTGCTCTCGACGTAGGCCTCGCGGCCCGCCTTGCGCGGCGCGATGAGCCGCGGCAGCAGGCTGGGGTGCTGCCAGCCGACGCTGCGGCGACCGGTGGTGGAGCTGATGCTCGTCAGGGACCGCACGCGCGTGGGGTGCTCGACAGCGACGGTCTGGGCGATCATGCCGCCCATCGAGACCCCGACCACGTGGGCCGAGTCGAGGCCGAGGTGGTCGAGCAGCGCGACGGCGTCGCCGCCCAGGTCGGACATCGTGTAGGGCACGCGTGCCCGGCCGGTCGCGAACGCCCGCACCAGCTGGTCGCGCCGCACCGGGGCCTTGATGCGCGACGACCTGCCGGAGTCACGGTTGTCGTAGCGCACGACGTGGAAGCCGGCGCTGGCGAGCTGCTCGCAGAACTCCTGGTCCCACCACGTCATCGGGCCGCTGAGTCCCATGACGAGCAGCAGCGGCTCGCCGTCGGGGTCGCCGAAGGTCTGGTAGCAGAGCTCGACCTGGTGGCCCACGGGGGCGACGAGCTCGTCGGAGACGGCGGGCGCCTCGGATGAAGCGCGGCGAGACGGGTACATGTCCTCAGTGAACACGACCGGCGTCCCCAAGAAAAAGCAATCTGGGCCACATCCCCGATCCCACGGGGCTCCTGGGCTAGGTTCGGGCGTTGTGACGCATCGCACAGTGGCCGAGTTCCTGACGCCGGACGGTTTCGTCCAGCCGTCGGTGTCGGCAGTGCTGCGCGAGGGCTCCGTCTTCACCGAGGCCGGCCGCTACGCGGTCCACGCCCTCGCCGCCCGCGGCACCCGGCGTCGTACGCCCTACGGCTCCCACCCGGCCCGCGCGACCGAGCCCGTGCTGCTGGTGCCGGGCTTCCTGGCCGGCGACTCCTCGCTGGCGCCGATGAGCCGCACGCTGCGCCACCTCGGCTTCCGCACCTACCGTGCCGACGTCCGCGCCAACGTCGGCTGCACGCTGGCCGCGGCCGCCCAGCTCGAGGAGCGGCTGGAGGGACTCGCCCAGCGCCGTGGCTCGAAGGTGCGCATCGTCGGCCACAGCCTCGGCGGGATGCTGGCCCGGGGCGTCGCCGCCCGCCGTCCCGACCTCGTCGCCGGGATCGTGACGATGGGCAGCCCGATGCTCGCCCCCGGCGCCCACCACGTCTCCCTGGCCCGCAGCGTCGACCTGCTCGTGCGGCTCAACCGGGCCGGCCTGCGCAACCTGATGGCCGCGGACTGCGTGGCCGGCTCGTGCGCCCAGGAGAGCTTCGACCAGGCCCGCGCCGCCCTGCCCGCGGAGGTCGACTTCACCGCGATCTACTCGCGTCGCGACGGCATCGTCGACTGGCGCGCGTGCATCGACCCGGTCGCCCGTCCGGTCGAGGTGCGGTCCTCGCACCTGGGCATGGCGTTCGACCCCGCCGTCATCGCGGCGGTCTCGGACGCGTTGCGCCCGGCGGCGCCGTCAGTTGTCGAAGTCGATCGGGGAGAGATCGCGTAGCTTCGAGAGCCGGTGCTCGGCGGTGATCGAACGCACCGTGCCGCTGCGCGAACGCATCACCAGCGAGTGCGTCGTGATGCCGTCGCCGCGGTAGCGCACGCCGCGCATCAGCTCGCCGTCGGTGATGCCGGTGGCGACGAAGAACGCGTCGTCGCCGGTGACCAGGTCGTCGGTGCCGAGGACGAAGTCGGCGTCGAGGTTGTGCCCGGCGTCGAGGGCGCGCTGGCGCTCGTCGTCGTCCTGCGGCCACAGCCGGCCCTGGATCTTGCCGCCGATGCACTTCATGGCGCACGCCGTGATGATGCCCTCGGGCGTGCCGCCGACGCCGAGCATGAGGTCGACCCCCGTGTCGGGCCGGGCCGCCATGATCGCTCCGGCGACGTCACCGTCGGTGATGTACTTGATGCGCGCCCCGGTCTCGCGGATCTCCTCCACCAGCCTGGCGTGGCGCGGCCGGTCGAGCAGCACGACGGTGACGTCGTGGATCGAGAGACCCTTGGCCTTGGCGACGCGGGCGATGTTCTCCTTCACCGGCAGTCGGATGTCCACGACGTCCGCGGCCTCGGGGCCGGTGGCCAGCTTGTCCATGTAGAACACGGCGCTCGGGTCGTACATCGAGCCGCGTGGCGAGACCGCGAGCACCGAGATCGCGTTGTTCATGCCCTTGGCGGTGAGGGTCGTGCCGTCGATCGGGTCGACCGCGACGTCGCACGCGGGACCGGTGCCGTCGCCGACCTCCTCGCCGTTGAAGAGCATCGGGGCGTTGTCCTTCTCGCCCTCGCCGATGACCACGGTGCCGCGCATGCCGATGGTGGAGATCATCACCCGCATCGCGTTGACCGCGACCCCGTCGGCGTCGTTCTTGTCACCGCGCCCGACCCAGCGTCCGGCCGCCATCGCGGCGGCCTCGGTGACCCGCACCAGCTCGAGGGCGAGGTTGCGATCGGGCTTCGTGGCAGTCATGGCGCGCATGTTAGCGGCCGGTTCCTGCAGGTCCGTCGTGTGCTCCGTAGCGGCTCACCGCGGTGGCCTTGGCCGACAGCCAGACCTCCCGGCCCGGCACCAGCCCGAGCTCGGTGGCCGCCGCGGGGGTCACGTCGGCGAGGAGGTCGGGTGAGGCGTGCACCAGCAGGCGTACGGCGTCGCCGTGGGGGGCGAGCGTGCCGATCCGGCCGTGCCAGTGCAGGCGGCTGGACCCCTCGGGCTCGGTCAGGGAGACCACCACCGCATCGGGCGTGAACGCCATCAGCTCCTCACCGTCGGCCACGAGGTTGAGCCCGACGAGGCGGGCGACGTGGGAGGTGCGCGGCTCCGCGGCCACCTCCGTCGGCGGGCCGACCTGGGCCACGCGGCCCTCGTCGAGGACCAGCACCCGGTCGGCGAGGGTGAGTGCGTCGATGGCGTCGTGCGTGACGAGCAGCGCGATGCCCGGGAAGTCGCGGAGGTGCCGACCGAGCTCGATGCGCAGGGCCATCTGGACCGACACGTCGAGGCCCGTGAACGGCTCGTCGAGCAGCAGCACGTCGGGGTCGGTGGCCAGCGCCCGGGCGATCGCGACGCGCTGCGCCTGGCCGCCGGAGAGCTCGCGCGGCTTGCGGGCCGCGAGCTCGGCGATGCCGAAGCGCTCGAGCCAGTCGCGGGCGACCGCCTCGGCGGCGGCCCGCTTCTCGCCGCGGGCGCGCAGCCCGAAGGCGACGTTGTCGAGCGCGCTCAGGTGGGGGAAGAGCAGCTGGCCCTGGAACACCAGGCCCACGCGGCGCTCGCGGACCGGCAGGTGCAGCAGGTCGGTGCCGTCGACGAGGGCGTGCCCCTCGACCTCGACGAGACCGGCGAGCGCGTGCAGCAGGGTGCTCTTGCCGGCACCGTTGGGCCCGATGACCGCCAGCACCTCCCCGGGCTCGGCCGTGAACCCGGCGTCCACGCGATCGCCGACGCGGAGTTCGGCCTCCAGCCGGCCGGTCACGGCGTCCCCATCCAGTGGTCGCGCAGGGCGACCAGCACGCCGATCGACACGACGAGCATCACCAGGCTCAGCGACAGTGCGGCGTCCTGGTCGGCCTGCCGGGTGACGTAGATCAGCGTCGGCATCGTCTGGGTCCGCCCGGGGTAGTTGCCGTTGAAGGTGATCGTGGCGCCGAACTCGCCCAGCGAGCGGGCCCAGCCCAGCACCGTCCCGGCGACGACGCCGGGCAGCGCCAGGGGCACGGTGACCCGGCGGAAGGTCGTCCAACGGGTGGCGCCGAGGGTGGCGGCGGCGGCGTCGTACCTCGGGTCCGCCGAGCGCAGCGCGCCCTCGATCGCGATCACCACGAACGGCATCGACACGAACACGTGGGCCAGCACCACGCCGTACGTCGTGAAGGGGAAGGCGAAGCCGGTCCACTCGAGGAGCGGGGCACCGACCACGCCGCTGCGGCCGAACGCGCTGCGCAGCGCCACGCCCGCGACGACCGGCGGCAGCACCAGCGGCACGGTGACCAGGGCGCGCAGGGCTCCCCGGCCACGGAAGTCGACCCGCGCCAGCAGCCACGCCAGTGGCAGCCCGAGGACCAGGCAGAAGACGATGGCGACCGTCGAGGTGACCAGCGACAGGCGCAGGGCGTCGAGCGCGGTGGTCGAGGTGAGGTGGCCGGGCAGCTCCCGCCAGCTGGTGCTGGCGACCATCGCCACCAGCGGCACGAGCAGCAGCAGTGCGGCGAGCGCTGCCGGCACCATCAGGAGCGCGGGCGGCCGGCCCAGTCGGTCCCTCACGGGGCACCGAAGCCGGCGTCGGCGAGGATCTGTCGACCCTCCTCCGACGTCACCCACGCGACCCAGTCGGCGGCGAGGGCGCCGTCCTCCGACTGCTCCAGCGTCGCGACGTAGTAGGACGTCGGGTCGTCGTCGGCGCCGGGGATCGCGACTGCGTCGACGTCGTCGGCCGCGGCGACGGCGTCGGTCGCATAGACGAGGCCGGCGTCGGCCTCGCCGGAGACCACCTTGTCGAGGGTGGCGCGGACGTCCTCCTCGAGGCTGGCCGGCTCGGCCGTGACACCGGCGGCGTCAAGCACGGCGAGCGCGACCTTCCCGCACGGCACCTCGTCGGCGCAGCGGACCCAGGTGGCGTCGGCCAGGTCGTCGAGCGACTCCACCCCGGCCGGGTTGCCCCGGGGCACGACGATCGTGAGCACGTTGGTCGCGAAGGTCTCGACCTCGCCCGTCACGCCGGCGTCCTCCGCGACCCCGATCGAGGTCGAGTCGGCGGTGGCGAGCACGTCGCCGGGCGCACCGTCGGCGACCTGCTCGGCGAGGTCGGTGCTGGAGCCGAAGGAGAAGGTGACGTCCACGTCGTGCTGCTCCTCGAAGCCGGTGGCGAGCTCCTCGAAGACGTCGGTGAGCGACGCTGCGGCCAGCACGGTCAGCTCGGGCGTCGCCTCCGGGCCGTCGTCGCCGGCCCCGCACGCGGCGAGGGGGAGCAGCACGGCCAGCGCGAGGACCGGGAGCCTCACCGGGGCACCTCGACGACGACGTTGGTGGACTTCACGCTCGCGATGGCGCGCACGCCCGGCTCGAGGCCCAGCTCGTCCGCCGCGTCGCTGCTCATCAAGGACACGACCCGGTAGGGGCCGCAGATCATCTCGACCTGCGCCATCACGGGGTCGCGCTTGACGCGGGTGACGATGCCGCTCATCCGGTTGCGGGCGCTGACCGAGCGGGCGTGGGTGCGGTCCCGCTCCACCGTCTCGGCGGTCTCGGCGAGGTGCTCGGCCAGCTCGGCCAGGTCGGGGCCCGTCACGGTCGCGCGGCCGTCGGCAGCGGTGCGTGACGGCAGCCGGCCCGCGTCCACCCAACGGCGTACGGTGTCGTCGCTGACCGCCAGGATCTCCGCCGCCTCCGCGATTCGGTAGGTGATCACGTCACGAGTATGCCGCACCTGCGGATCGATGGGGTTCCTCTGGCCGCACGTGCGGATCTGCCACCCCGTCCGTCGCTGCGGCTGGGCACGGCTGGGAGGATGAGGCACGTGAGTGAGCAGCCGAGCCGGTACACCCGCTCCTTCGGGGGCATGACGGGCGCGCTGGTCGTCACCGTGCTCTTCGTGCTGGCGTTCGTGGCGTGGCGCGGGCTGTTCCGCGGCGGTGACGACGACGGCGTGCAGGTGGTGGACTGGCAGGAGAGCGTCGAGCTCGCCGAGCAGGCCGGCCTGTCGGTCGTCCACCCGCGCGAGCTGCCCGCCGGGTGGAGCGCCACCAGCGTGGACCTGGCCGCGACCGGCGACCCGCGCTGGGGCCTCGGCGTGCTGACCGACGACGGTGACTTCATCGGCATCCGCCAGCAGGACGCCTCCGTCGACGAGCTCGTCGAGCAGTACGTCGACGAGAAGGCGGACGCCGGTGACGACGCCAGCGTCACCTCGGAGATCACCGACACCTGGCAGACGTGGTCCGACGACGGCGGGGACCACGGGTTCTCGACCGAGCTCGGCGACGAGGCGCTCCTGGTCTACGGCTCGGCGCCGGTGTCGGACCTCGAGGCCTACCTCGGACTGCTCACTCGCTAGTTGTCGGCCCCGGCGTCGCCGATGGCCTCGTCGAGACGCTTGCGGGCGCCGTCGAGCCACTCCTGGCAGACCTTGGCCAGTGCCTCACCGCGCTCCCAGAGCGCCAGCGACTCCTCGAGGGTGGTGCCGCCCGTCTCGAGGGTGCGGACCACCTCGATGAGCTCCTCGCGGGCCTCCTCGTAGGTGAGCTGCTGCGGGGTGGCGTCACTCATCGGGGTCCTCCATCAGGGTGGCTGCGTCGATCTGGTCAGCGTCGATGCGGTCGGTGGTGGCGTGGACCCGGCCGTCGGCCACGCGCACCGAGACGGCGGCGCCGACCGGGACCTGGCCGACCGACGTGACCACGTGGCCGTCGGCGTCCTGGAGCACGGCGTAGCCGCGCCGGAGCGTGGCCAGTGGGGAGAGCGCCTGGGCACGGGCGCGCTGGTGGCCGATGTCGTCGGCGGCGCGGTCCAGGCGGTGCGCCAGGGTGCGCCGTGCCCGGGCGAGCAGCTCGTCGAGCTCGTCGGAGCGGACGGCGAGCAGGTTGCGCGGGTCGGCCATCGCCGGCCGTGACCGGACCTGCGCCAGCCACTCCTGCTCGCGCGCGATCCGCTGGACGACGACCTGGCGGAGCCGGTCGCGCGCCCACGCCACGCCGTTGGCCTCCTCGGCCATGTCGGGCACGACCAGCTTGGCCGCGTCGGTGGGGGTCGAGGCGCGCACGTCGGCGACGAGGTCGAGGAGCGGCTGGTCGGGCTCGTGGCCGATCGCCGACACCACCGGCGTACGCATGCCGTGGACGGCGCGGACCAGCGCCTCGTCGGAGAAGGGCAGCAGGTCCTCGATCGAGCCGCCGCCGCGGGCGACGATGATGACGTCGACGTCGGCGTTGCGCTCGAGCCGGTCGAGCGCCTCGATCACCTCCGCCGCGGACCGCGGCCCCTGCATGGCGGCGTAGACGACCTCGAACTCGACGGCGGGCCAGCGGCGTCGGGAGTTCTCCAGGACGTCGCGCTCGGCGGCGCTGTTGGGGGCGGTGACCAGGCCCACCCGGCCGGGCAGGAAGGGCAGGTCGCGCTTGAGCTGCGGGGCGAACAGGCCCTCCGCGGCGAGCAGCTGGCGACGCCGCTCGAGGCGTGCGAGGAGCTCGCCGAGGCCGACCATCCGGATCTCGCGGGCGGCGAGGGAGAACGAGCCACGGTTGGCGTAGAAGCTCGGGCGGGCGTGCACGACCACGCTCGCGCCCTCCACGAGGGGCGGGTTCATCGAGTCGAACAACGAGCGCGCGCAGGTGAGCGTCACCGAGATGTCGGCCACCGTGTCGCGCAGGGTCATGAAGACGGTGTTGACCCCGGGGCGACGGTTGACCTGGGCGATCTGGCCCTCGACCCACACGCTGCCGAGCTTGTCGATCCACTGCGTGACGGCGTTGGCCACGGCCCGGACCGGCGCCGGGGACTCGAGGGTGGCGTCGCGGAGGGAGGGCACGCGGCGAGGATAGGGGAGGGCGGGGACACGCCCGTAGACTCGGCACCATGAGCACCGACCTCGGCCTCCCCCCGGTCCTCGACCCCGAGACCGCCAGGAACGTCCTGCTGGCGGCACCCCGCGGCTATTGCGCCGGCGTGGACCGGGCCGTGATCACCGTGGAGAAGGCGCTCGACCTCTACGGCTCGCCCGTCTACGTGCGCAAGCAGATCGTGCACAACAAGCACGTGGTGGCCAACCTCGAGTCGCGTGGCGCGATCTTCGTCGAGGAGCTCGACGAGGTGCCGGAGGGCCAGACCGTGGTCTTCTCCGCCCACGGCGTCTCGCCGGCGGTGCACGCCCAGGCCGCGGACCGCGGGCTGAAGACGATCGACGCCACCTGCCCGCTGGTGACCAAGGTCCACCACGAGGCCAAGCGCTTCGCCAGCGACGACTACGACATCCTGCTGATCGGCCACGAGGGCCACGAGGAGGTCGAGGGCACCGCAGGCGAGGCCCCCGACCACATCCAGCTGGTGCAGAGTCCCGCCGACGTCCCCGGCATCGTCGTACGCGACCCGGCGAAGGTCGCGTGGCTCTCGCAGACCACGCTCAGCGTCGACGAGACCCTCGAGACCGTCGCCGCGATCCGCGAGAAGTTCCCGCTGCTGCTCGACCCGCCCAGCGACGACATCTGCTACGCCACCCAGAACCGCCAGCTCGCGATCAAGGAGATCTCCGCCGGCGCCGACCTGGTCATCGTGGTGGGCTCGCGCAACTCGTCGAACTCGGTCCGCCTCGTCGAGGTGGCGCTCGAGTCCGGCGCCAAGGCGTCCTACCTCGTCGACGACCACACCGAGATCGACGAGGCCTGGCTCGACGGCGTCGAGACCGTCTCGGTCACCTCGGGCGCGTCGGTGCCGGAGGACCTGGTCGAGGGCGTGCTGGCGTTCCTGTCCGAGCGCGGCTATCCCGACGCGCGGGCGGTGCACTCGGCCGAGGAGTCGCTGATCTTCGCCCTGCCGCCTGAGCTGCGCCGCGACCTGCGCGCCGCGCAGAAGGCCTGAACCGTGGCCCGCTACCTCGACATCCACCCCGACAACCCGCAGCCGCGGTTGGTCACCCAGGTCGTCGAGGCGCTGCGCGACGACGCGCTGATCGCCTACCCGACCGACTCGGGCTACGCCCTCGGCGCACAGCTCGGCAACCGCGAGGGTCGCGACCGGATCCTCCGGATCCGCGAGCTCGACGACCGCCACCACTTCACGCTGATGTGCAAGGACTTCGCCCAGCTCGGGCAGTTCGTCCACGTCGACAACGCGGCCTTCCGCGCGATCAAGGCGGCCACGCCGGGTCCCTACACCTTCATCCTGCCGGCCACCGGCGAGGTGCCGAAGCGGCTCATGCACCCGAAGAAGCGCACCGTCGGCGTCCGGATCCCCGAGCACCGGCTCGTGTGCGCGCTGCTCGAGGAGCTCGGCGAGCCGATCCTCACCAGCACCCTGATCCTCCCCGGCGAGACCGAGGCCCGCACCATGGGCTGGGAGATCAAGGAGGACCTCGACCACGTCGTCGACATCGTGATCGAGTCCGGCGAGGTCACCGCCGAGCCCACCTCGGTGATCGACTGGTCCGACGCCGAGCCCGTCGTCGTACGCCACGGGGCTGGCGACGTGTCGCGCTTCGAGGCCTGACCGGGCACTTCGTCCCGGTCCGGACGGGAAGGAACCGCTCGGTCAGCCGGTGGGCTGGCTGAGCTCGCGGCTCAGCTCGTCGGCCATGTGGCCGTTGCTCTCACGGTGCAGGCGCCAGGCGAGCCAGCCCAGGCACAGGGCGTAGCCGACGCCCAGCGCGACACCGTGGGTCGCGACACCGGACACGATCGCCTGCAGCACGCTGTCGCCCCGGTCGGCGATGGCATCGCGCGCCACGAGGGCGACGAACCAGAACACGGCGGTCATCAAGACCGGGGGCAGCAGCGCCACGAGGAAGAAGTCCTGGCGGCGGACCAGCGTCGCGAGACCCAGGCAGAGGGCCATGAAGCACAGGTCGAAGAAGAGCGTCAGTCGGCCCGCGAGGAGTACGTCGATGCTGACCGCCGTGAGCGCGACGGCGACGCCGAGCGACACCACCTGGCGGCCCGGCTCGCGCCCGGCCTCCCAGAACGCGTCGGCCTGGTCCACGGCCACAACCTAGGACCGATCTCAGGCACCCTCGGCGCGGCGCGCCGGGGGAGCGGTCGAGGGCTGGTCGAGCAGGTCGTCGAGCGTCGGCTCGGCGGTGGCGCTGCGGACATCGCCCAGACCGGGGAGGTCCAGCGCGGCTAGCTCCGGCGCGGCGAGGGTGCGCGGCCGGGACTCGACCTGGCGCGGCTCCTCGAGCGGCTCGGAGGTGACGCCGAGGTCGACGAACCGCCGGGCCGACACCAGCACCCGGCCCTCGAGCGAGCCCATCGCCTGGTTGTAGGCGACGACGCTCGCGTTGAGGGAGCGCCCGACCCGGTCGAGGTGCCCGGCCATCGAGCCGAGGCGCGCGTGCAGCTCCTGCCCGAGCCGCTGCACCTGCTGCGCCTGGGCGTTGAGGACCTCGTGCTGCCAGCCCTGCGCGACGGTGCGCAGCAGGGCGATCAGGGTCGACGGCGTGGCGAGGACGACGTTCTTCGCGGCGGCCTGCTCGACGAGGTCGGGCACGGCCTGCAGCGCGGCCTGGAGGATGGCCTCGCCGGGCAGGAACAGCACCACGAACTCGGGCGTCCGCGCCTGCGCCTCCCAGTAGCGGCGCGAGCCAAGGTCGGTCACGTGCTTGCGCACGTGCTCGCCGAGACGGGCCAGCGCCCGGTCGTGCTCCTCGGGGTCGTCGCTGCCGGTGAGGTCGAGGAACGCCGCCAGCGGGGCCTTCGCGTCGACGGCGATGGTGCGGCCGCCTGCCAGGGAGACGATCAGGTCGGGGCGCAGCCGGCCGTCGTCGTAGGTCACCTGCTCGGCGAAGTCGCAGTGGTCGACCAGGCCGGCCAGCTCGACCGTGCGGCGCAGGTGCAGCTCGCCCCACTGGCCGCGCACCTGCGGTTTGCGCAGCGCGGAGGCGAGGGTCGTCGTCTCCCGCCGCAGGGTGTCGGTGGACTGCCGCATCTCGGCCACCTGCTGGTTGAGCTGCGCCTGCCACGCCACCCGGTCGTGGGCGAGGTCGCTCAGCTGGTCCTGGAGGCGGTCGAGGCCGTCCTGCACGACGGCGTGGTCGGCGACGCGCTGCTCGAGCTCGGCCACGGCCGCGTCGTCGGCGGGTCGGCTGCGCGACCACAGCACGCCGATGACGGCACCGAGGCCGAGGCCGACGGCGAGGACCAGCGCCAGGGTGAGGAGCAGGGGGAAGGTGTCCATGACCCCAGCATGGGCGCGACCACCGACAGTCGGTCGGAGCCGGGTCGAGTGCGGGGCCCCGTGTCGACTGCTGCCGCGAGCGCACTCGACCGGGGTCAGGCGCCTCGGATCGCCGCACTGATGTCGTACGCCGTCCGCAGCGCGCCCGCGCCGCAGCCGGTCGCGGTCAGCTGAGGTCGACGACCACGGGTGCGTGGTCGGACGGCGAGCCGGTGCCCTGCGCCGGGTCGCGCTCGTCGCGGTCGATGAAGGCGCCGGTCACCCGCGACGCGAGCGCGGGGGAGGCGAGCACGAAGTCGATCTTGAGCCCGCGGTCGCGCTCGAAGCGCTGGCGGTAGTAGTCCCAGTAGGTGTAGCCGGGCGCGTGGGCACGGGTGACCTCGGCGTAGCCGTCGTCGAGGAACCCCTGGAACGCGGCGCGCTCCGGCGGGGTGACGTGGGTGGACTTCGCGAACTGCTTGACGTCGAACACGTCGTCGTCGGTGGGGCAGATGTTCCAGTCCCCGACGAGCGCGGTCTCGCCGTCGAGCCAGCCGGCGGCGGTGGCGCGCAGGCGAGCCAGCCAGTCGAGCTTGTAGACGTAGTGCGGGTCGTCGGGCTTGCGGCCGTTGGGGACGTAGAGCGACCAGATCCGCACCCCGCCGCAGGTCGCGGCGATGGCGCGCGACTCGGCCGCTGCGGGGTCGCCGAAGTGCGGCATGTCGGCGAAGCCCACCTCGACGTCCTCGAGCCCGACCCGCGACACCAGGGCCACGCCGTTCCACTGGTTGAGTCCCGCGACGGCGATGTCGTAGCCGAGCGCCTGCAGCCCCATCAACGGGAGCTGGTCCTCGCGTGCCTTGGTCTCCTGCAGGGCCAGGACGTCGATGTCGTGGCGCTGGACGAAGGCCTCGACGCGGTCGATGCGGGAGCGGAGCGAGTTGACGTTCCAGGTGGCGATGCGCACCCGCGCATCCTAGGGAGTGGCTGCGAGGGAGGTGCGCCTCGCCCGAAAGGAGGATTGCCAGACGGGCCGACTCGGCGCAGGGTACGGGGCACGCACCGGGCTCGGGACCATGCTGCGTGACCCGCAACCTTCCCGGGACAGGTGTGCCCACACCACACATCTCGGAGGTTCCATCACATGAAGCGCATCCGCCTCGGGGCGATCGCACTCGGGTCCGTCGCCGCCCTCGGCCTCGGTCTCGCGGCACCCTCTATCGCCGCTCCGGAGGCCGGCACCACCGTGCCGACCTACCAGGAGTTCAAGGCATCGACGCTGTACGACGTCGACAAGCAGTACATCGTGAACGGTGACGAGCCGGTCGGCACCAACGCCGACCTGCGCGCGTTCTACGACCGCCTGGTCGGCGCGGACACCCCGACCAACGGCCTCATCGTCAACACCGTCGGCGGCGCGGACGACAAGTGGTCGGCCACCCAGGCGCTCAACCTGACCTACTGCGTCAGCAACAAGTTCGGCACCGCCAAGGCCAACATCGTCAACGCGATGAACCAGGGCACCGCGCTGTGGGAGGGCGCCACATCGCGGGTGAACTTCACCTACGTGCCCGCCCAGGACGCCAGCTGCACGACCCGCAACAACGCAGTGCTGTTCTCCGTGGAGCCGACCAACACCACCCAGTACATCGCCCGTGCGTTCTTCCCCAGCACCGCCAAGCGCAGCCGCAACGTGCTGGTCAACGCCTCGTCGCTGATGAGCTCGGGGTCGTGGACCCCCGGCAACATCATGGGCCACGAGCTCGGTCACACGCTGGGCTTCCGCCACGAGCACACGCGCCCGGAGGCCGGCACGTGCTTCGAGGACAACAACTGGCGCCCGCTGACGCCGTACGACAAGGCGTCGATCATGCACTACCCCCAGTGCAACGGCTCGTCGAGCGACCTCTCGATGACCGACACCGACCGCGCGGGGGCCCGGGCACTGTACGGCTCCTGATCCACCCCAGGTCCTCGGGTCCGGCCCGTAGTGTCGGCCCCAGGTGGCGATCGCCCCTTCTGTCCCGAGCGGAGGGGGCGATCGTCATCCCCGGCGCCGTCGTCGGCGACGCCGGGTAGCGTCTGCCCGTGCCCACCCCCGCCCGTTCCTCCACGATCCTCTCCGCCCGCGACCTGCAGTTCATGCTCTTCGAGTGGCTGGACGTGAAGCGGCTCAGCGAGCGGCCGCGTTTCGCCGACCACGACCGCGACTCCTACGAGGCGCTCCTGGCGCTGTGCGAGGAGCTCGCCACCGACCGGTTCGCTCCGCACTACCGCCGGAGCGACGTCGAGGAGCCGACCTTCGACGGGGAGAAGGTGCACCTGATCCCGGAGATCGCCACGGCGCTCGAGGCGTTCGCGAAGGCCGACCTCCTCACGCTGACCCTCGACGAGGACATGGGCGGGCACCAGGTCCCGCACGTCGTCGCCGCGGCCTGCATGGCGTGGTTCACGGCCGCCAACATCGGCACGGCGGCGTACTCCTTCCTCACCATGGCCAACGCGGCGCTGCTCCTCGAGCACGGGACGCCGGACCAGGTCGACCGCTACGCGAGGCCGATGCTGGAGGGCCGCTTCTTCGGCACGATGACGCTCTCCGAGCCGCACGCCGGCTCCAGCCTGGGCGACGTGGTGACCCGCGCGGTGCCCGCCCACGACGGCACCTACCGCATCTTCGGCAACAAGATGTGGATCTCCGGCGGCGACCACGAGATGGGCGACAACATCGTCCACCTGGTGCTGGCCAGGCTCCCCGACGCCCCCGACGGCACGCGCGGCATCTCGCTCTTCATCGTCCCCAAGCACCTCGTGGGCGAGGACGGCTCGATCGGGGAGCGCAACGACGTCGCGCTGGCCGGCATCAACCACAAGCTCGGCAGCCGCGGCACGGTCAACACGGCCCCCGTCTTCGGCGGCGGTGCGTTCACCCCGGGCGGTGCCCCGGGTGCGGTCGGCTACCTCGTCGGGGAGCCCCACCGCGGCCTGTCCTACATGTTCCACATGATGAACGCCGCCCGGCTCGGCGTGGGCATGTCCGCCACCACGACGGCCTACACCGCCTACCTCAAGTCGCTGGACTACGCCCGCTCCCGCCCGCAGGGGCGCCCGCTCGCCGGCGCTGACCCGGCCGCGCCGCAGGTGCCGATCATCGAGCACGCCGACGTACGCCGGATGCTGCTGGCGCAGAAGTCCTACGTCGAGGGCGCGCTGGCGCTGAACCTCTACTGCTCGCGCCTGCTCGACCTGCAGGGGAGCGCCCAGGACCACGACGAGCGCACCGAGACCGGCCAGCTCCTCGACCTGCTCACCCCGATCGCCAAGTCCTGGCCGTCCCAGTGGGGCCAGGAGAGCAACAGCCTGGCCATCCAGGTCCTCGGCGGGTCCGGCTACACCCGCGACTACGACGTCGAGGCGCACTGGCGCGACCAGCGGCTCAACCCGATCCACGAAGGGACGCACGGCATCCAGGCGCTCGACCTGCTCGGCCGCAAGGTGCTCGGCAGCGGCGGCGCCTCGCTGCGCGCGCTGGCGGCGCGGGTCGACCGGACCGTCGCGCGGGCGAACGCGCTCGGGGGCGAGGCGGCCGAGCACGGGGCTGCGCTCAAGGCAGCGGTCGACCGGCTGGGAGAGGTGACGATGGTGCTCGCCGGGCTCGGCGACCCCGCGCGGACGATGGCCAACGCGACCGTCTACCTCGAGGCCGCCGGCCACGTCGTCGTCGCGTGGATGTGGCTCGAGCAGCTCGTCGCGGTCGGCGACCGCAGCAGTGACTTCCACGACGGCAAGCGCGCCGCCGCGCGCTTCTTCTTCCGCTGGGAGCTGCCCAAGGTGGGCCCCATGCTCGACCTGCTCGCCTCCGGTGACACCACCACGCTGGAGATGCGCGCGGACTGGTTCTAGGCAGGCGCCTCGACGAACGGCGTCAGCAGCCCCGGCGTGGCCCGGTCGGCCAGCGCGACGGCGACGTCGAGGCGTACGTCGCGCACCAGCACGCGCTCGTCGCCGGCCGCCGTCGTCGCGACCAGGTCGGTCAGTCCGATCCGCCGCTGCCACCACGACTGCGCGAAGACCCAGCCGATGATGCCGTCGGTCTCGAGGACCGTGCGGACCCGAGCGAGGTCGCCGCTGCCGGCGACCAGGTGCCGGTCGGTGAGCGTGTGCCCGAGGTGGCGGTACGACGACTCGCCGACGATGGCGGCGACCACCAGGAGTGCGACGGCGAGGGCCGCGACCCACGCCCACGACACGTCGAACCACCACGCGGCGACCGCGGCGACGACCACCACGACGAGCGCGCCGCGCAGCTGGCGGAACCACGCGCGGCGACGCGCCCGCGGTCCGTGCTCGACGAGCGGGAAGGTGAGGGGGCCGGCGCTCTCCAGCACCGCACCGCCGACGCCGACGGCCACGTCGCGCGGGCACGGCGGGAGCACCTGGGTCACCCCGTTCTCGACGCCCGTGGCGAGCGTCGCGAGCTCGGCTCCGCCGACGATGCGCATGAGCGCGGGCTCGGTCAGCCGGACGCCGCGGACCCTGGCCTCCTCGACCGTGATCGAGCGGGTGGTGAACAGGCCGTGGGTCAGGTGCAGCGAGCCGTGCTCGCGCACCAGCAGGAAGCTCCACCACTGCACGACGTAGCCGCCGACCGCGACGACGACCCACGCCACGAGCGCGCCGATGGACAGCACGGCGACAACGGCCACGACCGCGAACTGGGTGACCCAGTGCCACACCGAGGTCGCGGTCTCCTCGTTCCAGATCGGCAGGTTGTCGGCGAACTGTGAGAAGACGCCGAGCGCACCCGCGACGATCACCAGGCGGCTGAGGCTGAAGGGCGCGAACCGCAGCCACGACCAGTCGATCCGGGCCAGGACGGCGGGCGCCGGCCGGGGGACCGGGCGAGCCACCGGGACGTCCGCGGCGGGGGCGTCGGGGTCGGAGGGGTCGGTCGCCCGGCCCTCGCCCGCCGGGAGCTCGCGGCGGCGCAGGAGCGTCGTACGCAGTGCCTGCGCGTCGGCGACCGCGAGCGCGTCGAGGGTGATCCGGTCGTCGTCGACACCCGTGCCGACCTGCACCTTCTGGAGGCCGAGGACGCGGTGGAGCAGCGAGGCCTCGAGGTCGACGCTGCGGACGCGGTCGAGCGGCGCGGTCGAGGTGGTCTTGTTGAGCAGCCCGCTGCGCACCTGGATCTGCGCCTCGGTGAGGCGGTAGTGCGTGGTGAGCCAGGGGATCGCACCGAGGGCGAGGGGCGCCAGGATCGCCAGCGGCAGGAAGAACGGCCACCAGCGCATGTCGCTCTGGCTCACCCCGACCAGCGCGACGACGACGGGCACGAGGGCCTGGCCGATGGCCTTGACCGGGTCGAGCAGCAGCTTGCGGGGGCTCAGCCGGACCCAGCCGTCGCCGGGGACGGGGATCACGTGGCGTCGCCCTCCGTGACGGCCGTGATCGCGGTCAGCCGGGCGACGACCTCCCGGGCGACCTCGGCGTCGAGGCAGTCGATCGTGATCGGGCCGGCGGCCGAGGCCGTGGTCACCGTGATCGACGCGAGACCGAACATCCGCATCAGGGCGCCCTGGCGCGAGTCGACCGTCTGCACGCGGCTGATGGGCGCGATCCGGCTCTGCCGGCCGATCCATCCCTCCCGCGTGTGGACCGCGGTGTCGGAGACCTCCCAGCGGTGCACCCGGAAGCGGATGCGTGGCATCACCAGCACGTGCACGACGGCCAGCAGGCCCAGCAGCAGCACGACGAGCCCGACCCAACCCGGGACGTCCGGGACCAGCACGTAGGCGACCGTCGCGGCGATCACCAGGAGTGCGTCCCCGATGAGGGCCGAGACCGTCCAGAACGGGATCGCCCGCGGCGAGACCTGATGGCTCGGCTCGCGCAGCACCGGCGTACCCCCGCTGTCACTCATGGGGCGAGTCTTGCAGGTGGGACCAGCGTCCCGGGCGCCGCGCGACCGCACGCACACATGTGCAGCTCGATCGCGGCGTTCGCGTGCCGGTGGCGTTCTGCAACTTCGCGCAATGCACTTTCCTGACCGAGCGTTCACCTTTCGGTCGTGGTCTAGACCGGGTTGGTTGGAAGGGCCAACCGAATCCAACCGGAAGAAGTGAAGCAATGTTGAAGAGTTCGTTCAGTCGGATCACGACCGCCACGCTCGGGGCCACCGCCCTGGCGTTCTCGGTGGCGCCGGGGGCCAGTGCCGCTCGTGCGCAGGAGGACGTGCCGACCTTCCAGGAGTTCAAGGCGGCGACGTTCCAGGACGTCGGGGGTCAGTACGTCGTGAACGGCGACGAGACCATCGCCACCTCCAACGAGCTGCGTGACTACTACGAGAGGATGGTCAACTCGCGTGACACCGACTCGCAGTCCCTCGTGGTCAACACGGTCGGCGGCGCCGACGACGTGTGGTCCGCGAGCCAGGCGCAGAACCTCACCTACTGCGTGAGCGACGACTTCGGGGCCGACAAGGCGGCCATGGTGTCGGCCATGCAGTCCGGCGCCGGTCAGTGGGAGGCAGCGTCGAGCGGCCTGAACTTCACCTACGTCCCGTCCGCGGACGCCAGCTGCACCGTCTCCAACAGCGCCGTGCTCTTCTCGGTCGAGCCGACCGAGACCTCGCAGTACATCGCCCGCGCGTTCTTCCCGAGCAGCCCGTCCTCGCAGCAGAACGTGCTGGTGGACGACTCCATCTGGACCTCGGGATCCTGGACGCCGTCGAACATCCTGGCCCACGAGCTCGGGCACACGCTGGGCTTCCGCCACGAGCACACGCGGCCTGAGGCCGGCACGTGCTTCGAGGACAACAACTGGCGCCCGCTGACGCCGTACGACTCGGCGTCGATCATGCACTACCCGCAGTGCAACGGCTCGTCGAGCGACCTGTCGATGACGAGCACCGACCGCCAGGGCGCGGCCTCGATCTACGGCTCCTGAGCGAGCCGACACCATCGAGGGGAGGGCCCGGCCCGCGAGGGTCGGGCCCTTTCGCGTTTCGTCCGGTGGTCGACGCCCGCCGTAGACTCCCCGCCCGTGGCTCTCACCATCGGCATCGTCGGACTCCCCAACGCGGGCAAGTCGACGCTCTTCAACGCCCTGACCAAGAACGACGTGCTCGCGGCGAACTATCCGTTCGCCACGATCGAGCCCAACGTGGGAGTCGTGGGCGTTCCCGACGAGCGGCTCCCGCAGCTCGCCGAGCTGTTCGGCTCGGCCAAGCTGCTGCCGGCCACCGTCGAGTTCGTCGACATCGCCGGCATCGTGGCGGGCGCCTCGCAGGGAGAGGGCCTGGGCAACAAGTTCCTCTCCCACATCCGCGAGTCCGCCGCCATCTGCCAGGTGACCCGCGTCTTCCGCGACGAGGACGTCACCCACGTCGACGGCAAGGTCGACCCGGCCTCCGACATCTCCACGATCTCGACCGAGCTGATCCTCGCCGACATCCAGACCGTCGAGAAGGCGATCCCGCGCCTGGAGAAGGAGGCGCGCGGCAACAAGTCGCTCGCCGCCACCGTCGACGCCGCCAAGGAGGCCCTGTCGGTGCTGGAGTCGGGCACCCGGGTCATCGACTCCACGGTCGACGTCGAGCTCCTGCGCGAGCTGTCGCTGCTGACCGCCAAGCCCTTCATCTTCGTCTTCAACTGCGACGCCGACGAGCTCGCCGACGACACCCTCAAGGACAAGATGCGCGAGATCGTCGCGCCCGCGGAGGCGATCTTCCTCGACGCCAAGTTCGAGGCCGACCTGGCCGAGATGGACGACGACGAGATGGCCCACGAGATGCTCGCCGAGATGGGCATCGAGGAGTCGGGCCTCGACCAGCTCGCCCGCGTCGGCTTCGACACCCTCGGCCTGCAGACCTACCTGACCGCCGGCCCCAAGGAGACCCGGGCCTGGACGATCCGCAAGGGCGCGACGGCCCCCGAGGCCGCCGGTGTCATCCACACCGACTTCCAGAAGGGCTTCATCAAGGCCGAGATCGTCTCCTTCGACGACCTCCTCGCCGCCGGCTCGATGCTCAAGGCCCGCGAGCTCGGCAAGGTCCGCATGGAGGGCAAGGACTACGTGATGGCCGACGGCGACGTGGTGGAGTTCCGCTTCAACGTCTGAGCGTCGGGGTTCCCGCTCAGCCCGCGTACTGCGGGTCGGTCGGGGCGACCCACTGCACGAGCTGGTAGACGACGCCGTTCGGGTCGACCGCCTGGCAGAACCGCTCACCCCAGGGCTCGGTCTCGGGCGGGGTGATGATCTCGGCGCCGGCCTCGCGCAACCGCGCGTGCTCGGCGTCGACGTCCTCGACGGTGAACACCACGAGCAGGCCGTCCGCGTCGCCCGCCACCGAGGCGGGCTTGAACGTCGGCAGGCCGGTCCGCAGGAAGATCAGGTTGAACCCCGCCTCGGGGTGGGTGAGGGAGGAGAAGCCGTCCGCAGACATCGCTTCGGAGTACCCCAGGTGCTCCATGGCCCATGACGCGGACCTCGCGGGGTCGGCGACGTTGAGGGAGATCGCAGTGTCGGTGATGTGCATCCGGTCTCCTGGAAGGTCGTGGGGCGGTAACGCTGTACATCGTACAATGTACCATGTAAATGGATCTGGCAGGATGGGTTCATGCCGAAGGACAGCACCGGGACCGGCGACCCCAGCCGCACGCTCGCGCTCCTGTGGGGCCGGCCCGTCGCCTCCGCGGGGCGCAAGGGGCCGGCCCGGTCGATCACGGTGGGCCAGGTGGTCGACGCCGCGCTGCTGCTCGCCGACGACCGGGGCATGCCCGCGGTCACCATGCGAGCGGTCGCCGAACGCCTGGGAGTGTCGGCGATGTCCGTGTACACCTACGTCCCGGGGAAGCCCGAGCTGCTCGACCTGATGGTGGACGCGTGCTACGCGCGCATGGACCGTACGCCGTCCGCCGGCGAGCCATGGCGACGGCGGCTCTCCGCAGTGGCCGAGGACAACCGCGCGCTGCTGACCGCCCACCCCTGGCTGACGGAGGTCGCGGCGCTGAGCCGCCCGCCGTTGGGGCCCGGCCTGATGGGCAAGTACGAGCACGAGCTCTCGGCGTTCGACGACACTGGCCTCTCCGACGTCGACCGCGACGCCGCGCTGACGTACCTGCTGGCGTTCGTGACCTCCCACTGCCGGGCGGTCCACGACGCCGCGCGCGTGACCACGGACACGGCGATGACCGACGCGGCGTGGTGGGCTGCGAACCAGCCCGTCCTCGCCACGGCCCTCGACCCGGCCAGCTACCCGCGAGCCGTCCGCATCGGCGCTGCCGCCGGCGAGGAGCTCGGGGGCACGTGGGCCGCCGACCGGGCATGGGGCTTCGGGTTGTCCCGGACCCTCGACGGCCTCGCGGTCCTCATCGGTGACCTCCCGGACCCGGCCTGAGGCTCCTGGCCGGAGCATGGTGCAGGCAGTTCGCCGTGCGCTGGGACGCGTCCACGCGCGATGCGCGCTGGACCAGGGTCGAACTGCCTACCGGGTGCAGGGAGCGCAGGGCTACCGTGGGGTAACCAGGTCACCCATCGCAAGGATGTCGACCATGCCCCACATGGCTCCGCACCGGGTCGTGCTCCACGGCCACGAGCTCTCGTACGTCGACAGCGGCTCGGGCCCGGTCCTGCTCTTCATCCACGGGATCCTCGGTTCCAGGGGACAGTGGCGGCACCTCGTCGACCTCATCGACGACGACCACCGCGTGGTGGTCCCTGACCTCTTCGGACACGGCGACTCCGCCAAGCCGACGGGTGACTACTCGCTCAGCTCGCACGCCGCCACGCTGCGCGACCTGCTCGACCACCTCGGCATCGAGCGGGTCACCCTCGTCGGGCACTCGCTCGGGGGCGGGATCGCGATGCAGTTCTACTACCTCTTCCCCGACCGGGTGGACCGCCTGGTCCTGGTGGCGAGCGGCGGTCTCGGGCGTGAGGTCAACCTGGTCCTGCGGTCGGCGACGCTCCCCGGCGCGGAGCAGGTGCTCGGCGTGGTCGCGTCCGCGCCCGTGCTCCAGCGGGTGGAGGCACTCGGGCGCGGCGCGCAGAAGGTGGGCTGGAAGCCGGGCGCCGATATCGGCGCGATCTGGCGCGGCTTCACCTCGTTGGGCGACCGCGACAGCCGCCGGGCGTTCCTCGCCACCACGCGAGCGGTGATCGACATCGGCGGCCAGAGCATCAGCGCCCACGACCACCTGCAGGCCGTGACGCCCCCGCCGACCCTGATCGTGTGGGGGTCGCGCGACCGGATGATCCCCGCCTGGCACGCGCTCAGCGCCCAGCGCGCGGTGCCCGACTGCCGCGTGGAGCTGTTCGAGGGCGCCGGCCACTTCCCGCACCTCGACGACCCCGACCGATTCGCCCGGGTGCTCCGCGAGTTCATGGCCGACGGCGCCACTCGTCCTCGAGGAGGGCGAAGACCAGCTGGGTGACCCACTCGCCCTTGAAGAACGCGCCGTCGACGAACCGGGCCTCCTGGCGGAACCCGAGGCGGCCGAGCAGGCGGGCCGAGGGGTCGTTGCCCTCCACCACGACGGCGATGATCCGGTGGAAGCCGAGGCCGTCGAAGCCGAGGCGCAGCATCGCGGTGGCCGCCTCGGCGGCGTACCCCTGTCCCTGCGCTTCCCGCGCGAAGGCGAAGCCGACCTCGCCCTGGCCGTCCGAGGCCCACTTGAGGAGCACCTCCCCGATCACGCGCCCGGTCGACCGGACCTCCACGGCGAGGACGAGCCACTGGCCGTGCGCCAACAGGTCGGTCTGGGTGAGCTTGACCCGCAGGGTCTCCTCGGTCGCCTCGCGGTCGCGGACGGGCCACGGGACGTAGCGCACCACCTCGGGGTCGCCGTGGAAGCGGGCGAGGTCGTCGAGGTCGTCCATCCGGTGCGGCCGCAGGACCAGCCGCTCGGTCTCGATCGGGAGACCGAGCTCCAGCGCGCTCACAACGAGAAGTGTCCCGGTGCCAGGCTCCGCAGCACGCAGAACTCGTTGCCCTCGGGATCGGCGAGCACCGTCCAGGACTCCTCGCCGCTCTGCCCGATGTCGGCGTGCGTCGCGCCGAGGGCGAGGATCCGCCTGACCTCGTCCTCCTGCGGCACGTCGACGGGGGAGACGTCGAAGTGGATCCGGTTCTTGGCCACCTTGTCCTCCGGGACCTGCGCGAAGAACATCGTCGGCACGACCGGACCCGACCGGACCGCCTGGAGCAGCGCCGCGTCGTCGGGCGGCGACGGAGCGATCTCGATCAGGCCGGGCTCCTGGTGGACGACGACCCAGCCCAGGACGGCGCACCAGAAGGCGGACAACCGCTCGGGGTCATGGCAGTCGACGGAGATCTCGGTCATCTGGGAGGCCATGCGGCGATCCAAGCACGCCGGCTCGCTGGGAGCGGCCCCGTCCCGCAACGCCGCGCTACGACGCGTCGCCGGCGCCTAGGTTGTCGGACACCGCCGAGCCGATGGCGCCGTGGCGGACGAGGAAGGCGCGCTCGTCGAGCTTCTTGCGGCGCATCCACGTCGTCACCTCGTTGTTGCACTTGCTGGCGTTGCAGGACCGACAGGCGGGGACGACGTTGGTCAGGGTGTAGCGACCACCCCGCGAGATCGGCAGCAGGCAGTCCTTCTCCCACGGCCCGGTCGGCGAGCCGCAGTAGGCGCAGCCGCCCCAGGCCTCCTGGAGGGCCGCCCACTGGGCGGGGGTGAGGTCGTTCTCGACCGCGGCCATCCGGCGCCGCCGACGACGTGCGTAGGTCGCGGCGCGGGTGCGTGCTGCCATGATCGGAGCGTAGACCGGGCGGCGGTCCGCGGGGCGCTACCGCGCGGCGTACGCCGTCGCGATGGCCGCGCCGAGGCGCGCGTTGTCCTCGACGAGGGCGATGTTGGCCTTCAGCGACTCCCCGTCCGTGATCTCCACGATGCGACCGAGGAGGTACGGCGTCGCGTCCTTGCCGCGGATGCCGAGCCGGTCCATGTCGCCGAGGGCCTGGTCGATGATCGTGCCGATCTCGTCGGCAGGGATCTCGGCGGCCGCCGGGATCGGGTTGGCGACGACGACGCCGCCGTCGAGGCCGAGGTCCCACTTCGCCCGCATCAGCGACGCGACCTCGGCGGGGCTGTCGACGCGCATCGGGGCGGCGAAGCCGGACGAGCGGGAGAAGAACGACGGGAACTCGTCGGTGCCGTAGCCGAGGACCGGGACGCCGAGGGTCTCCAGCTTCTCGAGGGTCAGGCCGATGTCGAGGATGCTCTTCACGCCGGCGCAGACCACCGCGACCGAGGTGGTCGACAGCTCGGTGAGGTCCGCCGACACGTCGTACGACGTCTCGGCCCCGCGGTGGACGCCGCCGAGCCCGCCGGTGACGAACACGCGGATCCCGGCCAGGGCCGCGAGGCGCATCGTCGACGCGACGGTCGTCGCGCCGTGCAGGCCGCGCGAGACGACGTAGGGCAGGTCGCGGATGGAGACCTTGATGACCGAGTCGTCGGAGGCGAGCAGCTCGAGGTCGTCGGGCGACAGCCCGATCGTCGGGCGACCGTGGAGCACCGCGATCGTGGCCGGCACGGCCCCGTGGTCGCGGACGATGCCCTCGACAGTGCGGGCCATCTCGACGTTCTGCGGGTAGGGCATGCCGTGGCTGATGATCGTGCTCTCCAGCGCGACGACCGGTTGTCCGGACGCGAGCGCGTCGCGGACCTCGTCAGTGATCGTCAGCATCGGTGACCTCTCTCGGAGTCGGGGGTGCGTAGGTGGCCATCGCCTCGGCCAGGTCGGGGCGGACGGTGTGGGGGCTCGTGATGGTCGCGGCCGCGGCGCGGTGGCCTTCGCGGGCGGCCTCGACCGGTTCGGCGCCGCGGAGCCAGGCGGCGATCCAGGCCGCGAGCATCGCGTCGCCGGCGCCCGTCACGTCGACGACCTCGACCGGGATCGCGGGCAGGTGGACGGTCGGGGCACCCTCGCTGCAGACGTAGGACCCGCGGCCGCCCTCACGCATCCACACGTGGCGGACACCGCGGTCGTAGAGGTCGTGGACCGCGGCCCACGGGTCGCCCGGCCGTCCGACCAGTGCGCCGATCTCGTCCGAGTTGGGCGTCACGAGGAAGAGGTCCTGGACCTCGCCGCTCAGTCGTGCAGCCTTCGCGACGGAGACCGGCTCGAAGGCGACAGGGACGCCGGCCGCGGCGGCCGCGGCGCGCACCTTCGCCACCTGGGCCGCAGCGAGGTTGCCGTCGACCACGACGAGGGCGGCGTCGTCGAGGTGCAGGGTGTCGAGCTCGAGCGCGTCGATGACCGCCATGTCGGAGACCGCCGAGACGAGCTCGCCGCGGTCGTCGAGGACAGCGGTGTAGGTGCCGGTGCGGCCCGGCACGCGACGTACGGATGACACGTCGGCGCCGCAGGCCGCGGTCACCCGCAGCGCCTCGTCGCCGAAGGCGTCGTCACCGACCGCCGACACGAGGCGCACCGGCGCGCCCAGCAGGCCGAGGCACGCGGCGATGTTGCGGCCGACGCCGCCGGGCGAGATCCGGGTGTGGCCGGGGTTGCTGGTCCCTGGCACCAGCGGCGCCGACGTGCGTGCGACGACGTCCATGTTCGTCCCGCCGACGACGACCACCCACTGGTTCACGCGCAGATCCTGACAGAGCCCCGGTGCGCGCGTACGGTCGATGCATGATGTGGCTCGCGGGGGTCCTCGTGCTCGGGGTGGTGCTGTTCCTCCTCGACCGCCGGCAGAGCAGGCGCGAGCGGGAGGACCTCGCCCGGCCCGGCATCCCTGTCCGGCGCGCACAGCCCCGTCGCGGGGTCGGCCACCTCGGCGAGGCGCCGGCGGCGGTCCACCACCGCCTCGGCGGACGCCGCGCCGACGACTGAGGGTCGGCTCAGATCTCGTCGTCGACGTACGACGGTCGCGCGACGCGCAGGCCAGCGAGGGTCAACGGCACCGAGGTGAGGGCGAGGAGCGCGATGACCAGCGACCAGCCGCCGGTGGCGTCGTGGATCAGCCCGACCACGAACGGGCCGATCGCGGCCAGCGCGTAGCCGATCGGCTGCACGAAGCCCGAGAGCTGCGCGGTGACCGACGGGTGGCGGGTGCGCGCGGTGATCAGCGCGATCGCGGTCGGGAAGGCGAGGCCGGACAGGCCGAGCAGCAGGGCCCACAGCCACGGCACCGTGGCGGGTGCGAGCAGCAGGCCGAGGTAGCCCAGGGCCAGTGCCACGCCGAACGACACCATCCACGCGTGCAGCCCCTGGCTGCGTGCGATGACAGTGGGCATGGCCAGGGCGCCGAGGATGCCGACGCCGGAGAGCAGCGCCTGGAGCGCCCCCGCGGTGGACGCGGACAGTCCGGCGTCGCGGTAGATCTGCGGCACCCAGCCGAACTGGACGTAGGCGTGCATCGACTGGATGCCGAACAGGACGGTCAGCGCGACGGCCGTCGGCGAGTGCGCGATGCGACCGCTGGGAGGTGCGTCGCCGCTGACGTCGTGCTCGGCGGGGGAGCGGCGCTCGTGCAGCGCGAGCCAGCCCCACAGCGGGAGCGCGACCAGGAGGAGCACGCCCCACATGCCGAGCCCGGTGCGCCACGAGCCGGTCGACTCGGTCACCGGTGCGGTCGCGAGCGCGCCGACGGTGCCGCCGACGACGAGGCCGGTGCCGTAGACGGTCATCAGCACCACGGCGTGCCCGTGGGCCTTGACCCAGGCCGGGACCAGGACGTTGCCGACGGCCATGCCGGCCAGTGCGAGCACCGAGAGGAGGAGGAAGAGCGGGACGCTGTCGGTGGTCACCCGCAGCAGCAGGCCGACGGCGGCGGCCACGAGGCCGATCGCGATGCCCGTGGTCATCCCGACGCGGCGCGCGAAGCCGACCGCGAGGGCACCCACGAGCCCGAAGCACAGCCCCGGCATGCCGGTCATCGCGCCCGCGACGCCGGCGCTCATGCCGAGCCCGTGGCGTACCTCCTCCAGCACAGGGCCGGGCGAGGACGCACCGGGCCGCAGGTTGACCGAGACGAGGACGACGGCCGCGAGCAGGATGCCGAACGACAGGGTGCCGAATCGAGGGGCGGAGGAGCGGGGGCGGGCATCAGCGTCGGACACGTGCACCGACTCTAGGCAGCAGGAGCAGCAGCCCGAGGACGAGGGTTGCGACGACGACGAACGCTGTCGCCGTGCCCTGGCCGCTGGCCTGCCGCAGCCCCATGCCGCCGACGAGCGCGCCCAGCCAGACCACCAGGCCCGAGGTGAGGGCCCCGGGCGGCCGACGGGCCAGGGTGAGCACGACCCAGGCGAGCAGCGTGCCGACCAGGAACGGCCAGGCCGTGGTCCACCAGCCACCGACGGTCAGGCCGCCGTAGTGGCTGAGCCGGCCGATCACGGCGAACAGGCCGACGAGCAGGAGGTCGACCGCGAGCCACATGCGCTCGACCCTAGAGTCACCGCATGCTCGCTCCTCGCGCGGTCTCATACGTGCTGCTCGTGCTGGTCACCGTCGTCCACCTCCTCGCCCAGCTCGTCGCCCCCGAGGGCGTCCTCGCCGAGGCCACGCAGCCGCTCCTGATGCCCGCGCTGGCCGCGGTCCTGGTCGCGGGGACACCTGCCCCGCGACCGGCGCTGGTGCGGGTCACGCTGGTCGCGCTGTTCTTCTCGTGGCTCGGCGACACGCTGCCTCGCCTGGTGTCGAGCGACACCGGGTTCCTGCTGATGATCGGCTGCTTCCTGCTCGCGCAGCTGGCGTACGTCCGCGCCTACTGGGACTTCCGCACGGGCTCGGTGCTCGGCAGGCCGCTGCTGCTCGCGCCGTACGCCGTCGCGCTGGTCGTGCTCGTCGTGACGTGTCGCGCGGGTGCGGGCGGCCTGCTGCCGGCGGTGATCGTCTACGGCACCGCGCTGGCGGCGATGGCCGTCCTGGCGACGGGCCTGGGCCGGGTCGCGGGGATCGGTGGCGCCGTGTTCATGCTGTCGGACGCCCTGATCGCGCTGCGCGCCTTCGCCGACGTCGACCTGCCGGCTCACTCGTTCTGGGTGATGCTCACCTACGTGGTCGGGCAGGGACTGCTGGTGGTCGCCGTGCGCTCGCGCGCGGCCGACGCGGACCGCCGGGCGGGGCTAGTCTCGGTGGCATGACCTCGCTGTCCGCCGCGCCGGTCGCCCGCGAGGTCCGAGCGGGCGTGCACTGGGGGGTGGCCCACGGCCTGCCCACCCTGTTCCTGCGCCGTGCCGCGGAGCGCGGCGACCTGCAGGCCCGGCTGATCCGGGTCGGCGCCCACGGCACCGACGACGCGTTCGGCCTGATCGAGGAGATCCGCTCGCGCGGCCCGCTCTACCGCTCCCGCATCGGGTACGTCGCCACCAGCCACGCCGCCGTACGCCAGGTGCTCACCAGCGACGACTTCCGCACCGGCCTGCCGACCAACGACGGGGTCCTCGGCAAGGTCGCGCGCTGGGCGGCGCCGCGGACCCTCCACCCGGTCGAGCCGCCGTCCCTGCTGGTCACCGAGCCGCCGGACCACACGCGCTACCGCAAGCTCGTGACCCGCGTGTTCACGATGCGCGCCGTGGAGAAGCTCCGCGGCCGGACCGAGGAGATCGCCGCCGACCTGCTCGACGCACTCGAGCCACGCGCGTCGAGTCCCGTCGACCTCGTCGAGTCCTACTGCGCGCTGCTCCCCGTCACCGTCATCGCGGAGATCCTGGGCGTCCCGGAGGAGGAGCGGGCGCAGGTGCTGGACTTCGGCTCGGCCGCCGCACCCAGCCTCGACCTGGGTCTCGGCTATCGCCGCTACCGGGCGGTGTCGCGGGCCCTGGCGCAGTTCGACGCCTGGCTCAGCCGCCACCTCGACGACCTCCGCCGAGAGCCGGGGGACAACCTGCTCAGCGAGCTGGTGGCCGTGCGGGACGGGGGAGAGGGCCTCGACGAGTCCGAGCTCAAGGCGACCGCCGGCCTGGTGCTCGCGGCCGGCTTCGAGACCACGGTCAACCTGCTCGGCAACGGGATCGCGCTGCTGCACGACCACCCCGACGAGCGGGGACGCGTGGTCGCCGACCCGTCGCTGTGGCCCAACGTGGTGGAGGAGGTGCTGCGCCTCGACCCGCCGGTCCTGCTGACCGCCCGGATGGCGGCTCACGACACCGAGCTGGCCGGCCAGCAGGTGCAGGCGGGGTCGATGGTCACCGCGATCCTCGGTGGTGCGAACCGCGACCCCGAGGTCTTCGCCGACCCGCTGCGCTTCGACGTCGGCCGGGCCAACGCCCGCGACCACATCGCGTTCTCCTCCGGTCGCCACCACTGCCTCGGCGCGCAGCTGGCCCGGATGGAGGGCGACGTCGGCCTGCGGACGATCTGGGAGCGCTACCCCGGCCTGCGCCTCGAGCCCGGCGCCCGGCGGCGGGAGACCCGCATCCTGCGGGGCTTCGAGACGCTCCCCGCCACGCTTCGCCCCTGAGGGGCTCGGAGGCGGTAGGTTCCCCCGGTGCCGAACCGGGGAGCAGTGCGCCTGCTCGTGCTGCTGCTCACGACCGTCCTGCTCGCCCTCGCCGGCCCCGCGACGGCGGACGACTCCGTCCCGCGGCCCGTGCTCAACGCCGACTTCCCCGACCCCGCCGTGGTTGCGACGCCCAACGGGCTGGTCGCCTACTCGACCGGCGACCGGGTGCCGCACGCGTGGGCCCGGCGCGCCGACGGGACCTGGCAGCGCGGCCGTGGCGTCCTGACCCACCGGCCGTCCTGGTCGCGGGAGGGTGGCGTCTGGGCCGTCGACGTGGTGCGGGTGCGCAGCCAGTGGCTGCTCTACTACGCCACCCCGGTGCAGGGGATGGGCGAGCACGGCCGGTGCATCGGCGTTGCCCGGTCGTCGTCGGCCCGCGGTCCGTTCCGCCCGGTGGGCAGCGCCCCGCTGGTGTGTCCGTCGTACGCCAAGGCGCCCCTGGCGCAGGACCCGCTGCTGCCGCGCGATCCGACGCTGCCGCGTGCCGGGGTCATCGACCCGTCCTACTTCCGCGACCACGACGGGGCGTCGTACCTCGTCTACAAGACCGACCGGACGCCCGCGACGATCCGCGTCGTGCAGCTGACCGACGACGGCCAGGCGGTCGCCGCGGGAGCGACGAGCGTGGAGCTGGTGCGCTCACCCGGCGTCATCGAGAACCCCTCGCTCGTCTGGCAGGCCGACGGCTACGTCCTGCTGCTGTCGGAGGGCGACTGGACCCGCTGCGGCTACCGCACCCGCTGGCTGCGCTCGGCGTCCCTCCTCGACTGGGCCGCCGCCTCGACCGGCATGCTCCTCGACACCGCGACGACCGGGCTGTGCGGGCCGGGAGGGGCGGACCTCGTCGACGGGGGCGCGACGCGGCTGTTCCTGCACGGCTGGACCTGCCGCGGCACCGCGTTGCCCTGCCAGGGCCGGGGCAAGTGGGACCACAAGCCCCGCCAGCGTGGGATCCGGGCGATGTACGCCGCCACGCTGCACTGGCCGGGCGGTGTGCCCGAGGTCACCGGGTGGCTCGGGCCACGGTGACGCGGCGCCCACCTAGGCTCGGCGCATGGCTTCCGAGTGGGACACGCACACCTCGCTGACCGCCTCCCGTGACGGTGTCTTCGACGCCGACCTCGACCCGGGCTGGACGGTCGGCGGAGGCGTCAACGGGGGCTACCTGCTCGGCATCCTCGGCAAGGCGGTCGCGGAGACCCTGCCCGCCAAGCCGCACCCGCTGTCCGTCAGCGCCTACTACCTCTCCGCGTCCCGGCCCGGCCCCGCGGTCGTCACGACCCGGGTGCTGCGCGACGGCGGCAGCGTCGCGACGGTCGCGGCCGAGCTCGGCCAGGAGGGCACCACCCGCATCACCGCGCTGGCGACGTACGGCGACCTCCGCACGATGCCCGCCGACGTCACCACCACCGCCGTCGAGCCCGTGCTCCCGCCGATCGACGAGTGCGTGCCCGGCTCGATGGCGCCCGAGGAGACGCGGCGCATCGCCCCGATCATGGAGCGCTTCGACATGCGCTTCGACCCGGCGTGCGTCGGCTGGGCGATGGGGGCGCCGAGCGGTCGCGGGCACATCCAGGCGTGGTTCCGGATGGTCGACGGCCACGACGTCGACCCCGTCGGGCTGCTGATGGTGTGCGACGCCCTGCCGCCGGTGACCTTCGACCTCGGCCGCCCCGGATGGGCGCCGACCCTGGAGCTCACCGTCCACGTGCGGGGCGTGCCCGCGCCGGGCTGGCTCAAGGTCTCGCACCGCACCCGCAACGTCGCCGGCGGCATGTTCGAGGAGGACTGCGAGGTCTGGGACTCCGCCGGGCGCCTGGTCGCCCAGAGCCGCCAGCTGGCGATGCTGCCCCGGAGCTGAGCCAGCGTCAGTCGAACCACTTCCGGTCCATGGCCACGATCCAGCGGCGGCGGGGGTGCTCGGTCAGCGACCAGATCCGGTCGGTGGAGGGCCAGTAGCTGAGGTCCTCCGGACCCATCGGCAGCGCCCAGCGGTGCTCCCGCATCGAGCCGGGCTCGCCCGCGCAGACGCTGCCCGGCATCCAGGTGCCGTGCGAGACGGTGACGTGGAAGCGACCGCCGGCGATCACCGCCCCCTGCATCTGACGTACGCCGCCCTCGTCGACGGCGAGCGGCCGGGAGAACCCGTCGTCACCGACCGCGAGCTGCCACGTCCCGGGGTCGAGCGGGTAGCGGGCGAGCCGGGTGCTCGCGTTCGGGGCGAGGGCGTACTCGCCGGCGATGAGCGCGGGGGGATCGGAGCGCCGGTCCAGCGACATGAACGAGTAGCGCAGCTTCTCGTGCCCCTTGTCGGTGAACGCCTGGTAGGTGAAGCGGACCGGCAGCACGTAGCGGTGGCCGAAGGAGTGGAGCGTGCTGCCCTCGAGGCCGAACTTCTCCGGATGGTCGTCGTCGCCGGCCACCCGCATGATGTCGTCGACGCGCGCGGTCACGAAGCCGCGGCTCGTCGCCGCGATGTGGAGGTAGGGGCCGGCCCAGACGATGCCGCCCGCGTGGATGTTCATCGGCTTGAGGGTGAGGTTGCCGGCCTTGTCGAAGACCGGCGAGACCAGCAGCACGTGGCGGTACCTCCCCGAGTCGAGGTCGACGAAGGTCACCCGCGAGCCGCGCTTGATGCCGTCCCTGCCGGTCGAGTACCAGGTCGTCACCACGACCTTGCGGCCGCCGACGTCACCGGTGGCGGAGGCGTCCGCGCTGGTCGAGATGCCCTGGGGGTACCAGAGCTCGTCGCGCTCGTCATGGTCGTCCCAGCGGTAGGCCTCCCGCACCGCGCGCCCGAGCAGCCGCGGCACGACCCGCGCCGGGCGGACGGCGTACTTCAGGTCGGCGAGCAGGCCGTCGAGCCCGGTCGGCTCGCCGAGGACGGCGGCGAGTGCGGCGATCTCGCGCACGTTCTCGTCCGTGCGCTGCAGGTGCACCCCCTGGACGTACGGCGACTCCGAGGCGGTCGGCCGCATCTCGTCGGCCGCCGTCTGGGCAGGGGCGGCCGCGCCGGCGGTCGTGACCGGAGTCTCGGACGAGGGCTGGGGTTCGCCGGCTGGCCGCATTCCTCGACCCTAACCAGACAGGGGTGTGCAGAATGGACACCCGTGAGGGCGATCTTCTTCGAGGAGGACGACGCGCAGGCGGTCGTCGCCAGGCTGCGTGCCGACGGGTTCGAGGCCCGGGTCGAGCGCGAGCGGCTGGCCGGCGAGGACGACGACGAGGACCACCCCTGGGCGGTCGTCAGTGACGCCCCCGCCTTCATGCTCGAGGTGCTCGTCGACACCCACGACGGGTGGCTCGACGAGGGCGACGGGGAGGCGGCGGAACAGACCAGCCCGCTGCCGCCGTTGCACCTGCCGACGGCACCGAGGACCGTCAAGCGCCCAGACCTAGGCTGAGACTCATGACCGATCGCCGCATCCTGCTCGTGCACGCCCACCCCGACGACGAGTCCATCAACAACGGCGCCACCATGGCTCGCTACGTCGACGAGGGCGTGGGCGTCACGCTGGTGACCTGCACCGCCGGTGAGATGGGCGAGGTGCTCGTCCCCGACCTGGCCCACCTCGCCTACGAGGAGAAGGGCGGCCTCGGCGACCACCGGCGCGAGGAGCTCGTCGAGGCGATGCAGGTGCTCGGCGTCACCGACCACCGCTTCCTCGGCGGCTTCGGGCGCTTCCACGACTCCGGCATGGCGTGGCACGAGGAAGGCCACGCCATCCCGGCCGACACGATCCCCGACAACGCCTTCTGGAACGCCGACCTCAACGAGGCGGCCGACGAGCTGGTGAAGGTGATCCGCGAGGTCCGCCCGCAGGTGCTGGTGACCTACGACCAGTTCGGCGGCTACGGCCACCCCGACCACATCCAGGCCCACCGCGTGGCGATGTACGCCGCCCAGCTGGCCGCCGCACCGTCGTACAAGCTCGAGCTCGGCGTGCCGCACGACGTCGCGAAGATCTACTGGACCGCGATGAGCGAGTCGCGCATGCGCGAGAGCCTGCGCCAGCTGCGCGAGTCCGGCGACACGGAGACCTTCAAGGGCATGGAGCCCGACGGCAAGCTGCCGCCGTTCGTCACCCCCGACGAGCTGATCAGCGCACGTGTCGACGGCACGGCCACGGTGCACCGCAAGATGGAGGCGCTCGCCAAGCACGAGACGCAGGTCCAGCAGGACGGCCACTTCTTCGCGGGTGCCGAGAGCGGCCACTCGTGGTGGTCCGACGAGTTCTACCGGCTGGTCAAGGGCACCGCGGGGCCGAAGGACGCCGACGGCTTCGAGGCGGACCTCTTCGCCGGTCTGTGACGACCCTCGCCGCGCTCCTGGTGGGGGCGCTGTCCGGGGCGGCCGGCACGGTGCTCCATCAGGCGTGGTGGGGGATGGCGCTCGGCCTCGGCACCGCGCTCGTGGTGCTCGCCTGGCTGCCCCCGGGCGGCGTACGCCTCGCCTTCGCGCTGGGGTGGTGCCTGCCGGTGCTGCGGGGGGCGCTGGCCCGTCCGGCCGGCGGCTTCCTGGTCGGTGCAGACGCGATGGGCTGGTCCTTGGTGGCCGGCTCGTCGGTGCTGCTCGTGGCCGCGCTGGCGACCGTGTGGTCGGGCCGTCCGAGGCCCCGCCCACCCGTTGCCGGCAGCGGCGGCGATCCGGAGGATCAGGGCCCGCCCTCCTAGACTCGCCGCGTGTCGAAGAAGCAGCAGCGCAATGACGGGCAGCCTCGCGAGAAGGCCGGCGCCAGGATCGTGGTGTGGCTGCTGCTCGGTCTCGTGGTCATCTTCGGCGGTCTCTACGTCGCCGCGCACTACGCCGCCGGTGACAAGGTCCCGCGCGGCACGACCGTCTCCGGCGTACGCATCGGCGGCCACTCACAGAGCGAGGCGGCCGAGGTGCTGCGGGCCGGCCTCGCGGAGAAGGTGGCGCGCGACATCGCCACGACCGTCGAGGGCCAGCAGGTGGCGATCGACCCGGCCGAGGCGGGACTCGGCGTCGACTACGACGCCTCCGTGGCCGAGGCCGGCGGCAAGGAGAGCTGGGACCCGGTCCGGCTCTGGAACTACTTCACCGGCGGTGACGAGACCGAGGCCGAGGTGACCGTCGACGACGCCACCTACAACGCCTACCTCGCGGGCCTCGACGAGCAGCACGGCGCGACGGCGCGCGACGGCGCGATCGCCTTCGACGGCGAGCGCATCGAGACCACCGAGCCCCGCACGGGCGCCGCCCTCGACCCGGCCGACACCCTCGCTGCGCTGGAGACGGCGTTCCTCGCCGAGACCCCGGACGAGGTGGCGCTCGAGATGGCCACCGTCCAGCCCGCCATCGACGCCTCCGACGTCCAGGAGGCGCTCGACGGCTTCGCCTCGCCGGCTGTCGCCGCCCCGGTGACCATCGACTTCCAGGGCTCGGCAGTCAAGGTCTTCCCGGCCGACTACACCGCGGCCCTCAGCCTGGTGCCGACCGAAGGCGAGCTGGTGCCGACGCTCGACCCCGCGAAGCTGACCGAGGTCGTGGGTTCGAAGGTCACCGCGGGCGCGCCGGTCGACGCCAGCGTGGCACTCGTCGACGGCAGGCCCCAGGTCGTGCCCGCCAAGCCGGGCGTCACCTTCGACCAGAAGCAGCTCGAGGCCGGCTTCCTCGAGGCCGTGGCCAAGCCGCAGGGCGAGCGCACGCTCACCCTCGACGCCCAGGTCGCCCAGCCCGACTTCACGACCAAGGAAGCGCGGGCGTTGAAGGTCACGGAGCGCGTCTCCACCTTCACGACGTACTACCCCTACGCCGAGTACCGCAACGTCAACATCGGCCGCGCCGCCGAGCTCATCGACGGCACGCTGCTCAAGCCGGGGGAGACCTTCTCCCTCAACGGCACGGTGGGGGAGCGCACCGTCGCGAACGGCTTCACCAAGGGCTACATCATCAGCGACGGCATCCTCGTGCAGGACCTCGGCGGCGGTGTCTCGCAGATGGCGACCACGCTGTTCAACGCGATGTTCTTCGCCGGTCTCGAGGACGTCGAGCACAAGCCGCACTCGTTCTACATCGACCGCTACCCGATCGGTCGCGAGGCGACCGTGGCGTGGGGTGCCGTCGACCTCCGCTTCACCAACGACACCCCGTACGGCGTCCTCATCCACACCACGGTGACGCCCGCGACGCCGACGACCTCGGGCGTGGTGACCGCGTCGATGTACTCCACGAAGTACTGGGACATCACCACGACCACCGGCGAGCGCTACAACCTGACCAAGCACGAGACGCGCCGGATCGACTCGCTCACCTGCCACCCCAATACGGGCTTCGGCGGCTTCGACATCGACGTCACGCGATACTTCGAGCCGGTCAACGGCAACACCGAGACCCGCGACGACGAGGTCTTCCACACCACCTACACGCCCAGCGACACGGTCATCTGCACGAACCCCGACGCCGTCGACGAGTAATTCGCGCCTCCGCTTCGCTTCGGCGCGTGTCCGCGGCGCTCGTAACCCGCTCGTTCGTCGTCGCGCCTGCGGCCTCCCCCGCTGCGCTCCTCCGGCCTTGAGCGCTCCTCCTGCACTCGCGGGCGCGCCGCGGACGCCATGCTGATCTCCGTCGTCACTCGGCCTAGGGCGAGAGCCGGTGCAGGTCGCGCGGGAAGAGCGTGACCTCGCGGATGTTCGTCGCCTCGACGAGGCGACCCACCCAGCGCTCGAGCCCGATCGCGAACCCGCCGTGCGGCGGCATGCCGTGCCGGAACGCCTGGAGGTACGCCGCGTAGTCCGCCGGGTCCTCGCCCCGCCCGCGGATCGCCTCGTCGTACGCCGACGCGCGGTGCAGGCGCTGCCCACCCGTCACCAGCTCGAGCCCCCGGAACAGCAGGTCGAACGAGCGCGAGTAGCGCTCGTCGTCGGTCTGCGGGTGCGTGTAGAACGGCCGCTTGGCCATCGGGTAGCCCTCGACGGCGAGGAAGTCGCTGCCGTGCTCGGCCAGCGCCCATGCGCCGAGCGCGCGCTCGTGCTCGGGCGCGAGGTCGGGCTCGTCGGCCGGGGCGCCGACCAGCTCGAGGGCCTCGGCGAAGTGGACCACCGGGATCTCCTCGGGCACGACCGGCAGTCGGGCGCCCGTGCGGGCGACGGCGTCCTGGCAGGACGACACGGAGGCCACCATCCCGGCGAGCACCTCCCGCAGCACCGCGAGCACGTCGCGGTGGTCGCGGATGAAGCCGAGCTCGACGTCGAGGGATCGGTACTCCGCGAGGTGCCGCACGGTGTCGTGCGGCTCGGCGCGGAAGACCGGCCCCACCTCGTAGACCCGCTCGAAGACCCCGACCAGCTGCTGCTTGTAGAACTGCGGGCTCTGGGCGAGGTACGCCGGACGGCCGAAGTAGTCGACCGCGAACACGTTGGCGCCCGACTCGGTCGCCGACTCGACGAACTTCGGGGTGGTGATCTCCGTGAAGCCGAGGCCGTCGAGCGTGGCACGGAAGCCGCGCAACGAGGCCGCGGCCAGCTCCCACCGTGCGCGCTGCGCCGGGTGGCGCCACAGCACGGGCGCGTGGTCGAGCAGCGTCGGCAGAGAGGCGTCCAGGGCCGGTCGCCACAGCTCCACCGGCGGGGTCGCGGCCGGCTCGGTGAGGGGCTCGACGACCGCCCCGGTGACCTCGACGCCGCCGGGCGCCTGGGTGTTGGCGGTCGCGGTGCCGGTGACCCGGACGACGGTCTCCTCCGGGGGTACGTCGGTCCCGGCGGGCAGCACGACCTGCGCGAGCCCGCTGCGGTCGCGGAGCACGAGGAAGGTGACGCGGGCCAGCTCGCGGCGCCGGTGCACCCAGCCCTCGAGGGTGACGGTCGAGCCGGGCTCGGCGGTGGCGAGCGACGTGCACAGGGTTCTCGTACGGGTTCTCATGGGGTCCTCCAGGTGGATGAGGCCCTGGAGGTGTGGGCGGGGGCTAGGTCGCGGTGCCACCACACCTTCGCCGGGCTGGCTCGCTCAGGAGGTGCCCGGCCTCTCGTCGGTGACGCCGGACGCGCGGACGGCCGCTGCTCTGCCGGGTCGCAGGGGGTGTGTCAGGCCCCGCGGTCGTCGGGGACATCGTGCAGCCACGTCGGGCCGGTGGGCAACCGGATTGGGCCGACCGTCAGCCGACGAGGTAGCGGTTGGTGTGGTGGGTGACGAAGCCGTGCCGCTCGTAGAGCGCGATGGCGCCGTTGTTGACGGTCTCGACGTGCAGCATCGCGGTCGTCGCTCCGCGCGAGGCGCCCCAGTCGAGCACCTCGGCGAGCACGGCCGTGCCGAGCCCGCGGCGGCGGTGCGCGGGATCCACGACGAGTCCCTCGACCAGCAGCCAGTCGCCGGAGAGGACGCCCCGGCCGGTCGCCGCCCCGGCGTCGAGGGTGACGGTCACGGCGGTGGGCGACTCGTCGAGCTCGGCGGGCACGTCGGGAGCGGAGGGGCGTACGGACCGGAGCGCGCGCGCCACCGAGGCCAGCTGCGCGTGCGCGTCACCGTCGCCGTCGGAGGTGAAGCCCAGGGTGGCGAGGGTCCGCTCGACGTCGGAGCCGCGCTGCACCTGGACGTACGGCGTCTGCTCCCGCGCGCCGTAGAACGCGCGCACCCGCCAGGCGGCATCGGCCCAGCCGATGCCGGGCTCGGCCATGGCGAGCGCGGAGTTGCCCCGGCGTCGCAGCCGCTCGCCGTGGGGCGGTGAGGCGCGCAGCAGCCAGTCGCCCAGCGGCTCGGTCTCGATCGTGGTCCAGAGCGCGCCGACGTGCTCCTCGACCTCACGGGCGGAGACGCGTGCGCGCACCGATGCGCGCGGCGGCACCGGCTTGCCGGTCACCACGTCCGCGAGGGCGATCGCGACGGGCCCGTGGCCCTCCCGGTCGATGGTCAGCGAGTCCGGTCCCCACGAGGTGCAGGTGCCGAGGACGTCCGTCGCGCGACCGTCGGGGAGCAGGTGGCGGACCACGACGCGCTGCCCGACGACGTGCGGCCCGAGCATGTGGCTGCCGACCCTCGTCTCGTCGGCATGGGGTTCTGACGGGTCGGGCACTCCCGGATACTAGAGTGAGCCGACACGTTCCATCCGTGCCCCATCCGTGTTCAGGAGGACCTGGTGACCTACGTCATCGCCCAGCCGTGCGTCGACCTCAAGGACCGTGCGTGCGTCGACGAGTGCCCCGTCGACTGCATCTACGAGGGCAAGCGGATGCTCTACATCCACCCTGACGAGTGCGTCGACTGCGGCGCCTGCGAGCCGGTCTGCCCGGTCGAGGCGATCTTCTACGAGGACGACACCCCGGAGGAGTGGAAGGGCTACTACGACGCCAACGTCCACTTCTTCGACGACCTCGGCTCGCCCGGCGGCGCCGCCAAGATGGGCGTCATCGACAAGGACCACGAGCTCGTCGCCGCGCTGCCCCCGCAGGAGCACGCCGAGTGACCGACCTTCCGCTGGTCGAGGAGGTCGCCCCGCGACCGTCACGAGACCACCGGAAGGTGTCGCAGCGTCTTCCTGACTTCCCCTGGGACAAGCTGACGACGTACGCCGCGACGGCGCGCGCGCATCCCGACGGGGTCTGTGACCTCTCGGTCGGCACGCCCGTCGACCCCACGCCCGCCGTCGTGCAGGAGGCGCTGCGCGCCGCCGCCGACTCACCCGGCTACCCGACCACGATCGGGCTCGAGGCCACCCGCCGGGCGGCGATCGACTGGCTGTCCCGGCGCCACGGCGTCACCGGGGTCGGCCTCGACGGCGTGCTGCCGGTGATCGGCTCCAAGGAGCTGATCGGCTCGATGGCGGTCCACCTCGGCATCGGCGCAGGCGACCTCATCGGCTACCCCGCGCTGGCCTACCCGACCTACGAGGTCGGCGCCGCGCTGGCCGGTGCGGAGAGCCTGGCCACCGACTCGCTGACCGCGTTCGGTCCCCGTACGCCGCGGCTGCTGTGGCTCAACAGCCCGGCGAACCCGAGCGGCCGGGTCCTGCCGCTCGAGCACCTGCGCAAGGTCGTCGACTGGTGTCGCGAGCGCGGCACGATCCTGGTCTCCGACGAGTGCTACATCGAGTGCGCGTGGGAGGGCGAGCAGCCGCTCTCGATCCTCGACCCGCAGGTCAACGGCGGCTCGATCGAGGGCATCCTCGCCGTCCACTCGCTGTCCAAGCGGTCCAACCTCGCCGGCTACCGCTGCGCCTTCGTGGCCGGCGACCCGGCCCTGGTCGGGGAGCTGCTCGCGGTCCGCAAGAACCTCGGCCTCCAGATGCCCGGCCCCCAGCAGCGCGCGATGATCGCCGCCCTCGACGACGACGCACACGCCGTCGAGCAGCATGCGACGTACGCCGCCCGCCGGGCGAAGCTGAAGGAGGCCCTGCTCGCAGCCGGCTTCACCATCGACCACTCGGAGGCCTCGCTCTACCTCTGGGCCACCCGCGGTGAGCCCTGCTGGACGACCGTCGCCGACCTCGCGGAGCGGGGCATCCTCGTCGCACCCGGTGAGTTCTACGGCGCCGCCGGGCGTGAGCACGTCCGGGTCGCCTTCACCGCCACCGACGAGCGCATCGACGCCGCGGTGGCCCGCCTCGCCGGTTAGTCGACCGAGCTGCCCGGCTCGAAGACCTCCTCGAGGGTGACCTCGAACAGTGCCGCGATCCTGAACGCGAGCGACAGGCGAGGGTCGAAGTGTCCCTTCTCGATCGAGATGACGGTCTGGCGCGAGACGCCGAGCCGCTCCGCGCACTCGCCCTGGGAGAGCCCGACCCCCTCGCGAAGCTCCTTGAGCCGGTTGTCCACGACTCAGGCTTCCCGGCGACGGATCATCGTCATCCGCAGCCCGGCGTCGACGATGCCGAACAGCAGCGCCCACTCCAGTCCCGGGATCGGCATGTCCAGGATGCTGCACAGTGCGACCGTGATGCCGGTGAAGATGAACAGGTCGAGCAAGGTCGCGGCGTGGGCCCGCCGCATCCACTCGACCGGCCCCGCCGCATCCACTCGACCTCCACGGAGTCCTCTGGATGCTCCGGGCCGTCCGGTGCGACGAGCCATGCCTGGATCATCAGGGCGACCGGGATGCCGGTGGCCAGCGCGAAGGACAGGAACTCGAGCCAGGAGAACGCTCCCGTGCGCCCGAACGACGCGGCGACACCAACCGCGCCGCCCGCAGCCGTTCCGCCGACGAGGGTGGAGATCCAGGTGGTGGTGCGACTCACGGTGCCTCCTGTCGTAGAAGTTTGACATGTCAAGGTAATCAGACAGGCGACCGGGATGTCAAGGAAGTTTGACGACCTGCGGTGATGCTCAGTCGATGACGTCGACGTGGACGTGGTCGCGGTGCTCGAGGATCCGGCGGTCGCCGCGCGACGACGACGGCACCCGGTAGTCGGTCCACCCGTCGTCCGAGCGCGAGCCCGCGTGCCAGATGCGGTCGTCGAAGATGATCGTTTTGACGTCGAGGCGGTCGGCGTTGGCGACCAGCCAGGTGGCCATCGCCCAGCCGCGCTGCTTGTTCTCGGCGTTGATCGGCCGGACGAAGACGTCGATGGCGCGGCCCTCGTAGTGGGCCGAGCCCTCCATGTGGCCGGTCGAGATGCCGCCGGACTCGAACCCGCCCAGTGACAGCGGGCCGAACACCGTCTCCAGCTCCTGGCGTACGACGCTCGCGCGGGGCACGAGGCCGCTGTCGTCCAGCGTGTCGCTCGCCTCGTCGGCGTCGCCGGGCACGTCGCACCACATCCCCCGCGGGGAGTTGCCCGTGAGGGCCGACGCAAGGGCGCGGCCGTCCTCCTCGTGGTCGGCGTACGCCTCGGGGTAGGCGCTGCGCTGCACGGCCTGCGCTGCCTCGGTGATCTCCATCTCGCGGTAGCCCTCGACCTTCGCGAGGGCGTCGTAGAAGGCGTTGGTGGCGAAGACCGGGTCGGTCAGCTGCTTCACCGAGCCCCATCCCTGGGAGGGCCGCTGCTGGAAGAGGCCGACGGAGTCGCGGTCGCCGTAGTCGATGTTGTAGAGCTTGGACTCCTGGAAGGCGGTCGCCAGCGCGATGCTCGCAGCCCGGGCCGGCATGCCCCGCTCGATGGAGATCGCGGTGATGAGGGCGGCGTTCTCGGCCTGCTCGAGGTCGACGTCGACGGTGTGGTCGTCGACCTCGGCGGTGCAGCCGCTGGTGTCGAGCAGGCTCGGCACGCCGCCGCGGTCCACGACGACGAGCACGGCGGCGACCGCACCCAGGACCACCGCCGCGCCGACGGCGGTCGCGCGCAACGACGGCACGGGTCCTCCCGCGCTAGTTGGCGTGCAGCGCGGCGTTGAGGGCGATGCCGTCGCCCTTCCACGCCACTGCCTCGACGGCACCGCTCACCGAGTTGCGGCGGAACAGCACGTTGTCGGCCCCCGACAGGCTCGCCGCCTTGACCACCTGCGGCTTGCCGTCGATGTCCTTCACGGTGACCTTGGTGCCCGCGGTGACGTAGCAGCCGGCCTCGACGACGCAGTCGTCGCCGAGGGAGATGCCGATGCCGGCGTTGGCGCCGATCAGGCAGCGCTCGCCCACGGAGATGATCTCCTTGCCGCCGCCGGACAGGGTGCCCATGATGGAGGAGCCGCCGCCGACGTCGGAGCCGTCGCCCACCACTACGCCCGCCGAGATGCGGCCCTCGACCATGGAGGCGCCGAGCGTGCCGGCGTTGAAGTTCACGAAGCCCTCGTGCATGACGGTGGTGCCCTCGGCGAGGTGGGCGCCGAGACGCACCCGGTCGGCGTCGGCGATCCGGACGCCGGCCGGCAGGACGTAGTCGGTCATCCGCGGGAACTTGTCGACGCCGAAGACCTGCACGACGTGGCCGGGCACGACCGCGCGCAGCTTGGCGCGCACCAGCTCGAAGCCCTCGACCGCGCACGGTCCGGCGGAGGTCCACACGACGTTGGCGAGCAGCCCGAAGATGCCGTCGAGGTTCACGCCGTGCGGCTGGACGAGCCGGTGGGACAGCAGGTGGAGCCGCAGCCAGACGTCCTCGGTCGAGGCCGGGGCTGCGTCGAGGTCGGCGATCTCCACCAGGCGCACCTCGCGGGTGACCCCGCGCAGGTCGTCCTCACCGCCGTCGAGGTAGGCGAGCTCCTCCGAGGGCCCACCCTCGGTCGCGCCGAGGACGGGCGTGGGGAACCACGCGTCGAGGACGGTGTCGCCGTGGAGGGTCAGCAGGCCGTAGCCGGAGGCAGCAGTCACCCGACAAGCCTACGGAAGCCACCCCACCGGGCGACTACTGCCCGGCGCGCCCGTCGACGCACTCGCGCACCAGGTCGGCGTGGCCGCAGTGGCGGGCGTACTCCTCGATCATGTGCACGATGATGTCGCGCACCTCGGTGGGCTCACCGTGCACGTCGACCACGGCGTCGAGGTCGGTGCGGTCGAGGACCTCGCGGGCGTAGGCGATCTCGTCCTGCCACAGCGCGTGCGACGCGCGCACGAGGTCGTCGTCGACGTCGGGGAAGTTGAAGCCGGCGTCCTCGGCCTCGTCCTGGAACAGCCGCGGGATGTCCATCCGGGCCTCGATCACCCGGCGGAACCAGCTCTGCTCGACCCGCGCCATGTGCCGCACGAGGCCGAGCAGGGAGATGTTCGACGGCGGCACCGCCTTCGTCGCGAGCTGGTCGGCCGTCAGGCCGTCGCACTTCAGCGCCAGGGTCTGCCGGTAGTGCTCGAGGTAGCCCACCAGGCAGGCGCGCTCGCCGAGGGTGGGCCCCGCCTGCATGCGCGGGTCCTGGTCGCTGGGGAGCCACATGCCGTCGTACCCGGGATTCGCCATGCGGCCAGCCAAGCGCGAGGACCCACTGGTCGGCAAGCGCGTTCGGCCGACGAGGCCGGCACGCGTGCGCCAGACTCCCGCCATGAGGACGCGTCGACGCTGGGTGCGGGTGCTGGTCGAACCGGTCAGGGTGGAGGAGTCGGTCACGTTCGAGGTTCCGCGCGGCGCAGTGGAGGTCTGGGACTTCATGTGGGACCCGCAGTCCCTCCACGTCATCGAGCAGGAGGTGACCTACGCCGGCACGCTGCCCGGCACACCCGCCGGCCAGGTGGGCGAGGTGCAGGTGTCGATGCATCACACCGGGCTCGAGCGCCAGCTGACTGCGCTCGAGGTGGTCGCCATGGAGCCCGGGCGGATGGCGATGACCCGCACCCTGACTGCTGCGCTCCCCAGTGGTGGACGTCTCGACGTCGAGCCGACAGGCGAGCACTCCTGCCGACTGACCCAGAGCTTCCACACCGACGTGCCCGCCGGCGTCGAGGCCAGCTACGTGGACATCCAGCGCGCGGGTCTGCGAGAGGCGGCGCTCGAGCTGAGGGACCGGGTCCTGCGGCACTTCGCCAACTGATTGGCGCGCCCGCGAGCGAGCGCCGTACGATCGGGGCAGGCGTCTGAGCCGTCATCAACGGCGAGCCTCGGGAAGAACAGGTGCGGCGACCCGGCCGCCACCCCACTAGAACCCGACGGGTCCGGCCCGACACAGCCGCAATGAAGCGGGGATCCGAAGGATCCCAAGCGAGGTGGTACCGCGGCAGACGTCGTCCTCGTGTCAGACGACCGAGACGTACGACGCACCGCGAGGAGCACCCCAGATGGCCTACCCCAAGGTCTCGCACACCGGCGCCACGACCGTGGCCAGCAGCCCGCGCTTCCCCGACATCGAGGAGGCGGTGCTGGCGTACTGGGAGTCCGACGACACCTTCCGCGCGAGCGTCGAGCAGCGCGACGCGGGTGCCGACGGCGCCAACGAGTTCGTCTTCTACGACGGCCCGCCCTTCGCCAACGGCCTGCCGCACTACGGCCACCTCCTCACCGGCTACGTCAAGGACCTGATCCCGCGCTACCAGACGATGCGCGGGCACAAGGTCGAGCGCCGCTTCGGCTGGGACACCCACGGCCTGCCCGCCGAGCTCGAGGCGATGCGCCTCAACGGCATCAAGACCACCGACGAGATCGTCGAGCTCGGCATCGAGAAGTTCAACGAGGCCTGCCGCCAGTCGGTGCTGAAGTACACCGGCGAGTGGCGCGACTACGTCACCCGCCAGGCGCGCTGGGTCGACTTCGACAACGACTACCGCACGATGAACCCGGAGTTCATGGAGTCGGTCATCTGGGCCTTCAAGCAGCTGCACGACAAGGGCCTGGTCTACGAGGGCTTCCGGGTGCTGCCCTACTGCTGGCAGGACGAGACACCGCTGTCCAACCACGAGCTGCGGATGGACGACGACGTCTACCAGATGCGCCAGGACCCGGCCGTCACCGTCGGCTACGCCGTCACCACGCCCGGCGAGTTCGAGGGCGTCAAGGTCCTCGTCTGGACGACCACCCCGTGGACGCTGCCGTCCAACCTCGCGGTCATGGTCGGCGAGGACATCGACTACGTCGTCGTCGAGGCCGACGGCCCCACCGGAAGCACCGAGCGCTACCTGATCGCCGAGGCCCGCCTGGCGTCGTACGCCCGCGAGCTGGGCGAGGACCCGCAGGTCACCTGGCGCGGCACGGGCGCCGACCTCGTGGGCCTGGAGTACGCGCCGCCGTTCTCCTACTACGCCGGTCACCCGAAGGCCTTCCGCCTCGTGCCCGCCGAGTTCGTCACGACCACGGACGGCACCGGCCTGGTGCACACCGCGGGCGCCTTCGGTGAGGACGACAAGGTCGTCACCGACCGTGAGGGCATCGAGGCCGTCATGCCCGTCGGCAAGGACGGGCGCTTCACCTTCCCGGTCGTCGACTACGAGGGCATGCAGGTCTTCGACGCCAACCTGCAGGTCATCGACCACCTCAAGGCCGCGACCAGCGGCACCGGCGAGACGGGAAGTGTCACGCCCGGCACCGTCCTCGTGCGCCGCGAGACCTACGACCACTCCTACCCGCACTGCTGGCGCTGCCGGCAGCCGCTGATCTACAAGGGCGTCTCGTCGTGGTTCGTCGAGGTGACCAAGGTCAAGGAGCGCCTGATGGCGCTCAACCAGGACATCCGCTGGGTGCCCGACCACATCAAGGACGGCCAGTTCGGCAAGTGGCTGGAGAACGCCCGTGACTGGTCGATCACCCGCAACCGCTTCTGGGGCTCGCCGGTGCCGGTGTGGAAGTCCGACGACGAGCACCACCCCCGCGTCGACGTCTACGGCTCCTTCGAGGAGATCGAGCGCGACTTCGGGCGGCTGCCGCGGGACAAGGACGGCAACCCCGACCTGCACCGCCCGTTCGTCGACGAGCTCACCCGGCCCAACCCCGACGACCCGACCGGAAAGTCGACGATGCGCCGCGTCACCGACGTGCTCGACGTGTGGTTCGACTCCGGCTCGATGAGTTTCGCGCAGGTGCACTACCCGTTCGAGAACAAGGACTGGTTCGACAACCACTTCCCGGGCGACTTCATCGTCGAGTACATCGGCCAGACGCGCGGCTGGTTCTACACGATGCACGTCCTGGCCGGCGCGATCTTCGACCGCCCGGCGTTCTCGACGTGCCTGAGCCACGGCATCGTGCTCGGCAACGACGGCCAGAAGATGTCGAAGTCACTGCGCAACTACCCCGACGTGCGCGAGGTCTTCGACCGCGACGGCGCCGACGCGATGCGCTGGTTCCTCATGTCGAGCCCGATCCTGCGCGGCGGCAACCTCGTCGTCACCGAGCAGGGCATTCGCGACTCGGTGCGCCAGGTGCTGATCCCGCTGTGGAACAGCTGGTCCTTCTTCAGCCTCTACGCCAACGCGGCCAAGGGCGGCCAGGGCCACGACGCCACGTGGCGCACCGACAGCCCCCACGCGATGGACCGCTACGTCCTGGCCAAGCTGCGCGACTACGTCGCCACGATGACCGACCAGCTCGACAACTACGAGGTGGCCGCGGCGTGCGACTCCACGCGCAGCTTCCTCGACGTGCTGACCAACTGGTACATCCGGCGCTCGCGCGACCGCTTCTGGGACGAGGACGCCGACGCCTTCGACACCCTCTACACGGTGCTCGAGGTGGTCTGCCGCGTGACCGCGCCGCTGATGCCGCTGACCACCGAGGAGGTCTGGCGCGGGCTCACCGGCGAGCGCTCGGTGCACCTCACCGACTGGCCGTCCGCCGACGACCTGCCGGCCGACGACGCCCTCGCGGCGGCGATGGACACCGTCCGCGACGTCTGCTCGGCCGGGTCGGCGCTGCGCAAGGCGGCCAACCTCCGCAACCGCCTGCCCCTGCAGTCGCTGACCGTCGTGGTGCCCGGCGCCGCCGCGCTCGCCGGCTTCGAGCAGCTCGTGGCCGACGAGCTGAACCTCAAGCAGGTCGGCCTGCTCGACCTCGACACGCCCGAGGCGGCGTCGTACGGCGTCGAGCAGCGGCTCACCGTCAACGCCCGCGCCGCCGGACCGCGCCTCGGCAAGGACGTGCAGCTCGCCATCAAGGGCTCCAAGACCGGCGACTGGTCGGTGGCCGAGGACGGCACCGTCACCGCGGGCGGACTGGCGCTGGTCGAGGGGGAGTACGCCCTCGACACCGTCGCCGGCGACGCGTCGGGCGGCACCGCCACCGGTGTGCTGCCGAGGGGCGGGTTCGTGGTCCTCGACACCGAGGTCACCGCGGAGCTCGAGGCCGAGGGCACGGCGCGCGACCTGGTCCGTGCGGTGCAGCAGGCCCGCAAGGACGCCGGCCTCGCTGTCTCCGACCGGATCACGCTGACCCTGTCCGGCCCCGCGGCCACGCTCGACGCGGCCCGCACCCACGAGGCGCTGCTCGCCGAGGAGACGCTCGCGACGAGCGTGTCGTACGCCGACGCGCCCGAGGTGGGCGTCGAGGTGGCGCGCGCCTGACGGACGTGCGTCGGCGGCTGGTTTGATGGGGCCATGCCTCAGCTGGACCTCGCCGCCGACGTCGTCACCCTGACCGAGGAGCTCGTCAACACGTTCTCGGTCAGCCACCACGAGCAGGAGATCGCCGACGCCGTGGAGGGAGCGCTGCGCGCGCTGCCGCACCTGACGGTCACCCGCCGCGGGCACACGGTGGTGGCGCGCACCGACCTCGGCCGACCCGAGCGGGTGGTGATCGCCGGCCACCTCGACACGGTGCCGCTCAACGACAACCTGCCGGCCCGCCGCGAGGACGGGATCCTCCACGGTCTCGGCACCTGCGACATGAAGGGCGGCGACGCGGTGATGCTCAAGCTCGCCGCCGACCTCACCGAGCCCAACCGCGACCTCACCTTCATCTTCTACGAGGCCGAGGAGGTCGACTCGGTCCACAACGGCCTGCGCAAGCTCACCGAGAGCGACCCCGACCTGCTCGAGGCCGACTTCGCGATCCTCATGGAGCCCAGCAACGCCGCGATCGAGGCGGGCTGCCAGGGCACCATGCGCGTCGACGTACGCACCACGGGGGAGCGCTCGCACAGCGCCCGCAGCTGGAAGGGCCTCAACGCCATCCACCTCGCCGCTCCCGTGCTGGCGCGGCTCAACGGCTACGTCGCGCGGCAGCCCGAGATCGACGGCCTGACCTACCACGAGGGCCTCAACGCCACCGGCATCCGCGGCGGTATCGCCGGCAACGTGATCCCCGACGAGTGCGCGGTGGAGGTCAACTTCCGCTTCGCCCCCGACCGCACCGAGGCCGACGCCGAGGCATTCGTCCGCGACTTCTTCGAGGGGTACGACGTCACGGTGACCGACATGGCCGCAGGTGCGCTGCCCGGCTTGGACCGCCCCGCGGCCAAGGCGTTCGTCGACGCCGTCGGCGGCGAGCCCGCCCCCAAGTTCGGCTGGACCGACGTCGCCCAGTTCACCAAGCTCGGCGTGCCCGCGGTCAACTACGGCCCCGGCGACCCGATGTTCGCGCACAAGCAGGACGAGCACGTGCCCATGGAGCACATCGAGCGGTGCGAGCGCACCCTGAAGGAGTGGCTGGCATGAGCACCCCGTCCGCCGACCGGATGAAGGGCCCGGTGATCGAGCGTCGCGGGCAGGTCCACGACGGCAGCACCACCGACCAGCGGCTGCTCGACTCGCGCGGCCCCACCGACTGGGTGCACACCGACCCGTGGCGGGTCCTGCGGATCCAGGCCGAGTTCGTCGAGGGCTTCGGAGCGCTCGCCGAGCTCGGGCCCGCGATCGGCGTCTTCGGCTCCGCCCGCACGACGAGCGACCACCCCCACTACGCGATGGCCGAGGAGGTCGGCCGCCGGCTCGCCGAGGCCCACTTCGCGGTGATCACGGGGGGCGGGCCCGGGGCGATGGAGGCCGCCAACAAGGGCGCGTGCGAGGCCGGCGGCGTGAGCGTCGGCCTCGGCATCGAGCTGCCCTTCGAGGCCGGTCTCAACCAGTGGGTCGACAAGGGCATCAACTTCCGCTACTTCTTCGCCCGCAAGACGATGTTCGTCAAGTACGCCCAGGGCTTCGTCGTGCTGCCAGGTGGCCTCGGCACGTTCGACGAGCTCTTCGAGGCGCTCACGCTGGTGCAGACCCAGAAGGTCACGTCGTTCCCCATCGTGCTGCTCGGAGCGTCGTACTGGCAGGGGCTCCTCGACTGGATGCGCGACACCGTGCTCGCCGAGGGCAAGATCAACCCGCAGGACCTCGACATGATGGTCGTGACCGACGACGTCGAGGAAGCGGTGGCGCTGATGGTCGCCGCACGCGAGGACCGCTGGCCCACGCCGTCCCCGGAGCGGCCCGAGTGAGCGGGGGAGTGGTGCGTCGATGATGTGGCTCTTCGCCGTCCTGGTCGTGCTGGTGATGGGTGGGGTCGCCCTCGTCGCCTCCGGTCGCGGTGGCTCGATGGCGCCGGCCTACGACGACCGTCCCGACCTCGCGCTGCCCGACGACCGGCCCCTCCGGGCGCAGGACCTGCGCGCCGTCCGCTTCCCGCTCGCGGTGCGCGGCTACCGGATGTCCGAGGTCGACGCGCTGCTGGCCCGCCTGGCCACCGAGCTCGAGGACGCAGACCAGGACGCACCCGAGGACCCGCACGACGACGGGTCTGGACCTGCCCCCGGCTCGTCTGGCGACCCCGGACCCGTCTAGGGCAGGATGCCTCGAATGTCGTTCCCGATCGTCGTGTGGATCCTCACGGCCCTTGCTGCCGTGGTGATCGTGCTGACCCGTCTCCGCCTGAGCGGCGAGGAAGCGGCGGGGCGGTTCTCCATCAGCCGCCGGATCTCCCTGGCCCACTTCGGCGTCGGCCTGGTCGCGCTCGTGCTGTGGCTCGGCGTGCTGGTGGCGCCGGAGGACACTCCGGTGGGCGGCGCCGTGGTGGGCATCGTCGCGATCGCTGCGTGGTGGATCACCGCTGTCTGCGGCCTGCTGATCCTGGCCAGGTGGCTCCCCGCGAAGGGGCGCCACGCCCCGGAGGCCACGGGCGACACCTGGAGCGACGGCCCCGGCCTCTCCCTGCTCGCCCACCTCGGCATGGTGGTGGGCGTGCTGGTCTTCACCTACGCCTACCTCACGGCGGCCGTGTGATGCGCGGCCTCCTCGTGGCCGTCGGCGTGCTCGTGGCCGGTCTGTCCGTCGTACCGTCGCCGACCGCGCCCGCCGCTGCCCTCGAGGCGGACGCACCCGACCGTCCCGCGGTCGTGGAGGTGCGCACGATCGGCCACTCCGTGCGCGGACGGCCGATCAGGGCCTGGCGCCTCGGCGAGCCGGGCAAGCGGCCCATGGTGCTGGTCTCGACCATGCACGGCAACGAGCCGCACACCCGCCGGATCCTCGAGACGCTGCGCGACGGCCGCGCGATCCGGGGCGTCGACCTGTGGGTCGTCCCGACGTACAACCCCGACGGCCTGGCGCGAGGCACCCGCCGCAACGCCCACGGCGTCGACCTCAACCGCAACTTCCCCTACAAGTGGGCCGACCTCGACGGCAACTACGAGTCCGGCCCGCGACCCGGCAGCGAGCCCGAGACCCGCGCGATGATGGGGTTCCTGCAGGAGGTCCGCCCGCGCCGGGTGCTGAGCTTCCACCAGCCGCTCGTGGGAGTCGACACCGACACCAAGGACGCCGGCTTCGCGCGCCGCGTCGCCCGGGCGCTGCGCCTGCCGCGCAAGACGCTCGACTGCGGTGGGCTGTGCCACGGCACCATGACGATGTGGTTCAACCACCACTTCGCCGGCTCGGCGCTGACCGTTGAGTACGGCGCCCGGCCGCCGCGCCACCGCATGGTCGTGCAGGCGCCGCGCCAGGTGCTCGGCGTGCTCGGGGCGCACCGCACCTCGCGCGGCTGAACCACGGGTCGAGTGCGCTCGCGGTAGCAGTCGCCACAGGGCTGCGCACTCGACCGCGGTCCGCGACGGGTCAGCGTCCCTGGAAGACCGGCTTCTCCTTGGCCACGAACGCGTTGACGGCCGCGAGGTGGTCCTCGGTCCCGCCGGTGAGCGCCATCTTCTCGGCCTCGAAGGCCAGCGACTCCTCCAGCGGGTGGGCAGCGGAGTGGGCCACCGCCTGGCGGATCGAGCCGAACGCGACGGTCGGGCCGGCGGTCAGGCGCGTCGCGAGCTCGCCGACGGCGGCTGCGAACCCGTCCTCCGGCACCACCTGCGTGGCCAGCCCGAGCTCGAGAGCCTCCTGCGCCGAGACCGTGCGCGGGAAGTAGAGCAGCTCCATCGCCTTCGCCCGCCCGACCAGGCGGGGAAGGGTCCAGCTCGATCCGGTGTCGCACGAGAGCGCGACGCCGGCGAAGGAGGTGTTGTAGCCGGCGGTGTCGACCAGGATGCGGAAGTCGGCGGCGAACGCCAGGCTGGCGCCGGCTCCCGCGGCCACCCCGTTGACCGCGGCGACGACCGGCTTCGGCATCGTCGACAGCGCCAGCACGATCGGGTTGTAGTGCTTCTCCACGGTGTCGGACAGCGGGATGTCCGCCTCGCCCTTCAGCCCGGCGAGGTGCTCCTTGAGGTCCTGGCCCACGCAGAAGGCCCGCCCGCTGCCGGTGAGCACCACGCAGCGCACCTCCGGATCGTCCGCGACCCGGCGCACCGTCTCCAGCAGCAGCTCCTTCGTCGCCACGTCCAGCCCGTTCATCGCCTCGGGCCGGTTGAGGGTGATGGTGGCGACGGAGTCGACGACGGTGAGCAGGACGGGAGCGGCCTCGTTGGCGGTCACGGGAGCAGTCATGGGGGCAGTCTGCCGGACGCCCACCCTCCCTCCGTGCGCCCTGTGGTGCCGATCACGCGTCTGATGAGGGATACTGGAACCGTACGACGCCGATCGGGGTGGCCAGGAACGACTCAGCCGCCTCGATTCGCATGTGTTGAGCCACCATCGTCAAGAGATGGGCGAACAGGAAGAGGTGCGCCGATGGCCGCCATGAAGCCCCGCACGGGCGACGGACCCCTCGAGGTCACCAAGGAAGGACGCGGCATCGTCATGCGCGTCCCGCTCGAGGGTGGTGGGCGGCTCGTGGTCGAGCTGAACGCCGAGGAGGCAACGTCTCTCGGTGACGCCCTCAAGGACGTCGTCGGCTGATCGTGGCCATCTCTGCACAGCTGCCCACGCAGGTTTCTCCACCAGAGTTCGCACTCAGCCCGGCCCTGCCGCACCAGATCGGCGGGGCCGAGGTCTGGGCCTTCCCCGTCCTGACCGACCAGGACAGGCTCCTCCTCGGACCCGGGGCCGACGAGGCCTCCGAGGCCCTCGGCACGGACCTCCTCGCGGCGCTCGACGCCGCGCGCGCCACCGGTCGCGCCGGTGAGGTGACCACCGTGCCCGTGGCAGCCGCCCCCGCCGACGCGGTCAGCCTCGTGCTCCTCGTCGGCGTCGGCGAGGGCACGGTCACCGACCTCCGCCGCGCCGGTGCCGCCCTGGCCCGCGCCACCAAGGACCGCGCCAGCGTCGTCACGACGCTCGGCGCGATCGCCCCGGCCGCCGGCCTCGGCGCCCTGGTCGTCGGCGCGATGCTCGGCTCCTTCTCGTTCCACTGGCGCTCCGTCGGGCCGAAGGAGCGCCCGGTCGCTCGCATCGTGCTCGCCGACGTCAGCGACGACGGCGCCGACGACGAGCTCGCCCGCGCCATCGCGCTCGGCGGGGCCGGTTGGCGTTCCCGCGTGCTCGCCACTGTCCCGTCCAACCTCAAGACCCCGGCCTGGCTCGCGGAGCAGGCCGTCGAGGTCGGCGAGGCTGCCGGCCTGACCGTGCAGGTGTGGGACGAGCAGCAGCTGCGCGCCGAGGGCTTCGGCGGCCTGCTCGCCGTCGGCGGAGGCTCCGCCAACCCGCCGCGGCTGATCCGGATGGACTACACCCCGCGCGGCGCGACCAAGAAGATGCCGACCGTCGTGCTCGTCGGCAAGGGCATCACCTTCGACACCGGCGGCCTCGACATCAAGCCCAGCGAGTCGATGCTCACCATGAAGCGCGACATGAGCGGTGGCGCCGCCGTGATCGCCGCGATGGCGGCCCTGCGCGACGTCGACTGCCCCGTCCGCGTCATCGGCCTGGTGCCCGCCGCGGAGAACGCCATCAGCGGTTCCGCGATGCGCCCCGGCGACGTGATCACCCACTACGGCGGGCGCACCTCCGAGGTCAACAACACCGACGCCGAGGGCCGCCTCGTGCTGGCCGACGCGATGGCGTACGCCGTCTCGGAGCTGTCGCCCACGGTCCTGCTCGACATCGCCACGCTGACCGGTGCGATGAAGGTGTCGCTGGGCCAGTGGACCGGCGGCTACTTCGCCAACCACGAGGGCCTCGCAGCCCACGTGGAGGCTGCCGCCGAGGAGTCGGGCGAGAGCGTCTGGCGGATGCCGCTGGTCAAGGACTACGAGGACAAGGTGACCTCCAAGATCGCCGACGGCGACAACGCCGCCGGGGGAGCCGGAGCGATCACCGCCGCCCTCTACCTCCAGCACTTCGCCGGCGACGTCCCGTGGGCCCACATCGACTTCGCGTCCGCCGCGGAGTCGCCCGCCGACCGCAACGAGTGGACCGCGGGCCCCAGCGGCTACGGTCCGCGGCTGCTGCTCAGCTGGCTCGGCTCCGACGACCCGCTGGACGGGATCGCCTGATGCTCGGCCTGACGGTCCGCTGGTCCCTCGCCGACGCCGCCGACGGCGTCGAGGACCGGCTGGCCACCTACGTCGCCGAGACCTCGCACGCCCGCTTCACCGGCATGGCCGGCCTGCGCTTCAAGACCTGGCGCATGGTCCGCGGCGAGTGGTTCGAGGGCTGCTACGTCTTCGCCACCGACGAGGCACGTGCGGAGTTCCAGCGCACCTTCACCGAGGGTGCCGACACCTCGCCCGGCTCGCAGATCATCGGCTCGTCGCCGATCCTCATCGAGGCCTGCGACATCGTCGCCGTCGCCGAGGGCTGGGACGGGTTCGTGGCCGCACCGCGCGCTTGATGGCGCTCGCTCCGCTCGCGCGTGCTCGGCGCCCCTGAAGACGTCGTCTTCCCTCCTCGCTCCCAACCTGCCTCGCTTCGCTCGTCGCGCTTGCTCGCTCGTCAGTCCAGACGACGTCGGGCGCCGAGCGCGGCGGCGGGCCGTGCGTGGCGGGCTACCTAGGGACGTTCTCGCGGGCGATCGCGGCCCGGCAACGACCAGAACGTCCCCAGCTGGCCCTCAGCGGGACAAGCGGAACCCGTGAGCACGCGCGAGCGGAGCGAGCGCCAACTACTCGGGGGCCCATTCCTTCTTGGCGACGAGCAGGCCGTCCCCGACGGGGAGCAGGACCGGGACGAGCGACTCGTGCTCGAGGATCGTGCGGCCGAGGTCACGGATGGTGACGGTCTCCTCGTCGCGCTGGGCGGGGTCGGCGACGCGGTCGTGCCAGAGGGCGTTGTCGAAGGCCACGATCCCGCCGGGGCGCAGCAGGCGGAGCGCCTCCTTGAGGTAGGCGGCGTACTCGCGCTTGTCGCCGTCGCAGAAGACGAGGTCGTAGTGGCCGTCGGTGAGGCGGGGAAGCACGTCGAGCCCGGCGCCGGCGATGGTGCGCGCACGGTTGCCCGGGATGCCGGCCTCCGTGAAGGTCTCCTTGGCGAGGCGCTGGTGCTCGGCCTCGATGTCGACCGTGGTGAGTACGCCGTCGGCGCGCATGCCGCGCAGCAGCCAGAGGCCCGAGACGCCGGTGCCGGTGCCGATCTCGACCACCGCGCGGGCGTCGAGGACCGAGGCGAGGAAGCGGAGGGCGGCGCCGGTGCCGGAGCCGATCGGCGAGACGCCGACCTCCTCGGCCCGGCTGCGGGCCGCGGCCAGGATCTCGTCCTCGGCCACGAAGTCCTCGGCGTAGGTCCAGCTCGCGGTCTTGATCGGCGCAGTGTGGGGCACGAGCGGACTCTATCGCGCAGCCTTCGGCCGGCGTGGCCGGGAACACACGGGGCGCCCCGGTCGTTGGACCGCTCGTTGGACGCCGTGAAGTTCTTGGTCGTCGCGCATGAGGTTCACAGGGAACTCTCAGGCGCGATCCCTAGCGTCAGGAAGGACAGCGAACCGTTGCAGCTGCGGTCGAAGAAGACGAACCAGGGGGCACCCGTGGGTGACCAGGTCGAGACCACCCCCGAGCAGGGCCACGTGCCGAGCTGGGACGAGGTCGTCGAGCAGCACTCCGACCGGGTCTTCCGGCTGGCCTACCGACTCACCCTACCGACTCACCGGCAACCGCCCCGACGCCGAGGACCTCACCCAGGAGGTCTTCGTCCGGGTCTTCCGCTCGCTCGACACCTACACGCCCGGCACCTTCGAGGGCTGGCTGCACCGCATCACCACGAACCTCTTCCTCGACGGCGCGCGGCGCAAGCAGCGGATCCGCTTCGACCCGCTCTCCGACGAGCGCGCCGCCCGGCTGACCAGCCCCGTCGCCGGCCCCGAGCTGGCGCTCGCCGACCAGACCTTCGACGACGACATCGAGACCGCGCTCGCCACGCTGCCGCCCGACTTCCGCGCCGCCGTCGTGCTGTGCGACGTCGAGGGCCTCAGCTACGAGGAGATCGCGGAGATCATGGACGCCAAGCTCGGCACCGTCCGCTCCCGTATCCACCGCGGTCGCACGATGCTCCGCAAGGCCCTCGCGCACCGAGAGCCCGCCGCGGGCCGGCAGCGCTACTCCGGTCCGACCGCGACGCAGCCGCACGGGGCGGTGTCCTGATGTCGCACCTCGGCTCGCGCGTCAGCGCCCTCCTCGACGGCCGGCTGGCCCCCGAGGAGGAGGAGCGCTGCTGGGCCCACGTGCACTCCTGCCACACCTGCCGTGACCTCGTCGAGCAGGAGGGCCGGGTCAAGACCCAGCTCGCCCGGCTCTCGCCCGGCTCTCGATGGGACCCTCGACCTGCTCGCGTGACCTCAAGTCGTCGCTGCTCGGCAGCTGCTCGAGCCTGACGCCCAAGCCGTTTCCGACCACCGACCACCGGCCGCGCCGCGGCCTGGTGGCCATCGGCGGTGGCGCGGCGAGCGCCTGCGTCGTCGGTGTCCTCGCGCTCGGCGTGGCCGGTGCGCCCCGCATCGAGCCGCGTCCGCCGGCGACCGACCTGAGCCGTCCGGCCGGCCCTGCTGCACCGGCCACCACCACGGACGACCGGTCCGTCCGCACCCCGGTCTCACCCTCCCGGACGCCCCTGGCCGAGCGCTTGGTGGCGATCCGGGAGAAGATTGCTCCGTGAGCGACGAGGACAGGCCAGGAGCGCAGGCGCCCGACGAGCCGACGCAGCCCCTAGCGGGCTGGCGCCCGGAGGAGCCGCGCCCCGCGCAACCGGACGGTCGGGCCTACGGTGAGCAGCCGGTCGACCGTCACGACGAGCAGCCCGCCGAGCAGCCGGTCGACCACCCGGTCGACCACGCCGACGACCACCTGATCGCCGGCCCGCCGCCGGTCGCTGCCGAGATGGACGCCCCGACGACTCCGTACCCGGTCGCACCGCAGCCAGGTCCGCAGCCGGGTTCCCAGGCAGTCCCGCAGACGGTGCCGATGGCGCCGCACCCCGGCCCGCCGCTGGCCGGTCCGGCGTACTTCGGTCCCGGCCCGGGTCCCTACCCGCGCCCTGACTACGCCCGCCCGGTCCCGCCGCGCAGGCTCCCGCTGTGGTCGTGGGTCGCGGTCGCCGCAGTGGCACTCGTGGTCGGCCTCCTCGGCGGCCTGGCCGGAGCGGCGCTGCAGGACGAGCTGGACTCGCCGCGCGGCACTGTGGACAACGGCCTCGACGGCGTACGCACCCAGAGCGCGGCGCCGCTCGACGCCGACAACGGGTCGGTGCCCGCCGTCGCCCAGGCGCTGCTGCCCAGCACGGTCCAGATCGTCGCCGAGTACGACGGTGACGCGGCCGGCGCCACCGGGTCGGGCTTCGTGCTCGACCGGGAGGGCCACGTCGTGACCAACAACCACGTCGTCGCCTCGGCCGCCGATGACGACGGCCCGATCGTGGTCATCGACCACGTCGGGCAGCGCCACGACGCGACGATCGTGGGCCGGAGCTCGGTCTACGACCTGGCGGTGCTCCAGGTCGAGGATGCCGACGGCCTCGAGCCGGCCGCCCTCGGCGCCTCCCGGGTGCTCCACGTCGGCGACCCGGTCGTCGCGTTCGGCGCCCCGCTGGGGCTGAGCCAGACCGTCACCTCGGGCATCGTCAGCGCACTCAACCGGCCGGTCACCACCTCGGGCGACTCCTCCGACGACTCCTCCTACATCAACGCCGTGCAGACCGACGCCGCGATCAACCCGGGCAACTCGGGCGGACCGCTGGTCAACCTCGCCGGCGAGGTGGTCGGCGTCAACTCCGCCATCGCCACCACCGGCGGCGCGACGACCGAGTCCGGCAACATCGGCGTGGGCTTCGCGATCCCGATCGAGCAGGTGCGCACGACCGTCGACCAGATCCTGCGCACCGGCAAGGCCGAGTACCCCGTGATCGGGGCCCAGGTCCGCACCGGCGGCGAGCCGCAGGCAGAGGGCGCGACCATCACCGAGGTCATGCCCGACACCCCGGCCGAGCGCGCCGGGTTGAAGAAGGACGACGTGATCGTCCGGGTCGGCGACCAGCCGGTGAACGACGGCATCGCGCTCATCGTGGCGATCCGCACGCACCAGCCCGGTGAGACGGTCGAGATGTCGGTGGTGCGAGGCGGCGAGGAGCAGGTCGTCGAGGTCGAGCTCGACGGCAAGGTCGGATAGTCACCCCGACACCGCCGTGGGTCTGACTAGCGGTGTGACGACTCGCCGTCGGGCGCGGCGGTGTCGGACTCCACGAACGGGTGCTCGGCGACGAACGACCGGGTCTCGGCGTACATCCGCTGGATGAAGTCCTCGAGCTGCGACCGTTCCACCCGCCACTGGCCGCGACCGCCGATCTTGATCGCGGGCAGGTCGCCGCGGCGCACGAGCGCATAGACCTGCGCGCTGGAGGTGTTGAGCACCTCCGCCACGTCGGCGAGCGTCAGGAAGCGGGGGTCCTCGGGCATGGGGTCATCGTGCCACCCGCCCGGCTGCTCGCGGCCGCGACCGGGCCGAGCCTGTGGACAGGCAGGTGTGAAGTCGGCCCGGTGAGGCAATGATGCTCGCGTGTCTCGGAAACCCTCTCGGAACCCGGCGCGCGACGAGCGCCTGAGCGACGTCCCTGCGGCCACCCGCACCCGCTCGCCCGGGTGGCGCGACCCACGCCTGTGGATCGGCGTCGTGCTCGTCACCGGCTCGGTGGTGGCCGGAGCGCGGATCATGGCCGGCGCCGACGACATGACATCGGTCTGGGCGGCCGCGGGTGACCTCGCGGTGGGGCAGACGTTGCAGGCAGACGACCTCACCGCGACGCGGGTGCGCTTCGCCGACGCCGACGACCAGCAGCGCTACCTCACCGCCGACGACCAGCTGCCGGCGGAACTCACGCTCACGCGGCCCCTGGCCCGGGGAGAGCTCGTGCCGGCCGGCGCCCTCGGGGAGGCCACCGCCGACGACACCGTGGCGGTCTCGATCGCGGTGCCGGCCGAGCACGTGCCCACCGGGCTGGCCCGCGGCTCCCGCGTCGACGTCTGGGTGATCGGCGAGGACCGCCGCTCGCGCGCGGCGGCGGAGCTCGTGCTCGCCGACGTGGTCATCCTCGACGCGCCGGTCGTGACCGACTCCTTCGCCTCCGCGACGACCCGACAGCTCGTGCTCGCGGTGCCGGAGGCCGAGGAGGAGTCGCTCGCCGAGGTGCTCGCGGCCAGCGGGGACGACCGCGTGCGCGTGGTCGGCCGGGGCTGACGCCGGTGATCTGCGTCCTGCTGCTCGCCGCGGGGGAAGGGTGGGAGTCGCCCGTCCTCGCCGACCTCGAGGCGCACCCGGGGGTCGTGGTGCTCAAGCGCTGCGTCGACGTCGACGACCTGCTCGCCTCGGTGACCAGCGGCCAGGCCGAGGTCGCGGTGCTCTCGCTCGACGCGCCCGGCCTGGACCCGGCGAGCATCGCCCACCTGCGGCGGCACGCGGTGCGCCCAGTGGGCGTGACCACCGCGCGGGCCGACGACCTCGACGTGCGCGAGCACGCCCAGCGCCTCGGCATCTCCGCGGTCGTGGGAGCAGGTGGGCTCGCGACGCTGCCGGAGGTCGTGACGAGCGTCGAGGACGCCGCCGACACCCGCGTGCGCGAGGCACCTGCCGGTGCCGTGCCGCCGCCGGTCGCCGAGGCCGACGCCGGACGGGTGGTCGTGGTCTGGGGCCCGGCGGGCGCCCCGGGCCGTACGACGATCGCGACCAACCTCGCCTGCGAGGTGGCGCGGCGCGAGTCGGGCGTCGTGCTCGTCGACCTCGACCCCTACGGCGGCGCGGTGGCCCAGCAGCTCGGCGTGCTCGACGAGGTGTCGGGCCTGCTCTCGGCTGCGCGGCTGGCGGGCTCGGGACAGCTCGACGACCGCTTCACCTCGATCTGCCGGGCCGTGGGCGAGCACCTCGCGGTCGTCACCGGACTGCCGAGGCCCGACCGGTGGCGCGAGGTCCGCGCCGCCCACGTCGACCAGCTGCTCGAGCAGGCGCGGGGCCTCGGGGACGTGGTCGTCGACTCCGGATTCAGCCTCGAGGACGACGCCGGCTCCGACTTCGGGGGCCGGCCCGGCCGCAACGCCCTGACCCTGGCCGCCCTCGAGCAGGCCGACGAGGTCGTCGTGGTCGGGGCCGCGGACCCGGTCGGACTGACCCGGTTGGCCCGCGGGCTCGTCGACCTCCGCGAGCGCACCGGCGGGGTCCCGGTCCGCGTCGTGGTCAACCGCATGCGCGGTTCGATCGGGTGGTCGGAGAAGGACATCGCAGGGATGGTGGAGGGGTTCAGCCGCGTCGCCGGCCTGCACTTCCTGCCCGAGGACCGGACCTCCACCGACCGGGCGCTGGTCGCCGGTCGGCCGTTGGCCGACGGCGCTGACTCCGCGCTCGTGCGGGGCCTGGGTGCCCTGGCGGACGCGGTCTTCCCGGGCAGTGTCCAGTCCACCCCTGCCCGCGGCCGGCGCCGCCGGAATCGATGAAATTCTGGTTTTCGTCAAGATTTCGTTAATTTGGAGTCTACTTTCAAGGAGACTCCGATGGTTGACCCCATGCGTACGACCGGCCTGGCCCTCGTCGCCCTGTCCCTCACGCTCTCGGCGGCACCCGCCTTCGCGCGGGCCGAGGGCACCACGGGCAACGACGTCATCTCGGGCAACGCCCGCTCCAACCACATCATGGCTCTCGGCGGGCGTGACCGCGTCACGGCCAACGGCGGCAACGACACCGTCTACGCCGGCAAGGGCTCCGACGTCGTCACCGGTGACGACGGCGACGACTGGATCACCGCCCAGCCCGGCAACGACTGGGTCGCGGGCGGACTCGGCAACGACCGGGTGGACGGCGGCCAGGGCGACGACACGCTCTACGGCGCCGAGGGCGACGACGTCCTGAGCGCCAGCGTCGGCAACGACGTCGTCTACGGCGAGGCCGGGAACGACACCGTCGGCGGCAACGACGGCGAGGACCGGCTCTTCGGCGGCGAGGGCTCCGACAAGCACATCGGTGGTTCCGGCAACGACTGGATCGACGGCGGTCCCGGCGACGACGGCGCCGTCCAGGGTGGTCCCGGCAACGACGTGCTGATCGACGGTGACGGCAACGACACCAAGGTGAAGGGCGACGAGGGCGATGACGTGGTCTTCCTCGGTCCCGGCGCGGACAAGGTGTTCGGCGAGCAGGGCAACGACACCATCTACCTCTATCCCGATGGCGTCGAGGACCGCATCCACTGCGACGACCCGACCCAGAACGACTCCGGCAACGCCGACAGGGTCGTCTTCGTCGGTCGCCGCGACCCCGCCGACGTCATCGACTACCGCGGCTCGTGCGAGATCGTCGAGGTCGTCCAGGCGCCACCCGCCGGCTGGCCCTACTGAACCGTCACGAGGCGAACAGCAGGTACAGACCTCCCGCGGTGAACCCCACCATCGCCATCAGCAGCGGCAGCTGACCGGTGAGGTGGTGGCGGGGCGGCAACAGCTTGATCGCCCGGTCGTGGGCGGCGACGACACCGACCACGTGCCCGAGCACGACGGCGAGGACCTTGGTCACCGCGAGGAACGTGGGGTGCAGCGAGATCCAGTAGTTGACCTGCAGGTCGGCGGTGCCGAGGTAGTCGTCGCCGCGGCTGAACGGGTCGCTGAGCTGGATGAGTGTCTGCTGGCCGTACTCGACGAAGAACGTCAGGTAGTGCGCCACGATGTAGCCGACGATGATCGGCACGACCGAGTGCGCGAACAGGTCGGGGAGAGCTCGGCGCGGGGTGTCGCTGGTGACTCCGGTGGCCATGGTCGCGGCGGTCAGGACCAGCGCGACTCCCGCGGAGAACGCCACCAGCGCCAGCGTGTCGGGGAGGATCCGCGACACCGACATGGACTGCACGATGCCGAGCCAGTCGCTCGACTCGCGGAAGGAGTCGAAGGCCGTGCTGCCGAAGAGCACCCCGACGACTCCGACGAGCCCGGGCCGCGCGACCACGGTGGCGAGGTTGGCCAGCGGGCTGCGCACGACCAGCACGCCGTCGCGGTGTCCCCAGACCGACAGCTTGGCGACCAGTGACGAGTAGACCTCGAACGGGTCGGCGCGGGCGAGGAAGGTCGTGCCCCACACGGCCGAGCCGATGAGCATGATCCCGAGGTAGGCGGCGCACCACAGCCGCACCGGGCCGAGGTCGGTCGAGTGCGGGTAGACCAGCTCGAGCCAGACGAATGAGAACAGGCCGAGCACTGCGGGCCAGTAGCCGAGCCGCGCTGGGTAGGCGTACAGGCCCTGTCCCTCGGGCACGCCGGACACCTTCGCGAAGAGCATGCTGATCGTGCGCGCGGGGCTGACCGCCTTGAAGAAGGGGCCGAGCAGCAGGGACGCGGGCACGAGCCCGACCCACAGGATCACGTAGAAGGAGCCGAGGAACGGGTTGATCAGGCTGTCCTTGCCGAACACCGCGGCGGCGGCGACGTAGAGGAAGAACGCCATGCCGAGCACGCGGAGCACGACCGCGAGGGCGCGCGAGGAGGCGAGGCGGTCCAGCCACGCCGGCGCCGTACGCCCGCTGGTGGCCGCGTCGTAGCGCGGCTCGCGCCACGCCACCGCGAGCACGGTGAAGGAGACGACGAGGGCCGCGACGGCGCCGGCGATCGCCAGCTCCGGGGGGATCGGCAGGTCCTTCGCACCCCCGAGGCCGTGGGCCGAGATCCTGCCCACCGTCAGCTGCCCCACCTCTAACGCACTTCGAGCTGGAGCACGATCGAGGCGGGCTCGTGGCTCTCCACCTCGACCACGCCGGGGCGGTCGATGGTGATCTGGTGCTCGCTGGTGCCGGCGTCGTAGGCGATCTCCTGCTCCGGCGTGCTGTGCACGTGGAACTCGCCGGCCACGTCTGAGGTGATGGTGAGGTCGAGCGTCTGGCCGACCTCGAGCTCCACCCGCTCGCCGTTGGGGGTGAGGGTGTCTCCCTCGCGCGTCACCGTGACGGCCACGGTGTCGCCGTCGGTGCTGGCGCTGTCGCTGGTCGACGCGCTGGGGGAGCTGCTGCCCTGGGTGGCGGCCGGCTCGTCGTCACCCCCGTCGCCGCACGCGGCGAGGCCGAGGGCCAGCACGAGGGTGAGGGGGGCGAGGCGCGACAGGACGCGACGGGACACAGTCTTCTCCTTCAAGGAACCGAAAGGCACATGACGGTGGCCACGAACGCGGCGGGCCGCCGGCTCTGCCAGAATCCCATGCGGGACAAGCGTGATCGACGAGAGGGCACCAGATGAGCGAGCGGAGCGAGCGCCTCCGGCCGCGGGACCTGGCCATCCTGGCCGCCGAGTCCCCCACGACGCCCATGCACAACGCCACCGTCGAGGTGTTCGACCCGGGCGACTCCGGCTTCGACCACGACCGCCTGGTCGACCTGATCGCCGACCGCATCGCGTTCGTCCCGCGCTACCGCCAGCGGCTGCAGCTGGTGCCCGGCCGGCTCGCCAACCCGGCGTGGGTGGACGACGAGAACTTCGACCTCGGCTTCCACGTACGCCGCTCCGCGCTGCCGCGGCCGGGCAGCATGGACCAGCTGCGTGAGCTCGTCGCCCGGATCGCCTCCCGGCCGCTGGACCGCAGCCGGCCGCTCTGGGAGTGCTACTTCGTCGAGGGCCTCGAGGGCGGTCGGGTCGCCCTGCTGGTCAAGAGCCACCAGATCCTGGTCGACGGCCGCGAGACCGTCGACATCGGCCAGGTGCTGCTCGACACCTCCCCCGACCGCTCGACGCTCGGCCACGACGACGACTGGCGGCCGCGACGCACCGCCGGGCCCGTCGCGGCCGCGCTCGACGCCGTGACCGACAACCTCGAGAGCCCGCGCACGCTCTGGTCCACGACGCGCGCCAACGCCGAGGCCCTGGGCCGGCAGGCATCCAGCACCGGCGCCCGCTTCGCCGAGGTCGCCAACGCGCTGGCCGGTCGCGGACCGGTGCACTCCACCCCCGTGCACCGCAGGCTCTCCCAGCAGCGTCGCTTCATCGCGCTCCGCACCGAGCTCTCCGACTACCGTGGCATCCGCGAGGTGCACGGCGGCACCGTCAACGACGTCATCCTCGCCACCCTCGCCGGCGGCCTGCGCGGCTGGCTGATGACCCGCGCGGAGTCCATGGGCGGGCTCCGCACCATCAAGGCGATCGTGCCGATGTCGGTCATCGACGACGAGCTCGAGGCGACGTCGCTCGGCAGCCAGGTCATGGGGCACCTGGTGCACCTGCCGATCAACGAGCCCAGCCCCGTGGTCCAGCCCAGCCCCGTGGTCCGGCTCCACCAGGTCAGCTACGACCTGAAGGCGCACCGCGACGACGGCCGTGCGGTGTCCGCGCGCCGGCTCTCCGGCATCTCCGGCTTCGCGCCCACCACCTTCCACGCCCTCGGGTCCCGCGTCGCGGCCGCGGAGCTGCGCCACGGGTTCCACGTCTCGATCACCAACGTCCCCGGTCCGCAGTTCCCGCTCTACGCCGACGGCGCCCGGATGCTGGAGTCCTACCCGGTCCACCCGCTCCTGCCCGACCACCCGCTGGCCATCGGCGTCACGTCGTACGACGGCGGGGTGTTCTACGGCATCACCGCAGACCGCGACGCGGTGCCCGACGCCGACACCCTCGGGCAGTGCGTCCTCGAGGCGCTCGACGAGCTGAAGGACTCCGCCTCCGACAACCGTCCGCGGGCACCCCGCGGGCGGTCGGGTTCGGGACGCAAGGCGCGCACGTGACCCGCCGCTACCTGCCGACCACCCTCCCGCGCCTCGCCGCCGCCTGGGACACCGACGGCCCGGAGGTCCTCGACCCCGTGGTGGCCGACGACGACGGCGAGGAGACCGAGTACGCCGCCCTCATGACCGCGGCCGACGCCTCGGCCGAGCTCCTGACCGGCCTTCCCGACGGCCGCCGCAGGCGCGTCGTCGTGGTGGTCGTGGTGGTCGAGACCCCCTCCGCCGAGGGCCCGGCCCGCTGGCGTGACGTCGTCGCGGTGCACGTCGACAGCGAGGACGACGCCGACCCGGACGACGACCTGGCGTGGTGGGCGACGCAGGAGGTCGGTGACCTCGTCGCCTCGCTTTGAGGCGCACGAACGCGTCTGACACGATCAGCGGCATGGACGCGATCACCTTTCCCCCGGCTCCCACCAACGAGCCGAACCTGACCTATGCGCCCGGCACCCCGGAGCGCGAGGCACTGATCACCGAGCTCGCCCGCCTCGAGGGCGAGCAGCACACCCTCCATGCGGTCATCGGCGGGGAGCACCGCGACGGGGGCGGCGCGGAGACCGACGTCGTCCAGCCTCACGACCACCAGCACGTGCTGGGCACCTTCCGCGGCGCCACCACCAAGGACGCCGAGGACGCCATCGCCGCGGCCGCGGCAGCCGCGCCGGGCTGGCAGGCCATGCCCTTCGACGAGAAGTGCGCCATCATCCTGAAGGCCGCGGACCTGCTCGCCGGGCCGTGGCGCCAGCGGCTCAACGCCGCGACGATGCTGGGCCAGTCCAAGACGGCCTTCCAGGCCGAGATCGACGCGGCGTGCGAGCTCATCGACTTCTGGCGGTTCAACGTCCACTACGCCAAGCAGATCCTCACCGACCAGCCGATCGCCAACAGCCCCGGCATCTGGAACCGCACCGACCACCGCCCCCTCGAGGGCTTCGTCTACGCGATCACGCCGTTCAACTTCACCGCGATCGCCGGCAACCTGCCCACCGCCCCGGCGCTGATGGGCAACACCGTGCTCTGGAAGCCCTCGCCGACCCAGCAGCTGGCCGCCTCACTGACGATGGAGCTGCTCGAGGAGGCCGGCATGCCCCCGGGCGTGATCAACATGCTGCCGGGCGACGGGCTCGACGTGTCGAAGGTGGCCCTGGCGCACCGCGACCTGGCCGGCATCCACTTCACCGGCTCGACGCCGACCTTCCAGCACCTGTGGCGCACCGTCGGCGAGAACATCACCGGCTACCGCGCCTACCCGCGCATCGTCGGCGAGACCGGTGGCAAGGACTTCATCGTCGCCCATCCGTCGGCCGACCCCGACGTGCTGCGCGTCGCGATGATCCGCGGCTCCTTCGAGTTCCAGGGCCAGAAGTGCTCGGCGGCCTCGCGCGCCTACGTGCCCCGCTCGGTCTGGGTCAAGATCAAGGACCAGCTCATCGCCGACACCGAGGCGCTGTCCATGGGCGACGTCACCGACCTGTCCCACTTCATGGGTGCCGTCATCGACGACCGGGCCTTCGCCAAGCACCAGAAGGCCATCGCGCGCGTCGAGGGCACCGACCACCTCACGCTCCTCGCCGGGGGCCAGACCGACGACTCCGTCGGCTGGTTCGTGCGGCCGACGATCGTCGAGTCGAGCGACCCGACCGACCAGATGTTCTCGGAGGAGTACTTCGGCCCGATCCTGGCCGTCCACGTCTACGAGGACGACCAGTTCGAGTCCGTGGTGGCGCAGATGGAGTCGTTCGCGCCGTACGCCCTCACCGGCGCGATCATCGCCCAGGACCGGGCGGCGATCGCGTGGGCCCGCAAGACGCTGCGCTTCGCGGCCGGCAACTTCTACATCAACGACAAGCCCACCGGCGCCGTCGTGGGCCAGCAGCCGTTCGGTGGCGGCCGCGCCTCCGGCACCAACGACAAGGCCGGCGCCGCCGTCAACCTGCTGCGCTGGACCTCGCCGCGCTCGATCAAGGAGACCTTCGTGCCTCCGAAGGACCACCGCTACCCGCACCAGGGCTGAGCGGCGCCGGCTCGGGTGGGACGTCCCGCCCGAGCCGGCTTCGCCGTCCCGGGGCCCTGGTGGGAGGATCAGGACGTGATCCCGCTGCACATGGGCGCCCTGCACCCCGTCGAGCAGGCACTCACGCTCCTGCTCGCGTTCGGACCGTTCGTGCTGCTCGGAGCGCTCGTCTGGTGGCGCCGGCGCGAGGAGCACGACGAGCAGCGCGACGAGCATCACGACGAGCATCACGACGAGCCGCGCATCGTGCAGGACGCCAGCGCCGAGCGCGGCGGAGACCGCGGACGCCTCAGCTGAAGACCGGCACCATCAGGCCGGCCAGCTCCCGGCGCTCGGCCTGCGTCGGCGTCGCACGTCCGGTGCCGACGAGGGCGACACGCTCGTCGGTCCACCCGTCCATTGCGCGGCCGAGGAGCGCCTCGACGACCCGCCGGACCTCCGCGTAGCCGGCCGCCGTGGGGCCGGGCACACCCTCGAGGTGGACGACCAGGTCGGCGTGGTGGAGCGTCGCCTCGACCGCCAGCGTGCTGGCGAGGTCCGCCGCGGTCAGGGCGTTTCCCTGCGTGGCCAGCACCTCCTCCTCGGCCACCGCGGTGACGGCGAGCACGGCCGCCGCGGCGGCTTCCAGGTGGCGTCCGCGCAGTGACGCGAAGTCGTGCAGACCGGCCTCGACCCTCGTCATCCGGCGGTTGAGCTCGTCGGCCTCCGGGTCGCTGCCCCAGGCGCGCCAGTAGTCGACCGCGTCGCAGTCGGCCGGCCGCCCGGCCGGCGTGTGGGCCGCGACCAGGCCTCGGACGGCGTCGGCGTGGAGGTGCCACACGAGGTCCCGCACGGTCCACCCGGTGCATCCCGTGGGGATCCACGCATCCTCGTCGCGCACTCCGCGGACGACGCCGGCGAGGGCGTCGTAGGCCTGGGCGAGGACGGTCATCGACCTGCGAGCCACTCCACGCCGGTCTCGTGCTCCTTGGCGAGCGCCTTGCTGAGCATGTCCGCCACCAGGCCCTCGAGCTTGCCGCCCACCAGGGGCAGCCGGACGGTGACCTCGAGGTCCACCCGCTCGGTGGTGCGCCCGCCCGACTCGGTGAGGGTGGCGGTGCCGTGCATCTCGCCGGGCTTGCCCGGGATGGTGACGTCCACGTCGGCGCGGTCCGGGGTGCGCCACGCCTCGACCTGGCGGATGCGGATCTCGTCGCCGACGAGCTTGGTCGCGAACGACGGCAGGCTCGAGGCCGACTGCACCTGGTCGAGCGTCACCACCGTCCCGCTCGCTCCCCGTTCGACCGTGGCGCTCCCGCTCACGACCTTCATCCGCTCCAGCACCCGCTCGCGGAACGTCGCATCGGTGAGCATCGCCACGACGTCCTCCATCGGTGCGTCGTAGGTGAGGTCCTTGACCACGCGCTTGCCCATCGTCGGGTCCTCCTGGTGCCTTCTTCTCGGTGCCTGCTCGGTGGCTTCTCGGTGCCTGCTCGGTGCCTGCTCGGTGCCGGTCCGGCACCTGATCGGGTCGTCGCGGTGGCCGCCCCGACCGTGGCCGACATCATGGCGGACGGCGCGACCGAGGGCGAGGACCGGGAGGCGTCGCACACCCGCACGGGCGAGGTGACCGGCGGGTACCGACCCGTGTTGTGAGGCTCACACCGCGGGTCCTAGGGTCGGAGCGTGGCGACGCCCGAGGAGACCAAGGACCAGCAGCTCGACGCAGCGACGGAGGGCCGGGGGGAGTGGGCCGACCTGCTCCGGGCCTACTACCGGCACGTGGCGCCGGAGGAGGTCGCCGAGCGCTCCCCGGAGGACCTGTTCGGTGCCCTCGCCTCCCATCGCGAGCTCGCCTCCTCGCGCCCGCAGGGCACCGCCGCCGTACGGGTCGTGACCCCCACGATGGCCGACGCCGGCTGGTCGGCGTCGGGACGCTCCGTGGTCGAGGTCGTCACCGACGACATGCCGTTCCTCGTCGACTCCGTGACCATGGAGCTGAACCGTCTCGGCCACAACGTGCACGCCGTGATCCACCCGCAGTTCAACGTCGAGCGCGCCATCACCGGCGAGCTCCAGCACGTGCACGCGCACGAGCCGCAGGACGGCGGCCAGGCAGGCGTCGAGTCCTGGATGCACGTCGAGATCGACCGCACCGACGAGGAGGAGGCCGAGGAGATCACGGCTGGCCTCCAGCGGGTGCTCCGCGACGTGCGCGAGTCGGTCGAGGACTGGGAGAAGATGCACGCCCAGGCGCTCGCCGTCGTCGCCGAGCTCGACGACAACCCGCCGCCGCTGTCGGAGAAGGAGCTGCGCCAGGGGCGCGACTTCCTGCGCTGGCTGACCGACGACCACTTCACCTTCCTCGGCTACCGCGAGTACCACCTCGAGTCCGAGGAAGGCCATCCCGACGAGTGCGGGCTGCGAGCGGTCCCGGGTTCGGGGCTCGGCATCCTGCGCTTCGACCAGGACCTGTCGAGCGCCTTCGCGAAGCTGCCCCCGCTGGTGAAGGCGAAGGCCCGCGAGAAGACGCTGCTGGTGCTGGCGAAGGCCAACTCGCGTGCCACCGTGCACCGCCCGGCGTACCTCGACTACGTGGGCGTCAAGACCTTCGGCCCCGACGGTGAGGTGGTGGGGGAGCGCCGCTTCCTCGGCCTGTTCTCCAGCGCGGCCTACACCGAGTCGGTCACCCGGATCCCGGTGCTGCGCGAGAAGGTCGACGCGGTGATGCGGCGCGCCGAGTTCGACCCGCGCAGCCACGCGGGCAAGGCCCTCATGGACACCCTCGAGAACTACCCGCGCGACGAGCTCTTCCACACCTCGCCCGCCGAGCTGGCGCCGGTGGTGCAGGACGTGATGTTCGCCCGCGAGCGTCGCCAGCTGCGCGCGTTCGTGCGTCGCGACACCTATGGACGCTACGTCTCCGTGCTGGTCTACCTCCCGCGTGACCGCTACAGCACCGCGGTCCGCGAGCGCTTCTCCGACATCCTGCGCGAGAACCTCGGGGGTGAGCACGTCGAGTTCACCGCGCGGGTCAACGAGTCGACGACGGCGCGCGTCCACTTCGTCGTCCACCCGCCCAAGGGCGGCCACATCCCCGAGATCGACGTCGCCGACCTCGAGCGTCGGCTCACCGAGGCGTCGCGGTCCTGGCGCGACGACTTCATCGCGGCCGTGGTCAGCGAGCACGGCGAGGACCGCGGCTCGCGGCTGGCCCGCGCGTGGTCGCACGCGTTCCCGGAGGCCTACAAGGAGGACTACTCCCCCCAGCGCGGGTCCGCCGACCTCGGCCGCATCGAGGCGATCGAGGGCGAGGACGGCATCGACCTCGCGCTCTTCGACCAGGACGAGAAGGCCGGGACCTACCGGCGCGGCGAGTCGCGGCTCAAGGTCTTCCGCGTGGGCGAGCCGCTGTCGCTGAGCAGCATGCTGCCGATGCTCACCTCGATGGGCGTCGAGGTGGTCGACGAGCGCCCCTACGAGCTCACCGGCCTGGCACGCCCGTCGTACATCTACGAGTTCGGCCTGCGTCACGGCCGCGTCCTCCCGCCCCACGAGCGCACGCTGTTCGCCGAGGCGCTGCGGGCGGTCTGGGACGGCTACAACGAGATCGACGGGTTCAACCAGCTGGTGCTCGCCGCCGGGCTGACGTGGCGGCAGGCCACGGTGCTGCGCGCCTACGCGAAGTACCTCAAGCAGGGCAACTCGCCCTTCGCCCTCGACTACATCGAGGGGGCGCTGCGCAGCAACGTCGACATCACCCGGCTGCTGGTCGACCTGTTCGAGTCGCGGTTCGACCCGGGGCGCGGCGACCGCGCGCTCGAGGCCGACGCCGAGGCCCGGGCAGCCAAGGTGGAGGCCATCGAGGAGCGGCTGGCCAAGGCCCTCGACGACGTCGTCAGCCTCGACCACGACCGCATCCTGCGCTCCTACCGAACGCTGGTCCGCGCGACGCTGCGCACCAACTTCTTCCAGCGCACCGCCGACGGAGAGGTGCACCCCTACATCTCGTTCAAGCTCGAGCCGTCGGCGATCCCCGACCTGCCCGAGCCGCGGCCGCGCTTCGAGATCTTCGTCTACAGCCCGCGCGTGGAGGGCTCGCACCTGCGCTTCGGCGCGGTCGCCCGCGGTGGCCTGCGCTGGTCGGACCGCCGCGACGACTTCCGCACCGAGGTGCTCGGCCTGGTCAAGGCGCAGATGGTGAAGAACACCGTCATCGTGCCGGTCGGGGCGAAGGGTGCCTTCTTCTGCAAGCAGCTGCCCGACCCGTCCGACCGTGACGCGTGGCTGGCCGAGGGAGTGGCCTGCTACAAGACGTTCATCTCCGGTCTGCTCGACATCACCGACAACCTCGTCGACGGCGAGACGGTGCCCCCGCGCGACGTCGTACGCCACGACGGCGACGACTCCTACCTCGTGGTGGCGGCCGACAAGGGGACCGCCACCTTCTCCGACATCGCCAACGGCGTGGCCAAGGACTACGGCTTCTGGCTCGGCGACGCCTTCGCCTCCGGCGGCTCCGTGGGCTACGACCACAAGGCGATGGGCATCACCGCCAAGGGTGCCTGGGTCTCGGTGCAGCGCCACTTCCGGGAGATGGGCGTCGACTGCCAGGCCGAGGACTTCACCGCGGTCGGCATCGGCGACATGTCCGGCGACGTGTTCGGCAACGGCATGCTCTGCTCCGAGCACACCCGCCTGGTGGCCGCGTTCGACCACCGCGACATCTTCCTCGACCCCGACCCCGACGCGGCATCGTCCTACGCCGAGCGCCGCCGCCTCTTTGAGCTGCCGCGCTCGAGCTGGAAGGACTACGACGCCTCGCTGATCTCCGAGGGCGGCGGGGTCTGGTCGCGCACTGCCAAGTCGATCCCGGTCTCGGCGCAGGTGCGCGCGGTGCTGGGCCTCGACTCGGACGTGACGGCGCTGACGCCCGCCGAGCTGATGAAGGCGATCCTGCTCGCGCCGGTCGACCTCCTCTGGAACGGCGGCATCGGCACCTACGTGAAGTCCTCCGAGGAGACCAACGCCGACGCCGGCGACAAGGCCAACGACGCGATCCGCGTCGACGGCCAGGACCTCCGCGCCAAGTGCATCGGCGAGGGCGGCAACCTCGGCTTCACCCAGCTCGGCCGGGTCGAGTACGCCCGCTTCGGTGTCGGCGGCGAGGGCGGTCGGATGAACACCGACTTCATCGACAACTCCGCGGGCGTGGACACCTCCGACCACGAGGTCAACATCAAGATCCTGCTCGACAAGGTGGTCCGGTCGGGGGCGATGGACGAGCCCGCCCGCAACGAGCTGCTCGCCGAGATGACCGAGGAGGTGGGGGCCCTCGTGCTGCGCGACAACTACGAGCAGAACCTCGCCCTCGCCAACGCCGAGGCACACGCGCCGTCGCTGCTGCACGTGCACGAGGACTGGATGCGCGCGCTCGAGCGGCGGGGCGTGCTCAACCGCGACCTCGAGGGCCTGCCCTCGACCCGGCAGGTACGCCGTCGCCTCGACCGCAAGCAGGCACTGTCGGCTCCCGAGCTGTCCGTGCTGCTGGCGTGGACGAAGATCGTGCTCGCCGACGAGCTCATCCAGTCCGACCTGCCCGACGACCCCTACCTCCGCGAGGACCTGCTGGCCTACTTCCCGAGCCGGATGAAGCCCGACCTCGAAGCGGCCATGGCGGACCACCCGCTGCGCCGCGAGATCATCGTGACGCAGGTGGTCAACGACCTGGTCAACGGCGCCGGCATGACCTTCTGGCCGCGACTGGCGGGGGAGACCGGGGCCAGCCCGGCCGACCTGACCCGCGCCAACTTCGTGGCCCGGGAGATCTTCGGGTCGCTGCAGCTGCGCCAGGAGATCGCCGGGCTCGACAACCTGGTGCCGGCCGAGCGCCAGACCCGGATGCGGATCGAGATGCGCACCCTCGTCGAGCGGGCCTCGCGCTGGCTGGTCACCAACCGGCGCCCGCCGCTGGACTCGAGCGCCACCGTCGACTTCTTCCGCGAGCGGGTGCAGGCCGTGATGGCCGAGCTGCCCGACATCATGAGCGGCCGCGAGCTCGACGACTACGACGCCCGCGCGAAGCGGTTGACCCACCAGGGCGTCTCGGACGACCTCGCCTCCCGCGTCGCGGTGCTCGCCCCGGCCTACGCCCTGCTCGGCATCGTCGAGACGGCCCTCCCCCGCCGAGGTGGCGCGGGTGCACTTCGCGCTCGGGGAGCGGCTCGGCCTGCCGGCGCTCGTCGAGCGGATCTTCGCGTTGCCCCGCGACGACCGCTGGCAGACGATGGCCCGGGCCGCGGTGCGCGACGACCTCTACGGCGTGCACCAGCAGCTCACCGCCCAGGTCCTGGAGTCGACCAGCGCCGACGACCCGGCCCCGGCGCGGGTCGCCGCGTGGGAGACCTCCGAGGAGGAGCTCGTCGGCCGCGCGGCCGGGACCCTCAAGGAGATCTGCCGCGAGGAGACCGCCGAGCTGGCCCGCCTCTCGGTCGGCCTGCGCGTGGTGCGTGGCCTGCTTGCCTGATGAGGACCTGATGGGACTGCTCTGGGTCACGCCCCGGGCGCGGCTGCGGAGGCTGGGCGGGCGCGGCGGCCCCAGCCCGCTGGTCGGTCGGACGGTGCTGGTCACCGGCGCCAGCTCCGGCATCGGCGAGGCCACCGCACGCGCGGCCGCGGCACGCGGCGCCCACGTCGTGCTGGTCGCCCGCCGGGCCGACGAGCTCGCGCGGGTGAGCGCCTCGATCGAGGCCGCGGGCGGTCGCGCGTCGACGTACGTCGCCGACCTGACCGACCTCGACGCGATCGACGACCTGGTCGCGCGGGTGCTCGCCGAGGTCGGGACCGTCGACTACCTCGTCAACAACGCAGGCCGCTCGATCCGCCGCTCGCTGGAGCTGTCCTACGACCGGTTCCACGACTTCGAGCGCACGATGGCGATCAACTACTTCGGTCCCGTCAGGCTGACGATGGGGCTGCTGCCCGCGATGCGTGCCCAGGGGTTCGGCCACGTGGTGAACATCGTGACGTGGGGCGTGCAGATGAAGGCGCCGAAGTTCGCCGCCTACATCGCGTCCAAGACCGCGCTCGACACCTGGTCGCGCATCGCCGGCCGGGAGACCTACGCCGACGGCGTCACGTTCACCAACATGCGGTTCTCCCTCGTCGCCACCGCGATGGTCGTGCCGACCGATGCCTACGACAACCGCACGAGCATGAGCGCCGAGCAGGCCGCTGCGAAGGTCGTCCGGGCGCTGGAGGACCGTCCCGTCACGTGGGACACGGTGCCCGGTCGCGTCGGCGCGGTGGTCAACGTCGTCGCGCCCCGGCTCAGCGACGCGCTGATGTCGCGCTTCCACCGATCGGTGCCGGACTCGGCAGCCGCCCGCGGAGCATCGCCCCGGCCGTAGGCAGCGCCGGGACCGCGGGTCAGGACCGGGTCGTCTCCGGGATCGGCGGTCCGACGACCTCGAGGCCGTAGCGCGGACCGACCTCGTTCCAGCGGGCGATCTCCTCCTCCATGGAACGGCCCTCGCCCTCGCCGGGGACGCGGAGCGCTGCCGCGGGCACCCCCACCTCGTCGTAGAGCCCGAGGAGGTGGCCCGGCTCGGTGAGCGCGAGGTAGCGCACCGGCACGTCGCCGTGGACGCGGAAGGCGTGCGGGATGCCCTGCGGGAGGTAGATGAAGCAGCCGGGCGTCAGCTCGAAGACCTCCTCGCCGGCGCGGTAGGTCATCTCGCCCGCCAGCACGAAGAACGCCTCGGCCTCGTGGGTGTGGCGGTGGAGGGGAGTCGCGATCCCGGGCGGCTGGGTCACGGTCGCCACCCCGAGGCGGCCGCCCGACTCCTCGGGGAGCAGGAGGTGCTCGAACAGGGACCCCATCGCCCAGGTCGCGTGGTGCGCGTCCTGCGGCCCCCTCATCACGACCGTCGCCTCGTCGGACATGGGGCCCTCCCTTGATTGATCCGAATCGACTTCGGATGAATATTCGCTAAGTTAGACCTCGTGTCGTCCCAGCGCAAGGCCCGCACCTACGACGCATCGGGGCGACGCGCCGCTGCCGAGCAGACGCGCGACCGGGTGCTCGGCGCCGCGCGTGACCTCTTCGTCGAGCACGGCTACGCCGCCACGTCCGTCGGGCAGATCGCCGGCGCGGCCGGCGTGTCGGTGGACACCGTCTACACCGCCGTCGGTCGCAAGCCGCAGATCCTGCTGGTCGTGGTCGACATGGTGCTCGCGTCCTCCGGCCGGCCCCTGCCGGCGTCGGAGCGCGACTACGTCCGGGCCGTGCAGGAGGCGGGGTCGGCGGTCGACAAGCTGACGACGTACGCCGCCGCGCTCGCCCGGCTGATGCCGACCGTCGCACCGCTGCTGCTCGCCCTGCGCGACGCCGGGCTCACCGACGACGAGTGCGCTGCTGCGTGGCGGCACGTGGTGGACCGGCGCGCCACGAACATGCTGCAGCTCGCAGGGGAGCTGCGCGCCACCGGCTCCGTGCGCGAGGACCTCACCGACCAGCAGGTCGCGGACCTGGTCTGGTCGACCAACAGCCCCGAGTGGTTCACCGCCTTCGCCTCGCGCGGGCACTCGCCCCAGGACTACGCGGCGACGCTCGGCGACCTGTGGGTCCGCACGATCCTGGAGCGGGGCGGCTCAGAAGAGCAGTAGCGCCGCGACCACGCCCGCCGCGACGACGGCCCAGCGGAACGCGGCGTCGGGCAGCTTGCGTCCGACCCGGGCGCCGACGTAGCCGCCGATGAGCGAGCCGGCCGCGAGGAGCACCACGACGTCCCAACGCGGGTCCGCGACGACGACGAAGATCAGCCCGGCGACGACGTTGCCGACCATCAGCGAGAGCGTCTTGAGGCCGTTGACGATGCGCAGCTCGAGGTCGGTGCCGATGCCGAGGACGGCCACCATCATCACGCCCGCGCCGGCGCCGAAGTAGCCGCCGTAGACGCCGGTGATCGTCGCGAACGCCGTGGTGGCGGGGGACATGCGCCGCCGCTCTGCGAGCCGCTCGCCGTGCCGTTGCTCGTGGCGCGCGCGCAGCCACCGCGCGATGCGGGGCTGGACGCCGACCAGCAGGCAGGTGAAGAGGATCAGGTAGGGGACGATCGCCTCGAAGACCCCGGGCGGGAGCCCGAGCAGCAGTGCCGCGCCGACGACCGCGCCGAGCGCGCAGACGACGACGATCGCCCGGGCGATCGGTCCGGCCTCGCGCACCTCCTCGCGGTAGCCCAGGACCCCGCCGAGGCCCCCCGGGATGAGCCCGAGCGTGTTGGACACGTTGGCCACCACGGGCGGCAGGCCCAGCCCCACCAGGACCGGGAAGCTCAGCAGCGACGCGACGCCGACGGTCGAGGAGAGCACGCCGGCGCCGAACCCGGTCGCGAGCACCAGGACCGTGTCGAGTGGGGTCACGGCTGCTCGCGGAGCAGGGCGACGTCGCTGACCATCTCGACGTGGGCGTGCATCGCCGCGGACGCGGCAGCGGGGTCGCCGGCCCGGATCGCCTCGGCGATCGCGCGGTGGCCGGCGAGGGAGTCCTGCGGGCGGCCGGGCTGGCCGAGCGACTCCAGTCGCGTCTCCTTCACCAGGTCGCCGATCTCGTCCATCAGGCGTGCGAGCAGGAGGGAGTGGGCCGCCGCGGTGACCGCGCCGTGGAAGCGCTCGTCGCCCTCCACGCCGCGGCCCCCGGCCTCGATGTCGGCCTCCATCGCGGCCAGCGCGTCATCGATGCGGGCGAGGTCGTCCTCGGTCCGGCGCACCGCGGCCAGCGCCGCGATCTTGGTCTCGAGCGCGTCGCGCGTCTCGATCACCTCGGGCAGCCGGTCGGCGTGGCTGCGGATCGCCTCGACGATCCGGGTCGCCTGCTGCTGGCGCGCCGTGACGACGGTGCCGTCCCCGTGGCGTACCTCCACGACACCGACGACCTCGAGCGCCACGAGCGCCTGGCTGAGGGTGGCGCGACTGACCCCGAGCCGCTGCGCGAGCTCGCGCTCGGGCGGCAGCCGGTCCCCGGCCCGGAGGCCGTTGTCGGCGATCCACGACGAGATCTGGCCGGCGACCTGCTCGTAGAGGCGGGTGCGGAGCAACCGGGGCGGGAACGACTCGGACATGCGGACAGCCTATTGACGGTCGGCTCATTGTCCTATTGGCTAGGCCACTGGGCCAGACACGTGATGGGCGTCACCCCCCCCGCCGCCCGCCGTGCTGACCGTCGACTCGGGACTGGTTCCGGGGCGGCTCGGGACTGACTGGAGGTGGGCCCATGGGTCCGGAATGGGTGGCGATCATCGCCCTCGTCGCGTTGTTCGTGGTCGGCACGTTGCTGCCGATCAACATGGGAGCGCTGGCCTACGTCGCCGCGTGGTTCGTGGGCATGTACGCCCTCGACCTCCCCGAGAAGGAGATCCTCGCCGGCGTCAGCGGTGACCTCATCCTCACGCTGATCGGTGTGACGTACCTGTTCGCCATCGCGCGCAACAACGGCACGGTCGACCTGATCGTGCGTACGGCGGTGCGCACCGTCGGCGGACGCGTGGCGCTCATCCCCTGGGTGATGTTCGCGGTCACCGCGGTGCTGACCGGCATCGGCGCGGTGAGCCCCGCGGCGTGCGCGATCATCGGGCCGATCGCACTGGGCTTCGCCGGCCGCTACGGCATCAGCCCGCTGATGATGGGCATGTTCGTCGTCCACGGCGCTCAGGCCGGCGGCTTCTCGCCGATCAGCATCTACGGCGTGATCACCAACTCCGTCATGGAGGACGCGGGCCTGCCGTCGAGCGAGATCACCGTCTTCCTCGCGAGCCTGATCGTCAACACGATCATGGCGGCGATCCTGTTCGTCGTCCTCGGTGGTCGCAAGCTGATGGCGATGCGGATCGACCCCGACGAGCCCGACACCCTCGACGAGGACCTCCACCGTGGTGGCGCCACGGTCCCCGCCCGTGGCATGGGCACCGACGCCCCGGTCGGCACGCAGGCGCACGGCGTGCGTCGCGACCAGGTCCTGACGCTCGTCGCCTTCGTCGGCGTGGCGCTCGTGGCGCTGATCTTCGACAAGAACATCGGCTTCGTCGCCATCACCGCCGCCGTCATCCTGGCCATGCTCAACGCCGACGAGCACAAGGACGCGGTCAAGCAGATCGCCTGGCCGACCGTGCTCCTCGTCGCCGGCGTCACCACCTACGCCACGATCCTCACCACCGCAGGTTCGCCCGAGTTCGTCGGGAAGTGGGCCGCCGGACTCGGCGTCGCCGCGATCGGTGCCCTCGTGCTCTGCTACGTCGGCGGCGTGGTCTCGGCGTTCGCCTCCTCGACCGCCCTGCTGCCGGTGATCATCCCGATCGCCGTGCCCCTCATCGCCGACGGCGGCATCAACGCCGCCCTCTTCGTGGCCGCCCTCGCGGTGGCCTCGACCATCGTGGACGTCAGCCCGTTCTCCACCAACGGCGCCCTCATGCTGGCCAACCGGCCCGACTCGATCAGCGAGCCGGTCTACTACAAGCAGATCCTCGGCTACGGCGTCATCGTCACGCTCGTCGGCCCGCTGCTCGTGTGGGCCGCCCTCGTCCTCCCTGGATGGTGACCACCATGACCTCTTCGACGACCCCTTCGACGACCTCTTCGACCGGACCCCTCTCCGGCCCCCTCGCCGACCTCCTCGTCGTCGACCTCACCCGCGCCCTCGCCGGACCGCACGCCACCCAGATGCTGGGCGACCTCGGTGCCCGCGTGATCAAGGTGGAGGCACCCGGCAGCGGCGACGACACCCGCGGCTGGGGGCCGCCGTTCGTCGGCGAGCCCGACGCCCGCCAGTCGACGTACTTCCTGTGCACCAACCGCAACAAGGAGTCGATCGCGCTCGACCTCAAGGACGCGACCGACAAGGACGTCCTGCTCGGCCTGGTCGACAAGGCCGACGTGCTGGTGGAGAACTTCCGCACCGGTGTGCTGGAGCGGCTCGGCCTCGGCATCGAGGAGCTGATGCGCCGCAACCCGCGGCTCGTGGTCCTCTCGATCACCGGGTTCGGCCACGACGGACCCGAGGGCGGGCGCGCGGGCTACGACCAGATCGCCCAGGGCGAGGCCGGCCTGATGTCGCTGACCGGCTCGGGCCCGGACGACCCGCAGCGCGTCGGTGTGCCGATCGCCGACCTGCTGTCCGGGATGTACGGCGCCTACGGCGTCCTCGCCGCGCTGCACGAGCGGCACGCGACCGGCAAGGGCCAGGTCGTGCGGACGTCGCTCCTCGCCTCCGTCGTCGGCGTGCACGCCTTCCAGGGCACCCGCTGGACGGTCGCCGGCGAGGTCGGCCGGGCGCAGGGCAACCACCACCCCTCGATCGCCCCCTACGGGCTGTTCCACTGCCGCGACGGGGCGGTGCAGATCGCGCTCGGCAGCGAGGGGCTGTGGAAGAAGTTCTGCGTCGGCTTCGGGCTCGACCCGGACGCCGAGGGCCTCGCGACCAACGGCGAGCGCGTCGCCCAGCGCGAGCGGGTGATCGAGGTCGTCGAGCAGGTCTTCGCGGCCTGGGACGCCGAGCCGCTGCTCGCGCGGCTGGCCGAGGTCGGCGTGCCGGCGGGCAAGGTGCGCACCCTCGACGAGGTCTACGAGTGGGACCAGGTCGCCAGCCAGGGCCTGCTCGTCGACGTCGAGCACCCGACCCTCGGCGGCATCACGTTGCCCGGCCCGCCGCTGCGGTTCTTCGACGCGGCGGGTGACGAGGTCACCCGACGCGAGCACACGGCGCCGCCGCTCCTCGACCAGCACGCCGACGAGATCCGGTCCTGGATCGGCGGGGGTGGAGCGTGAACACAGCGGTGACGAGGCGCTGGACCGCGCCCGAGCTGCTCGACCTGGTGCTCGACGCAGGCACCTTCACCTCGTGGGACGAGCCCGTCGACCTGTCCTACGCCGACCCCGGCTACCGCGCCGCCCTCGAGGCGGCGGTCGCCAAGGCCGGCACCGACGAGTCGGTGCTGACCGGCCGCGGCGAGGTCCGCGGACGTCCGGTGGCGGTGGTGGTCAACGAGTTCCGCTTCCTCGCCGGCTCCATCGGCCGGGTCGCGGCCGACCGGATCACCTCAGCCGTACGCCGTGCCACCGCCGAGGGCCTGCCCCTGCTGGCGAGCACGGCGTCCGGCGGCACCCGCATGCAGGAGGGCACGCCCGCCTTCGTGCGGATGGCCGAGATCTCCCGGGCACTGATGGACCACCGGGCCGCCGGCCTGCCCTACCTCGTGCACCTGCGTCACCCCACGACAGGCGGCGTCTACGCCTCGTGGGGCTCGCTCGGGCACGTCACGGTCGCCGAGCCCGGGGCCCTGGTCGGGTTCCTCGGGCCGAAGGTCTACGAGGGGCTGAACGGCCGACCGTTCCGGCCGGGCGTCCAGGTGGCGGAGAACCTCGCCGCCAACGGCGTCATCGACGGCGTCGTCGCCGCCGAGCACCTGCCGGAGATGGTCGACCAGGCCCTGGCCGTCCTTGTCGACGGCCCCGGCCCCGGCCGGCTGCCCCTCCGGGCGTCGCGCCCGGTCGGCGACGGGTCCGCCTGGGACAGCATCGAGCGCACCCGTCGTACGGACCGGGTCGGCGTGCGCGACCTCCTCGCGCACGGCGCCGACGGCACGCTCCAGCTCCGCGGCACCGACGAGGGCGAGCGCGACTCGACCGTCCTGGTCGCCCTGACCCGGCTCGACGACCAGCCGTGCGTGGTCATCGGGCAGGACCGCTCGCGTCAGGTGCCGGGACACGCCATGGGGCCCGGCGCGCTGCGCGAGGCGCGCCGCGGGATGCGGCTGGCCGAGGAGCTCGGGCTGCCGCTGGTGAGCGTCATCGACACACCGGGTGCCGAGCTCTCGCCGGAGGCCGAGGAACGCGCCATCGCCGGCGAGATCGCCCGCTGCATCGCCACCCTCACCACGATGACGGTGCCCACCGTGTCGGTGATCCTCGGTCAGGGGTGCGGGGGAGGGGCGCTCGCGTTCCTGCCCGCCCGGACGGTCGTCGCCACCGAGCACGCCTGGCTCTCGCCACTGCCGCCCGAGGGCGCGAGCCTGATCGTGCACGGCGATGTCGACCACGCGGCGGAGATGGCGACGCGCCAGCGCGTGCGCGCCGCCGACCTGCTCGCCGACGGCGTCGTGCAGCACGTGGTGCCGGAGGTGGACGGCGAGTCACCTCGCGACCTCGCCGTCGCGGTGGCCGCGGAGATCGGCCGGCAGCTGCGCGCGCTGACGGGGCGTACGCCGGTCGCGGCGGCCAGCTGACGGCGACCGCCGTCAGAAAGAAGGGACGAGGACGGTCGGCCGGAGGTCAGCTGGCCTTCTTGGCGGCCGTCTTCTTCGCGGCGGTCTTCTTGGTCGTCGACTTCTTGGCGGCGGTCTTCTTCGCGGCCGCCTTCTTGGTGGTCGACTTCTTCGCCGCCGACTTCTTGGCGGTGGACTTCCTCGGGGCCTCGTCCTCGTCGTCGTCGGCCTCCTCGCCGCGCGCGGACTTGGCCGCCGCGACGGACTTCTGGAGGGCGGCCAGCAGGTCGACCACCTCGCCCGAGGTCTTGGTGGAGGTCTCGGTGCGCTTGATCTCGCCGCCCTCGATCTTCGACTTCACCAGCGCCTCGACGGCCCCGGCGTAGTCGTCCTCGAACTCGGTGGCGTCGAAGTCGCCGGCCAGCGTCTCGACGAGCATGTGCGCCATCTTGACCTCCTGCGGCTTGGCGTCGTCGACCTCGACCTTGAAGTCGGGCGTGCGCACCTCGTCGGGCCACATCATCGTCTGGAGCACGATGACCTCACCGGCCTCGGTCTCGCGGACGCGGAGCACGGCGATCGTGGTGCGCTGGCGCAGGGCCACCGTCACCACGGCCATCCGGTCGGCGTCCTTGAGGGCCTGGCGCAGCAGGGCGTAGGGCTTGGCGCCGGCGCCCTCGGGCTCGAGGTAGTAGGACTTCTCGAAGAGCAGGGGGTCGATCTGCTCGCGGGGCACGAACTTCTCGACCGCGATCTCGCGCGACGACGTCGACGGCAGCTCGGCCATGTCGTCGTCGGTGAGGATGACCATCTCGCCGTCCTCGGTCTCGTAGCCCTTGGCGATGTCGGCGTAGGCCACCTCCTCGCCGTCGAGGGAGCAGACGCGCTGGTACTTGATCCGGCCGCCGTCCTTGGCGTGCACCTGGCGGAAGGAGACGTCGTGGCTCTCGGTCGCGGCGTAGAGCTTGACCGGCACGGACACCAGGCCGAAGGACACCGCACCCTTCCAGATCGCGCGCATGGGGAAGACCTCTCGTCGGACGTGTGAGTCACCACAGTATGTACTGCCAGACTGACCATGTGCCCCCGTCGATGCGTCCCATGCTCGCGACCAAGGGCGACGTCGTGCCGACCGGTGACGACTGGCGCCACGAGGTGAAGTGGGACGGCGTGCGGATGCTTGCCGACGTGCACGACGGTGCCTCGGTGGCCCGGCTGAGCACCCGCAACGGCAACGACGCCACCATCGCCTGGCCCGACCTCCACGTCGCGCCGATGGGCGGACGGGACCTGCTGGTCGACGGCGAGATCATCGGCATCAACGACGCGGGCGTGCCCGACTTCGCGGTCATCCAGGAGCGGATGCACGTCCGCTCGGCCCGTTCCGCAGCGCGGCTGGCCACCACGGTGCCGGCCACCTTCATGGTCTTCGACGTGATGCGCCTCGACGGTCGCGACCTCACCCAGCTGCCCCTCGCGGAGCGGCGCGAGGTGCTCGAGGGGCTCGACCTCGGCGGCTGGCAGGTGCCCCCGACGTACGACGACGGGGTGATGCTGCGCGACGCCACCCTCGCCCAGGGGCTGGAGGGCATCGTCTCCAAGCGCCTGACCAGCCGCTACGAGCCCGGCGTCCGCAGCCGTGCCTGGCTCAAGTTCGCCCACCGGCACCGCTTCTCGTTCCTCGTCGGCGGCTGGCGGCCTCAGGAGGGCACCAAGGACCGGCTGGCCGCGCTCCTCGTCGGTGAGCCGACGCCCGAGGGCCTGCTCTTCCGCGGCCGGGTCGGCAGCGGGATCGGCGGCGCCGCGAGCCGTCTCCTCGGTGCGCAGCTCGCCGGCCGCTCCGTCGAGACCAGCCCGTTCGCCGACGAGGTGCCGGCCGTCGACGCACGCGGCACGTTCTGGGTGGAGCCGTTCCTCGTGGTCGACGTCGACTCGCTCAACCGGATGCCCGTGCAGCGCCTGCGCCAGCCGTCGTACCGTGGCATCCGCACCGACCTCGGCCCCGACGACCTGTGAAGGCAGCTGTGAGACCACGCACCACCCTCGCGGGACTCTCGGTCCTCGGGGGCGTCCTCGTCGCCCTCGCCTCGCCCACGGCCGCCCACGCCGAGCGCGTGCAGCTCGGTGGCGTGCGCGTCGACCTGCGCGAGGGGACCTCCCAGGTCGTCACCGTCGACCACACCCACGGCGCACGCGCCACGGTGTCGCTGTGGCGGCTGACCGACACCGGGTGGAAGCGGCAGCTCACCACGCGCGACGGCCGCACCGGCTACGGCGGCCTGGTGCGCGGGGAGCGGCGCGTGCAGGGCACGGGGACGACACCGCTGGGCACCTACGGACTCACCTCCACATTCGGCACCCATCGACCCGACGCCCGGGCCGGGCTGCCGCACCACCGGGTCCGCCGCGGCGACTTCTGGGTGCAGGACAACCGGTCGGCCCACTACAACCGCCTGCGCAACCAGGAGGACGGCGGGTTCCGGTGGTGGCTGCCGTCGTCGCACCCCGACTCCTCCGAGCGGCTGACCGACTACCCGCGGCAGTACGAGTGGTCGATCGTGACCGACTTCAACGCCGAGCAGGTCCGCCACCGTGGGTCGGGGATCTTCCTGCACGTCAACGGTCGCGGAGCCACCGCCGGATGCGTGAGCGCGCCGCGGCGCACCATCCGCGCGCTGGTACGGCTCCTCGACCCGGCCCGGGTCCCCGTGATCGGCATCGGCCGATGAACACCCCACGGCGTTCTTCTCCTCCGCTGCGCTCCCCCGAACAACGCCGAGGGGACCCCGTATGAGCGAGCTCCAGGTCGACGTCGGCGGCCGGACGCTGACCATCAGCAACCTCGACAAGGTGCTCTACCCGCGCACCGGCACGACCAAAGGCGAGGTCCTCAACTACTACGCCCAGGTCTCGCCGGTGCTGCTGCCGCACCTCAAGGACCGCGCCGTGACCCGGATCCGCTGGCCGCACGGCGTGGAGAAGGGCAGCTTCTTCGAGAAGAACGCGCCGCCCGGCACGCCGTCGTGGGTGCGCACGGCCGAGGTGCCGACCACCGGCTCGCGATCGGGCAAGGGCGACGGCACCATCCGCTTCCCGATCTGCGACGACCTCGCGACGCTGACCTGGCTGGCCAACCTCGCGGCCCTCGAGCTGCACGTCCACCAGTGGACCGTCGAGCCCGACGGCACGCCCCGCAACCCGGACCGCCTCGTCATCGACCTCGACCCGGGCGAGCCGGCGGGACTGCACGAGTGTGCGCAGGTGGCCCTGATGGTGCGCGACGCGCTGGCCGAGCGCGACCTGAGCTGTACGCCGGTGACCAGCGGCAGCAAGGGCCTCCACCTCTATGCGCCGATGCCGGACAAGGGGGACGGCACCCTCGACAGCGACGGCACCACCGCGCTGGCCAAGGAGGTGGCCGAGGCGCTCCAGCAGGAGCACCCGGCGCTGGTGACGAGCGTGATGACCAAGGCCAAGCGCCCCGGCAAGGTGTTCCTCGACTGGTCGCAGAACTCCGGCTCCAAGACCACCGTGTCGCCGTACTCCCTGCGCGGGCGGGAGCGCCCGACCGCCGCGACGCCGTTGACCTGGGACGAGGTCGAGGAGGGAGCCGAGGACGAGCTCGCGCTCGACCAGTTCTCGATGGAGCAGGTGCTCGCGCGGGTGGCCGAGCTGGGTGACGTGTTCGAGGCCTGACCCCCGAAACTGTGGGACAGGGTCCGGTTTCTTTTACCTGTGGGTAGCCCGACCGAGGATCGGCTGTGGATCGCCGACGCAGATCCTTGACTCATGTCCCGCATCGCGCTGATTCCCGTCGCCGTCATCCTGGCTGCCGGCTCCGTGGTGGTCGGTTCTGGCCAGGCAGGGTCGGCCGAGCCGGCCCACACCTCGGTCACCCAGCAGGTCGACACGGACGTTCCCGCCACTGCCCGCTGATCGCACCTCTATGCTCCTAGCATGGTGCACGACGTGCTGGTGGTTGAGGACGAGGAGGACATCGCCGTCCCCTTGATGCGCACGTTGGAGCGTGAGGGTTACGACGTCAGTCGAGTCTCGGGTGGAGCGGACGCCTTGACCTTCGTGGTCGAGCAGGAGCCTGCGGTGGTGATCCTCGACCTCGGACTGCCCGACATGGACGGCATCGACGTGTGCCGCAAGATGCGCGCGGGCGGCTACCTCGGCGGCATCATCATGGTGACGGCGCGTGCCGGTGAGCTCGATCGTGTGGTCGGCCTCGACGTCGGCGCGGACGACTACCTTGCCAAGCCCTTCGGGCTGGCCGAGCTCCTCGCACGCGTCCGCGCGTTGCTGAGACGCAGCGCCCACGTCGCGCAGGACGACACGACCGTCGTCACCTCCTCGGGCCTCAAGATCGACGCCGCCTCGCGTCGCGTCCACCTGGGCGACAAGGAGATCGCGCTCACCGCCAAGGAGTTCGACGTGCTGGCGGTGCTCGCCTCGCACCACGACAAGGTGGTGCCGCGCGAGACGCTGATGAACCAGGTCTGGGACCAGAACTGGTACGGCTCCACCAAGACCCTCGACGTGACCATCGGCCGCCTGCGCAGCAAGCTGGAGGCTGCGGACGCCGGTGAGCGCGTGGTCGCGATCCGCGGGGTCGGCTTCCGCCTGGAGACCGGCAGCTAGAGGTGCGCGAGCGGCTTGCCCTCGCGTTCGTCGGGCTCACCCTGGCCATCCTGGTGCCGGCGGGGATCGTTCGGGGGCTCTGGCTCGCCCACCAGGTGCGCGAGAGCGAGCTCGACGCGCTCGGCGAGCACGCCACGCAGGTCGCGGTCGTCTTCGACCGCCGCTTCGACGCGGGCCTCCCGGTCTCGTCGCTGCAGCTGCAGGACCTCACCGACACCGATGCCCGGCTGACGGTCAGGCACCCCAACTCCCCGGACCTGACCGCGACCGGGGACCGCTTCCGCGCCGAGGCGACGGGCCGCCCGCTGGAGGTCACCCGGACGGTGGGTGAGACGACCGTCGCGGCGGTGAAGAGCGACGCCCGCGTCCGCGCGAGCGCGCGCGACCTGCTGACCTCGTTGCTCGTCATCCTGTTCGTCGCGGTGATCCTGGCGATCCTCCTCGGACTGGCGCTCGCCCGTCGGCTCTCCGAGCCGTTCGCCGCGCTCGCCCGCAGCGCTGCGGCGCTGGGACGCGGGCGCTTCGACATCGAGCTGCCCGACTCGCGCATCCCGGAGGTGGTCGCGCTGGGCGCGGCGCTGACGACCAGCGCGCAGAACATCGAGCACGAGCTCCAGCGCAACCGCGAGTACGCCCAGCTCGCCTCGCACGCCCTGCGCACCCCGATCACCGCGCTGCGCCTCGAGCTCGACGAGCTGCTGCTCGACCGCACCCTCGACGAGGAGACGCGGTTGTCGCTCACCCGCTGCCTCGCCGGCGTGATGCGCCTGCAGGACACCATCGCCGAGCTCGTCGAGACCGGCCGCGGCCGCAGCCTCCTCGGACGTACGACGATCACGGTGCGCGAGCTGGCCGACGCGGTCACCCGGCGCTGGGGCGGCCAGCCGCCGGACGGCTGCGAGGTACGGACCCGGGTCGAGGCCGGTGGTGAGCTCGCCGTCACCCCCGGGCCGTTCGAACAGGTGCTGGACAGCGTGCTCGCCGACGTCTGCGCCCACGGCGCCGGCTCCGTCACCGTCCGGCTGGAGGCCGAGGAGAGCCACCTGCGGCTGCACGTGACGGGCCGGCCGCGGGAGGACGCACCGGTCGAGCGCCCGGACGCGGCGGCAGCGGCCGCGATCACCCGGTTCCTCGGCGGCACGTGGGACGGCGACGCACTCGCGGGTGGTCTGGACATCCTGCTGCCCCGACACTGACTCCTTTACCCGCGGCACCGCGAGGGCCACGATGCCCCTATGGGCACCCTGGCCTCAGGGAGCGGACGTCAGGACCTCGGGAACGCCACCAGCGACGCCCCGGGGTCGACGACGAGCGCCACGGTGCCCCCGCCGGCGGCCGCCCTCGAGCTGCGGGTCCACGGGGTGCACGGCACGTCGCCGGCGTCCATGCTCGGCGTGAAGGACCCGCGCCAGGTCGCCGGCGACGGCATCACGGGCGTCTTCCGCACCGGGGACGACCTGCCGCGCCGCTCCCTGAACGACGGGCACGCGGTCGAGGCGTACTCCTGGGGCGCGCTCACCTCCGCGGTCCGCGGCGCCCTCGGCTGGGTGCAGCGGGTGCTGTGGCTCGGGCTTCTGCCGTTCGCGCTGGTCAACCTCGCCTACTGGTCCCGGCTGCACGTCGGCACCGACAGCCGGACCGGTCGCTGGGGTGCCGGCGCGGTCCGGTGGGCCGCGCTGCTGCTCACGATGCTGATCGTGCTCACGAGCTGCTTCATCTCCCTCGACCTGGTGGCGTGGCAGTGCTACCGCGGCGGGACGAAGAGCTGTGACGTGCTGCCGAGCCAGCTGGACTTCATGATGTTCCTCGCCCCGAGCCAGCGGCTCGTGGTCGCGTCGGCGGTGCCCCTGGCGGGGATCGCGCTGATGTGGTTCCTGTCCCACCGGACGCTGGCGCGCTACGAGTCCTGCACGGACAGCAGGCTCGAGGCGCCGCCCCCGGCCGTGCCGCAGCCCGAGCCGGGGTCGCTGCGGCGTCGGCTGGCCAGGCTGTGGGCCAAGAGCAAGGACGAGGACCCGGACCGGAAGGTCGAGCACCTGCTGCAGGACAGCAGGTTCTGGTCCTCCACCCGGCGCACGACCCGGCTCCAGCACATCCACCTCGCCGCGGCCGTCGCCACGCTGATGGCGTACGTCGGGGTGCAGGTGTGGAAGCTGTCCGACCGACCGAACGTGTGGACCTTCGTGGCAGCCGCGATCCTGCTGACGAGCTTCGTCGCCGCCGCCCGGCTCCACCCGCAGGACCTGGAGTACTACGGGCCGCTGCGTGACGCGAAGGGCCCCCGCGACCGCTGGACGCCGTGGCTGATGCGGCTCTCGGTGCTCCTGGTGGTGTTCCAGTTGATCGGGCTGGCCGAGCCGTCCGCGGCCGACGCCTCCCGCCGCTGGGCCTCCGACGTGGCCTGGTTCGGGCACAACCTGTGGTTCATCGGGACCTTCGTCGCCCTCTCCGCCATCAACATCGCCGTCTTCGTCGCGGGCCGCATGCACCGGTGGCTGGCACCCGTCCCGATCCTCGTGTTCGTCGGGTTCGTGGTGTACGCCACCTGGCTGAGCGTGCACGGTGACGGGGCCCGGACCCAGGACGAGCTGTGGGTGCTCCTCCAGAGGTCCCTGCTCGTCGCGGTGCTCTTCTTCACCTGGATGCTCCTCTGGCAGTGGTCGCAGGCACGTCCGGAGCGGGATCGGGGCGCCAAGGCGTGGTACGGCGCCGCCCCCGCCGTGCTGATCGGAGCCTCGGGGTGGATCGCGCTGCTCTTCACGACCGCCGCGGTCACCGCTGCGGCGGAGTACCTCAACGGCCCCGACCAGTCCGTCTCGGACCTGACGTCGTCGTCGGGGAAGGTCGAGGACTCGGCGGCGCCGGAGCGGCTCACCGACACCTCGACCAGCATCGTCGTCGGCCTCTCCGAGGGTGTCGTGCTGCGCGACGGCATCGTCGTGATGGGGGAGTCGGAGGGCGACACGCCGCGGCTGGTGCGAGGGGCGGTCGAGGTCGGCACCGCCGACGTGGTGTCCGGGCGGCTGACCAGGACGCTGCCCGACACGGTCCTCTTCAAGGGCACGCTGACGATGGAGGACGCCACGCTGCTCCTCGTCGACACCTGCTGGGTCACCGCCCCCGCCGAGCCGCCGCCGGCCTGCCACCCGGAGACCAAGGGCTTCGTCTCGGCGTCCGAGGTGTCGGTGCCGGCCCAGCGGCTCCGGGTCTCCACCGACGGGCGCGTCCGGCTGTCGGTCGACCAGCCCCCGAACACGCCGCTCGTGGTGCCGCAGGTGCTGATCTGGGCGCCGATCGTGCAGGTGGTGTGGGTCCTCCTCGCGGCGCTGATCGCGATCGCCTGCTTCTTCCAGCTCAAGGCGCGGGTCTACCGGCGGATCAAGGACCTGGTGGACAAGGACGGGGTGCCGACCGAGTCGCGCAACGACATCCGGAGCAAGCGGCTGCGAGCGGCGTACGCCCATCGCGCGGAGCGGCTGCTCGAGCTGCTGGGCGGCGTGACCGTCGTGTGCGTGCTGGGGCTGCTCTGCCTGTCCGCGACCGGGCTGCCGCCGAACGCCTTGGTGGGCACGCTGTTCCCGGAGCTGCGCAGCGACCTGCCGCACCTGGTCGCCAGCATGTCGCTCTACGTCGTGCTCGCGCTGAGCGCCGGCTTCGTGCTGCTGAGCAGCTACGTCCGGCGCTCGGAGGCGACGCGCAAGGCCGTGGGCATCCTCTGGGACCTGACCACCTTCTGGCCGCGGGCAGCGCACCCGCTGAGCCCGCCCTGCTACGCCGAGCGCGTGGTGCCCGAGCTGACCACCCGGATCCGTTGGGCGCTCCGGCACCACGGCACGGTCGTCGTCTCCGGCCACAGCCAAGGCTCGCTGATCGCGGCGGCGACGTTGATCCGGCTCGAGGACGAGCTCGAGAACGTCCGCTTCGTGACGTACGGCAGCCAGCTGCGCGCGCTCTACGGCCGGATCTTCCCGCGGGTGCTGGGACCCGACGTGCTCGGCAACGAGCCGACCGAGGGTTGCCGGAAGTTCAAGGACCCGATGCCCGACGCGCCCGATCAGCTCGTGCGGCGCGTGCTCCAGCCACCCGACCGGGACCTGGAGAAGTACGACGAGGGCCACCCGAAGCACGGTCCCAAGACACTGTGGGACCTGCTGGGGCCAGAGGGTTGGTACAACTTCTTCCGGCGCGCCGACCCGCTCGGCTGGCGGGTCTTCTCCGACGAGGACTCCGACCACGACCTGGTGACCCCCGAGGTGCCCCCGCCGCGCGCCGGCGACCCCGGGCCGACCGTCGCCACCCACAGCGCCTACCAGCACACCCCGGAGTACCGAGCCGTCGTCTGCACCTGGCTGGGTGAGGACGTCGTCCACGACGCCGACTGGACCATCGGCGAGGTGAAGCCGCTGCCCGAGCCGTGAACGCTCGGCGGCGGCGTACGAGGTCGTGGGTCGCCCCTGCCGGTAGTCCGCCGGTTTCTGGTCGGCGGGACCCCCCTGGGGCAGCCACTTGCCGGTGGACTACCCAGCCGAGGGAGGCAGGGCGGACACCCGGGACGTCCCTCACCGCCCACCTGCTGCGCGGGGGCGCCTCGGACGTCCGTGGTCGTCACTCGGTGGACGTCAGGTCGCCGGCGGTGCCGGTGACCTCTCGGGTTCCACGCGAGCGGGCGAAGGTCTCGCCGACCTGCTTGCCCGCCTCGGCCACTCCGTTGACGCCGAGGAGGATGCCCATCCACTTGATCAACGCCTCCCGCACGGACGGCTCCATCAGGTCGGCCGCACCCGGCCAGGTGGCCACGCCGATCAGGAGCAGCACCACCGGGACCGATGCCGCGGCGCGGATCGTGTCGAACTGGGTGGCGGCGAACACGAAGCCGCCGAGCGCCACGCCGCCGACGCCCACCGCGAACTTCAGCTCGGGGGTGACTGGCACGCGGTCGTCGAACCAGGCACTGGCGATCAGGGCGACGAGCCCGAGCAGCACCAGTCCGAACCCGACGAAGACGATCTCGCCCCGGTGACTGTTGTCCTCGTCCGACGGGAAGTCGTCCTTGACGTGCTCCCCGTCTGCCGGCGGGGTCCGACGTGAAGTGGTCTGTCGACGTGTGGGGGAGCTCGACAAAAATCCGATGGCGAAGACGACGGCTCCGACGGCCATCACCACGAAGGCGACGATCCTGACCACCGTGAGCGCCGTGTCGGGCCATGGGCCGATGCTCGCGCCGCAGGCCGCGATGAGCGCCCAGTAGAGGATGAAGAGCAGGATGCCTACCGAGCTCTGCCACAACTTGAGCCGACTCATGATGACCCCCGACTGCCGCGCCCGATCCGGTGGACCGAGTGTCCGCCCGCGACTCGGCGATGTCCACAACCTCGACCGGCCGTCTGCTCCTGACGCGCTGAGTCGGGGAGGTTCTCCACAGAGCGGTCCAGACCTCTGTTTGTGCGGTCCGAGTCTGGGTAGCGTCACCGGTGCACCATCTCGGGAAGCAGGGGCACCACCATGGCCACAGATCGGCTGGACCGCGCGACCGCGCTCGCGCGGCCGGATGCCCACGACGACCTCGTGCGCCAGCTCGACGGCCAGGTGCGTGAGCGGGTGCGGCGTGAGGGTGTCGACCCACAACGCGAGTCCGTCGTCGTCCGCCGCATCGCCGAGGACGTCGTCCGCGACCACGACCAGCTGAGCCTGACCGGCGCCGTGGCCCCGGTGGCCGACGACGACGTGATGGTCGGCGAGCTCGTCGCGCGCGTCGCCGGCTTCGGGCCCCTGCAGCCCTTCCTCGACGACCCCGAGGTCGAGGAGATCTGGATCAACGACCCCAGCCGCGTCTTCATCGCCCGGCGCGGACGGCACGAGCTCACCAACCTCCGCCTCGACGCGGCGCAGGTCGACGAGCTGGTCGAGCGGATGCTCAAGTCGAGCGGACGCCGCATCGACATCAGCACCCCGTTCGTCGACGCGATGCTCCCGGAGGGACACCGGCTCCACGTCGTGCTGGAGGGGATCACCCGCGGGTTCACCGCGGTCAACATCCGGAAGTTCCTCCTGCGTGCCCACCGGCTCGCCGACCTCGTCGCCCTGGGCAGCCTGACCCCGCAGGCCGCCCGCTTCCTGGAGGCCTCGGTGCGCGCCGGCCTTAACATCCTGGTCGCCGGAGGCACCCAGGCCGGCAAGACCACGATGCTCAACTGCCTCGCCGCAGCCGTCCCCGGCGGGGAGCGTGTCGTCAGCGCCGAGGAGGTCTTCGAGCTCCGCTTCAGCCACCCCGACTGGGTGGCCATGCAGACCCGGCAGGCGGGGCTCGAGCAGACCGGCGAGATCGTGCTGCGCGACCTGGTCAAGGAGGCGCTGCGGATGAGGCCGAGCCGGATCCTGGTCGGCGAGGTGCGTGCGGCCGAGTGCCTCGACCTGCTCCTCGCCCTCAACTCCGGCCTGCCCGGGATGTGCACCCTGCACGCCAACAGCGCCCGCGAGGCGCTCGTGAAGATGTGCACCCTGCCCCTGCTCGCCGGCGACAACATCTCCGCCCGGTTCGTCGTGCCCACGGTCGCGACGTCGGTCGACCTGGTGGTGCACCTCGGGGTCGACGCCGACGGCACCCGGCGGGTCAACGAGATCGTCTCCGTGCCCGGCCGCGTCGAGGCCGACGTGATCGAGGTCGAGCCGCTCTTCGTGCGTGACGGCTCCGGGCTCCGCCGCACGGGAGGGGTGCCGGCGCAGACCGAGCGCTACGAGCGGGTCGGCATCGACGTCCACCAGGTGCTGGCCGCCGACCGAGCGACGAGCGAGGCCTGATGGGCGCGCTGGTCGGTCTGGGCGTCGGCGTCGGGCTGATGCTCATCTGGGCGGCGTTCGCGCTGCCCCGCGAGCCGCGCCCCGAGGTCTCGACCCCGGGCGCGCTGGCACGGTTGCTCGGGCGTGCCGGACTCGGCGACGTCACACCAGCCGGTGTGGTGACCCTCTGTGCCCTGCTCTTCGCGGTCGTCTTCGCGCTGGTGCAGGCCGTGTCCCGGACGATGCCGATCTCGTTCGTCTTCGCCGCGATGGCGGCGTATGCCCCGATCCTGCTGCTGCAGCAACGCGCCATGCGCCGGCTGCGCGACTTCGCGGAGGTGTGGCCCGAGGCGGTCGACAACCTCGCCAGCGCCGTACGAGCCGGGATGTCGCTGCCGGACGCGGTGTCGGCACTGGGCACGACCGGTCCGGAGGCGCTGCGCGGCGACTTCGCCCAGTTCGCCCTCGACTACCAGGTCACCGGGCGGTTCGGTGAGTGCCTGGACCGGCTCAAGGACCGGCTCGCCGACCCCGTCGGTGACCGCGTGGTGGAGGGTCTGCGCCTGGCCAGGGAGGTCGGCGGCGGTGACCTCGGACGTCTGTTGCGCAACCTCTCCGGCTTCCTGCGCGACGACGCACGCACCCGCTCCGAGCTCGAGTCACGCCAGGCATGGACGGTCAACGGCGCCCGGCTCGCGGTGGCGGCGCCGTGGATCGTGCTGCTGCTGATGTCGTTCCAGACGAGCGCGATCCGCCACTACGCCTCGCCCGGCGGTGTGATCGTCCTCGGCGTCGGCTTCACGGTCTGCGTCGTGGCCTACTGGGCGATGATGCGCATCGGCCGGTTGCCGGTCGAGAAGCGGATCCTGTCGTGAGCACGCTGGTCTGGGGTGCCTTGCTGGGCGCGGTCGGTGGCGCGGGGGTGGTGCTGGTCGTCCTGCGGGTTGCCGTGCTGAGGCGGCCGCAGCTCTCCGACCGGGTCCTGCCCTACCTGCGTGACCTGCCCCTGCGCGACCAGCCGTCGGCCATCCGGGCCAGCTCGTCCTCGCCCACGTCGGCAGCGGCCGGCATCTTCGGCCCGGTGCTGCGCTCGGCCGCCGACCTCGTCGAGCGGGTGCTGGGTGGCAGCTCGTCCGTACGCCGTCGGCTGCAGCGCGCCGGACTCGACCGCACCCTGCAGGAGTTCCGCATCGAGCAGGTCCTGTGGGGGCTGGTCGGGTTCGGTGCGGCCGCAGGGCTGAGCCTGGTCCGCTCCCTGGGCGGCGTCGGCAGTCCAGGGTCCGCGCTGGTGCTCTGCGTGCTCGGGTTCGTGCTCGGCGTCTTCATGCGCGACAACCGGCTCAGCGCCCAGGTCAAGACCCGCGAACGCCAGATCCTCACCGAGTTCCCCACCATCGCCGAGCTGCTGGCGCTGTCGGTGGCAGCGGGGGAGAGCCCGGTCTCCGCGCTCGACCGGGTCGTGCGACGCAGCCACGGTGCGCTCTCCAAGGACCTCGCCGGGGTGCTCGGCCGGGTGCGCACCGGGGAGCCGGTGGGTCAGGCCTTCGAGTCGCTGGCGCGGTCGACCGGGCTGCCGATCGTGGCGCGCTTCGCGACCGGCATCACCGTCGCCATGGAGCGCGGCACCCCGCTCGCCGACGTCCTGCACGCCCAGGCGGCCGACGTACGCGAGGCGGGGCGGCGCCTGCTCATCGAGACGGCGGCACGCAAGGAGATCGCGATGATGGCGCCCGTCGTGTTCTTCGTGCTCCCCGTGACGATCCTCTTCGCCTTCTATCCCGGGGTGCTGGGCCTGCGGCTCACCACACCCTGACTCGGCTCCCACGAAAGGACACCTTGATGCCCCACCTCCTCCTGCTCCTCCATGCCCCGGACCGCCCGCGCGACGAGCGCGGCGACGTGCCCGGCTGGGTCATGGTCACGCTGATGACCGCGATCGTGGTCGCCGCGCTCACCCCGTTCGTCGGCGACGAGCTGCGGGGCCTGCTCGAGCGGGCCTTCTCGATGGTCAGCGGGTAGGTCCTCCAGTGACGCGTCGCGCCAGGGGCGAGCGCGGGGCCGCTGTCGTCGACTTCGTGCTGATCCTGCTGGTGCTGCTCCCGCTCGTCGTCGGAGTGCTCCAGCTGGCGCTCGTGCTGCACGTGCGCAACACCCTCGCCTCGGCGGCGGCCGAGGGTGCCCGCCACGCAGCCGTGGCCGGGTCGTCTGCCCCCGCCGGCCGCGCGAAGGTGGAGGAGCTCGTCGACGGCGCGCTGTCGCAGGGGTTTGTCCGGTCGGTCACCGTGCGTCCGGCCTCGGTCGGCGGAGCGCCGGGCTACGAGGTGGTCGTCGAGGCCGACGTCGGCGTGCTGGGTCTGGGCGGCCCGGCCGTCCACGTCCGCGTGTCCGGACACGCGGTCGCCGAGGCGAGCGGGGCGAGCCGGTGAGGGGGGGGGGAGCCGGTGAGGCGGCGCGACGAGAGCGGCTCGGCGCTCGTCGAGTTCAGCTGGCTGGCCATCATCCTGCTCGTCCCGCTGATCTGGGTCGTGCTGTCGGTGTTCGAGGTGCAGCGAGGTGCCTTCGCCACCAGCGCTGCGGCCCGGGCCGCGGGCCGGGCGTACGCCCTCGCGCCCGACGACGCGACCGGCGAGCGGCGGGCCCGGGCGGTCGTGGAGCAGGTGCTGGCCGACCAGGGCACCCGCGGGCAACGGGCGCGGGTCGAGGTCTCGTGCGAGGCGCCGGGAGGCAACTGCCACGTCGGCACCGCAGTGATCACCGTCCGGGTCGACTCCGGTGTGGACCTGCCGTTCTTCCCCGCGATCCTCGGTCGCGGCGCGGCCACCTTCTCCCTGGACGCCAGCCACACGGTGCCGATGGGGCAGTACGTCGAGAGCGCGCCCGCGCCGTGAGGGTGTGCACACGCAGCCGGGAGGAGGACGGCCAGGTGACGCTGCTGATCATCGGCTTCGCGGGCATCCTGCTGATGGCGATCGTGGCCGTGATCGACGCGTCGTCGGCGTACCTCCAGCGCCAGGGGCTCGACAACCTCGCCGACGGTGCCGCCCTCTACGGCGCCGACCTCGGCGCCTCCGGGATCTACGAGGAGGGCCTCGGGGAGGACCGGCTGTCCCAGCAGGAAGCAGCGGTGCGCGCCGCGGTGCGCGACTACCTCGCACGGGCCGGTGCCGCACGGAAATACCCCGGCATCGACGTCGGGGTCCGCATCGACGTGGCCAACCGGTCGGTGACCGTGCGGCTCGAGGCACCCCTCGACCTCCCGCTCACCGTCCCCGGATCGCCGAGCAGCCCTCGGGTGGCCGCCAGCAGCACCGCCGCGGTGTCGGTCGTGGCTGGCCGCTGACCGTCCTCTGGCGATCCGTCATCCGAATCCGTACGGATGGATTCGGGTGCGTATGACGGAAGTGATGGCGCGCAGTCGGCTGTCGCATCCGTCATCCGAATCGGCACGCATCCGGTCGGGTTCGTATGACGGAGGAGCGCCCGAGCGACCGGGTCGGTGTGCCCGACGGGAGGTGACGTTCGCTCCTGCCGCTCCGACGGATCCGCTGTGAGGCTGGAACCACACCGGATGTGAGGAGCACGAGCATGAAATCCCTACGCCTGATTGCCGGCGCCGCCCTCGTGGTGACCGCCCTGGCGCCGATCCCCGCGGCGCACGCCCTCGATCCGGGCAGCATCGCCGGAGTCGTCACGGACGAGGGAGCCGCGCCCCTGGCAGGCATCGACGTGACCGTCTGGGACAACGTCGGCTACGGCGAGATCGTGGTCGGCCAGGACGTCACGGGCGCTGACGGGTCCTACCAGGTCGACGGGATCGACCCCGATCCCTACTACAAGGTGCGGTTCAGCGACCCCACCGATGCCTACGCCACCGAGTGGCACCGCAACGTCATCGCCGGCACCTTCGCCACCTGGGTCCCCGTGTCCGAGAACGGCGTCAACACGCTGCTGGTCGCCGAGCTCGAGCCGGCGGGCAGCATCTCCGGGACGGTGACGATCGGTGCCGGCGCACCCGTCGAGAACGCTGCGGTCAGCGTGTGGTGGCAGTACGCGGCCCAGGCCTACGCCCGGGTCGGCGACTACACCACCGACGCGGACGGGCACTACGTGATTCCGGGCCTCCCGGCCGCCACCTACGCCGTGGGCTTCCACGACCCGGCAACGGGAGCCGCCGAGACCTGGGACGACCAGCTCTACATGATGAGCGCCACCCCGATCACCGTCGGGAGCGGCGAGGACGTGGCGGGCATCGACGCCCTGCTCGGCGGCGTCGTCACCAGCACCGCTGCGCCGACGATCTCCGGCAAGCCCCAGGTGGGCCAGACGCTCACCGCGACCTCCGGATGGACCCCGGCCGACGCGACCGTCACCTACCGCTGGGTGGTCGGTGACGACACCACGCCGGCCGACGACCCGAGCGGTACGACGTACGTCCCCACCGCCCTCGACGTCGGGAAGTCGATCCGGGTGCAGGCCACGGCCACCAAGGGCGCGGGCTGGGTCCCCGCGACCGCCTGGTCCGCCGCGACCGCGCCGGTCGCGGCCGCGCCGCCCCCGCCGCCCGTGGTGATGCCGGTCATGGCCAACCACCGGCTGCCCCTCATCAAGGGCAGGTTGCTCGTCGGCACGACCGTGCGGGTCACCAGGGGCAGTTGGACGCCGTACCCGAGCCGGCTCGACTACGCCTGGTACGCCAGCGGCACGCTCATCAAGCGTGCGGACCGGCCGCGGTTCACGCTGACGAGGAAGCAGCTGGGCAAGCGACTGACCGTGCGGGTCACGGCCTCGGCGCCGTCGTACCAGCCGCTCACCGTCCGCACCGCACGGACGGCCAAGGTCCGCCGCTGACCCCGTGGGACCAGGTGCGGGGTCGGTGACGGTCGTCACCGGCCCCCACCCCGGTGGATGGACGCTGGGGGATTACTCGCCGGTCGCCGGTAGCGTCACAGCATGACCGAGACCTGGCCCGGCACGGCCTACCCCCTGGGCGCGACGTTCGACGGCAGCGGCACCAACTTCGCCCTCTTCAGCGAGGTGGCCGAGCGGGTCGAGCTGTGCCTGTTCGATCCCGACCCCGACAACGCCGGCGCGTTCGTCGAGACGCGCCTCGAGGTGACCGAGGTCGACGCCTACGTCTGGCACTGCTACATCCCGACCGTCCAGCCGGGGCAGCGCTACGGCTACCGCGTCCACGGTCCGTGGGACCCGACCCAGGGGTTGCGCTGCAACCCCAACAAGCTGCTGCTCGACCCCTACGCCAAGGCGACGGCCGGGGAGATCGACTGGGACCAGTCGCTCTTCGGCTACGACTTCGGCGACGAGGACTCCAAGAACGACGAGGACTCCGCCGCGCACATGACGCACGGCGTGGTGATCAACCCGTTCTTCGACTGGGAGGGCGACCGGCGCCTGTCGATCCCCTACAACGAGTCCTTCATCTACGAGGCGCACGTCAAGGGCCTCACGCAGCTCCACCCCGACGTGCCGGAGGAGCAGCGCGGGACGTACGCCGGTCTGGCGCACCCGTCGGTCACCGCCCATCTCCAGAAGCTCGGCGTGACGGCGATCGAGCTGATGCCGGTCCACCAGTTCGTCCAGGACTCCACGCTGCTCGACCAGGGCCTGCGCAACTACTGGGGCTACAACACCCTCGGCTTCTTCGCACCGCACGCCGACTACGCCTCGAGCCAGCAGGGCCAGCAGGTGCAGGAGTTCAAGGCGATGGTGAAGGCGATGCACGCCGCGGGCATCGAGGTCATCCTCGACGTCGTCTACAACCACACCGCCGAGGGCAACCACCTCGGTCCGACGCTGAGCTTCAAGGGCATCGACAACGCGGCCTACTACCGCCTCGTCGAGGACGACCAGCGCTACTACATGGACTACACCGGCACCGGCAACACCCTCAACGTCCGGCACCCGCACTCGGTGCAGCTGATCATGGACTCGCTGCGCTACTGGGTCACCGAGATGCACGTCGACGGCTTCCGCTTCGACCTCGCCGCCACGCTCGCGCGCGAGTTCTACGACGTCGACAAGCTCTCCACCTTCTTCGAGATGGTGCAGCAGGACCCGGTGGTCAGCCAGGTCAAGCTGATCGCCGAGCCGTGGGACATCGGCCCCGGCGGCTACCAGGTCGGCGGCTTCCCGCCGCAGTGGACCGAGTGGAACGGCGCCTACCGCGACACCGTGCGCGACTTCTGGCGCGGCGAGCCGTCGCTGGGCGAGTTCGCGTCCCGGCTCTCGGGCTCCTCCGACCTCTACGAGCACTCCGGCCGGCGCCCGTTCGCCAGCATCAACTTCGTCACCGCCCACGACGGCTTCACGCTGCGCGACCTCGTGTCCTACAACGAGAAGCACAACGAGGCCAACGGCGAGGACAACAACGACGGCGAGAGCCACAACCGCTCGTGGAACCACGGCGTCGAGGGTCCGACCGACGACGCCGAGGTCCTCGAGGCGCGAGCCCGGGAGCAGCGCAACTTCATCGCCACGCTCCTGCTCAGCCAGGGGGTGCCGATGCTCCTGCACGGCGACGAGCTCAGCCGCACCCAGAACGGCAACAACAACACCTACGCCCAGGACAGCGAGATCAGCTGGGTGCACTGGGACGACGCCGACAAGCCGCTCATCGAGTTCACCTCGGCCGTGGCGAAGCTGCGCGCCGACCACCCGACCTTCCACCGCAAGCGCTTCTTCACCGGCAGCACCGTGCGCACCGGTGACGGCGAGCGGCTCAACGACATCGTCTGGCTCGACCTCGACGGCCAGCCGATGGAGGACGACGACTGGGCAGGCGGCAAGGCCATCGGGATGTACCTCAACGGCAACGGCATCGCCGGCAAGGACGCGCGCGGTGCCTCGATCACCGACGACCACTTCCTGCTCTACTTCAACGCGGACGGTCCGGCGACGGTGACCCTGCCGGCGGAGGAGTACGCCGCCGCGTGGGACGTCGTGATCGACACCGGCGGCGACGCCGACGCCGACCCGACATACGACTCCGGCGCCACCTTCGAGCTGGGCACCCACAGCCTCGTCGTGCTCCGCGAGCACACCGAGCCCGAGGCCAGCCCCGACCACTCGGTGGCGGCATCACTTGCGGCCCGATCGGGTACGGACGTCACGTGACCGAGACGCCTCCCCGGCCCGAACGGCGTATGCCGCAAAGCACCTACCGCCTCCAGGTCAGTCCCGACTTCACGCTGCACGACGCGACGCGGGTCCTGCCCTACCTCCACGACCTCGGCGTCGACTGGGTCTACCTGTCGCCGCTGCTGGCCTCGGAGCCCGGCAGCACGCACGGCTACGACGTGGTCGCCTTCGACCACGTCGACCCCGAGCGCGGCGGCGAGGAGGGGCTGTCGGCGCTGTCCGCGGAGGCGCGGCGGCTCGGCATGGGCGTGCTCGTCGACATCGTGCCCAACCACGTCGGCGTCGCGACCCCGTCGGAGGACCCGTGGTGGTGGGACGTGCTCAAGCTGGGTCGCGAGTCCGAGCACGCGACCGCCTTCGACGTGGACTGGGCGGCCGGCGACGGCCGCATCGTCATCCCGGTGATCGGCGACGACGACGAGTCCGCCATCGAGGTGGGCGAGGACGAGGTCCGCTACCACGACCAGCGGTTCCCGCTGGCGCCCGGCACGACCACGCTCGAGGAGCAGCATTACGAGCTGGTCAACTGGCGCGCGGCCGACGAGGACCTCAACTACCGGCGCTTCTTCGCCGTCAACACCCTCGCCGCGGTGCGCGTCGAGGACCCCGAGGTCTTCGCCGAGACCCACGTCGAGGTGAAGCGCTGGTTCGACGAGGGGCTGGTCGACGGGCTCCGGGTCGACCACCCCGACGGCCTGCGCGACCCGAAGCGCTACCTCGACGACCTCGCCGCCCTCACCGGCGGCGCCTACGTGCTGGTCGAGAAGATCCTCGAGCCCGGCGAGCTGCTGCCCGCCGACTGGGCCACCGACGGCACCACCGGCTACGACGCCCTGGCCCTCATCGACCGGGTCCTCACCGACCCCGCCGGGCAGGCGCCGCTGACAGCCCTCGAGGACCGGCTGCGCGGCACCTCGGTCGACTGGGAGCGGATGGTCCACGACAACAAGCGCGCCGTCGCCGACGGCATCCTGCACTCCGAGGTCCTGCGGATCACCCGCGAGGTCTCCCGCGTCCTGGAGACGCGGGGCGAGAGCGCCGACGAGGACGGCGTCGCCGATGCGATCGGCGAGCTGCTGGCCTGCTTCCCGGTCTACCGCTCCTACCTCCCCGAGGGCCGCGAGCACCTCGACCAGGCGTTCGCCCGGGCGCGCGAGGAGCGCCCCGACCTCGCGACGACGTACGACGTGCTCGAGCCGGTGCTGCACGACGAGTGGAGCCAGCCGGCCCGGCGCTTCCAGCAGACCTCCGGCATGGTGATGGCCAAGGGCGTCGAGGACTGCTCGTTCTACCGCTGGTCCCGGCTGACCTCCCTCAACGAGGTCGGCGCCGACCCGTCGGTCTTCTCGATCGGCGTCGACGACTTCCACGCGGCGATGGCCGACCGGCAGCGCGACTGGCCGCACGCGATGGTCACGCTGTCGACCCACGACACCAAGCGCGGTGAGGACGTCCGCGCGCGCATCACCGTGCTGGCCGAGGAGCCGGGCCACTGGGAGCGCGCGCTCGACGAGCTGCTGCGCCTCGCGCCGGTGCCCGACCCGGCCTTCGGCTCGCTGCTCTGGCAGGCCGTGCTCGGCGCATGGACGCCCGACCACCTGCCCGACCTCCCCGAGCGCCTGCACGGCTACGCCGAGAAGGCGATGCGCGAGGCCGGCGACCGCACGACCTGGACCGAGCCCGACGAGGCCTACGAGGCCGCCGTGCACGCCGCGGTCGACGCCGTCTTCGACTCCGCCGAGGTGCAGCACGTGCTGGTCGACCTCGCCACCCGCATCGACGAACCGGCACAGGCCAACTCGCTCGCCGCCAAGCTCGTCGCGATCACCATGCCCGGCGTCCCCGACGTCTACCAGGGCAGCGAGCTGTGGGAGACGTCCCTCGTCGACCCCGACAACCGCCGCTCCGTCGACTTCGACCACCGTGCCGAGGTGCTCGCCGGGACCGCCGAGGACGACGCTGCGGCCAAGCTGCACGTCACCTGCACCGCGCTGACGGTGCGCCGCGAGCGGCCCGAGCTGTTCACCGGCTACCAGGCCGTGACCGCGAGCGGCGCGCAGGCCGGGCACGTCATCGCCTTCGACCGCGGCGGCGCGATCACCGTCGCCACCCGGCTCCCCGTCGGCCTCGCGGCCGCGGGCGGCTGGGGCGACACCACGCTCGACCTGCCCGAGGGACGCTGGCACGACCTGCTCACCGGCCTCGACACCGACGGCCGGCTCGGCGACCTGCTCGCCGCCCACCCGGTCGCCCTCCTGGTCAGGAAGGACTGACATGCCCCGCGGACCGTACGACGTCTGGGCCCCGCGCCCCGGGCGGGTCCGGCTCGTCGTGGACGGGGACGGCGGAGGCGTCGTCGACATGGCGCGCGGCAAGGACGACTGGTGGACACCGGTGGAGCCGCTCCCGGCCGCCGCCGATCACGGGCTCTACGTCGACTACGGCTACCTCCTCGACGACGACTCCGACCCGCGGCCGGATCCTCGCTCGCGCCGCCAGCCCGACGGCGTGCACGGGCTCTCCCGCCGCGACCTGACGACGTACGAATGGCAGGACGACGCTTGGACCGGGCGCCAGCTCGCCGGGTCGGTGATCTACGAGCTGCACGTCGGGACGTTCACGCCGATGGGCGACCTCGACGCGGCCATCGGACGGCTCGACCACCTGCTCGACCTCGGCGTCGACCTCGTCGAGGTGATGCCGGTCAACGCGTTCAACGGCACCCACAACTGGGGCTACGACGGCGTCGGCTGGTACGCCGTCCACGAGGGCTACGGCGGCCCGGACGCCTACCGGCGCTTCGTCGACGCCTGTCATGCCGTGGGTCTCGGCGTCGTGCAGGACGTGGTCCACAACCACCTCGGCCCCTCTGGCAACTACCTGCCGCTGTTCGGTCCCTACCTCAAGGACGGCCGCAACACCTGGGGCGACCTGGTCAACCTCGACGGCGAGGGCTCGGCCGAGGTGCGCCGCTACATCCTCGACAACGTGCGGATGTGGTTCGAGGACTTCCACGTCGACGCGCTGCGCCTCGACGCGGTGCACGCGCTCAGCGACACCTCGGAGGTCCACCTCCTCGAGGAGATGGCCGTCGAGGTCGCCGCGCTCTCGGCCCACCTGCGCCGGCCGCTGACGCTGATCGCCGAGTCCGACCTCAACGACACCCGGCTGGTGAAGCCCCGCGAGGCGGGCGGCTACGGGCTCGACGCGCAGTGGAGCGACGACTTCCACCACGCCGTGCACGTCGCGCTCAGCGGCGAGACCGCCGGCTACTACGCGGACTTCGAGCCGCTCGAGGCGCTGAAGAAGGTCTGCGAGAAGGGCTTCTTCCACGACGGGACGTGGTCGTCGTTCCGCGAGCGGGACCACGGCGTGCCCGTCGACACCGCCACCATGCCGACGTGGCGGCTCGTCGTGGCCGACCAGAACCACGACCAGATCGGCAACCGCGCCCGCGGCGACCGGCTCGCCGAGCACCTCGACGACGACCAGCTCGCCTGCGCGGCACTGCTGACGCTGGCGGGTCCCTTCACCCCGATGCTGTTCATGGGGGAGGAGTGGGCGGCCTCGACGCCGTTCCAGTTCTTCACCTCCCACCCCGAGCCCGAGCTGGGCAGGGCGACGGCCGAGGGGCGCATCGCCGAGTTCGAGAAGATGGGCTGGGACCCCGCCGAGGTGCCCGACCCGCAGGACCCCGCGACCTTCGAGCGGTCCAAGCTCGACTGGGACGAGCTCGCCACGGGCCGGCACGCGGTGGTGCTCGACTGCTACCGCCGGCTCGGGCGGCTCCGGCGCGAGCTGCCGCAGCTCACCGACCCCTCGTTCGGCTCGGTGTCCTGCACCGTCGAGGGTCGGCTGTTCACCATGCGCCGCGGCGACCTGCTCGTCGTCGTCAACGCCGGTGAGGTCGACGTCACCGTCGAGGTGGATGCGAGCGAGGTGCTGTTCCAGACGCCGACCGGCGTCGTCCTCACCGGCGGCACGCTCGAGGTCCCGAAGCACGCCGGCGCCCTGCTCATCTGAGTAGAGTCCGCGCCATGAAAACGGGGAACTCTTCAGACAGTCCTGCCCGCATCCGCCTGCGCAGGGTCTCGCTCGCGGCGGCAGCCGCACTCACGCTCGGGGGACTCGCGCCCCTCCCGACCGCCTCCGCTGCCGTCGACACCGGCAGCATCACCGGGGTCGTGACCGACGACCTCTCCGGCGACCCGCTGGCGGGCATCGAGGTCGCCGTCTGGGACCTGGGCCCCTACGGCGACGTGCTGGTGGGCTCGGACACCACGGACAGCGCCGGCACCTACACGATCGACAACATCCCGGTCGACCCCTACTACAAGGTCCAGTTCACCGACCCCACCGGCGACCACGCCATGGAGTTCTACGACGACGCCATCGCGGCGCCCCCCTACGCGCAGTGGGTGCCGGTCACCGCCGACCACGCGACGCCGGACGTCGACGCGTCGCTCGAGGCCGGCAGCAAGATCGCCGGCTGGCTGACGAACGCGGCCGGCCTCCCGGTGGACGACGGCACCGTGACGCTCTGGTGGCAGGTCGGTCCCGACTCCTACACCCGTGTCGCCGACTACGACGTCGCTCCGGACGGCCACTACACGGTCCCCGGCGTGCGCGGTGCCGAGTCCTACGTCGTGGAGTTCGTCGACCGGGAGACGGGCGCGCGGGAGGCCTGGGACGACGCGACCGGCGTCCTCAGCGCGACTCCCATCCGCGTCACCAGCGGTATCGACATGACCGGTCTCGACGCGGTGCTCGGCGGCACCGTCGCCAACACCGCGGCGCCCACCATCACCGGTGTCGCGCAGGTCGGCCAGACGCTGACGGCCGCGCCCGGCACCTGGTCGCCGGCGAGCACGACCGTTGCCTACCGGTGGGTCGTCGGCGACGACACCACCCCGAACGACGACCCGACCGGGGCGACGTACGTCCCGACCGCGCAGGACATCGGCAAGACCATCCGCGTGGAGGCCACGGGCACCCGCGGGGCGGGCTGGACGCCCGCGACCGCCTGGTCCGGTGCCACCGCGCCGGTCGCGGCCGCACCGGTTCCGGTGCCAACGCCGGTCGTGCGCACCTTCACCCACGGCGAGCGCCCGCGCATCACGGGCAAGCTGCGCGTCGGCCGCACCGTCCGGGTCGCGACCGGCACCTTCACGCCCAGCCCCACGACGGTGAGCTTCGTCTGGTACGCCAACGGCAAGGTCATCAAGAACGCGACGAAGAAGCGCCTCACCCTGAAGAAGAAGCAGCTCGGCAAGCGGCTCACCGTCGTGGTCACGGCCTCCGCGCCGAGCTACGAGTCCTTCTCGGTGCGCAGCAAGAGGAGCCCCAAGGTCACCGGGTGACCTGACGTGGTGAACTGACGCTGAGACGGCCGGCCCGCACCCGAGGTGCGAGCCGGCCGTCGTGCGCGCCGAATCTGACGCAACTTTTCGGGGACCCCTAGAGTCTCCACCACACAAGGGCCGTTCGGCCGCAGCTCACACCACGGGGAACCACCATGAACCGCATCACCGCCTTCACCGCGGCGGCAGCCCTGGCCGTCGCTCCGCTCGCCTTCGCGGCGCCCACCACGGCCGCGCCCGCCAAGGCCGGCTCCTACAGCGTGACCGCCAAGGTCAACAAGACCGTCGCCATCGGCGAGGAGACCCTCATCAAGGTCAAGGGCAAGGTGACCCCGAAGGCCGCGGGTCAGAAGGTCGTCCTCCAGCAGCGCGTCGGCAACAAGAAGTCGTGGAAGTCCACGGGCACCGCCAAGATCAAGCGCAACGGCTCCTACGTGCTCAAGGACGACCCCTCGACGCCCGGCAAGCGCCAGTACCGCGTCCTCAAGCCGGCCTCGAACGGCGTGAAGAAGGGCTTCAGCCCGACCCTCGACGTCGAGGTCTACAGCTGGGGCCGGCTGACCGCCCGCCCGGCCGGTCCGACGCAGAACGTGCAGTTCAACGGCGCGCTCATCGCCACCGACTACTTCGCCGGCAGCGTCCTCACCGCCACGCCGGGCACGGCGTCGTCGATCGAGTACACGCTGGGTCGCAAGTGCCTCCAGCTGCGGGCGACGTACGCCCTCACCGACCAGTCGGCGAGCGGCTCCAGCGGCGCCGTCACCGTCACCGCCGACGGCGCGGTCAAGACCAGCCACGCGCTCGCGGTCGGCACCGTCGTCGCCGACGAGGTCATCGACATCAAGGACGCGTTCCGCATCAAGTTCGACCTCAGCACGAGCGCCGCACCGGCCGGCTACGCCGCCATCGCGACGCCCGAGGTGCTCTGCACCCGCTGACAGGACGCCAGCGCACGATCCGCAGCGGCGGGCACGTCCGGGGATACAGGCTCCCCGGGGGTGTCCGCCGCTGCTCGTCGCCGGTCGTCCGACCGACCGGTCGCCACTGATCGTCCCGCGCGCACGGGCCCAACGGCACTGCCGCTGTGGTCCCCGCCTCAACAGGATGGTGGCAGGCAGTACGCCACCACCCGAGGAGGTACGTGCCATGCATCGCTCCGCCGTTGCCGCCGCTGCACTCGTCGCGCTCGCCCCGGTGGCCGCCCTCACGTCGACCAGTACGGCCCGTGGCCCCGCTACCGGGATGGCGGACGTCGCTGCCGTGCCCACCTACTCGGTGGCCGCGAGGATCAGCGCGTCCGAGGTCGTCTCGGGCGAGGAGACGGTGAAGGTCCGCGGCACGGTCCGTCCCCGCGCGGCCGGTCAGGTGGTCGTGCTCCAGCAGCGCTCCGCCGGTAGCCGGACGTGGAGGAGGTCGGGCCAGGGCAGGGTCCGCGCGAACGGGAGGTTCGTCCTGAGCGACAGCCCCTCGACGCCGGGCGTCCGCTTCTATCGCGTGCTCAAGCCCGCGTCGCGAGCGGCGAAGGCAGGCACGAGCCGTGAGCTGCGGCTCGAGGTCTGGCGTTGGGAGCCGTTGGTCCACCGGGTCGTCGGCGCGCACGGTGGGATCGAGGTCGGCAGCGTGCAGATCGGCGGCCAGGCCTTCCCGGACAGCATCGTGACCACGGTCGCCGGCGAGGCAGGGCATGCCACGTATGTGCTCGGTGGCTCGTGTCGCACCCTGCGTGCGACCTACGGCCTCGCCGACACCTCCAGCGACGGCGCCAGTGGCAGGATCGCGATCCTCGATCCCGGGGGAGGGCTGTCGTTGGTCTTCCTGGAGACGGGGACGATCGAGCGCGACCGCGTCACGGACCTCACCGGCACCATCCGCGTCCGGCTCGAGATGCTCACGACCAGCACCCCCGCCGGCTACGCCGCGATCGGCATGCCGGAGGTGCTCTGCCTGGACTGACCGGGCGAGCCGCCGCCCCGTGCTCGGACCCGGGGCGGCCGATCGGGCCCCTGCTGGCGTTTGCCCGTAGTCTTGCGCCTTGTGGCAGGCATCGACTTCGACCAAGAGATCAAGCAGCTCCAGGCGACCATGAAGACGGTCGGCCAGGTCCTCAACCTGGACCGGATGCGGGGCGAGATCGCCGACCTCAGCGAGCAGGTCGCAGCCCCCGACCTGTGGGACGACGTGGAGAGCGCCACGCGCATCACCGGCCGCCTCTCCGCGCTGCAGGGCGAGCTCGACCGATTCACCAGCCTGGAGAGCCGCATCGAGGACCTCGCGCTCATGGTCGAGATGGGCCAGGAGGAGGGTGACGCCGACACGCTCGCCGACTCCGAGGCCGAGCTGGGCCGGATCAAGAAGTCCGTCGAGTCGCTCGAGATCCGCACCCTGCTGTCCGGCGAGTACGACGAGCGCGAGGCGATCGTGACGATCCGCTCGGGCGCCGGTGGCGTGGACGCCGCCGACTTCGCCGAGATGCTGATGCGGATGTACACGCGCTGGGCCGAGCAGCACAAGTACGGCGTCGAGGTCTACGACGTCTCCTACGCCGAGGAGGCGGGCATCAAGTCCGCCGAGTTCGCCATCCACGCCCCCTACGCCTACGGCACGCTCTCGGTCGAGGCCGGCACCCATCGCCTCGTGCGGATCAGCCCCTTCGACAACCAGGGCCGCCGCCAGACGTCGTTCGCCGCCGTCGAGGTCGTCCCGATGATGGAGCAGACCGACGAGATCGAGGTCGACGAGAACGACATCCGCACCGACGTCTTCCGCTCCGGCGGTCCGGGCGGCCAGTCGGTCAACACCACCGACTCCGCGGTCCGGCTGACCCACATCCCCACCGGCATCGTCGTGTCCTGCCAGAACGAGAAGTCTCAGCTGCAGAACAAGGCGTCCGCGATGGTCGTCCTCAAGGCCAAGCTGCTCGCGCAGAAGAAGGCCGAGGAGGCAGCGCTCAAGAAGGACCTCAAGGGCGACGTCGCGGCCAGCTGGGGCGACCAGATGCGCAACTACGTGCTCAACCCCTACCAGATCGTCAAGGACCTGCGCACCGGCCACGAGTCCGGCAACCCCAGCTCCGTGTTCGACGGCGACCTCGACGACTTCATGGAGGCCGGCATCCGCTGGCGGCGCGGCGCGGAGAAGGTCGAGGCCTGAGCCGGATGACGTCCTGGGAGGACGTCCGCGCGCAGCTGGAGCGCGAGCTGCTGACGCTCGACGACGGGGAGTTCGTCGTCCTGGGCGAGCCCGAACCGGCCCGCCCGCCCGCGCGAGGCCTGCTCCGCAGGCGTCCGGCTCCCGAGCCGACCCGCTACGTCCAGCTCCGGCGCGACGGCGACCACTGGTACGCCGAGTGCGTCGGTGCGACCTCCTTCGGGGGCGACTGGGACGTCGACGAGGCCACGCACCAGCGGCTGCGCGACCTCGGCTGGCTCGTCCCGGGGGAGGAGGACGCGTCGGGCACGCAGCCGTCGTACCCCAACTACTGGACGGTCCTCCCGCGCGCGGAGGCGGATCGTGCCGTGACCATCTGCTCAGAGGCCCTCGCACTCCTCGGCGCGGACCCCACGACCCTGGAGTGGCGGCGCGACGCCTGACCGGTCGCGTCAGGAGGTCGCCGCGAGTGCCTCGGGCGGCAGCGCCGTGGTGAAGACCCGGTAGAGCGAGGTCGCCGACACCGGGACCAGGTCGCCCGTCTCGTCGTCGAGGACGTGGAGCCCGTCGGGACCGTCGACGACGACCAGGTCGCGGTGCTCGCCGTCCCACCCGACCCGGAGCCGCCACGCCAGCGTGGCCGCCGCCTCCTGCAGCACCCCCTGGCGTACGTCGTCGTCCGCGGACAGCAGCCGCGTCGCCGCCTCCGCGGGGGCAGCCCGTCGCTCGCCCCCGGCCGCCCGGCGGGGGCCGGTGCGCGTCATCCGCACCAGAGCCGCGGCGAGGTGCGAGGGCGGCAGGACCATGAGCTGGTGGAGACCGGGTCGGACGGCCAGGAGGACCACGGCACGGTCGGCGTCGACCGAGGCGCGGTGCAGCTGGACCGTGGCTCCTGCGAGCAGCACCTCGAGGGTGACCACCGGTGTCCGCAGGGTGGCCAGCGCGGCGCCGAGCCCGGCACGCTCCAGGTCGCGGACCGTGCCCGGGTCGAGGTCGTCCCCGCCCGGCAGGAGGGCGGCGGCTCCCGCGTCGTCGAGGCGGACCACGCCGTCCTGCACCGTGATCATTGCGCCTCCCCGGCCGAGGGACCGGTCAACGGGCGCCACGCCTCGGCAAGCCGGGCCAGCTCGTCGGCCAGCGCGTCGTAGGACCAGGTCTCGACCGTCGCGGTGAGCGTCCACCCGAGGTCGTCGCTGGCGACGAACCACTGCTCCATGGTCAGCGCGCGGGCCGACGCGTCGACGTGGTGGGCCAGCCGGCGGCCACCGGGCCGCCCGTCGATCTCGAGGCGCTCGAGGTCGACGAGGACGTAGTCCTGCAGCATCGTGGGGAGCACCTCGTCGGAGGCCACCTGCCAGTCGCGGAACGTCAGGCCGCCGAGCGCGTCGCACGTGAGCACCAGGTTGGCCCGGAACCGGTCGGGCGCGTCGAGGTCGGCCGGCTCGACGGCGGTCCACACCGTGCCGGGGCGCGGCCGGGCGACCTTGTCCCAGCCCTGCGGCACGGCCGGCGGGGAGAACCGGGGGAGGTCAGTCACGCGCGCTCCGGCGGCGGGGGCCGACCTGCTCGCGGTACCACCGCGGCTGCACGGCTGCGGGCACGGGCAGCGGCAGCGCCGCGAAGACCAGCCACGTCACCAGTCCGAGGGCCACCAGCAGCACGCCGGGCCACGACGGCAGGTCCAGGCGTTCGGCCGCGCCGAGGAGCGCGCCGCCGAGCAGCGCGACCGCGAGCGCCGGCCAGAGGACCAGGACGTTGCGCTGCGCGAAGTCGCGGTGCGTCCCGCGCGCCCACCGGCGCGCGGCTGCGGACCGGCCGAGGCGTTGCCAGGTGTTGAAGGAGGCCAGGGCGAGACCGCCCAGCAGCATGAGCACGTAGATCATCTGTTCAGTCCCAGAAGCTGATCGCGTCGCCGACGTCGGACAGGGCGTCGCCGGCGTCGGAGAGCTGGTCACCGGCCCAGTCGGCCGCTGCGTCGGCCGCGTCGCCGACCGGGTCGAGGATGGCCTGGCCGACCTCGGAGCCGACGAAGCCGCCGACCGCGCCGCCCACGAGGCCGCCGACCACGCCGCCCACGACCGTGCCGACGCCCGGGCAGATCGCCGTACCGATCGCACCGCCGGCCCAAGCGCCGCCCTGCGCGCCCGCCCAGGCGCCGGCGGCGGTCGTGGCGCCCATCGTGGCGGCTCGCGTGCCCTGCTCGACGTCGCCCATCGACGGGTCGTCGGCGTCGGCCTGCCACTGGTTCCAGCCGGCGCTGACGGCGGTGACCACGGTGCCGGCCCGGCCGGCCCACTTGCCGGCCGTCGCCCAGCCGTTGCGGGCGGCTGCGCTGTAGGGGCGGGCGTGGAAGTTCTTGGTGTCGGTGGCGGCCCACGCGCGCTGCCAGAAGTTCATGCCGCTGGCGCTGCCGAAGCGGCCGTTGATCCTCGGCTGGAAGAGGCCGTAGCGGCCGTTGACCATCCAGCCGACCCCGGCGCCCATCCCGAGGCCGCCGAGCCCGAACAGCCACGCGCCGATGTCGTCGCCGTCGGCGAAGTCGGGCGGCAGGAAGCCGAGGCGCTGCAGCAGGTCGACGACGAAACCGTCGCCGGTCGACTTCTTGACCCCGTCACCGAGGCGCTTGTGCGCCTCCTGCTCCTTGGTGCGGGCCGCGTCGGCGACCTCGACCGCCTCGTTCCACGCCTTGACGACGTCGTTGTGGGCGGTCGCCTCCTCGGGCGTGGGGTCGGTGGGCGTCTGGGGGCGCACGAGCGACTCGCCGCTCGTGCGGACGCCGCCGGCGACGCCGACGCTGCGGGCGTGCGCCATCCGTGACCGGACCACGTCCAGCTCGCCGGCGAAGTCGGTGAGCGCGGTCGTCAGGCCCTCGAGGCGGTGGTCGAGCTCGCGCAGGTCCTTGACCGCCGCGTCGACGCGGAGCTCGAAGCCGGCGGCCGCCTCGCCCTGCCAGGTGCCGGTGGCCGTCGCGGCACGGCGTACGTCGCCGGCGGCGCGGGTCACTGTGGAGCGGGCGGTGCCGACGTCGGTGGCGGCGGTGCGGCAGGACGCCGGGTCGCCGTGGACGACGAGGTCGAGCAGGTCGCTCATGGGGCCAGCGCCGCTCTGCGCTGCTGCGAGGACGCCGCGACCGCCTGGTCGGTCGCGCGCACGTCGGCAGCGGTGGTGCGCAGGGACTCGGCCGTGGAGCCCACCTCGGTCGCGACGGCCGCGACCGCCTCGGCGAGGGCGGCCAGGGCGGTGGCGACCTCGTCGGTCGACACGCCCAGGTCGGGCCGGGTGCGCAGACCCGGGGCACCGTCGGCGAGCTCCGTGCCGGTGGCCTCGAGGATCCCGGCCGCCGACTCCAGGGCGGCAGGGTCCACCTGCAGTCCGGGTCCTCCGGTGCTGGGCGAGGTCATGCCCGAGATCCTCCCACCCGCGTCCCGGTCCGAAACCTCCCGCCCGGGGCGGGGTCGGTCTGGCCTGGGGTCTCACCTCCAGGCGAGTCGCATCCAGTCGTCGAGCACTCCGGCGACGGCCTCGTCCACGCCCTCGGGCGCAGGCCCGGCCGCGGCGTCCACCGCGACGACCCCCACCCGGTCGCCGACCGCCCCGATCCACACCGCGCCGTGCCCGTCGTCGTCCTCGTAGATGGCGAGCGTGGTCCCGTTCGCGAGCGTCCGCACCGTCAGGTCGGGGCACCCGCGGACCTCCTGCAGCATGCGGTCGGCGGTGCGTCGAGCTGCCTGCTCGTCGGCGAACCCGCCGAGCGCCCAGGTGACGCCACGCGGACTGCCCGACGACGAGCTGGCGAGCGCGCCGTAGGAGACCTCGACGGACAGGCAGGGGGCGTTCGGGGCTTGCGACCCGCGGCGGGGTGTCGCCGCGCGCCAACCGGCGAGCGCGTCGACCAGGTCCCTGTCCATGACCTCAGGCAGCTGCGGCACCTGGACGGGATCGGCTGCGTCGGGATCGCTCGCGTAGGTCTCCTGGGCCTCGCCCGAGCGCAGGCCGGCCACGACCGCCTCCGCCACCTGCTCGGCGACATCCACCGGCGCGACGCCCGCGCGGCCGGCGACCTGGAACGTCACGCGCTGCGCACCGACCTGAGCGGTCCAGATGTCGGTCATCGTGGTGTCCGCGTCGGCGGGGGGAACGGCGAAGTGACGCACCTCCGTCCCGTCGACCACGATCGTCGTGGTGCCCGTGCAGGCGCCGTAGGCCGCCTCCTGCGCCCTCGCCGCCGTCGCAGCGTCGGGGTAGTCCGCGAAGACGGCCACCGCCATGCCGAAGTCGTCGCCGAGGAAGCGGGAGAGGCCACCTCCCGTCTCCGGCTCCTTGTCCCTCATGTCCTCCGTGGAGAAGCAGGCCGGCACGCTGAACCCGCCGCCGCCCTTGGGGGAGTACCGCGTCCAAGCTTCCCACCCGGTCATCCATCCTCGGGTGGCCTCCTGCAGGGCCGCTGCATCGAGCGGGGCACCGTCTGCTCCGCCGGCGACGCCGTCACCGGTCAGGTGCAGCCGGGGAGCTGCCACCCCGGCGCCCACGACGACGAGCGCGGCGAGCGCCACGGCGCCCACCCGGGTACGCCGTCGCTTCCGCGCCGTGGTCACGGCGGCGGCGGCGCCGGGCGAGGGCGCGTGGGCGAGGTCCCGGGTGAAGGACTCGAAGGCGCGGTCGAGCTGGTCGAGGTCAGACATGGGTGTGGGCTCCGTTCGGCTCGTCGGCGAGCAAGGCGGCGAGGGCGGTACGACCGCGGGAGAGCCGGGCCTTGATGGTGCCGACGGGGGAGTGCTCGATGCGGGCGACCTCGTCGACGGGCAGGTCGGCCAGGTGGTGCAGGACGACGGCCCGTCGCTGCGCCTCGGGGATCTGCTGCAGCGCCTGCACGAGCGCTGCCGTGGTCCCGTCCGGGGGAGCGGCGACGGTTTCGATGCGGTTGCGGGCCAGCCAGGAGGAGGCGACCTTGCCGCGGCGCCAGCGGCTCACCGCGAGCCGCGTCGCCACCTGCCGCACCCAGGCGGCCGGCTGGTCGTAGTGCGACACCTTGCCCCAGTGCGACCACGCCTTGACGTAGGCCTCCTGGGCCAGCTCCTCCGCCGCGCCGCGGTCCCCGGTGAGGGCGTACGTCACCGCGAGCGTGCGTGGCCACGTGGCGGCATAGAAGTCGGCGAAGTCGCCCTCCGCACTGTCCGGCATCCGGATCCCCCGTTCGGCCCACCTGTCAGGGCGCCCTTGTCGGGTGCCGTCACCCACCCAACACGCTCGCCGTGCCGTCGCGGTTGCACCGCGGCGCGGGGTTTCGTCGATTGCACACACCCCTCACGTAGCCTCGACGCCGTGATTCGCTTCGAGAAGGTCACCAAGACCTATCCCGGCCACCCCCACCCCGCGCTCGACAACATCTCCGTCGACGTCGAGAAGGGGGAGTTCGTCTTCCTCGTCGGATCCTCGGGCTCCGGGAAGTCGACCTTCCTGCGCCTCGTGCTGCGCGAGTACCGCCCGACCACCGGGCGCGTCTACGTCGCCGGCAAGGAGATCAACCGGCTCGCGAGCTGGAAGGTGCCGCGGCTGCGCCGCGACATCGGCACCGTCTTCCAGGACTTCCGCCTGCTGCCCAACAAGACGGTCACCGAGAACGTCGCCTTCGCGCTGCAGGTCATCGGCAAGTCGCGCAAGGAGATCAAGGACGTCGTCCCCGAGACGCTGGAGCTGGTGGGCCTCAGCGGCAAGGGCGACCGGATGCCCGACGAGCTCTCCGGCGGCGAGCAGCAGCGCGTCGCGGTGGCGCGGGCCTTCGTCAACCGGCCAATGATCCTCATCGCCGACGAGCCCACCGGAAACCTCGACCCGACGACGTCGGTCGGCATCATGAAGCTGCTCGACCGCATCAACCGCACCGGTACGACGGTCGTGATGGCCACCCACGACGCCGGGATCGTCGACCAGATGCGCAAGCGCGTCATCGAGCTCGAGGACGGCCACGTCGTGCGCGACCAGGCGCAGGGCGTCTACGGCCACCAGAACTGACGCACCTCTCCACCCCCAGGTCTTCCCCCAGGTCTTCCCCCACAGATCGAGAGCCCCCACTCCATGCAGCTTCGCTACGTCTACTCCGAGCTCGGCCAGGGCCTGCGCCGCAACCTGTCCATGCACCTCGCAGTGGTGCTGACGCTCTTTGTCTCGCTGACGCTGGTCGGCATCGGCGTGCTGTTCAACCAGCAGGCCGCCAAGGCCGCGGACCACTGGGGCAACCAGCTCCAGATCACCGTCTACCTGTGCCGGGCCAACGACAGCAGCGCGGTGTGCCCCAACGCGGTCACCGACGCGCAGAAGACCGAGATCTCGCAGGTCGTGGAGGACAACCCGGAGGTCGACGACTTCCACTTCGAGTCCAGCGAGCAGGCACTCGACAAGGCGCGCGAGCTCTACGGCGACGAGCTGTTCTCCGGTGACAACCCGGCGATCACCGCCGAGGACATGCCCCAGACGATCTGGATCACGCTGCACGACCCGCAGCAGTACGAGGGCATCACCAGCGCCGTGCAGGGGCTCGACGGCGTCTCGAAGGTCCGTGACATGCGCGAGCAGGTGGCGCCGATCCTGGAGTCGATCAACATGCTCCAGTGGGTGGCGCTCGGCACGGCCGGGTTCCTGGTCTTCGCCGCGCTGCTCCTGGTCGCCAACACGATCCGGCTCGCCGCGTTCGCCCGCCGCAAGGAGATCGGCATCATGCGTTTGGTGGGCGCCTCCACCCTCTACATCGCGCTGCCGTTCCTCCTCGAGGCGCTGGTCACCGCGCTCATCGGAGTCGCGCTCGCGGTCGGGGCGCTGTGGGGCTTCATGTACTTCGGCATCGACGAGCTCTCGCAGAACCGCCTGAAGTTCGTGCCCTGGATCGGCTGGGACGAGTTCTGGCTCGCCGCCGGCTCCGTGGCGATCCTCGGTCCGCTGCTGACGCTGCTCCCGACACTCGTGTTGACGCGCAAATACCTCAAAGTCTGATCCGCGGAGGTTAGCGTCTAGGCGTCTCCCCGGTCTCGGCCCGGGAAGGCGACCTTCCCCGCTTCCCCAACGCAAAGGCTTCCCCCGGTGCGTCCCCTTCCCCGTACAAGGCTGCCCCGTGCCGCTCACCGCCGCATGGCCGCGCTCGTCGTGGTCATGGCCCTGGGCGTCTCCACGGTCCCCTCAGCGCAGGCCGACGACCTCAAGGACAAGAAGCAGAAGGTCGAGCGCCAGCTCAAGGGCGTCCACAAGGACCTCGACGAGTCGAGCGCGAAGCTGCGCAAGGCCGGCGAGCGGCTCGCCGCCGCTCACGCCGAGCTCGCCACCGCCAAGAACCGCCTCGCCACGGCGCGCGGAAAGGTCGCGGTCGCGCAGGAGAAGGACGCCGAGATGCAGGCCGAGCTGGCGCAGGCGGAGGCCGACCTCGCCGCCGCCGAGGACGCGCTGGCCCAGGGGCAGGTGGACCGCGAGACGCAGCGCCAGCGGGTCGCCACCACCGTCGCCGACATGTACTCCGAGGGCGACCCGGAGCTGATCGCCTTCTCCTCCCTCATCGACGCCGAGTCGACCGAGGAGCTCACCCGCCGCGACGGCGTGCGCGACGTGGTGGTCGGGCAGGAGGCCAGGGCGTACGACGAGCTGAAGGCCGCCGAGGTCCTCCTCGAGGTCCAGGAGCAGCAGGTCGCCGACGCGCGCGACGACGTGGCCGCCAAGCGGCAGGCCGCCGCCGAGCACCTCACCCTGATGCAGGCCCTCGAGAGCGAGCAGCAGGCCGCCAAGGACTCGGTCGTCTCGCTCGTCGTCGAGCGCCGCGACGCCCGGGTCGACGCACGCAAGGCCCGCGCGCAGGACCTGGCCAAGCTCCGGAAGGTCGAGGCGCAGCAGCGGAAGATCGAGGAGATGCTGCGCAAGCGGGCGGCCGCCGCACTCCGCCGCCAGCGTGCCCTGGCGCGGTCGCAGGCCGGCACCCCGTCGGGCGGCCTGCTGGCCCACCCGGTCGACGGCTACGTCACCTCGCCGTTCGGCTACCGCGAGCACCCGATCTACCACTACTGGGGCCTGCACGACGGCGTCGACTTCGGTGGCGGCTGCGGCACGCCGCTCAAGGCCGTGGCACCGGGCCGGGTCGTGGCGTCGTACTGGAGCGACGTCTACGGTCGCCGCCTGGTCATCGACCACGGCCTCATCGCCGGCCGCGGCGTGGCCACCATCTACAACCACGCGGAGCGGTACGACGTCGGCGTCGGGGCCCAGGTCGCCGAGGGCCAGGTCATCGGCTACGAGGGCTCCACCGGCTGGTCCACCGGCTGCCACCTCCACTTCACCGTGATGGTCAACGGCCAGGCCGTCGACCCGATGAATTGGTTGTAGTCCCGCTGGCTCCGCCTGAGAGGATGTCCTCATGGCGAAGGAGCAGGGTCAGAAGATGGTCGCGCAGAACAAGAAGGCCCGCCACGACTACCACATCGAGGACACGTGGGAGGCCGGCCTCGTCCTGATGGGGACCGAGGTCAAGTCGCTCCGCCAGGGCCGCGCATCGCTCGTCGACGGGTTCGCCGAGATCGACAACGGCGAGGCGTGGCTGCTCGGCGTGCACATCCCCGAGTACAGCCAGGGCACGTGGACCAACCACGCCGCCCGGCGCCGCCGCAAGCTGCTGCTCAACCGCTCCGAGATCGACAAGATCGAGCGCAAGATCACCGACAAGGGCTACACGCTGGTGCCGCTGGCGCTGTACTTCAAGGACGGCCGCGCCAAGGTCGAGATCGCCCTCGCGAAGGGCAAGAAGTCCTACGACAAGCGGCACACGCTCGCCGAGCGCACCGCCAACCGCGAGAAGGTGGAGGCGGTCCAGCGCCGGCTCAAGGGCCACCGGGACTGAGCCGGGGACTGGCGACGTGACCGATCCTCGCGCCTTCGCCGAGGCGCTCGGCCTTCCGGGCCTGCAGGACATCCACACCCACTTCCTGCCGCCGCGGGTGATGGCCAAGGTGCGCGCGCAGTTCGACTCCGCGGGCCCGCTGATCGGCCGTGCGTGGCCGCTGCACTACCGCGACGACGACGACGCCCTGGTCGAGACGCTCCGCTCCTACGGCGTACGCCGCTTCACCGCGCTGCCCTACGCGCACAAGCCCGGCATGGCCGAGTTCCTCAACGACTGGGCGGCCGGCTTCGCGGCGCGGGTGCCCGAGGCGGCAGTCTGCGGGACCTTCTTCCCCGAGCCCGGCGTGGCGGCGTACGTCGCCTCGCGGTCCGTCGACGTCGAGGTGTGGAAGGTGCACGTCCAGGTCGGCGCGTTCACCGTCACCGACCCGTTGCTCGACGAGGCGTGGGGGCTGATCGCGGAGACGGGCACGCCGGTGGTGCTGCACGCCGGCAGCGGCCCGGTGCCCACCGAGCACACCGGCCCGGGGCCGGTGGCCGAGCTGCTCGCCCGCCACCCGCGGCTGCGGCTGGTGGTCGCCCACGCCGGCGCCCCGGAGTACGCCGAGTTCCTCGGCCTCGCCGAGTCCCACGAGCGGGTCGCGCTCGACACCACGATGGCCTTCACCCCGTTCTTCGACGAGATGGGCGGCGCCTACCCGCCCGAGCTGCTGCCGCGGCTGCGCGACCTGGGCCTGGCCGGCAGGGTGCACCTCGGCAGCGACTTCCCCAACATCCCCTACGCCTACGGCGAGCAGCTCGAGGCGCTGTCCCGGCTGGACCTGGGGGAGGAGTGGCTGCGCGCCGTGTGCTGGAACAACACCGCCGCCCTGCTCGGCGGATCGCTGGACTGATCCACCGCACGAATCTGGCGGGAGACCCTTGACGAGGGATAAGTAAGTGCGGTGAACTAACTAATGTGACCCCGAACACACCGGTAGGACGCCCGCTGCGACCGCAGGGCAAGCTCCTCCAGGAGGACGCCCGCCGCCACCACCGATCGCTGCTGCTGCAGCAGCTGTTCCGCGAGGGCCCGGCCAGCCGCGCCGACCTCGCCCGGGCGAGCGGGCTGACCCGCGTGACGGTCTCCGACCTCGTCGGCGAGATGCTCTCCGAGGGGTTTGTCTCCGAGCTCGGTGCCCCCGCCGAGAGCCGCGTCGGCAAGCCCCCCACGCTCGTCGGGCTGGCGGCCGACTCCCACCACATCATCGCCCTCGACCTCTCCGAGACCGACCGGATGTCCGGTGCCGTGGTGAACCTCGCCGGCACCGTCCTGTCCCGCCACGAGGTGCACGTCGACGGCGCCGAGGGGGAGCAGGCCGTCCAGCTCGTCCTGCAGCTGGCCGCGGAGCTCATGGAGATGACCGAGCGCCCGGTGCTCGGCATGGGCGTCGGCAGCCCGGGCGTCGTCGACACCGCCGGCACCGTCATCGACGCCCCCAACCTGGCGTGGAGCGACACCCCGCTCGCCGCCCGCCTCGCCGAGGTCTTCGACGTCCCGGTCTTCGTCGCCAACGACGCCAACACTGCGGTGCTCGGCGAGCACACCTTCGGCGAGTCCGGCGACGGCGGCCTGATGGTCATCCGGGTCGGCACGGGTGTCGGCGCCGGGCTGGTCCTCGGCGGCTCGCTGCTCCACGGCCACCTCGGTGCCGCCGGCGAGATCGGCCACGTCGTCGTCGACCCCGACGGCGAGCGCTGTGCCTGCTCGCGCACCGGCTGCCTGGAGACGGTGCTGTCGGCGCCCCGGCTGCGTCGTCGTACGGCCGAGCCCGGGATCGACGTGCCCGCCGCGCTCGCCGAGGTCGGCACCCGGCTGGGGGAGGTGCTGGCGCCCATCGTCGCCGCCCTCAACCTCCACGAGATCGTGCTCAGCGGCCCCGCTGAGCTTCTCGGCGGTCCACTGCTCGACGCGGCGGACCGGACCATCCGCGAACGGACGATGCCGGTCAGCTCGGCCGGCCTCACCGTCCGCTCCTCCAAGCTCGGAGATGACGTCGTGGTCGTTGGTGCGGCCGTCCTCGTCCTCGCCGGCGAGCTGGGCGTCTCGTGAGCCCCGCTACCCCAACAGGTACCCGCACGAGGTACACCGATGAGAGGAACACTGTGGTGCGCATCAAGAAGTCACTGACCGGGGTGGCGGTCGCAGCTCTCGCGCTGACGACGCTCGCCGCGTGCGGAAGCGACGACGAGGGCTCGTCGAGCGACGACGGCGGAGCCGAGTCCGCGGACATCCGCGTCTGGCTCAACGGCACGGACACTCCGCAGGAGGCCCGTGACTGGCTGAAGAAGACCTTCGAGGACGAGAACCCCGGCTCCACGCTGACCATCGAGCAGCAGGAGTGGGACGGCCTGGTCGAGAAGCTGACCACGTCGCTGTCCAGCGAGTCCGAGACGCCCGACGTGGTCGAGATCGGCAACACCCAGGCCCCGACCTTCACCTCGGCCGGCGCGTTCGCCGACCTCACCGACGAGCTCGACGACCTCGGCGGCGACGACCTGCTGCCCGGTTTCGTCGACGGCGCGACCGTGGACGGCAAGACCTACGCCGTGCCCTACTACGCGGGCTCGAAGTACATCTTCTACCGCAAGGACCTCCTCGAGAAGGCCGGCCTCGAGGTGCCCACGACGCTCGACGAGTTCGTCGACGCCGCGATCACCCTGAAGAAGGAGAACCCCAAGCCGGCCAACTTCTCCGGCTTCTGGTTCCCCGGCCAGGACTGGCGCAATGGTGCCGCCTTCGTCTGGGCTGCCGGCGGCGACCTCGCGGTCGAGGACGGCGGCGAGTGGAGCCCCGCGCTCAGCTCGGACGCCTCCATCGCCGGGCTGGAGACCGCGCAGAAGCTCTTCACCGAGGCCTCGGGCGCGCCCAAGGACGGCAACGAGGCCGACCCGTGGACGCCGTTCTGCGCCGGCGAGGTCGGCATGATGTCGACCCCGGGCTGGGTCAAGGGCCTCATCGAGGCCGAGGACACCGGCTGCCCCGACACCTTCGCCAAGCAGATGGGCGTCTTCGCGCTCCCCGGTGACGACGGCTCGCCGGCGCCCGTGCTGCTCGGTGGCTCCGACATCGCGGTCGCCGCGAAGTCACCCCACCAGGACCTGGCCCGCGAGGCCGTCGCGCTGATGCTCAGCGACGACTACCAGACGATCATGGCCGAGAACGGCCTGACGCCGGCCAAGGAGTCGCTCGCCTCGCTGCTCGGCGACGACGAGTACGCCGAGGCCACGGTCGCCGCAGCGTCCAACGCCAAGCTCACCCCGGCGGCCCCGGGCTGGGCCAACGTCGAGGGCTCGCGGGTCCTCGAGGACCTGTTCAGCGCGATCGCCCAGGGTGGCGACGTGGCCGAGCTCGCCGGAAAGGCCGACGAGCAGATGAGCGGCCAGCTGAACGGCTGACCCACGAACGGCACGGCGGGGGCGGCGCGAGCCGCTGCCCCCGCCGCAGCCTGCCCGGGAACGGATGACGAGCCAGCATGATGAGCACCCGAACCGACGTACGAGAGGAGGCGGCGATGACCGAGCGCCGGAGCGCCGAGCGCCCCGCCCGTCCGATCCCTCGTCGCCGCCCCGCCCCGCTGCCGTACCTCCTGATCACCCCGGCGGTCCTGGCCCTGTGCCTGGCCCTCGGCTACCCCCTCGTGCGCCAGGTGCTGCTGTCCTTCCAGGAGTTCGGGCTCGCGCAGCAGTTCGGCCGGCCGCCCGAGTGGGTCGGCCTGGCCAACTACCGCGAGCTGCTCTCCGACGCCTACCTGTGGCGGGTCACCCTCCGCACGATCGTCTTCTGCCTCGTCAACGCGGTCGTCACGATGCTGCTCGGCGTCGGCCTCGCGCTGGTCATGCGCGCCATGTCGACCCCGGTGCGGCTGCTCGCCCAGACCGGCCTGCTGCTCGCCTGGGCGATGCCCGTCGTCGCCTCGCTGACCGTGTGGCAGTGGCTCTTCGACACCCAGTACGGCGTCATCAACTACCTCCTCACCAGCCTCGGCGGCGACTTCCAGGGCCACGGCTGGCTGCTGCGACCGCTGTCGTTCTACTTCGTCGCCACCGTCATCGTGGTGTGGATGAGCGTCCCGTTCGTCGCGTTCACGGTGTACGCCGCCCTGACGCAGGTGTCCGAGGAGCTCGTCGAGGCCGCCGAGATCGACGGCGCGAGCCGCGCCGCGCGACTGCGGCACGTGGTGCTGCCGAGCATCCGACCGGTCCTGATGGTGGTGGGCCTGCTCCAGGTCATCTGGGACCTGCGGGTCTTCGCGCAGATCTACATCCTCCAGAAGGCCGGCGGCAGCGCCACCGACACCAACCTCCTCGGCACCTACATCTACCGGCTCGGCATCGGCGGCGGTGACTTCGGCACGTCCGCGGCCGTCGCGATCTTCATGCTGGGCCTCACGGTGCTGCTGACCGCCCCCTACGTCCGGTCGATGATCCGGCAGGAGAGGACCGAGTCCTGATGTCCCGCTCCACGCCCCGCCCCACGCGCTGGCTGGCCGACGCCGTCGGCGTGCTGACCTTCGTCCTGGCGGCCTTCCCGGTCTACTGGATGGTCAACAGCTCGTTCCTCGACCGCAACGAGATCCGCAACCCGGTGCCGACGTGGGTCCCGTTCGGGGGCGACCTCGACAACTTCCGCACCGTCTTCGAGACCGACCAGTTCGTCAACGCGCTGAAGGTGAGCCTGATGGTCACCGGGCTGACGATCGTGGTCGCGCTGACCTTCGCCTTCGTCGCCGCGGTCGCGGTGTCGCGCTTCCGGTTCCGGGGCCGGATGTCCTTCATCGTGACCCTGCTGGTGATCCAGATGATCCCGGTCGAGGGGCTCTTCATCTCCCAGTACAAGATGCTCGAGGGGATGGAGCTGCTCAACACCGTCGTCGGGCTGACGATCGTCTACGTCGCCGGTGTGCTGCCCTTCACGATCTGGACGCTGCGCGGGTTCGTCGCGGGCGTCCCCTACGAGCTGGAGGAGGCCGCGATGATGGACGGCTGCACCCGCATGCAGGCGTTCCTCCGCGTCACCTTCCCGCTGCTCGCCCCGGGCCTCGTCGCCACCGGCGTCTTCGGCTTCATCCAGGCCTGGAACGAGTTCACCCTCGCCCTGGTGGTGATGACGCGCGAGGACCAGCGCACGCTGCCGCTCTGGCTCTCGACCTTCACCGACGTCAACAGCGGCACCGACTGGGGCGGCATCATGGCGGGCTCCACCCTCATCGCGGTGCCGGTCATCATCTTCTTCCTCGTCGTCCAGGGCCGGATGGTCAGTGGCCTCACCGCAGGCGCGGTCAAGGGATGAACTCCACTGACAGGGCGCTGGCGCTGCGGGTCCTGCTGCCCGGCTTCAGCGGCACGACCCTTCCCGACGACTACGGCGCCCTCCTCACGGAGGGTCTCGGCGGCATCTGCTACTTCGGCAGCAACACCGCCGAGGGCGCCGACGCCACGGCCGCGCTCAGCGCAGCGATCCGCGACGCCAACCCGCGAGCGGTGATCGCCGTCGACGAGGAGGGCGGTGACGTCAGCCGGCTCCACACGCGTACGCCGAGCCCGGTGCTGGGTGCCGCGGCCCTCGGTGCCGTCGATGACCTCGACCTCACCGAGGCGGTCGGGCGCTGGGTCGGCCACGAGCTGGCCGCCGTCGGGGTCACCCTCGACCTCGCGCCCGACGCCGACGTCAACAGCGACCCCGACAACCCGGTGATCGGCACCCGCAGCTTCGGCACCGACCCCGAGCGGGTGGCCGCGCACGTGGCGGCGTGGACGCGCGGGCTGCAGTCGACCGGGGTGGCGGCGTGCGCCAAGCACTTCCCGGGCCACGGCGACACCGCCACCGACAGCCACCTCGACCTGCCCCGGATCGACGTCGACGCCGACACCCTCGCGACCCGCGAGCTGGTGCCCTTCGACGCGGCCGTCGAGGCGGGCAGCCGCGCCGTGATGACGTCGCACATCGTGGTGCCCGCGCTCGATCCCGACCGCCCCGCGACGCTGAGCCCGGTGGTGCTGGCGATGCTGCGCGACGTGCTCGGCTTCGACGGCGTCGTCGTCAGCGACGCCCTCGACATGGCCGGAGCCTCCGACGGTCGCGGCATCCCGGAGGCGGCGGTGCTCGCCCTCGCGGCCGGCTGCGACCTGCTCTGCATCGGGCCGGACAAGCCCGCCGCCCTCGTCGAGGAGATCTGCGACGCGATCCTCGCGGCGCTCGCCGACGGCCGGCTCGCGCACGCGCGGCTGGCCGAGGCTGCCGCACGCGTGGCGGCCCTGGACGCGCCCCTCACTGCTGCGGACGACCCGCCGGACCGGCTGCGCCAGACCACGGCGGCTGCCGGTGCGTTGCTCGTCGAGGGTGTGCTGCCCGACCTGAGCGGCGCGGCGATCGTCAGCGTCGCCACCACGGCCAACATCGCGGTCGGTGACGTGGCCTGGGGACTCGGTCCCGACGTGACGATCGACCCGTCCGCACCGGAGGGGGTGCCCGACGGCGTACCCCTCGTCGTGCAGGTCCGCGACGCCCACCGTCGCCCCGAGGTGCTCGCCCTGCTGGACGAGCTGGCGCGGGGCGGACGCGAGGTGGTGGTCGTCGAGTGGGGCTGGCCGGGGCCGTACGACGGTGGGCTTGCCAGAATCTGTACGCGTGGCTCGTCCGGTCCGGGCGTCGCCGCGGTGGTCGAGGTGTTGCGAGAGGCAGGGTGGACGCGGTGAGTGCCGCACTGGCAGGGACGCGAGCGGTCGGGCTCGACATCGGCGGGACCAAGACCCACGGGGTGGTCCTCGAGTCGGACGGCACGATCCTCGCCGAGGTCCGGGAGTCGACCGTGCCCGGCGCCGAGGGTGTCACCGCGACCGCGGCCCGAGTCTTCGAGGCGCTGCGCAGCGCGACGGACCTGCCGCTCGACGGCCGGGTCGGCGTGGGCGTGCCGGGGCTGGTCGACGGTGCGCGCGGCATCCTGCGCCACGCGGTCAACCTCGACGTCAACGGCGACGACCTGCCCCTGCGCGACCTGCTGACCGATCGCCTCGGCGTACCGGTCGTGATCGAGAACGACGTCAACGCGGCCGCCCTGGCCGCGCGGGCGCTGGCCGGGGCCGACGACGTGGTCTACCTCAGTGTCGGCACCGGCCTCGCGGCCGGACTGGTGATGCGCGGGACCCTGCGCCGTGGTGAGCACAGCGCTGCGGGCGAGATCGGGCACATCCCTGTCGACCCCGAGGGTGCGCGGTGCGGTTGCGGCCAGCGCGGGTGCCTCGAGACCATCGCGTCCGGGGCCGCCCTGTCGCAGGCGTGGCCGACGACCGAGCAGTGGCCCGCGGCGGCCCTGTTCGCGGCGGCGGAGACCGGCGACCCGGCGGCGCTGGCCGTGCGCGACCGCTTCTGCTGGGGTGTGGCGAGCGCGATCCGGATGCTCGGCCTCACCATCGACCCCGAGCGCATCGTGCTCGGCGGCGGCGTCACCGAGGTCGGTGAGCCGCTGCGCCTCGCCGTGGTCGAGCAGCTGAAGGTGCTGGGGGAGGGCTCGCCCTTCCTGGCCTCCCTCGGCCTCGCCGACCGACTGAGCATGGTGCCGCCCGGATTCCCCGTGGCCGCGGTCGGCGCAGCGATCCTGGGCCGGTGAGCCGGGCGTTGGTCGGGTGCTCCTCGCTACGGTGAGGGCGTGGAGCCCGGCACCTGGATCGACGTCCTGCTCGTCCTCGCCTTCGTGCTGATGGGCGGTGTCTTCGCCGCGACCGAGCTCGCGCTGGTCTCGCTGCGCTCGGCCCAGGTCGACAAGCTCGAGGCGCAGGGAGGTCGCGGCCACGCGGTGGCGTCGCTGGCGCGCGACCCCAACCGGTTCCTGTCCGCGGTCCAGATCGGCGTCACGGTGGCGGGCTTCTTCTCCGCCGCGTTCGGCGCCTCGACGCTGGCGCCGTCCTTCGCCCCGGCCTTCGAGAGCCTCGGCACGCCCGCACCGGAGACCGTCTCGCTCGTCGTCGTCACGCTGGTGGTGTCCTACCTCTCCCTCGTCCTGGGCGAGCTGGTGCCCAAGCGGATCGCGCTCCAGCGCTCGGTGCAGGTCTCGCGGCTCTTCGCGCCCCCGCTCGGCCGCTTCGCGCAGGTGATGACCCCGGTCATCTGGCTGCTCTCGGTCTCGACCAACGCGCTCGTGCGCCTCCTGGGCGGCAACCCCGACGCGGCCGGCGACGCGGTCGACGAGGAGGAGCTGCGGATGATGATCTCGGGCCACGAGGACATCCCCGCGGACGAGCGCAAGATCGTCGACGACGTCTTCGAGGCCGGGGACCGCTCGCTGAGCGAGGTGATGAAGCCACGCGGGGACGTGGTCTTCCTGCGCGGCGACCTGCCGCTCGCCAGCGCGGTCGCGGTGATCGCCGCCGAGCCCTACACGCGCTACCCGGTCACCGGGGAGTCCTTCGACGAGGTCCTGGGCTACCTCCACCTGCGCGACGTCCTCGGCCGCGCCGACGAGCGCGACCTCACCGTCGCCGACCTCGTGCGCGAGCTGCCGGTCCTCCCGCGCACCAACCGGGTGCTGCCGTCCATTGACCAGCTGCGCCGCCTCGGAGCGCACATCGCGCTCGTCGTCGACGAGTACGGCGGCACCGACGGCATCGTCACCCTCGAGGACCTGATGGAGGAGCTCGTGGGCGAGATCCAGGACGAGTACGACCGCGACGCCGAGATCGCGGCGTCCGAGGACCCCGCGACCCTCGACGCCGGCATCACGATCGAGGAGTTCGGCGAGCGGACCGGCGTGGTGCTCGAGGACGGTCCGTACGAGACCGTGGCGGGGTTCGTCCTGCAGGCCCTCGCGCGGATGGCCGAGGTCGGGGACCGGGTGCCGGTCGGCGACCGCGTCCTCGAGGTCGCCGGCGTCGACGGGCACCGGATCACGCGCGTACGCCTCCACCGGAGCCCGGCCGAGATCGAGGCGGCGGCTGCGGACGCCTCGCGCCGCGAGGCCTGACGTGGCGCCGGTGCGGCCGATGAGGGCCACCGCCCTGCTCGCCGTCGTACCCCTCGCGCTCGCCGGGTGCGGAGCCGACGCGGGGCCGCGGGAGCCGGCAGCCGACCTGAGCCCCGACGGCATCGCCGCGGTGGTCGCCGACCACGTCGAGCGCACGCCGACACGGGTCGAGCCGTGGGAGGTGATGACGCGCGAGCTCGAGGTGGAGGCGCCGGGTGCGTTCCTCGTCTACCGCCGGGGGATGTCGCTCCGGGTGGCCGTCGCCCCGACGACCGACAGCCCCCTCGTGTGCGGCGACGAGTCGTTCTTCGACGAGTGCGTCGACCTCGACCACGACGGACACCGTCTCGTGCTCGCCTGGCAGGAGCTCGAGCCCGAGGAGGATCCCGGGATCGTCTACGTGATCGACCGCCGGGACGGCGAGGACGTGATCGCGGACTACTCGGGCGTCTCGATCACGGGCGATCCGCGCGGCCTGGATCTCGGGATCACGCTCGAGCAGATGGCCGAGATCGTCACCGACGAGCGCCTGACCCTCGGTTGAGGGGAATCAACACGACGGGTGTCGGCGTTGACCCGTATGATGAAGACACAACTCAAGAGGGGCTGATCGGTTTCGACTTGGGACGTTAGTTCCAGGGGAAGCGGGTCGAGAAGCCAGCGTCATCTCGTAAACGATCGCTGGAAATCCATAGTTGCCAACTCCAAGCGCAACGACTTCGCTCTCGCTGCCTGAGCAGTGATCGAAGGGTCTGACCGGGCACCCGTCTCCGTCCCGGACCCAGGCCTCATCTAGGAGACTTGCTGGTCACTCTCTGTCAGGAGGGGTGGCCGGGACTCAATCCTGACTGGGCCTGTCGGCGACGTGTCTGTGCGAGCGCCGGGGCCGAGAAAACGACATCACAGACTGCACCCGGAGAAGACCTGGCTCGGCGCTCGAGGACCGGGGTTCGATTCCCCGCAGCTCCACTCAGGGGTCTTCGCAGAATGAACGCGGAGACTTCGCAGAATTGCCGGTCCCGGTGGGTCACCCCACCGGGAGCCAGCCCTCTTGAACGTGAGCCGCTCCGACGCCGTCGGAGCGGCTCACGTGCGCGTTGGGCCGGTCACGACGACGCCGACCGAGCTCGGGCAGGTCTAGGTCGCGAGCGTGCCGCCGAAGACCTGCCAGGCCAGGAGCGACTTCGCGACGAGGCTGAGCACGATGTAGATGTTCTCGCCGAACAAGTAGTCCGCCCAGCGACCCTTGGCGCGATACTGCAGCAGCTGATTGAGCGCGAAGATGTTGAAGAACACGAAGAGCGAGACCACGATCGCGTAGACGAAGCCGGGCGGGCTCACGTCGGCGGGCGACTGTGGCGCGACGGTGTAGATGACGACCGCGATCCACGGCACTGCACCGGCGATGCAGCCGAACTCGAACGGCAGCCAGCCTCCACTGCCGGGCTCCTCGTACTTCTCCTGCAGCCAGCCGAACAGGATCATCGACGCGTTCACGCCGACGATGGCCAGCAGGGCGGTGACGTCGGCGATCCCCACCAGCTGGGCGATCACGACCATCATGAGCGAGGACGACAGCGAGTACTCCACCCAGCGCGCGCGGTTGATGCCTCGGGACAGGTCGGCGACGTACCCGCGCCACCACCCGGTGGACACGATGAGGTGCGCCAAGGCGGAGAGGGCCAGGAAGGCGGCCACGGCAAGGCCGGTCGAGAGGTCGAACAGGACGATCGGTTGCTGGGGCTCCGTGCCTGGTGGGCCGGACAGGTAGCTGGCCGTGACCGGTAGCGCGAAGTCGGTGGCGAGCACCAGAACGGCCACCGCCTGCGCGGCGTGCAGCGCCGCCGCCGCGATGTTGAACCGGCGCAGGCCGCGCTGCCGTTCCGCTGAGATCGCTGTCGTCATGCTGTGACCTTGCCACGGTCTCGAATCTGATGTCAGCGGTGTCGGCACTCGTGCCCGCGCGAAGTGCGAAGGGCTCTGTCACGCGGGCGTCCCTCGTTGGAGGTGGTCCACCGGCAAGTGGCGGCGGCGGACGGCGTACGGCGTCCGTCTCCCGGTGGACTACCCGGACAGCGGCGATGAACGCGCGGTCAGCGCGGTCCGGTGTCGGTCCAGGGCGTGCTGGCAGCCATGGAGAGCGCGCGCTTCTTCACGAACGGATCGGCCTGGTTGTAGAGCCACGGCCGCCCGAACCAGACGAAGCCGTCGACGTACGCCGCGGCCTGCTGGCGCTGCGGCTCCGGAAGGCCCCACTGCGGGTCGGCGGGGCGCGGCGTGGGCGGGATCCCCAGCGTGACGCAGCGCGTCATCGCGCGGGTGGCGCAGGTGCGGGCGTTGTTGCGCAGGCCCCTCGGCGTCGCCGAGATCATGTCGCGCCACATGGTGGGCCGGCCGGACTTCGCGGTGTCGATGATGAAGTGCGGCGCCGCGTACCCGTCGGCGACGAGCTCGGCGATGATCTCCATCCCGCGGTCGATGTTCTCGACCGGTCCGGTGTAGTGGGTGGAGTCGAGCGCGAACCCGCGGGCGTACTGGATGCCGCTGAGCTTCAGGATCTCCGCGCACCGCCACGACTCCTGAGCGGTCCCGCCCTCGCACCAGTCGGCCGCGCCCGCGTCGATGTAGACGCTGGTGTGCGGCAGCGCGCTGAGCGTCTGGGTGGCCCAGGTCAGCAGCTCCGACTTCACCGCGCGGTCGGGGGCGCAGAGCAGGAACGGGCCGTCGGGCTGCATCACCACGAGCGTGTGCGCGTCACCGATGCCGGCGGCGAGCTCCTGGATGTAGGTGCGGTAGCTCGCGGCCTCGGCCGGCGTCGTCGGTCGCTTGCAGGCCTCGCCCTCCCACGGCACCATCCGGAAGACCGCCATCTGGCTGAGCGTCTCGGGGTTGCCGGCCTGGGAGTTTGCGACGTAGTCGGAGACCGTGGCCCGGACCCGTGCGTCGGGGAGGTACTTGCCGTACCACTTGGTCCGCGGGCGCTCGGCGATCGTCGCGAGGGCACTGCGCTTCGCGCCCTTGGCCCGGGTGTACGGCCGCCAGACCTGGTCCTGCGGCCCCCGGTACACGCCCCACAGGCGGTGCGCGAGCGGGTTGGTCGGGTTCTCCGCGTGCGGTTCGGCCGGCGCGAGCCACACCGGCACGGTCGCCGCGGGCTCGGCCCGGTGCGACCCGCTCGGGACGACGGCCGCTGCGGTCGTGGGCGCGACAGCAGGAGCCGTCAGCAGGAGGAGGACGGCGAGGGCGCGGGCGACAGACGGGCGTGACATGGCGGTGTCCATGGTGGGCGAGACGGCCGCGGCGCGTGGCCTTTTCGACGGATTGCTGTAGACAGTGGAGCCCGCGGCCCGACCTATCGGCCGGCGGCTCCATGGTCGGCTGGCAGGCTCTGCCCATGACCGCCGCCGCGCCGTTCGACGTCCTGACCCGCCTGCTCGACGAGAGGTCGACCTGCCGGCAGTTCCTCCCGGACCAGGTGCCGCAGTCGGAGATCGAGCGGCTGCTCTCGCTCGCCCAGCGCACGCCGTCGTGGTGCAACACCCAGCCGCGGCAGGTGGTCGTCACCAGCGGTGACGCGACCGACCGGCTCCGCACGGCGCTCGCCGAGCACGTGATGACGCAGCCGCAGGCACCCGACTTCGCCTTCCCGGCGGCGTACACCGGGGTCTTCCGCGACCGGCGCCGCGAGTGCGGCTTCCAGCTCTACGACTCCGTCGGCATCAGCAAGGACGACGGCGACCGCCGGCTCGAGCAGATGCTGCGCAACTTCGACCTCTTCGACGCCCCCCACGTGGCGATCGTGACCACCGAGGACGACCTCGGCGTCTACGGCGCCGTCGACTGCGGCCTGTGGATCAGCACCTTCCTGCTCGGCGCCCAGGCGCTCGGGCTCGCAGCGGCGCCGCAGGCCGCGCTGGCCGGCTTCTCGGGCTTCCTCCGGGAGCACTTCGACCTGCCGGACACGCGGCGCGTGGTCGTCGGCATCTCGTTCGGGTACGCCGACGCCGACCACCCGGTCAACGGCTTCCGCACCTCGCGGGCCCAGCTGGACGACGTGGTCACCTGGGCGGGATGACGGGGCGACGCGCCGCAGTGCGTTGATGGGACGCTACCTGCATGGACACCGGGACCGGGCGCGACTGCGTCTTCTGCCAGATCATCTCGGGCGAGGTGCCCGCTGAGCTCGTGCTCGAGACCGACGACTTCGTGGGGTTCCTCGACACCCGGCCGGTCTTCAAGGGACACGTCCTCCTCGTGCCTCGCGAGCACGTCGTCACCCTGCCCGACCTCCCCGCCGCGCTGCGCGACGGCTTCCTCGAAGCCGCCCAGCGCCTCGCGACCGCAGTGAAGGACGGCCTCGGCGCCCAGGGCTCGTTCGTGGCGATGAACAACACCGTGAGCCAGTCGGTCCCCCACCTGCACCTGCACGTGGTGCCGCGCACCAAGGGCGACGGCCTGCGTGGCTTCTTCTGGCCCCGCACGAAGTACGCCGACGGCGAGGCCGCGTCGTACGCCGAGAAGCTGCGCGACGCACTCGGCGAGGCGTAGGCGCAACCAAACCGCCCGCTGCGACGTCTTCCGGTCAGACAAGGGGGACACATGCTCGTCAGACGCACCATCGGTGCGGGCGCCGCCGTCGCGGCCCTGCTCGCAGCCGCACTTGCCGTCACCACGCCCGGGGCGGCCCCGGCGGAGGCCGACCACGGCGCTGCGCCCACGCCGGACGCGCCCGCCGGGCACACGCGAGCGGCGCTTCCGGTGCCGACCACCGCGACCGTGACCGCGGCCGAGCTCGGACCGGACTCCGTCGTGGCCGTCGTGACGCACGGCGACCTCGAGCAGCGCAGTGCTGCGGGTCTGGCCCGCTCGCTCGAGGTGATCACCCCGGACGGCGTCCGGCACCCGGTCTACACCGTCGACCTCGAGGAAGGGCCCCCCGACGTCTATCCGGGGGACTTCCTCATCGCCGACTGGCGTCCGGAGACGCACACGGCTCTCCTGCGCGTCCTGACCGGCGGCGACCGCGACCGGCTCGTCTCCTACGACGTCACCACGGGCGCCACGCACGCGATCGACCCACCCCGGCGGGGAGCCTTCTTCGCACTCCAGCCCGACGGCTCGGGGGTGCTGATGGCGACCTATGGAACCGGACGTCGGGCGGGCCGGGTGGCCGGCCTCGACTGGGACGGCACACGGACGGATCTGCCGGCGCGGACCGAGGGCCCGGCGATCACCAGCGCCGACGGCCGCACCCTGGTCACGACGGCCGGTCGCCGGTGGTGGGTCACCGACCTGGCCGCGGGGACCAGCACGGTGATCGACACACGAGGGTCCTGCATCCCGCGCCGCTGGTACGACGCCGACTCGGTCGTCGCGACGTGCGGCACCACGCGGTGGAGCCAGCTGCGCCGCGTCGACCTCGCCGGTACGTCCGGTGCGCTGGGAGTCCGTCACACCGAGAAGACGCGCGCGACGGGGCCGCTGGTCTTCAACGACGACGACGTCCGCGTGGTGCAGGGTCGGTCCTGGTACGAGTCCTTCGACGGCTGCGGTGGCGGGTTCCTCACCCGGCAGACCGCCGCGGGCAAGGTCCGCATGGTGCGCGTCCCCGGGGTGCGCGGTCCGCTGACGCTGGTCGGGACCCGCGGCGACGACCTGGTCCTCACCCACGAGAAGCCCGAGTGCGACGGCACCCGCCAGCGGTCGGCGCTCAGCCTGTTCGACCCGGTCACCAAGGCGGAGACGGTGCTGACCCGGCTGGGGAGGGACGAGGCGTGGCGCGAGGTCATCGCCGCGACCGAGGTGCGCAGCTGGATCTGGTGAGCCTCAGCGGTGCCCGGCGAGCGGGTCGGGCTCGGCGGGCGTCGAGACCTCGAGGGCCGCACGGAACGTCCACGGCTCCTCGCGGCGTCTCAGTGGGTTGCCCGTCGCCCGGGCGGCGAGCACGAAGGCCGCCGACCCGACGACGAAGCCGGCCAGCACGTCGACGAAGAAGTGCCACCCGAGGTAGACCGTCGCCACGCAGGTCAGGGCCAGGAAGGTCCAGCTCGCGACCCGGATGGTGAGCGGCAACCGCATCACGGTCACGGTCAGGCAGATGGTCAGCATCACGGCCACGTGCAGCGACGCGAACGCCGCGATGGTCTGGACGGCGCCGGTGTCCCAGGGACCGGAGAGCACCTTGATCCGGTCGGAGAGCAGCATGTCGCGCACCTCGCTGTTGGGGGTGCGTGGCAGGGAGGCGAACCACTCCGGGGAGGAGTACGTCGGCCCGAGCGAGGGCAGGGCGTAGTAGAAGATCACACCCAGGCACCAGTCCACCGAGACCGCGGTGACGTACCACGCGCCGTAGGACGACCGGCGCGTCCAGACCAGCGCGATCGCCAGGCTGGCCGGCACCAGGCCGATCCAGATCAGGTAGACCGCGGCCATCACCCAGTTCGCCCCGGAGGTGCCGAGCACGTCGTGGAGCACGACCGCCGGGTCGTGGCCGAACCAGAGGATCCGGTCGAGCTTGGCCAGCTCGGGGTCGGCGATGCGATCGGTGACGAACGGGACGAAGCTCTTGAGGTTGCGGAACGCGACGTAGGCGACGTACCAGGTGACCAGGCCGCTCAGGGTGAACCAGATCTGGTCGCGGTTCCACCGCTCGACCAGCACCCCGCGCATGGAGGTGCCGATGAAGGTCCGGTTGCGCCTCACCAGCAGCGCCCAGCGGGCCAGCACGTCCAGCAGCACTGCGGACGCCACGATCACCGGCAGCCGGAACCAGGTGGGCAGTGACGCCCCGTCGGGGTCGCGCAACGGCAGGTGGTGCGTCCACGCCATGAGGGCAGCCGCCATCGCCATCACGACCGCCACGACCGCGGCGGCCCTGAAATCCCTCCGGCCCATCCCCACACCGTAGCGAGCCCGACGGCTCGGTAGCCTGCTGGACGCAGTTCCTTCACCGATTTTCCACCTAGATCGCAGGAGTTCCCATGGGCCGTTTCGACCAGCGAGTCGCCGTCATCACCGGAGCAGCCCGGGGCATCGGCTTCGGCATCGCCCAGCGGTTCGCCGCCGAAGGTGCCTCGATCGCCATCCTCGACCTCGACGAGTCCGCCGCCCAGGACGCGGCCGCCCGGCTCGAGCTGGTCGACGGCGCGAAGGCCGTGGGCATCGGCTGCGACGTCGTGGACGGGGCCGCCGCCGAGGCTGCCGTCCAGCGGGTGGTCGACGAGCTCGGCGGCATCCACGTCCTGGTCAACAACGCCGGCGTCACCCGCGACAACCTTCTGTTCAAGATGACCGAGGAGGACTGGGACGTCGTCATGGGCGTGCACCTCAAGGGCGTCTTCAACATGACCAAGGCCGCGCAGTCGCGCTTCGTGGAGCAGAAGTACGGCAAGATCCTCAACCTCTCCAGCGTCTCCGCGCTGGGCAACCGCGGCCAGGCCAACTACTCGGCGGCGAAGATGGGCATCCAGGGCCTCACCCGCACGCTGGGCATCGAGCTCGGTCCCTTCGGGATCACCGCCAACGCGATCGCGCCCGGCTTCATCGTCACCGAGATGACCGACGCCACCGCGCGCCGCCTCAAGATGGAGCCCGAGGAGCTGCAGCGCGTCAACGCCGAGGCGACGCCCGTACGCCGGGTCGGCCAGCCCGAGGACATCGCCGCGGCGGCCGCGTTCCTGTGCAGCGACGATGCGTCGTTCATCACAGGGCAGACGCTCTACGTCGACGGTGGGCGCAAGCTCGGCTGATCCCGACTTGAACCGCGGGACGCGGTCTGTCACGTTGGATGGCGATTTCACGATCCACCCGTCCCGGACAACGCCGAGTCCTGCCCGACCGGGACGGTCCCCCGAGACATACGAGGGCAGGAGTGGGGGACCCACAGGTTCCACGCCGGTCCGCGCCGGCCTGCACGCAGGCCCGCGCGCGAACGGCTCGGGGTGAAGCCACCGCACGGTGGCGGGGCACTTTCCAGCCCTAATCCGACAGCTGACCTCACAGGCGTGGGAAAGGAAGCACCTCATGCCTGCGATCTCTCGTACGGCGCGAGCCTGCGCGCTCGCCCTTGCCGGCCTCGGCGTCACCGCATCGACGATGACGGCCCTGCCGGCCACTGCCACCACCACCGCCCAGACCGCCGGGTCCGCCCGTGAGTCCGGTGCGACCACCCAGGCCGGAGCCCGCAGGGTGACGGCCGCCCAGCGCGTCAGCCGGCGCGTCGTCGGCGCCAAGGACACCGCCATGCGCCAGCGCGGCGACGCCTACGCCTACGGCGGGGCCGGTCCGGCGCGCTTCGACTGCTCGGGGCTGGTCTTCTACAGCTACCGTCGGGCCGGGTTCGACGTGCCGCGCACCTCGGGCGCCCAGGCCGGCTTCGCGCGCCGCGTCGCGAAGAAGGACCTGCGTGCCGGCGACCTGATGTTCTTCTACGGCAGCGGCGGGGTCTACCACGCCGCGATCTTCCTGCGGTGGTCGCACGGCCACGCCGTGATGGTCCACGCGCCGGGCTCCGGCCAGCGCGTGCGGATCGCCGTGCCGTGGACCTCCCAGTGGTTCGGCGGCACGCTGCGCCGCCGGTGACAGGCGCGGATTGGTAGGCACATCCTGCTGATCTACCCTGTGGCGCGCCTTCCCTGATCGGGGAAGGCGCGCCCCCACACTGCAAGGCAGAAAATCCCCCCGCTCGATCGGAGTTCCCCGTGCGTCACCGTCCCCACACCTCCTCCACGGCAGCCGCCGCCGTCATCGTCGCGGCCTCGCTGCTGCTCGCCGGGTGCGGCGGGGGCGACGACGAGGAGGCTCCGGCGGCCTCGCCCTCCGAGCCGACCTCGCAGGAGACCAGCGCGGCGCCAGAGCCGACGTACTGGCCGCTGACGGGACTCGAGCGCACCGGCAACGCCCCCAAGCACCCCGTGATCGTGACGAAGGTGGACAACACCTCCTCCAGCGCCCCGCAGGTGGGCCTCGGCTCCGCCGACCTGGTGGTCGAGGAGCTCGTCGAGGGCGGCTACACGCGCCTCGCGGCGTTCTACTACTCCAAGGTCCCCGCCGACATCGGCCCGGTCCGCTCGATGCGCGCCAGCGACATCGGCATCGTGCCCGACGGTGCCACCGTCGTGACCAGCGGCGCCGCGCAGGTCACCCTCAACCGCGTCAAGGGCGCCGGCATCCCGTGGATCACCGAGGGTGCGCCGGGTGTCTACCGCGAGACCACGCGCTCGGCCCCCTACAACCTGTTCGCCCGCCTCGGCGAGATCTCCAAGCGCCTGAAGGCCGACGAGGAGCCGCCGGCCTACCTGCCGTGGGGCACCGAGGACGACCTGCCCAAGGGCGGCAAGGCGCGCACCCTCACGGCCGACTTCGGGGCGCACTCCACGTCGTGGCAGTTCCAGGGCGGCGGCTACGTCAACACCGACTCCTACGCAGCCCAGGGCGACCAGTTCCCCGCCGACTCCGTGCTCGTGCTGCGCGTCAAGGTCGGCGACGCGGGCTACCGCGACCCGGCGGGCTACCCGGTTCCGGAGACCAAGTTCGAGGGCACGGGCGCGGCACTGCTCTTCCACGGCGGCCGCGTCATCCGCGGCACGTGGACCAAGGACGGCCTGACCGGCGCGATCGACCTGGCCACCAAGTCCGGCGAGCTGAAGGTGCCCGCCGGCCGCACGTGGATCGAGCTGGTGCCGGCCGTCGACGGCGACGTCACCTTCGCGAAGTAGTCACTCGACCGGGCCGAGCGGTGCGGCACCGCTCTCCAGCAGGCGCTGGAGGGCGGTCAGGATGAGGCCGATCGCGGCCTCGACGCGCGCGGCCGCGGCGGCGGGGTCCTCGCTCACTGCGACGGACCCGCCGGCCGCCGACATCGCCCCGAAGAAAACCCGGGTGAAGGTGTCGAGCATCGCCTCGTCGAGCTGCCACTCGTCCGGAGTCAGCACCGAGCGCACGATCCGGTCGACGACGGCGTAGGTCGAGCGCTCCTCGTGCTCGCGGAACCTCTCGTGCCCGAGCACCGAGGGCCCGTCCGAGACCACGACCTGCCGGTAGGCAGGCTCCTGCACGGCCGACAGGAAGGCGCGCAGCCCGGCCTGCGCCTGCACCCACGGGTCCTCGTGGCCGGCCATGGCTTCGGAGATGCCCACGCTCGCACGGTGCTCCACCTGCTCGAACGCGGCCTCGAAGATCGCCTGCTTGCCGCTGAAGTGGTGGTAGAGCGCACCCTTGGTGACCTCGGCGCCCGCCACGATGGCGTCCAGCGAGGTGGCCTGGTAGCCGTGCTCGGCGAAGAGCGCTGCGGCCGCCTCGACGAGCGCGAGCTCGGTCGAGGCTGACCCGCGCTGCCGCCGGGGCGGAGTCGAGGCGGGCGTGGTCATCCGCGCAGCCTAGGTGACCCGTGCGGTCCCCGCCCCCCACTCAGCGTCGCCGCTCGCACCCCTTCAGCACCTCGCCGCGCAGGCAGCGGTCCCGACCGCGGCCGGCGTCGAGGCGGTCCCGGCCGGGACCGCCGTCGAGCACGTCGGCAGCGTAGCCGCCGATGAGGACGTCGTTCCCCCCGCGACCGGACGCGTGCACCTTGGCCTTCATGACCCAGCGCAGCCGGAACAGCTCCGGGCGGTCGCTGCCGCGGAACACGATGAGCCCCGGACCGTCGTTGCCCTCGACCACGAACTCCTCGGTGCTGCTCACCTTCGCGAAGCGGCCCCCGCCGACGTCGATGCGCCGCTTCGGGACGTGGATGGTCATGTCGTAGCGGTTCCTCCCGGCGACGTACGACGAGAACGCCACCGTGTCGCGCCCCCTGCCGCCGACCACGGTGCGGGACTTCTCGGCCTTCTTCCCGCGACCGATGCCGAGGTCGAAGGAGTCGTCACCGGCGCCGCCCCGCGCCATCGTGTCCTGCGCGGTCAGGAAGTCGTCGTCGCCGTCGCCTCCCTTCAGGAACGTGCCCCCGGAGTCCTTCGCCGCGACCAGGTAGTCGTCACCGTCGTCCCCGCGCAGGGTGTCCGCGCCGTGGCCGCCCGCGACCACGTCGTCACCGTCTCCGCCCTCGACCACGTCGTCGCCGGGGACGGACGTGTCGTAGTTGCGCTTGTCGGGCGCCCGGTTGAGGTCGCCGTGCAGCAGGTCGTCGCCCGGACCGCCGGTGATCAGGTCGTCGCCACCGGCGCCGTGGATCTGGTCGTCCGCGGGGCCCCCGGTCAGCACGTCGTCGTAGGGCGAGCCGACGATGCCGGCGAAGTGCCCGGCCGGGGTCGGGGCGAAGGTGTCGGTGCCCTCGCCGGTCGCGGTCAGGGTCGAGAGGTCGACCGAGACGGGACCCGGCGCGTTGGCGTACGACACCTGGTCGGCATAGAGGCTGTCGCCCCACCACAGGTCCTTGGCAGCCAGGTCGGCGCCGAGGTCGACGTGGTCGTCGCCCGGACCGGGCTCGATGATGTCGCCCCAGTAGTCGTCGTCGGGGGAGTACTCGCCGTCGAGGCCGCCGAAGAGCCTGTCGTTCCCGACACCGCCGACCAGGTGGTCGTCGCCGGCGAGCCCGCAGATGGTGTCGTTGCCGCCCCCGCCGTCGATCCGGTCGCGGTCCTCGGTGCCGACGATCACGTCGTCGCCGGGAGTGCCCACGGTCCACGGCGTGGGGTAGGTCGTCGTGGGCTGCACCACGATCGTGGCCGTCTTGCCGTCGCAGGTCTCGCCGGCCGCCGAGGCCGGGATCGCGCCGGTGAGGGCGGGGACGATGGTGAGGGTGGCGGCCAGTCCGAGTGCGGCAGCCAGCGGTGTCGTACGCATGGGGTCTCCTTCGCGTTGTCCAGGAGGGGACTCGCGAGGTCCGCGAAAGGTTGCGCCCTGTCGCCCCGAGGGGTGTGCCGCGAGGTCCGATCGGCCATAGTGGAGGGCATGCAGCTCGTCTCCGGGATGCTGCTGGTGGCCACGCCGGCGCTGCAGGACCCGAACTTCGCGGACACCGTGGTGCTGCTGCTCGACGTCACCGACGAGGGCGCGCTCGGCGTGGTGCTCAACCGGCCCTCCCACATCCTCGTGGCCGACGTGCTCGAGGCCTGGCGCGAGATCGTCTCCGAGCCCGAGGTCCTGTTCCGGGGCGGGCCCGTCGGCACCGACGGCGCGCTGGCCGTCGCCCAGCTGCGCGACGTGCAGGACCCGCCGGTCGGCTGGCGACCGGTCGCGGGGCTGCTCGGCATGGTCGACCTCGACACCCCGACCGAGCTCGTCGACGGGTCGCTGGCCACCATGCGGGTCTTCGCCGGCTATGCCGGCTGGGGTGCCGGGCAGCTCGAGGGGGAGATCGAGGAGGGCAGCTGGTACGTCGTCAGCGGCGAGGCCGGCGACGCGTTCCGCGACGACACCAGCGGCCTGTGGCGCGACGTGATGCGCCGCCAGCCCGGCATGCTGGCCTGGCACGTCAACCGGCCCGTCGATCCGGACATGAACTGACTCCCGCGTTAGGCTTGCCCATCATGAGCACCATCGGATTCTCCCCGGGCACCCAGACGATCGAGGATCGTCGCACCGCCCCCGTGGACGAGGGTGACCACGAGCGGTTCTCGCACTTCGTCCCCAAGGACAAGCTCACCGAGGCGATGGTCATGGGCACTCCCGTGATCGCCCTGTGCGGCAAGGTGTGGGTCCCCAGCCGCGTCCCGGAGAAGTACCCGGTGTGCCCGGAGTGCAAGGAGATCTGGGAGTCGCTCAACCCCGGTGACGACGGCTCGGGCTCCGACGAGTGACGGGGCGGCCTGACGCGCCGCTGCCCCCCGCGTGGCCCGACCGGGCCGCCTGGGGCACCGCGCCCTCCCTCCGTGCCTGGCAGCAGGCGGCGATGGACCTCTACCAGTCCCGCCAGCCCCGCGACTTCCTCGCCGTGGCGACGCCCGGCGCCGGCAAGACGACGTTCGCCCTGACCGTCGCGGCCGACCTGCTCAGCCGCCGCGTGGTCGACCGGATCACCGTCGTCGCGCCCACCGAGCACCTCAAGACCCAGTGGGCCGAGGCCGCCGCGCGGGCCGGGATCCCCATCGACCCGACGTACTCTGCAGGCAAGGGCAGGACGTCCGACGACTACGTCGGCATCGCCGTCACCTACGCCGGCGTGGCGGTGAACCCGCTCGCGATGCGGATCCGCACCGAGCGCTTCAAGACCCTGGTCATCCTCGACGAGATCCACCACGCCGGCGACGCGATGTCGTGGGGTGAGGGCGTCCGCGAGGCCTTCGACCCCGCCACCCGCCGGCTGGCCCTGACCGGCACGCCGTTCCGCTCCGACATCAACCCGATCCCGTTCATCAGCTATGCGCCCGGTGACGAGGGCATCCCCACATCGAAGGCCGACTTCACCTACGGCTACGCCCACGCGCTCGCCGACCACGTCGTGCGGCCGGTGCTGTTCATGGCGTACTCCGGGGAGATGCAGTGGCGCACCCGGGCGGGCGACGAGGTCGTCGCCCGGCTGGGCGAGCCGCTCACCAAGGACATGCACGCGCAGGCGCTGCGCACCGCGCTCGACCCGCAGGGATCGTGGATCCCCGCGGTGCTGGAGGCCGCGGACAGGCGCCTGTCGGAAGTACGCCGCCACGTTCCCGACGCAGGCGGTCTGGTCATCGCCAGCGACCAGGACTCCGCCCGTGCCTATGCCGCGCTGTTGAAGAAGATCAGCGGCGAGGCGCCGACGGTCGTGCTGTCGGACGAGAAGGGCGCGTCGAAGAAGATCGCCACCTTCGGCGACTCCGACAAGCGGTGGATGGTCGCGGTCCGGATGGTGTCCGAGGGCGTCGACGTGCCGCGCCTGGCCGTCGGGGTGTGGGCCACCACGACCTCGACCCCCCTGTTCTTCGCGCAGGCGGTCGGACGCTTCGTGCGTGCCCGGTCGCGCGGCGAGACCGCGTCGGTGTTCCTGCCGTCCGTGCCGCACCTGCTCGAGTTCGCCTCCGACATGGAGGCCCAGCGCGACCACGTGCTCGGCCGCCGGGTCACCGACGAGGACGACATCTTCGCCGCCGAGGAGGGCCTGCTGGCCGCGGCCAACGCCGAGGACGGCGCCTCCGACGACCTGGAGATGTCCTGGGAGGCTCTCGGCTCGACGGCCTCCTTCGACCACGTGCTCTACGAGGGCGCCCAGTTCGGCCACTCCGGCGAGGTGCACGTCGGCTCGGAGGAGGAGATGGACTTCCTCGGCATCCCGGGCCTCCTCGAGGCCGACCAGGTGCGCGAGCTGCTGCACTCCCGCCAGAGCGAGCGCGCGCGCAAGCAGAAGTCCGACGGCAAGGTGGACCGGGTCGTCGACTCCGTCGAGCAGCTCACCACCCACCAGCAGCTCGGCGTGCTGCGCCGCGAGCTCAACGGGCTGGTGGCCGCCTGGCACCACCGCACCGGACAGGCGCACGGCATCACGCACGCGGCGCTGCGCAAGGAGTGCGGCGGTCCGCCCGCCGCGGTAGCCAACGCCGAGCAGCTGCACGAGCGGATCAACCGGATCCGCGAGTGGGCGATGCGTCAGTCCTCCTGAGGTGGTTCTCGACCACTAGTGTCGAGGCATGCCCGCGGAGACCTCGCAGACCCTCGACCGCGGCCTGCGCGTGCTCAAGGTGCTCGCCGAGAGCCCCGAGGGCCTCACGGTCACCGAGCTCTCGGGTCGACTGGCGGTCAACCGCACGGTCGTCTACCGCCTGGTCAGCACCCTGGAGCAGCACGGGCTGGTGCGGCGCGACGCGCGCTCGCGGCTGTTCGTGGGCCTCGGCGTGCTCCAGCTGGCCAGTGCGGTCCAGCCGCTCCTGCGCGACCTCGCCATGCCGGTGCTCCGATCGCTCGCCGAGGCGATCGGCTCGACGGCGCACCTCACCGTGGCCGACGGCGACGAGGCGCTCGCGCTCGCGGTGGTGGAGCCGACGTGGACCGACTTCCACGTGGCCTACCGGGTCGGCGCCCGCCACGCGCTCTCCCAGGGCGCGGCCGGCAAGGCCATCACGTTGCTCGACGGTGGCGAGTCGACGTACGCCGTGACGAGCGGCGAGCTGCAGAGCGGGGCGCGCGGCCTGGCCGCGCCCGTGCGTGGCGTCGAGGGCCTGCGGGCGAGCGTCGGGATCGTCACCCTCGACGGGGCCATCGACGAGTCGGTCGTGGCGCCGCAGGTGATCGCCGCGGCCGGCGAGGTGGCCGAGCGGCTGCGGTGAGCGATCAGCCCCCGACGAACGGCTTGATGCCCGGACCGGGGCGGGCGGCGACGTCCCGGCGGCCCGTCACCTCGTGTCCCTCCCGGCAGCGCAGGACGACGTCGACCTCCGCCCCGCAGCCGACGTGCGCGAACTCGACGGGGGAGCCCTCGGCGTCGGCGAGGTAGCGGTCGCCCCAGGCGCGCACGGCCACCAGGACCGGGTAGAGGTCAAAGCCCTTGTCGGTGGGGCGGTACTCGTGGCGCTCGCGCTGGCCCGGCTCGCGGTAGGGCTCGCGGCGCAGGATGCCCGCGTCGACGAGCAGGGCGAGCCGGTTGGTCAGCACCTGCCGGGGGATGCCGGAGTGGCGGCGCATGTCGTCGAAGCGGCGTACGCCGTTGAAGACCTCGCGCAGCACCACGAAGGTCCAGCGCTCGCCGAGCACCTCCATGGCCCGGCCGACGGTGCAGTTGTCGGTCGACCACTGGAGCGCGGCCGGTCCGGGGGAGGAGGTGGTGGTCATGCCGCCAGCCTAGGTCTCGTTGACAGACTCAGGCAAGGAGTGCCACGCTGGGTTCATGACGCAGACCCAGCCGCAGCGCCCGCAGTATGCGACCGAGAGCCGCACCTTCTCCTGGGCCACGCCCGGACAGGCCGACCTGACGCGACTGCTCGAGCTCGACGGGCTGCAGCAGCTGGAGGCGATGCGCGACGGCGAGCTGCCGCACCCGCCGATCATGGACACGCTGGGCTTCACCGACCTGCGCCCGGAGCCCGGCCGCGTGGTGGTCGAGATGCCGGCCGCTGAGTTCCACTACAACCCGCTCGGCGGCGTGCACGGCGGGGTGATCTCCACGCTGCTCGACACCGCGGCGGCGTGTGCCGTGCACACCACCCTGGCCGTCGGGGAGGTCTACACCTCCGTCGACCTGACGGTGAAGTTCCTCCGGCCGGTGACGGTCGACTCCGGGCTGCTCACCTGCGAGGGCACCGTGATCCAGCGCGGACGGCGTACGGCACTCGCGCAGGCGCAGCTCAGCGACGGGGCCGGCAGGCTCGTCGCGCACGCCACGTCGACCTGCCTGATCATGCAGGCGGGCTCGTGACCGCGGTGGCGAGCGGCACCACGCGGTAGGGGATCTGCGTCGCGAGGGCGATGACCGTCGTCGAGCGGTCGATGCCGGGCTCGGTGAGCACCAGGTCGATGACCCGTTGGAGGTCGGCGTTGGAGCGGGCCACGACCCGCGCCCACATGTCGCCGGCCCCGGTGATCGTGTAGGCCTCGAGCACCTCGGGGATCTCGGCGAGGTGGGTGGCGACCGCGTCGTGGCCGGCCCCCTGGCGGATCTCGAGGGTGAGGAACGCCATCACCGGGTAGCCGATCGCCTCGGGGGAGAGGTCCGGCCCCCAGCCGGTGATCACACCGGCGGCGGCGAGCTTGTCCAGGCGCGCCTGGACCGTGCCGCGGGCGATGCCGAGCCGCCGGCTCGCCTCGAGCACCCCGAGCCGGGGCTCGGCGGCGAAGAGCTCGATCACTCTGCTGTCGATCTCGTCCACAGAGGCCCCCTCGGCTGTGCAATGTGCGCAACGTTTCGGCGTACTGTTGCACACGTTGCGGCTCGTTGGGAGGGTTGGCTGTATGACGACTGACATCGCCTCGACTGGTGGCGCCCTGACCGTGGACGAGATGAAGGCCGACCTCTCCCTCGAGCAGCTGCGGCAGCTCGTCGGGCTCGTGGAGTACGACGCCGAGTCCGACCCGTTCCCCGTGACGGGCTGGGACGCGATCTGCTTCGTGGTCGGCAACGCCACCCAGGCCGCCCACTACTACGCCTCGGCGTGGGGCATGGACCTCGTCGCCTACTCCGGCCCGGAGAACGGCAACCGCGACCACAAGTCGTTCGTGCTCAAGTCCGGCTCGATCAAGTTTGTGCTGAGCGGCGCGGTCTCGCCCGACAGCGACCTGATCGCCCACCACGCCAGGCACGGCGACGGCGTCGTCGACATCGCCCTCGAGGTGCCCGACGTCGACCAGTGCATCAAGCAGGCCGTCGCGGCCGGTGCGACGGTGGTTCGCGAGCCGGAGACCGTCACCGACGAGCACGGCGCGGTCCGCATCGCCGCGATCGCGACCTACGGCGAGACCCGCCACACGCTGGTGCAGCGCACCGTCGACGGCCAGACCTACGCCGGCCCCTACCTCCCCGGCTACGTCGCCGTCGAGCCGCGCTGGCAGAAGCGTGACGGCCAGCCCAAGCGCCTGTTCCAGGCCCTCGACCACATCGTCGGCAACGTCGAGCTCGGCAAGATGGACGAGTGGGTCGGCTTCTACAACCGGGTCATGGGCTTCGTGAACATGGCCGAGTTCATCGGCGACGACATCGCCACCGACTACTCCGCCCTCATGTCGAAGGTGGTGGCCAACGGCAACCACCGCGTGAAGTTCCCGCTCAACGAGCCGGCCGTGGCGAAGAAGAAGTCGCAGATCGACGAGTACCTCGAGTTCTACCGCGGCCCCGGCGCCCAGCACCTCGCGCTCGCCACCGGCGACATCATCGCCACGGTCGACGCGCTCCGCGCCAACGGCGTCGAGTTCCTCAACACCCCCGACTCCTACTACGAGGACGAGGAGCTGCGCGCGCGCATCGGAGAGGTGCGCGTGCCGATCGAGGAGCTCAAGAAGCGCGGCATCCTGGTCGACCGCGACGAGGACGGCTACCTGCTCCAGATCTTCACCAAGCCGCTGGGCGACCGGCCGACGGTGTTCTTCGAGCTCATCGAGCGCCACGGCTCCCTCGGCTTCGGCAAGGGCAACTTCAAGGCCCTCTTCGAGGCCATCGAGCGCGAGCAGGACAAGCGCGGCAACCTGTGACGAGCAGCGGCGACCGAGGAACGAGGTCGCCGCGTGGGCTCGGCCAGATCGAGTAGCCCCGCGACCGAGCTTGCGAGGTCGCGACCCGGGCGTATCGAGATCCTGACCCGCTGCTGACCTCATCGCTCGCTGCGGTTCTGGGAGAGTGCTCACATGATGATCCGACCGGCCGAGCTGGCCGCGATCAAGGCCGGCACGATCGACCTGGCGTTCCGGCGCTGGGCCAGGCCACGTGTCGTGGTCGGCACCCGGATGCGCACCGGTGTCGGCCTCATCGAGGTCACCTCGGTCGAGCAGGTCAGCACGAGCCAGCTGCGGGCGGAGGACGCCCGCCGGGCCGGGGCGCCGTCACTGGCAGCGCTGAAGCAGGCGCTCGCGGCCCGTCCCGACGACCCGGCCTGGCGCATCGGACTGGCGTACGCCGGACCCGACCCGCGCGAGGCGCTCCGGTCGACCGTCCCCGACGCCGACGAGATCGCCGCGATCAACGCGCGGCTGGACCGCCTCGACGCGTCGTCGGCGCACGGTCCGTGGACGCGGGCGACCCTCGACCTGATCGACCTCAACCCCACCGTCCGCGCGCCCGACCTCGCGGCGCAGGTCGGCCGCGAGACCCCGGACTTCAAGAAGGACGTCCGCAAGCTCAAGGAGCTCGGGCTGACCGAGTCCCTCGCGATCGGCTACCTGCTCTCGCCCCGCGGCGAGGCGGTCGTCGACGCCGGGCTGCCTGCCCCACGGGTACGCGCGCCGCGGGAGCAGGGCACGCCCCTGCCGCGCAGCATCGGAGCGCCGGCGACGCGCGCCCTGCGGGAGGCAGGGTTGACCACGCTGGAGCGGGTCGCAGCGTGCTCCGCCGAGCAGCTCGCCGCGATGCACGGGGTCGGTCCGATCGCGATCGCCCGGCTCCGTGAGGCGCTGGCCGAGCAGGGGATGGGGCTGGCCGGCTCCTAGAGCGGTGCGCCGGGTGCGGGGTGCGTCAGTGGGCGAGCAGTCCGACGCCGAGCGTGCCCATGACCACGGCGATCGCGGAGTCCAGCACCCGCCACGCCGTCGGGCGGGCGAAGAGGCCGCGGAGCAGGCGGGCGCCGTAGCCCAGGCCGAAGAACCACATCAGGCTCGCGACGAGCGTGCCCGTCAGGAACCACCAGCGGTCGGTGCCGAAGCTGTTGGCGACGGTGCCGAGCATGAGGACCGCGTCGAGGTAGAAGTGCGGGTTGAGCCACGTCAGCGCGAGCGTGAGCAGGACGGCCCGGCCGGGGGTCAGCGCGTCGCCCTCGCCGGCGTCGAGCTGCGACGGACGCCACGCGCGCATCGCGGCGTGGATGCCGAAGGCGATCAGGTAGAGCCCGCCGAGGGCCTGGGCCACCGGAAGGACGCCGGGCCAGCGCTCGAGCACCACGCCCAGGCCCGCGACGCCCGCGGTGATGGCCACGACGTCGGAGACCAGGCACGTCAGCACGATCGGCAGCACGTGCTCGCCGCGGATCCCCTGGCGGAGCAGGAACGCGTTCTGGGCACCGACGGCGACGATGAGGGCTAGTCCGGTCAGCAGACCGGTGAGAGCGACGTGGAACATGCCTCAACTGTAGGAAGCGTATGGCCGTCAATCCAGCGAAGGATTTTCAGGAATCATTAGAACCTGTAAGTATGATGGTCCTCACGTCCGGCGCACCGTCTTTCGAAATCGGCGGAACTCGGACAACTGTGGTCCCGCTCACATATCGTCGTGCCGGGCTCATGGCCCGTGACCGCATCTGCCAAGGAGGCCACGCGATGCACCGTGATGCCAGGAGAGCCGGCGGGCTCGCGACGATCCTCGTCGTGGCGCTGACGGCGTGCGGTCCGTCGGGGGGCGGGGGAGCGCAGGCTGAGGGCGCTACGGGCCAGTCCGACAAGGAGCAGCTCCGGGGCATGGTCGACCAGGTCGACGCGATGAAGCTCGTCGAGTGGCAAGGCCAGCTCCTCACGGCCAACCCGGACAGCGGTGGCAAGCAGATCTTCGAGCTGAGCGGCCGGTTCGATCCCTCATCCGGCTCCAGCACCCTGGCCATGGACTCCATGCTGGACGGGGTGGCGCAGCAGGTCGACTACGTCGTGGTCGACGGCCACACCTACTTCAACAGCGACGACTGGGGTGCCGGGGCCGCGGACTGCTACGTGGACATCACGGGGGACGCCTCGCGCAGCTGGGCCCTCCCGCAGGACCTCGACCCGAGGTGGTCGGTGGGCAGGGCGCGTGCGGTCCGGCCCATCGGTAGCGGCGTGGCGGTGGACGTCCCGGGCTCCAGGCTCATCGACGGGTTGCCGCGCGGGCTCTTCCAGGGCGTGCCCGCTGCCGTGGACAAGGTCAAGGTGAGGGCCATCGTGAAGCCACACGGGCCGCTCGTCGAGGTCGCCGTCGACGTTGCGGGCATGTGGGGCAAGGTCCCGCCGGAGGCGCTCGCGGGCTTCGACACCCGGCGCTCGGGGTGGTGGGCGATGACGATGAGGGAGTCGAGCGACGACGCCCCCATCGAGGAGCCGAAGCACGTGTTCGACAACTCGGTCACCGCCCCGAGCCAGTGCAAGCGCGCCTGACGGGCGTGCGCCCCACACGGTGCACCCGGGGAGCAACGTCTCGTCGTGAATGACCTGACCCAGCTCGACCCGGTGGCGTTGCGCACGCTCTCGGTCGCGGTGCGCCTCGGCACCTTCGAGGCGGCGGCACGCGAGCTGCACGTGACACCCTCCGCAGTGAGCCAGCGGATCAAGGCCCTGGAGACCCGGATCGGTCGCGTCCTGCTGCACCGGGTCAAGCCGCTGGAGCCCACGGAGGCCGGCCTGGTGCTGGTGCGGCTCGCCACGCAGACCGAGATCCTCGAGCGCGAGGCGGTGGCCGAGCTCGTCGAGGAGACCGACGCGGGGGCGACGGCGTACACCTCCCTGCCGATCGCAGTGAACGCGGACGCGCTCTACGGCTGGTTCGTCGACGCGCTCGCCGAGGTGCAGTCACGCCACCGCGTGGTCTTCGAGGTCGTCCGCGAGGACCACACGCGTACGGCGGAACGGTTGCGGCGCGGTGAGGTGGTGGCTGCCATCACCGGCGAGCCCAAGCCCGTTCCCGGCTGCCGGGTGGTGCGGCTCGGGCGGCTGCGCTACGCGGCGGTGGCGACCGCCGACTTCCACGCCGCGCACTTCGCCGACGGCGTGGGCTCCGCGACGCTCGCCGAGGCGCCGATCGTGGCCTTCGACCGCAACGACTCGCTCCAGCACGACTTCGTCCGCAGGGTCACTCGGCGCCACCTCGCGCCACCGACGACGTACCTGCCGTCGGTGCGCGAGTTCGACCGCGCCATCCGCGTGGGGATGGGCTGGGGACTGCTGCCGGAGTCCGACGTGGCGGCCGAGCTGGAGGACGGGTCGCTCGTCGAGCTGGTGCCCGGTCGGCGGTCCGAGGTGGCCCTGTTCTGGCAGCACTGGCGGCTCGGCTCGACCCTCGTCGCCGACCTCACCGAGGAGGTCGTGGTGGCGGCACGGCGGTGGATGGCGTCCTGAACGGATCCGTGATTCGCCTGACAGGCCACGAAACAGGCCCCTAGGCTGCCCGGCGGGATGGGCACGGCGCCCGTCACGGATCGGATCGGGGACACCTGGTGACTCGTCGCAACGTTACGTGGGCGTCCGCCCTCGCCACGGGCCTGCTCCTGGCGCTGTCCGGCTGCGGCGGATCCGGCACCGCCGCCTCCACCAAGACCACCGACGTGCTGATGGAGGGCGAGCAGCTCGAGGCCATGGTGGGCCAGGTCGCCAAGATGGGCATCGTCGAGTGGCACGGCCAGCTGCTCACCAAGAACCCCGACAACGGTGGCAAGCGGATCTTCGACCTCGACGGCCGCTTCAGCCCCTCGACCGGCTACAGCGAGCTCTCCATGGACTCCGCCATCGGCGGCAAGGTGCAGCAGGTGGACTACCTCGTGGTCAACGGGCGCACCTACTTCAACAGCGAGGAGTGGGGCCCCAACGCGGCCAGCTGCTGGGCCGAGATCACCGCGGACCAGAGCCGCAGCTGGGCCCTCCCCACCGACCTCGACCCGACGTGGCCGGTTACCTCGTCCCGCGCGATCCGGCTCGCCGGGGACGGCGTCGCCGTCGGCATCCCCGCGAAGGCGGTCCTCACCGGCATGCCGCGCGGCCTCTTCCCGGACGTCCCGGCCGGTCTCGACGACGTCGAGGCCAAGGGTGTCGTGACGCCGCACGGCTCGCACTTCATCGAGGTCAGCGTCGACGTGCTGAACATGTGGAACGACGTCCCGGAGGACGTCCTCGCCGGCATCGACACGCGCAAGGCGGGCTGGTGGGCGATGACGATGAAGGAGTCGCAGGACGGCAGCGCCATCGCGCCCCCGAAGTACCTCTTCGACCCGGCCAAGACGCCGCCGAGCCAGTGCAAGCGCGGTTGAGCGGCTCCCGCTCCTAGAGGACCTTGGAGAGGAACGACTGCGTCCTCTCGTGCTGCGGGTCGGCCAGCACCCGGCGGGGGTCGCCCTGCTCGAGGATCACGCCCTCGTCCATGAAGACGAGGTTGTCACCCACCTCGCGGGCGAAGCCCATCTCGTGGGTCACGACCATCATCGTCATGCCCTCCGACGCGAGGTCCTTCATCACCGCGAGGACGTCGCCGACCAGCTCGGGGTCGAGTGCCGACGTCGGCTCGTCGAAGAGCATCATGTCGGGGCTCATCGACAGCGCCCGGGCGATCGCCACCCGCTGCGACTGACCGCCCGAGAGGTGCGCGGGGTAGGCGGACTCCTTCTCCGACAGCCCGACCTTCGCCAGGTTGGCGCGAGCGACCTCGACGGCCTCGTCCTTCCTGCGGCCCTTGACCTTCTCCTGCGCGATCGTGAGGTTGCGCAGGACCGTCATGTGCGGGAACAGGTTGAACTGCTGGAACACCATCCCGATGCGCGAGCGCAGCTTGTCGACGTCGGCGTCGGGGTCGGTGATCTCCTCGCCCTCGACGAAGATCCGACCACTCGTCGGAGCCTCGAGCATGTTCACGCACCGCAGGAGGGTGGACTTGCCGGAGCCGGACGGTCCGATCACGCACACGACCTGGCCGTGTCCGACGTGGAAGTCGATCCCCTTGAGCACCTCGTTGTCGCCGAAGTACTTGTGGAGGTCCTGGACGTCGATCGCAGCCGCTGCGCGGTCGTCCGTGCGGTCTGTGGTGGGGGTGGTCATCAACGGGCCCTCTCCGCGCGGCTCTCCATACGGCGTACGACGATCGACAGCGGCACCGTGATGAGCAGGTAGCACAGCGCGATGACGATGATCGGGGTCAGGTTGGAGGCCGAGTTCATGCCCTCCCGGCCGAACTTGGTGAGCTCGTAGCCCGAGAGGGACAGGCCCAGGATGTAGACCAGGGAGGAGTCCTTGGTGAGCAGGATCAGCTCGTTGGTCAGCGGCGGCAGGATGATCCGGAACGCCTGCGGCACGACCACGCTGATCATCGCCCGCCCGTGCGACATCCCGAGCGAGCGCGCCGCCTCCATCTGGCCCTTGGGGACCGCCTGGATGCCGGCGCGGATGGTCTCCGCCATGTAGGCGCCGCCCACCAGGCCGAGCGCCAGGGTCACGACGCCCAGGTTGCCGAACGGGATCTCGTAGGCGGGGAACGCCAGCCTGAAGCCGACGCTCAGCGCGATGAAGACCACCAGCGCCGGGAGTCCCCGGAAGAGCTCGATGATCGCCGTCGCGATCCACCGGTAGGGACCCACGCTCGAGAGCCGCATCAGCGCCAGCACGAGTCCGAGCGCGAGGCCGAAGGCGAAGCCGCACGCGGTGTAGATCACGGTGTTCTTCAGCGCGATCGTCAGGACGCGCGGGAACTGCTCCTTGACGAGCTCCCAGTTCCAGAACGCGCGCTGGATCTGGGCCCAGTCCGCGACGAACGCGATGACGAGCACCGCGATGACGAGCACGGCGTACTGGACGTAGCGCCACCTGGCGGCGCGCTGGCGGGGACTCGCCATGGACTCACATCACCTTCGTCGGGGGTCTGGGGACGTCGTCACTCAGCGGGGGCGGTGCCGAACCACTCCTCGTAGACGGCGTCGTACTCGTCGCTCGCGATCCCGTCGTTGATGGCGGCCAGCAGCTCGTCGTTGCCGTCCTTCTTCACCGAGAAGCCGTACTCCTCGCCGGTCTCGAACTCCGTCGTCACCTCGACCTCGGGGTTCTCGCTGACGAAGTAGTTGAGCAGGCCGTTGTCGTTGACGCCCGCGTCGGTCTTGCCGGTGAGCACCGCCTGCTGCATCAGCGATGAGTCCTCGAACGAGATCACCTCGGTGTCCTCCGGGGCGTTCTCGCGGACGTAGTCGGCACCGGTCGTGCCGTCCTGCACCGCGACCTTCTTGCCGGCCAGGTCCTCCAGGGAGGTGATCCCCGAGCCGGTCTTGGTCATCAGCGCCTGCGTGGCGGTGAAGTAGGGGTCGGTGAAGTCCATGACTGCGGCGCGCTCGTCGTTGATCGTCATCGCGCCCGCCGCCACGTCGCACTGCCCGGCGTTGAGCGCCTCACCCGTCGTGATGGTCTCCCACGCGACGTCGATGACCTCGGTGTCGAGCCCTTCCGCGTCGGCCGCGATCTTCAGCACGTCGGGGTCGAAGCCCACGACCTCGCCGCCCTCGGTGAACTCGAAGGGTTCGTAGGGCAGGTGCGTGCAGATGGTCAGCGTGCCCTCCTTCACGAGCTTCAGTCCGGACTCGGTGGTCGTGGAGGTGTCGTCCTTGGCGCACCCGGCCGCCGTGAGGGCGAGCGCGAGGCTGCTGAATCCGATGGCGAGGGCTCGAGTGTTCATGGCACCCACCCTAGACCGGGCGTGACCTGGGTCTCGTGGGGGCATGATTCACCCATGCCGACCTACGTCGCCTTCCTGCGCGCCATCAACCTGGGGGCGAAGCGGAAGTTCCCCAAGGACGCGATCCGCGCCGCGACCGAGGCGGCCGGCGGCGCCGACGTCGAGACCTACATCAACACCGGCAACGTCCGGCTGACCCACTCGGCCCGGTCCGTGGCGAAGGTGCAGGCCGCGCTGGAGGAGGCGTACGCCGCCGAGGCGGGCTTCGAGGTGCCGACGGTCGTCTTCACGACCGCCGACCTGGCGGCCCTCACCGCTCGTGCCGAGGAGCTGCACGCCGAGCACGACCCCGCCGGCCAGCACTACGTCACGCTGTTCTCCGTCGCGCCGACCGCGGCGACGGTCGAGGCCGCCCACGCCCTCGAGCGCGAGGGTGAGCGCGTCGTCGTCGACGGGCGGGCCGCCTACGTCCTCCTCGACGGCAACATCCACACCTCGAAGCTGCTCGCGTCGAAGGAGTTCAACGCGCTGGGCCAGGGCACGGCGCGCACCGTCAAGGTGCTGCGCACGGTCACCGAGAAGTGGTGCTGACCGCGGCCGGCCTCAGGCTCAGGCGATCTCGACGCCGGCGCCGGTCATCTCGGTGATCGCCGCCGCCGTCGTCTCCTCGGCGACCCCGGCGCACAGGGCGGTGAGCACCCGGGTGTCGAAGCCCTCCTGCGCGCTGTCGAGGGCGGTGGCCCGGACGCAGTGGTCCGTGGCGATGCCGCAGACGTCGACCTCGCTCACCGACCGCTCGCGCAGCCAGTCGGCCAGCGCCTCACCCGACGTCGTACGTCCTTCGAAGCCGGAGTACGCCGCAGCGTGCTCGCCCTTGAAGAACACCTCGTCGAAGGGCTGCGGGTCGAGGTTGGGGTGGAACCCGGCACCCTCGGTGCCGACCTTGCAGTGCACCGGCCACGACTCGGCGTAGTCGGGCTTCGCGGCCCAGTGGTCGCCCGGGTCGACGTGGTGGTCCTTGGTGGCCACCACGACGTCGTACGACGGTGCGTCGTCGGCCTTGGACGACCACCGGTGCAGCAGCTCACCGATGTCGGCGGCCACGCGCGCACCACCGGCCACTGCGAGGGACCCGCCCTCGCAGAAGTCGTTCTGGACGTCGACCACGATCAGTGCTCGTGCCATGTCCCGAGACTAGCGGGACGCGACGGAGCCGTGTCCTGCGTCAGCCGCCCTGGTGGAGTGTCGGGATCACCGGGTCGCCGTGGGACATCATCGTGACCGCGCGGGGGAGCTCGGCGAGCGAGGTGCGGTGGCGGGCGCGGGCCTCCTCGAGGGTGGCGCGACCGACGACCTCGCCGCCCTCGACCAGGGGCACGAGCAGCGGACGGTCGTCGCCGTCGTCGGTGGGCGGCTCGCCGATCCCCACCACCTCGGCCTGCGCCCGTCCGCCGGGGGAGCGGCGGCGCAGGGCGTACTTGCGGCCGCCGATGGACGCCTTGTCGGTGGAGCGCTTGGCCACCGAGACCATCTCACCGTCGTCGCCCTCGCGGGACACGAGCTTGTAGACGAACCCGCAGGTCGGGTGCCCCGAGCCGGTCACGAGCTGGGTGCCGACACCGTAGGCGTCGACCGGGGCCGCGGCCAGGGCGGCGATGGCGTGCTCGTCGAGGTCGCTGGTCACCACGATCCGGGTCCCGGTCGCCCCGAGGCCGTCGAGCTGTGCGCGGACCTCGCGGGCCACCTCGCCGAGGTCGCCGGAGTCGAGCCGGACCGCACCGAGGCCGGTGCCCGCCACCTCGACGGCGAGCGCGACCGCCTCGGCGACGTCGTAGGTGTCGACGAGGAGCGTGGTGCCCACGCCGAGGCTCTCCACCTGCGCGACGAAGGCGTCGCGCTCGCTGTCGTGGAGGAGCGTGAAGGAGTGCGCCGCCGTCCCAGTGCTGGGCACGCCGTGGAGCTGGCGGGCGGCCAGGTTGCTGGTCGCGTCGAAGCCGGCGACGTACGCCGCCCGGGCTGCCGCGACGGCCGCCTGCTCGTGGGTGCGGCGCGAGCCCATCTCGATGCACGGACGTCCCGCTGCGGCGAGGGTCATCCGGGAGGCAGCGGAGGCGATCGCGGAGTCGTGGTTGTAGATCGAGAGCAGCACCGTCTCGAGGAGCACCGCCTCGGCGAAGGTGCCCTCGACGACGAGCAGGGGGGAGTAGGGGAAGTAGACCTCGCCCTCGGGGTAGCCCCACACGTCGCCGGAGAAGCGGTACGACGCCAGCCACTCGAGCATGTCGGCCTCGACGATCCCCTCCAGCATGGCGAGCGCCGGCGGTTCGAAGCGGAAGGACTCGATGGCGTCCAGCGCGCGCCCGACGCCCGCCACCACGCCGTACCGGCGTCCCTCCGGCAGGCGGCGGGGGAACAGCTCGAAGACCGACCTGCGGTCGGCGGTGCCGGCGTGCCGCGCCGCCTGCACCATGGTGAGCTCGTAGTGGTCGGTGAGGAGCGCGGGTGAGCCGGTCACGACCGACACTGTGCCACGATGGGCTCGTGTCAGCCGCAAGTCCCGTCGAGGTCGAACCGACCCAGGCTCCCGACGACATCACGTTCCTCTCCAAGCCGTGGGTGACCCTCGTGTGGGACGACCCGGTGAACCTGATGTCCTACGTCTCCTACGTGTTCCAGAAGTACTTCGGCTACGACAAGGACAAGGCCGAGAAGCTCATGCTCGAGGTGCACAACGACGGCCGGTCGGTGGTCTCCACGGGCACGCGCGAGGAGATGGAGCGCGACGTGCAGGCGATGCACGAGTACGGGCTGTGGGCCACGATGGAGAAGGCCGGCTGAGCATGAGCGGGTTCGAGCACCACGTGAAGTCCGACCGGGTCATCGCCACCTTCACCGGGTTCGAGGCCGACCTGCTCCGGTCGCTCGCCTCGCAGATGGTCGAGCTGCTGCGCAACGAGCGCGCCGAGCCGGCCGCCCCCGCGGCGGACCCCTTCGACGCGTTGATGGCGGAGTTCTCCGGCGCCACGACGATCCCGGAGGACCCGGTGCTCGCCCGGCTGTTCCCGACGGCGTACCCCGACGACGACGAGGCCGCCTCCGACTTCCGCCGCTTCACCGAGAGCGGCCTGCGCGACGGCAAGGCCGCCGCGGCCGGTCTGCTCATCGACACCCTCGAGGAGGCTGGCCTGCCGCCCGAGCTGACCGAGGAGGGGCTCGTCTTCGACGTCGAGCTGACCCGCTCGGAGGCCGAGACGTGGATGCGGGCCTTCACCGACATCCGCCTCGCCCTGGCCACCCGCCTGGGCGTCGAGGCCGGCGACGAGGACTACTGGCACTCGCTCCCCGACGACGACCCCCGGGCGCAGGCGCACGACATCTACGAGTGGGTCGGCTACCTGCAGGAGACGGTGGTCGAGGCACTGACCGCATGAGGGCCGCGTGAGCGCCTCGTGAGCCCGATCCCCGACTTCGTCGTCGACATCCGCCGCAGGATCGGGCACGACCCGTTGTGGCTGCCGGGCGTCACCGCCGTCGTGACCCGCGGCGACCAGGTGCTGCTGGTGAAGCGCGCCGACAACGGTCGCTGGGCGCCGATCACCGGCATCCCCGACCCGGGCGAGGAGCCCGCGGTCGCGGCCGCGCGCGAGGCGATGGAGGAGACCGGCGTCCGGATCCGGGTGGACCGGCTCGCCGCCACCGGCGTGCACGGCGAGATCGTCCACGCCAACGGCGACCGGGCGACCTACCTCGACCTCACCTTCGCCTGCACCTGGGTCGAGGGCGAGGCGCACGTCGCCGACGACGAGTCGACCGACGTGCGCTGGTGGCCGGTCACGTCGCTCCCGCCCATGGGCGAGGTCATGGCGGCCCGCATCGAGGCGGCGCTCAGCGGCGAGCGCGAGGCGAGGTACGTCGCACCTGCCGGCCAGGACGCGGTCGAGCCGCCAGCCGTGCTGGCGCCCGACGCGCCCGTCCTCGGCGTGGACGCGTGCCCGTCGGGCTGGGTCGGCGTCGTCCTCGACACCGGCCTGCGGGCGTCGGTCTTCGTCGCGCCGACGATCGCCGAGCTGGTCGGGCTGGTGCGCGAGACCCACGACGTGGCCGTGGTCGGCATCGACATCCCGATCGGCCTTCCGGACAGCGGCGGCCGGCTGGCCGACGCCGAGGCGCGCCGCGAGCTGGTCGGCAAGTCCTCCTCGCTCTTCTCCACGCCCGTGCGCGCCGCGCTCGAGGCCGCCACCTACGAGGAGGGTCGCGCGGCCAACCTGGCGGCGACCGAGGGGCGCACCAGCGTCAGCGCCCAGGCGTACGCCCTGCGCGAGAAGGTGCTGCAGGTCGACGCCTGGGTGCGCGCGAAGCCGGGTGTGGCGGTCGTGGAGGTTCACCCCGAGCTGAGCTTCGCGCGGATGGCCGGCCAGCCGCTGCTCGAGCGGAAGAAGGACTCCGCAGGCGTGCGCGTACGCCGTGAGGCCCTCGCCGCGCACGGGATCGTCGCGCCGCCGTGGTTCCGCGGGTCCGGCTTCGGCGAGGACGACCTGCTCGACGCCTGCGCCGTGGCGTGGACCGCCGTACGCCACTCGCTCGGCGTCTCCGAGTCGTTCCCGGCCGTCCCGGAGGTGTTCTCCGACGGCATTCCGGCGGCGATCCGCGCCTGACGGCGGACGAGCGGGTCAGCCGCCCGGGTCGCGCGGGGCAAGGATCGTGCGGGCTCGACCAGCAGTCCCTCCCTTGCGCGCGGGGGCATGGCTGGCTCGCAGCCCGTGCACCACGGCCAGGACCAGCTCCACGTCACGCTCGAGGGACTCGACGTCGCGGGCTCCCGATGGGTCGATGAGGTCGCACACCACGTCCCGCTCCCGCTCGTGGACGGCCGCCACAGCTTCGCCGATCGTCTCGTCCCACCGTCCGGCCTCCACGATCGTGAGCCAGATCCCGTCGTAGGTCTCCTCCAGCCACGACTCGGGCAGGAGTGACGCTGCCAGCTCCAGCAGGAGCGGCGCCTCGTCCTCCTCGGCGGTTCCCGCGCTTCGGACGCGGGAGAGACGGCTGCGCGCCAGGTAACGGCGCTCGCTGAGCCAGCGGTTTCCGTAGCGCTCCGCAACCGCCGCACGCATCGCGGCCACCGACGGGAACCACGCGGCGATGGCCTGGGGCGTCACGTTGGCGGCGAGCGCCACCCGTCGCAGGGTGAGCGCACTCCACCCGCTCTCGGCCAGGATCGGGATGGCCAGGTCAGTGGCGAGCTCAGCTCGTGCGGACGAGCCTCGGGAGAACATCGGGCCGGACCGGGGGAGGAAGCGCTCATCCATGGGCAGGTCGTCCAGGTGTGCCATGCCTCGCAGGACACCAGATCGAGGGACCGGACGTGCAACTCATCCACAGGCGACGCGTGGCCGCGTCATCGGAATTGACTTGACGGCAATTCAATTCCTGAGGAGTGCCGTACTGGCTCCACGTCCGCGGCCCCGGCTGACGGACCGGAGGGCGGTCAGCCCGAGTGGCTGAGCACGCCGTAGCGCTCGCGCGACGCCAGCGCCCAGCGGGAGACCGGCACGGAGACGGCCGCCACCACCAGCATGAGGGCCGCGAGGATGAGCCAGCCGGTCTCGCCCATGTCGACGCAGAGCAGCGTCACCACCGGCGGCCCGACCACCGCGATCACGCTGAAGCCGAGTCCGGCGAAGCCCTGGTACTGGCCCTGCCGCTCGTGCGGGGCGAGCCCCATCTGCAGGCCCCACTGACCGCCCGAGCCGATCATCTCGCCGACCACGTGGGCCAGCGACCCGATGACCAGCACGATGACGGCGAACGTGGCGTCGCCACGGTCCGCCAGGGACACCACCGCGAAGCCGGCGGCGATCCAGACCGCGCCGCGAAGGAGGGCGCGGGACCCGGCCTCGACGGAGTCGGCGCGACGCGAGAGCCGCACCTGGAACAGTGCGACGCACGCGGTGTTCATGATGAGCAGGATGGCGACCATGACCGGCGGCGCGGCGGTGCGCTCGGAGATGTAGAGCGCCAGACCGAGCTCCATGACGAAGAAGTGCAGGGAGTAGAGGCCGGTGATCGCCACCACCACGACGTAGGGCCAGTCGCGCAGCACGCCCAGTCGCGGCTCACCCTCGATGCGGACGTAGGCGGGCAGGTCCGGCAGGCGGGTGGAGTTCCACGCCGCGAAGCCGGTGAAGACGGCGTTGAGGACGAACACCGAGACGTAGGCCCACGGCTCGTCGATCACCAGCGCGGCGCCGCCGAACACGGACCCGAGGCCGATGGCGGTGTTGGTGACCGCGCGCAGGTAGGCCTTGAACAGCACGCCGCGGCCGCCGGTGGCGAGCTGGGCGATCACGCCCTGCTGGACGGAGCCGGCCGAGCGCTCGAAGAAGGCGAGCAGCGACAGGAGCAGCGCGAGCTGCCACGGCGTACGGGCCAGGACGGGCAGCGCGCTCGTCAGGGCGGCGCCGATCATGCACAGGGTCAGCACTCGCCGCGGGCCGCGAGTGTCGCCGAGGTGCCCGGCCGGCACCTGCACGAGGATGCCGACGATCGCCGAGACCGAGATGGCGAGCGCGACCTCGGCGGCGGAGAAGCCGACCTGGCGGGTGAAGTAGAGGGCGCTCGTCGTCATGACCGCGCCACCGCCGAACCGGTTGGCGAACGAGCCCAGCGCCAGCACCCGGAGGTCCCGCTCGACCGGGATGCCGCGCCGGGTCAGCGGCGCCTGCGCCTCCTGCAGCGACATCTCTCCCCCTCGAAGTCTCTCGACGTCAAGACTATGTGGTGAGACGCGCGGTGACGGCATCGGTGGCCTGCCTAGGCTGGGACGTGTGTTGACCATCGCCCAGGAGACGTACGACGCCATCGTCGCGCACGCCAAGCGCGACCACCCCGACGAGGCCTGCGGCGTCGTCGCCGGCCCCGAGGGCAGCGACCGGCCCGAGCGCTTCATCCCGATGGTCAACGCCGCCGGCAGCCCGACGTTCTACGAGTTCGACTCCACCGAGCTGCTGGCGCTCTACAAGGACATGGACGCCCGCGACGAGGAGCCGGTCGTCGTCTACCACTCCCACACCGCGACCGAGGCCTACCCGAGCCGCACCGACATCGGCCTGGCCAGCGAGCCGCACGCCCACTACGTGCTCGTCAGCACACGCGAGCACGGGAATAGTGCGGGCCCGGTGGAGTTCAGGTCCTACAGAATCATCGACGGTGTCGTGACCGAAGAGGACGTCACCATCACCCCGACCCCCGAGCACCAGAGAGCGAGCACCCCCTGATGGCCATCGAGGTCCGCATCCCCACGATCCTCCGCACCTACACCGACGGCGCCAAGGCCGTCGACGCCTCGGGCTCCACGCTGACGGCACTCATCGACGACCTCGACGGCAACCACCCCGGTATCAAGGACCGCCTGGTGGAGACCAAGGACGGGTCGATCGACCTGCGCCGCTTCGTCAACGTCTACATCAACGACGAGGACGTGCGCTTCATCGGCGGCCTCGACGCCGAGCTCTCCGACGGCGACCAGGTCGTCGTGCTGCCGGCGGTCGCAGGCGGCTGAGTTCCCAAGTCGATGACCCGCTACGACGACCTCCTGGCCTCCGTCGGCACCACGCCGCTGGTCGGCCTGCCGCGGCTCTCGCCGAGCCCCGACGTACGCATCTGGGCCAAGCTCGAGGACCGCAACCCAACCGGCTCGATCAAGGACCGCCCGGCCCTGAGGATGATCGAGCAGGCCGAGAAGGACGGCACCCTGCGTCCGGGCTGCACGATCCTGGAGCCGACGAGCGGCAACACCGGCATCTCGCTGGCCATGGCCGCCAAGCTCAAGGGCTACCGGATCGTGTGCGTGATGCCGGAGAACACCTCCGAGGAGCGCCGCCAGCTGCTGCGGATGTGGGGCGCGGAGATCGTCTCCTCACCCGCCGCCGGCGGCTCCAACGAGGCCGTGCGGGTGGCGAAGAAGATCGCGGGGGAGCACCCCGACTGGGTGATGCTCTACCAGTACGGCAACGACGCCAACGCCCTCGCGCACGAGGAGGGCACCGGCCCCGAGCTGCTCGCCGACCTCCCCGAGATCACCCACTTCGTCGCCGGCCTCGGCACCACCGGCACGCTGATGGGCGTCTCCCGGTTCTTCCGCAGGGCCAAGCCCGACGTGCGGATCGTGGCCGCCGAGCCCCGCTACGGCGAGCTGGTCTACGGCCTGCGCAACCTCGACGAGGGCTTCGTGCCCGAGCTCTACGACGCCTCGCTCATCGACTCCCGCTTCAGCGTCGGCCCCCGCGACGCCGTGCGCCGGGTGCGCGAGCTCCTCGAGCTCGAGGGCATCTTCGCCGGCATCTCCACCGGCGCGATCCTGCACGCCGCCCTCGGCCAGGCCGCCAAGGCGGTCAAGGCGGGGGAGCGCGCGGACATCGCGTTCGTCGTGTGCGACGGCGGCTGGAAGTACCTCTCCACCGGTGCCTACGAGGGCACCGTCGACGAGGCCGAGGACGCGCTCGACGGCCAGCTCTGGGCCTAGGCCCGCGGTGGGGTGCGTCTAGGCTCCCTCCATGCCCCGGGTCGCCCGCGTCCTCCCGCTCCTCACGCTGGTCCTCACGCTGCTGGCGCTGCCGGCCCAGGCCGTCGACCGGGGGCTCGTCGACCAGCACCGCTCGACGACGACGAACGGTCAGCCCTCCGCCGAGGGCTACGCGATCCCGGTGCGCCGGCGCGTGACGTACTCGGTCACGACGCGCGGGCGGGTCACGGCCTCCCTCGCGGAGTTCCGCCGACTGGCCCAGCAGACGTACGCCGACCCGCGGGGGTGGCGCTACGGCGGCGTGGAGTTCCGCCGGGTCCGCCGCGGTGGCGACTTCACGCTGGTGCTGGCGGCGGCGCGCACCGTGCCGTCGTTCTCCTCGTCGTGCTCGGCCACGTGGTCGTGCCGGGTCGGGCGCTTCGTCATCATCAACCAGGACCGCTGGATGCACGCCTCACCGGCATGGAACGCGGCCGGGCGCTCGCTGCGCGACTACCGCCACCTGGTGGTCAACCACGAGACCGGGCACTGGCTCGGTCGGGGCCACGCGTCGTGCCCGCGCGGCGGCGGAGCTGCGCCGGTGATGATGCAGCAGTCCAAGGGCACCGGCGGCTGCCGGTTCAACCCGTGGCCGCTCGGCTGGGAAGCGGCGGCCGTCAGGGGGCGGCGGTGAGCCGCAGGTCCTGCCGGACGTCGTGCTCACTGCCCTCGACCGGCGGCAGGTCGAGCAGGTCGAGCGCGAGGTTGGCCACCATCCCGTTGCGCACCGGCTGGCGCTGCGCCTCGTAGGTCGTGCGCCGCGTGCCCGGGTCCTTGTAGGCCGGGTTGATCGCGTAGAGGTCGACGCCCTTGTCGACCGCCGAGCCGCGCGCCATGAACACGACGCGGTAGTTGTCGAGCACGCGCGGGTTGTCGTGGCTGGGGCCGCGGCCGCCGTGGTCGCTGGTCAGCAGGATCGTGGTGCCGGCCTTGCGCATCGGGTCGGAGTTCACGGCCGCCACGACGCGCCCGACGAGGGCGTCGGCCTTGCGCACGGCGCGCAGGTAGGGCTTCGACATCCAGCCGTGGTCGTGCCCGGCGACGTCGGGCGGCGAGAGGTGCAGGAAGCGGAAGTCGCGGTCCTGGTCGAGGTCGGCGATCAGCTCGTCCACCAGCGCGGCGTTGTCCTCGTCGACCTCCGTGAGGTCGATCGCGTCCGGCCACGAGCGCTGCCACAGCGTGAACTTGGTCTTGGCCGCGAAGAGCGCGGTCGAGCCGCCCGCGGCGTCGACGGCGGTGAAGACCGAGGCGACGTCGTGTCCCGCGGCCTCCTGCACGGTGCTCGGCGCCAGCCGGTTGTCGTTCCAGGTCACCCCGTGCCCGCCGGTCGCCGCCTCGATGCGGCGGCCGGTGACCATGCCGGTGTGGTTGGGCAGCGTCACGGTCATCTCGCGCTCGGTGCGCGCGTTCATCGTGGAGGCGCCGGCCTTCATGAACCTGTAGAGGTTCGGCAGCTGCTTCCGGCCGAGCTTGCGCACCGCGGGGACGCTCATCCCGTCGATCGAGATGGCCAGCACCGACTCGGAGTCGGCCCGCTGGGTGACCTGGCGCGCTGCGCCCGTGGAGGGGTCCGACGGCACGGCGGCACGCGCGGGGGCACCGATCAGCAGGGCGCCCGAGACGAGTGCGGCGGTCAGGGAGCTGGCGAGGGAGGTTCGACGAAGCACTGCCCGACCCTAACCCGCGGACTCGCTCCGGCCGGGATCCTTCGTGCGGGCCAGCGCGGCGCGGGGTGGCGTGTGACCGGGCCGACGCCCGCGATGGCGTGACCCGTGACGGCCCACCGCCTAGCCTTCTGCCTGTGCCGACCCCTGACCCACGGATGACCGCCGATGCCCCCATCGGCATCTTCGACTCCGGGTTCGGTGGCCTGACGGTGGCGCGGTCGGTCATCGACCAGCTGCCGCACGAGTCGGTGGTCTACCTCGGCGACACCGCGCGCCAGCCCTACGGCCAGAAGCCGATCGGCGAGGTCCGCGAGTACGCCCTCGAGTGCCTCGACCACCTCTACGGCCAGGGCGTGAAGGCGCTCGTCATCGCCTGCAACTCCGCCAGCGCGGCGATGCTGCGCGACGCCCGCGAGCGCTACGACGTGCCGGTCGTCGAGGTGATCCTGCCGGCCGCTCGCCGGGCCGCCGCGGCCACGCGCAACCGCCAGGTCGGCGTCATCTGCACGCGTGCGACGGCGAGCTCGATGGCGTACGACGACGCCTTCGCCGCGGTGCCCGACCTCGACCTCCACATCCAGGCGTGCCCGCGCTTCGTGGACTTCGTCGAGCAGGGGATCACCGGCGGTGACGAGCTGCTCGCCGCGGCCCACGAGTACCTCGACCCGCTGGTGGCGGCGGGCGTCGACACCCTGATCCTCGGCTGCACCCACTACCCGCTGCTCACCGGCGTCATCTCCTACGTCATGGGCGACCAGGTCACCCTCGTCAGCTCGGCGGAGGAGTGCGCCAAGGACGTCTACAAGATGCTGGCGGGCACCGGCCTGATGCGTGAGACCGGAGAGCCGGACTACACATTCTCCACCACCGGCAGCCCCGAGGACTTCGCCACCGTCGGCCGCCGGTTCCTCGGCTCCGAGCTGCTCAGCGCCAGCCAGTTCGCGGGAGGTCTCCGGTGAGACTCACCGTCGTCGGGTGCTCGGGCTCCTACCCGGGGCCCGACTCGTCCGCGAGCTGCTACCTCCTCGAGGAGGAGCACGAGGGCCGCACGTGGCGCATCCTGCTCGACCTGGGCAACGGCGCCCTCGGCCAGCTGCACCGCTACGCCGACCCGCTGACCATCGACGCGGTCTTCGTCAGCCACCTGCACGCCGACCACTGCCTCGACCTCTGCGGCTACTACGTGATGCGCAAGTACCACCCGACCGGCGCCCAGCCCCGGATCCCCGTGTGGGGACCCGAGGGCACGGCGGACCGGATGGCGCGCGCCTACGACCTGCCGCTCGAGCCCGGCATGCACGAGGAGTTCGACTTCCGGGAGTACCCCAGCCGGGCGCACGCCGGACCGGTCGAGCTCGGACCGTTTACCGTCGAGGCACACCCCGTCGTGCACCCCGTCGCGGCCTTCGCGCTCAGGGTGACCGCGGGTGGGCGCACGCTCGTCTACTCCGGTGACACCGGACCCTGCCCGGCCCTCGACGCGGCCGCCACCGAGGCGCACCTGCTGCTGGCCGAGGCGTCGTTCCGCAGCGGCGACGACAACCCGCCCGACCTCCACATGACCGGCACCGACTGCGGTCGCACCGCGGCGAAGGCCGGCGTGGAGCGTCTCGTGCTCACCCACATCCCGCCGTGGCACGACCCGGCCGACGCCGAGGCCGAGGCCCGCGCCGAGTGGGACGGCCCGGTCGAGCTGGCGCGCGCGGGGGCGACGTACGAGATCTGAGCCCGGGCTCAGACCAGGCCGGCGTCGTGCACGACCATCGCGACCTGCACGCGGTTGCTGCTGTCGAGCTTGGTGAGCAGTCGTGAGACGTGCGACTTCACCGTCGGGATCGACAGGTAGAGCTCGGAGGCGATCTCGGAGTTGCTGAGGCCGCGGCCGACGCACACCGCCACCTCGAGCTCGCGCTCGGTGAGCACGGTCAGCCGGTCCGCCGCGGTGGTCGTGCGCTCCGTCGTGGTCGTGCTGCGCAGCCGGGACACCAGGCTGCGGGTCGCGGAGGGGGACAGCATCGCGTCACCCGCGGCCACCGTGCGGATGGCGCTGACGATGTCGCCGGGCGGGGTGTCCTTGAGGAGGAAGCCGTCGGCGCCCGCCGCCACTGCGCTGACGACGTGGTCGTCGGCGTCGAAGGTGGTCAGCACCACGACCGCGGGCGGGGCGGGCCGGTTGTGCAGGCGCCGGGTCGCCTCGAGCCCGTCCATGACCGGCATCCGGATGTCCATCAGCACGACGTCGGGCTGCAGGGCCTCCACGAGCTCGATGCCGGCCTGCCCGTCCCCGGCCTCGCCGACCACGTCGATGTCGGTCTGGCCGCCCAGCATCAGGGAGAGGGCGGAGCGCACCAGCGGGTCGTCGTCGACGAGCAGGACGCGGATCACGCGGTCCACGGTAGCCACGCCTCCAGCACGAACGTCGAGCCGTCGGTGCGCTGGTCGATCCGACCACCGCGCAGCTCGGCGCGCTCGCGCAGCCCCACCAGGCCCAGCCCGGAGCCGGGCGCTCCGGTGGGCGCCCCGTCGAGGGGGTTGGCGAGCACCACCGTGATGCCGGCATCGGGATCGCCCGTCGAGCGGATCGCCACCACCGACCCGGGCGCGTGCTTGCGCACGTTGGTGATCCCCTCCTGCACGATCCGGTAGACCGTGCGGCCGGTCGCCACCGGCACCGGCAGGGAGGCGTCGACCTCGTCGGACCACGCGATGTCGAGCCCGAGGGACCGTGCCTCGGCCACGAGCGCGGGGATGTCGCCGTACGTCGGCTGGGGGCGCGCCGTGGGCTGGCCCGGGTCGTCCTCGCGCAGCACGCCGAGCACGCCGCGCAGCTCGTGCAGGGCGTCGTTGGCCTGGCCCTGGATCTGGCCGAGCCCCTCCCGGAGCCGGTCGCCGTCGAGGTCCTCGCGGAAGGCGAGCGCGCCCGCCTGCATCGAGACCTGGGTGATGCGGTGCGCCAGCACGTCATGCATCTCGCGGGCGATCTGGGCGCGCTCGGTGAGCCGCGCCTGGGCGACGCGCAGCTCCTGCTCGCGCTCGGCGCGCTCGGCGCGGGTGCGGAGGTTCCAGATGACCTCGCGCCGGGAGCCGATGTAGAGCCCCCAGCCCATCATCCCGGTGTTGACCGCGAGGTTGACCAGCGTCGTGATCACCGGGTCGTTGTCCTCGATGGGGGCGATCGTCGTGTAGGTCTGCGCCGCCGCGAAGTTGGCCGCGCCGACCCCGACCACCTGCCAGAAGCTGCGGCGGGTCGCCACGGACACCGCAGCCAGGGTCGCGGGACCGGCCGCGACGCCCGAGAGCGCGCTCATCGCGGCGATCGCCAGAGCGACCGGCACCGGTGCCCTGCGCCGGAACCACACGAGCACGAAGGCCGCGCAGCCCAGGGTCAGCTCGACGACGAAGAGCCCCGGGTGGTCACGCCACTCGACCACGGCCACCGTCTGCCACACGGCGGCCGAGATGGCGATCGCGAGCGCGTAGCGCCACGCCTGTGAGACCCAGGTCAGCTCGGGCTGGGTCTCGGAGAGGGCGGGACGGGGCTCCACGGCGGACAGGGTAGCGAGCGCATTTCCTACTTTGGTCGGACGAAGCACCACCTGAGGGACGATGCGCGCCCGGCGTCCCGGGCCGCAGGCTGGTGGCGCCACCGCGTGGAGGGAGCTGCGCGGCGTGGGGCCGCGTGCAGTACGGGTCCCGCGGGGGTAGGGACCTGTGAGCCGGGTCCGGTGACTCACGGGGGTGACCGGACCCGGCTCCGTCATGTGCAGCCTCTAGGGTCGAGCCATGACTTCGACCCCCCGAGCAGACGGTCGCGCCGACGACGAGCTCCGCCCGATCACCATCACCCGCAACTGGCTCGACCACGCCGCCGGATCGGTGCTGATCGAGTTCGGCGGCACCAAGGTGCTGTGTGCCGCGTCGGCCTCCGAGGGCGTCCCGCGGTGGCGCAAGGGCTCGGGCCTGGGCTGGGTCACCGCCGAGTACGCCATGCTCCCCGCAGCGACCAACACCCGCTCCGACCGGGAGTCGGTCAAGGGACGCATCGGTGGCCGCACCCACGAGATCTCGCGGCTGATCGGCCGCTCGCTCCGCGCCGTCATCGACTACCGGGCGCTCGGCGAGAACACGATCGTCCTCGACTGCGACGTCCTCCAGGCGGACGGTGGCACCCGCACCGCCGCGATCACCGGGGCGTACGTCGCGCTGGCCGACGCGGTCGCGCACCTGCGCGGCAACGGAGCCCTGACCGGCGAGCCGCTCACCGGGTCGGTCGCCGCGGTCAGCGTCGGCATCATCGACGGCGCGCCGCGCCTGGACCTGCCCTACGTCGAGGACGTCCGCGCCGAGACCGACATGAACGTCGTGATGACGGGCGACGGCAAGTTCGTCGAGGTGCAGGGGACCGCCGAAGGCGCGGCCTTCGACCGCGCCGAGCTCGACGCGCTGCTCGCGCTGGCCGAGAAGGGCTGCTCCGACCTGACCCGCCTGCAGCACGAGGCCCTCGCCCGATGAAGGTGTTCCTCGCCTCGGCCAACGCCAAGAAGATCGTCGAGATGCAGCGGATCCTCGCCGAGCACGTCCCCGACATCGAGGTCCTCGGCATCGACGACGTCGACGGCTACGTCGAGCCCGTCGAGGACCAGCCGACGTTCGAGGGCAACGCCCTGCTCAAGGCGCGCGCCGGAGTCGCGGCCACCGGTCTGCCGTCCGTGGCCGACGACAGCGGCCTGTGCGTCGACGCCCTCAACGGCATGCCTGGTGTGCTGTCGGCGCGGTGGTCGGGCAGCTCGAAGGCCGTCGAGGGTGGGCGCGACGCCCGCAACAACGAGCTCCTGCTCGACCAGCTGCACGACGTGCCCGACGAGCGTCGCGGCGCGCACTTCACCTGTGCGGTCGCCTGGGTCATGCCCGACGGGCGCGAGCGCGTGGTCGAGGGCCGCATGGACGGCCGCATCATCCGCGAGGTCCGGGGGAACGGTGGCTTCGGCTACGACGTGGTCTTCGTGGCCGCCGAGCACGACGCCGAGGGCCTGACCTCCGCCGAGCTCGACCCGGCCGAGAAGGACCGCATCTCGCACCGCGGCCGCGCGCTGCGCGAGCTGGCGCCCTCCGTCGCCGCCGACCTCAGCTGACCGCGACCCCCTCGCTCGCGCCGACCCGGCGGGACACCCACGCCCCCCACAGGGCCGCGAACAGGAACATCACGAGCGAGTAGACCGCGGCCGGCACCGAGATCTCGACCTCGTCGAGCACCTCGACCGCGACGAAGATGGCAAGGGTGGCGTTGTGCACCCCCACCTCCATCGACGAGGCGATGGCCTGCGGGCCGGTGACGCCGAACGCCTTCGGCACGACGTAGCCCACGACAAGGCTGATCGCGCAGAACAGCGCGGTGACCAGGCCGACGTCGGCGAGGTAGTCCCCCACGTTCTCGCGCTGGTCGAGCAGGATGCCGAGGACGAGGATCGCGAGGATCACCGCCGACCCGATCCGCACCGGCTTGTCCATCCGGCGGGCGAAGCCGGGCGCGCGGCTGTTGACCAGCATGCCGATGCCGACCGGCAGCAGGATCAGGGCGAACACCTTGACGATCTCGACCAGCGGCATCGACACGTCGTCCTGCCGGTCGTAGTAGGCGATCGCGAAGCCGGTGATGAGCGGCAGCGTGACGACGGCGATGACGGTGTTGATCGCGGTCAGGGTGATGTTGAGGGCGACGTCGCCGCGGAAGAGGTGGCTGAAGAGGTTGGCGGTGGTGCCGCCGGGCGACGCCGCGAGCAGCAGCATGCCGATGCCGAGCAGGGCCGGCAGGTCCAGGAGGACCACCAGGCCGAAGCAGATCGCCGGCAGCAGCACCACCTGGCAGGCCAGCGCGACGGCCACCGCCTTGGGCGCACGGCCGACGCGCCGGAAGTCGGCCGGGGTGAGGTCCAGGCCGAGCCCGAACATGATGATCGCGAGGGCGAGGGGCAGTCCGACGGTGGTCAGCGCGGAGTCCATGCGCGGACCCTAGTGGTGACGCGGCTCACACGGGTGGCACTCGCACGAAATCGCTACAGCTCGGAGTGCGCTCGGAGAGACTCGAACTCTCACTGTCACGGACCTAAACCGTGTGCCTCTGCCAATTGGGCTACGAGCGCGCGGGCCAATCCTCACACGTGTCCGAGAGGTCGCCCCGGGGCGGCGCGTCCAGGGGGCGACAACTCGGACACGTGCGGCGTACGTCAGGCCAGGCCGAGGTCCCGGCGCAGCTTCGCGACGTGGCCGGTGGCCTTGACGTTGTACTGGGCGAGCTCGACGTTGCCGGCCTCGTCGATGACGAACGTCGAGCGCAGCACGCCCTCGACCTCCTTGCCGTAGAGCTTCTTGGTGCCGTAGGCGCCGTAGGCGCGGTGCACGGCCAGGTCCTCGTCGGACAGCAGGGTGAGGGTCAGGCTGTCGCGCTCGCGGAACTTCGCGAGCTTGGCCGGGGCGTCCTTGGACACGCCGAGGACCTCGTAGCCGGCGCCGCGGAGGGAGTCGAGCGACTCGGAGAAGTCGCAGGCCTGCGTGGTGCAGCCCGGGGTCATCGCGGCCGGGTAGAAGTAGACGATCACCTTCTTGCCGCGCAGGTCGGCCAGGCTCACCTGGTCGCCGGTGTCGCTGGTGAGGGTGAAGTCGGGTGCGGCGTCACCGGTGGTGAGGCGGTCGGACATGGGCGCTCCTGTGCTCGAGATGGGCCGGGGTGGTTGTTGCAAGACACTTGCAATAAGGTCGGAGGGTGCCGGCGCGGTATCGGGGGATTCGTGCCGGCCACCAGACATCCAACCAGCCCGGCGAACAGCCACAGGAGTGAGACGTGCACGTGCCCGACGGCTTCCTCGACGCACCGACGTCGGTGGCGACGGGTGCGGTGGCGGTGGCCGGTGTGGCCATCGCCCTGCGCGGCGCCCGTCGCGAGCTCGACGACCGTACGGCGCCGATGGCGGGCCTCGTCGCGACCTTCGTGTTCGCGGCCCAGATGATCAACTTCCCGGTCGGCGCCGGCACGAGCGGCCACCTGATGGGCGGCGCACTCGCTGCGGTGCTGGTCGGCCCCTGGACGGCCGTGCTCTGCATGTCGGTCGTCCTCCTGGTGCAGGGCCTGGTCATGGCCGACGGCGGCATCACGGCGCTCGGCACCAACATCACGCTGATGGGACTGGTCACCGTCGCCGTCGGCTGGGGCGTCTTCGTCCTCCTGCGTCGCGTCCTGCCCTCGCGCCTGTCGGTCGTGGCTCCGGCCGCCGCCGCGGGCGCCTTCCTCAGCGTGCCGGTCGCGGCCCTCGTGTTCACCGGCCTCTTCGCGGTCGGCGGCACCGCGCCGGTCGACCTGGGCGCGGTCCTCGCCACGATGCTCGGCTGGCACGTGCTGATCGGCATCGGGGAGGCTGTCGTCACCGGCTTCGTGGTCGCCAGCGTGGTCGCCACCCGTCCCGACCTGGTCCGCGGCGCCCGGTCCCTCGTCGTCGAGCGCGAGCTCGAGATCCGCACCCCGCAGGTGGAGGCATCGTGAGCAGGCGTCCCGGCAACCGCGCGTTCTTCCTCTCCTTCCTGGTGGTCTCGCTGCTCGTCGCGGGGGTGGCCAGCTACTACGCCAGCGCCCACCCCGACGGCCTCACCTACGTCGCCGAGAAGACCGGGTTCATCGACGCCGAGAAGCCCCACGCGTCCTCCGACAGCCCGCTCGCGGGCTACTCCACCTCCGGCGTCGAGGACGAGCGACTCAGCGGCGGGCTGGCCGGCGTGGCCGGCGTGCTGCTGATGCTCGGGCTCAGCACCGCGCTCTTCTGGGGGCTGCGCCGGCGTGGCGCGTCCGCACCCGGCGAGCCGGACGACCCGGTCTCCGCGGACGTCACCGCCCCCGCGCCCGCCGACAGCAGCAGGGGCTGATGGGCGCCGGACACGGCCACCGGCTCTTCTTCCACGGCCACAGCCGGGTGCATCGGGCCCCGGCCCACCTCAAGCTGCTCGCCCTGCTCGGCTTCATGCTGGTCGTGGTCGCCACCCCCCGCACCTCGTACGCCGTCCACGCCGGCGAGGCGGTCGTGCTGCTCGCCGTGGTGCTGGTCTCCCGGGTGCCGCTGGGCTACCTGCTCCCGCGCATGGTCGTCGAGGTCCCGTTCGTGGTCTTCGCCGTCCTGGTGCCGTTCATCTCCCACGGCCCGCGCACCGAGGTCCTCGGCGTCACCGTCTCCGACCCCGGCCTGGTCGCGGCCGTGGCGCTGCTCGTCAAGGGCACCCTCGGCGTCCTCGCCTCCCTGACCCTCGCGGCGACCACCGAGCCCCAGGACGTCCTGCGCGGCCTGCAGCGGCTCCGCATGCCGGAGCTGGTCGTGCAGATCATGGGCTTCATGATCCGCTACCTCGACGTCGTGACCGGCGAGCTGTCGCGGATGATGACCGCCCTCCGCTCGCGTGGGTGCGACCCCCGATCGCCGCGCCACTGGCCGGTGCTCGCCCGCTCGCTCGGGGCGCTCTTCATCCGCTCCTACGAGCGCGGCGAGCGGGTCCACCTCGCCATGCTGTCGCGTGGCTACGACGGCAGGCTGCCGGAGGTGGAGCGCTCATGAGCACCCCCGTCCTCGACGTACGCGGTCTCGCCTTCGCCTACCCCGACGGGCACCAGGCGCTGTTCGGCGTCGACCTCCACGTCCACCGCGGGGAGCGCGTGGCGCTGCTCGGCCCCAACGGCGCCGGCAAGACCACGCTGGTGCTCCACCTCAACGGCATCCTGGGCGGCGGGCGCGGCACCGTCGAGGTCAGCGGGCTGCCGGTGGTCAAGCAGCACCTGCGCGAGGTCCGTCGTCGGGTGGGCATCGTGTTCCAGGACCCCGACGACCAGCTCTTCCTCGGCACCGTCCGCCAGGACGTCGCCTTCGGCCCGGCCAACCTCGGCCTGACCGGCGCCGATCTCGACCGCCGCGTGATGGAGGCGTTGGAGAAGGTCGGCATGACCGACTACGTCGACCGGCCGCCGCACCACCTGTCCTACGGCCAGCGGCGCCGGGTCGCCGTGGCGACGGTGCTCGCCATGGAGCCGGAGGTCCTCGTGCTCGACGAGCCGTCCTCCAACCTCGACCCGGCCTCGCGACGCGAGCTCGCCGACATCCTGCGCAGCCTCGACGTGACCGTGCTGATGGTCACCCACGACCTGCCCTACGCGCTCGAGCTCTGCCCGCGCAGCATCGTGCTCAGCGACGGGGTCGTGGTGGCCGACCGCCCCACGTTCGACGTGCTCACCGACGAGGCGCTGATGTCGGCCCACCGACTCGAGCTGCCGTGGGGCTTCGATCCCCGCCGCATTGATAGCCTTCCCGGGTGACCCAGGACATGAGCGCGCTCGAGCGCGAGATCGAGGAGACGCGCCAGCGACTGGCCGTGACCATCGACCAGCTCGCCCACCGTGCCCACCCCAAGACGATCGTCGGGCGCCAGGTGACGACGGTGAAGTCGCACTTCGTCGACCTCGACAGCGGGGCGCCGCGCACCGACAACATCCTCAAGGCCGCCGGCGCGGTCGTGGGCGTGATCGTGCTGTTCGCCGTCGTCCGCAAGGTCGCGAGCTGAGCACGGCGTCCGGGGGTGGCGGCCCGAGCAAGTCCGCCCCGATCAAGATGCTGCACGACCGCCTCCTCGTCGAGGTGGACCAGGAGGCCGGCGAGCGCCGGTCCAGCGGGGGCATCGTCATCCCGGCGACCGCCGCGATGGGAGCGCGCCGCCTCGCCTGGTCGCGGGTCATCGCGGTCGGGCCGCACGCCCGGGCCGTCGAGGTCGGCGACCGCGTGCTCTTCGACCCCGAGGACAAGGCCGAGGTCGAGGTCCACGGCGAGGTCTACGTCGTCATGCGCGAGCGTGACGTGCACGCCGTCGCCGCCGAGCGCCTCGACGGCGGCTCCACCGGCCTCTACCTCTAGCCCCCGAGCACAGGAGCGCCCGATGGCCTACCTCGTCAAGCAGTCCCACCGCGCCCCGGCCGTCACCGAGCCCGTCCCGGTCGATGAGTCCCTCCCGCGCACCTGCGTCATCGGCGCCGGTTCCTCGGGCATCACCGCCGCCAAGCACCTCTACCTCGCCGGCATCCCGTTCGACTGCTTCGAGAAGGGGAGCGACATCGGCGGCACGTGGGTCTACGACAACTCCAACGGGCAGTCCGCGTGCTACGACACCCTCGAGATCAACACGTCGTGCCCGCGCATGGCCTACTCCGACTTCCCGATGCCCGCGGACTACCCGGACTACGCGCGCCACGACCAGGTCCACGCCTACTTCGAGAAGTACGTCGACCACTTCGGGTTCCGCCACACGATCACCTTCGATACCACGGTCGAGGACGTCTCGCGCGGCGCCGACGGGCGGTGGGACGTCCGCATCAGCGGTCCCGGCGGCACCGAGACCCGCACCTACGACGCGGTGCTCGTGGCCAACGGCCACCACTGGGACCCGCGCTGGCCCGAGCCGGCGTACCCGGGTGCGTTCGACGGCGAGCAGATCCACGCCCACGACTACCGCTCCGCCGACCAGCTCGAGGGCCGCGACGTCGTGGTGGTCGGCGCCGGCAACTCGGCCATGGACATCGCCGTGGAGTCGTCCTTCCGTGCGCGTACGACGACGTGGTCGGTGCGGCGCACCGAGTGGGTGCTGCGCAAGTTCTTCCTCGGCAAGCCGAGCGACCAGGGCCTCCTGCCGCCGGGCTGGGTGCCGTGGTGGGTGACCGCCACCCGGCTGCGCATCGGCGCGCTGACCGCGGGCAGCATGACGAAGTACGGTCTGCCGGCCCCCACCCACAAGCCCGGCCAGTCCCACCCGGTCCAGTCCGAGAAGATCCGCGAGCGGCTGGCCGCGGGTGCCGTGACCGCCAGGCCGGCGATCGAGCGGCTCGACGGCGACCGCGTCGTGTTCGTCGACGGCACCAGCGCGCCGGCCGACCTGATCGTCTGGGCCACCGGCTACCGCGTGAGCTTCCCGTTCCTCGGCCCCGACCTGGTCTCGGTGGAGGACAACGAGCTGCCGCTGTGGAAGCGCGCCGTGCACCCCGACCTGCCCGGACTCTTCTTCATCGGCCTGTTGCAGCCGATCGGAGCGGTCATGCCGCTGGCCGAGGCCCAGTCCGCGTGGATCGCCGAGATGCTCGCCGGCGGCTACCTCCCGCCGCCCGACGCGGTGATCCGCCGCCAGATGACCGAGGACCACGAACGCAACGTCCGGCGCTTCTACGACTCGCCCCGCCACACCATGGAGGTCGACTTCGACCCCTACCTCTGGGACCTCGAGCGCGAGCGCGCCCAGGGCCGCGCGCGGGCCGCGGCGGCCACCGCGCCGCTCGCCTCCGTCCCGGTCGCGCCGGCGCCGAGCGGCGCCGCGCGGGTCCGGCGTACGGTGGCCGGCCTGGCGCTGCGCGCCGTCCGGTGGAAGGCCGTGGGGGAGGTGCCCCAGCGTGGCGTGCTGGTCGGCGCCCCGCACACCTCCAACTGGGACTGGGTGCTGACGCTCCTCCTCGCCTGGCGCTACGGGATCACCATCCGGCTGCTGGTCAAGAAGGAGCTCTTCGTCGGTCCGCTGGGCTGGCTGCTGCGCCGCACCGGCGCGGTCGAGCTCGACCGCAAGAACCCCGCTGCGACCATCAAGGAGCTGATCGCCGAGGCCGTAGGCGACGACCCGTGGGTGATCGGGATCGCGGCCGAGGGCACCCGGTCGCGGGGCGAGTACTGGAAGTCCGGCTTCTACCGCATCGCCCAGCAGACCGGTCTGCCGATCACGCTCGCCTTCCTCGACGTCCCCTCGCGCACCGTCGGCTGGGGCCCGACGTTCCACCCGACGGGCGACGTGTCCGCCGACATGGACGTGCTGCGCGACTTCTACGCCGACAAGACGGGCTTCAACCCCGAGGGGTTCACGCCGCCACGGCTGCGCGAAGAAGGCTGAAACGAGCCTCCCACCCTAGGGGTGTGGGCGATTTCAGGCCCCCGCGGCGGCACGGCTAGGTTGAACGCGCAACCGAAGGGAGCAAGCAATGGCATTTCTGCTGTGGATTCTCGCCGTCATCCTCGTGGTGTCCGGCATCGTCTCGCTGGTCCGGGGCCAGATGCTCTGGGGCATCGTCCTCATCATCGTCGGCCTCCTGGTCGGCCCGGGCGGAGTCAGCCTGTTCACGAAGTAGCACCTGCACGACGCGAGGAGCCGGTCCCCGAGGGACCGGCTCCTCGCTGTTCGTGGACCCGTGTCGGATGCTCGGACGGCAGTCCGGGTGCAGGCCCGCGGACATGACGAGAGCCGGCCCCGAAGGACCGGCTCTCTGCTTCTGTACGCCATCAGGGACTCGAACCCCGAACCCGCTGATTAAGAGTCAGCTGCTCTGCCAATTGAGCTAATGGCGCGTGCGGTGAAGCGAGGACAACATTACCGCGTCGCCACCGACGTGCGAAATCGAGGGTGCTCCCCGGTCACAGGTCGGCCAGCACGGCCTGCGCGGCGTTGTGCCCGCCGAGCCCGGAGACGGCACCACCGCGGCGCGCGCCGGAGCCGCAGAGGAGCACCACGTCGTGCTCGGTCTGCACGCCCCACTGCTGGGCGGGCGTCTCCAGGCGCGCACGGTTGGGCGCCCACGGCCACTCCAGGTCGCCGTGGAAGATGTGCCCGCCGGGCATGGCGAGGTCCCGCTCGACGTCCTGGGGGATCTTGGCCTCGATGCAGGGGTTGCCCTCCGCGTCGGTGGCCAGGCACTCCTGGATGGGCTCGGCGAGCACCGCGTTGAGGGAGGCCAGCGCCCGGCTCGTGGCGAGATCGCGCGCCGCGGGGTCCGCGTCGAAGAGCGCGGCAGGGGTGTGCAGGCCGAAGTAGGTCAGCGTGTGCGCCGAGCCCGCCCGGTCGCCCAGGATCGAGGGGTCGGTGAGGCTGTGGCAGTAGACCTCGCCCGGCATCGGGTCGGGCACCGCGCCGCCGGCCGCGGCGTCGTACGCCCTCTCGAGCTGGGTGTAGTCCTCGGCGAGGTGCAGCGTGCCGGCGAAGGCGACCTCGGGGTCGGCACCCGAGCGCAGCGCGGGGAGGCGGTCGAGGAGGAAGTTGATCTTCAGCTGTGAGCCGGCCGGCTTGGTCTCGGCGTCCTCACCCTCGCCGAGCAGGATCCGCAGCACCCACGGCGCCACGCCCGACAGCACCCGGCGACCGGTGACGGAGCGCTCCCCGGTGCCGTCGTGGAACCTCACCTCGGCACCGTCCGGACCTGTGGCGATGGAGCCGACGCCCGCGCCCGTGACGATCTCCGCGCCGGCCTCGACGGCCGCCTTCGCGAGCGCGTCGGTCACGGCGCCCATGCCGCCCACGGGCACCCGCCACTCGCCGGTGCCGTTGCCGATCAGGTGGTAGAGGAAGCAGCGGTTCTGGATCAGCGAGGGGTCGTCCAGCGAGGCGAACGTGCCGATGAGTGCGTCGGTCGCCACGACGCCGCGGACGGTGTCGTCGGCGAAGCGTGCGGTGATGGCGCGCCCGAGCGGCTCGGCGACGACCTCGTTCCAGATCCGCTCGTCGACCAGCGCGCGCACGTCGCGCTCGAGCGGCAGTGGCTGCATCAGGGTGGGGGAGACCGCCTCGGCGAGCCGGCCGACCTCGGCGTAGAACGCCTGCCAGGCGGCGTACTCCTCCTCGCCCCCGGTGAGCTCGCGGAACGACGCCCGCGTCGCCTCGCCCTCGGGGCGCTCGACGAGGAGGCCGCCGGCCCGGTCGCCGCGCACCCAGGGTGTGTACGACGCCGTGGTGCGCGACGCCAGCTGCACGTCGAGCTCCAGGTCGGCCATCAGCTGTTCGGGCATCAGGCTCACGAGGTAGGAGTAGCGCGAGAGCCGGGCGGATCGGCCCGCGAAGGGCTCGATGGAGACCGCGGCGCCGCCCGTGTGGTCCAGGCGCTCGAGCACCAGGACGCTCAGGCCCGCCCGCGCGAGGTAGGCGGCGCTGACCAGTCCGTTGTGGCCGCCGCCGACCACGACGACGTCATAGCTGCTGCTGCCGGGAGTCACCGGCCCAACGTAGACCCTCAGCCGGTGAAGGAGTCGTTGGGCACGACCACGGCACGCCCACGCACGCTTCCGTGCTCGAGGTCGCGGTAGGCGACGAGCGCGTCATCGAGGGTGTAGATGGTCGACTCGGCACGGATCAGCCCGCGCGAGGCCAGCTCCAGCACCTCCACGAGCTCCTGGCGGTTGCCCCAGTAGGTCGTCTGCACGCTGGTCTCGTAGGGGAGGCCGAAGAACGAGACCGGCAGGGTGCCGCCGGCGATGCCGACGATGGTCAGGTCGCCCATCTGCCGCACCACCTGGGCGGCGGTGGCCAGCGTCTCGTCGGAGCCCACGAAGTCGAGCACCACGTCGACGCCCCGGCCCTCGAACGTGGCGGCCCGCACCTGCGCGGCCGTGTCCGCCCCGGGCGCCATGGCGAGGTCGGCGCCGAGCGACACGGCGTGCTCGCGCGCCTCCTCGCGACCGTCGATCGCGATCACGCGGGCCGCGCACACGGCCTTGAGGACCTGCACCGCGAGGTGCCCGAGCCCACCGACACCGATCACCAGCGCGGTGGCGCCGGGCCCCAGCTTGCCGAGCGAGCGTCGTACGGCGTGGTACGGCGTCAGCGCCGCGTCGGTGAGCGGGGCCGCGTCGACCACCTCGAGCCCCTCGGGCAGCGGGACGAGGTGCCGGGCGGACTCGACGAGCATGAACTCGGCCATCCCGCCGTCGAGGCCCAGGCCGCCGCCCCCGCCGGGGACCGGTGCCCGGTCGGGGCGTTCGCAGTAGGTCTCGAGGCCCGCGAGGCAGTGCTCGCAGTGGCCGCACCCCCAGGCGCCGACGACCGCCACGGGCTGGCCCACCTCCAGACCGGTGACGCCCTCGCCCAGCGTGTGCACCCAGCCGGCGTTCTCGTGGCCGAGGGTGAACGGCGGCGACCACGGCAGAAGGCCGGGCTCGAACTCGTGCATGAGGTGCAGGTCGGAGTGGCAGGCACCCGCGGCGCCCACCTCGATCAGGACCTGTCCCGGTCCGGGCTCCGGGACGGGGACGTCCTCGAGCACCGCGTCGCTCTTCCAGCTGTTCAGTCGCAGGGCCTTCACCGGATCCTCCTGGCTCGTCGGGACGCTTCCAGCATCCTCCCAGGGGCGCCGCGCGATCAGGGTCGCTCGGCGCACGGGCCCGGGCCCTTGGTCCCTAGGTGCCTCCGCGCAGACGGAGGACCGTGGAGATGGGAGATCCCCGCACCCCACCGACCCGAGGAGGACGCCATGATCGAGCACTCGGACAGCAGCGCGGCACCACCCGTCGTGGTCGCCGTCGGTCCCGACGACGTCAGCTCCGCCGTCCTGTACGGCGCCCAGGAGGCGCTGCGCGCCGGCTGCCCGCTGCACCTCGTGCACGCGGTGCCGGTGGTGCCCCAAGGACCGGAGACGGTGCTGATCACCGCCGAGGGCGTGGAGAAGTTCGGCCGCGAGAGCCTGGCGATCGCCGCCGAGCAGGCCGAGGACGTCGTGCACGGGATGGTCCCGGTCGTCGAGGTGCTCCACAAGGGTGCACCGGTCCCCGTGCTGGTGCGCGCCGCCAAGGAAGCGCGGCTCGTCGTGCTGGAGCACCGGCACCTCTCGCGCCTGGCCCGGCTGGTCAACCGCACGATCGCCGGCGGCGTGGCCGCGCACACGCGCGTGCCCGTGGTCGCGGTCCCGACCGGGTGGACCCCGTCCGGCGCACCTCCGGTCGTGGTCGTCGGCGTCGACGTCCCCGAGCGCTCGGTGGCCGTGCTGGCCGCGGCCAGCACGGCGGCACGCGTGCGGGGCGCCACGCTGCGGGTCGTGCACGCCTGGTCGTTGCCCGATCCCTACGACAGCCTGCGGATCAGCCCCGAGGAGTCGCAGCGGTGGACCGACCGGTCGCGCGCGGAGATCTGCGCCGCGCTCGACGCGCTCGGTGACGTCGAGGTGGCCATCGAGGCCGACGTCCGGGTGCGCCGCGGGGGTGCGGTCGAGTCCCTCGTCGAGGCAGCCGCCGACGCCGACCTGCTCGTGGTCGGGCGCCACGACCCGCTCCTGCCCGTCGGCTCGCACATCGGGCCCGTGGCCCGGGCGGTGCTGCGCGAGGCGACCTGTCCCGTGCTCCTGGCGGCCCCGGAGGTACGCCACTAGGGAGGTGTCCCCGCCCTCACCCCCCGCCCGTAGGGTCGAGTCGGGTGGAGGAAGAGGTCAGGAGATGTGGGAGACGATCCGCGCGCGGGTCGATGACAGGCTCAGCGACCCGGTGTGGTGGAACGACGTCCTCCAGCTGGGCAAGACGGTGCTCGCCGCCGTCGTCGCGTGGGTGCTCGCGGCGAGCGTGCTCGACCTGCCGCAGCCGTTCCTGGCGCCGTGGTCCGCGTTGTTGGTGGTGCACGCCACGGTCTACCGGACCTTCTCCAAGGGGTCCCAGCAGGTGGCCGCGACGGTGGTGGCAGTGGTGCTGGCCACGGCGGTCGGGGAGACCCTGGGGCTGACCACAGCGGCGATCGCGCTGCTGCTGGGGGTCGCGCTCCTGCTGGGCGCGGTCCCGTGGCTCGGTGCCGAGGCGACCACCATCGCGACGACCGGGTTGGTCGTCCTCACGACCGGCTTCGACAGCGACGTCATGCTCATCTCCAGGCTGCTCGACACCGCCATCGGCGTCGCCGTCGGCCTCGCGGTCAACGCACTGGTGTGGCCGCCGCTGCGCCGGCACACGGCTGCCAAGGCGCTCGACCGCGTCGACGATGCGGTGGGCGAGCTGCTCGTCGACATGGCCGACGGCATGGCGACCAGCGGCAGCGTGGAGGACGCTCGCGCGTGGGTCGAGCGCACGCGCGACATCGACGAGGACCTCGACCAGGCGTGGGCGCTGGTCCGCCAGGCGCAGGAGAGCGCCCGGATGAATCCGCGGCGCTCGGCCCGCGCGATGCGTGACCCCCAGCAGTGGCACGAGCTGCTGCGGCGGCTCGAGCAGTCGGTGGCGGAGACCCGCAGCCTGGCGCGGACGCTCGGAGCGCAGGCCCACCACAGCGCCCTCGACGTGCGGTTCGCCGAACGGTGGATCGCCATGCTGCGCGAGACCGGCCGGGCCGCGGTCGAGGGGGACCCCGCCGCACTGGTCGACGTACGCCGCCGGCTGCAGGAGTTCAGCGATGACCTGCGCGGCACCGAGCGGTCGCCGCAGTGGCCGGTCTACGGCGCGCTGATCATCAACCTGCGCAACATCGTCGACTCGCTCGACGAGGTCGCCGCGGCCAACCCCATCCGCGGCCGGCCGCTCCGGCTGGGCATCCCCACCCGCCTCGGCGGGGCCGAACGGGGCTGACCCGGCGGGTCAGCGGCCGAACAGGCGCCCGAGGCTCGATCCCCGCGCCATGATGGGCCTGGCCGGTCCCGGAGCACTCGACGCGGTGGCCGCCGACGCCAAGCAACGCCTGACGGCGGCCCCGGCCGCCCTGTCCCAGGAGGACTGATGGAGCTCGACCCCACCTCGATGAAGCCGGTCATCAACCGGATCAAGCGCGCCCAGGGCCAGCTGGCCGGGGTGCTCAAGCTGCTGGAGGAGGGCCGGGAGTGCGAGGACGTGGTCACCCAGCTCGCCGCCGTGTCCAAGGCGCTCGACCGGGCGGGCTTCGCGATCGTCGCGAGCGGGCTCCAGCAGTGTCTCGCCGAGGGCGACGGCGTCGACTCGCTCGACGTGAAGAAGATGGAGAAGCTCTTCCTCTCGCTGGCGTGAGTCAGTCGGCTTCCCAGTAGGGACCCGTGCGGTAGTGGTCACGCTCCACCGTGGTGACCGGGCGGCGGGTGGTGACGTACGTCCTGCGCATCGTGCCGTCGGGCTGCCGCACCATCCGCGCCTCCCGGAAGGACGCGTAGGTGGTGGTGTAGGCGTCGCGCGAGTTCCGCTGGTGGTCCCACTGGTAGTCGAAGTTCGCGACGTACTTCCGCGCCACCGACTTGCCCTGGACGGTGAGCCAGATCTCGTCGTTGGCCGTGCTGAGGCTGGCCCAGTTGGACGAGCCGGTGAGCACCATGTGGGTGTCCGGGACGCCGTTGTAGGTGCCCTGGATGACGAAGTACTTCTGGTGGCTGTAGTAGTCGAGGATGAGGTCGTCCTCGCCGTCGTGGTTGAGGTCGAAGTCGTCATCGGTGTTGTAGTCCATGCCGGTGGACCGCAGCGGGATCCTTCCGCGCGCCGTGGTCGCGCCCAGGATCTGCTTGGTGTGGTAGCCGATGAGGCCGTAGCTGACGCGGAAGTCGCACCCCTCGGCGTACTTGTTCCGGATGGCCTCGGCGAGGTAGTCACCGCGCCGGCCGCGCATCGTGTGCATCGACAGGGCAAGGCGCGTGCGCGTGACGCCGCCGGCACCGTCCGGGGTCAGGCACTGGACCCGGTCGAGCATGTCGATCACGAGGTCGTTCTTCGGGCCGGACAGCTTGGGGAGGGCCCAGGCCGTGTGCTTGTCGACCGAGTCGTCGCAGGTGGCACCCGCGGCCGTGCCGCAGAAGTGCCGGGGCGGGCGGCGGGTGTCGTAGTCCTTCTTCATGTTGTTGAAGAGGGAGACGAACTGCCGGAAGAGGGTGTGGTCACCGGAGCTGAAGTAGAGGTCGTTCCACTGGTGCAGGGCGGCGTTGAGCATCATGTTGGCCGACCCGACCGCGATGACGTCCTCGGACCGACCGGCGCGGGTGAAGGAGTAGAACTTCGAGTGCAGGTTGTTGTACTCGTTCTGCGTGCTGCGGCACCCCGCCTTGCACTTGTAGATGAAGCTCTTCTTGTTCCGGTTCGTGCCGATCTGCGCCCGGATCAGCTGCATGGCGCGCGTGTCCTGGTGGTCGTTGAGCAGCATCTGGACCCGGACGCCGCGCCGGTGCGCGTCGAGCAGCGCGTCCGCGACCGGCATCCGGTCGAAGGAGTAGACGGCGATCCTGATCGTCGCGCGCCGAGGCGTGTGACGGATCGTCCTGATGACCTCGCGCTCGATCGCGAAGCGCCCCGCCTTGCGGTGGGGGTCGTTGAAGAAGGGTCCGTTGGGAGCCTTCCACCGGCGAGGCTTGGCCTCACGCGACTCGGAGGAGTCGCCCACCGCCCCCGTCCCACCGGCCCGTTCCGCGCCGTCGTCGGTCGCGGATGCCGGGGCCAGCCCACCCCACGCCAGGGCGAGGAGCAGGGACGCGACTGTCACTGGGGTCGACCACCTGGACACGAGGCACACCTTTCTGAGCGTCGTGGGCGACGGTGGTCGCCTCGACGATGAGGACACGAAATGCGGGCCGGGGCGTGGGAAGGCCGCCCGGCCCCCCTACTTCACGCGACAGGCGGCCCGAACGCCAAAATGCCGACGAGGCGGCAGGGGGGCTCCTCACGCTGCTGTCCCGGCCGCGCCCGCTGTAACGCCTCGGTGCTCCGGAGCGCTGTAGGGGAGACGAGGTGTGGCGCAGGGCCACGCCGCGACCAGGAGGAACCACATGTCTGTCTCCATCCGCTTCGCAAGCGTCGCTGCGACCGCCGCGATCGCTCTCGGCGGGGGGTTCGCCGTCTCGTCAGCCAGCGCGGACGTCTCTCCGACGACCGAGCCGTGCGCCAAGGAGCAGGTCAAGGTCGACAAGGCCGAGGCCGCCCTCGAGCGCGTGACCGCCGTGTTCGCGCGTCAGGAGGCCCGCGTCGCCGAGGCCAAGGAGGTCGTCGCGCAGGCGCAGGCCGGTCGCGAGAAGGCCGAGGCCCGTCGTGCGCTCGCTGCCGCCAAGCAGGACCGTGACGAGACGAAGGTGACCAAGCGCGCCCAGCAGCAGCGCGTGGCCAAGGCGCAGGAGCGCCTGACCGAGTGCGAGGCCGCTGAGGCCCCCGAGGTCCCCGCAGAGGGCTGACCCGACGGACGCCCTGCCGGCGTCGTACGTCCATGACGATCGAGCCCCCGACCTGTCCAGGTCGGGGGCTCGATCTCTTCGGGGTGAGTAACGGGACTTGAACCCGCGACATCCGCCACCACAAGGCGGCGCTCTACCAGCTGAGCTATACCCACCATGACGCTCGCACGGATGCGAGGACGACGTGAAGTGTAGGGCAATCAGGCGTCAGGTTCCGCATCGGGTCCGAGTCCGGTCAGCTGTCCACCGTGCCGTGCGGCGATCTCCTTGGCCTGGGCGCTGTCCGGGCCGGGCTGCGGCACGAAGACGGCCTCGCGGTAGTAGCGCAGCTCCTCGATGCTCTCCTGGATGTCGGCCAGCGCGCGGTGGTTGCCGCGCTTGGTCGGCGCCGCGAAGTAGGCGCGGGGATACCAGCGGCGCGAGAGCTCCTTGATCGAGGAGACGTCGACGATCCGGTAGTGCAGGAAGGACTCCAGGGCGGGCATGTCGCGGGCCAGGAACGAGCGGTCCGTGGCGACGGTGTTGCCGGCCAGCGGCGGGCGGGTGCCGTCGGGGCAGTGCTCCTTGATGTAGGCCAGCACCTGCTCCTCGGCGTCGGCCAGCGTGGTGCCGGCGGCGAGCTCCTCGAGCAGCCCGGAGGTCTCGTGCATGGTGCGCACGAACTCGACCATCTGGTCGAGCGACTCCTGCGGCGGCTTGATGATGACGTCGATGCCCTCACCGAGGACGTTGAGCTCGAAGTCGGTGACCAACGCCGCGACCTCGATCAGCGCGTCCGCGCCGAGGTCGAGGCCGGTCATCTCGCAGTCGATCCACACCAGTCTGTCGCTCACGAGCCGCCACCCTACAGACCGCCACCGACGCCCGTTCTCAGCCTCGACTCAGGCTGACCTCCTACCCTTCGGGATGTGAAGGACTGGTTCGGCCTCGTCGCGCGACTCGTGACGGGCGGCGTGTGGATCGTCGCGGGAGCCCTGAAGCTGCCCTACCCCGCCGACAGCGTCCGCGCGGTGCGGGCGTACGACCTCCTGCCGGAGGCCGTCGTACCCGCCGTCGGGCACCTGCTGCCGGTCGTCGAGGTCGTCGTCGGCCTCTGCCTGGTGCTCGGCGTGCTCGTGCGGACCACCTCGGCCGTCTCCGCGCTGCTGTTCGTGGCCTTCATCATCGGCATCAGCAGCGCGTGGGCGCGCGGCCTCTCGATCGACTGCGGCTGCTTCGGCGGTGGGGGAGAGATCCCCGACGCAGCGGCGAAGTACCCCGGCGAGATCGCCCGCGACGTGGGACTTCTGGCCCTGTCGGCGTGGCTGGTGGTTCGACCACGCTCACGACTGGCACTCGACACCGTCCTGTTCCGGTCGTCCCCCGACGCCGGACCTGAGGCCGACACCCACCCTGAGCACGACACCCGAATCGACACCGGAGGAAGCCTCGATGGCGCAGAAGAAGAGCTCGCACAGGACCGCGGAGGAGAAGGCCGCCGCGCAGGCCCGGCGTGAGCAGCGCCAGGCGCGCACCGTGCGTGCCCGCGAGCAGGCCGAGGAGCGCCGCAAGGCCGCCAAGCGCCGCGAGCAGCTCACCCGCGCCGGCCTGGTCGCCGCCGTCCTGGCGCTCGTCGTCGGCGGCTACTTCCTCGTGACCAGCCTCGGCTCCGACAAGCCGAGCACCGCGCCCGAGGGCGCCAGCGGCAGCTACGGCATGGTCCTCGGTGACGCCGACGCGCCCAAGTCGGTCGTGGTCTACGAGGACTTCCTCTGCCCGTTCTGCGGCCAGCTCGAGAAGACCGTGCGCGAGCGCCTCGACGCGGCCGTCGAGGCCGGCGACGTGAAGGTCGAGTTCCGCCCGCTGCCCTTCCTCGAGCGCATCGACGACTACTCGCCCCGCTCCGCCAACGCCTTCGCGGTCGTCCTCGACGCGTCGGGACCTGAGGTCGCCAAGAAGTTCCACGACCTGCTCTTCGACAACCAGCCGTCGGAGGAGGGTCCGTTCCCCAGCGACGACGACCTCGTCGACCTCGCCGTCGAGGCCGGCGCGACCGAGGCGGACGTCCGTCCCGGCATCGAGGACATGGCGTTCGAGGGCTGGGTCGACGCTGCCGGTGAGGCCGCGTCCAAGGCCAAGGTGAACTCCACGCCGACGGTGATCATCGACGGCGAGAAGGCCCAGGGCACGACGATCGAGGCGATCGCCGCGGAGATGGTGAGCTGACCTCCTGCGGCTGACACACTGCCGGGCGTGAGCCTCCAGTCCTTCATCGCCGGCCTGCCCAAGGCCGAGCTGCACGTGCACCACGTCGGGTCGGCGTCGCCGCGGATCGTGTCCGAGCTCGCGGCGCGCCACCCCGACGCGGGGGTCCCCAACGACCTGGAGGGGCTGAAGGACTACTTCACGTTCCGCGACTTCGCACACTTCATCGACGTCTACCTGGCCGTCGTCGACCTGGTCCGCACGCCCGAGGACATCCGTCTGCTGACCTACGAGGTCGCCCGGGAGATGGCCGAGGGCCAGAACCTGCGCTACGCCGAGCTCACCTGCACGCCGTACACCTCCGTGGTGCGCGGCATCGCGATCCAGGCCTACACCGAGGCGATCGAGGACGCGCGGGTCGCCGCCGAGCGTGACTTCGGGCTGGTGCTGCGCTGGATCTACGACATCCCGGGGGAGTCCGGCATCCCGGCCGCCGACGCCACGCTGGAGTACGCCCTCGAGCACCGTACGGACGCACTCGTGGGCTTCGGCCTCGGCGGTCCCGAGGTCGGGGTGCCGCGCGCACAGTTCCAGGAGCACTTCGCCCGGGCCCGTTCGGCCGGCCTCCGCTCGGTGCCGCACGCCGGCGAGACGACCGGGCCCGACACCATCTGGGAGTCCGTGCACCTGCTCGGCGCCGAGCGCATCGGCCACGCCTGCTCCGCCGCCCAGGACCCCGACCTGCTGGCCCACCTCGCCGACACGGGGATCGTGCTCGAGGTCTGCCCGACCTCCAACATCGCCACCCGTGCGGTCGACCGGATCGAGGACCACCCCCTCCGGTCCTTCGTCGACGCGGGAGTGACGGTGACGATCAACTCCGACGACCCGCCGATGTTCTCCACGACCCTCAACCACGACTACGAGGTCGCCGCCGGCCTCCTCGACCTGGACGAGCAGGGAGTCGCGGACCTCGCCCGAGCGGCGATCGCAGCGTCCTTCGCCCCGGACGACGTCAGGACGCGGGTGCGCGGCGAGATCGATGCGTACGCCGCCCAGGCCGGCGCATCGAGCTGAGCCGTCAGGAGACGTACATGGCCCGGCGAACTCATACTCCGCCGGGCCTGGTGGGATCTTCACGCGCCGAGGCACGCGGATGGGGGACGCTCGGCGGCGTGTCGGCCATCGGGCCCGCAGCGAAGTAGGGTCCCGCCGTGCGCTTCCTCCTCGGACCGACCCTCACCCACGACCGGTTCCTCGCCGACCGCCACTTCGGCGGCCTCGACGGGGTGCGGGCCATCGCGGCGCTCGCCGTGGTCGGGTTCCACTTCAGCGGACCGGCCCCGATGTTCGCCGGCGGCTGGCTCGGCGTGCACCTGTTCTTCGTGCTCTCGGGCTTCCTGATCACCACGCTGTTGCTGCGCGAGGAGGCCGCGACCGGTCGCATCTCGCTGCTCGGCTTCTGGGTACGCCGCATCTTCCGCATCGCCCCCGCCTACTACGCCGCGCTGCTCGGCTCGGTGCTGCTGCTGAAGTGGACAGGTGTCTACGAGGCCGCCGGCGGTCCGCAGGCGATCAAGTGGTTCCTGACCTTCAACCCCGAGCTCGCGCCGAGCTACATGAACTTCATGCAGGCGTGGACGATCGGCATCGAACAGAAGTTCTACCTCGTGTGGCCGCTCGTCGGCTTCGTGATGCTCCCGTTGCTGGGTGCCGCGCTGGGCGGGACCTCCAAGGTTCGGGGTGTCGCGTGCGCGCTGATCCTGCCGGCGATGCTGTGGCTCATCTGGCACCACACCATGTTCTGGGTGCACTACGTGCCGATCTTCCTGGGCTGCATCGTGGCCGTGATGATGCACACCAGGCCCACGTTCCGGATCGTGTCGCTGCTGTCCTCGCGGGCCGTGCAGCTGGGGCTCATCGCCGCGCTCTACTGGGTGCAGAGCCACTCGGCCGAGCTCACCGCCCGCTGGGCCGGGCAGGAACAGCTGATCATCATCTTTGCGCTCCTCTGCGCGCTCAGCCTGCCGAGCCTGTGCGGCCGCACCGAGGTGAGCCGCGTCCTGTCGCTCACGCCGTTCAAGTGGCTTGGCGAGCGGTCGTACTCGATCTACCTGTTCCAGGTCATCGCCGGTCACTTCGTCGCGATGGCGCTGCCCGACTGGCGCAACGACCTGCACAAGACCGCCGTCGTGCTGGTCGTCGTCGTGATGATCGCCGACTTCGTCTACCGCTTCGTCGAGCGTCCCGGCATCCAGGTGGGCCGCTGGCTCGCCTCGTGGCTCGCCGCGCACCCACTGCGCCGCCGTGACGGCTCGGCGACCCCGACGGAGGCCGTGCCCGCGGTGGGCGACGTCCTCCCGGTCGGAGCCGCGCAGGAGCGCCCCCGGCAGGACTCGAACCTGCAACCCACGGATTAGAAGGCCGTTGCGCTATCCATTGCGCCACGGGGGCAACGGCGCCCAGTATCCCAGCCGCCGCCGCCCCCGTTGACGCAGGCACGTCCTTGCGTCAGGCAGGTACGCCCTCGGGTGCCGTCGCCTCCAGGTCGCGACGCGACTCAGGCGATGCGGCGTCCTCGCGCCACGGCGTGCCCGCGCGCGGTGCGTCGTACGCCTCCTGGTCGAGGATGCCCTCGCGCTTGGCCACGATCGTGGGCACCAGGGCCTGGCCGGTGACGTTGACCGCGGTGCGGCCCATGTCGAGGATCGGGTCGATCGCGAGCAGCAGGCCGACGCCCTCCAGCGGGAGGCCGAGGGTCGACAGGGTCAGCGTGAGCATGACCGTCGCGCCGGTGACGCCGGCCGTGGCGGCCGAGCCGATGACCGAGACGAACGCGATCAGGACGTAGTCGGTGATCGACAGGTCGAGGCCGAAGAACTGGGCCACGAAGATCGCGGAGATCGCCGGGTAGATCGAGGCGCAGCCGTCCATCTTGGTCGTCGCGCCCAGGGGCACCGCGAAGGAGGCGTAGGCCCGGGGCACGCCGAGGTTGCGCTCGGTGACGCTCTCCGTGACGGGCATGGTGCCGACCGACGAACGGGACACGAAGGCCAGCGAGATCGCCGGCCAGGCGCCGGAGAAGAACTGCTTGACCGACAGGCCGTTGAGGCGCAGCAGGATCGGGTAGACGCCTGCGACGACCAGCAGCAGTCCGGCGTAGATCGCGAGGGTGAAGGTGCCCAGCGAGCCGAGGGCGTCCCAGCCGTAGGAGGCGACGGCGTTGCCGAGCAGGCCGACGGTCGCGATCGGGGCGAGCAGGATGATCCACCACAGCACCTTCTGGACCACGGCGAGCGCGGACCGGACGAAGGTGAGGAACGGGTCGGCCGCCTCGCCCACCTGGAGGGTGGCGATGCCGACGGCGATGGCGACGACGAGGATCTGCAGCACGTTGAACGACAGGTTCACGCTGCCGTCGCCGCCCGCCGATCCCGCGAGGCCGAGCACGTTGGCCGGCACGAGGCCGGTCAGGAAGTCGAGCCACGAACCGGTGCTCGACGGGGCGCTCGCCGCGTCGGCGGTCACGCTGGTGTGGTCGCCCGGCCGCAGCACGAGGCCGAGGACGATGCCGATCGACACCGCGATGAGCGCGGTGATCGCGAACCACGCGAGCGTCTTCCACGCCAGCCGGGCGGCACCGGTGACGTCACGCAGGTTGGCGATCGAGGCGACGATCGCGAGGAAGACCAGCGGAGGTACGACGGCGCGCAGCAGGGTGACGAAGGTGCCACCCACCGTGCTCAGGGTCTCGGTCAGCCAGTTCGGGTCGACCTCGCCGGTGGAGGCGTCGACGCCGTCCGCGCCGATGCTGCGGGCGACGAGTCCGAGAGCCACGCCGAGGACCAGTCCGATCAGGACCTGGACGCCGAACGAGGGGAGCCGGAAGCGGGTGCGCCTCGAGCTCGAAACAGAAGTATTCATACTGAAAAGATAACCTTTCGGAACCGCGACCCGCAGCGGCGGGTGCGGACGACGTGCGGGATCAGTCGACGGCACACGCGAGGCGACAGAGCGCGCTCTCGGTGCGGGCGAGGTCGACGGCGCGACGCTGCGTCAGCAGGTCGCCGACGGTCGCCGGATCAGTGGTCGAGTCGCGCACACCAGTGCCAACCGGGGGCCCCCGCCCCGGATTCCGTGGTTCTGGTCACAGGTAGCGCTGGCGATCCCCTAGGGTTCGGCCATGTCCCGTCGCCCCGGTGGCCCCCTGGTCGCCCTCCTCGCCGCCGTCGTCCTGCTGGTGCCCACCGCGGCCCATGCGGAGAAGGTGGTGACCCACGATGCGGTCGGCGACGTCGTCACCATCGTCGGCGACGACCTCGACCAGGCGACCCCGGCTCCTGAGCAGACCGGTGCGGACGTGGTCCGGACGGTCGTCGCGCACGGTGACAACCGCGTGGCGATCACGGTGCACTTCCGCGGCCTGCGGCGCGACCCCTTCCACTTCACCGTCGTCCGCGTCCGTACGCCCAGGAGCACCTACGACCTCCTGGTCGAGCGGCTGGGCGGCAAGCCGATCACGTCCCTGCTCAGCGGTGAGCACGACGTGGACTGCCGCGCTCTCAAGGGCCACGTCGACCTGAGGACCGACAGCGTCGGTGTCACCCTGCCGGCCACGTGCCTCGACTCGCCTCGCTGGGTGCGAGTGGGCGTCGGTGCGGTGGCCATCGAGTCCGACCCCATGGACGAGGAGCACGTCGTAGTGGGTGCCGACGACGCGCACCGCGCCGGTCAGGTCCGTGACGACCTGGCGTGGGGACCGAAGGTCCGTCGCGGCTGATCCTCAGCGCGACAGCAGCACCATCACCTCGTAGTGAGTGGTGTGCGGGAACATGTCGAGCACCCGGGCCTGCGCCGGTCGCAGCGACGGCATCGCAGCCAGGTCCCGCGCCAGCGACTCGGCGTTGCACGACGAGTAGACGACGTGGCGCACGCCCGACGCCTCCAGCCAGCCGGCCAGCTCGGGGCCGATCCCGCGCCGGGGCGGGTTGACCACGACGAGGTCGGGCACCTCGCCGGACGCGACGGCGTACGACGTGGCGTCCCCGGCGACGAACCGGGCGTCGACCCCCAGTTCGTCGGCCGTGGTCCGGGCCGCGGAGATCGCGTCGACCGACGCCTCGACGCCGGTCACGTCGCGGCCGGGTCCGGCGAGGTGCAGCGCGAAGCCGCCGACCCCGCAGTAGAGGTCCCAGATCCGGCTGACGTCGAGCTCCGCCACCCAGGTGCGTGCCTGCGCGTAGAGGGCCTCGGCGACGTAGGTGTTGGTCTGGAAGAACGCTCGCGGTCCGAGCCGCAGGGTCACCCCGGTGCTCAGCCGCATCGGGAGGGTGGTCCCGGGTGTCAGCACGATCTCCCGCTCGCCCTCGAGGACCGCCTTGTGCGCGGGCTGCACGTTGAGGGTGACCACCCGGAGCGCGGGCAGCGCCTCGCGCAGCGCGGGCAGGCGGGAGCGCACGCGTGCCTCGAGCGCCGTCGACCTCATCACGAGCCGCAGCAGCAGCTCGCCGTCGGGCGACTCGGTGAGCAGGACGTGCTTGAGCTCGCCGCGCCGCGCCCCTACGTCGTACGGCGTCAGGGCGGCGGTGGTGACCCACAAGGCGATCACGCCGAGGGCCGCCCTCAGGCCGTCGGAGTGCAGGCCGCAGTCGTGCAGGTCGATCCCGGAGTGGTCGCGGCCGAGGATCCCCAGCGTGGGTGCCTCGACCGTGCCGCCGACGGCCATCTTGGCCTTGTTGCGGAAGCCGGCGTCGGCGCCCGCGACCGTCGGCAGCCACACCGGGGAGTCGACCAGCGAGCGGGCGTGCGCCTCCTTGTCGGAGAGCTGCTGCTCGCGCGGGGTACCGAGCAGGGTGCACGAGCGGCACCGGTGCGCATCGTAGTGGTGGCAGCGGGGCAGCCCGTCGACGATCGTGAGGCTGGGCGCGGGCGCCGGGTCAGCCACCGATGCGCGCACCCATCCACTCCTCGACGTCGGCCGACGTGCGGGGGAGCGATGCCGAGAGGTTCCGGTTGCCGTCGGCGGTGACGAGGATGTCGTCCTCGATCCGGATGCCGATGCCGCGGAGCTCCTCGGGGACGAGCAGGTCGTCCTCCTGGAAGTAGAGCCCGGGCTCGACCGTGAGCACCATGCCCTCGGCGAGGTCGCCCTTGGGGTAGATGTCGACCGACGCCCGACCGCAGTCGTGGACGTCCATGCCGAGCATGTGCGACGTGCCGTGCAGCGTCCAGCGGGCGTAGACCTTCGACTCCGGGTCGAGCGCCTCCTCCGCGGTGACGGGGAGCAGGCCCATGTCCTCGAGGCCGTGGGCGAGCACGTCCATCGCGGCGTTGTGGGCGGCGAGGAACGCCGCGCCCGGCCGGACCGCCTCGATGCCGGCCTGCTGCGCCTTCTGCACGAGGTCGTAGAGGTCGCGCTGCAGCGGCGTGAAGGTGCCGTCGACCGGCAGGGTGCGGGTCACGTCGGCGGTGTAGAGGTTGTGGCCCTCGACGCCCATGTCGAGCAGCACCAGCTTGCCGGGCTGGATGGACCCGGTGTTCTCGATCCAGTGCAGCGTCGTCGCGTGCGAGCCGCCGGCGCAGATCGAGTCGTAGCCGATGTCGTTGCCCATCGCGCGGGCGCGACGGAAGAAGGTGCCCTCGATCCAGCGCTCGCCAAACTCCCGCACGCGGTCCCACTCGCGGACCGAGTCCTCGAAGCCGAGCGTGGTGATGTCGCACGCCTCCTGGAGCTCCCCGACCTCCCACTCGTCCTTGATCAGCCGCAGCTCGTCGGCCACGCGGGCCAGGTCCTCGTCGCTGGTGATGTCGCGGGTCTTGCGGTCGTCGTCGAAGGACGGCAGGTCCTTGACGTGACGGACCTCGATGCCGAGGGAGTCGGAGATCTCCTGCGCCGACGGACGCCGCCCGGCCCACAGCTCGCCGTACTGGCGGTCGCGGAAGAACTCGTCGGTGGTGCGCTCGGAGCGCGGACGGGCGTAGAGGACCGACTCGCCGTCCTCGATCACCAGCACCGCGTCCGAGGTCTGGTTGCCGGTGAAGTAGGTGTGGGCGGTGTCGGGGCGGAAGCGGTAGTCGGTGTCGTTGGCCCGCACCTTGTAGGTGCCTGCGGGCAGCACCAGGCGCTCACCGGGGAACGCCTCGGCCAGCTTCGCGCGGCGGGCGGCCGCCCAGTCGGCCACCGGGTGACGCGGCAGCTCGAGGTCGCGGTTGCCCCAACCCTCGCGCATGAACGCGGCGTACGCCGCCGGCACAGCCGGGTCGTGCGACTCGGTCTTCGGCTGGTCAGCAGGGTTCTCGACGGGGTTCTCCGCAGTGGGCTCGCTCACGCGGCCACTGTACGACGCACGCAGCCGCGTGGACGAGGCAGACGAGCCACCCCCGGAGGGGTGCGGCGGGGAGGTCCCCGGGGCGACTGCTCCGTTAGGGTCAGGACATGCACCGAGGCCGCCGCGACAGTGTTGCCTTCACCGTCGTGGTGGGCGTCCTCGTCCTGCTCGGCGGCATCGCGATGGCGCTCGTCGTCGGCCTCTCGGGCGCACCCGGCTCGCTGGCCCTCGCGGCCCTGCTCGCCGCCGTACCCGTGGGGCCGCTCGTCGGCTGCTTCATGTGGCTCGATCGCTACGAGCCCGAGCCGCGCAACCTGCTGGTGGCCGGCCTCCTGTGGGGCGCGTTCGTCGCGACCGCGGCGGCCCTGGTCTTCCAGGGCATCGGGCTCGCCGGCGGCGCCAGTGAGCGCGACAGCCTCGCGGTCCTGGCCCCGGTCACCGAGGAGGCGACCAAGGGCTTCTTCCTGCTGCTGCTCCTGTGGTGGCGCCGCCACGAGCTCGACGGGGTGCTCGACGGCATCGTCTACGCCGGCATGGTGGGCATCGGCTTCGCCTTCACCGAGAACATCCTCTACCTCGCCGCGGCCTACGACGGCACCGACGGCCTCGGTCCGGGCGGCACCACCGCGCTGACCGGCACCTTCATCCTGCGCTGCCTGATCAGCCCGTTCGCGCACCCCTTCTTCACCGTCTTCATCGGCATCGGCGTCGGCCTGGCCATCACCTCGCGACGCCTCCCGGTGCGGGTGCTGGCGCCGCTCGTCGGGTTCGCGATCGCCGCGCTGCTCCACAGCCTCTGGAACTCCTCGACGTTGTCCGGCACCGGTCACTTCTTCGTCGTCTACGGCACCTTGATGCTCCCGGCGTTCCTCGGCGTCGTCGCCTTCGCGGTCTACCGCCGGCGTTCCGAGCGCCCCCTCCTGGCCGAGGCGCTCCAGGACGCCGCCGATCGCGGGCTCCTGCCCGCCACCGACATCCCGTGGCTCGTGGACCTCCGCGCCCGCCGGCACGCCCGGCGCTGGGCCCGACGGCACGGCGGCCCGCAGGCCGAGCGCGGGATGCGCGCCTACCAGGCCACGGCGGTCGAGCTCGGCTACCTTCACCACCGCTACCTGAAGGGCACGGCGCCGGACGACTTCGGCGTCCGCGGTCAGGAGCACGTCGAGGAGCTGCGACGGATCCGCCCCTACATCTCCTTCCCCGGACAGGTGGTGCCCACCCGATGACCGACGACACCGCCATGGTCACCGCGCTGGTCCGGCTGCGTGGTGCGCTGCAGGAGGCGCGGCTCCCGTTGGAGCTGCCCGGCGCCGAGGAGCAGCGTGCGGCCCGGGCCGAGATGGTCGACCAGCTCGAGGACTACGTCATCCCGCGGTTGATGACCCTCGACGCGCCGCTCCTCGCGGTCGTCGGCGGGTCCACCGGCGCCGGCAAGTCGACCCTGGTGAACTCGCTCGTCGGCACCCGCGTCACCACGCCCGGGGTGCTGCGACCCACCACCCGCTCGCCCGTCCTGGTGCACCACCCCGACGACGCCAAGTGGTTCGGGCAGGACCGGCTGCTGCCCGAGCTCGAGCGGGTCTCGCGCCAGACCAACGACCCCGAGGCGCTGCAGCTCGTGGCCTCACCGGCGATGACCCCCGGCCTGGCGATCCTCGACGCGCCCGACATCGACTCGGTCGAGGAGCGCAACCGCGTTCTCGCCGCCCAGCTGCTCGCCGCCGCCGACCTCTGGCTCTTCGTCACCTCGGCCGCGCGCTACGCCGACCAGGTGCCGTGGGACTTCCTGCGCAAGGCCGCCGAGCGCTCGGCCGCAGTGGCCATCGTGCTGGACCGCACCCCGCCCGAGGCCGTCGACACGATCTCCACCCACCTGGCCCGCATGCTCGCCAGCCGCGGTCTCAAGGACTCCCCGCTGTTCAGCGTCGAGGAGGGGCCGGTCTCCGACATGGGACTGCTGCCCTCGGCGTCGGTGGCCGAGATCCGCCAGTGGCTCCAGGCGCTGGCCGACGACCAGGACGCCCGCGCCGCTGTGGTCCAGCAGACCCTCGACGGCGCGATCCGCACCCTCGGTCGTCGTACCCACACGGTGGCCGACGCCGCGACCGAGCAGACCGACGCCGTCCGCCGTCTGCGCGAGGACGCCAACGAGGCCTACGACCGCGCCATCACCGCCGTCGGCGAGGCGTCGGCCGACGGCACCCTCCTGCGCGGCGAGGTGCTCGCCCGCTGGCAGGAGTTCGTCGGCACCGGCGAGCTGCTCCGGTCGCTGGAGACGCGGGTCGGCTGGATCCGCGACAAGGTCGTCAACGCCATCAAGGGCAAGCCGCAGCAGGCCGAGCGCGTCACGGTCGCGGTCGAGTCCGGGCTGGAGACGCTGATCCTCGAGCACGCCGAGGCGGCCGCCGAGCGCGCCGAGGCCTCGTGGCGCAGCACCGCCGCCGGGCAGGTGCTGCTCAAGGACGCCGGCGAGGACCTCGGTCGCGCCTCGCGCGACTTCCGCCGCAAGGCCGAGCGGGCCGTGCGCGACTGGCAGGCCGACGTGCTGGAGATGGTCCGCACCGAGGGCGCCGACAAGCGCTCGACCGCGCGGTTCCTGGCGTTCGGCGTCAACGGCCTGTCCGTGGCGCTGATGGTCGTCGTCTTCGCCCACACCGCGGGCGTCACCGGCGCCGAGGCAGGCATCGCCGGCGGGTCGGCAGTCCTCGGCCAGAAGCTGCTCGAGGCCGTCTTCGGCGACCAGGCGGTGCGCTCCCTCGCCGACCGTGCCCGGCAGCGGCTGGAGGCCTCCGTCGGCGAGCTGCTCGACGCGGAGCGGCGGCGCTACACCGACCTCCTCGACACCCTCGAGGTCTCCCCGGAGGCCCCCGAGCGGATGCGCGCCGCGGCGCGCAAGGTCGACGACCTGCGCTATGCCGCGAACCACACCGCTCAGGTTTCGCCGGCCGAGGACAGCGAGCCCTAGTGTTGATGCCCGAGAAGTCCACCAGTGCCGTGAGGGAGTCATGACGTCGTTGCTCGAAGGGGCCAAGAAGCTGGTCACCCGGAGCTCTGACATCGGCGCCCGCGTCGACGGACTCGAGCGCGCGGCCGCCGCCGCGCGGGGCCGGGTCGACGACGCCGTCGTCGACGACGCCACCGCCGTCGCCGCGCGTGCCGCGGGCCGCCTCAAGCTCTCCGCCGACCACACCGTCGTCGCCCTCGCCGGCGCCACCGGGTCCGGCAAGTCCTCCACCTTCAACGCCCTGACCGAGCTCGAGCTCGCCGCGGTCGGCGTACGTCGCCCCACCACCTCGTGGGCGACCGCGTGCGTGTGGGGCAAGGAGGGGGCCGAGGAGCTGCTCGAGTGGCTCGGCATCCCCGCGCGCCACCAGGTCACCCGCGACTCGATGCTGTCCAAGGGCGACGAGGACGTGGAGATGCGTGGCGTCGTCCTCCTCGACCTGCCCGACCACGACTCCACCGAGGTCTCCCACCACCTCGAGGTCGAGCGGCTGGTGCAGCTCGCCGACATGCTCGTGTGGGTCCTCGACCCCCAGAAGTACGCCGACGCCGCCATCCACGACCGCTTCCTCAAGCCACTGGCCGGGCACCGCGACGTGATGCTGGTCGTGCTCAACCACATCGATACGGTGCCGGAGGACCGCCGCCAGTCGATGCTCGACGACGTACGCCGCCTGCTGGAGGCCGACGGGCTGCCCGGCGTGCCGGTGCTGCCGGTCAGCGCGCGTCACGGCTGGGGCGTCGACGAGCTCCGCTCGCTGATCGTCAAGCGGGTGGCCGAGAAGAAGGCGACCCGCGCCCGCCTCGAGGCCGACGTGCGCACGGCCGCGCTGCGGCTGCAGGAGCAGGTCGGCAGCGGCAAGCCGCCGACGCTCTCCACGGAGCGCATCGCGGCGCTCGACGACGCCTTCGCCGACGCGGCGGGGGTGCCGATCGTGGTGAAGGCCGTGGCCGACTCGACCCGGATGCGAGCCAACCGGGCGACGGGCTGGCCGGTGACCGCCTGGTTCTCCCGCCTGCGTCCCGACCCGCTCAAGCGGCTCCACCTCGACCTCGGGGCGTCCGGCAAGGAACTGGCCGGTACGTCCCGCACCTCCGTGCCGCAGGCCACCGGGGTGCAGCGCGCGCGCATCGACAGCGAGGTGCGCGCCCTGGCTGACCAGGTGGGGGAGGGCATGTCCCCGTCGTGGGCGAGCGCCGTGCGCGCCGCGTCGGTGTCGCGGCTGCCCGATCTCAACGACCGGCTCGACCGCGCCGTCGCCGCCACCGACCTCGGCACCACCCGGATCCCCGTCTGGGCCGGACTGGTCCGGGTCCTGCAGTACCTCCTCATCCTCTCCGCCCTCGTGGGTGCCGGGTGGTTGGCCCTGCTGGCCCTGGGCTCCTACGCCCGACTGCCCGAGCCGCCGACCCCCGAGGTCGGGGCGTTCCCGGTGCCGACGCTCCTGCTCCTCGGCGGGATCCTGCTGGGGCTGCTGCTCGCGCTCGTGTGCCGCTGGCTGGTGTCGCTGACCGCGAAGTCGCGGGCGCGGGCGGCCGACAAGCGGCTGCGCGACGCGATCTCGGAGGTCTCCGCGGAGGTCGTCGTCGAGCCGATCCAGGCCGAGCTGGCGTCGTACGCCTCGGTGCGCGACGGCCTGTCCGCTGCCCTGAAGTAGCCGGGTCCCGGGCCACCGACCGTCCACAGGAGCGCTCTGGGACGCGTCATCCCCAGCCTGCACGGGTCGACGGTCGGCAGTGTCGGCCGTCGCGCCGAGCCTTGGGTCATCGCGGCGGACGGTCCGCCGCCGACACAGGAGGCATCGTGCGATGAACGACACCCAGATCACCCTAACCGGATGGATCGGCGGCGAGGTCACCCTGCGCCAGGTCGGAGAGGACCGCCACGTCGTGTCGTTCCGCGTGGCGTGCACGCCTTGGCGCTTCCGCGACGGCGAGTGGGTCAGGGGCGCCACGACGTGGCACACCGTCAAGGCGTGGAACCGCCTGGCCCGCCACGTCGCCCAGTCGCTCGGCAACGGCGACCCGGTGGTGGTGCACGGCCGTCTCGTCGCCGACGTGTGGGAGCGCGACGGCAAGCCGCAGACCAGCTTCGAGGTGGTGGCCACGTCCGTGGGTCCCGACCTGTCCCACGGCACCGCCACGTTCTCCAGGACGGCGGCGCCCGCCGAGCCCACCACCGCGGAGCGCCCGGACGCCGCGGTCGCGACGACGGTGGTCGGGTCGGGAGCGGACGCGGGGTCGAGCACCGAGGTGGGCGCGGAGGCGGCCTGACACCACGGGCGATCGACGCGGCGGGTGGTCCGTGCGCCGACCGGGCGCCCGGGTGCTCCGCGCTCGGTGCGATTGTCGGCGGGGGCACGGTTCCCCGTAGGCTCGCCCGCATGGCTGAGTACGTCTTCACACTGCGCAATGTGCGCAAGGCCCACGGTGACAAGGTCGTCCTCGACAACGTCACTCTCTCGTTCCTCCACGGCGCCAAGATCGGCGTCGTCGGACCCAACGGCACGGGCAAGTCCTCGCTGCTCAAGATCATGGCGCAGCTCGACCACGCCAACAACGGCGACGCGATCCTCGACCCCGACGCGACCGTCGGGATGCTCCAGCAGGAGCCGCCGCTGAGCGAGGGCAAGACCGTCCTGGAGAACGTCGAGGAGGCCGTCGGCGAGCTCAAGGCCAAGATGAAGCGCCTCGAGGACGCCTACATGGAGATGGGCGACCCCGACGCCGACCAGGACGCCCTCATGCAGGAGACGGGCGACCTCCAGACCGAGCTCGACAACGCCAACGCGTGGGACCTCGACAGCCGCCTCGACCAGGCCATGGACGCGCTCCGCTGCCCGCCGCCCGACGTGCTGGTCGACAACCTGTCCGGTGGTGAGCGCCGCCGTGTCGCCCTGTGCAAGCTGCTGCTCCAGCAGCCCGACCTGCTCCTCCTCGACGAGCCCACCAACCACCTCGACGCCGAGTCCGTGCAGTGGCTCGAGGGCCACCTCGCCTCCTACCCCGGCGCCGTCCTGGCCGTGACCCACGACCGGTACTTCCTCGACAACGTCGCGCAGTGGATCCTCGAGCTCGACCGCGGCAAGGCGCACCCCTACGAGGGCAACTACACGACCTACCTCGAGACCAAGAAGGACCGGCTCAAGATCGAGGGCCAGAAGGACGCCAAGCGCGCCAAGGTCCTCGAGCGCGAGCTCGAGTGGGTGCGCTCCAACGCCAAGGCCCGCCAGACCAAGAGCAAGTCCCGTCTGGCGCGCTACGAGGAGATGGCGGCCGAGGCCGACCGGATGCGCAAGATCGACACCTCGGAGATCAACATCCCGGCCGGCCCGCGGCTCGGCGACATCGTGCTGGAGGCCGAGAAGCTCGGGAAGGGCTTCGAGGGCCGCACGCTCATGCACGACGTGTCCTTCAAGCTGCCCCGCGCCGGCATCGTCGGCGTCATCGGCCCCAACGGCGTCGGCAAGACCACGCTCTTCCGCATGATCACCGGCCAGGAGCAGCCCGACGAGGGCGAGCTCAAGGTCGGCCAGACGGTCAAGATCTCCTACGTCGACCAGAGCCGTGGCGGCATCGACCCCAACAAGAACGTCTGGGAGGTCGTCTCCGACGGGCTCGACTTCATCAAGGTCGCCAACTTCGAGATGAACTCACGGGCCTACGTAGCCTCGTTCGGCTTCAAGGGTCCCGACCAGCAGAAGAAGGCCGGCGTGCTGTCCGGTGGTGAGCGCAACCGCCTCAACCTGGCGCTGACGCTCAAGATGGGTGGCAACATGCTGCTCCTCGACGAGCCCACCAACGACCTCGACGTGGAGACCCTGTCCTCCCTCGAGGACGCGCTGCTCGACTTCCCCGGCTGTGCCGTGGTCACCTCCCACGACCGGTGGTTCCTCGACCGTGTCGCCACCCACATCCTCGCCTGGGAGGGCGACGACGAGGACCCGGCGCAGTGGTTCTGGTTCGAGGGCAACTACGCGTCCTACGAGGAGAACAAGATCGAGCGCCTCGGCATCGAGGCGGCGCGTCCGCACCGCGTCACGCACCGCCGCCTGACGCGCGACTGACCCCGTCCCACTTCGTCCTGTTCGACACGCCCCGGGTGTGTCGGACAGGACGAAGTGCGTCCACGCCAGCAGTCGGGGCGTGCACAGGTGCGGCGGCAGCAGGTTCATCCTGTCCGACGCGCCCGCGCGCAGCCGTCAGCGGATCTCCGACTCGGGGTGGCGGGTGACCAGGTGGTCGGCCACCCGGTCGAAGACCCGGCCCACGGCGGCGAAGTCCTCCTCGGCGACCAGGTCGACGATGTTGCGCCGCACGCTCTCGACGTGGCACGGAGCGGCCCGCACGAGCAGGTCGTAGCCCATCTCGGTCATCGTCGCGACGACCCCGCGGCCGTCCTCGGGGGTCGTGCCGCGGGTGACGTAGCCGACCGCCTCCATCCGGGCGACCGTGTGCGTCACCCGGCTGCGCGAGTGGGCCATCGCGTCGGCGAGCTGCGCCATCCGCATGGCGCGGCCGGGCCGCTCGGAGAGCCGCACCAGCACCTCGTACTCGGTCAGCGACATGCTGAACTCGCGCCGCAGGTCGTCGTCGAGGCGCTCCTCCAGCAGCGTCATGCCCATCATCAGGGCACGCCACGAGTGCTGCTGGTCGTCATCGAGCCAGCGGGGCTCCCCCGGGGTCGTCATGGGGGCAGCCTAGTGTCAGGAGACGCGTTCGAGGATCAACGCCATGCCCTGCCCGCCACCGACGCACATGGTGATGAGGCCGGTCGACTTGTCGTGCCAGTCGAGGCTGTTGAGCATGGTGTTCTGCAGCCGGGCGCCGGTCATGCCGAAGGGGTGTCCGACGGCGATGGCGCCGCCGTTGACGTTGAGGCGGTCGAGGTCGATGCCGAGGTCCTGGTAGGACGGCACGACCTGGGCGGCGAAGGCCTCGTTGATCTCGACGAGGTCGATGTCACCGATGCTCATGCCGGCGTGCTTGAGCGCGTTCCTGGTCGCCTCGACCGGGCCGAGGCCCATGATCTCCGGCGACAGGCCGGAGACGCCGGTGGACACGATCCGTGCGAGGGGGGTCAGGCCGAGCTCGGCTGCCTTGGTGTCTGACATGACCACCACGGCCGCAGCACCGTCGTTGAGGGCGCAGCAGTTGCCGGCCGTGACCACGCCGTCGGGACGGAAGACCGGGTCGAGACCGGCGATGGCGTCGTACGTCACTCCGGCGCGCGGGCCGTCGTCCTTGCTCACCACGGTGCCGTCCGGCGTCGTGACGGGGGTGATCTCGCGCTCCCAGAAGCCGTCGGCGATCGCCTTCTCGGCAAGGTTCTGGGAGCGGACCGCGAACTCGTCGAGCTCCTTGCGGTCCAGGCCACGCAGGCGCGCGACGTTCTCGGCCGTCTGGCCCATGGCGATGTAGATGTCGGGCAGCTGGCCGTCCTCGCGGGGGTCGTGCCAGTCCTGGCCGCCCTTGGCGTACTGCTCGGTGCGCGCACCGGCGTCCTCGAACAGCGGGTTCCGGGTGCCGGGGATGTGGTCGGAGGTGCCCTTGGCGAAGCGGGAGACGGTCTCGACGCCGGCCGAGACGAAGATGTCGCCCTCGCCGGCCTTGATGGCGTGGAAGGCCATCCGGGTGGTCTGCACGGACGAGGAGCAGTAGCGGGTGACGGTCGCGCCGGGGACCTCCAGGCCGAGGAGGGTGGTGACCACGCGCGCCATGTTGTTGCCGGACTCGCCGCCCGGGAGGCCGCAACCGAGGAGGAGGTCCTCGATGGTCGTCGGGTCGAGCTCCGGGATCTTGTCCAGCGCGGCCTGCACGACGAGGGCGGTGAGGTCGTCGGGACGGAAGTCCTTGAGCGAGCCCTTGTTGGCTCGGCCGATGGGGGAGCGCGCTGCGGAAACGATCACTGCCTCGGGCATGGAGAACTCCGGTTACTCGTCGGTCACGGTCTCCCGGCAGACTAGTGCCCCCTCAGGACGGGGTCTGCCCCAGCCCGCTCAGCAGCTGCTCGACGCTCTCGCTCACGAACGTCCGACGCCGCCGGGGCGGCAGCAGCAGGGAGGCGAGCAGCACCCCGTCGAGCGCGGCGACCAGCGTCCGGGCCGAGGCGCCGCCCTCCTTGCCCGCGCCGGCGAGCACCGCGTCGACCATGGCGACCAGGTCCTCGCGCCAGAGGGCGAACCGCTCCTTGAGGTCGTCGTCACGGGTCGCCGCCACCGTGAGCTCCAGCCTGGCGGCCAGCAGGTCGGGCTGGTCGAGCCACCGCGAGAACAGCTTCGAGACCTCCGCCACCGCCCGCTCGTGGTCGCCGGGGCACGAGGCGAGGCGGCCGCCGAGCGCCTCGACGTCCGCGGCGAGCCGGTCGGCCACGAAGTCGCCGAGGGCGCCGAGGAGGGCGCCCCGCGAGCGGTAGTAGGCCGAGCTGCTGCCTTCCGGGAGGCCGGCCTCACGGTCGACAGCGCGGTGGGTGAGCCCGCGGTTGCCCTGCTGGGCGAGGACGGTCGTGGCGGCGGCCAGGATCTCGCGGCGCCGCGGCGACAGGTCCTCGCTCGCTCGGTTCACGGACCCTCCTCGACGTTGCTGCTCCACCGCCCCTGGACGGTGACGCAGGACACTACCGCCACGACTTGCTCTACGTATGTAGAACCGTATGCTTCTACATACGTAGAAGTTCTCCATCTGTAGAAAGGACCCGCCATGCAGCTCATCGACCCCACTGCTGTCGTCACCCTCCTCGTCGTCGTCGGCATCGCCGCCGTGGTTGCGATCGCGCTGGCCGCGGTCGCCCTTCCCGCCACCCTGCGCGTCACCCGCACCGACCGCCAGGCCCGCCACGAGTCCATCCCGACCTACTACGGCCGCCTCCACTTCGCTGGCTGAGCGAGCAACCTCCTAGGCGCCGAGCGGCGCGGCTGTTGTCGTCGCCGACCCCAGCTCCCACGCTCGGCGCCCTACGTCGTCTGGACTGACGAGCGAGCAAGCGCGACGAGCGCAGCGAGGCAGCTTGGGAGCGAGGAGGGAAGACGACGTCCTCCAGGGCGCCGAGCACGCGCGAGCGGAGCGAGCGCCATACTCATTGCGTGCGTCATCTCTACCGGTGCCCGCTGCGGTGGGCCGACCTCGACCTGTTCGGCCACGTCAACAACGTCACCTACGTCGACTACCTCCAGGAGGCGCGGGTGGACATGTTCCGCACCCACGCCCCGGACAGCCGCAGCGAGGACCTCGCTGAGGGTGTCGTGGTGGTGCGCCACGAGGTCACCTACGTCTCCTCGCTCACCTTCTCCTTCGAGCCGGTCTCGATCGAGTGCTGGGTCACCGAGCTCCGCGCCGCCAGCTTCACGATGGCCTACGAGATCTTCGCCGAGGACGAGGCCGGCGAGCGGACGGTCTTCCTGCGCGCCCGCACCGTGCTGACGCCGTACGTCTTCGCGACCGAGCGGCCGCGCCGGCTCAACGAGGCGGAGAAGGAGTCGCTCACCCGGTTGCTCGAGCCCGACGAGCCGGTCCGGTCGGCGCCTGCGCCCGACATCGTCGAGGTGCCGGGAGGCGCGTACGCCGTGCAGGTGCGCTTCTCGGACGTCGACGTCTACGGCCACGTCAACAACGTGAAGTACTTCGAGTACTTCCAGGAGGCGCGCATCCAGCTGATGCTGACGCAGGCGCGCGAGCTGGGTGCCGGCCACCACCTGGTCGTGGCGCAGACCGACGTCGACTACCGCAGGCCGATCCTCTTCCGCGCCGATCCCTACGACTGCCGCACGTGGGTCTCGCGGATCGGCAGCACGTCGGTGGTCTTCGAGTCGGTGGTGCGCGACGGCGACGAGGTGCTCGCCCGGGCGCGCGTGGTGGGGGTCTGCATCGACAGCGATACCGGCCGACCGGCGCCGGTGCCCGAGGAGCTGCGCGCGCTGGTCGGCGCGTGAGCGCCGCCCGCCCTGCCTGCAGGCTCACTCCATCGTGTTGACCATGAACTGGGCGGCGTGCGTCACGTAGTCCCAGAACCGGGCGTCCTGCTCGGGGGTCAGCTCCGCTGCGTCGAGGCCGGCCCGGAAGTGCACCAGCCATCGCTGCGCGGCAGCCGGCGTCACCTCGAAGGGCGCGTGCCGCATCCGCAGCCGGGGGTGGCCACGGGTGTCGGAGTACGTCGTGGGCCCGCCCCAGTACTGGACGAGGAACAGGGCGAACCGCTCCTCTGCGGGGCCGAGGTCCTCCTCGGGGTACATCGGACGCAGGACCTCGTCGGTGGCCACGCCCTCGTAGAAGCGGTGCACGATGGTGCGGATCGTCTCCGCGCCGCCGATCTCGTCGTAGAAGGTGGTGGTCACGCCGCCCATTCTCCCGTGCGACGCCAGCCCGGTCAGGCCGGGGTGTCCCCGCCGCTTCCTTCCGTGGACGCGGCCGACGGTGCGCTCTCCTGCCACAGCACGCGCTGGGCCACGGCGAGGTTGATGCCGTCGCTCTCGAAGCGCGCCTTGACCCGCTCGCGCATCGTGCGGGCGACGGCCCACTGCTCCATCGGCGCGGTCTTCAGGGTGACGCGTACGACGATCCCGTCGACGCCGAGGGACTCCACGCCCCACACCTCCGGCTCCTCGATGATCACGCCGCGGAAGTCCTCGTCGACCCAGAGGTCGTGCGCGACCTCCTCGAGTGCGCGACGTACCCGCACGAGGTCCTCGGTGTAGCCGACGGTGACGTCGAGCACCGTCCGCGCCCAGTTCTGGCTCATGTTGCCGACGCGGAGGATCTCGCCGTTGCGGACGTACCAGACCGTGCCGTTGACGTCGCGCAGCCGCGTCACGCGCAGGCTGACGGCCTCGACCGTGCCGGAGGCCTCCCCGAGGTCGACGACGTCGCCGACGCCGTACTGGTCCTCGAAGATCATGAAGATGCCGGACAGGAAGTCCTTCACCAGCGCCTGCGAGCCGAAGCCGAGGGCGACGCCGATGATGCCGGCGCTGGCGATGAGCGGCGCGATGTCGTAGCCCAGCTCGGAGATGAACATCAGCGCGATGACGGTGAGCACGACGCCGCTGACGATGCTCTTGAGCAGCGACCCCATCGTGGCCGCGCGTTGCACCCGGCGGGTGAAGCCCGGGTCCTCGCGCAGGTTGAGCGCAGCACCCATCTTGCCGCCGACGATGGCGCGGCTCAGGCGGTTGGGGAGGACGCCGACCTCGGCCCGTTTGACGACGCGGTCGATGACACGGTGGAGCAGCCACCGGGCCAGCACTCCGATGAGGATCAGTCCCACCAGGGCGGCCGGCGTGCCGACGACGAAGTCGACCACGTCGGCCAGGCGTTCGTTGCCGGTCTGGTCGAAGACCCAGTTGCAGAGGACTCCGTCGGTGCAGGTGGTGAGGGGATCGGTCTCGCTCCCGGAGACCTCGGTCACGTCGATGATCGGGGTGATGAGGGGGTGAGGCATGCCCGCCAGTATGGCGATAGCCTTGTCGTCGTGACCAAGCCCGTCATCACCTCCCCCTCGTCCCCGCCGTCGTCCCGGCGTCGTGTCCGCGCGCTCGTCCTGACGAGCGCGCCGGTGCTGGCGCTGCTGGCCACGCCCGCCCGCGCCGACGTGCCCGAGGGCTGGGACGGCCAGACCGAGCACCGCAGCCTCGACTTCCTCCACGCCCTCGGCGTCTACCTCGGCGCCCCGCTGCTGCTGTTCGTGTTGATCGCGCTCGCGGTCTACCTCCCCGCCCTGATCCGCGGTGAGCGGCTGCTCCCCGACCACTCCGGCGGCGAGGCCCAGTGGATCGGCGGTCCCCGTCAGGGCGTCGCCGAGCTTCCCGCCGCCGACGGCGAGGACTCCCGAGCGGGTGGCGCCAGTGGCAGCTGGTGAGCCGCTGAGCGACTCCGACCGGCTCGCCCTCGACCGCGCCATCCGGCTGGCCGAGCAGTCCAGCCGTTTCGAGTTCTCCGTCTACGTCGGCCCGGTCGAGGGTGACGACGCCCGTGCCTGGGCGACCCGCCTGCACAACCGGCTCGTCGCCCCGTCGCGCAGCGTGCTGGTCCTGGTCGACCCGCGCCGCCGGGTCACCGAGGTCGTCACCGGTGGCGACGTACGCCGTCACCTGACCGACGCCGAGGTCGAGCTGGCCGTCGTGGCCATGGCCTCGGAGTTCGGCGGCGGCAACCTCCTCGGCGGCCTCCTGCGCGGCATCGCGATGCTCGCCGAGCACGCCCGCCCCCAGAACACCCTCCACGCGGGCTAGATGTAATTCCCCGTGACGTTGTGAATGCGGTCAGCGGGAACGAGTCCTCCGATGCCGGTGTGGG